>Ga0335078_10000223_pt1 | contig 92512 bp, 80 predicted proteins | sample Lox_Sample_32_FD_206711 | JGI IMG/M metagenome (GOLD analysis project Ga0335078, IMG submission 206711) | Soil microbial communities from Loxahatchee National Wildlife Refuge, Florida, United States - Lox_Sample_3.2 | ecosystem: Environmental > Terrestrial > Soil > Wetlands | place: USA... | reverse complement strand
CCATAAAGCGCCCAGGCAAGCCCGCGCGCCCAACAGGAATCGCCCCGATAGCCTTGCTGCGTAGTCTGCCGCAGGAATTCTCCGGTGGTCTCGTCGAAAATGCCTTCATGCGCGGTTGAGCCGTCGCCACGCACCAGGCATCGTCGTGTCGTTAAACAGTGCCGGACCGCCAAGTCCCGCAAACGCCGGTCGCCGGTTTCGCGTGCGGCGTAGAAAATGATCCCGACGTTCATCATCTGATCGATGAAGAGCGAGTTCTCGCCAACCGACGATCGCAGGTATTGGCCGTTCTCCTGAAATCGCTGCGCCTCCGTGCGCCCAGCTTCAATGATCACGTCGCGCAGTTTCGGATCGCGAGTGAGCCGGTACCAGCGATAGTAGGTGGAAAGAAACAAGAACCCGAGATCGCTGGCCTGCCGATCCGTACTGCGAGGCTCGAGCGGAGTGGTGTATTGGACGGCCAACTCGCGCCAGGGCAGGTCCTTGCCGTGATTCCCGCCGTTGCGCTTCGCAAAGATCCACAGCAAGCCTGGAAAGAAGCCGTCAGTCCAATTGGACACCGCTGGACCGTCATGCATCCAGCGCCCGTCGGTGGTGTACATCGGATAAAAATCCGGGTGCGAGTCGACGATTTTGCGCACCTGGTGCTGTGCGAACCGAAGCGCTTCTTCGAAAAGCTCCCGGTCCGGTTCAAGGACGAATTGAATCATGCGGTAGGGATCGTGACCGCAGGCTTGGGCGGCGGAAGCTCGCGCGCGGGACAACTGGAATCGAATCCGTTTACTTTGTGCTGTCCGTCGCAGAAGGGTTTGTTCATTGAATGTCCGCAGCGGCACAGCGAGATCACGCTGCGGCCGCCGAGCCCGAATTCGCGCCCTTCGGCGTCGTGGATGGTGAAATCGCCCTCGAGCCGGATCGACCCGTTGTTATTGATCGTTACTTTCGTTGCCATCACAGCGATGGTAGCAGAAGGTGGTTGGAGGCGCGCCTGCGCCGTAGGAGCCCACTTTCGCTCGCCCGGCCTAAACTGGGTAATCCGATTTCCACGGTGCATCAAATTGGGCGGAGTCGATGCCCCACGAGGCCAGGAGGCCCTCGACTTCTTCGAGGGTATCTAAACGAACAAGTTGGAGATCGACAAGATTCCCGTCGTAGGGATTCTGCGATACAAGATCTTCTGGAATTTCAAATTTCTTCACCCGCCACTGATGAACACTCATCAGTGGAGGATAGACGCCCACGAAAGCGCGATGACCTGAGCGGGTTGTCTTGATCTCGCACGTGGCGGAACGATGGCATCTCGAAGGCGTTAAGCGTTCGTCGCGTGAATGCCATTGCTATCAGATCCAAAGATTTCGAAATCGAAGAAGCTATGCTTCGCTCAAGATGCAAATATCGCCCAAGTTCCGATAGTCTTCGGCGAAATCCAAGCCATATCCCACCACGAACTCGTCCGGTATCTGGAACCCCACGTACTTCACTTCCACCGGCCGCAGCCGGCGATCCGGCTTATCCAGCAGTGTCGCGATGCTCAGCGACTTGGGCCGCCGCTGCTTCAGCACATTCATCAAGTACGTCAGCGTAACGCCGCTGTCGACAATATCCTCGACGATCAACACGTGATGGCCCTCGATGGAGACGTCCAGGTCCTTGGTGACCTTCACCTGTCCCGACGTAGTCTTCCCGCGGCCGTAGCTCGAAATACCGATGAACTCGATGCGCGAGGGGGTCTTGATGGTGCGCGACAAATCAGCCAGGAAAATGAATGCGCCTTTGAGAATCGCGATCAGGTAAATGGGGCCGTCCGGAAAATCGGCAGTGATCTGTTCGCCCATCTGACGGACGCGGTTGTGAATCTGTTCCGCTGTAAGAAAAACGCGGGGGACGAGAGCCATTCAGTCAGCGTTGCTCAGGCGTGTGCTTCCGGGGCCGATATGGATGTGCGCGGCAGTTGCTTTGCCGGCCATCGCATGCGTGAACGCGTAATAGGGGATGTTGCGAGCCTTCAAGAATCCGCGCAGCCAGATGCCCTCGCGCGTGTTCGGAGCCACTGCTACATCCACTCGCCCGCGGTGATCCAGGCCTAGCGAGCGATGCAAGTTGGTCTCGCCATCCGCGCTGATCGGCAACTCCTTGTCGAACTCGCGCTCGAACGCCGACTGGATCAACTTCAGATCGCGCGACTCGGTGAATTCGCCGTTGCCCTCGAAATGTTCCATGCCGTCGATCATCAGATCCGCGCCGGCGATCTCGTTCCGCGCGGCTTCCTGACTAGCGGCAATCGACTCTTCGAGCTGTGCGAGCGCCGCCTGTGTCTTCATTTGCTGCGCCAACGACTTCGCCAGATTCAACCGCACCTGCCGCGTCGAAAGCTCCTGCTGCAGAGGCTCGATCGAGGTGGCGGCGATGAATCCCTGGTCGACCAACTTCCGCATCTGATCGATCCGTTCCTGCTCGCGCTCGACCCGCCGTTCCGCGGCCGCAATGCCATCTTCGGCCAACTGATCGGACCAGTTCTTCGCCGCCAGGTCGCTGTACAATGTGTGCGCCAGAACCGCATCGTCCTTGGCATCGGCAAGATTTTGCTCGGCTTCGGTGAGCTTCAGTTTCGCCAGCGCGCCCATATCCACCAACTCTTTGGTGCGATCGAGCGCCCTTTGCGCCAGTTCAATCCGTTGATTCGCCGCGTCTTCAGTGGCGCCGCCGGGCGTCTGCGCGAGCAAAGAAACCGAACCGAAACACAACAATACAAAAGCCGATTGTCGCATTGGAAATTTCAGTGTAGCATAGGGGTAGGAGAGCCTTAGGACTATTCGAGAACAACTGAATACCGCAATTGATCCCGTCGTTCCTCCGCTTGAAACCCCACCTTGGTTGACCGCCGTCCGCGCCGCTGAATCGAAGAAAGCGATTGATATTCGCGTGCTCGATCTGCGCGATGTGACTTCGTTCGCCGATTTCTTCGTGATTTGCACGGGCTCGAATCCGAAACAGATCCAAGCCATCGCGGAAGAGATCGCCTCCGAACTGGAGCAGCGCGGCGATTACCCGGTCAGCGTCGAAGGCTTTAGCAATGCCGAGTGGGTTTTGGCCGATTATGGCGATTGTCTGATTCACATATTTTCGGCCAAGGCACGCGCGTATTACGAGCTGGAGCGGCTGTGGCGGCACGCCAAAGAGGTGCCGATTCCGCCAGCGTCTTAGGCGGCGGATTGTCAATTTCATCGGCCCAGTGCGGTCTTTCGTCGCCGCGCCGTTGACTTTCGCGCGTCCGCGGCCTACGCTTCCGTCATGACCGTAAGAAGCCAGATCGTAAGAAACCAGATGGTACGATCCGCGATGGCCGCCCTGCTAACATCAGGACTGTTCCTCGCCGCTAAGAACACGGAGAAACCGATGCTGAAGGATCACTACGTACAAGTGAACGGCGTCAAGCTGCACGTCGTGACCGCTGGGAAAGGCCCGCTGATTCTGTTTCTCCACGGCTTCCCCGAGTTCTGGTACGAGTGGAAGGATCAGCTCAGCGAGTTCGGCAAGGATCACCTGGCGGTCGCGCCCGACATGCGCGGCTACAATCTCTCAGACAAACCTGAAGCGCTCGATCAATACAAGATCAACATACTAGTGGAAGACGTGCGCGCGCTGGCCGACCACTATTCGCACCAGAAGAAATTCGTTCTGGTAGCGCACGATTGGGGCGGGGCAGTAGCGTGGGCGTTCGCCATCCAGCATCCGGAGATGCTCGACAAGCTGGTCATCGTCAACGCGCCGCATCCGGGCGTCTTCGGGCGCTTGCTCGCGACCGACCCGGCCCAGCAGAAAGCCAGCCAATACATGCTGATGTTCCGCAGCCCGCAGGCCGAGCAGACTCTCACGGCCGACAACTACTCCTTCCTGGTGAACGGAGTCCTGGGCGTTGGTGTGAGGAACGGCGTATTCACGGAAGAAGACAAACAGGCCTACATCAAGGCATGGTCGCAGCCGGGCGCGCTCACCGGAGGGTTGAACTACTATCGCGCGAACGCGGTGGGTCCTCCGGTGCCCGGCCAACCGGCCGCGTCCCCGCGCGACGCCTCAGCAGCTCCGAACCTCGATGCCCTGCTGGTGAAGGTTCCGACGCTGGTGATTTGGGGCGAAAAGGACACCGCACTGCTGACTCAGAATCTCGACGGTCTGGACAAATTCGTCCCGCAATTGACCGTAAAGCGCGTCCCGGACGGTTCGCACTGGGTGATCCACGAAAAACGCGATGAGGTGAACGCGGCTATTCGCGATTTCATCAAATAGTAGCTAGGGCAAGCTCTCCACGATAAGATCGCGAAAGGTCGCATCGCCTTTGCCGAACACCGCCATCCCCGTCAGACCGTTCGGGAGCCGATCGTCGTGCGCGTTGGCCTTCACTTGCCCATCCACCAGCACGGTGATTCGGCCGGCTCGGTACTCAAGGGCGACATCGTGTGAGGTCTGAAGAGCCTGCAGTGGAACTTGGGTCCACGGTATCAACTCGATCTGCCGCCCATCGCCGTCGTCTGAAAACATCCTCCGCACCAGCGCGAATTGGAGACTTCGAGTAGCCGCGCCTTCTTCGACGCCGCCGCTCAGAAGCAATGCATAGTAGCCCTCCTCGCCCAGATGAATCACCAGTCCGGGTGCCATCTCCGAATTCGAGAACACCCTGCCGTTGGGTCGAGAAGTCCGGTTCCAATCCGTCTGCACTGACACCGAAGCTCGCACGTCGTCCCACGACGGTCCGTAGGCTACCAACGTTCCATCCGGAATCGGTCCGGTGCTGATAAGATCCGCCGGCGGATTGCGCGAAATTTGATAGCCGCCGGCGACGTATCGCGAGCCCGGGTAGTATTCGCCGCCGCTCGTGTCCATAATTGCGGTTCTGTTCCGAACAGATTGCTGCGGCCGGGAAGGAATCCTTTCATGCCGATTCGGCCAGCCGCTCTTCGGATCCGAAAAGTCCTCGTGATATACCAAAGCGCCAGACGGTTCCCGAGCGCTCATGGCCTCCCATGCGTAAGGATGCTCCTTGGCCGACACCTCGCAACTGGACGCCTCGAAGTGCACCGGCCCATCGGCCCCAGCGCTCGATCCCACGCCGCGCCGCGCAATCGCTTTCACACCGCCGCGATGAACACGGACCTCGATCTTGCGGAACCGATCCGTACTCGACGGGTAATATGCCAGCGTGTACTGGCCTTCCAGCACCTCGGAAATGCGATCCAGCGCCGCTTTCAGGTCTTTTTCTGACGACGGAAAGAACGACTCCGCGCCTGACTCCTTTGCCAGCCGGGCAAACACCAGCATCGGATTGTCGATCTCGCGTTCCCCCACCAGCGTCACCGTCTTGCTTGCCCTGCGATACACATCGGACTCCGAACGGCTGAAGAAACCGATCATGAATATCTGCGCGTTCGACATGCGGGCAAGCTCGATCACCTGCTCAAGATTCAAGCGGCTGTGCTGATCGGCGCCGTCGGTGATCACCACGATGGCCTGCCGCACATTCTCCGCCGTCCGCATTCGGCAGAGCGCCGACGCCAGCGCATCGTAGAGAGCAGTGCCGCGATCGCCGCCTCCGCGCATGGTTTGGATCACCTCCGGGTGCGCCCGCTGCTCGCGCGTCAGCTGCTGAAAGCTCTCGATTCGATCCGTGAATGGCATGACGAAGATCTGATCAGTCGGCAGATGCCCGGCGATCAGCGGCGCCAGGAGCTCGCGCGCACGATCCAATTTGCGGCCGAAATCCATGCTTCGGCTCGAGTCTAACAGTGCAGCGAGGCTTACCGGTTGCTGCTCAGCCCCGAAGAAAGCAATCTTCTGCGGACGGCCGTCTTCGAGCAGCGTGAAGTCCTTCTCCGTCAAGCGGGGAACATAGTTACCTTTCCCGTCGACCACTTGAACCGCGATGGATTGAAGGTTGGTGGTGGAGCGGAAAACCGGTGTCTGCGAGAGCAGCGCCGGTACGCAGTAAAGCGCGAGACTGATCCCGGCGAAGGGCTTTCCCATTGGTCTTACGGCGCGGGCGTCGCGAGTGGCTTGCCCTTCTCTACAACGTATATCGCGGCCAGCTTCATTGTTTGCGTCCCAGTGTTGCGCGCGTCGTGCTTGGCGCCGTTCGGAACGATGAACCCATCGCCCGCCTTGACCTTGAGCGCGGGCTGCCCTTCGATCAGAATCTCGCCCTCGCCTTCGATTACGTAGCTGATTTCTTCGCCCGGGTGCGTGTGCCGTCCGGTCGCGGCGCCCGGCGCGATTTCCGCGCGCGCGATCACCGCCTCGCGCCCTGGTACCGAGATATCGCCGCGTTTCACGACAGTGCGTTGAACGCCTGGGTTCTGGGCGAAAAGAGCGACCCCGGCGATCGCCAAAAGTAAGTAACGTCTGTGCATCATCTGCACAGCGTACCACTCAGTCGGCCGCGGGACTTGCTTGCGAGCGGACTCTCGGCGCGCAACAGCCGTTCTGGGAAACCAACGGCTCAAGAATTCCTGTGATTTCCTCGAAAACATACTGCGGCGATCGATCCCCGCGGATCTGATGGTAATTCGCGTCCTGATAGTGTGCCAGCACGGGACGGCTCAAATCGAGATAGGTTTTCAGACGATCTTTGACCACGTCTTCCTGATCGTCCACGCGAGTGATCAGCGACGCGCCCTCGTTGTCGCAGTACCCCGCCTTCCTGGGCGGTTGGTGCAGAAGATTGTAAATGGTGCCGCAAGTGGGGCACTGCCGCCGCGACGTCAAGCGGCCGACCAGCGCGTCGAGTGGAACGTCGAGATGCAGCACGACTGGCTTCGACAGGTGGCGCGCGTCGAGCAAGCCATCCAGATACTCGGCTTGCTCGACCGTGCGCGGGTAGCCGTCCAGCAAAAAGCCGCGCCCGGCGTCGGGCTGCGACACCCGTTTCGCCAGCATCTGATTGACGAGATCATCACCCACCAGCCGGCCGCTGTCCATCACGGCTTGCGCCGCACGGCCCAGGTCGCTGCCCGCCTGTCTTTCGGCGCGCAGCATATCCCCGGTCGAAATCCCCGGAATCCCCAACCAGTCTGTGATGAGCCTCGACTGCGTTCCTTTGCCGCTACCGGGCGGTCCAAAGAGCAGAAGGACCAAGTTACCTCCGTCTCTCTCCAACAATCGTTTAGCCTACTGAAACAAACTTATCGGGTCAAGCTAAAGTATGCGACAGACCCCAACAAAAAAACTTCTTTCATTCTGACTCATACACCGCTTTTCTGCCAGGACGTAGTGTCCTAGGAAAGGCGGCCCTAGTTCTAGCACTACACTCGAACGGTACCAATGCCGTCTTCATCGCTTGCTTTTGAAGCACTTGGCACGCCACACGGAAAATACGGGAGGCCGAGCCCCCCGCGCTTTTTAACCTACTTGCAGCAGTTGCAGGACTGGCAGCCAGACTTGCAGCAGGCCGCATCTGCCTTACAGCAGCCGCAGCATTCACCTGCGATCAGAGAAACGCCGCTTACCAGCAGCGTCGCGAACAATCCGAGCGTCATCATTACTTTTTTCATTTCCATTCTCCTTTTTCTGAAATTTGTACTCGACCGAAAACTGGTTTGCGATCGCGAAGACTTCAGATCAGAAGAACGCCGAAGAGCAGGTAGGAACCGGAGGAATCGGTCGCGCGCGGCACGAGCCTGGGCGAAGAGAACCAAACGATTGCGCGAATCCCCTCAGGCTGGGCCGCCGGTGCCGCACCCCCGTCCCGCATGGGAAATTCCGCTTTCGCTAGCGACTTTTCCAATAGAACATACGGACAGTTGTTCGGTGTCGTGTCCGTGCAGGGCAAATTCCGCCCGTGGGAATGTTCGCAACAGGATTGTGCCGCAGGCACTTGGTAGGCCAAGACCGGACAGATGCTGATCACATTGCACAGCGCGAACACCAGCATGCCCGCCAGCGTATACCTCGCTCGCCGAATTGTGAGAGATCCATCCATTCCAAACCGGAGGCAGCCTGCCTACGATTTGGCCTGGAGCACTTTGTATGCCGTCTCGACGCCGCGAACCGGCAGCGATGGATCGTCCAACAACCCGATCTGCTTCAGCACCGATGCCTGATCCCAATAAATATGCTCGTGCGCCAGCTTGCCGTCGCGAAACCGCACGATCGCCACCAGCGGAACTTCGACGTACTTATGCGTTGGCGCAACGCCGGGCAGCATCCACGGCATCTCGATGGTATGCGTGAACGAAAAAATCATTTCGTCCACCAACTGGTCCGTGCCCACAGTGCGCGAGATCGGTGTGAGTTTGGTGTCCGGCGGCATCTTGGGAATAAAGTCGCTCGAATAGAATCGCCGCAGCTCAGATTTTCCGCGTCCGCCGGTCAGCACCGGAACGTGGTTGACGTAGGCATCGTCCACCATCGTCGCCAGGGTCGCCTCCGTATCGCGCGTCGAGAACTCGTGCGCCGTGTGTTCTTCCCACAAACTGCTCAAGTCCGCCATACTCAGCCTTTCTTGCATGCCAGCGTCACACCATCGCGAATCGGCAGCATGCTGAGCCAGATGCGATCGTCACTCTTGAGCTTTAAGTTGAAGGCCCGAATGGCCTGCGTGTCTTCATCGTCCACCGACGTATCCACCACCTTGCCGGACCACAGCACATTGTCGACGGCGATGAGCCCGCCGGGACGAATCAGCGTCAAGCAGCGTTCGTAATAATTCGCGTAGTTGGCCTTGTCGGCGTCGATGAAAGCGAAATCGAACCCGCCGCCTTGCCCGAGCGCGATCAGATCGTCCAGGGTTTGAACCGCCGGCCGTAGCCGCAAGTCGATTTTCCGCTCTACTCCGGCCTCGCGCCAATAGCGCCGGGCGATGGACGTGTACTCATCGCTCACATCGCAAGCGACGATCCGGCCGTCTTCCGGCAATGCCAGCGCAACCGCGAGAGAACTGTAGCCGGTGAACACGCCGATCTCCAGGGTCCGCCGCGCGTTCAGCATCGCGACCAACAATGCCATGAACTGGCCCTGCTCCGGCGAAATCTGCATGCTCACCATGGGATGGCTGGCGGTCTCTTCCCGCAGCCGGCGGAGGACGTCGGGCTCGCGCAAGGAAACGTTGCGGATGTAGTCGGCAAGATCGGGCGTGACAGGAAGGTCGGCTGGAACCATAACCCTCTATTGTCATCTCATTCGGGCGGCAAGTCTGCCTGAGCCGATATGTCGCCGCGGAAGATCGCGGTCCCGACGTGGTTGAGCCGGCTGGTGTAATCCACCCAGATCTCGCCGCCCATCTGGGTCCAGCGTTGGCAGAAGCTGTAGTCTTCGCTCAGGTAGGTGCCAGTCGATTCATCGATCATGCAGTTGAAAAGCGCTGAACGCCACGGGCTGTTTACCAGGGGATCGTCGCCTTTGTGCTCGCGCGCGTAATGCAGATCTGGATAGCGCTCGATCATTCGCACGAGAGCGTTCCGCCGGATCATCATGAACCCAGTGCCCACATATTGGGCCTTTACAAAGCCGTCGCGGATGACCAAAGGCGCGCTGGGATCGGCTTCCACGGCATAGTTCAGCGCGGCGGATTCGAGCGGCATGCGCCCCGCGGCGACCGCTCCTGGCACCAGATCCCAATTGATCTTCTTGATGGGATACGCGGCGGCCGTGAAATCCTGGCCGAAGTCAATCAATCGGAATACCTGCTCGGGCTCGAAGCCGATATCGGCGTCAATGAAGAGCAGGTGCGTGGCACGGAAGTCCTGGAGGAAGTGCGCGACGACGGTTTGCCGTGCGCGCGTGATCAGTGAATCGCCCGGTTGTATTAAGAAACCGAGGCTGATGTTGCGGCGCGCGCAAGCTCCCTGCAACTTCAGAAGAGATGCTGTGTAGAGCCAGCTAACCTGCCCGCCCGAGCAGGGCGTGCCGATCACCAGCGAGCGTGCCGAGGGCGCCACGCGAGATCGTGCCGCTAAGGCGGCGAAACTCTCAGGCCCGATCGCGCCCTAGGTCTGGTTCTTGTTCTGCTGGTCGGCCGAACTCTTCACGAACAACAGAATCACGGTGACAGGCACGCAGAGCGAAAGCTTGGGCCCGAAACTGGTGAAGATCGAGAGAATCGTCATGGCCAGGCAGATGTAGAAGAACACGGCCACCAATGTGTGGAAGCCGATTTTAGTAGTTGCAGCCGCTTCCAGACCCGTTTTGTTGCCGCAGCTATAGCAGGCCTTCTCGCCCTTAGCCAACAAGCCGTTGCACGACGAGCACCGCAGCATAACTGATTAGACCCCGAAAACACGGGTGTGTAAATCGCGCGACCGTACCAGAATGTATCGGGAATTTACCGGAGGGAGAATCCGCCGGAGCCTTACAAAGACTCCGGCGGAGGGACTACAAGAGGGTAGGGCTTAGAACAGCAGTTTCATCGCGAGCTGGATCTGCCGCGACGAGCCGAAATCGCCGGCCGGGGCACGCGTGCCTCCGGTGATGATTCCGAAAGTGCTCGCGGTGCCTGCCGTCAGGCCTGGGCTGGTCAGGTTGGCCTGATTCAGCAGGTCGAAGGCGTCGGCCTCGATCAGCCAGGTGAGCCGCTCCGTGATTTTGGTGAACTTCTTGAGCGAGATGTCGGTGTTGGCGATGCCAGGGCCGATGACAACATTGCGGCCGAGGTTACCGAAGCCCAGCGGGGGCATTCCCGCGTTCCCCTGAACCTGGAATACCGAAGTGTTCTGAATGTATTGAACGTGAATCGGGCTCCCATCCAGCGCCGGTGAAAATCCGGTGATGATCGGCCCCGTGACATCCGGCCGCAGCAGGGCCGAGCCGGTAAAGGTCGAATTCGCGATGTGGATGTTCAGCGGATTGCCGGTCTGTAGCGTCTCGATAAACGAAAGCTGCCAGCCTTCCACGAAACGGTTGCCCTTGAACGGCAGATCCCACACCGGGCTCATCACGAAGTGATGACGAACGTCGAAGTCCGACAGACCACGATCACCAGCGACGTTGTAGCTGTTTTGAAGCACCAGCCCCTGTACGTTGCGCGAGTTATCGTCGATGGATTTCGACCAGGTGTACGACGCATCCAGTTGCAGCCCCTTCGCGAGCCGCTTCTTCACATTGAGCCATAGGCCGTTGTAGCTCGAATTGCCGATGCTCTCATACACGCCGATGTTGGTCAAAGGCAGACCCGGATCGATGGGGCTGCTGGCCGAAAGGAACGGATACGGCCGGGCGCCGTTGATGAGCTGGTTGTAATTGCGCTCGAGGTTCTCGTCCGTACCCTTACTGGCGAAATACCCAACCATCACGCCGACGTCATGTCCAAGATCTTGTTGGACGTTGAAGTTCCACTCGGAGAAGTAAGCGTCCTTGTAGCTGTGAGCGATCGAAACAGGCGATACCGCGCCGCTGGCAAGCGGAAATGCGTTACCCAACGAGATGAAACTTCCCGTGGGCGGTGTGTACGAAATCGGGAACGCGTACGGAGGATTGCCGGCCAGTCCGGTCACCAGACCGAGCGTCGGCTGATCCGTCATGATCGAGTACGCCGTTCGGATGACCGTCTTTCCGTTCTTGAACGGATCCCAGGCAATACCGACGCGCGGTTGGAAGTTCAACGCGCTTTGTTGATACGGAGTGTTAATGTGCTGGAGCGTGGAGTTAGTCGGATCGAAGACCACGAAGCGGCCGCCCGCTTCTGTGGGCGTTCCGTACCAGTCGTAGCGCAGTCCCAGCGTAACGGTAAGCGTGGGAGCCATCTTCCAGGTATCCATGGCAAACGCGCCGAGCGAGTTTGCGTAGGTGCGGTTGGAGCGATTGCTGTTGGTTACCGTGAAGCCGGTCGCTTGATCCGCGATGAAGTTGGCGATGCTTGGGAACGTGAATGTTCCGGGGGTAAACGAAAAATTATCCGAGTTGGCGCGGCGGAACTCGCCCCCGAACTTGAAGGTGTGCTTTCCGTGCACCCAGCTCAGGGTGTCGGACGCTACTGCCGTATTGTCTCCGCGGCCCTGTGGGAAGCCGCCGATTCCGCCGAAGGTAAAGGCTCCAGAGACGGTGATTTGTGGCAGTCCGATCGGCGCGGTGACGCCGCTGTTGATGCCAAAAGCCGCAGCGCTGTCGCTATTTTGTCCAAGGAACGTGATGTGAATGCGGTTGTAGCCGAGGCGAGCTTCGTTCACCACGTCCGGGGTGATCACCCAGGTATCGTTGAGTGTCAACAACTGACGGTGGCCGTTGCGCATATCGCCGCCGCCGGGAAAGCTGTTGCCGTCGGTGGATGGAGGCTCATTGCGCTGATCGTATTGGATCGCGTAGTACGCGTTAAAGCGGTTGGAATCCGAGAAGTTGTAGCTGAAATTCCCGGTGCCTTGTTCGATGTTTACCGGCGCCACCGCTTGCGAAGCGTAGCCATTGGTTCCCGAATTGGCGAGAGGAATCAGCGGTAACAGCCCGAGAACGATGGGATCGGTCACCGCTGCGCGCTGCGCGGCGGTCAGAACGGTCGCGGTCAAAGGCACCGCCTGCCGCTGCCGCAAGCCTTCGTAGCTCAGGTACACGAAAGCCTTGTTCGGCTTGATGGCTCCGCCACCATCGCCGCCGAATTGGTTGCGTTTGAACGGTGACTCTGGGTTGGGCACCAGCGATCCTGCCGAGGTAACCATGGTCGGGTTCGAGAAGTTTCTAGCGTCCAGATCGGCGTTGCGGAAAAATTCATACGCCTCGCCGTGCCAGGTGTTAGCGCCCTGCTTCGTGGCGATGTTCACGATCGAACCGGAGTTGCGTCCATACTCCGCGCTGAAGGTCTGGTTGTCGATCTTGAATTCGGACACAGTGTTCAGGGTCGGCTGGAAGGTGATCTGGTTCTGGTTCGGATCGCTGAGGTTGATCCCATTGATCATGAAGTTGATGCTGTCTTCACGAGCGCCGGCCGAGTTGAACGCGAACGAGCCCTGGCCGCGCAACGGAGCAGTCAAGAATCCATTTACTGGGGCAACCACCGACCCTGGAATCAGGAGAGCCATGTCCACGAAGTGGCGGCCATTCAGCGGAATGTCCTGGACAGTCTGCTGATTCACCACATCGCCGACAGAAACCGACGTGCTCTCCACTACCGGCGCCGCCGCAGTGATCTCGATGGTTTCCGTTGTCGAAGCGACTTTCAATGCGAAGTCTTGGCGGACCGTGGTGCCGACATTCAACGTCAGATTGTTGGCCACCACCGACTGCATCCCTTGCGACTTGACTTCGATTCTGTAAGTCCCGATCGCGAGAGACGGGATCAGATACTGGCCCGCTGGATCGGTCTGCGTGGTTCGTTCTTCACCGGTGTTCTGATTGTGAACAGTAACCGAAGCGTTTGGAACAACAGCGCCGGTGGCATCCGTTACGGTGCCGGTGATCGCGGCGGTGGATTGAGCGAACGCGCTCTGCATAGTCACAAAACAAAACACCAGAGCGAAAAACAAAGCCAAACTCTTCCTGGAGCTCGTTTGGAACATCCTTCCCTCCCTCTTGGCTAGAAAGCGATTTCCACGCGCCGCACGGCACGCTAAGTTGTACATGAAAGACCCCTCCAATTCCTGATTTTTCGCCGGCATCGATCGAACACGAAACCGACTAGCAAGACTGAATTGTGATTTAGTCTACCACGCTTGAGTGGGGAACCAATAGGCGAGTTGTATCATGTTTGTAAAGAGGCAGATACGAAGATGTAAGGGTAGGCAACACCACGCACTGAGAGAGGCGGGTGTTAGGCTGAGTAGCCAGCTCCCAGTGCTACTGCAAGTCAGCCACTTCGGCGGCCTTCACTTCTTTTACTGTTCCAGTGGCTGCCCAATGGAGAAATCCTATCAGGTCGGCGAACTCCTGCGGCGTGTAATCCACGGAGGCGGGCGGATGTTTCCAGGTCTGGTCGCGCTCAGTCGATACGATCTGGCTGTTGGCGATCTTTTTCAGTATTGGCGGCATCTGGCTCAAATCCCAGATCTCGGACTCGTCCTTTCCCTTCTCCTTCAGCATTCCCGGGAAGCTGGCGTCGGACGTCTTGAACCTCTGGACGTAATTGGTCATGGTCATCCGCATGGTCAGGACGATGACGTGCGGTGTGCCCATCGAACCCATGGTAGTTAGATCGGGCCCCACGGCTGTCCCGACTCCAGCCATCTGATGACATGTGGCGCAGGCCGTTCCCTTGGGCGATTTCACGAAGAGGTCGAGCCCCCGTTGGATCTGCTCAGTAGGCGGCTTTTTGGTGTTCTGCGCAAAGACCGGCAGAGTGATCGCAAGCAAGAGCGCGGCAGGGAGAGCGTTTCGCATGTTAGTCACCTTGGCCAACCCGGTGCAATCGGTTGACCGCACGCTGGCTAGCAGAATCACGAATTTCCGATGACGAATCGGGGGCTCCTGGGGTGGTTCACCCTGGTCCAGCGTGGCATCGCGCAGAGACGGCTGATCGGTAAATGTTGGCCGGGATCGATCAATCTGGTGGTTTCCAACCGGTGCCGCCGGCTCGGGCTTAGATGGCAAGTTATTGATTTAACATAATGTTACCCGTTGGCCCCGTCCATGCATCCAAGGGAGTGGAGCTTCCGCCAAGCACGCGGGAGGAGAAAAGGAGGGTGGAGACAAAATGAAAGACACGAGGCCCATCCCCGTAGTCGTTCGGAACGTAGTCAGCGGTCTGTGTGCGCTGCTACTGATTTTATTCCCAGGCGGTGCCGTGATGTTCGCGCAGGATGCGCAGTATCCGGGTCCGCAGGCACAGTACCAAGGCGGCCCGCAAGGTCAGCCGCAATATCAGGGCGATCCGCAGTATCAAGGACAGCCTCCACAAGCAGGTGCTCCGCAGCAAGGGCAGCTACTTTCGCCCGAACAACTGAGCAACCTGGTGGCGCCGGTCGCGCTGTATCCGGATAACCTGCTCGGGCAGGTCCTGGCAGCGTCGACGTATCCGCTCGAAATCGTCGAGGCAGCGCAGTGGCTGCAGCAGAATCGCGGTTTACAGGGCCAACAGCTGATGGATGCCGCTCGGCAACAGAATTGGGATCCGAGCATTCAAGCGATGGTCGTGTTTCCTGACGTGCTGAATCGTCTGGCGTCGGATGTTCAGTGGACGACGGCACTCGGCAACGCATACTTGGCGCAACAGTCCGATGTGATGGCTGCTGTGCAGCGGCTGCGCGCCGAAGCGCGAGCTTCCGGCAAATTGAACTCGAACTCGCAGCAGCAAGTGACCACGCAAACGCAAAATGGTCAGACCGCGATCGATATCGCCCCGGCCAATCCGGAAGTAGTTTATGTTCCGGTCTACAATCCTGATTATGTCTGGGGTCCGCCGGCGTGGGGCTATTATCCACCGCTGTACTATCCGGCGTTCGGGTTCGGCTTCGGCTTCGGGCCTGGAATTTACCTGGGCGGTTTCTTCCCGGGATTCGGTTTCGGATTCGGCGGCTGGGGCTGGGGATTCAACTGGTTCGGCGGCGGGATCTTTACGCGTGGATTGTTCTTCAGCCATTACGGTTTCCATCCCGGATGGGGTGGATGGCGTGGCGGCGCCTGGGCACACGTCGGAGCGCACCGGTTGGGCGTTCCGTATTCGAATCGTGCGGTAGCAGCCCGTTACGGCGGTAACTTCAATGCTCGGGGCGGCCTGGGCGGGGCGCACGGATTCGCGAACCCGGGTGGCGCGCACGGATTCGCGAACGCGGGCGGCGCACACGGATTCGCTAATAACGAGGGCCGGTCGAACAGCTTTGCTCGCGGCGGCAGCGCTGAGCACGGTAACAGCTTCAACGGTTCGCGATCCTTCGCGCAGGGTAATCGCGCGCAAGGCGGAAACTGGCAGCACTTCGGTCAATCGGGCGCTGCGGGTCGCGCGGCACAGCCCAATTTCCGATCGAATCCGTCGTTCGGCGGTAACAGCGGGTTCCGCGGAGGCGCTTCGTCGAATGCGTTCCACGGTGCTCCCAGTATGCACTCGGCTCCGAGCGGCAACTTTGGTGGCGCCCGTAGCTCTGGCGGCGGTAGCGCTCGCAGTTTCGGAGGTGGCGGCAGCTTCCACGGCAGCAGCGGCGGTGGATTCCACGGCGGCGGTGGCGGTGGATCGCACGGTGGCGGCGGTGGCGGATCGCACGGCGGCGGTCACCGCTAACCGAGCGGGTTGTTCCTAGATTGGTATTTCTTCCTTCTGCGCCGGTCCATATGGGCCGGCGCTTTTCTTTTTCTCAGTTCGAAGCGCGAGTGGGAATGCGGATCAGTACGTAGCCGATCGAGGCGAATCCGATCAGCGATAGCCAACCGCCCCATGCTGGATAGAAGCCGAACGTCGCGAGAGCGGGCATTCCGGCCAGAAAAACCACCGCCAGCAGGATCCCTACGATGGCTTCTCCGGCGATCAGTCCCGACGCGAGCAGCGTGCCTTTTTCTTCGATAACCAGTTTCTCTTCGGCGCTGCGCTTCTGGGCGATGCGGTCGACGATCCACTTCAGTACGCCTCCCAGGAAAATCGCCGATGAAGTATCGAATGGCAGATACATCCCGACGGCGACCAGCATCGGAGATCGCGCGCCGCACAATATCAAAGCAATACCGAACGCGGCGCCGATGGCTAGCAGGCCCCAAGCCATCTGACCGCCGACGATTCCTTTCGCCAGTTGCGCCATGAGTCCGGCTTGCGGCGCGGGAAGCGCGCGGCCGCCGATGCCGCCGGTGCTGAGGTTCGCCTCGTGCAGCGCGATGATCGGGCCCATCAGGAAGAACGCGAGCAGGATCACGGAAATGATTTCGACCAGTTCCATTTTCCAGGGCGTGCCGCCGAGCAAATGGCCGGCTTTCAAGTCCTGGATCAACGAACCGGACACGGAGCAGGCCACGCACACTACAGCCGCGACACCTAACACCGCTGTGACACCGGAAAGTCCCTTGACGCCGATCGCGATCATCACCAGCGCCGCGATAATGAGGGCGCCCAGCGTTAGTCCCGACAGGGGCTGATTCGAACTGCCGACCAATCCCACTAGATAGCCGCCGATCGCCGAGAGAAAGAAACCGGTGATCGTCATAATGACCGCGGCGATGATCGCTGCTCCGATCCCGTGCGTGAAATAGTAATAAATCGCGGTGATCGGAACCAGCAGCACGAGGGTCGACAAAACTACCCAGCGTGGCGGGATATCGAGCTCGGTGCGATCCACAGCCTTGCCTTCGTGCGCCGCGGAAGCCGAAGCTTTGAACATCCCACGCAGCGAAGCGCCTAGCGATTCGCGCATCGAAAACATGGTGTTTGCCGCGCCCACCAGCATGGTGCCCACAGCGATTGGGCGGACTACGTTGTACCAGATTGTGTACGACTGTATGCCGTGATCCTGTGTGCCGATGCGGCGCGCGAGATCCGGATCGAAGAACAGCAACAGCGGGATGAGTATCCACCAAGCGATGATGCCGCCCGCGACATTTATAGACGCCAGTTGCGGTCCGATGATATAGCCGATGCCAATCAGGGCCGGCGAAAGGCTCGGAGTGGACCAAGGGATTCCGCCGAAATGCGTCACGTCGCCGATGGGCTGCTTTTCGTAGTTGAAGTGCCGGATGACCGATTTCGGAAACGCCAGGAAGCCTTCGGAGTACTCGCGAAAAATCTGAATGCCGGTGTCGGACTTCAGGACCTGGATCAGGCCGCCGAATCCCATCGCGCCGAAAATGTAGCGTGGTGCCTTGGTAGCCGAAGCCTCGCCGGCCCTGACGATCTCGTAGCTGGCGACGCTCTCGGGCCACGGCAGCGGGGCATCCACGCACAGCGGGCGTCGCAAAAGAATGATGAAGAACACGCCGATCAATCCGCCGGCGAGCAGCACCATGGTGGCTTCCCAGTAGTGCGAACGGAGATCGGTCCAAAGGCGTTGGCCATCGAGTTCCACCATCATGAATGCGGGGATGGTGAAGATAGCGCCCGCCACCAGGGCCTCGCCCACGGACGCGGCGGTACGCGTGATGTTCTGTTCGAGCACGTTTCCGCGGAAGGCGGGAATGCGAAACAACGCCATCGCGATCACGGCGGCCGGGATGGTCGCCGCCACGGTCTGACCGGCGCGCATACCGAGATACGCGTTGGCCGAACCGAAAACGAAAGCGAGAAACAGTCCGAGAGCGACCGCCTTGAACGTCAACTCCGGCGGTGAGGGCTGCTGGGGCGTCTGCACTAAAGCATGTTAGCGCAGGTCCCGCGGGAACTGATTAGTAATCGCGTCCGCGACCGCCGCCGCCCCGGCTGTGCTGCGGCCGGCCTCCGCCTCCGCGGGGACCACCACCACCGCCTTCGCGCATGGGACGAGCTTCGTTTACCACTAGCGACCGGCCCAAGAAATCCTGGCCATTGCAATTTTGAACGCAGCGGTCCGCTTCGTCGTCGTTGCCGAACTCGGCGAAGCCGAAGCCGCGTGGATCGCCTGTGAACTTATCGCGGATGATCTGAACCGAATCGGCGTGGAACCCAGCTCTGGAAAACCAATCCTGAAGTTCTGCTTCGCTCGCCTGGTAGGGCAGGTTGCCTACAAACAGTTTTTTCAAAAGGGACTCCTTAGGCCCAATTCATAGCTGGTGGTGGATTGTGGGCGCGATCCAATCCAGCAGGCAAAATTCCACCCGCTTACCATGCATCAGAAAGTGTGGAACAGAAAGCTATACGAGTCAAACGATTTCTACGTAGCTCAGGTTACTGGATTCGAGTTACTAACGTGCTATCGGAGCAACACGCTCCGCTAACGTAGACGCAGAAAGCCCGCACTTCATGTCAAAATCGAACAGCAAGGAGCGAAATCGAACAGTCGGTTTGCGATCGGGCATCCAACCACAACAATTTGCAAGGGAAACGTGGCTGAATCTGCGTTCGAGGCGATTCGCGGCCTGGAAGCACAATTGCATTTTTCGGCGCTTCAATAACCGTGAGGAGCGCCGCGACAGCGCGAGAAAGCACCTGGATTCTATTCAATGAGCATTCGAAAACTTGCCTACTTAAGCTGTCTGATCTTCGGCGGTCTGGCACACGCGCAGTCCAACGAAGTCTCCATAGAGACGCCCAAGCTGCCGCCGGTTGTAGGCCACATCATGCGGCCGTTCCACACCGAACGGCGGATCGTCTCGCCCGCGAACCTGAGCAATTCTCCGCGTCTCGAAGCGCTGCTGCGCGGAGGCAATCTGTATCTCAGCGTGCCGGACGTGATCGCGCTGACGCTAGAGAACAATCTCGATATTGCGGTGCAGCGCTTCGGTCCGCCGCTGGCGCGCGAGGTTCTGCGGCGAACCGAAGGCGGCGGGGCGCTGCGCAACACCAGCCAGCCGATCAATGCCGGTCCGCAGAGCGTGAGCCTTGCCGGCGTGAGTGTGAACGCGGTGGGATTGCCGGAAAGCGGATCGGGCGTGGGGTCGGGAGGTGGGATCACGATTCAGCTGGGAACACCGCCGCCGGCGCTGGACCCTTCGCTGGTGGCCTACTTCAACTTCCAACACAGCAGCGTGCCGCAGAGCAACACGTTCCTCGCGCTCACCGACGCGCTCATCGACAACAGCCGCAACGTGCAGCTCGCCTATCAGCAGTCGTTTGTTTCGGGAACGTACGCGCAGCTTTCCTTTTACAGCCTGCGAAATCACTTCAACAGTCCCGCGTACAGCGTGAATCCGTACACCAGTGGGTATCTGGATCTGTACGTGACGCAGAATCTGCTTCAGGGCTTCGGGGTGGCGGTGAACAATCGCAATATCCGGGTGCAGCGCAACAACTTGAAGGTCACCGATCTTCAGCTCAAGCAGCAGGTGGTGGTGACCGTCTCGGCGGTGTTGAACCTTTACTGGGATCTGGTCAGCTTCAACGACGACGCGCGCATCCGCGAGCAGGCGCTTACGACGTCCGAAAAATTGCTCGAAGATAACCGCCAACAAGTCCGTTTGGGCACGCTGCCGCCGATTGAAGTGACGCGCGCCGCCGCCGAAGTTTCCGCCAACCGTGAAGCGCTATTGATCGCGCAGACCAACGTCGCACAGCAAGAGACCATCCTAAAGAACTCGCTGAGCCGGACCGGAATCGCGAGTTCCGCACTCGACGAAGTTCGGATCATTCCACTGGATCACATCCTGGTACCCAGGACCGAGGACTTGAAACCGACACCGGAGCTGATCGACGTGGCATTGAAGAGCCGGCCCGAACTCGAACAGGCGCGCATCAGCACCGATAGTCTCAAGATCAATCTGGCGGGAACGAGAAATGCGCTTCTTCCCACGCTGCAAGCCTTTGCCGAAGTGACTAATAACGGACTGAGCGGCCAGCCGAACGAAATCGCGCTCGAATCGTCGCTCTGCCAGACCATTAGTTGCATTCCGCCGCAGGTGTTCGTGGGAGCGTACGGCAATTTGCTGGGACAGCTTTTCAAGCGCAACTTCCCGAATTATTCGGCTGGATTTTCGCTGAACATTCCCTTTCGCAATCGGGCCGCTCAAGGCGACTATGTGGCCGATCAACTCAGTCTGCGCCAGGGCGAGCTGCAGCTTCAGAAATCCGTGAATCAGGTGCGCGTGGACGTGAAGAACGCGGTGATCGGATTGCAGCAGGCGCGGGCGCGTTATGAAACCGCGGTTGCAACTCGCGAGTTGGCGCAGCAGGCGCTGGACGCCGAGCAGAATCGGTTCAAGTTTGGCGAGTCAACCATCGCGCTCGTGGTACAGGCGCAGCGCGAATTGGCCACCGATCAGGAAGCCGAGATCCAGTCCATGGCGAATTACACGCATGCCAAGATCGCATTCGATCAGGCCATCGGCCAGACGCTGGAGGTCAACAATATCTCGATGGACGAAGCCGCGTCCGGGCATGTGGCGCGCGTATCCTCGGTGCCGGAGAACGCGCCGCAGCGGCAGTAAGGAATCCTCATGATTCAACTACGACTGACACTCGTCTTGATTGCTGCCGGGGGCGGCCTCGCATGCTTCGCGCAGGGTCCACTCGAAACTCCCGTGCGTCCGAACGCCTCGATTTTCATTCGTCCCTATGAAGGCGCCACCGTGCCGCCGGTTCAGTTGAAAAACTCCGACCGCATTTACAGCTTGATTCGCGCGGGCAAGCTGTACTTGACCGTCCAGGACGCACTTGCGATCGCGATCGAGAACAATCTCGACTTGGAGCTGGACCGCTATGGTCCGGTGAACGCCGAATGGTATTTCGAACGCTCGCAGGCCGGCGGGCCGCTACGCGGAGTCACGGCGGGAAATTCCATCGCGAACCAGGCGACTAGCGGCCAGGGCGTGGCTGGAAGCCAGGCGTCCGCGGGGCTGTCGAGCAATGGCGGCGGTGGTGGAGGAGGGGGGACGAACGCCGTAGTGTCGCAGATCGGGCCGATCACGCAAAATCTCGATCCCGTGGTTCAGAGCACCGTCGGATATTTTCACAGCAGCTATCCTCAGGCCGACGCGGTGCAGAGTCAAACCGAAGCGCTGATCGGAACGCGGCATGTTTACAACAATCTTTTCCAGCAAGGTCTGCTGAGCGGCGGATACGTTCAGGTGGCGGCGAACGAGTCGTATCTCAAGGAGAATGCGCCCAGCGACGTCTTGAATCCGTCGGTGGCGCCAGTGACGCAGATTTACGTCCTGCATCAGTTTCTGAACGGCTTTGGCACGGGCGTAAATAGCCGCTTCATTCGCGTGGCGGAGAAGAACATCGGCGCGGCGCGCGAAACGTTTCGCTCGCAGCTTCTGAACACCGTCGCCAACGTGCTGAACCTGTATTGGGACCTGGTGACATTGAACGACGACCTGAAAGTGCGGCAGCGCGCACTGGAGCAGGCGCAGAAGGTGGCTGACGATACCAGGAAACAGATTGCGCTAGGTGCAACCGCTCGCGTGGACATTTACGCGGCGGACGCGCAGGTTTCCGCGCGTCGTCAGGATGTGGCCATCGCGCAGGCTTCGGTGCAGCAGCAGGAGATTCAGCTGAAGAATGCTCTGAGCCGCAACGGACTGGAGGAGCCGGTGATCGACGCAGCCGCGGTCGTACCGATCGACCGTATCGAGATTCCGTCCAGCGACGAACTGCCTCCCCTGCGCGACCTGGTGGCCCGCGCGCTCGCGCACCGGCCTGATGTGGCGCTCGCCAAGATCAACGATGAGACCGCCGAGATCTCCGCGCTCGGCACCGCCAACGGCATTCTTCCAACTTTACAGGGCCGGGCTCTGGTGAACGCGCACGGTCTGGCGGGCACGTACAACCCGGCGTCCGGCGAACCGAATCCCACGAACTTCAACGGCGGATTCGGTACGGCGTTTGGGCAAGTGGTTCGCCACGATTTCGGGACGGAACTGGGTGCGGGGTTGTTCGTCGGACAGCTGGGCAATCGCATCCCCCAGGGCGATTACGGCATCGATCAGTTGCAACTGCGGCAAGGCGATCTGATCGAGCGCCGCAATATGAATCAGGTCGTGGTCTCGATTTCAAACCAGATGACGGCGCTGCGGCAGGCGCGGCTGCGGTATTCACAGGCCGCCGAAGCGCGGAGCTTGCAGGCGGAGCTGCTCGAAAAAGAGCAGCAGATGTTCTCGTTCGGCAGCGCGACGATCGCCGATGTGGTGGCGGCGCAGCAGAGCCTGCTGACTGCGGAGTCCACCGAGGTATCGTCGCAGTCGGCCTATCAACACGCGCGAATTTCGCTCGATCAGGTGTTGGGCGAGACGTTGGATACCAATCACATCTCAGTGGAGCAGGCGCAGGCAGGCAAAGTGAACCGCGATTCCAAGCCCGCCGGCGAGTGATCGGTTATTGCTTGCACGCCGCGCAGGGGCAGATTTTGCGCAGGTGATCGTAGGAATAGATTCCGCTGTTGTGGCCGTCGCTCCAGTCGATTCGAAAGGCGTAGTGGCCGATCGGTTCGACGTCCAGCATTTTGAGCGTGGGCGCGAACATCTTGAACGGCCCGGCCGTCTGCGGTTCGGAATAATTGGTCTTCTGCGGCTCGGTTCCGTGCGCGCCGGTGCAGCTCGCGCACGGGCAGCGGTCGCGCAAATAGCCCAGCGTGTACGAGCTGTGATGGCCGTCTTTCCAATCGATCTGAATCCCTTTGGATTTTGAGATCGCGATGTGTTCGGGTTCCGCCTGTGTCTCGATCATAGGATTTGCTTCACTGCACGCGCTCCACGTCCCTGACGCCTGAAATTCGCCGGATCGCCGAAGTCACGCGCTCAAGCTGCTTCTTGTCGCGAATCTCCACCGTCATGTCGATCACGGCGCCGTCGCCATTGCGCTTCTCGTCCGGCGTGGCTTCGAGCGTGCGGATGTTGCTCTGCTCGGCGAACAGCACCGAAGTAAGTTGATTGAGCATGCCGGGCCGGTCGTCAGTGTGGATCAGCATCTTCACCGGGAAGCTCTCGCTGGTAGCGCGCGCCCACTCCACGTCGATCTTGCGCTCCACTTCGTACATCAAATTTTGCACATTCGAGCAACTCACCGAATGCACGGCGATACCTTTCCCGCGCGTGACGTAACCGACGATCCCTTCGCCGCGAATCGGATTGCAGCATTTCGCCCGATAGACCAGAAGATCGTCGACGCCTTTGACCTTGATGACGAGATCACCGGTGTCTGCGCCCGGAGCGGCAATCGCGGGAGACGAAGGCGCCTTTGGCGTATCAGGCAGCAGCGGCTCCACTTGATCGGGAACCAGCTTCTGTAGAACCTGGCGTGCGGAATACTTGCCGTAGCCGAGCGCGGCGTGCAGGTCTTCCATCTTGCTGTAGCCATATTCGCCCGCGACATGTTCGAGCTCGGCCTTGGTGATCTTGCTCAACTGCACGTTCAGCCGTCGCGCCTCGCGTTCGAGATATTTTTCGCCGATCTCGATCGCTTTGGCGCGCTCGGTGGTGTTGATGACGTGCTTGATCTTGTTGCGCGCTTTCGACGTCTTGACCAGCGCCAGCCAATCCTTACTCGGCAGGTGGCCGGATTGTGTCAGGATTTCCACCACGTCGCCGTTCTTGAGCGCGTACTTCAACGGCACGATGCGCCCGTTCACTTTCGCACCCACGCAGGTGTTGCCGACGTCGCTATGGATGGCGAACGCGAAATCGATGGGCGTCGCGTCGCGCGGCAACACGATCACTTTTCCCATTGGAGTGAAGGCGTAAACTTCCTCCGGGTACAAATCCACTTTCAGAGTGGAAATGAACTCGCCCGGATCGCGCATTTCCTTCTGCCACTCGACCAGTTGCCGCAGCCAGGTGATGCGCTGATCGTCGACGCCCGGCCCCTTCTTGCCTTCCTTGTATTTCCAGTGCGCGGCGATGCCTTCTTCCGCCAGCCGGTGCATTTCTTCGGTGCGAATCTGTACTTCGAACGAGCGGCCGCCCGGTCCGATCACCGACGTATGCAGAGATTGATAGAGGTTCGGGCGGGGAATCGCGATGAAGTCCTTGATGCGGCCGGGAATGGGATGCCACTCGTTGTGGATCACGCCGAGCGCAGCGTAGCAGTTCTTCACTGAGTCGGTGACGATGCGCAGGGCGAGAAGATCGTACACCTGGTCGAGGCCGATCTTCTGCCGCTTCATCTTCTGATAGACCGAGTAGGCGCGCTTGATGCGGCCTTCCACGCGCGCGGGAATGTTTTCGCGGCGCAGGTTCACTTCCACCTCATGGCGCATCTTGCCCAGAAATTCTTCGTTTAACTGCCGTTGCGAATCCATCTCGCGCGTCAGTTCCGCGGCCGCGTCGGGCTCCAGATATTGGAACGCCAGATCCTCCAGTTCGCCGCGGATTTTTCCCATTCCGAGCCGATGCGCGATGGGCGCGTAGAGATCGAGCGTCTCCTGCGCGATGCGCAGCCTCCGTTCGGATGGCAGGACCGCGAGCGTGCGCATGTTGTGCAGCCGGTCGGCCAGCTTCACGATAACGACGCGAATATCGCTGACCATCGCGAGCAGCATTTTGCGGACGCTCTCCGCCTGCCGCTCCTCGCGCGAGTAGACGTGCAGCTTGCTCAGTTTGGTGACGCCGTCCACGCAGCGCGCCACTTCGTCGCCGAAATCCTTGCGGATTTGGTCGAGGCTGAGCTTGGTGTCTTCGACGGTGTCGTGCAAGAGCCCGGTTTCGAGACAAACCAGATCCATCTGCATGTCGGCCAGGATCAACGCGACATTCAAGGGGTGAATGATGTACGGTTCACCGGATTGGCGAAGCTGGTCCTTATGCGCTTCCGCCGCGATCCGGTAGGCTTTCTCGAGCTGGGTGAGATCCTCATTGGGCCGCTGCGCGCGCATCTTCTGCTCGAGCTCGGCGTAAAGCTGATCGGCCGGGCTCGGCGACGACACAACGACGGCTGGAGGAACTACATCGGTGGACACTCTATTTCTAGAGTACTTGGTTCCGGCCCCTACTTGAATCCTGCTTCTTGGCTTTGGCAGCCGCGCGTAACCCTTCGCGCCGCCGCTTCAGAATCGCTTCCGCATCGGGGGCAGCCATCACCACCGCCTCCATGTATTTGCAGAACTCCGGCTCCTGGCTCGCGGCGCGCAGTTCGGTTAGATAGGGCTGGATCTTGCAGAAGGTCCCGAAAATCTCCCCGTGTGCTGCGCGAAACGAATCCCCATCGACGGCGCCTGTAGTAACCAGGGATGCTGCCATGTCCCAATAGCCCAGAACCATTCGGAAAGCGGCGTTGCGCTCACCGCTTAGCGCCGCTACCAGTTCCTGGAAGCTCTCAGGGTTGAATTCCAGAAGGAACCAGGACCGCGCCTCTCGCAATACGGGTTCACGGCGAAGATCGAACAGTTGCAGATTCAGCTGCGCACTCTCGAACGGTGTCGGCATGTGCGATCAGTGTGCGGGACCGGTTCCGTTGAGCGGCTTGCCGGTCTGTGACGGTGAATGGCCGGGAAGATCGCGCTTGGTGATAACACGATCGATCAAGCCGTAGGTGACTGCCTGCGTCGCTTCCAAAATGTAGTCCCGATCCACATCGCGCTCGATCTTCTCGAGCGGCTGGCCGGTAGCGTCGGCGAGAATCTGATTGGTGATCTCGCGCATGCGCAGAATCTCGCGCGCCTGGATGTCGATGTCGGCCGCCTGACCGCCCAAGCCGCTGGCGTGGGGCTGGTGAATCAGAATTCTCGCGTACGGCAGACTGTAGCGTTTTCCTTTGGTGCCCGACGCCAAGAGAACGGACGCCATGGACGCGGCTTGGCCCACGCAGTAAGTCACGATGTCGGGCTCGACCAGATTCATGGTGTCGAGGATCGCCATGCCGGCCGTGATCGAACCGCCCGGTGAATTGATGTAGAGCGAGATGTCTTTCTCCGGATCTTCCGACGCCAGAAACAGCATTTGGGCGATCACTACGTTGGCGACGTTGTCGTCGATGGGCGTACCCAGAAAAATAATGTTCTCTTTCAGCAGCCGCGAGTAGATATCGAAGGCTCGCTCGCCTCGCGAAGTTTGTTCCACCACCATCGGAATCATGACAAGTCTCCCTTATGCCGCTACTATCATTTCGCGCGCGGCGCCCGCGAAGCAGACGAGGCCGTCGTGTGCCAAGTGCCAATCGCTGTGTGTGACGGTGACGCGGGTGCCATCGGCCTCCACCGCGAACTCCACTTCCACTGTGCCCGCTCGGTCGGCATCCGCTCCAGGATGCCAGGTGAACGCGAGCCGGTCGGGCGGCTCCCAAGCGGTAATGGTTCCCCACTCGCGTTCTTCGCCCGAGGCGGTGCGCTCGATAATTTTCCCGTTCGTCCAGGGCTCGATCTCATGCTCGCCGCCCGCCGGCCACCAGTCGCCGAAGAATTCGGTAAACAGCCGGAAGGCGTCCTCGACGGGACAATCAACGTGCACGCTTTGCCGGATTGGTTCTTGCGTTTCTTCGTTTGTCATCGGACGTGGACTCCTTTGCCGTGAAAGCGGAGAAGACGGCCAGTGCGTCGCGCCACATCGCGTCGATGTGCTCGCGCAGCTCAGCCAGGCTCTTTGGATTCAGTCGAAAATAGTGCCGGGTGCCGCGCCGCTCCTCTTCCACCAGGCCCGCGGATCGCAGGACCTGCAGGTGTTGGGATACGGCTGGACGGCTGATGGGCAGCCGTTCGGCAAGCTCACCTACCGTCGACGGGCGGCGCCGCAACAGATTCAGAACAGCCTGCCGGGAGGGATCGGAGAACGCACCCAGCAGCTCCGCTCGGTCGGCCATGTCTTACCGTAAGTCAATACTTACCGTAAGTCAAGTGGCGAACGTGGGCCTAATGTGTAAAGATTTCGTGGAGGTGTGGATGAGAGTGCCGATCGCCTCGGCGATGGCCATGCCGGTGCGCATGAATTAGATTGGTGCGTCGCAGCAGATCTCTATCGGCTAGGATCGAGTCGGGGCGGCCCTCGGCGACTAGCTTGCCGCCGTCCAGGACGAAACAGTGGTCGGCGATTGCCTCCAGGTCGCCGAGGTCGTGCGTGGCGGTGATCACCGACTTGGAGCCGCCGCCCCATTCCATCATCAGGTCGATCATCTCGCTTTGACTACGAGGATCGAGCGCGGCCGTGGGTTCGTCGAGTAGGAGAACAGCCGGGTCGAGCACTAGCACACTAGCCAGGGCGACACGTTTTTTCTCACCGCCGGAAAGACGCTGAGGGACGCGATTGCGAAGGTGGCCGATGCGCAGGCGATCGAGGATTTCGTCCACGCGATCGCGTATCATGCTGGTCGCCCAGCGCAACTGCAAGGGTCCGAACGCCACTTCGTCGAAAACGGTCGGGTTAAACAGTTGCACGTCGGGATTTTGGAAAACCATGCCCACGCTACGGCGGAAGGCGAGCGCGAACGCGTCGTCCAGCAGATGTTCTTCGGAGACTTCGCCGCCGCAGAACGCGATGGTTCCGGACTGGCCGAAGATCAGGCCGTCCAGCAACCGGAGCAGCGTCGATTTTCCCGATCCGTTGGCGCCGAGCAACGCGATGCGGCTTCCTTCCTGGATCGCGAGACTGAGGTCGTCGATCGCGGTGACGCCTTCGTATCGATATGTGAGACCGGCGAGTTCGAAAAGCATTTATCGTCCAAGAAGAATGAACGCGGCGGCCGACGTGGCGAAAGCGCCAGCGGCAAACCAGTCGCGCGATCGCATTCTGAAATCGTTGAGCAGATATACCTCGCCGCGGAATCCACGCGATTGCATCGCCTGATAGACTTCGCCGCTGAGATGCAACGTTTTGTGGAGTAGGACGCCAGAGCTCGAGATGGCCAGGCGGCGGTTCTCGGCCGGTGTGAGACGGTTCACGCGGCGGCTCTTGCGAGACTGGAACATATCATGCGCGGTTTCGAGCAGCAACAGAATGTAGCGCGTGGTCATCCCAAGGATGACTACGAACACCACCGGCACACGAAAAATGCGCAGCGATTTCAAGATGTGGCTCCAGGGCGTGGTGTAGGCCAGCAGGAAGATGAGCGTCGTCGCGTCGACCGCGCGCAGAGTCAGGAAACTCGCGGTGCGCAAGCCTTGCATCGTCATGGGCGATCCAAAAACCGGCGTGCCAGGCGTCACAAAAACGGCGGGGATGGCGATGAGTCCGCTAAAAACCAGTGCACCCAGCCATGCGTGGCCGGCCAGCGTTCGAATCGGAATGGCCGACAGCGCAGCCAGCCCGATCGCCAGAGCGAACACCGCGCCGATCACCCAAAGGTTCGCGGATAGAGCGACCGCCACTGTCATCGCGAGTGTGCTTGCGACCTTGACGCGCGCGTCCAGTCCTTGAAGCAGGCCATTGCGCTCCGCTGTGTTCTCGGCATACAGCGCACGTTCCATCGCCGAGCGCAATCCTTCGAGTGTGTTTTCGAGAAATCCACCACGAGCGTTCGGGTGAAAGTCGCTCATGCCGCGTCCGATCCGAGCCGCGTGGCACTGCGGGTGAAACTGCCGAGTAGCAGGAAGATCAACACGATTAAACCGGCACCGAACATCGCTGAGAGGAGATAGCCGAACCTGGCTCCGCTGATGTAAGGCGGAGCGTAGCGCGCGAACGGAGCGGTCCAGATTGAGGAAAGGCGCTGCAGGCCTTCGGGAACGTGTGCGGGGGCGGCGTGGTGGAAAGAGGCCGCGGCGATGTGCCTCCGAACGGCGGGATCGGCGAAATCCGACGACATCCATTCACCCCAGGCAGTTCCGGCCGTGAGAATGCCGAGCGGCGTGAGCAGGAGTAAAACTGCGAGGCTGGCCCATAGCGAGCGAAGCGGTCTTGCCTGCGACGCTGCCGCCTTATCGTGCGAAACTTTGCCGGCTGTGGATCGCAGCAACGACAAATCGGACCTTTGCAAGAACGCCACGACGCCCGCCGAGATCGCGAGCTCTGCGAGTCCAGCGATGGTCAGATGCCCGAGCATCATGGCCGGAATTGCGACGCTCAATGGATACGGACAATACAGCGGAGCACCCGAAGGGTCCTTATACAAGATGGGCTGAATCCCGAACTCGATCGCGGCGAGTAACGCCGAAATGTTGATGGCCGCATAGCCCGCCGCGCCGGCTGCAACCACTCGCCGCGCGGAACCAAGCGCTGAGCGGCCCGCCACCAGCCGGTAGACTCCGTACGACACCAACGATCCCGCGATGGCCATGTTGAAGCAGTTCGCGCCGATCGCGAGCACGCCGCCGTCGCCAAAGAACAACGCCTGCACGACGAGCGCGACGGAAACGGCGACCATCGCCGCCCACGGGCCGATCACCACAGTCGCCAGACCAATGCCCGTCGCGTGTCCCGTTGTTCCGCCCGGCAGCGGAAGATTGAACATCATGATGACGAACGACAGTGCGGCGAAAAGCGACAGCAGCGGGATTTGCCGCGAATTCATCGCGCGCTTGACGCGTCCGAGTGCGACGCGCCAGAACGGAATCGCCGCCGCATACGCAACAGCGCACGTTGCCGGGCTCAGGTAACCGTCGGGAATGTGCATTATTCCGCCTTGCTCTGCTCCCCGGCCAAGCGATGGCGAGCGTCCTCTGCTTGAGGAAACGCGAAGTGGGGGTTCAGCGCCAGCGCGCGCCGAAGCATCTCTCCCCCCTCCGCCGTTCTCCCGCCCGCCATCGCGATGACGCCGGCGTGATAGAGGAACATCGGCTCCGCCGAGTTCAACGCCATCGCCTTGACGCTGGCCTCTTCAGCGTCCTTCTGCCGGCCGTCACGAAAGAGTGCCCAACTTAGAGCGTCGTAGGTGTAGACGTCCTCTCGTCTTCCGAGCTCTCCCTGGGCGAGCGCAACCGCGCGATCCAGGTTGCGATTCTCGTCCGCGTAGACGATCGCGAGCATGCGATTGCCTTTCTCGCCGTTCACCACCCCCAGTTTGTCGATCACATCCAGCAGCTCGCGCTGCTTTTCCGCCTCCGCCTTGTTGCCGAGCTTCTGATACACGGTCTCAAGCCCCGCGGCATAGTCGGGTAGCGGAATCACGGCTTGCGCTTTTTTGAAATTCTCGATCGCGAGATGATATTCGCCTGTAGCCGCGTAATAGCGGCCGAGCGCGCCGAACGCGCGATGATAACCGGGCAGCGTTTCGAGAGCGCGATCATAGGCAGTGTGCGCGTCGCCCGTACGACCGGCTTTGAACAGCATGTCGCCGAACTCGACCAAGCACCACGCCAGGTTCTCGGGAATGCTGCTGCCTGCCTGGACCGCCAGGCTCATCCAGCTCAGGGCCTCCTGAGTTCTTCCGGTGACGAAGCGATGATAGGCGACGCGGTTGTAGCTCGCGAGGTTCGGTCCGAGCTCGAGCATCTGCCGGTAGACGTCGCCCGCGGCATCGTATTGTCCGAGTTCCATCAGCGAGTCGCCCAGCAGCCCGAGGCTGCCCTGGTCGCTTGGATTTAAATCGGCGAGCGCGCGCGCCAGCTCTACAGCCTTCGGAAAATTGTGGCGATGCGTTTCGATTTCTATTTCTAGCCGGATCGCGTCGTAGTTCTTCGGATTCACGGCGAGAATTCTGTCGACCAACGCCGAGGCACGATTGAGATACGCAAAGTCGGTCGTCTCGCGCAGTTTTTGGATGAAAGCTCCGGCCAGGCGCGCTTGGACCGCCGGATCGGTGGGAGATTTCTCGAGCAGTTTCTCGTAGAAGGCGATCCGTTCGCTTGCGCTGAGGCCCGCGGTCTTCGCGTCGCGCAGCCGGGCTGTCGCGCTTTCATCGGACTGTGCGAATCCCAGCGCCGTGAGCGCCCACAACAAGAGTAAAGAAGCCAATATTCTTCGCATTGGTATTCGTCTCGCTACGAAAGAAATCGCATCGGCCGAATCCAACCGGCCGACACCGCGGTGACTCCGAGGCCGAGCACAATCACCACCACCGAAGAAAAGACCGGGATCAGTCGCATGGCCGGATGACGGCTGGCCTTCTGGCTGTCCGGCAGCAACTGTCGGGCGTAGAGTGCCAAGACTCCAATGCCAATCAAGACCGATGCGAGGCCCGCGCTGAAGGCGATCAACAAGGCCAGCCCGAGACCGGGACGGCCCAGGGCAATTGCACTCAACATTAGGATCAGCGCCGAAGGGCAGGGAACCAGTCCGCCGCCGACGCCCAGCGCGATCAAGCCGCCGGGAGTAATATCGCCTTCGATCGCGTGGCTGTGCGTCGAGCCGCCGTGGCTGTGGACTAATCCCGAAGCATGCTGATGTTCGAGACCTTTATCATGGTCGTGATTGTGATGATGTTCGTGCCCGCCTGCCATCAAGGCCTGCGCGCGCCGATACAAGAGTGACGCACCGACCACAACAATCGACAGACCGGAAAGCATCCCGAGCGCCGGAACGATCTTCTCGGGGACCACGTATTGCTCGAAGAAGAGCACACCGATGCCGAGCAAGAACACAGTGGACGTATGCGTGAACGTCACCACCAATCCCAAAAGCCCGGCGTGCTTCAACGTTCCGCGCGACCCGACCAGATAAGCTGCCACGATGGTCTTTCCGTGGCCGGGCGACATCGCGTGCATCGCTCCCAAGCCGAGAGCGGCAAGCGCGCACAAGAGCATCAGACGCCATCCAAGGTTCCTCCGCTGCAGCATTCGCGACAGGAAGTCGCCGCGCACGACCGATCCCGGCGCGGTCGGCTGCTGGGTAACGAAGGAAGAGCCAGCGGTCGCGGGTTGGTGCGCGATGCTCGGCGCGGGAGTGGATGGTGAGATCGCCGGCGCCGGCTTAGCCACGGACGCAGTTATCGCCGCCTTGGGAGACCACTCTACTGAAGCAGTGAGATCCTGCGGCGGCGTGACGGATGGATCGGCAGGGTACACCGTGAGGGCGGCGCTAAGATCCTGCGAAGTCTGTGTCGCGCTGCGCAGCACCGCGTCCGCTGAATGATCGATGACGATTTCTTTCCACCCCGCGCGGCCGGGAAAGTTAAGATCGTCATAAGTTACTTTCCCAGCATGCAGCGGTGCCTCGGCCGCGATCACGATTCGCAGAATCGGCATCCCACCCGCGCCATCGGACGTTTTCGGCGTAACCGACTGCACATCCCATCGAATCTTGCGTCCGTCCTCGGCCAGCGCCAGGTTGGCTACCCACTCCTTGGCCTGCTCGCGAGTCTTCCGCTCGAGCTGGTTTTGATCCACCGCGGATGCGCCGAGCAACTGAAACGTCGGGATTTCGGCCAGATCCAGAACGTAAGTCAACTTCACGCCGTCGCTGTGGAAATCCAGCTTGGAATAGTGATTCACGCTAAAGTTCCCCATGGGATGGGCCGACGCGGTTGAGATGGCAATCAGGCCGAGAACGATTCGTATGAAGTTCACTCTGCCCTCCACAACTGTTCATTACGAATCGCCCGGCGGATCGGATTCGCGCACCGGAAAATAAATTGTAGATGGCAGCTAGGCTGGTTAGAAAGTGAACTTGAGAGCCAACTGCATCAAGCGGGGCGCGGCTGCTTTCACCACCTGGCCGAATAGCGGACTGTCGATGTTCCCGTTTACCGCCGCCGGGCCGAAGAACTGCGCATGATTGAAGGTGTTGAACGTCTCCACGCGTAGTTGCAGCAGCTTGTCCTCCGGCAGTTTGAAGTCTTTTAGCAGGGCCAGGTCGAAATTTAGCATCCCAGGCCCGTAGAACGACCTGCGTGACGCATTGCCCGGCGAACCGAGCGCGCTTTCGCTGAAGGCATCCGGATTGAAGTATGGAAGCCCGTTGCGCGGATTCCCGTTCAGTTCCAGCGGCAGACCGTTGTAGTCCGCTGTATCCAAGCTGTAATTATTCACGCCGTTGGGAATGCTGCCTTGGAGTGAATTGTCGTCGTTGCTCTTGATGGTGACCGGGAATCCCGAGCTGATACGCGTGATTCCAGATAGTGACCAGCCTTGGCTCAAGGTGCTCCATCGTCGGGTTAGTTTATAGATCGGCAGTTGGTAATCGTAACTGGCGACAAAGTTGTGCCGAAGATCCCAGGCGGACAGCGCGCGCGTCGCCTTGTAATCGAAGGGATTCACCGTGTCGCCCAACGCGGACGCTTCATCGATCGACTTGCTGTAGGTATAGCCGATCAGGAAAGAAAGCCCGCGCCCGGAATGACGCAGCGTGACTTGTAAGGAATTATAGGTGGAGTTTCCGAACGATCCTTCGAAATCGTCGTTGCCGAACGCCGAGCCGAACGGTCCGCGCGTTCCGTTGAAAACCTGCCCGGACGCGCTGACATATTGCGTATCTTCTCCAAACGGGCCGCAAGTCGCAGAACCGGGAGCGACTTCGCTTGGCTTACTAAGCGCGAGACACAGCGCAGGATTTCCCGGGTTCAGGGAGTAAGTCAGAAGCAAGTGGTGCGCCTGCGATCCCACATACGACAAACCCAACACCGTGTTGGCGCCGAGCTGGCGCTCGAAGGATAGAAAATAATTCTCGTTGTATGGATACGTGTTGGCCGGATTCGGACCGGTGGCGCCTTGGATCGGTTCGAAAATGGAAAAGTCGACGTTCGGATCGGGGTTCTTGACAGTTGTGTTGAGCGGCGGAAAGTTCAAGGGGAAAGGATTCCCATTGAACGCGCCGTTCGCGGCGGTGATGAAAGGCGTTGCAAATAGCGGCGGACCCGAGCTGGTATAACTCAAACCATAAGGCGGCTGCGGGAGATCGAACGCGAGCGATTGCCCCTGCACTACGGAGTAAAACATGCCGTAGCCCGCCCGAATGCTGGTTGTGCCCGAAGCACCGATGAGCTTCCCGAGCAGTCCATCCGTCTTGCTTGGCGACCAAGCAATCCCCAATCGCGGCGAAAACTTGTTTGCCTGCGGAACCAGCGTGCGTGGAATCCCGGCGTCGGTGGGATAAACCAGGCCGAGCGGCGCCGTCGGAAACACCTGCGACTGCTGGCCGAGCGAAAACGTCGGCATCTGATTGTATTTTTCGTACCAATACTGCATCAGATCCCACCGCACGCCGTAGTTGATGGTGAGATCCGGCCGGATGCGCCAGCTATCTTGCGCGTACGCGGCGGCGTATTTGTGGCGCTCGTAGTAAGTCTGCGAGTCGGCTTGGTTATAGTTGCTCGCCACACCGATCAGAAAATCCGCGAAGTCGAGGCCAGTCTCGGTTCCGGCAAAGAGAAACGATCCGTTATAGGTCGGATTCGGATTGACATTGATCTGTTCGTAGCTTCCTTGAAATCCAGTCTTGAACGTGTGGTTTCCCCAAACCTTCGAGACGTTGTCGTTTATGCCCCAGGTATTGTTGGCCTGCTTGAGATTCGTGATCGGCGTTCCCATGACGAACGAATTGAAGATCACGTTCTCGATTCCTTCGATCTTGGGCGCGAGCGGCACGATTCCCGGCGTGCCTACGCCGGTCTCGAAACCCTGCGACGCCAGGCTTGGGCCCACGCCGCCCACCGGCTGACCCACGGTGTTGTTGCTGCGCATGAAACTCAGGCGCGCGTCGTTCACCAGCGTCGCGCCGAACGTCTTCGTATGGCCGAGCGTAATGAGTTGCCCCCGTCCGAGGTTCAGCGCATTGAATCCCGGAACGCTAGCGCCGCCCTGGCCCGTTGGATACGGATCGTTCAACTGAAAGTCATCGATGAAGTAATACGCTGTGAACAGTCCCCATCGTTCGCTATTCTGATCGATACGAAAGCTGGCTTTGTCGTCGCGAACCGTTTCCGCCTGCGCGCCAGTGGAGAATGTGTTCGCACCGGTGTTCGGCACCGGAATGTACGCGAGCAGATGCTGTGCCGGCGCCGACCACGCGCGCTGAGGAATCACCGCGTTTGGAAACACGCACTGTATATTTGTCACGCAGCCGGGCGTGTAGTAAGGCTCACCGGATTGCACGCCGTACCCGAGCTTCTGGCCCAGCAGATTCGCCAGATACGGTCCGCTTACCGTCCCAGTAAGGGAACCCGCCTGATCGGCAAGGTTGCCGGTCCGGTCCGTCAGCGACGGTACTGCGATCAATCCAGAATCGATGCCTTCGGTCGTGCGCGTGCCCTGATAATCGCCGAAAAAGAAAACCTTGTCCTTGCGAATCGGTCCGCCCATGGTGCCGCCGAATTGATTCTGATGAAAAAAACTGCGATCGGGCGAGAAGAAGTTGCGCGCATCCAGATCCGTATTGCGTAAAAACTCAAACCCGGTTCCGTGCAGGCTGTTCGATCCCGACTTCGTCACCGCGTTGACGATGCCGCCGGCGTAGTTGCCATACTCGGCGTTGAAATTGTTCGTCAGGACGCGGAACTCGGCGAGAGAGTCCAGATCGGGAATGATCAAGGTCCCGCCGTTCATCAGTTCCTTCACGTCCGCGCCATTCACCATGAACCCGTTGGCGTCTTCGCGCTGCCCGGAAATGGATTGGTTTCCCGGATTCAGAGTTCCCGACGGATTGATCGCGACCGTCGCCCCCGCCATCACAACCGAGTCGGGCTGCTGGGTGGACATGGGAACGATCCCGGGCTGGAGTGCGAGCAGATCCGTGTAACTGCGGCCGTTCAACGCCACCGACGTCATGTCGTGGCTAGTAACCACCTGTCCTACTTGCGTGCTCTGCGTCTCCACGTGCACCGCATCTTCGGCCACCGTGACTTCTTCCACTCGCTCCGCCAACTCGAGTGACAAATCCACTTCCACGTGGCTGTCCAGGTCCACCGCCAGGTCGGAACGGCTCTGCGGCTTGAATCCCTGCGCGTCGGTCTTTAGATCGTAATGCCCCACCGGCAAACTCGGAAAAGTGTAGACGCCTTTCGGATCGGTGACGGTCTTGGTTTGTACATTTTGGGCCGTATTCGTAACGATCACCGTAACGCCGGGGATGATCGATCCGGTCGGATCCGTGATGGTGCCCGAAATACTTCCAGTCACCGCTGCGTGGAGTATTGCCGAAAAAGCGAGAATCGAAGCGAGCCAAAGGCTGAGCTTCATTTGCACCCTTCCGATAAGTTCGGTTTCTCGCAATACTTCTCGTACCACTCCGAGGATGCAGCTCGCTCGCGATCATCGAAGCTGCGAATGCTTTCCAAGGCCTGCCGGTTGGTGAGCGTCTCGGACGACATGAACGGATTCTGCGCCGGAGCGGCCGCGGATCGCGCGAAGGAGAACAGCGACATTGAGATGAGTAGGATCACCGCCGTGCAAAGTCCCAGCACTATTCTCCGCATGGATCCTGTCCCCGGAAGGAATCGACGCCACTGTCAGAATAGTTTTATATGCCGCGCGAGTGTAGATATCTTTCGGCCATTTCGGGTCGTGGTGCGAAGGCCCGTCCTAGGACCTGGAGCGCGGATGATCAGCGATATTTTCAGCGCTAACCCGCCCGTTAACAACAACATCAACGGGTTGTCCAGGCCTGGCCACGGCTGCGCGGCCACTGGGAATTCCGGGAAAGGAGACCATCATAAAGTAAGGCAACGAATCGCGCCTCTGCCGGATTCATCAGGAAATCTGCGGCGGCGTTTCGAGCGAGCGCTCCAGTGCGATGCGAACCAACTGGCTCCGCGTCCGCACGCCCGCCTTCTCGAACAAGTGCTGGAGCGATGCCTTTACCGAACTTAGCGACACGCCGATCTTCAGCGCAATTTCCTTATTCGATAATCCTTCCATAACGCCCCGCAGCACTTGTTGTTCGCGCGGCGTGAGATGTCCGTCCGCACCCTGCGACAACGGCCTCGCTGCTTCAGAGTGGGGAGTCATTCGCTGATCGGTCCATACGCCGCCCGCCGCGACCACGCGAATAGCTTCCAACAGAATCGCTGGCGCGTTGTGCTTGAGAAATATTCCGGAGATTCCCATTTTCCACGCCAGCGCCATTTCCAACGCGCTCATACCGGCCGTGACCATTAGGATTTTCCCGCGATACCCGGCCGCCCGCGCGGTGTGGATGAAGCGCGTTCCGGTGTCGTCCTCGAGATCGAAGTCGAGCAGAACGATGTCCACGTTCGAGCGCGCAAGGGCTCTCAGCGCCTCAGCGGGCGTTCCGCATTGCGCCACCGTCTGGAAATCCGGCTCCGACACTAGAAGGCGATTCAACCCTTCGCGGAACAGGACGTGATCGTCAAGCAATAAGAGTCGGATGGGCGGCATGTTCGGCGGCTGTCGGAGCCGGGGCTTCCGTGTCCGGCGCGGCCATGAGCTCCAGGACGAAAGAACAACCCGCCTGCTCGGCATCATGCCGCAGATCGCCGCGGAAGGATCGCATGAAGGCGCGCGACAGATAGAGGCCCAGCCCCGTCGCCTCCGCGCCTTTTTGAAGCGGTTGAAAGAGCTTGCGGCCCGGCGGAATCCCAGGGCCGCTGTCGGTAATGCGAATCGACACGCGATCCGACTGCACCGATGCCGAAATTTCGATTCGCTTCCGCTCGGCCGATTCGAGCGCCCGCTGGCTGTTCTTGGTGACATTGAGCAGCACCTGCATGAGACTGTGACGATCGGCTTCCACCAGCGGCAGGTCCTCCGGGATTTCCCAGGCGAGTTCAATCTCCGATTCCTCGCAATATGGCTCGAGAACGATGCGTAAATCCGTCAGAACCTCGCGCGGATCAATATAGCCGGGCTGTGCATTGCCGGTGCTTTGCCGCAGTTCCAGAGACGCAATCTTGGCCAGCGTTTGCACCAGCGATCCCAGCGCCTCGAAGTCCTGATTACCCGCCAGCGCCCCACTGCGCGCGAGATTTTCATGCATCACGCCGATGGCCCCGCACACGTTGCGAACTTCGTGCGAAACCGCCGCGACCAGGATCCGCGATCCCGCCAATAGTTGTTGCAGGCTCTGTTCTTCGCGCTCACGCAGATGCTCGGAGGCGTCTGCAAGCAGCGCCGCCAGCCGCGGTCCGGCGGCCGTGGCGTAAGTGGAGAAAAAAACGTCCGCCAGGAAGACGTCACCGTTCTCACGCCGCCCGCGCGTCTGCATTTCCGCCCGAAACGTCTTGGAGGAATCGTCGACGGAAGGAACCGATCCGAGCGCGGGGATGAAGTGCGCCACGTGTTTTCCACGCAGCTTGCCTTCAGAGACACCCAGCAAACGATGCGCCGCCGGATTCGCCAGGAGGATCTCGCCCTGCGCGGTCATCGTCAAAATCGCCGCCGGGCTGCTTTCGATCAGGAACTCGAGCTGCTCCTCCGCCGCCCGCCGCGCCGCCACTTCTTCCATCTCACGGCGATATCCGCGCGTGACGTCTCGCGATAGCAGTCCGGTGGTGGCCAGCGTGAGAAAGATCAAAACATCGCGCGGGGCCTGCATGTCCATCGGGAACGGATCGAGCTGGTCGGAGAGGAACGTGCAAACGATCGCGACCAGAATCAGCTGCCACCAGCCCATCACAGTTCCGAGCAACACCAGCGGGAACATGTACAGGAATCCCAGCGTGGCGTTGATTTCCACCTTCCAATCCGCCAATGCGATCAGAGCGATTAAGGTGGCCGCGATCGCGAGCACGGTGCGCGGCTGCCATTGGAAGATTCGGCGGATCATTTTGTGCCTGCCTTGATTTTACAGTGCGAGGCGTTCGCGGGGCGGATTCACTGTGCGCGACAATCTGGAAATGGGCGTAGCGGCCATTCTTCTTCTTTCCATTGCGACTACTGCTTTTGCGCAGAGCTTCGACCCATCCATTCTGAACCAGCTCGAGTGGCGCAACATCGGGCCCGGATCCATGGGCGGGCGCATCTCGGCGATCGAAGGCGTGGCCGGTAATCCGCGAATCCTCTACGCCGCCACCGGCTCTGGCGGCTTGTTCAAGACTGTCAACGGAGGCACCACGTGGGCGCCCATATTCGAACGGCCCGAAACCATCTCGATCGGCGACATCGCGATCGATCCGAAAAATTCCGACACGATTTGGGTCGGCAGCGGCGAAGCTAACCTGCGCAACAGCGTCTCCTTCGGCTCGGGAATGTTTTATTCCCACGACGGCGGCAGAAGCTGGGAACACCGCGGTCTCGATGCGACCATGACGATTTCGCGCATCGCGCTCGATCCGCGCGACCCGAATCGCGTATTCGTCGCGGCCGTGGGCCATCCCTTCGGGACGAATCCTGAACGCGGCGTTTATTTTTCGCCCGACGCGGGAAAGAGCTGGCAAAAAGTGCTCTACATCGACGACCAGCACGGCGCCTCCGACATCGACATCGATCCTGCCAATCCGGATGTCCTGTTCGCCGGCATGTGGAAATTCGACCGGAAGCCCTGGCGCTACGATAGCGGCGATACCGCCGGCGGTTTGTTCAAGTCGGTCGACGGCGGTAAGACCTGGAAGAAAATTACGCAGGGTCTGCCCGCTCTGATGGGACGCGTGGGCGTGAAGATCGCCCCCAGTAATCCGCGCGTCGTATACGCAATCGCCGAAACTCGCGAAGGATCGCTGTTCCGCTCCCAGGACGGCGGTGAAACCTTCGAAGTGGTCTCGAGAGACCGTGGTCTCATCAGCCGCGGCTACTACTATTGCGATCTGCGCGTGGATCCGAAAGACGAAAATCGTGTCTACGTTCTCGAAAATGCGCTCGAAGTTTCAAGCGACGGCGGCAAAACCTTCACACGCATCGGCGGCTCGGTGCATGGCGATCTCCAGGCTCTTTGGATCGACCCGCTGGATCCATCCAGAATGTGGCAAGGCTCCGACGGCGGCCTCGCGCACTCCTGGGACGCCGGCCAGACTTGGGAACACATCGCTTCGATATCGCTCGGCCAGTTCTATCACGTCTATGCCGACAATCGGCAGCCGTTTTACTCGGTCTCCGGCGGAACGCAAGATAACGGCACGTGGCTGGGGCCGTCGCGTACACGCGAGCCGTCCGGCATCCTGAACGACGACTGGCGCATGGTCAGCCCCATCGTCGGCTTCAACGTCTTGAGCGATTCCGACGATCCCGACATCCTGCTCACGCAAACGCCTGGCGGAGCGCTGCTTCGAACCGACCTCAGGACTCGCGAGCAGCAGAACGTCGGTCCGCAGGTGCGCAACTATGGCGGCGCCACGGCGGCGGACATGAAATATCGGTTCGCCTGGGACGCCCCTCTCGTGCGGTCGCCATTCGGCAAGAAAACGTTCTACCTCGCAAGCAACGTTGTGTTTCAAAGCAGTGACAACGGGAATAGTTGGGAGCCCATCAGCCCGGATCTCAGTCGCAAAGATCCCTCGAAGATGCAGCCCTCGGGCGGTCCGGTGTTTATCGACAACAGCTCGTCCGAGACCTACAGCACCATTACGCGGGTTTCCGAATCGCCCGCCAAAGCCGGCGTTCTGTGGGCCGGCACCGACGACGGCAATGTACAAGTGACGCTGAACGGCGGAGAGCACTGGACCAACGTCGCAGGTAATATTTCCGGCATACCGGCGGGATCTCCAGTCTCGGCGGTCGAACCCTCGCGCCGCGACGTGAATGTCGTCTACGCCGCCTTCGACCGGCACATGCTCGACGACCTGCGTCCCTACATTTTCAAAACCGCCGACGGCGGCAAGACGTGGAAGAAAATCACCGATGGGCTGCCGGACATTGCGTTCGTCTGGGTGGTTCGCGAAGATCCGAAAAATCCGGAGGTGCTCTACGCGGGCACGGAAACTGGGCTGTTCGCTTCATTCGACGCGGGCATGCACTGGAGCCGTTTCGGATTGATGAACTTGCCGAACGTGGCCGTACGCGACGTTTTCGTGCAGCCAGAGCAGAACGATATTCTGATCGCGACGCACGGGCGGGGACTGTGGATTCTCGATGACGCGACGCCGGTGCAGGAGTCCGCGAAGGCGGCTGCGCGAGATGCTTATTTGTTTCCCGTTCGCTCCGCGCTGCGTTACACCCTTCGCGCCACTCGCGCCGGCGGCGGTGACACGGAGTTCGCCGCGCCGAATCCAACTTATGGCGCGATTCTCAACTACTTCTTGCGGACTCAATCCGATTCGCTCCGCTTCGAGGTTCTGGACGGCGGCGGCAAGGTGATTCGAACCATCGCCGGGAGGCTGCCGCGCGACGCGGGCGTGCATCGCATCGCATGGGACCTGCGTGCCGAAGCGTCACAGACCGGACGCGGGGCGCGCGGGCCCCAAGTCCTGCCCGGTACGTACACCGTCCGCATGATCGCGGGCTCGTTGACTTCCGAACAACACGTCGAGGTCCGCCTAGATCCGGCGCTGTCCGTCACCGTAGCCGATCTCAAAACGCAGTGGGATGCCCTGGTACGAATCTCGACGATGCTGCGCGGCGTTTCGGGAATGGAGACGGAAGCCGGCCGGCATTCCTCCTCCGAAGACTGGCGCAACTTCCGCAACACGCTCGCCCGCCCGCGCGATCTGTCGAACTCGGAAACCGGCCCCCGGCTCTCCGAACAACTGCAATCGCTGTTCAACCTGATCGATGCGTCGAACGAACCGCCCACGCACGCCATGCTAAATCTGCTTCAGGAACTCGACCAGGAATATCGCGCCGCCGGCGAAGCCATCAAGAAGCTGAAGCCCTGATCGCGCGAACCCTAATTGCGACCGCCAACGGATGATATCCTGGCGGTACCGTGAGTGTGCCGTCCAGCGCAAGGTCGAATCACGCGTACGAACTTGCCGCTGAAACTTTGTTGGAATCCCCTACAGTATCCATCCGCGATGTCTGGTGCCAGGGTACTTGCAAACAAGCAAGTGCGGAAGAATCGGCCAGCGCGGCAGCGCTCGTTTTTCCATATCGTGGTGTTTACGTGCGCCATCTTGGACGCGATCAGACGGTGGCGGAGCCGAATCAGCTGTTGTTTTTCAACCGCGGCGAAAGTTATCGCATAAGCCATCCTGTGCCGGGTGGCGACGCCTGTTTGTCGCTCGCGATCGCCGAGCCGCAGTTGCGCGAGCTGGCGCCGCGAGCGTTGCTGCATGAGGGCGCGACGCTAGCTTTTCGGCCCCAGCGTGTAAGGATTGATGCGCGCGCGCAAGCGCTGGTGGCCCTGTTGCGGCATGCTCTGAGGCAGAAGATCGCTGAGCCTTTGGAAGCCGAGAGTTTGGCACTGACGTTAGTGCGAAGGGCTCTGGGGCCGCGTACGTCGCACCTGGCCGGAGCCACGAGCGGCCGGCAGAAATTGGCGGATCGCGCAAAGCTGGTGCTGGCGAGCGATCTGGCCCGCCGCTGGACGCTGGCGGAAATCGGCTCCGAGCTGCGCTGCTCGCCTGTCTACCTTACGCAAATCTTCCAACAAGTCGAGGGCATGCCCCTTTATCGCTATCAGTTGAGGCTCCGGCTGGCGCGCGCCTTAGATCTGCTCGCGCAATATGACGACCTCACTACGCTCGCCTTGCATCTCGGGTTCTCCAGCCACAGCCACTTCAGCGCCGCGTTCCGCTCCGTGTACGGCCGTTCACCTTCTGAATTCAAACGCTCCGCGCTGCGCCCTTAGTGTCCTCAAAAAATCGCTAAAGATTCTGACAGCGATCCGGTTCCATGCGATGGCATTCTGATCGCACCCGTATTCGGGCATAGGAGTGATCGTGATTGAAAAAACTTGTGCGGCTTGCGACTGCAAGCTGGATACGAATCCCGTCAGAGTCAAGATCGGCGGCAGGACGGTAGAAGTCTGTTGCGATGAGTGCGCCGAAAAGTTGAAGGAAGCGCGCGCTTCCGTTCAGGCCGCGAGGAAAGGCTGACCCATGCAGATCGCTAAGACGATTCCGGCGCGCGGTACCGTTGAAACCGCGTCAGGACGCATCAGTTACGTCGAACAAGGCACCGGATCTGTAGCGCTCTTCGTGCACGGCGTTCTGCTGAACAGCCACCTCTGGCGTCATCAGATCGAGAACTTGTCGGATATCCGCCGCTGCATCGCACTGGACCTGCTGGCGCACGGAGAGACCGAGATTTCGCCGGAGCAGGACGTCTCCGTAACCGCGAATGCGAAAATGCTGAGAGAATTTCTCGACGCCCTGGGAATCGATCGGGTGGATCTGGTCGGAAACGACAGCGGCGGCGGGATCGCGCAGATTTTCGCCGCCACCTATCCGGAGCGCGTTCGCACCTTAACCCTGACCGACTGCGATGCGCACGACAACTGGCCGCCCGAAGCGTTCAAACCGTTTCTTCAGATGGCCGCCTCGGGAGGGTTACGAGGCACGCTGCAAGCGATGTTGGCGGACAAAAGCGTCTATCGATCTCCGCAAGCGCTCGGCGCTTGCTACGAACATCCGGAAAAGGTAGCCGACGAAACCATCGACAACTATCTGCGTCCGCTGTTGCAAACCGAGCAGCGCACGCGCGATTTCCAACGGTTCCTCGCGGCTTTCGACAACCGGCACACGCTTGCCATTGAAGCGCGATTGAACTTGTTCCAAGCCCCAACCTTGATCGTGTGGGGGACCGATGATATTTTTTTCGACGTGAAGTGGTCGCACTGGCTGGCCGGGAATATCCCCGGCACGCGCCGCCGCATCGAGTTCCAAGGCGCGAGGATCTTCTTTCCGGAGGAACGCTCAGCCGAGTTCAATCAGGAATTGCGGGCGCATTGGCAAGCGGCCCAGAGTGAGGCGACGATAACCGCCGGGGCTTGAGCCTGATTATAATGAGCGATCAAAAATGCAAAGCCGAGCGGTTTCGAAAATTGCACGTACCTGGTAGGCCGCTTGTGCTCTTCAATGCGTGGGATGCCGGAACTGCGAAAGCCGTGGCGAGCGCGGGCGCGAAAGCAATCGCGACCAGCAGTTGGTCCGTGGCGGATGCGAACGGTTTCTCCGACGGTGAGAAAATTCCGCTCGCCGTCGCAATCGACAATTTGCGGCGGATCGCCGGCGCAACGGAACTACCGGTAACCGCCGATCTTGAAAGCGGCTATGGCGACTCACCGGATGCCGTCGCAAATACAGTCGAGCTGGCGATTGGAGCTCGGGTTGTGGGGTGCAATCTGGAAGATAGCTTCCCCGCCACTGGGAAATTGCGCGCCACCAACGAACAAGTCGCCCGGATCCAATCCGCTCGCGAAGCCGCCCACCGATTCGATATCCACTTTTTTCTCAATGCCCGGACCGACGTTTTTTTTCAGGAACCGCCCGGCCGGCACGACGATCTCATGCTGGCCGAGGCAGTGTCCCGCGCACGAGCCTATGCGCGTGCCGGCGCCGACGGAATCTTCGCGCCGGGTCTCGTCGATATTGCTTTAATCGCCCGGCTGGCGGAAGCATCGCCAATTCCACTGAACATCATGGTCGGCGATGCCACACCATCTTTACCTGCGCTAGCTGAACACGGCGTCGCTAGAGTCAGCTACGGTCCCACGCCATATCTCATGGCAATGAAGGGATTGGCAGCCTCGGCGCGCCTCGCCTTGGATTCCCAGAGTTGAGCTTCACTCCCGCTTGCGCCGGCGCTGCCGCCTGCTCAACCAATCCTCGATCCACGGCGTCCCTTCCGGGCCGCGGGATGTTAATTGCCCCTGGTCGGAACCTGGGCTTCCGGGGTGGTCTTCGTGATGTGGATAGGATTCGCCCGTAGGACCTTCCACCACCACTACGTAACGCGTGAGGCGATCGGCGTCGGCCTCTTCGCGCGCGAGTTCCGCGTTGCTTTTCGAAATTCCTGCGAGCCGGCGCACTTCAAAAAAAGTGAAGATAATACCACCGACTACCAGGCAGGCACCGGCCGACCACAGCAGTACCTCCCAGTTGCGCAATCCCGCCATCATCCCGAATCCGGCGATAAAGCTGACCATCACCGCGAACACCATTACATAAGGAAATACGACTCGACTGGTTCTTCTGACCATTCGTTCTCTCCTAATTGTTGGATGCCCGCGATTAGCGTCGATAGAATGCTGTAACCGTTACGCGGCCTCAAGCCGATCAGTAAATTCGCCGCGTGATGTCGAACCCAAGATACAAATGCGACGGCGTATCGGCGCTGGGATTGCCGAGGAATGTGGCCTCGGTCCCGGCGCGTTGAGAAACGGTTGTTCCGGGGCTATTGCTGAAGCCGAACGTGAATGCGTGCCGGTAGATCTTCTTCTGGATGCCGAATGAAAATGCAGGCCGATGGATGCCAAGCTCGGGGCCATTCACGAAGGTTGGAATGATCTCGCCCACCAGCGCGACCGTCGGTCGAATATCTATTGCTAAGCCGAAGCCCGTTGAGAATGCATCGATGCCCGGGGTGTCCGGAATCAGGTCCGATTGCAGAGATCCCATCAGCAATCTGCGATCGTTGAAAGACAGCGTGGGAATAACGTAAAGCTGAGCACGTGACGTGATGCTGCGCGAGAAAATGGCTTCGATATTCTCGGTGTAGTTCTTCTGGAAGTTGTTCTGGCCTTCGATGGAAACGCGCACGGCAAAATTCAAGGGCCCTCCGTGATGTTCGTCCAAGAAGTTGTACGCTGCCATCAACTGGATGGGACGACCAATAAACGAAGGCGATCGCCAGACATCCACGGAAAGCTTATCGGTGACGCCGTAGCGGAATCCGAACGATGACAGCGAAAAATTGTCCAGACCGAATAGTTCCGCGCCGCGCGACGTGCCTTGCGTCGCTGGGTCGTACGCAAAGCGATGGGTGAAGTTCACCGTGAGGCTGTTCTTATCCACGGCGCGTCCGGTGGGAAGACTGAAGAGTACGTCGTCGCCCGGATTGTAGACTTTGGGCTTGTCCGAAGCGATCTGGTTCGCGGCCCCAGAACTGGATGCAGCGGGAAGTGTCTTAACGTACTGCGCGAGCGTGCCGATCTGAGCGTCCGTCAGTTTGCCCGACCACGCCGGCATGTTTCCCCCCTTGCCGTTGCGAATGATCCCGGCAATGGCCTGTTCGCATGCCGTGCACCGCGGCGCCGGTTAGATCGGGCGTGTGTTCTTGGGCGATCCCGCGGCCGTCCGCGCGGTGGCACGTAGCGCAGTTCTGGCGAAACAGATCCGCACCCGGCGCCGAAGTATTGCCACTCACGGCGCTCGCTTGCGAGGCGGCCAGTCGAACGGTCCCCGCGGCAACATCCACCACGTACTGCTTGCCTTCCATGTTCAGGAGCACCGTCCCGCGCGAAGCGTCGGCATAAGAAGCTTGCGGGGCAGCGTCATCGGCTTTCCCCGGAACAGCGAAACACACACTTGCAATGAACAGCGTCTGGGCGACGCGGGCGCGTAGTTGCATACGAACGTTGGACGAGCGGTGCCGCGCGGAAAAGTTGTGAGCTTGTAAGAAGAAGGTAAATTCGGCGGGCGCGAGACGCCGCTACACGCGCGTTACTTCCAGGCCCTTGCCGATCGCTAACGTAATCGATTCGGCGCCCGATCTGCTGCGAACGTGCGCAACGTAGTCCGATAGCGAATGCGAAATGATGTTATCGGCCACGACAATTCCGCCGCTTCGCATCGGAAGCATGTCGAAAAAGCGGATGTAATCTTCTTTTTCGCAGTCAATCAGCGCGAGATCGAGCGGTGATAGGTGCGCTAGGATTCCGGCCGCATCGGCGAGCACGAAGTCGATGAACGAATCGAGCTGCAGTCGAGCCAGTGTCTGGCGCGACTCCTCCTGCCGCTCCGCGACCATCTCGATCGAGACCAGACGACCGCCCGTCTCACTTGCAGCCGACGCCAGCGCGATGGTCGAGATCCCGCTCGATCCGCCGATCTCCAGCATTCGCTTTGCGCCGATTCCCGCAGCCAGCACCGACAAAAACTCCGCGCTGGGCGGCTCCAGGTTGCGATGCCGCTCGGTTTGCGGCAGCTTTTTTTCGTCCTGTTCGAGCTTCCGATTCCAGAGACGCCCGATCTCGGAGCGGGCCGCGGCACTAAGCATTTATCGCACCATTCTAGCAGCCGGCCGCGATCGGGTCGTACCTCCCACTTCGGTGTGGCTTCACATATCATTCATAATCCGAGACTTGCCGGTTGGGTTCGTTTTTGCAAATTCGAGGGAACGCCTGGGAAGAGCGGTGTTATCATGGCTACAGAATGTCGATGCTTTCCCCCAGACTGCAACTGAAGGTCTCGCAGAAGCAAATTCTGACGCCGGGTCTGGTGCAGATGGTGACGGTCCTCCAGCTGAATCGGCTGGAGCTAAAGGACATGATCACCCAGGAGATTGCTGAGAATCCGGTCCTGGAGGAAACGGCGGATGGCGTCGAAGAGCTGACGCCCGAGGAAGTACAATCGATCCTCGAGCGCGAGCGCGAATCCGAGCCTTCTGATCAAACCATTCTCGAAACCGTAAACGGAGCCGCGGCACCGGAGGTGGAAGCTTTAGGGGGCGATTTCGAGGCAGCGCCCGTTTTTGAGGCCGATGGCGTGGCCCCCGCACCAACCGAGGCCCCAGCGACCGCGACGACGCCGGAAGTCGAGAATCCGGACCAGAAAACCGAAAAAGATCCGTTCGATGAAATCGATTTCGGGACCTTTTTTGACGAGTATCTAGATCCCGGCTATAAGAGCCCCGCCTCGGAATCGGTCGAAAAGCCCTCTTTCGAAACCTTCTTATCCTCTCCCGTTACGCTGGCCGATCATCTGCATTCGCAATTGAGTGTGCTGGTGATGCCGGATGAAGTGCGCGACGCCGCAGCCAACATCATCGGCAACCTGGATGAGAACGGCTACCTCACCGCGACGCTGGAGGAAATTGCCGAGACCGGCCAGCACACCCTAGACGAAGTGAATCAGGGACTACGGGTGGTGCAGTCGCTCGATCCGGCCGGCATTGGCGCCAAGGATGTACGCGAATGCCTGCTGCTGCAGCTCGAGAGCCGCAACGGCAAAGGCGGGGTAGCTTGGCAGATCGTTTCCAATCATCTGAAACTGGTGGAAACGCGGCAGCTCAAAGAAATCGCCAAACAGCTAGGACGGCCCTTGGAGCACGTACAGATCGCGCTCGATGTCATCCGCCACCTGGATCCCTACCCCGGTTTGCGCTATTCCGGTCCCGGCGCGCGGCAAGTGGAACCGGACGTCTACATCTTTAAAGAAGGCGACGAATACATCATCCAGCTCAACGATGACGATCTTCCGCAGCTGCGGCTGAATGCGCAATACCGGAAAATGCTGGATCGCGATCAGGAGCCGAGCAAGGAAATCCGGAATTACGTCAAGGACCGCTACGCGGCTGCCATTCAGTTGATCAAGAACATCGAACAACGCAAGCAAACCATCCTGAAGGTTTGCCAGTCCATCGTTCGCCGCCAATTGGAATTTCTGGAGCACGGGATCGATCAGCTCAAACCGATGATGATTAAGGAGGTGGCCGAGGAGATTGGCGTACATCCCTCGACCGTGAGCCGTGCGGTGGCCAGTAAGTACGCCGACACGCCCCAGGGCGTGTTCGAGCTGCGTTACTTCTTCTCCGAAGCCGTTCAGGGCATAGCCGGAAGCGCTACGCCGCTGCTGATCTTGAAACGTCGAGTCAAGAAGATGATTGAAGAAGAAGATACCCAACATCCGCTCACCGACGAGCAGATCACGGCGCGGCTCAAGGAGGAAGGTATCGACGTCACTCGCAGAACGGTTGCCAAATACCGTGAAGACATGAAAATCCCGTCTACGCATCAGCGGCGGGTACGTAACTGAATACTTCTCGCTTCAGAGCGCCACAGGAGATCGGGACCTCCTTGATGGAACAGAAACTGCCGCCACGGGCTTCCGTTGTGGTGCGAGTTACCGAGGAGAGGTGAGTCCATGAAAATCAGCTATACCGGAAGGAACGAAGCATTTCCGTCCAGGGCACGGACTAAGTTCGAAGCCAAGCTTCAGAAGCTTTCGAAGATGATCGATCGCAGGGGAGAAAGAGAAGCGCATGTCATTTTGAGCCAGGAGCGCTTCCTGCAGAAAGTCGAGATCACAGTCAACGCCTGGGATCACGCCATGGTCGGGGTCGGTTCGGATGCGGATCTCGAGGTCGCGGCCAACGACGCACTGGACAAACTCGAAAAACAAGTCCTGAAACTGCGCAACAAGTGGCGCGACACCAAGCGGCACAAGGAGAAAGGCGTGGAGCCGGGCCCGGTTCTTGTGAAAACGCCTGCATCGGCAGGCGCAAAGAAGGCCAAGAGTACGGCCGTGGCGCGCAAGACGGGCGGCGAAGCGTCCAGCCGCAAGAAAATCTTCCGCGTGAATCACAACAACGGAAGCAAACCGATGACTGTGGAGGAAGCCATGCTCGAAATGGAAGATTCGCAGGACTACATGGTCTATCGTGACGCTCAGACCGAGCGGGTGCAGGTGCTCATGCGCCGGCCTGACGGAAACTTCGACCTGATCGAAAGCTAGTGGCCAAACGCGCCGCCGAGCCACCCGCTTCCAGTCGCGCGGAACTGGTCATCATCACCGGCCTGAGTGGCGCCGGCAAAGCGACGGCGCTCAAAGCTCTCGAGGATCTGGGCTACTATGCCGTCGACAATCTGCCGGTCGGCCTGTTGCCGAAGTTCGCCGAGTTAGCCAAGGATTCGGCGAACGTGCGGCACGCCGCGGTGGTGATCGATATCCGGGAAGGCGAAAATCTGAAGCGCTTTCCAGGAATTTTTCAGCGCTTGAAACGACGCGTGCCTTCCACCATCCTCTTTCTGGAAGCCGATGAACGCACGCTAATGCGGCGCTTCAGCGAGACCCGCCGCCCGCATCCCCTCGGCACCGAGTCGTCGGTGATGAAGAGCGTTCGGATGGAACGCGAGCGCCTGGCACCGATCCGCAAAGTGGCCGACCATATCATCGACACCTCGAAGTTCAACGTCCACGAGCTGCGCAGCGTGATCGAGGACAAGTTTCGGGACGGCAATGAGCAAACGCAAATCCGCATCGACATCACCAGTTTCGGATACCGGCATGGCGTGCCTCCGGACAGCGATCTGATTTTCGACGTTCGTTTTCTGCCCAACCCAAACTACATTCCCGAGTTCAAAAACCTCACTGGGCGGCACCCGCGCGTGGCCCGCTACATTCGATCGTTCCCGCAGACGATGGAGTTCATCGATCGTATCTCGGAACTGCTGATCTACCTGATCCCGCATTACATCCGTGAAGGGAAAAGTTATCTGACCATCGGATTCGGGTGCACCGGCGGCCATCACCGCTCGGTGATGATCGCCGGTGAGATTCGCAAGCGGCTGGCGCGAGCCGGATTCAAAGTGAAAGAAACGCACCGCGACATCGCGCGCTGACAAGGCTCAGAGGTTCTCTCTTAAACCACGGTCTTCTTCCAGGTCCCGCGCCGGAACAGCAGAATGCTGGTCACCGCTAGCAGAGTATCGCCCGTGATCACCGCGAAGAAGATGCCGCGCGGTCCTAAGTTGGTATGGAACGCCAGCGTCCAAGCGATCGGAATCTGGCACATCCAGAAACACAGCAAATTGAGCAGTGTGGGCGTCAGCGTGTCGCCGGCGCCGTTGAAGGAACCGGTGACCACCATGCCCCATGCGTAGGACAGATAGCCGTAGCTGAGAATCCGGAGCCCCTGAGCCGCGAGCGGCGCGACCGACGGGTCGTTGGTGAAGAGTCCGATGATCGGATTGGCGAAGACGATGAAGATCAGACCGACGCCGCCCAGGAACAGCATGTTGTAGAAGCCGGTACGCCACACCGACTGCTCGGCGCGCTTCGGTTTGCCTGCCCCGAGATTCTGCCCGACCAATGTGGCCGCGGCGTTGCTCATTCCCCAGGACGGCAGCAGCGCGAAAATGATCACCCGGATGGCAAGCGTGTTGGCGGCGACGGCCGCGCTGCCGAAACTGGCCATGATCCGGACGATCCCTATCCAGCTGGCCATCTGTACCAGGTACTGAAAAACCGCCGAGAGCGACAACCTGATCAGCCTGAGCATCACGGCCAGGTTCAGACGGATCTGCCGAGCGCCCACTGCCAGGCGGCTGCGCCCTGACGTAAGCATCCAGAGTTGGAACACGACTCCAATGCCGCGTCCGATCGTGGTTCCGACCGCCGACCCGGTAACGCCCAGATGCGGGAACGGCCCGACGCCGAAAATCAAACACGGATTGATGAGAATGTTCACGATGTTGGCGATCCACAGCGCCCGCATCGCGGTGGCGGCATCGCCGGCTCCGCGGAAAACAGCGTTGATCAGGAATAGCAGGAAAATGGTCGCGCTCCCGGCGAACATCATGCGCGTGTAGCCGGAGCCGATGCGCACGACGTCGTCAGAGCCGCCCATCAATCTCAAGAGGTCCGCCGCGAACACATAACCGAGCGCTGCGCTGAGCGCCGCGATCACCAAACCAATCAGGATGGCCTGCACCGCGACCACGCCGACGGCTCGCTCGTCCTTTTCGCCGGTGCGCCTGGCCACTAACGCTGTCGCGCCCATGCCGAGGCCGAGCGCGATGCAATAGAGCACCGTCATGCAGGTCTCTGTCAGGCCAACCGTGGTGATCGCATCGGCTCCCAGATGCGCGACCCAAAAGACGTCCACGATGCCGAACAACGACTCCATGCACATCTCGAGCACCATCGGGATGGCGAGCAGAGCTATAGCTCGTCCGATGCTGCCCTCGGTGAAGTCCTGGCTCGAACCCACGATTGCTTCGCGCAGTGAAGACCAGAACCCCGGCACACGAGTATCGACAATATTGATACTGCTCATGCGAGTTTCCATAAATTGAAAAGCCTTTCTCCCCGCGCAATTTGGGAATTTAGGGATCGCGCGGCATTAACTGAGTAGAATGCCCGGCGGCGGGCGTCAGTTAGAGTTTGGGACTGGGCTAATCATTGGATCTAGCACCTCAAAGCGAAGTGAAACCAGTATAGCGCGATGGGGTGGCAGAAAAGCAACTGGGCTTAGTGCGAGATGTAGCCGAGCGTTTTGATGGCGACACCGGCGGAGACGATGCGGATGTGCTTCTCGCCTGCGTCAGCGATTGGGAGCTTCCAGTGCAGCGTTTGGACGCCGGACTGCGAAGTCAGGGTGCCGAGAGTCTGGTCGCCTTCGATCACCGTGATGCTAGTACTCCCGAAGATCCTGGCGACAATTTCAAATCCCGTTGCAGATGCGGGGCGGTAGAGAACGCATTCGGCTGGCTGGTCAATCCATCGCGAATCGTCGTCGCGCACTCGCCATGCGGCGCCGAATTGCTCCACCGGAGCCACGCCATCGAAGCGGATGTAGGACTGTGCCCCGTCGCGCGTGCGGACCACCCCGCGAACGTGGAAGCCCGGCCGGAATTGGATCAGCGCCATGGGAAACCTGGCCAGCAGTTCCTTCGATTCGGGCATGCCGGTCCACGCGGACTCAACCGACTGACCGAAGCTCAACGAGATCGCGCCCTGCACGCCCCAGACGTTGATCCCGTCGGGCATGTTCTCAAAGACCACCGCACGCACGGGCGGTACCGTGCGGGCATAGTCGCCGACGGTGGCCAGCAATGCACGATCGCGATCTCCCGCGGCAATGATGGCGCGCCGTTTCTCCCGCAACAGCAGAAAATTCAAGGGCAGCCAGAGGGCGAAGAATAACGCGACGGCCCAGCGCGGCATGCGCGCGGCGATGGAAGATGCAGCGATGGCAACCCCGATCAAAGGCACGTACCAATAGACCGTATCCATGCGTTGATGCAGCAATAGCAGCGGCGCGATCCAGGCCGCTGTCGAGATCAAACCGAGATACAGGAGGCGATCGCGAATCCAGATGAGCGGCAGAAGAAGCGCGAGTCCGAGGTAGGGAAGAAAGAAAACGCGTGAAGAGTAAAACGTGATCGACTGCCAGAGGGGTCTCGGATCGAAGCGCAGCGCGTAAGTGCTTCCCGGATCCACGGTCCGGTTCAGCCAGAGAACCTGCGCGCCGATGACGATCGAAATCGCGAAGAAGGGAAGGAGCCTCTTCCATTGACGTTTTCCGAACAGCCATTCATACGCGAGGAGAGCTATGGGCAGCATTAGGGCGAGTTCTTTGGACTTGAACGCCAGCCAGAACGCGATGAATGCGAGAATCCATCGGCCGCGAATATAGAGCGCGAGTGCCAGCAGGCAAAACGTGGCGCACAACAGATCGAAGACGTACATGGGCTTCCAATACGCCTCGAGCACGGCGGCGTGAAACGAGTAGAACAACGCGCCGCAGCCCGCGACAAGCGGCGAAGAACCAAGCCGCCTGAGAATCAGAAACAACAGAAATACATTGAGACCGTGGATGATCTGGAGCACAACCACGTAAGGTGGAAAGCGAAAGTGGAACGCGCGATACGCATAGCGATAAAACAAGTCGCCTATGGGGCGGAAATTGTTCCCGTCGAATCGCAGCGTGGTCAAACCTTTCAGGTAAACGTCGTTTCCCACGAACGTCGGCCAGCCGAGGTTGCCAAAATCATCGTCGGAAAAATACGCTTTGTATGCGCCGCGATTGGCGAAGAAGAACAGCACGGACGCCGCCAGAAAACAGGCCGGCAACGTCCATGGACGCGTCATTGGATGCTGAAGCGGCCGAACGCGAGACCAAGGGCGCGTTCGTCACCAGGTGCGTGAATCGTGCGATCGAGCGTGAAGGCGACTTCAATACGCTTCTTGCCGACGAGATCGGCTGGCAGATCGTATTGGAATTGAACCTCCGGATTCTCGCGATCGATGACGTGCACCGGTTGCGGGCGGCCATCGATGGTCAAGGCAAAGTGTAGCGGGCCGGATTGCGTCTGCACGGCCGCCGGGATGCCCTGGACGGTCAGTTTCTGGCCAGGCGCGGTGGGTCCCGGTAAGTACACGCTGGCACGCTGCCCGGACCAGCGGAAGCCTTCCTCGATTCCGTACCAACCCTCCCCGACCTGAGCTTGAAACGCCGCAACGCCCACCTCGATCGACGGGGCAAGGGGCGGCGGCGGTTGGGCGTGAGCGATCGCGCTATACACTCGCGTTACGTTCCTGAGCTTGCCGCCCTCCACCGCGTAAACCACGGCGCTGCCGTCATCGAGTGCGTGCGCAACCGCTGCCGCCGGGAGCACGTACTCTTGGACGGAGCCGTAGTGCGGATCGGGCTTGATCACGGTGAGGCACTCCGGCGTCATGAGCACATCGTTCCAGCCGAAAATGCGAAAGGGCGAATCGTAGACAGCGTCCCAGAAAAGCTCGTCGTCGATATTATCGAGCAGGATCGTTTTTCCGGGATGAATGTGCTTCGCGTAGGCCACGCTCTGGATCAGGTGGCGGCTGCGCTCGCCTCGATTAAACATCGCCTTAGTGTAAAGGCGCGTCTGAACCGTGGACGGAATCGCGAAGAGGAGAACCAGAACGACCGCGAGCGGTTTCGCCCAGCCGCGCTTCCAGGCTTGTGCCACCGCCTGGGCAGCCAGCATCGCGATTCCCAGGGCGGGGACGAACAGGTAATAGTCGGTGACGTGATTGTGAAGCGGAAGCAGCGGCGCGAGCACGATCAAGAACCACGCGAGGAAGAATAACGGAAGAAAGCGGCGCGCGCGAGCTTGCCAAACCACAAAGCCAAGCAATCCAGCGCTCAGCAGAATCACCGCGGCCAGGCCCATCCAACTTCGCAAGTGCTGGAAGTACACGAAATCCGGTACGGCGAGTAGCATTTTCCAGTACGTCCATAGGGTCTTCGCGAGCGACCCGATGTGGAAGTCCATTTCGTAATAGTAGTCTGATGTTTTCTTGCGGATGAGTTGGTGAAACAGCGCGTACGCTCCCGAGACCGCGAACATCGGAATGGTTCGCAACCAATATTTGCGCGCGAACAGAATCGCGTAGAGCGCGGCAACGGCTGGAAACACGACATTGATCTCGTTCGCCCCGAAACCGAGAAGGAACGCCGCCCACACGCCCCAGTAGAAACCCTTTCGGTCGGTCTCGGTGTAGCGGATGAAGAGATAGAAGCCGAGAAGCAGGAACAGCGCGCACTGAACCTGGTTATACGCGGATGCCCAGACCAGCGGCGTTACCATCGCGACGCTGCACAGCCACAAGATCGGCGCCAGGAAACCTGCCAGCGCTGATTGCGTGAGCTTGCGCGTCAGAATCATGAGCAGAGCGATGTTGGCGAGTTGATTGGCGAATATCCATTCGTGATAAGCGCGCGCGTGCAAGCCGAAGAAGTAGGTGAACGTCATGAAGAACGCGCGCTCGCTAAGAGGGCGGATGGTGCCTTGCGCCAGCGGCGCGAACATGGCCCATAGAAACGTGTGGAAGTCTGTGACGTGATTGCGGAGATTCAGCCAGGCGAAATCGTCTTCGGAAAACCAGCTCATTATGCCGAGCCAGTACAGGACGATGCAAAAAAGCATCGGCGCCAGCCAGTACAACCAGCGCGCGGCGCGTGTCATTTGGGCTCCAGTGCGACGCCGCTTACGACTAGCGCTAACTGGCGTCCATCGCCGGGCGGCACCAGATACTTGTCGACGGAGAATTCCACCACTGTATCTTGCCCATGGAAAGCCGAAGCCGGTATCTCTCGGCGGTACTGGTGTTGTCCCGTGGTGGAGAAGGTTTCGGGCTGCAGTGGAAGACCGTTCACCTTGCCCGAGACCGTGAGGCTTTTCAGTTCCGCGACACTTGGATCGGGCAGATCAAAATCCAGCACCAGCCCGGCGCCTTTGGTTTGCGCCTCGGCGGGCGCGCCCAGCACCACTTCGAACTGCGGTGCGGTCCAACGCCAGGAGTTGGCTTGCAGATCGTAGAATCCGCGGATCAACTGGTCGGCTCGCGACTGCTCGCTAAAGCGCAGGTTGCTGACCAGCGGCCGGGAATCTTCGATGGTCTGCTCCAGCCGAATCGGATTCTTGTTCTTGCAAGCTGCCGAGGTCAGAAGACAGAAGGCTGCCGATGAAATTGCTGCATACCGCATGGTGTCGCGCAATACAACATTATGACGGGTTCCAGAACGCAGGACGAGTACGGATGCCAACCGCAGCAACAAGCGATAAGATGAGCACTGCGACGGAGGATGGTATGAGTCTCGGATTGGGTCGCCGTGGATTTCTGAAAGGTCTGGCGGTCGCGCTTCCCGCCGCTGGGTTTCTGCGTGCGCAGGATAATGGATCTGTGCGCGGCGTGAAAGCTGTGGTTTTCGACACGTTCGGCACTGTTGTCGATTGGCGCGGGTCGATCGCCGAAGAGGGCGCCGCGTGGGGCAAGTCCAAGGGGCTCGCGGTCGACTGGGGACATTTTGCCGATCGCTGGCGCGCGGGCTACGGTCCCGCGATGAACAAAGTTCGCAAAGGCGAATTGCCTTGGACCAAGCTCGACGATCTGCATCGCATGATCTTGGATTCCGTGCTTACGGAGTTCGGGATCCAGGGACTCAGCGACGAAGAGAAAGATCACTGGAATCGCGTGTGGCATCGACTGAAGCCCTGGCCGGATTCCGTGGCCGGCCTCGCGCGGCTCAAGAAAAAGTTCACCATCGCGCCGCTCTCGAATGGCAACATCGCTCTGATTAACGATATGGCTAAGCATTCCGGCCTGCCGTGGGATGCGATTCTCGGCGCCGAACTGGTGCGCCACTACAAACCGGATCGCGAAGTGTATATTTCCGCTGCGGAGTTTCTCGGCCTGAAGCGCGAGGAAGTGATGATGGCTGCGGCGCACGTGGGCGATCTCAGGGCGGCGCGCGAGTGTGGATTGCGAACGGGATTCATTTACCGGCCCAATGAGTATGGAGTCGGAGGACGCGCCGATAAAGCGAGTGTCGGCGATTTCGACGTGGTCTCGACCAGCGTGATCGATTTAGCCGCGCAGATGGGCGCCTAAACGCCGCTCGCGCTTACCGCTTTTCACCTTCTAACTTGCGCGCGCCGCCCAGAATGTCGGGCATCGCGTAGTTGCCTTCGTGGCAGGCGTATTCGAAGATCGGTCCGGGCGAAGCGGAGAACGGGAACTCAACGGTCCATTGCTTGGTGAACGTGTGCGGATCGTCGATAGTGGCGCGGTAGAGGATCGAATCCGGACCCACGCGCTGGAAGCGCTCGACCACGTGTAGACTTGCGCCAGTGCCGGCGAAGCGCGTTTCATCGGTGAAATTCGTGGTGTCCACCACCAGCACGTCGCCTTCCCAGTGCCCGATCGAATCTCCGAGCCACTGGCGGATTTCAGGCGGTTTGTGCGTGCCATTCATGCGAATCACCCGCACATCGTGCACCATTTCCACCAGGATCATGATCGTGTCCTTGTTCTGGACGATCTGGTAGGTGTTGTTGTAGAGCACCGGCATCATCGGTGGGCCAGACGTCGATCCGAAGCCCACGATGCAGCGCTCGGCGAGCGGCCGATCTTTCACGGTGTCGTACACATCGAACCCGCGCTTCATCATCGCTGCGGTGCGCGCGCGAGCTTCTTCCGTTACCGCAGGAAGTTTTCCGTCCGGCGGATCGATGATGAGCGAAGTGCGCTTCTCCCCGTCCACGCGGGCCAGCTGAGAACCGCGGTCGATGAACAGGTTGTTGTAGCCGCCGGTTTCTGCCGATCCGGCGCGGGCCAGCAGAGGCGCCTCGGGATTGTCGATGTTATTGGTTTCGAGATCCTTCTTTTCGTACGCACTGGCTTCGGCGTCGGTCACGGTCTTCTTGCCGGCGAACTCGGTGGGACGCTGCATGGGCGTGAGCGTCGCGTTGGTCCAGATTCCTTGCAAATTGGGATGGCCGTCGCCGGCGCGCAGGACTGTCCAGCTTTTGGGTTTCGGCGATGGCTGTGCCGTTAGCGATGCGGAAAGCACGGCCGCTAACGCAGCGGCGTGCAGAAACACGCGATTCCCCATGGAGTCTCCTTGTGCTGAAGAAGTCTACAGGTAATCTATCACGGGGCAACGCCGCGCCTGCTGCTAGTTGGTGGTGCCGGTGTCAGAGTGTTTCTGGAAGAGTTTCCGTTTGACGTCGGGCCAGAATTCCTTCAACACCTGGGACACCGAGTCGATGCCGATTTGCTCGCCCAAACGTTCCAGATTATCGCCGGCGGTCCGTCCGTCAGGGTAGTAGGAATTCGCGATTGCGACGCCGGTTGCATTGCCCAGCACTTCGGAAAAGTTGAAACGCGTTCCCCCGCTATCGGTACGCGTAACGAACACGCGCGTGGCGGCATACCAGGTGCGTGACCAGGTACTGCCATAGCCGCGCCGGAAGTAGCGCGGGTCTTCGTGCAAGAGAGTGGGGTAAATCGACTCGGTCATCATGTTGCCGATCACCTGGTCGGCGTAGCCCGTTCCGATGCGGCGGCCGTAACCCGCCAGCCCCTGGCCGAACGATGGATTCTGGTTCGTTAATTGTCCGAGGCCCGCCGTGGCCGCAGCTACCAGAAGCAGCGGATAGTCAAACGAATCTTTCGCGCCGATAATGAACTTCTGCTTAGTGGTAATCGGCGTATAAACGGAACTTTCGTTGGCAGTGCGGTAGTTCGGCAGCACCCCGAAGATGCGCTTGTCGGGTGGGGCTTGAGTCTGTCCAGGCTGAAGCGGAGCAGGTTGCTCAGGTGCTTGCGCGGCAGGTGGCTTTTCCTGCGACGAGGCATCCTGCCCCCACAGTACTGCTCCCACACACACGCAGATCAGCAATGCCGACAATTTCATAGTTAAATCGAAGCGAGCCTCGCGCCGAGCGCGATCTTTCCCTATAGATGTGACAGTTGCAAGGGAGGTTACTTAGTTTCTTGCAAGGATTTGTGATTCTACTTGTTTGATTGACTTTGCGAAGTCTTCAGGAGTCCGAATCACGATCTTCCTGCCGTGAACTTTTCTCACGGCCAGTTCGATAGAGTCGGGCAGCTCGGCGTTGGCCCGCATGTAAGGCTTGTATTGGAGGTAAAAGAAGCGCGTGCGATCGCCAGGATGTTCTTCCAGGGCATTTTTTGGGACATTATCGAGATAACGGCCGGCTGGACCGAGAAATATCACCGCGTTAGCGGGCTGGCTTGCGGCGGATTCCTGGTTCATCAGATCCGTGAGGAGATCGACGTGGCCGCGCCGGTTCGCCAGGACGCGATAGTCCACTAGTTGCAGTTGCAGGCTGCTCATAGAGCGGGCAGCGCGTTCGAAAGCCTGCGGTGTGAAATTGTCATCGTGAAAGAGTTCCTTCTGCTGGTCCAGATTGAAAATGACGAGCCGCACGGAGCGCGCGGGAACGCTTTCGAGTAGAGAGGCGAGCGAGCCGAGCAAGGTTAGCCGATCCTGGACGCGAAGGCGTGTGAGTCGCGGGAAGAGCGGGGCGGCGTGTAGGAAAACGGTGAGTCGATCGAGCGGCGCGGCGTCCGCGGATTCTTGCGCCGACCAGCCGCGAAACGAAACCTCGGCCACTTTGCCGGGTGCGATGCCAGGGTCGACGCCGCGTTCGCGTGGGCTCAGCTTGGCCACGATTTTCCACTGTTTCCGGCAGACGCGGCCCGAGTCGTCGAACAGAATCCAGTCGACATCGTAGCTGCCTTCGCCGATCCAAAATACTCCGCCCCATTCGGCGACCTGCTTGGTCTTGGGAACCCGCGGAAGACGGTACTCAGCGCCGAGCACGGTCGGCGTGCCTCCGTCGGCCGGCCGGACTCTCATGAGAATGCTCCAGCGATGGTGGGTTCCTTCGAATTGATTCAAGGGCACGCGAAACACGTAGCCGGATTGGAATCGAAAGCTGAAGTTCAGCGCTGGCCGGATTGGATTCGCTTCACAGCGCAGCGGCTTGTCGTCGGGGTGCGTTTCGAAGTATTCCGAGAGCTGTGAGTTCTTGCCTGGATCGATGAGGCTTTGTCCGCACGCCGCCGGGGCCATTAGCAGGACGCTGAGCAGTAACCGCATTGTATTTATTATTGCCACGTGCGAAGCAAGCCCGGCGAGCCGGTGTGTCAATCTGGATTCGAGAGGAGTGCATCGATGGCGGTAAGCCCTTATGCCGGTCAGCCGGCCCGGCCGGAAGATCTGGTGAACGTACCGCGCTTGATAACTGCCTACTTTGCCGAGCGCCCCGATCCCGGCGTGGCCGCGCAGCGGGTCTCGTTCGGAACTTCGGGTCATCGCGGATCGTCGTTGAAGAACGCTTTCAACGAGTGGCACATTCTCGCGATTACTCAGGCCATTTGCCAGTATCGAAAGCAACAGTCCATCGATGGGCCACTGTTTCTCGGTATCGACACGCACGCGCTCTCGGAACCGGCGCTGGCCAGCGCTCTCGAAGTGCTGGCAGCGAATGACGTTGTCGTGATGCTGGCGCCTGCCGGCGAGTACACGCCCACACCAGCGGTCTCGCACGCCATTCTGAACTACAATCGCGGGCGCGGGGCTGGGCTCGCGGACGGCATCGTAGTTACGCCGTCGCACAATCCGCCAGAGGATGGCGGATTCAAATACAATCCGCCGCATGGCGGCCCCGCGGACAGCAAGACCACCGCGTCGATTCAGAATCTGGCGAACGCTTTCCTTGAAAGCAAGCTGGATGGCGTGAAGCGCGTTCCCCTGGAGACGGCCCGCAGGGCTTCCACCACGCGAGAGCACGATTACATCGGCGACTACGTGGCGGGGCTTTCCACGGTGATCGATCTGGACGCGATCCGAAGCTCGGGCCTGCGCCTGGGCGTGGATCCGCTGGGCGGAGCGGGCGTGCATTACTGGCCGGTGATCGCGGAACGTTACGGCCTGAACCTGACGATCGTCGACAAAACCGTCGATCCAACGTTCCGCTTCATGACACTCGATTGGGACGGCCGCATCCGCATGGATCCTTCGTCTCCGTATGCCATGCGCAGCCTGATCGGCCTGAAGGACCAGTTCGACATCGCGTTCGCGTGCGATACCGATCACGATCGGCACGGCGTGGTGACACGCAGCGCCGGCCTGATGCCGCCGAATCAGTACCTGTCGGTATGTGTCCACTACCTCTTCGCGAACCGGCCAGGATGGCGTGCGGAGGCAGCCGTGGGGAAGACCGTGGTGTCCAGCAGCATGATTAATCGCGTTGCCGAGCGGCTGGGCCGGGGCGTTTTTGAAGTGCCGGTGGGCTTCAAGTGGTTTGTCGATGGACTGGTTTCAGGGAAGCTCGGATTCGGCGGCGAGGAAAGTGCCGGCGCATCGTTTCTCACGCGCGACGGGTCGTCCTGGAGCACCGACAAAGATGGCTTGATCGCCGCACTCCTTTCCGCCGAGATCACGGCTCGCATGGGGCGGGACCCGGGCGAAATTTATCGCGAGCTTGTGCGCGAACACGGCGAGTCATTCTACGAGCGCGTGGACGCCCCCGCCAATGCTGTTCAAAAAGCGGCGCTCGCGAGCCTGTCGCCTCGCGATGTTACGGCGTCCGAATTGGCGGGCGAGAAGATCGACCGCATCCTAACCACGGCTCCCGGCGACGGAAATCCGATCGGAGGGCTGAAAGCGGAAACGGCGCACGGCTGGTTCGCTGCCCGGCCTTCAGGCACGGAGGACACCTACAAAATCTACGCCGAAAGCTTTGTCTCCAGCGATCACCTGGGGCGTATCCTGCGCGAGGCGGAAGCTCTCGTGTCCGCCGTGCTGCAGGAACCGGCACGCAAAGCCTAGCCTAGCTGGCGGTGGCGCTCAGCGTGCCGAAATCGTGATTGAGCAGATCGCCGATGCGATTGATGGTAATGTCCGCGGCCGGATACTGCGCCAGCGTCTTGGCGTCGTGCGCGTAGTGGCCCTGACGGACGAACACTGTGGTCACGCGCGATTTCCAAATCTCCTTGATGGCGTGCAAAATCCTCAGCTTGTCGTCAATGATCACATAGTGCGCGGCGGGATAGCGCTGCTCGACATCAGCGAGCTCCTGTTCCTTATGCACATAGATGAGGACGTTGCCTTCGAACGCCTCATACAGTCCGGACCGGTTGACCTTGTGCGGCTGAAACACTACGTCGCCGTCGGATAGAATCACTGCGCGGCCCCATTGCGCCACGTGCTGCACGGCGTCGATCGAATTGGGGAACAGACGATTGGCGAACGGATAGCGCATCAGGAAATACGACACGGCTAGCAGGTTCGGTTCGTGCAGGTGCTCCAGGCGATAGCGTTGCAGAGCGCCCAGGTAATCGGCATAACCCAATTCCGAGCGTATGGCTTCAAAGAGCTGCCAATAGCGCTGTGATCGTTCCTCGCCGACATTCACAAGCAGGTGGCGTTTCATATCGGCGGTAACATGATCGTTGTCAAGCAGCGTGTTGTCGACGTCGAAGAGAAAGACTGTATCTGGCATTTGATCCTGTATCGGCAATTGTACTCCGGGGGCTTAGCCGAGGGCATGGCCGCTGTCCCTGGCGGCTCGGACTAGCAGGTAGTTTCGCTCGGGAAGACTGCTGGTTTGACTCGCTGCGGCGAGGTAGTGTGCGACGGCCGCGGCGCGCTCGCCGGCCATATCAAACAAGTGTGCGCGGACTGCGTCCAGGCGATGATTTCCCGCCAACCGCGGGTCGCCTTCGAGCGCGTTGAGCTGCTCCAAACCGGCGCGCGGTCCGTGCACCATTGCGACGGCGACGGCGCGGTTCAGCATCACCATGGGATTGTCCGACATGGCCTCGAGCAGATCGTAGAGTGCGAGGACTTGCGGCCAGTCGGTTTGCGCGGCGTCGGGAGATTCGTCGTGCACGGCCGCGATCGCGGCCTGTAGCTGGTATGCGCCCACCGATCCTTGAGCCAGCGCCGAGCTCACCAGGGCCACGCCTTCGGCGATCAGATCGCGATTCCACAGTGACCGATCCTGCTCGGCCAGCGGGATTAACTCACCGGCTGGTCCGGTGCGCGCCAGACGCCGTGCATCGGTCAGCAACATGAGCGCCAGCAATCCCTCGACTTCCGCATCGCCGCGAAGCAGCCGGCGAACAAGGCGCGTGAGACGGATCGCTTCGCTCGCCAGATCGTGACGCTGCAATTCGGAGCCTTCGGTCGCGGCATAGCCTTCGTTGAACATCAAGTAAAGGACGTGAAGCACGCTGCGCAGGCGATCGCAGCGGTCTTGGGGATTCGGGAGCCGGAATGGAACCCCCGAAGTTTTGATGGCCTGCTTCGCGCGGCTGATGCGTTGCGCCATGGCAGCCTCAGGAACGAGGAACGCGCGGGCGATTTCGGCGGTGGTCAATCCACCCACGGCTCTGAGGGTAAGCGCGATAGCAGACGCCGAAGTTAGGGCCGGATGGCAGCACAGGAAAAGAAGAATCAAGGTATCGTCCACGGCGTCATCATTCTCGCGTAGCGCCGGGATTGCGAAACCGGGTCCGGCGGCCACTAACGCCTCGCGCTGTCTTCGCGCCGCTTCGCGACGCACCTCGTCCACCACGCGCCGCGAAGCAACTTGAATCAGCCACGCGCGAGGATTGGCCGGAAGCCCGTCGCGAGGCCACTGCGCCGAGGCGGCGATGAGAGCTTCCTGCACCGCGTCTTCGGCGGCCGAGAAATCGCGGAACCGGCGAATCGTCGCACCGAGTACTTGAGGCGCCAACTCGCGCAGCAATTGCTCGGTCGCTCTGTCCAGCACGTGCGGGCTCACAGAAAATCAGGAGGCGGCCCCGACAGGATTCCGCGAACCTCAATCGGCATGTTGAGAGGGACGCCGTTTAGCCCTGGCGCGGCTGACGCCTTGGCGGCGATGGCATGGGCCCGCTCTGGCGTTTCTACGTCCACAATCCAGTAGCCAGCCAAAAACTCTTTCGATTCGGGGAACACGCCATCAGTGATGGGTGTGCCGTTCTTGCCGGCGCGCACAAGCTTGGCCTTATCGGGAAATTCCAACCCCTCAGCGGACACCAACTCGCCAGATTCCTTGAGCTGCTTGCTGAGGTCTATCATGAACGCGATGTGAGCCTGAAGGTCCTTCTGGGGCCATGTAGCGATCCCCTCCTTGGCGCCCTGCTTCATTGTGTTCATCATCAGAATGTATTTCATCGATCGTTCTCCTTTCGATTCTCGCACCGCATCCGGCGTGCGTTCGTAGAGAGGTCGGAGCCACCGAGGCGTTCTCGACACGCCGGTCGAAAATATTCGCCGCACCGCTGGTTGACACGACTTCCGTCCCGCAGCAAGCTGGTATTCGATGGAAAGCTTCTTGAAGGACGTGCACCAGTCGCTGCGAATGCTTTTTCGGTGCCCCGGCTTCACGATGACCGCCCTCGCCGCGCTGGCAATCGGCATCGGGGCAAATACCGCGATCTTTTCGGTCATCAATACGGTCCTGCTACGTCCGCTGCCGTATCCCGACGCAGATCGCCTGGTAATTTTCACCATCACGTCACCCCAGGGATTGTTCCCGGGCGCTTCTGACACCAAATACAACATCTGGCGCGAGCGCACCGATGTATTCGAGGAGATTTCAGCGGTCGCGAACACTACGCTCAACCTCACCGGCGTCGACGATCCCGAACAGCTTCAGGCCGCACGCGTGACCGCCTCGATGTTCCGGGTCTTCGGCTTGGCCATCGCCCATGGTCGTAGCTTTACCGATCAAGAAGATCGTCCCGGTGGACCGAACGTCGCGGTGCTGAGCGACGATTTCTGGACCCGCCGCTTCGGCCGCGATCTATCCGTGATCGGCAAAACCATCTCTCTTAGTGGAGACGCGTATCAGGTGGTCGGCATCAGCGCCCCGGAAAATAAGATGGAAGCCAACCCGCCGATCGAGCTGTACCTTCCATTCCAGATCAATCCGGCCAGCACCGATCAGGCGCACTACTTCACGGCGTTTGCGCGGCTCCGACGCGGGGTCACACCTGAGATGGCGATTGCCCGTTTGAAGCTTTCCGCCAACGAGTTTCGCGAGAAATACCCTAGTGGCATCGCCTTCTCGCCGCGTGACGGTTTCGGCGTCCTCCCCATGCACGATCTGGTGGTCAGTGGCGTCCGCGACTTATTGCTTGTGCTAGCCGCCGCAGTAGGATTTGTGCTCCTGATCGCCTGCGCCAACGTGGCCAATCTTCTACTTGTCCGCGCAACGGGAAGACGTCGCGAGATCGCCATTCGTGCGGCCATCGGCGCAGCGCGCATTCGCATCGTCCGCCAACTCCTTACCGAAAGCATCATTCTTTCTCTCACCGGAGGCGCTCTCGGCCTGTTGCTTGGATGGATCGGCATCCGATCGCTGCTCCCCATCTTTCCCGGAAGCATCCCGCGCCTGGGCCCACACAACGCCTACGTCGCGCTGGACTGGCATCTGACGGCATTCACCGTCTTCGCATCCCTGTTCACTGGCATTCTGTTCGGGCTCATTCCGGCTGTCCAGGCTTCACGCACCGATTTAACTTCCGTTCTGAAAGAAGGCGGCGGCCGCTCCGGAACGGGTTTTCGGCAGAACAAAGCGCGCTCGCTACTCGTCGTTGCCGAAATGGCTCTGGCTCTTGTTCTCCTGATCGGCGCCGCACTCCTGGTCCGCACGTATGTAGCTTTGCGCTCGGTCAATCCCGGCTTCGACCATTCGAATGTTCTGACGCTGCAAATGTCGGTGGATAGTCCCCGCTTGCAGACCTCCAAAGCACTCGCCAGCCTTGTGCGGACTGGAACAGAAAAACTTCAGGCCCTCGCCGGTGTGGACGTAGTCGGCAGCACTTGCTGGCTGCCGCTCGAGGGCGGCTATGGTCTGCCGTTCATTGTCGCGGGACGGCCGCTCAATGGCGCGGCCCATGGAAGTGCGAACTGGATGAACACGTCGCCTGGTTACTTCGACGTTTTTAAAATTCCGATTCTCCGTGGCCGCTCCTTCAACGATCGCGACGAAACCGCCTCTGCACCCGTGGTCATTATCAACCAAGCTATGGCCAAACGCTTCTGGGCCAACGGCGATCCATTGAACGACCGGATCATCATCGGCAAGGGCCTTGGCCCTGAGTTTGAAGAGCCTGCGCGCCAGATCGTCGGAATCGTAGGCGATTCGCGCGATGCGGCGCTCAACCGCGATCCGCAACCAATCATGTATGTCCCCACCGCGCAGGTAACCGACGGCCTCACCGCTCTGCACAGCCGCCTGAACCCGCTGATCTGGGTGGTGCGTACTCGGGTTCAACCGCTTTCTCTCAGCACTCCCGTCCAGCATGTCCTGCGTGACGTCACCGGCGGGCTTCCGGTCGCCCGCGTCCGGACCATGGATCAAGTGGTCTCGCTCTCCACCGCGCGCCAGGATTTCAATATGCTCCTGCTGAACATCTTCGCGGGCTCCGCTTTGCTGCTCGCCGCGATCGGAATTTATGGCCTGATGGCGTATTCGGTCGCGCAACGCACTCAGGAGATTGGAATCCGCATGGCGCTCGGCGCGGAGATCGCCGATGTGCGCAGGATGGTGGTCCGGCAGGGAATGACGCTGGCCTTGATCGGCGTCGCTATCGGGGTGGCAGCGTCGTTTGGACTGACGCGCGTGATCTCAAGTTTTCTATTCGGCGTGAAGGCCTGGGATCCGACGGTTTTCGTTGTGGTGCCCGTGCTGCTCAGTGTGGTGGCGCTCGTGGCGGTCTGGGTTCCCGCTCGGCGCGCTACACGCATCGATCCGCTCGACGCTCTGCGCTACGAATAAATCTATTGCTCAGCGACGCTGATGGTTCCAGCGTTGCTCGATTGGCCGCCGATGGTGACGGTGAGCGGATAATCGCCAGGGGCAAGTCCCGCTGGGACGACGATGTTCATCTGCGTTAGCCCAACGAATCCAGGAGCGAGCCCGGTGAAGCTGACTTGGGCGGGCAGCGGTCCAATGGTCGCGCTCGATTGCGACATGGCTTGCACCAACGGGCCGGATCCAGCCGCCGCCCCGTCGGTCATGGCGACGTTCACTGGGCCTGAACCCGTGAGGTACGCCTCGATCGTGCTCCCTGCCTTGGCCGGATTCGCGTCTGTGTTGAGAGAGTTGTCGGAGTTCAACGCGGCGGCGCGGCCACCAGGCTCGGAAAAGATTCCGGGTGCGGTCTGGGAAACCTTCACGCTCACCGGAGTCGAGGCAAAACCGTTCACGCTCACGACTACCTGGGCGCTGCCGGCCGATGTTTCCCAAGGCACCTGGAAGTTCACTTGATTCGACGTCACGGCCAGAATCGGAGCGGGACGTCCGTTCACGGTGATCGAAACGCCCCCGAGACTCATCGGCAGCGGCGCGCTGGCAGTGACGAGAGCCCCACCCAGATGCGCTCCAAAGAGCGTGGCGAGCGAGCCCGGCGAGATTTGCGGCGTGTAGCTGGCGGCGTTTACCACGGCCGTGGCGGCGGGAGACACCACCGGAGTGAGCATCCGGATCACGTTATTCGCGCTGTCGGAGATGTACACATTACCCGCTGCATCCACGGCAACCGCGCGAGGAAAATTCAGGGCTGCCTGCATCGCTGGGCCTCCGTCGCCCACGTAGCCGGAGAAATCCGTGCCGGCGATGGTGCTGATGATTCCGTTCTTGACTACGCGAATCCGGCTGTTCAAAGTGTCGGCGATGTAGATGTTGCCCGAGGAGTCCACCACGGCGCTCATGGGATCGAACAGCGATGCGGCTGTCGCCGGGCCTCCGTCGCCGCTAAAGCCGTAGGATGTGTTGCCCGCAACTACATTGAAGCTTCCCCCGGCGGTGAACTCCACGATCCGCCGGCCAACCGTATCGGCGATGAAAAGGTTCTGATTGGCATCGATGACCACGGAGTCCTCGTGACTGAACTGCCCGACGGTAGCGGCCGCTCCAATGAGCGTGCTGATATTTCCGCTCGCGACCTCCCGAATCACGTTGTTGTTGGCGTCAGCGATATAAAGATTCTCGAACGCATCCACCGCGACCGCCACGGGATCGTTCAGTTGCGCGCTGGTTGCCGCCGCGCCATCACCGGCGTATCCGGCGCCGAGGCTATTATTGCCCGCAAACGTCGTGATGTTGCCCGTTGAGAGCGACATTTCGCGGATTACGTTATTCCCCGCATCGGCGATAAACAGATTCCCGATTTTGTCCAGCGCAAGACCCACCGGATTGTCCAACTCAGCGGCAGTGGCGGCTTTTCCATCGCCCATATACCCGGCCGTGCCGTTGCCCGCGATGGTGCTGATGGTCCCGTTCGAGATTTTCCGCACCCGATGATTGCCGCCGTCGGCAAAATAAATGTTGCCCGACGAATCCACGACGATGCCGCCAGGTTGATTCAGTTGCGCCGCCGTCGCCGCTCCGCCATCGCCCGAGAAACCGGACGTGTTGTTACCGGCGATCGTAGTGATCGTGTACTGCTGGCCGAACGCACACAGAGCGCCCGCCGCGACCAGCGCTGGGAAGTAAAACCGCATCCTCATGGAATCCAGAAGACCCTTGGAACAGAAGTAGGCTTTGAGCCCGAATTCTTAATGATGCCACAGCTTGGCCAAAGCACGTACAGCATATTTCATTAATACGCATGTTCCCGCCGGATCGGGTACGCGAATACGTTGGAAGACGCGCCCGTCAGTGTGGCGATTGGTATCCAACCGGGCTGATTCGTCACACCCTCGATCTCGGGCGAGACGATGAAGCTCGCCCACTGCGACGCGAGGACCGCTTTCGCGGCATTCCACTCCTTTTCACGCGCGCGAGCGTTTTCACCGCGGAACGAGATCTGAATCGCGACCCGAGCATCCGCCAGGTACGCCCACGAATAAGGCAGGTTGCCGGCGACCATTGCGACGCGGTCTTCGGGCTTTACCCCCAACGAGCGCAAGGCGTGCGCGATCTGAAAGTGAACCTGGGCTGGCGGCTGATCCAGCGGAGCATCGACCGCCGCGGCCGTCGCTTCGACACACATCAGAATCGCCGCGGTTGCCGCAATCGCAAGCGCGGCGCGGCTCGAATCCAGCAGGCACACGAAGGCCGCGGTCCACAACAGAACGAAAAACGGCGCGAGATACCGTCCCTCGGCGTGCACCGGCGCGTACATTGCAAATGGAATCGCACCCAGGATCAACGCGGGCCGGATGGACTTGAGCCGTGCCATCATCCGGCAGCGGTCGAAGCAGATCAGCGCGAGAGCGATGATCGCGAAAACGAGCGGAAGCTGGCGATGGTGGAGGAGATATCGATACAGCCGGAGCTGTTCCACAATCGCCCGCACCAATCGTTGAGGTTCGTACGTCGTCCGCACGCCCTCGTTCCAATACGCAGGATCGTACCAGGGCGGGAAGGTGCCCGGTCCGTCGAACTCGAAAATCGCCGGATGCATCGCGAGCTGCCGCGTGGGATGGAGCGGATGACCGTTTGCATCGGTGCCGCCGCCCTGCCAGTTCGTGTTGGCGAGGCCGTCGATATGCCAAGCCACGTTGAGCCTCGCGCTGTCGCCGAACGTGAATCGATGTTTCGATTGCGACAGAGCCGCGACGTATCCGCCGTCGATCGTAAGGACGACGGCAAGGGCGACCAACGCGCGCTTTCGGGCCAGCACCAACGCGAGGAAGACACAGCACGCACCAATCGGAAGGAACGGCGCCTTTGCCAGGTATCCCAGGCCCAGCGTCACGCCGAGCGCGGCGTGAAGACCGATCCCGGTGCGGCCATTTGCCATGCGCAGCAGCAGCCCGGCGGTCAGGAATGCGAAACAACTCACCAGCAGATCCGGAGTCACAGAGCGAAGGTGTGTGAGATCGAGCGAGCAACCGAGAAACGCCGAGTACGCAAGCAGGAGCAAGCTGATTGACCTGAGTCCCCCGAGCGCGCGCAGAAAAAACAAAAAGCACGCGAGCGATAGGGCGAAAGTCCCGAAATTGACCGCGTGGGCGAGCGCGAATTCCTGCTCGCGCGACGGGCGCACGATCACCGACGCCCCAGCGATCAGCCAAGGATACAGCGGACTCCACTGCGTATTGAGCGCGTTCTGAAAATCGCCCTGGCGATACGCCGCGGCGTTATCCAGATACTGGATGCCGTCGGGGTTCATGTCGAGGCGCGAAGTCCACGCCTCCCACGCGCCGAGCACCAGAGCCACCAGACAGAACCCGATGGTGAGCGGCCGGGCGAAACGATCCGGTCGCGTCCCGCTTCCCGGCTGCGTGCTCGTGGCAACGCCGGGCGAAACCTCGGGGCGAATGTTCAGACTATAGCAGCCCGCGCCGCATAATAGAAGAAGATCCAGCGTGAACATCCTGCTCGTCTCCACTTACGAACTCGGGCGCCAGCCGTTCGGTATCGCATCGCCGGCCGCGTGGCTGTCCGCCGCGGGGCATAGTGTCACGTGCGCCGATCTGTGCGTCGCGCCGCTCGATGAGGAAGCCGTGCGACGCGCGGATCTGATCGCGTTGTTTCTGCCGATGCACACCGCGACCCGTTTGGCCGTTCCGGCCGTGGCGAAGATTCACGCGCTGAATCCGGATGCTCACCTGTGCTGCTACGGGTTGTACGCGCCTCTGAATGAATCGTATCTGCGGAAAGTCGGCGTGCTCACCGTCTTCGGCGGGGAGTTCGAGCCGGGCCTGGCCGCATTGGCTGACAGGCTGGCGCGTGGCGATGGAGCATCGCAGACCGGGCCGGTCGTTTCGCTCGAAAAGCTCCAGTTTCTCGCTCCACTGCGCGATGGTCTGCCGCCGCTTTCCGAATACGCCAAACTGCACGTCGACGGGATCACCAAGCGCACCGGCTACACGGAAGCGAGCCGAGGCTGCAAGCATTTGTGCCGGCATTGTCCGGTAGTGCCCGTCTACAACGGAACGTTTCGCGTTGTGCAGCCGGCGATCGTTCTCGAAGACATCCGCCGCCAGGTGCACGCAGGCGCCGAGCACATCACGTTCGGCGATCCGGATTTTTTCAACGGCCCGTCGCACGCCCTGCGCATCGCGCAAGAGCTGCATCGCGAGTTTCCCGCGCTGACCTACGACGCCACCATCAAGATCGAGCACCTGCGCCAGCGCCCCGACCTAATACCAAGGCTCAAAGAAACCGGCTGCCTGTTCGTAACCAGCGCGGTGGAATCCATGGACGACGCCGTGCTCGCGAAACTTGAAAAAGGCCACACGCGCACCGATTTTCTCGAAGTCGTGCGGTTGTTCCGCGAAATCGATCTGGCGCTCGCGCCGACCTTCATCGCATTTACACCTTGGACCACGCGCGATTCCTACCGTGAGCTGCTCCGGATTCTCCACGAAGAGAACCTGATCGAAAGCGTCGCCCCCATCCAGCTCGCCCTGCGCCTGCTGATCCCGAACGGCTCGCGATTGCTCGAACTCCAGGACGTGCGCTCGGTGGTGACGGGCTTCGACGAACCGGCGCTCCTCAATCGCTGGCGGCATCCCGAACCCGAGATGGACGCGCTAGCCGATCGCGCGCTAAAGATCGCCGGCCGCCGCGGATCGCGACGCAACGTTTTCAAAAAGCTCTGGGATTTGGCCAACGATCGGCCGCTCCCGGAAAACTTCGACCTGATCCCCCGCGCGGCCATCCCCTACATGGACGAGCCCTGGTATTGTTGAGCGGAGCCCACTGAAGAGCAGGTTGCTCTTGTATAGCTTAGTTTCAGCCCGGGAAAGGATCGAACCATGACACGCTGCATCCTCGTCCTTACGGCCTTGGCCGCCTTCTCGCTCGAAGCCCAACCACCGGACTTCAGCAAAGTCGAAATCAAGACTACCAAAATCGGCCCCAACTTCTACACCCTCGAAGGCCAGGGCGGCGTCATCGGCGTTCTCACCGGACCCGACGGCGTCCTGATGGTCGACAGCCAATTCGCGCCGCTCACTCCCAAAATCGTCGCGGCGATCAAGCAAATCAGCGACAAGCCGATCCGGTTCATGATCAACACTCACGTCCATCCCGATCACACCGGAGGCAACGAGAATCTCGGAAAAATGGGCGTGACGATCTTCGCGCGCGATCAGTTGCGCGATCGCTTGATGCATCCCGCGCCAGGCGCCAACGGAAACGTCCCGCCTTCGGCTCCCGCGCCCGCGCTCCCGCTTGTGACCTACAGCGGGCCGGTCACCTTCCACATGGACGGCGAAGAAGTGCGGCTGATTCCCATCCCACGCGCGCACACCGACGGCGACACGCTGGTACGCTTTGAATCCGCCGACGTCATCATGACCGGCGACTTTTATCGCTCCATCCAATTCCCGAACATCGACCGCGCGAACGGAGGCAGCCTCAACGGGATGCTGGATGGCCTCGCGTACATCATTGGTCAAGCTGGCCCCAATACCAAGATCATTCCCGGCCACGGCCCCATCGTCGATCGCAACGCGGTCGAAGCGCATCGCGACATGATTCTGGCTGTCCGCGATCGCGTCGTCAAGCTCATCGAGCAAGGTCAGACCGTCGAGCAGGTGATCGCCGCCAAACCCGCCGCCGACTTCGATTCGAAAGTTCAAGAAGCCGGAACCACGCGCGACCGTTTCATCGGCCAGCTGTACGCCGAATTGAAACCCGCGAAGTAGAAGCCGTGCGAGAGCGTACAATCAGGACGTATGTCCGAAGACACGCTTTCCTGTTCCCTCAATCTTGCGTCCACGAACGGCGATGCGGCCGACCACACGTTCGGCTTCAGCACGCGTGCGCTGCACGCCGGGCACCGTCCGGATGCGGAGACCGGGTCGCGCGCGGTCCCGATTTACCAGACTTCGTCTTACGTCTTCGAAGACACCGAGCACGCAGCCAATCTTTTCAACTTGCAGCGCTTCGGGCATATCTATACGCGCATCATGAACCCAACCACGGCAGTGTTTGAGGAGCGCATGGCGTCGCTCGAGCGCGGCGTGGGAGCCCTGGCTGTCGCAAGCGGGCAGGCGGCGCAATTCATCGCGATCGCGAGCCTGCTCGGAGCCGGCGACGAGATCGTGGCTTCGAAAAATCTCTACGGCGGCACCTACACGCAATTCGACGTCAGTTTCCGGCGCCTGGGAATCAATACGACATTCGTCGATCCGGACGACCCTGAGAATTTTCGCCGCGCCATCACGCCGCGCACGCGCGTGATCTATGGCGAAACCATCGGCAACCCTGTGCTGAGCGTCCTGGACATCGAAGCGGTAGCCGCGGTCGCGCACGACGCGAATCTGCCGCTGATCATCGACAACACCTTCGCCTCTCCGTATCTGTGCCGGCCGATCGAGCATGGCGCCGATATCGTGCTGCACTCGGCTACCAAGTTCATCGGCGGGCACGGCACCTCCATTGGCGGAGTGATCGTCGATAGCGGGCGCTTTCCCTGGAATCGCGGCGCGTTCCCGCAGATGCTCGAACCAAGCAAGGGTTACCACGGCATCCGCTTCTTCGAGACCTTCGGCGATTTCGCCTACATCATGAAGGCGCGCGTGGAGGGCCTGCGCGATTACGGTCCCGCGTTGAGCCCTTTCAATTCGTTCCTCTTCCTGCAGGGGCTCGAAACGCTGAAGCTACGAATGCAGGCGCACTCGCGCAACGCGCTCGAAGTCGCCGGCTTCCTTGTGAAACATCCGCGCGTGGCCTGGGTGAACTATCCGGGACTCACATCCAGCCCCTATTACAAGCTGGCGCAAAAGTATCTCCCGCGCGGTGCGGGAGCGATCATGAGTTTCGGCATTCGCGGTGGTCTTGAATCCGGAAAGCGCTTCATCGAAAGTTTGAAAATGTTCTCGCATCTCGCCAATGTCGGCGACGCCAAAAGCTTGGTGATCCACCCGGCATCCACTACCCACCAGCAGTTGAGCGACGAAGAAAAGAAAGCCGGCGGCATTAGCGACGACATGATCCGGCTGTCGGTGGGGATCGAAGAAATCGAGGACATCCTGTGGGACCTGGACCAGGCGCTGAGCGCGGCGGTGGCGGCCCGATGACCGACGGCGTCAGCGCGAACTCTCCTGTCAACGCCGGCCGGTTTGCCACCACCTCGGCGGATCGCATCCGGATTCTCGAGCGCTACAAGCGCATCGCGATGATCGGATTGTCAGCGAATCCGTTCCGGCCCAGCCACTTCGCTGCGATCTATTTGCTGTCCCACGGCTACGACGTCACGCCGGTAAATCCGCGCGAAAAGGAAGTGCTCGGCCGGCGCTCCTACGCTTCGCTCCTCGAAGTCCCCGGCCCAATCGAAATCGTCGATGTCTTTCGCGAGCCGGCCGCCGTGCCTGCTATCGTCGAAGAAGCCATCCAACGCGACGCCAAGGTAATCTGGATGCAACTCGGCGTGATCCACGAAGAAGCTGCCGAACGTGCGCGCCAGGCTGGGCTCGAGGTCGTTATGGATCGTTGCATCAAAATCGAACACGCGCGCTTTTTTGGCGGCCTGAGCACCATCGGCTTGAACACCGGCGTCATCAGCGCACAAAGACGAAACTTCACGTAAGCAATCTCGTCCAAGGAGACGATAACTATGTCTACAGCTACTCTCAGCACGTCCGCAGGAATCGCCCCGCTCTCGAAGGACCAGGCGGCGGCATCGGTCCAACCGATTTATGACAAATTTACTCACGTCTTCGGCAACATGCCGAGCTTCTTTGGCGTGATGGCGCGCGTGCCGGATGCGCTCACCCATTTCACTGCGCTCTACAGCTCCGTGATCGACCACGGCTTGGTGGAAGCGAAATACAAAGAACTGGCTTATTTGAAGACGGCCCAGATCAACGGCTGCGAGTATTGCTTCAAAGCGCACTCGGCCTCCGGCCGCAAGAACGGCGTCAGCGACGAGCAGATTCAGTCTCTGGCCTTCTTCCATCGCAGCCGCGCCTTCGACGAGAAGGAAAAAGCGGTTTTGTTATGGGCAGAGCGGATTACACGCGGCGCGTCCGCGATTCGAGCCGCCGCCCTCGACCAACTCCGGCCGTTCTTCTCCGAAGACCAGATCGTCGAACTTACGCTCACCGTTTCCATTGCTAACTTCACGAATCGATTCAACGATGCGGTTCTTACAACGCCCGACATCGGGGTTTAGGGAGGGTACTGTTACGGCTACGCCTTAGTACTGAGGTCTTCGGGTATCGCTCGGTTACATCTAGGTTCTCTGCCTGATTGGGGCGTAGAAGATTCTCCCTTAGAATGCAGTTGAGCGCATGAATCAGGGAATCGTAGCCACCAAGTTATCGAAGACTCAGTACTCTGAGCAGGAAGCGGCGGCGGAACTCGGAATAAGCGTTCCGGAGTTGCGCGCGCTGGTTCGCAGCCACATCGCCGAAAGCGACGAGGACCTGAATAATATGGCAGTGGCCAGCTTTCACCCGTCCGATTTGCTGGTGCTCAAGCTTTTGTCAGGCGTGAAGGGGCATCCCACGCCGCAGGATTCAGAAGAGTAAGCGGCCGGCGTCCTTCCAGCGCGTCCACCACGTTCCGCGCAGCCAGCATCGACATTTCGCGCCGGGTATCCACGGAGGCGCTGGCAATGTGCGGAGCCACCACCACGCTTGGGAGGTTGAGCAGGGCTGGCGTAACCTCCGGTTCACGCTCGAACACGTCCAGGCCAGCGCCTGCGATGCGTCCCTCGGCCAGCGCGTTTGCCAGCGCAGCCTCATCCACCACTGGACCGCGCGCCGTGTTCACCAGAATCGCGGTCTTCTTCATCAGCTTCAGCTCGCGCTCTCCAATCAGATGACGTGTCGAATCGACCAGCGGAACGTGCAGGCTTACGAAATCGGCATCCCGTAAAAGTTGCTCGGCAGGAACAAACTCCAATCCCAGCTCGCGCTCTACGGACTCCGGCGCCTGTACCGCGTCATGATAGAGAATCCGCATCGAGAATCCACGGCCTCGCCGCGCCATCGCCTGTCCGATCCTTCCCATGCCGAACAGCCCCAGGGTCCGATGATGGACATCGTGGCCGACTAACAGATCGATAGCCCACTTTTTCCACATCCCCGCGTGTACAAATTGATGCGCCTCAACCACACGCCGTGCGGCGGCGAGCAATAGCGCGAACGCGAAATCTGCCGTCGTTTCCGTAAGAACGTCGGGCGTGTTGGTCACCAGGATGCCCTTGCGCGTCGCTGCGGGCACATCGATGTTGTCGAACCCGACCGCTACGTTCGCGATGATCTTCAATCCATCCAGGCGATCGATCACTTCCGCGCTGAAGCGATCCGTCAACTGGGAAACCACCGCCTGCTTGCCGCTCAACCGTGCGCGCAGCTGATCCGCTGGAAGGCCCTGATCCTCCCCAACATCATCTACCGTGCAGTGCTGCTTCAGATACTCAACTGCTTCGGGATAAATGCGTTTTGTAACCAAAACCGCCGGTTTCATTGCTACCATTCTCTCTTATGGCAGAGCTTGGGTTCATCGGATTGGGTCTCATGGGCTACGCGATGGCGCGCAACCTGGCGCGCGCCGGTCACAAGGTCGCGGTATGGTCTTATACGGTCTCGAAGGCCAAACAGTTGGCCGACGAAGAGAAGGCCATCGCTTGCGGTTCTCCGAGGGAGGTTGCGGAAAAGTCTGAGTTTGTGTGCATCTGCGTGGGTGACACCGCGATGGCCGAGCAGGTCTTGATCGGACCGAACGGCGTAATCGAAGGTGCGGTTCCAGGAACCGTAGTCGCTGACGCCAGCACTATTGCCCCATCCGCCAGCCGCGCGATCGGCGAAAAGCTCGGATCCAAAGGCATCCACTTCCTGGACGCGCCGTGCACTGGGTCTACGCCCGGCGCCAACGCGGGGACGCTGACCTTCATGATCGGCGGCGACGAAAAGGTTTTTGAAAGAACGAAGCCATTCTTCGAGGTGATGGGAAAGAAGTTCTTTTATTGCGGCAGTGCGGGAAAGGGACTCCAGGCCAAGCTGACGCAGAACCTGATTCTCGCTAACTTATTGCAAGCCTTCAACGAAGGCATGACGCTGAGCACCAAAGGTGGGATCGATCCGACCCTCATGCTCGAAATTCTGGACAACAGCGCCGCCAAGAGCGGTTTGATCTCCTACAAAGCCCCTTTCGTCTTCAAACGGGACTTCACAACCAACTTTTCCACAAAATGGATGCACAAGGATATTGGGCTTGCCATCGATTCGGCCGAGGAACTGGGTCTGCCGTTACCTGTGACCAGTCTGACAAGGCAAATGTTTACTGCCGCACTTTCAGAGGGATACGGAGAACTGGATATGTGTTCGACCATCCGTGTAATGGAGCGCTGGGCGGGTGTAGAGGTTAAGGCAAAATAATCTACAAAAAACTGTTGCGTTCCGAAATTCCATATATTAATATTGGAAGTAAGCCGGGGAGGCAACTCCCACCAAAGCGAGACTAACCTCATTAAAAGACCCCTGAAGCAATCCTCCCCGGCGCCCGCAAGGGTCCTGTAGCCGACCGAAGGGTCGATACAGAGAGGTTCAGAGGTCGATAGGTTCCGAAAAACGCTTCGCTTAATCAGCCATGCGGGTCTACGGAAACTTGTTCCACGGACTTTTCTCCGCTTGACGTTATAATGGTCCCGTTGACCCATCTCACACTTCTTGGCTCGACCGGATCCATTGGAGTCAGCACCTTGGACGTGGTCGGACGCCATCCCGAAAAATATCAGATTTATGCGCTAGTCGCGGGTACTAACATCGGACTGTTGACCCAACAGATTCTGCGATTTCGACCTAAGGTTGCGGTGACCGCAACGGATGAGAGCCGCGCGGATCTAATTAAGAGGCTAACGGAGTCTGGGCTCGCCCGGTCCGAGTGGCCGGAACTCGGGTGCGGAAGTCGAGGGCGATTGGAAGCCTCGATCAGCAGCGATACCGATTTCGTTTTATCGGCGATTGTCGGGGTGGCAGGCCTAGAAGCGACCTACGAAGCCATTCGCAATGGTAAACGGATCGGGCTGGCGAACAAGGAAGTGTTGGTCGCGAGCGGAAAACTGGTGATGGACGCGTCGAAGAAAAACGGCACGGAGCTGATCCCGGTGGATAGCGAGCACAATGGCGCTCACCAGTGCCTGCGCGCCGGACGCCGTGACGAAGTTTCCCGGCTGATCCTGACTGCGTCCGGGGGCCCATTCCGCGACACACCAGCGGAAAAGCTCCCCCGAGTAACGCCGACTCAAGCTCTGAACCATCCAACCTGGAAGATGGGCCAGCGCATCACCATTGATTCGGCGACTCTCATGAATAAGGGCTTTGAAGTGATCGAAGCGTGCTGGCTATTCGATTTTACCGGCGACGAAGTGGACGTGGTGATCCATCCGCAATCGTCCGTGCATGCCATGGTGGAATACTCGGACGGCAGCGTGATTGCGCAAATTTCTGCGACGGACATGCGCATGCCGATCCAATACGCGCTCACCTATCCGGCGCGCGAAGAGTCACCTGTGCCGCGTCTCGACTGGACGCAGGCGCGTAACTGGACATTTTCCCCCCCGGATCTTGCTAAGTTTCCAGCGCTGCGGCTGGCCTACGAAGCTCAGCGCGCGGGCGGTTCGGCCGGATGCACGCTGAACGCGGCCGATGAAGTGGCCGTGGATGCGTTCCTGAAAGAGCAGATCTCCTTCCCCGGAATTTCAGCTGTTGTGGAAGAAACGCTGTCGCGGGTTCCCGCTCGCCAGCCTGCGTCCATCGGCGAGGTTCTGGAAATCGACGAGAAGTCGCGTGCAGTGGCCCGCGAGGTTGTGGCTGCAAGATTACTTCAAGAGGAGCGCGGGCATTTGTCCGTGCGAGCATAAGAATTATGTCCTTTGTGGTTTTACAGGATTTCTTCTGGTTCCTGGTGCTGATCGGCGTCATGATCATCATCCACGAGCTCGGCCACTATTGGGCGGCGCGCTTCTTCGACGTGAAAGTGGAAACATTCAGTTTTGGTTTCGGCCCGCGCCTGTTCGGTTTCAAGAAAGGCGAAACTGATTTTCGTGTGGCGGCGCTGCTGTTCGGCGGCTACGTGAAGATGACCGGCGAGCAGCCGGGCGAAGAAAATTCCGCCGATCCGCGCAGTTTCCTGCAAAAGCCGCGCTGGCAGCGCATGATCATCGTGTTTGCGGGGCCCGCGATGAATGTCTTGCTGGCCATCGCGATCCTGACGGGACTGTTCATGGTGCGATTCCCCAAAGCGCCCTCGGTGTCGTCGCCCGTGATCGCGTACGTGGTGCCCGATAGCGCCGCAGCAAAGGCGGGAATTCACGACGGCGACCGGATCTTACAGATTGGCGACACCGCAAACCCCACTTGGGAAGACATCTCGATGAAAGAGGCCACCAGCGCCGAGCATCCGCTGACCGTCTGGATCGAGCGCAATGGCCAGCGCCAACGCATGACCGTGACGCCGGTTCTCGATCCCAAAACCGGCACCGGCTTTGCGGGCTGGGCCGAAGAGAGCGAGATCGAGATCGCCAGCGTGCTGCGCGATAAGCCCGCGGGCAAAGTCGGACTCAAACCCGGCGACATTTTGATCAGCGTGAATGGCGCGGCCGTGCGCTCCACTCCAAAGCTGCGCGAGGTGATTACGGCGACCGGAGGAAAACCCGTCGAGATCGTCTATTCGCGCGACGGGCAGAAGCATTCGGTTACCGTAACGCCGGCCATGTCGTCCGTCGACGGACCCGATCGATGGATGATCGGCGTGAGCCTGGAGCCTCGCATGGTGTTCGTGAGTCTCTCGCTGCCACAGGCTTTGCTGGAGTCGCTGCGCTACAACGTCAAGAACGCGACTTTCATCTACGAGTTCCTGCGCGGCGTGGTGGAGCGGCGCATGTCGCCTAAGTCCGCCGCCGGGCCCATCGGCATCGCGCAAATGTCGGGCGAGGCGGCTCGCGAAGGTGCTGCAACTTATCTCGCACTGGCCGCGGCGTTGAGCTTGAATCTCGCGATTGTGAACCTGCTGCCGGTGCCGATTCTGGATGGGGGCGGCATCCTGCTGCTGTTGATCGAGATTTTCATGCGGCGCGATTTGAGCCTGCGCGTGAAGGAAGCGGCGCTTCGGCTCGGGTTCGTGTTTCTGATGGCGGTAGTTGCGTTCGCGATTTACAACGACATCTCAAAGCTGGCCGGTTAGTTCACTCCCGCAATTTCCTTCGCAGTCGAAAACACGGGCCGAATGTCGACTGGAAGATCACCCAGGCCGTTCAGCGCTTTTTGCATTCCCGGCCGGATCACGCCCAGCTCATCCAGCATTCGCTTCGCGCCAGCAAAATTGCCGGTTGCTTCAATCGTCAGCAGATCGTGATCGAGGTCGCGAACGGCCGGCTTGATTTTCTCGAAGTTCACTTCGAATCGTCCGTCGGGCCGCGCAACGAAACCGCCTTTATCGGTGAGATAGTTCACTTGCATGGCCATGCCCTTGCCGTGCGCGTCCTTCAGGCCGAATCGCAGCGTGCGGAAGGTTGACGCGAGGAATGTGGTGTAGAGCTGGCGCTCGAACGCGGGTCCGGCGGGGATCAGCTTGCGGTCGGCTAACAATTGCAGCATGAAGAGCCCGGTGACGTCGGCTTTGGCTTCTTCGATCGCGCTGTACAACTCTTTCAATTCCTGGCGAATCGTGGTCGCGCGGCCGTTCACTGTGATCTGGTGCGGCCCGATCCCGTGGCTCAGCTCGTGCGCCAGAATGTGCGTGAAGAAGGATTCGAAGTTCAGGTCGGGCTGACTGGACGGAGGAAGAACGCGCTTCGAAATCGGTTCGAGTGTCGAATGGAACTTCGCTTCCTGCACGTTCTTGAGCATCACGCGCTTGCTGCCTTTCTGCGTGATGACTCGCTCGTCGTTAGGAAGGTTGTAGGCCGCAGTCTGGACGCCATGCTGGCCGTCGCCGGCAGAGAAGACTTCGTTGACCACTCGGATGGGCGCCTGGCTGCCTAATTTGGGATTGCGGAACTTCGGATCGATGGGCAGGTTGTTCTCGACTTCCTGCAAATGATCGCCGAAGAACTTCAGCTTGGCGGTCTCCTCTTCGTCGCGCAGGTTCACATAGGCTTCAAACGCCGCTTTGTAGCCGAACACTTCATCGTTGTAAGTCTCGTACGGACCGATGGTGATATCGATGGGCGCGTCGAGATCCATCCAGGCGAGGTCGCTTTCGTAGTAGTCGTTCGAAAGAAACGCGGCGGCGCGCGCCAGCAGAAATCTCTTCAAGGTCGCGTTCGCCGTTAAGCCGGCCGCCTCTTCCATCAGCCGCGCCGACTTCGCAAGATCGCTGCGATACTCCTGACTGTAGGGAACCATGCGCAGCTTGTGGCTGGCGTCGCGGCGAATCACCGTGAAAAAGCCTTCGGCGCGCTCTCGATCCACTGGAGACAGTGTCTTCTCCCAGGCTTCAAACTCCTGGCGCGACATGTCTTCCGGATAGAAGTTCGATCCGGGCAGCTTTTTCGCCGGTGCGCCGGGAACGAAAGCTGCGTGATCGTCCAGGTCTGACCAGGGCCCCTTGTTGATCAGGAAATATTCCAGCCGTGCTTTTCCCAAGGCAGAAGTATTGTGCCGCAGCCTCTCATACATGGCCTGGTTACCGCTCCACAGTTGCTGAAGAAATACGTCGTCGAGAATGCGCGACGCTTCAATCAACTTGGCCAGCGCCTTGCGATCGCCGGGCGAAAGCTTGGAGACATCCGCGCGCATTTCGGCCGGTGCGAATCGCGCAATCATCTTGTCGAGCTGCGCCAAGTCAGGTAGGGTTTCGGTTGCGGCTAACATGGGAATCAGTAACAGAAGGAGCGGTTTCATGCTCTAGTCGCCATGCTAGCACTTGTTTCAGTGTAGAATGACCAAATGCGCGGAAACGAAAAGATCTTGGAGCATCTTGGCATTGCCCTGAGGGCCGAGCTTACGGCCATTAACCAGTATTTCCTTCATGCCAAAATGAATGAAAACTGGGGATACCAGAGACTGGCACAGCATTATCGCAAGGAGTCCATCGAAGAGATGGTGCACGCCGAGAAGCTCATGAACCGGATTCTGTTCCTCGACGGCACGCCCAATATGACGGATCTCGGACCGATCAAGGTGGGGACTACGGTGAAGGCGCAGCTGGATAGCGACATGGAGCTGGAGCTTGCGGCGGTGAAGCATCTCAACATCGCGATTAAAGACGCGCGGGAGATCGGCGATAACGCGTCGCGCGCGCTGTTCGAAGAGATTCTCATCGACGAGGAAGAGCACGTCGATTATCTCGAAGGCCAACTGCACGCCGTCGGCCAGATGGGAATCGAGAATTATCTCGCCCAGCATTTGCATAAAGGCGAGGACGACGAGAAGGATTAGCGGATCGCCCGGTTAATGTTCGAGAAGCAGATTCGAGATGGGGTGGTTCTTCGCCTGCTCGAAGAGCGGCACGCGCCCGAGATCTTCGCGGTAGTGGATCGCGAGCGCGCTTACCTGCGGCAGTGGCTTCCCTGGGTGGACCTCACGACGGATCCGGTATTTACGGCGAATTTCATCCGGAATTCACTGGAACGGTTCGCACATGGCGAAGGAATGGCGGCTGGAATCTGGGTGAACGGGGAGTACGCTGGAGGGATCGGCACGCACAAAGTGGATGCGGCGAACCGAAAAGTGGAAATTGGCTATTGGATCGCGTCCGGATTTCAGGGGCGGGGAATCGTGACAGCGGCGTGCAGTGTGCTGATCGATCATGCGTTCGATGAGCGGAAACTGCATCGTGTGGAGATTCACTGCGCCAGCGGTAACCACAAGAGCTGCGCGATCCCGAAGCGCCTAGGATTCCAGCTAGAAGGCGTGTTGCGCGAGGCGCAACTGGTCAACGGGAGTTACCTAGACATCAACGTGTACGCGATGTTAGTGCAGGATCGGAAGGCCATAGGGCGTTAGATCGGCAAAACGTCCAGAGCCGCCTGCAACTCGGCGCGGGTGTGCTGATCGCCGGTGCGCGAGGTGACTTGGATGCCTTTCTCGTATGTGTTGCGCGCTTCTTCCAGGCGTCCTAGTTTTTCAAGGGCCTGGCCACCGTGAAAATACGCGGCGGCATAATCGGGATTGAATCCGAGCAGCGCGCGAAACTCAGCGACGGCGTTTTCCAGCTGGCCGCTGTTCGCGTACTCCATCGCGAGCCCGTATCGCGAGAAGCTGTCGCTCGGGTTCTGATCCACCATGGTCTTGAGAATTTCCATTCGATTAGCTGGCATTTCTTTCGACTCCCCGTTTCTGCGTGTTACTATACCGGCGATGGCGTGCCCCTATTTTTATCCGACGGTACGCCTGGAGAGCGGCTCCTGGGTGATTCCTCCGCGAGTGCCGCTGGGCGACGCTTACGCCGGTGAGTGCCGCGCCTGTACCGCGAGATTGCAACCCGATGAATCGCATCTCAGGAGTTTCTGTAACGCCGGTTATGGACGCGAGGCGTGCGTGCAGTTTCCGCGAGACGCGGCGGCCGATGCGATCCGCTTTCACATCCGCGAGGAATCGAGCGCGCTGATTCACATTCAATTCGTCGCCGAGAAAGAAGGCTGGCCCGCGGGCAGCGGCGATTTCGAATACTCCATTGCATCGCGACAGGTTCAGGGCGGGGGAGATCCGATTGTGGCGAGGCAAGCGTCGGTATTTGTGGAAAGTTATTTGAGGAGAAAAGAACAAGCTCTGGAAGCCGGCGCGTAAGAAAGTCTCACGCTTTGCGGGCCACTCTAGGCCTTGTACATATACTTGATGTTCGGTTTGTAGATCAGCAGATTCGGTGCGCCTTCACGGTTGATCTTCAGGCAGGTTTTGTCGTACCACTCGATGACGCCGTTCAAAGTCTCCCCGTCCTTCAGCACGAAAACCATAGGGGTCTTAGCCTGCATTTGCTTCATGTAATAGAAGTTTTCCGCGTTCGTCTGGTCGGGCGGCGCGGATTTCTTCTGGTGGTTCGTGCGGCGGTTCATTTGATCTTTCACTTCGGTTAAAGATGGACGGATCAGTTTTCGATTGCTAGATTCCATCGGCGAACTCCACTCTTCGAGAATATCCGATCTGGTCCCGAAACGCGTTGTTTCCGCCGGGGCCGTTCGAGGACTACAGGACGCTCAAGTCAGAGATGTTTTACTAATTTATTGAAACACAACCGCCCGATCCCCGGCAAGGCGAGCAGGCGCAGTTAGGTGTGCGTTCCGTCGTGAGGCAGCAACTGGCGGAGCTGAACGACCAATGCATCGAGCGCGATGCTTTTCTGGATGTTGCGGCGGACCAGTTCAGACAGTTCGTCGGCCTTCTTCACGGCCGCGCGGATCCAGTTGAAGCTGACCGCATGGGAGAGCGGTTCCAGTTCGCTTCTCAGATCGGCATTGCGGATGTCGGTGACGCCGTGGGCGAGCTCGATGAGATCCTGGAGCAGCAAATAGAGCACGCCTAGAAACAATTCCAGCTTTTCCTGCTTGCGTGGGGCCATGGCTTCGGCATGCTTCACCCAGGCGGCGAAGGGTGCGCGGCCGGCGGCCACTTGAAGCAGCGTGATCATCGCGGCGCGGCGCTGATCGTAGGCGTCGAGATCGAGCGCAATAGCCAGACCTGGGCTTCCTGCCGCCAGCGCGATGCGGCGTTGTGGTTCGTCGAGGCCGCGCGAGGCGACGAAAGCTTGCATCTCTTGGGATGAGACGCGTCCGAGATGAAATGGAACGGCGCGCGAACGGATGGTGGGAAGAAGGTCGTAGGGATTTTGAGCCGTGAGCATCAGAATCAAGTGTTCGGGCGGCTCTTCCAGCGTCTTCAGGAGTGAATTGGCCGCTTGTTCGTTGGCGCGATCGATGTGGTCGATCAGGAAGACGCGCATGTGGCCACGCAGAGGTTTAAACTGCGCGCGCTCTTTGAGCAGTCGCATCTGATCGATACCGATCTGGCTCAGCGGGCCATCGGGCGCAAAGGTGACGAAGTCGGGATGCGTGGCGAAGAGCAGCGGATCTTCATTGCGTTTATCGGCCGGCCACTTTTCGCGCTCGGCAATCGCTTCGATGTGGGCGGGGAGGCTGAGATCGTCCTGCTCGATTTTTTCCTCGCCGCCGAGAAGCGCCGCGGCGAAGCGGCGCACCAGTGTCGCTTTTCCGACGCCCTCGGGGCCCGAGAGCAAAATCGTTTGTGGAATTCGCTCCTGGCGCGTCATTGCAAAGAGCGTTTCGGCCGAGGCGGCGTTGCCGTAGAAATTTTTGAACACGTGAATGGCGAGTGCGAGTGAACTAAGTGTGTTTCTATCTAGTGTTACACACGCGCGCTGCGCTACAATTCGCATGGAAGTTCTACGTGAGATTAGGAATTGATTTCGGCACTACCCGGACTGTTGTCGCAGCCGTCGATCGCGGGAATTACCCGATCCTGACCTTCGAGCATCCCGAAGGCGCGGCCGTGGACTGGTTTCCTTCGCTGGTTGCGGTGAAGGGATCGCAACGTGTATACGGCTGGCACGCGTGGCAATGCCAGCAGGAGCCTGGTTGGACGATCGTGCGCTCGCTGAAGCGATTGCTCGAGGCGGCGGGGCCAAACACGATGCTCGAGATCGGCGATCAAACCGTTCCGCTGATGCAGGTGCTGGTGGAAATGGCGGCGGAGTTGCGATCGCTCCTGCCAGGCGAGCGCCTGGAGGTGATGCTGGGAGTTCCGGCGAACGCCAACAGCAATCAGCGATTCTTGACCGTGGAGGCATTTCGCTACGCCGGCTGCAACGTCATCGGCCTACTGAATGAGCCGTCGGCGGCGAGTATCGAGTTCGCGCACAAGACTAACGACAACGGCACCATTCTGGTTTACGATTTGGGCGGCGGGACCTTCGACGCATCGCTGGTGGACATCGGCGAAAGGACTCATCACGTGATCGCGACGGAAGGCATTTCTACGCTCGGCGGCGACGATTTCGATGAAGTGCTGGCGGAGATGGCGCTGAGCGACGAGGAGTGCGAGAAGCTTACGCAGGCTGAGCATTTCCGGCTGCTCGAAGAATGCCGGATGAAGAAAGAATCGCTGGGTCCGAATTCGCGCAAGATCACGCTCGAACTGGACACGGTGCGTGAAGGATTAGAGACCGTGACGGTGCCGGTTGCGGATTTCTACGAGCGCTGCCGTCCGCTGTTGGAGGAAACGCTCAACGTAATCGACGATCTGTTAACGGTGCACGAAACTTCGGATATCGAGGCGCTGTACGTTACCGGCGGCGGGAGCGAGCTTCCGATTGTGAGCCGGATACTCAAGGAGAAATTCGGCAGGCGCGTCAAGCGGTCGTTGCATGCGCGATCGGCCACGGCGATCGGTCTGGCGATTCAGGCCGATCAAGAAGCCGGGTACGTTTTAAGCGAGAAATTCACGAGATTTTTCGGCGTATGGCGTGAAGGAGATAGTGGAAATCGGATTATTTTCGATCCATTATTCCCGAAAGGCACGCCTCTCCCCGGCCCTGGCGAGCAGCCCTACGAGATCCGGCGGCGTTACCGGCCGGTGCACAATGTGGGACACTTCCGCTATCTGGAATGCAGCCATTTGACCGATGACGGCCAGCCGGCCGGCGATGTCACGGTGTGGGATGAGATCCGTTTTCCGTTCGACCCGACGCTCGAGAACGCCAACGGCGTGGTGGTTGCGCATTCGGCCGAGGCGGCAGAGCAGCAGATCGAGGAGAAGTATTCGAGCGATGCGCGCGGCGTCGTGACGGTCACCATCTCTAATCTGACGGCCGGTTATGAGTGCCAATACAAGCTGGGCCGCTGGGCCGTGCAGAGCGCGCCGCTCGCCTCGGTGAAGCCGCGCAGCCGGCACACACGACGGAAGCCAGCGCACTCCAAGGCAGAGGCCCGCAGGCGATGAGCGGGCTGCTGGATGCAGTCCGAGCCGCGACAGTTTTCGATCTTGCGCAGCCTTATTTCCCCGGCATGCCGCACTTTCCCACGCACCCGCCGTTCTTGTTCGGACTGACGAAGAAGCATGGCGATCTGGTGACGGATGGCGGCGTCAGTTCCTCGGCCGACGCGCTTGCTCTCGGCAGCCACGTCGGGACGCATATCGACGCGCTCTGCCATTTCTCGTGCGGCGGGAAGTTATACGGCGGAATCGACGTAAAGTCGATGCAAAGCGATACCAGCGGGATCCAGAGATACTCGGTGGATACGATTGCACCGATTCTTCGGCGCGGCGTGCTTCTCGACGTCGCCACGCACCTGAACATGGAGGCGCTGCCGGCGGATTTCGCGATCAACTCGGAGCATTTGGAATCGGTAGCCAAAAAGCAAGATGTGTCGATCGGCAAAGGCGACGTGGTGCTGTTGCGGACCGGTTGGGCGCGTTTTTGGAGCAACGCTTCGCGCTACATTACCGGCGGAAAAGGCACGGTGGCAACTTGTCCCGGTCCGGAATTGGACGGGGCGCGCTGGCTGAGCAGCAAGGGGATCTTCGCGGCGGGTTCCGATACGGTGGCTTTCGAACGTGTGCCCGCCACCGAAATGCCGGTGCACGTCCACCTGCTGGTGGATAACGGAATTCACATCATCGAGTGCCTGAATCTGGAAGAACTCGCGCGGCGACGGGTATTCGATTTTGTCTTTGTGGCGACGCCGCTCAAGATTCGCGGCGCCACCGGATCGCCGATTCGCCCGCTCGCGCTCGCCTAGTTGGATTCTGGCTACTTCGCTTTAGACTGCGCCTCGGCTTTGCGCGCGCCTTCGAGAATATCGACCAAGGCGTAGTTGCCCTCGTGACAGGCGTATTCGAAGACCTGCTGGTTCTCGGCGGTGAACGGATATTCCAGAGTCCAGCTCTTGGTGAACGTGGTGGGATCGTCAATGGTGGCGCGGTAGAGCAGCGTCTTCGCATCGACGCGCTGGAAGCGCTCGATCACGTGCAGGTTCTGCGAAGATCCGCGGAAGATCACCTGCGGATTGAAATTGGTGGTGTCGACAACCAGCGTGTCGCCTTCCCAGTGGCCGATCGAATCGCCCAGCCAGAATCGCATGTCGGCGGGTGCGTGCGTTCCATTGATACGCACGACGCGGACATCATGAATCATTTCCACCAGGATCATAACCGTGTCCTTGGTTTGCACGATCTGGTAGTTGTTGTTGTAGAGCACGGGTAGCATGGGTGGGCCGGAGCTGGAGCCGAAGCTCAGCAGGCAGCGCTCTGAGAGCGGCCGGTCCTGCGCGGAGTTGGCACCGCCGCCGCGCCGCATGGAACGAAGACGCTGGCGGGCTTCGTCGGTGAGCGCGGGAACTTTGCCGTCGGGCGGATCGATGATGAGCGAGGTGCGCTTGACACCGTCCACGCGGGCGAGTTCATTTCCGCGATCGATGAAGAGGGCGTTGTAGCCGCCGGTGTCGCCGGATCCGGCGCGGCGATGAAATTCGCCCTCGGATTTTCCATCGCCGGCTTTCAGCTCTTCGTCTTGCGCTTTTTCGAATTTTGCCGCTTCGGCGTCACTGACGGAGAGCTTGCCGGCGAACACTGCGGGGCGCTCCATGGGTGTGAGGGTCGCGTTGGTCCAGATTCCTTGCAGATCGGGATGGCCGTCATGTGTGCGCAGAACGGTGGAATTCGCGTTTTTGGCCTTTGCGGATTGCGCGGACAGCGGAAATGTCGCGGTCAGGATGCAGAAGAGCGAGACGGGAATTATGGATCGATTCATGTTCAATATCGAGGATCGCACAAAGGCGAACAGACTAGGTGACGGGCAACCGGGATTCGACCACGCGCGCACGAACTGGCTCCCGGACACCGGACTCGCGGCGGGCGAGGATTAGCGCGCCGAGATACAACGCGGCGCTGACTAGCAGGGTCGCGCGCAGGCCGATGTAAATCGCCAGAAAAATGGCCGCCGCGGATCCTAGGACGCTGGAGGCGGAATTGAGCGCCCAGGCCCAGCGGACGGTATCGGGAAAGCGCGATTGGAGCCGGGCGAGCCCGACAGGAAACGGCATTCCCATGAAGAACGCGGCGGGAGCGATCAGCGCGACGGTCGCCGCAATCTTGAGGGGAAGGGGCCAACCGACGCCGAATTCACTCAACGGTTGAGCTACGAACGCCAGGATTGCGATGAGGGCAGCCACTCCGGCCAAGACGAAGGAGAGGCCTTCGCCGCCATCCGGGCCAATGAAGCGCCGGCTGAAGTAGCTACCTAACCCGCTCGAAATCAGCATCGAGAAAACAATTACCGAGAGCGCGTAGGTGGGATTCCCCAGAAACAAAATGAATTTCTGGATGAGCGCGACTTGAATCAAGATGTAGCCGGCGCCGATGCAGATGAAGTACACGAGAAATCCACGAACGCCCGGCTCGGCCGGCAAGCGCGTTCCGAGCAGCAGCGGCGGCAGCGCGAGAACCACAACCGTGGCAAGCAGGCTCACGCCTAACAGCTCGAACAGCAGCGGCAATGCGCGATTGATTTTCGAATCGGCCGCGTCGGCGCTCTGGCGGAGGAAATTCCAGACGTCGGCGGGCTGGACGGTGTAGAAGAAGAACGGCCGGTCGTCGCCGACCGGCGAGATATCGAAGCGGTAATTCTTCCAGAACATTGCCGGATCAGGCGCGGTGAGGAGCTGCGAGAACTCGTTGGAGCGCGAATCGTCCGGCATATAAATGGTTTCGAGACCGGTTTGCTGGAGCGTCGCGCGAATCCGGACGACGTCTTCCGGCGACAGTGCGCGACGGAAAATCAGAGCGGTGTCTTGCGCGCCCCAGCCTTTGAGCTTGTCGGGATCCTGCCGCATCACGATGATATGATGCGCGGGGTCATGTTCGCCCAAATCGGCGAGCGCTTGCATGGCGAGGGAGATCAGGCGCAGCGATTCACGAGGCGGGTCCAGGCCCCAGCGGGTGAACGCGATCAGGCCGTCGTTGGTGAGGTGATTCAGATAGTCGCGAAAAGCGTCCGTAGTGTAGAGATTGTTCTCGGAAAGTGCGAACGCGCCGGCGGCAGTGGAGGCCCAGGTGTCGACGAGTGTGGCTTGCAGAACTTGAAACTTGTCGTTCGATGCGCGGACGAAGCTGCGTCCGTCGGCCACAAACAAATGAACCTCGGGGCGGAAATACAGGCGGCGGCTGAGATCCGGGAAGCGATCGCGCATGATCCTGCGCGCGATGATCGGGTTGATCTCGACGGCGGTGATGTCGCGGCTGCCGGAAGCGATGGCGCGCGCGACGTCCCAACCGCCGCCAGCGCCGATGATCATGGTCTTCGCGCCGGGGCGGAGCAGATAGGGAATGCCGGGCCCTTCGTCGAGGAGCTTGGCGCGCTGCGCATCGGTGAGGTGGTCGAGATCGAACGGGGGGATGAAGGTAGAGGCATCCGCGTCGATCAGGATCTCGCCGCCCAGAGTGTCGTGGCGGACCAGCCCAACGCGAGAGAAACTATTCCACTGGACGAACGACTCGTTGGGCAGCGCGCGTCCTTTGGCGTAATGAACATCGATGGGATGGCGCTTGCCGTTATATACAATCAGCGCCACGAAGGCGAGCGCGAGAGCGACGGCGCCAGCGCGGCCGCGCGAAGAACCGGCCAGGTTGTACCAGATGGACGCCGAGACAGCGAAGAAGACGGAGGCAGCCAGCACGGTGTTCGGGCCGCCGAAGTGATCGAGAAACGGGATCAGCGCGACGCAGCCAAGCGCCGCACCGAGGAGATCGAAGAAGTAAACGCGATCCACGCGCTCGATGGCTTCCGAGATCGCCAGCGAGAGCAAGGTTCCGGAAAAGAAAAACGGCAGAGCGGAAGTGAGATAGACGATGGCCAGTGTGGCAGTGCTGGGTTCTCCGCGAAGATTCAGTAAAACGATGAGTGCGAGTAAAACGGCGGTGGCGTTGACGATCGCAAGAAGGCCGAGTTTGGAATATTCGCGTCCCGAGCGGCGGGTTCGGGCAGCCACTGTGTAAGAAAAGACGCCGCCAGCGCCCAAGCCGAACATCGCGATGGAGATGGCGAGAAACGCGAAGTGATAGAAGAAAACGACCGAGAAAATTCGCGTGAGAGACAGCTCGAGTATCAGCGTGCCAAGCGTGGTGAAGGCGACGCCGAGGTAGAGCGCGGGCCAGCTTATAGCGTCGGCATACGACGAGCTGATGCGGGGCAAGTAACCAGAATAGCGGCTTTCTCGCCGGAACTTGGGCTACAACGGAAGGACGCGGCGTTATTGAGAAACCGGCCACCGGAACGCATTACTATGCATCCTCCGGCGGCCGATCCCTTCTTCCCTACAGTTCAGACGGAAGGCTCTGGCGGCGGGTTGCGCGGAAACCTGGATGCCGGCCTCGCGCGAACGGGTCCGTTACATCATCGCGGCGGGCGGCGCCGGCTCGTCGGGACTTCCGGCGTTCGCCAGTGGAAGGCGGATGAGCAATACGGCAAGCAGCACGATCACCACCGAACCGAACAAATAGGAAGGATTGGCAAAGATTTTCGGGACGGGCCACTCGAAGAAGCGGAAGGTAGCGATCACCAGGCCCATGAGCGCCTCGCCGGCGATCAACCCGGACGCCGTGAGGATGCCTACATTCTCAATGCGGGCAGACTGTGCTTCGTTGAACCCGGCGCGGACGCGGAGCGAATTCGTGACCCAGCGGATAGCGCCGCCAATAAAAATCGCGAAGGTGGTGTTGAGCGGCAGATACATGCCGACGGCAACCAGCATCGGGCTCTTGACGCGGACCATGATCATCACGATGCCGAACATCGCGCCGGTGACCACGAGCGGCCAGGGCATGTCGCCTCCGACGATGCCTTGCGCGAGCGTCGCCATGAGTCCGGCCTGGGGAGCGGCTAGTTTCGGATCACCGAAGCCGATGCCGCCGCCCTTGATGTTGGCGGCTTGGAGGATGTAGATCGGGAAATACATCACGAAGCTCGCAACTACGACGGCGACCAACTCAGCGATTTGAATCCGCCGCGGCGTGCCGCCGAGAATGTAGCCGACTTTGAAATCCTGGAGCAGCTCGCCCGCAACCGAGGAGGAGACGCAACCTACCGCGGCGACGCCCAACACGACCGCGACGCCGCCGGGTCCGGAGACGCCGAGCGAAACCATGAGCAGCGCGGCGATGATCAGCGTCGTGAGAGTGAGGCCGGAGACGGGATTGTTGGTAGAGCCGATCATGCCCACCAAATATCCGGAAACCGTGGCGAAGAAGAATGCGATGATCAGCATCGCGACGGCCGCCACGAGGCCGCTCACAACCTGTCCGGCGAGATAGATGTAGAGTGCGACCATCAACACGAACATCACGCCGATCAGGCTGAACACGGTCTTCGAGCTCATGTACTGTTCGGTGCGGTTCATTTTGCTGGTCTGTTCGGCGGTGACCTTCAGATCCTGGATGGCGCGCGTCAGTCCTTCGAACAGGCCTTTGCGCATGCGAAACAGCGTGTACGCCGCGCCGACCATCATGCCGCCCACGGCAATGGGGCGCACGATGAAGCGCCAGACAGCGGAGGCGAGACCGAACCACGAGCCGTCGGCGGATCCGGCAGGCAGAAAATTCTGAAGCTGAGGGCCGAGGAAAAAGATGAACAGCGGGATCAGGAGTCCCCAGGCCAGCACGCT
>Ga0335078_10000222_pt1 | contig 93014 bp, 93 predicted proteins | sample Lox_Sample_32_FD_206711 | JGI IMG/M metagenome (GOLD analysis project Ga0335078, IMG submission 206711) | Soil microbial communities from Loxahatchee National Wildlife Refuge, Florida, United States - Lox_Sample_3.2 | ecosystem: Environmental > Terrestrial > Soil > Wetlands | place: USA... | reverse complement strand
CACGCGAATCGCCGGCGCCTCGGGGCGCGGATAGACGGGCAGCACGGCGACGCTGCCGAACTCGGCCGACAGTGCAGCTTGCACGGCCGCGAGGTCTCCGGCGCGCCAGACCAAGGTCAGCACGCCTTGCGGCTTGAGCAGCCAGGCGGCGCTCGCGATCCAGCGCGGCAACAGGCCCGGCGTCGCCGTATAAGCCAGGCGCCGGCGCGGATCAGGCGACAGGTTCTGCCGCTGCGCGTCGTGGAACGGCGGATTCATCAGCACGCGATCCAAGCTTGCCGGCGCCAAGCGCGCCGCCAGCGCCTCAACATCCTCGACGTTGGCGGCCAGCGTATCGACGCGGTCGTCCAGCCGATTGCGGCGCGCATTCTCGGCGGCGAGCGCACACAGCGCCGGATCGATCTCGATCAGCGTGACCTTGAGCCCGGCAACCCGCACCGCCAGCGCAAGGCCCGCAGCGCCGACCCCGGCGCCGAGATCGGCCGCGTGCTCGGCGGCGCGGGCGCCGGTTGCGGCGGCGAGCAGGATCGCGTCGTGCCCGACGCGATGGCCTTTGAGCGGCTGGCGCAGCCGCAAGCGGCCGCCAAGGACCGCGTCTTCGCTGGTTTCGAGGACGTCAGTCGTCATCCGGACGCAGCTCCTTGCCGAGACCGGCATCTTGCAGGATTTGCCGCGCATTGCGCTCGTAGCCTTCCGCGACCAGGATGCGCCGCGGCAGCATACCGAGCGAGCCTTCCAGCACGCTCATGTTCTGGTCGAGCACCATGTGCCGGATGCCGGCGCCGTCGAGCAGCGCCACCACGGCTGAGATCAGAACCATGTCGTTGGTGCGAACAATCTCGCGCAAGGGTTATCGTCCCTGTTGCCTCGCCGCTGCGGATTTTATAAGGCACTGTTCTCCTTGTCTTGTCTCCTTGTCTTGTCTCCTTGTCTTGCCAAACCGCGCGACGATGACAACGCAAAATCCGACGCCTGGGCATCTGCGTCTATGGGCGGCACTGCGCGGCGATCCCGCGGCGGAGCCTTTTCAGCGCTTGGTGCCGTTCAGTTGGCGCGGGGAACTGCTCGTCATCCTCTTCGGTATGCTGCTGTCGTTCTCCGTCGCCGGCTTCTGGAACCCTTATTGGCGCAATGCCGACATGGATTTCTGGGTCGTCTATAACGCGTTCCTGCTCAACGTCCCGATGCCGCAGGAGTGGTTCGATCATCCAGCCTACCTGACGATCCTGCTGCTGAGCTACTGGCTGCGCGCGTTGCACGCCCTCGGCATCGTCAAGGTTATATCGTTCAACGCATTGCCGCCGGTGAGCGATGCCGCCGCATTTGCCCAGGCCTGGACGGCGGCGACCCGGGCCGGCCGCGTGCTGTCGCTCCTCTATGCCACGAGCTTTGTCGTCGCATTCGCCTATCTGCTGCGGGCATTCATCCGCGACTGGCGCGTCGCCGCGTTCGGGGCGTTCCTGCTCGCCTTTTCCGGCGGCATGGCCATGGAGATGCGCATCACCCGCACCGAATTGTTGCCGGCGGCTTTCTTCAGTTGCGCGTTATTGATGCTGCTCGTAGTCGCGCAGCGCGGGGAACGCTGGTGGCGGCCGCTGCTGGTCGGCGGCGCCAGCCTGCTGATCACGCTGGCGATGCTTAACAAGATCCAGTTCTTTTTCCTGATCTGTGCGCTGCCCATATTGCTTCTGCCATTCGGCCTGCGCGATACGCGGCGCGGGTTTTGGCACGAGCCGCGTCGGGCTTGGCCGCTGCTTGTTCTTATGTTGGCGGCAACGACGGTCGCAATCTTGCTCGCCAAGACGATTGTCGTCGAAGGCTTTTTCGGACACGGCGAAACGACGGTCGCCCGGCCGACGCTGGAATTCGGCGCGACCTTTTATTGGCCGGCCATGGCGCTTTGGCTCGGCCTCGGCATGATCGCGTTCGCGTGGCTATGGCGCGTCACCGCCGTGGAAACGCTTGCGGCAATGGCGTGCGCCGTCGCCGGCTGCATGATTGGATTGCTGGCGCTCGATATCCGCTATCATCCCAACGACGTCTTGGTGGTCTTCCATCCGCTCGAATACATGCTTGCCTGGGCGGCGGCCTCCGAGGCCGCGCTCGCCCACGGGCTCGGCCCGCGCCTGCAGTTCCTCGCCGAAGCCATCGTCGGCGTGATTGCCCGGCGCACGTTTTTCCTATCGTCATCGCCGCGCCCGACCATTTTTCTCGAATGGTTCGTCATCGCGGCAACGATCGTCGCCATCCGCCGCCGCGAATGGCGCCTGGTGCTGCAAGTCGCCGCCTTGATGCTCACCGATTGGGGCATCGATACGTTGAACATGGCACGCGGACTGAAGCAGGAATACTTCCTGATGACCGATCCGCTCGCCATCATCGCCGCCGCGCTTCTCGTCGTCAAAATGGCGGATCTGCAGCGACAGCGCTGGACCTATCCGGTCGGCGCGGCGCTCATCGTTGCGCACATCCTGGTGAGTCAGGCCGAGCCGGTGAAGCACGTGTTCAGGACGGAAGGCCCCGATGTGCTGTGCGGGCTCTATGGCAACGCCAAACGCGTCGAGCACCTGCCGATTTGCAAAACGCTACCGAACGGCTCGTAGCGCGATCACCCGCGCCGGCGTTCATCGCCCGGCGCGCGATGCGCAAGGAAGGCAAGCAGCTTCATCTCGCGCCGCCCGCGCGTCACCGTGTCGAGCACCAGCCCGATGGCGATCGATAGAACGCCCACGATCATCAGTCCCGTCGACAGGATCGCGGTCGGATAGCGCGGCACCAGCCCGGTTTCCAAAAACGTCACAAAAATTGGGATGGCGAGACCGACGGAAATGATAGCCAGCATTGCCCCGATGGCGCCGAAAAACGGCAATGGCCGCTCGGCACGATAGAGCCGAAGAATGGTGCGCAAGATGCGCAAACCATCGCTCCAGGTGTTGAGCTTGGACGCCGAGCCTTTCGGACGCGCGTAATAGGGCGTGTCGACCTCCGCCACCGCGAGACCCAGTTCGAGCGCGTGGATCGTCAGCTCGGTCTCGATCTCAAAGCCCCCCGAGAGCACCGGAAACGATTTCACGAAACGGCGCGAGAACACCCGGTAGCCCGACAGCATGTCGTTAAAGCTCGAGCCGAACACCATGGCGACGAAGGAGGTCAGTAGCCAATTACCGGTACGGTGACCGGTGCGGTAGGCCGCCTCGTCGCGGTCGACGCGATTCGCAACCACCATATCGAGCCGCTCGTCGAGCAGCTGCTCGATCATGGGAGCGGCGCTCGGCGCATCGTAAGTGGCGTCGCCATCCACCAGCACATAGATGTCCGCCTCCACGTCGGTGAACATGCGGCGCACCACATAGCCCTTGCCCTGGCGCTTTTCCCGATAGACTTCGGCGCCGGCGGCACGCGCCGCCGCCGCGGTATTGTCGGTCGAATTGTTGTCGAACACGAAGACCGTGGCATTCGGCAACGCGGCGCGGAAGTCCATCACGACCTTCGCAACCGCCACTTCTTCGTTGAAGCAGGGCACCAGGACGGCGATGGAATAGTGGCTCAGGTCGCCGGAACCATGTACCGCCGACGTGGAGTTGCGTTTCGCCAATGGATATCCCCCTGAGCCCTTGGCCAGCGTGCCGCATTGCGGTCAATGGCAATTTAACGCACTTGCCCCGTTAACACAGCGTTTCTATGCTCGCCCGCCGCCACGACCCCCGGAGACAGATTTTGGCCGTCATCGTCCCCTTCGAAAGCCCGCAAGGCGCTTCGCTTACCCAACTCGCCGATCTCGTGGCACCCGACATGGAGCGCGTCAACACGACGATCCTGGCGCGCACCGGCTCCGAAGTCACCATGATCCCGGAGGTCGCCAACCACCTCATCTCATCGGGCGGCAAGCGGCTGCGGCCAATGCTGACGCTGGCCATGGCCAAGCTCGCCGGCTACACCGGCGACGGCCATATCAAATTCGCCGCCGCCGTCGAATTCATGCATACGGCGACGCTGCTGCACGACGACGTGGTCGACGAAAGCGACATGCGCCGCGGCAAGCTCGCCGCCCGCATGCTGTGGGGCAACGAGGCGAGCGTCCTGGTCGGCGATTTCCTGCTCGGCCAGGCGTTCAAGATGATGGTCGAGGTCGGCAATCTGCACGCGCTCGATATCCTGTCCTCGGCCGCCGCGGTGATCGCCGAAGGCGAAGTGATGCAGCTCGGCGCCGCCAAGAACACGGCCACCAACGAGGACGAATACATGGCGGTGATCCGCGCCAAGACCGCGGAATTGTTCGCCGCCGCCTGCGAAGTCGGCCCGGCGCTGGCCAACAAGGACAAGGCCGAGCTCGCCGCCTGCCGTTCTTTCGGCATGAACCTGGGCATCGCTTTTCAATTGATCGACGACGCACTCGACTACGGCGGCAAGTCGGCCAAGCTCGGCAAGAACGTCGGCGACGACTTCCGCGAGGGCAAGATCACCCTGCCGGTTGTGCTGTCATTCCGCCGCGGCACCGAAAGCGAACGCGCGTTCTGGAACCGCACGCTCGGCGAGGGCGAGATCCGCGACGGCGACCTCGACACCGCGCTGGCGCTGATGGCCAAGCATCACGCCATCGAGGACACGGTCGGCCGCGCGCGCCACTACGGCGCGATAGCGACGGACGCGCTGGCGCTGGTGCCGCCGTCCGCGATCAAGACGTCGCTCGAAGAGGCGGTCGCCTTCTGCATCGCGCGCGCGCATTAGACGCTAGTAGGGCCGATAGCCGGTCTTCGGATCGCGTTCCAACTGCAGGCGGATGTAGGGGTCGGGATCCTGCCCCTGGTAGCGGCCATAGGCATAGACCGGCGGCGCGCAGCCGTTCGGCTCCGGCGCCGGGTTGAACAAGAAGCCGTACAGGCCGACCTCGCGCGGCGGGTTGACACAATGGCGGACGACTTTGTGATGGTGGCGAACGCGCGCGAGCGCCGGATCGGCCGCGGCGACGGCAAAGCCAGTGGCCACGACAAGGCCAATCATCCCGATGAATTTCATGCTGCTCTCCTGCCGGCGCTGCCTAGCCGCAAATCGCCATGCGCGCAACGGTTCCGCGCGAAGACGGCAAATTCGAGGGCGATTCTCGTCTAGTGCAGCGTGGCGGACTGAACCCACCAATCTTTATGGTCGGCCTGCAACAGGGGGGCCGCGGCCGCGGCTTCTTCGGCCGAGGCGAACAGCGCAAAACAGGTCGGGCCGGAGCCCGACATGCGCGCGAGGCGCGCACCCGGCAAGCCGCGCAAGGCGTCCAGCACGTCGGCGATGACCGGCACGCAGGCGATGGCCGGCCCGGTGAGGTCGTTTCCGTTCGCACCGAGCCACTTAATCAAGGCCGCGAAGTCGCGCGGTACCTCTACGGGCGACGCTGTACTGAACTTGCCGGCGAGCCTGGCAAACACGTCGCGCGTCGCCAATGGTACACCCGGATTGACCAGGAGCGCGGGAAGCTTCGGCAAATCGAGCGGCGGTGACAGCTCCTCGCCGACACCGCGCATGATGCACGCGCGCGAGGCGAGGCAAACCGGCACGTCGGCGCCGACGCCGAGCGCAACTTCGCGCACGCGCTGGTCGGCAAAGTCGACACGACCGAAGATCTGCCGATTGCCGTGGACCAGCAGGCGCAATGCCGCCGCCGCGTCGGCCGAGCCGCCGCCGATGCCGGCGGCGACCGGCAATTCCTTGGTCAGCAGGAAACGGCCGAGCCGCAAGCCGGGAACCCGCGCGGCGAACGCAGCCGCCGCCTTGAGCACCAGATTGTCGGCCGGTGCGCCACAGGCCGCGGCGTAAGAGCCCTCGATCTCCAGATTGAGCGGAAGACCGGTCTCGAGCTGCAACGCATCGCCGATATCGGCGAAAGCGACCAGGCTTTCCAGTTCGTGGTAGCCGTCGGCGCGGCGGCCGACGACGCGCAACGTCAGATTGACCTTGGCGTGCGCCGCATCGACCAGAGAAGCTGTAACGACCGCCATCGAGCGAGACGCTAGCCGCCGTCGCCGCTTTTCTTGCCGGCCTTGGCCTGTGACGAGCTCTCGTCCGGCAGGCCGTTCTTCAACTTGGCTTCGATCTTCGGCAGGTCTTCCGGATCGGGCTTGAGATCGCGGGCATGCGCCCACTGGAAATGCGCCTCGAGCGTGCGCCCGACCCGCCAATAGGCGTCGCCGAGGTGATCGTTGATGGTCGGGTCTTCCGGCTTGAGTTCGATCGCGCGCTCGAGCTGCTTGACCGCCTCCTCGTAATTGCCGAGCCGGAAATAGGCCCAGCCGAGCGAGTCGACGATATAGCCGTCGTCCGGCCGCTGCTGCACCGCGCGCTTGATCATGTCCATGCCCTCGTCGAGGTGCACGCCCTGATCGATCCAGGAATAGCCGAGGTAGTTGAGCACGTGCGGCTGCTCGGGGAACAGCTCGAGCGCCTTCTTGAGATCGGCTTCCGCCTTCGGCCACTGATGCGAGCGCTCGTAGCAGATGCCGCGGAAATAAAAGAGCACCCAGTTGCCTTTTTCCGGATGCGGCACCAGCGCGACGCCCTTGGAATAGACATCGGCGCATTCGGCGAACTTCTTGTGCCCGCGCTGGACGTTGCCGAGCGCCATGATCGCCTCGAGATCGTCCGGATGCTCCTTGATCAGCGCATCGAGATGCTTCTCCGCCTCCTCCGGGCGGTCGAGCGAGTCGAGATTGGACGCCATCTGGATCGCGGCGTTGCGGTGCAAGGGCGAGCTCGCCGGGATGCGCTCATAGGCCTTGATCGCCAGCTCCGGCTTCTTCAGCGATTCATAAAGGTCGGCGAGCGAAAGCAGCGCCAGCGGATGGTTGTTCTCGAGGAACAGCGCCAGCTGCAGATAGACCAGGCCGAGATCCTCGCCGCCGCGGCGGCCGAGCGAGGCGCCAAGCCCGTAGAGCGCTTCGGCCCCGCCCGCCTGCGCGGTGCCGACCAGCGGCGGCAATTTCTCGCCGGCCTTGAGCTTGTTCATGGCGTCGACCACCAGCGGGTGACGCGGCAGCGCCTTGTCGAACTCCTCGAACACGGCGAGCGCTTCCTTGGCGGAGGCGTTGCGCGACAGCCAGCTGCCATAAGCCTCGACGACGCGCAGCGCCGTCGGATCGAGTTTGTAGGCGTGCTCGAAGCGTTTTCCCGCTTCGTTTTTATTGCCGGCGAAATCAAGAATCATGCCGGCGTGCAGCTCCTTGAAGATCGCGTACCAATCCGGCCCGGTCAGCCGGTCGATGGCCGCAACCGCGCCCTTCGAGTCGCCGGCGCCGGCCAGCGACCAGGCCGACAGCAGCGTCGCGGTCAGATCGGTGATCGGGCCGCGAATCGACTGCGCCAAGGCGCGGCGCGCGGCAGGATATTGCTTGTGCTTGAGCGCGTGCACGCCGAGCACCAGCTGGGCGACGCGGTCGTTCTTGTCGGCCTGCACGATGCGCTCGGCGTATCGCATGGCGTCGTCGATATCGCCGCCGACCACCAGCGACAGGAAGGTGCGGTCGAGCAGATCGCCATTCTTCGGATCGTGCTTGAGCGCAACCCCGTAATAGGCCGCAGCCGCGGCGGCGTCGCGCATCTGGCCAGCGTGGCGCGCGGCGAGATAACTGCCCGCGGCGGTCATGCCGGAAAGGTCCGGCTGGGTCGGCCCCTGGGCGGACAGCTTGATCGGCGCCGCCAGCAGGAAAACAGCAAGCGCGGTGCCAAGCGCGCACCGGGCGAAGCTCGAAGACGTCACGGGCTTGTGCTCCAATGAGGCGGGTGGCGCGGATTGTGCTCAAACCGCCGAAGTTGAGCCGAGAATGGCCTTTTTGCGCCGTCCCCGCAAGAACTTGGGTCGCGGCGCCCGAAACTCAGGTTGAAAACCCCCATGTGGCAGTATCGTGGCCGCAACGGCGGGCGGCTATCACATATTCGGATAATTCGGTCCGCCGCCGCCTTCGGGTGGAACCCAAGTAATGTTCTGATTCGGATCCTTGATGTCGCAGGTTTTGCAGTGGACGCAATTCTGCGCGTTGATGACGTACTTCGGCACGCCACCCTCCTCGACCCATTCGTAGACGCCGGCCGGGCAATAGCGCGCCGAAGGCCCGGCGAACTTGTCGTGCTCCGACGTCTTCTGCAGGCTCATGTCCTTGACGCGCAGATGCACCGGCTGATCTTCCTCGTGATTGGTGTTCGACAGGAACACCGAGGATAGCCGGTCGAAGGTGACCTTGCCGTCCGGCTTCGGGTAGACGATCGGCGTGCATTCGGAGGCGGGCTTGAGCGTCGCGTAATCCGGCTTGCCGTGGCTCATGGTGCCGAACAGCGAGAAGCCCAGCGTGTTGCACCACATGTCGAGGCCGCCGAGCGAGATGCCGATAAAGGTGCCGAGCTTCGACCATAGCGGCTTGGCGTTGCGCACCCTCCACAGATCCTTGCCGATCGGCGACGTGCGCCAGGCGGCGTCGTAATCGGCAAGCTCGTCGTGGCTTCGCCCGCCCGATAGCGCGGCGGCGGCCGCTTCAGCTGCGAACATGCCCGATAACATGGCGTTGTGGCTGCCTTTGATGCGCGGCACGTTCATGAATCCGGCATCGCAGCCGATCAACGCGCCGCCGGGGAATGTAAGCTTGGGCACCGACTGATAGCCGCCCTCGGTCAGCGCGCGCGCGCCATAAGCGAGGCGCTTGCCGCCGGCAAAGGTGTCGCGCACCAGCGGATGCGTCTTGAAGCGCTGGAATTCCTCGAACGGCGACAGATACGGATTGGTGTAGTTGAGGTGCAGCACGAAGCCGACCGACACCAGGTTGTCGTCGAAGTGGTACATGAACGAGCCGCCGCCGGTGCGCCCGTCGAGCGGCCAGCCGAACGAATGCTGCACCAGGCCCTTGCGGTGCTTGTCCGGCGCGACTTGCCACAGTTCTTTGAGGCCGATCCCGAACTTCTGCGGATCGCGGCCTTCGCCGAGCGCAAATTTGCCGATCAGCTGCTTACCAAGATTGCCGCGCGCGCCTTCCGCGAACAGCGTGTATTTTGCGCGCAGCTCCATGCCGCGCGTGAATGAATCCTTCGGCTCGCCCGTCTTGCCGATCCCCATGTCGCCGGTGGCGACGCCGGCGACGGCGCCGTTGTCGTCGTAGAGCACTTCGGCGGCGGCAAATCCCGGATAGATCTCGACGCCGAGCGCCTCCGCCTTGGTGGCGAGCCAGCGGCAGACGCTACCGAGCGAAACGATGAAGTTGCCGTGGTTGTTCATCAGCGGCGGCATGGCGAAATTCGGCAGCCGGATGCCGCCACTGGCGGAGAGCCAATAAAAGCGGTCGTCGCTTACCGCCGTGGTGATCGGCGTCTCTTCGCCGCGCCACTCCGGCAACAACTTGTCGATGCCGACCGGATCGATCACCGCGCCGGAGAGGATATGGGCGCCGACCTCGGAGCCCTTCTCGACGATGACGACCGAGATGTCGGGATTGATCTGTTTGAGGCGGATGGCGGCCGCCAAGCCTGCCGGGCCGGCGCCGACAATCACCACGTCGAATTCCATCGCCTCGCGGGCGGGTAGCTCGGCCATATGGGTCTCCTCGCTCCCGATATTCCACTTTTGCACAGCGGGGGCAATCGCGCGGCTGCCATGCTAAAGTCCGGCCCATGCCGCCGCACCCCGCAAAAGCCGCCCGCAACCTGCTTGACTTCTATGCCGAGGCCGGCGTCGACGCGCTGGTCGGCGAGGCGCCGGTCGATCGCTTTGCGCCGGCCGATGCGCCGGCGCCGCCGCCCCGCGCGCCGCAACCGGCTCCTCTGCCGCTCGACCTCGAATTCAAGGGCAGCGCCGGTCCGCCCGCCGCACCGCCGGCCCCCGAGGAAGCCATCATGGCCGCGCGCGCGGCGGCGCGCACCGCCCGAACGCTCGACGAGCTGCGCGCCATTCTCGACAAGTTCGACGGTTGCGCGCTCAAGGCGACCGCGACGCAACTGGTTTTCGCTGATGGCAATAGCCAGGCGCGCGTGATGTTCGTCGGTGAAGCGCCCGGCCGCGACGAAGACCTCGAAGGCCTGCCCTTCGTCGGCCGCTCCGGCAAGCTGCTCGACCGCATGCTGGCGGCGATCGGGCTCGACCGCACCAAGGTCTACATCGCCAATATCGTGCCCTGGCGGCCGCCCGGCAACCGCACGCCGACGCCGCAGGAATCGCAGATCTGCCTGCCCTTCATCCGCCGGCAGATCGAGTTGGCCGATCCCGACATTCTCGTCTGTCTCGGCGGCCCATCGGCGCAAACGCTGCTCGGCCTCAAAGAAGGCATCACCAAGACGCGCGGACGCTGGTACACGTTCGACACCGGCAAACGCGAGATCCGCGCCATGCCGACATTCCACCCCGCCTTCCTTTTGCGCAGCCCGCTGCAGAAGCGTTTCGCCTGGCGGGATTTTTTGGCGATCAAGAAGGCTTTGACGAATTAGAATCAACGACGGGGGCGACGATGCAGGAACTTGAAGTCACTTGGGGGCGGACGATTAGCATCTGGTGGCTGTTCATGTGGCGCAGTTTGCTGGGCGCCTTGGTCTTCGGTTTTGCAATCGGCGCGGCGATCGGGTTTTTCGTCGCCATCCTTGGTCTACCGCGTGAAATCATTACTATCGCATCGCCGCTGCTCGGTGCCGTGATCGGCATTCTTTGGGGCGTCATGGTGATGCGGATGGCGCTGCGGAAGCTCTATTCCGACTTCCGCATCGTCCTGGTGCCGCGGGTCTGAGACCGCGGAGCGGCGCTCACTGCAGCATCGTCCCCGTTTCGACAAATCGCTTGTGCCAGGACAGCGATTCACCCAGCCGCGAGGGTGCGTGCTGACCGTATGAATCCTCCTTTGCGCGCCGGAAATAGTCGGCGAGCAAGGGCCGGTAGTCGGGATGCGCGCAGTTCTCAATGACCACCTTCGCCCGCTGTTTGGGCGAGAGCCCGCGCAGGTCTGCGAGCCCCTGCTCGGTCACCAGCACCTGAACGTCCTGGGTGATGTGGTCGACATGGCTTGCCTGCGGCACGATCGCGGAAATCCTGCCGCCTTTGGCGGTCGACGGCGTCGTGAAGATCGACACATAGGCGTTGCGGGCGAAATCGCCGGAGCCGCCGATGCCGTTCTGGATGCGCGATCCCATCACATGCGTGGAGTTGACGTTGCCGTAGATGTCGGCCTCGATCAGCCCGTTCATGGCGATGCAGCCGAGACGGCGGATCAATTCCGGATGGTTGCTGATTTCCTGCGGGCGCAGAATCATCTTGCGGCGGAATTTGTGCATGTCGGCGTTGAGCTCGGCGGCGGCGTTGGGACTCAATGAGAACGCCGTGGCGGAGGCAAAGCGGATCTTTTCGGCCGCGATCAGTTTCAGCATCCCGTCCTGGATCACCTCGGTATAAGCGGTCAGATTGTCGAACGGACCGTCGATGAGGCCGCCGAGCACGGCGTTCGCGATGTTGCCGACGCCGGACTGCAGCGGCAGCAGTGAAGCGGGCAGCCGTCCTTTCGCCACCTCGTGACGGAAGAATTCCAGGAGATGCCCGGCGATCGCGGCGGCGGCCCGGTCCGGTGGCGCAAACGGAAGATTGCGGTCGGGCGCATGCGTCTCGACAACGGCGACGATCTTGTCGGGATCGACGTGGAAGTATCGCTCGCCGATACGGTCGTCCGGCTGCGTCAGCGGGATGGGCACCCGGTGCGGCGGCAGCGCGGTGCCGTAGTAGATGTCGTGCATTCCCTCCAGCGCTTCGTTCTGCCAGGCATTGACCTCGAGGATCACCTTCTGTGCGCGCTCGAGCCAGGTCTTATTGTTGCCGACCGAGGATGAGGGAATGAGTCTGCCGTCCGGCCGGATGCCGGTGACTTCGATGACCGCCGCGTCGAGCGGGCCGAGGAAGCCCTGCCAGGCCATCGGCGCGACCTGGCTCAAGTGCATGTCGAAATATTCCATGTCGCCGCGATTGATTCTTTCACGGACGTCCGGATCGGAATTGTACGGCAGGCGGTATTCGATGCCGTTCGCCTTGGCGAGCGCGCCATCGAGCTCGGGTCCGGTCGACGCGCCGGTCCAGATGCGGACACGGAACGAATTACCGGCCTCGTGCTCGGCCTCGATGCGGGCCGCGAGCGCGAGCGGCACGGCTTTCGGATAGCCCGAGCCGGTGAAGCCGCTCATCCCGATCGTATCGTGCGGTCTGATCAGCGCCGCCGCGGCTTCGGCGCTCATGACCTTGCGGCGCAGATTATCGCAGTCGATTCGAGATCGATGCATCGAGCCCCTACCGTGTTTTTTGATTCAATCAGACGCACCGAGATCGGCCGCGGCGGAGAAAGCGTCGATTGCGCGCGCGCGGCCTTGATCTAGGTCAAGCGCAAGCCGGCGCGCGACCACGACGGTATGCCATAACCGATGGAAGCGACGGTCTGGTTAGCGATAGGCTACCAAAATCGCGCCCACTGCGATCAGCGCGATGCCGAGCCAGTTCGGCGCGGTGAGTCGCTCGCCAAGAAAGATCACGCCGAAGATCGCCACCAGCACCACCGACAATTTGTCGATCGGCGCGACCTTGGCCGCATCGCCGAGCTTCAACGCGCGGAAATAACACAGCCACGACGCGCCGGTGCCCAATCCCGACAGCAGCAGGAACAGATAGGTGCGCCCGGAAATCTTGTCGGGCGCCTGGAATTGCCCGCTCACCGCCAGCAGAAAGCCGAGCGTGACGATGACGACGATGGTGCGGATGAAAGTCGCGAGATCCGAATTGACGTTCTCGACGCCCACTTTGGCAAAGATGGCGGTGAGCGCGGCGAACAGCGCGGAGAGCACCGCCCAAATTTGCCAGGAGGAGAGCGCGTTCATCCGGAGACCGCGAATTTGATCGCGAACAGCGCCGCCAGCACCAGAACCGCGGGCGAGGCCTCCTTGACCTTGCCGGAGATCAGCTTGGCGAGCGCGTAGGTGATGAAGCCGAGGCCGATGCCGGTGGCGATCGAATAGGTCAGCGGCATGGTGATCGCCGTCACCACCGCGGGCGCGTATTCGGTGATGTCCTCCCAGTCGATTTCCGAGAGGCCCCGCGCCATCACGCAGGCGACGTAAAGCAGCGCCGCCGAGGTGGCGTAAGCCGGGATCATGCCGGCGAGCGGCGCGAACAACAGCGCCAGCAGGAAGAAGATCGACACGAACGCCGCGGTCAGGCCGGTGCGGCCGCCGGCGGAGACGCCGGCCGCGCTCTCGATGTAGCTCGTCGTGGTCGAGGTGCCGATTGCCGCGCCGAACATGGCGGCAAAACTATCGGAAATCAGCGCCTCCTTCATGCGCGCGAGCTTGCCGTCCTTCATCAGTCCGGTGCGATGGGTGACGCCGATCAGCGTGCCGGCGTTATCGAACACGTCGATGAACAAAATCGAGAAGATAACGATCAGGAAGGTGCCTTCAAACACGCGCGAGAAGTCGAGCTGCAGCAGCGTCGGCTTGATCGACGGCGGCAGCGACACGATGCCGGAATAATGCGCGAGCCCGAACGGGATGCCGATCGCGGTCACCGCAAGAATGCCGATCAGCGTGCCGCCGATCACGCGCCGGAAGTTAAGCGCGATAATCAGCACGAAGCCGAGCAGCATCAGAATTGCCGCCGGGTTCTTCAGATCGCCCATGGTCACCAGCGTCGCCGGCTGCGCCACCACCACCTTCGCCTCCTCCAGCGCGATGATGCCGAGAAACAGCCCGACGCCGGCGGAAACCGCGAGCTTCAAGTTCTGCGGGATCGACTCGATGACGTATTGGCGGATGCGGAACACCGAAATCAAAAAGAACAGCACGCCGGAGCAGAACACGGCGGCGAGCGCCTGTTGCCAAGTGTATTTGTAGGTGAGCACCACGGTGAAGGCGAAGAAGGCGTTGATGCCCATGCCGGGCGCGAGCGCGATCGGATAATTGGCGTAGAGCGCCATCACCATGGTGCTCACCGCCGCGGCAACGCAGGTGGCGACGAACACGGCGCCTTGGTCCATCCCGGTCTTGCTCAGGATCGCCGGGTTGACGAACACGATGTAGACCATGGTGAGGAACGTGGTCAGGCCGGCGATGAATTCGGTGCGGACGTTGGTGCCCTGCTCGGTGAGCCCGAAATATTTGTCCAGCCGCTCGGCAAAGCCGCCTTCGCTTGCCGTCTTCGCCTCGCTCTTGACCTCGTTGGCCATGGGACCCCCTCCGCCGGCTGCCTGAAACGGCAAGCCTAGCCGGTACCGCCGCCGCCTGCAGTCTGATTATCGATGCTGTGGAAACCCGCGCCGGGGTTGCTCCCGCGGCAAAGCCTAGTGTTGCGCGCCTTGCGGCCGCTCCACCGCCCAGCCGAGCCGGATCAGCGGCAAGAGGCCCTGGATCGCGCGCGGGAACGAGCGCGGCACTTCCGGCACCATGTCCGGAAACTCCGCCTTCAGCTGCGGCGGGGCGTTGCGGGTGTTGTCGGTCACCGGCCAGACCAAGAGGCCGCCTTGGGCGCGGATATCGGCGGCGCTCGCCCAGGGGCTGCGCTGCGGCGCCCAGTCGAAATAGACATGCGGCCGGCTGGGGCTGCCGAGCGCGATCAGCGGCGCGAATAGCGGGTCGCCGGTCACGTAAGCAAGCGGCTTGCCAGTGCGGCGCTGGAAGCTGTCGGCAAAGAACGTGGCCTCGGCCTTGGCCGGCTGCGTGATCTTGAAATCGACCGAGGCCATCCACGGCAGCAGCACGATGCCGAGCACGATCACCGCGGGTGGCGCCACCAGCACGCCGAGCCAGGTGAACGACACCATGCGCTCGCGATAAAGCGGCACCTGGTCGCCGGCCGCCATCACCACCGCGAGGCCGGAGAGCACAACCAATGGCGCGACGCGATCGAGCGGTCCGATGCGGCCGCTGACGAAGACGACGGCGATCGCGGTCGCCATCGGCATCAGCGCGAAGAAGTAGACGAACAGCCGCGCGAACAGCTCGACCGGGTTGCGGTCGATCAGCGGCGCGCGCTCCTTGCGCCGGCGCGGGTAGCCGGTGGCGAAGGCAACCAAGACGCCGAGGCCGAGATGCGTCGCCACCAGCCCAAGGCAGAGCCGGACGGCGGGCGACAGCCGGCCCACCGCGGCGCTGTCGTTGATCCCCGAGAGCACGAGATCGTAAGCGCCCTTGAGCCAAGCCAAATGCGGAAAGATCACGATGAGGAACGGCAGCACCGCGATCCACGGCTCGGGATGCAGCAGCGCGGCGCGCCCGCGCCGGGTCGCCATCGTGAACACGAGCATCAGCGCGATGAGGATCAACCCGACATAGTTCGCAAGCAGCAGCAGGCCGAGATCGAGCGCCAGCAGAAACCACGAGCCGCGGTCGCCTTCGCCGACCGCGCGCCAGTAATACAGCAGCGCGAGCGCCCACAGCGGCGCCGAAAGAATCGCCGGGCCGAAGTCCGGGCTCGGCACCGCGTAGGCGGCGATGCCGACCATCAACAGCACCGCGAGCACCGCGTGCCGCGTGCCGACGATGCGGCGGCCGAGTGAAAACACCGCCCAATAGGTGACGACGATGCAGGCTTGCGCCAACGCATAGAGCCCGAAGGCGCCGCCGATGCGATAGGCGAGCTCGCCGACCCAGAACGACAGCGGCGGCCCGAGATAGCTGCCGAGCACGAATTCGTGGCCAATGGCGAGCAACAACGGAACCTCGCCGGGCGGCGCCGAGTAGAACAGCGCCGGCATCAGCATCCACAGCGCGGCTTGGGTGAGCGCCACGGTCCAAAACACCACCGCCGGGCGCCCGCGCAGGAATTCAATGATCAGGGAGACGTAATGCATCGGCCCGGTTCTAATCGCTCCCCAGAAAGGGGAGGGTCGATCGCGCGAAGCGCGATCGCGGTGGGGTTGCGCCGGCGATATCCCCAGCGGCCCCCACCCGGCTCGCTTCCGCTCGCCACCCTCACCCGCAAGCGGGGGAGGGATGAAAGCGGAAACAGGAATAAAGAACGCGCGCTAAAGAGGCAACAACTCGGCGACGACCTCGTCGGAGGCCCCGCCCAGCGCGGCGAGCTTGGCCGCGACCGGCGCGAAGGATTTGCGGTGGTGGATGGTCGGGCCAAGGCGGGCGAGCGCCTCGAAATGCTCGGGCACGGAGTAGCCCATGTGGCGCTCGAAGCCGTAGCCGGGATGCTCGAGGCCGAGCCGCACCATCAGCCGGTCGCGGGTGACCTTGGCGACGATCGAGGCCGCAGCGACCGATAAGACCAGCGCGTCGCCTGACACCACGGCCTCGCAGTCGCAGCCGCAGTCGATCTTGATGTTGCCGTCGACGAAGACGAGCTTGGGCGCGACCGGCAGCGCCTTCACCGCGCGCGCCAGAGCCCACAGCGAGGCGCGCAGGATGTTGTCGCGGTCGATGCGCTCGACCGCGCCGAAGGCGACCGCGACCTGCGCGCTGGCACAGATCTTCCCGTAGAGCTTCTCGCGCGCCTCGGCGTCGAGCTTCTTGGAGTCGTTCAAGCCGCGCGGGATGCGTTGCGGGTCGAGAATGACGGCCGCCGCCACCACCGGGCCGGCCAGCGGTCCCCTGCCCGCCTCGTCGCAGCCGGCGACCGGGAAGACGCCTTTCGCCAGCGCGCGCCGCTCGCGCCCGAAGCTCGGGCGCAGCACGGGCTCGATCAAAGGTAGGCGCTGCGCGGCGCTCAGTTTAATCGCCGGCTTGGCGGGCTTTTTCTTTTGCTTGGGCTTGGTGGCCATACCGCCGATGAGTGCGCGGCGAGGCCCGACAAGTCAATGACGCTGCCCGAGGTTGTGGATGGCCGGGATAGCCCGGCGATGACACATCAGAACAAGTTCAGCTGCTCTGTCGCCGGCTTGGGATGGTGGAAGTGCTCCGTGGAGAGCACCGACTTAGCCGCATTGAGCCCGAGCTTCTCGCAGGCCACCTCGAAACGGCGGCCGATCAGATAGGCATAAGGCCCGGTGCCCTTCATGCGCTTCCCCCACGTTGAATCGTAGTCTTTGCCGCCGCGGCTCTCGCGGATCAGCTTGAAAACGTGTTCATCACGATGCGGGAAGTTCGCCTTGAGCCATTCGCGGAACAGGTCGCGCACCTCGAGCGGCAGGCGCAACAGCACGTAGCCCGCTTCCTTCACGCCGGCGGCCGCGGCGGCGTCAAGAATGCGCTCGATCTCCATGTCGTTAAGCGCGGGGATCACCGGCGCCACCATCACCGTCGTCGGCACGCCGACCTGCGCGAGGCGCCGCAGCGTCTCCAGCCGCCGCATCGGCGTCGCCGCGCGCGGCTCCATCTTGCGCGCCAGCTCGGCATCGAGCGTGGTCACCGACAGCGCGACCTTGGCGAGCTTGCGCTCGGCCATGCGGGCGAGGATGTCGAGATCGCGCAGGACCAGCGCCGACTTGGTGACGATGCCGACCGGATGGCCGGCGCGGTCGAGCACTTCGAGGATGCGGCGCATCACCTTGTAGCGCCGCTCGATCGGTTGATACGGGTCGGTATTGGTGCCGATGGCGATCACCTTCGGCTCGTAGCCGGGCGCCGACAATTCCTTTTCCAGCAGTTCGGCGGCTTCCGGCTTCACGAACAATTTCGATTCGAAATCGAGCCCGGGCGACAGCCCGAGATAGGCGTGGGTCGGCCGCGCGAAGCAGTAGACGCAGCCGTGCTCGCAGCCGCGATAGGGATTGATCGAACGGTCGAAGCCGATGTCGGGCGAGTCGTTGCGGGTGATGATCTTGCGGGTGGCGTCGGCCGTCACCGTGGTCTTGAACGGCGGCAGTTCGTCGAGCGAACGCCAGCCGTCGTCGAAGGCGATGCGCGCCAGCGGCTCATAGCGGCCCGAGGCGTTGCTGTGCGCGCCGCGGCCGCGCCGTCGCTCGTGTTCGACCACGACACCGAGCAGTTCGGTCGCGTCGTCGACAACGACGCCCGCCGGTGCGGAGGGCAGCTCCTTTTCCGGCGGGCGTCTCAGGGCTGCGGTGTCTCGAGCCATGGCGATAACCTAATGGCCGGATGTGAACATAACAAGAACATTATTAAGAGGCCCCAAATTCAAAGCGGTTTTGGCCCCGATCTCGTGGCCTGGTCGACAAGCGCCACACGATATGGGGGCAACATATCCACAGGTTCGCGGTTCCAGGCCTGGGCGATCTTTGCCGCGCACGAATCGGCTACCGCTGCGCCGGCATTGGCCCTGATTGGCCATCTCAAAGTGTGGTGCCACGGACACAGACCCACCGCATTTGGCACTGCAAAACGTCCCCTCACCCTCTGGGACAATTGACGAACACCTTTCGTGAGGCATTTACTTGCCGACAGGTTCCGCATTTAGCTGGGGAGCAAAGCTATGCGCGGTCTCGTCCTTGCACTGCTCGCATCCATTGCAGTCGTCGGCACCGCCGCAGCGGCGGATATGCCGGTCAAGGCGCCGGTCTACAAAGCGCCGGTCGTCGCGCCGCCATACAATTGGACCGGCTTCTATGTCGGTCTCAACGCCGGCGGCAGCTGGGGACGTCAGGAGAACGATCTCGTTACCGTTCCCGGCGGCGTAACGCTCTTGTCGAATTCCGACAATCTGGACGGTTTCATCGGCGGCGGTCAGATCGGCTACAACTGGCAGACCGATAAATGGGTCCTGGGCATTGAGGCGGATTTTCAGGGCTCGGCCCAAAAAGCCGACGGTTCTTTTGTACTTGGGGGTGGAGGCTTCTGCATCGCTGCGTGCCCCGCCGGTCTTGCGGCGACGTATACTGACAAACTCGATTGGTTTGGAACCGTTCGTGGTCGCGTTGGCTACGCAATGGGCACGGCCGGCAACTGGCTGCCCTATGTGACTGGCGGTTGGGCCTATGGTCATAGTGAGATTAGTGGAACGACCACGAGTGGCGCTGTGGTCACCGCGTTCAGCGGATCGCAGGATTACAGCGGCTGGACCATCGGCGGCGGCCTCGAATGGGCATTCGCCGATCACTGGAGCGCCAAGGCCGAATATCTCTACATCGACTTCGGCAACGGTCCGACGGTGGTTGTCAATACGGCTGGCTCGCTGGCGATCGCCAGCGGCAAGATGACCGACAACATCGCGCGCCTGGGCGTGAACTACCACTTCTAATACCGCGCGTTGTATCCGACGAAAACGAGGCCGCCTTCGGGCGGCCTTTGTATTTTTACGCAGCCGATAGTGCCTTCAGTTCAGGCGGATCGCTATAAATCGCCCGTGATAGAGTGCCGTTTCATGCTGAGCGCGATCATTGCCACCCACGAATCGGAAAAGGCCCTGGTGCCGACGCTGGCGGCGTTGGTGCCGGGCGTCACCGCCGGCCTGCTCGGCGAGGTGATCGTGGCCGACGCCGGCTCAAGCGACGCCACCGCCGATGTCGCCGAGGTCGCCGGCTGCCGTTTCATGGTGTCGAGCGAGCCGCTCGGCGTGCGGCTGAAGGCGGCGGCGGCGGCGACGCGCGCGCCCTGGCTGATGTTCCTGCGCGCCGGCTGCGTGCCGGAGACTGGCTGGGAGACCGCCGCCGAACGTTTCATCGAGGCGAGCGACCGGCTCGACCAGGCGCGCGCGGCGGTGTTTCGCCCGCCCGGCGTCGCCGATCTGCTGCGTCCGAGCCTTGCCGAATTGTTCGCGCTGATGCGCGTCATTCTCGGCGGCGGGGCGAAGCCGGAGCATGGCTTGCTCATTGCGCGCCGGCATTACGAGCACCTCGGCGGCCATCCCGACGTCGCCAATGCCGACGCCGCCATCTTGCGGCGGATCGGCCGGCGGCGGCTCGCCATGCTGACGACCGGCGCGCGGCCGGCAAGATAATCGCCATTCCGGGGTGCGCGAAGGCGCGAACGCGGAATCCAGAGCCACAATAAAAGCCCGGCGTTGGACGCCGGATTCCGGGTCCGGCTCTTCGGGCCCTCCCGGAATGACAAATCCATATACTTGACTTTGTCAACTAATCGGCCGATGCTGGCCGCATGGCCAAAACACTCCAGCAACGTATCGGCGCCGTGCGCCGCTTCAACCGTTTCTACACGCGGCAGATCGGCGTGCTGCGCCGCAACTATCTCGGCAGCCCCTACTCGCTCGGCGAAATGCGCGTGCTCTATGAACTCGCGCATGGCGGCGCGCGAACCGCGAGCGACATCGGCCGCGCGCTCGATCTCGACGCCGGTTACCTCTCGCGCGTGCTACGCAATTTCGAGAGGCGCGGGCTGCTCGCGCGCAAGCCCTCGGAGAAGGATGCGCGGCAAAGCCATCTCACCTTGACCGCACGCGGCCGCAAGGTCTTTGCGCCGTTCGAAAAGCGTTCGCAGGACAACGTCGGCGCCCTGATCGGCGGCCTCGGCGCCGACGAGCAGAAGCGCCTGGTCGCGGCCATGGCAACGATCGAGACGCTGCTCGGCGCCAAGCCCGAAGCGAACCGCGCCTACAGCCTTCGCGCGCCGCGGCACGGTGATTTCGGCTGGATGGTGTCCCGCCACGCCGAGCTCTATGCGCAGGAATATAACTGGGGCGCGCCGTTCGAGGGTCTCTGCGCGCAGATCGTTGCCGATTTCGTCAACAACTTCGATCCCAAGCTGGAGCGCTGCTGGATCGCCGAGATGAACGGCGAGAATGTCGGCTGCGTCATGCTGGTGAAGGACGCGCCCGGCGTGGCGCGGCTGCGCCTGCTGCTGGTCGAGCCGAAGGCGCGGGGCTTGGGCCTCGGCCAGCGGCTGGTCGACGAATGCGTCAAGTTCGCGCGCGAGGCGGGCTACCGCCGCGTCACGTTGTGGACGCACAGCATTCTCGCCGCGGCGCGCCGCATCTACGAGAAGGCCGGCTTCACCCTGACCTCGAGCGAGAGGAAACGCAGCTGGGGTCAGGACGTGGTCGCCGAGTATTGGGACCTGACGTTATGACCGGATGGCCGCCCGAGCTCGGCGCGCGGACGGTGATCGCTCACATGACGAATGCACAAGGGCTGCGCACGCAAGCGCGGCGTGAGATGTTGCTGCCGTTGTTAGCCGCGGTTTGGCGCTACGTCGTCGCGTCTTTCGCCTTCGGCCGCCGCAGGTGCTCGTCGAGCCGCGGCAGGATTTCCACGAAATTGCACGGCCGGTAGCGGTAATCGAGCTGGTGCACCAGGATCTCGTCCCAGGCGTCGGCGCAGGCGCCGGGCGAGCCGGGCAGGCAGAAAATATACGTCGAATTGGCGACGCCGGCGGTGGCGCGGCTCTGGATCGCCGAGGTGCCGATCTTCTTCTCGCTCACCAGCAGGAACATCGTCGAGAAGCCGTCCATCTTCTTCTCGAACAGCGGCTCGACTGCTTCCGGCGTCACGTCGCGGCCGGTGAAGCCGGTGCCGCCGGTGGTGATCACCACGTCGATGAACTCGTCGGCGATCCAGGTCCGCACATGCTGGCGGATCGCCTCGATGTCGTCCTTGACGATGGCGCGCTCGGCGAGCGTATGGCCGGCGGCGCGGATGCGCTCGGCGAGCGTGTTACCGGATTTGTCGTCGGCGCGCTGGCGCGTGTCGGATACGGTCAACACCGCGATCTTGAGCGGGACGAATTGTTTGCTGGAGTCGATACCGGGCATGTCTTCACTCCGTCATGCCCGGCCTTGTGCCGGGCATCCACGTCTTTTCTACGGCGCAATAAAACAAGGCGCGGATGGCAACGGAAGTCGGGCTTGCCCGACTTTCGCATTAATGCGTGCCTTGATATTGCCGCTGCGGCGGAAATTATCGCAACGCATTCAATTCCCCTCCGGCATTTGCATTTCGAACATCGCGCAGGCTCGTTCGCGTCCAATTCGAGCGGTTTCGCGGCCGCGGCGCGGCGCGTTAAGCCCCGGTTAAATAGGCAGAATTTGCCGGGTTGAAAGCGCATTTCATAAACCGAATTTTCACCTTGAGCGGACATGATGCAGGCCTGTCGGTTGTAGGTCCCGCGTCGCCGACCGCGTCGTCCTTGAGTCAGAGTTCTGAGTCATGGTTGTGTCGCGTCGCGGGGCGCCCTCAGGGGCGCCCCGTGGAGTTTCAGAGCCTGCGCAGCACCGCGTTCTGATCGGCGACTGCGTCGCCGAGATGACCAAGCTGCCGGCGGCCTGCGTCGATCTCGTCTTCGCCGACCCGCCCTACAATCTGCAGCTCGCCAGCGACCTGAAGCGCCCGGACGATTCGCACGTCGACGCCGTCACCGACGACTGGGACAAGTTCGCGAGCTTTGCCGCCTACGACGCCTTCACCAAAGCCTGGCTCACCGCCTGCCGCCGCGTGTTGAAGCCGGCCGGCACCATCTGGGTGATCGGCTCCTACCACAACATCTTCCGCGTCGGCACAATCATGCAGGATCTCGGCTTCTGGATCCTCAACGACGTGATCTGGCGCAAGTTGAACCCGATGCCGAATTTCCGCGGCCGGCGTTTCACCAACGCGCACGAGACCATGATCTGGGCCTCGCGCGACGCCAACGCCAAAGGCTACACCTTCAATTACGAGGCGCTCAAAGCCGGCAATGAAGACGTGCAGATGCGTTCGGACTGGACCTTCCCGCTCTGCACCGGCGAGGAGCGCCTGAAAGGCGCAGACGGCAAGAAGCTGCACCCGACGCAGAAGCCGGAAGCGCTGCTCGCCCGCGTCATCCTGTCGTCGTCGCGCCCGGACGATCTGGTACTCGACCCGTTCAACGGCACCGGTACCACCGGCGCGGTGGCGAAGAAGCTCGGCCGCCGCTTCATCGGCATCGAGCGCGAGAAGAAATACGCTCTCGCGGCGGAAAAGCGCATCGCCGATGTCGAGGTCGTGCCCTCGCCGTCGATTGCGCCCTTTGTGACCGCGCGCGAGGCGCCGCGCGTTCCCTTTTCAGCCTTGATCGAGCGCGGCCTGGTGAGCCCCGGCGCGCGGCTCACCGATGCAAAAAAGCGGCACAAGGCGCTGGTGCGCGCCGACGGCGCGGTGTCGCTTGGCGAGACCGTCGGCTCGATCCATCGCATCGGCGCGCTGGCGCAAGGCTTGGAAGCCTGCAACGGCTGGACCTTTTGGCATGTCGAGACGCCGAAGGGTCTCAAGCTGATCGACGAACTGCGCGCCGTGGTGCGTTCGGAGATGGCGGAAGCCGCAGAGTAGTCGGCCTCACGCTTTCGCGGCCAGAGCCTCATCCAACATTTCAAGCGCGCGTTTGGCGAAGGCAATCATATTCGCCTGCCGGTCGGCGCTGCCGGTTTCCAAAGTCACCGCTCGCTCGATCGGCCCCACGACGGCAATGCAGGTGTGGCCGGCGGCATCGCCGTAGCGGTTGCCGGTCGGCCCGGTGGCGCCGGTTTCGCCCAAGCCCCAGGTCGCGCTGTGCCGCTCGCGCACGCGAGTTGCAATCAACGCCGAATAGGCTTCGGTCGACGGCCGCAGGCCTTTCATATCGGCATCGCCGATGCCGAGCAGCGCCAAGCGCGCCGCCTTGGTGTAAGCCACCGCGCCGCCGAGGAAGTAGGCCGACGCGCCGGGCACGGCGAGCAGAGCCGCCGCGATCAGCCCGCCGGTCGAGGATTCGGTCACCGCGATGGTCTCGCGCCGTTCGATCAGGCGCGCGGCGATTTTTTCCGCAAGCGGCAGCAGCTCTCGCATCTCAGTCTCCCTGGCCAATCTGACACAAAACGCGAAAGACACCGACATCGGCCCGCGCGAAATCTTTTGTCAGCCGCGCCCCCATTAACTCGGCGTCGGCCTGCCGCAGCGTGTCGACCATCAGGCAGGCCTCGATTTTCTTGTCGCCGCCGCGCAGCTTTTCTTCCATCGACAGCGGCTGGCCGGCGCGATCGACTGCGCTCCAGATTTCGCACGACGCGACGCCCGCGTCTTGCACCAGCGTATCGGCCAGCGCCACCAGCGCGTTCATGTCCGGCGCATCGTTGAAGCGCACCGTGACCGCATAAGCGCCGCGGAACGCGCCAAGCCGCAGCGTGCGGCGGCAGATGGTACGGCTCATGTTGATGAAAATCTCCGACATCACCTTGCGCGTCAGCGGCGTCGGGTTGTCGAGTCGCGCCAGATAGGGCTTGGAAACGAGCACGGCCGGAGACTCGACCAGATAGAAATTGAAATAGCCGCACGAGCCGGAAATCGCCTGGTGCCGCCGGCCGAACAGGAAGCCGGGGACGGCGAGCCGTTCCTGCAGATGCTCGCCCTGAAACCAAGCCTCGAACTCGGCCTCGCGGCCGGCGACGCAATCGTTGAAGATCGCCAGGATGCCTTTGTCCGCCATGACTCACTCTCGCTCGAGCGCGTGCGCAAGCACCTTGCGCATGACATTGGGCAGCGCCTCGCCGGGCAAATCATCGATCGTCACCCAGCGCGCGCCTTTCGGCGCCGGCGTCGCGCGCGCGACTTGCGTCGTGAACACCGTGAGCTCCAGCGGGAAATGCGTGAACACGTGGCTCACGATGCCGGGCAGCCTGCGCCACTTGGCGCCTTTCATGCGCGGCGCGCTGCGCCATGCCTGCGTCGCATCGAAATCGTGCGACCAAGCGCTGCCCGGCACCTCGCTCATGCCGCCGAGCAGCCCTTTCTCCGGACGTTTGCGCAACAGCACACGGCCATCGGCGCGCACGACGACGAAGGCCGCGCCGAGCCGCAGCCTGCCTTCGCGCTTGCGCGCCTTGCGCGGAAACGTCTCCTGGTCGCCGCGCGCATGGGCGAGACACGACTCGTTCAATGGACACAGAGCGCAGGCCGGCCGCTTGGGCGAGCAGATGGTGGCGCCGAGATCCATCAAACCTTGCGCGAAATCGCCGGCGCGGCGCGCCGGCAGCAGCGACGCCGCCAGCCGTTTGATCTCGGGCTTGGCCGCCGGCAATTCATCCTCAACAGCAAAGAGCCGCGCCACCACGCGCTCGACATTGCCGTCGACCGGCACCGCCGCCGCGTCGAAGGCGATCGCCGCGACCGCCGCCGCCGTGTAGTCGCCAATGCCGGGCAGCGCGCGTAACGCGTCTAAACTTTCCGGGAAAATTCCGCCGTGGCGCATGACCACCGCCTTGGCGCAGGCGTGCAGATTGCGCGCGCGCGCGTAATAACCGAGCCCGGCCCAGGCGCGCAGCACGCCGTCGAGGCTGGCGTCGGCGAGCGCTTCGACCGTCGGCCAGCGCGCCAGGAACTTGGCGTAATAGGGCGCGACCGCGCGCACCGTCGTCTGCTGCAGCATGATTTCCGACAGCCACACCCGGTATGGGTCCGGCTTTTGCCCGCGCCGCGCCCGCCACGGCAGCACGCGGGCATGGCGGTCGTACCAAGCCAACAAATCGGCGGGATCTGGCGTCAAGGCTTTCTTCCGCCGCGGCAACCGGGCTGCTACGCTCATGGTGCTACGCTCATGGCACCGACGATGGCACAGGAACACGGGTGAAATGAACAAGCCCTCGCGCAGTTTTCCCCGGCCGCTGGCGGAGTTCACCGCGGCGACCTTGAGCGACGGCCTCAAGGCGCAGGGCTTCGCCTCGGCCGAGCTCATTTGCCGCTGGGCCGAGATCGCCGGCCCCGAGATCGCCGCTCACAGCGAGCCGATGAAGATCAACTGGCCGCGCGCGAGCGACGACACCGCGCCGCAACCGGCCACCTTAGTGCTGCGGGTCGAGGGCCCGGCGGCGCTGGAAATCCAGCATCTGTCGGCGGTGATCCTCGAGCGGGTCAACCGCTTCTTCGGCTGGCAAGCCATCGGCCGCATCGCTTTGCGGCAGGCGCCGCTGCGTCGGCGCGAGCCGCCGAGCCCGCCACCGCCCCCCGATCCGGAAACCGCCGCCCGCATCGCCGCCAGTATGCCGGCCATCGAGGACGAGGATTTGCGGCAGGCGCTGGCGCGACTTGGCGCGTGCATCAAACAAAAGTGAGGCCTGCCGCTCCCTTGGCATGGCGGCGCGCCATTGCCACAATTGTGCTATGGAACTGACGCTAGTTTCCGCACGTTTTCGTCACACGCCCACGGAGTTTCAGTTGCAGATCACCCGCCGCGAGCTTTGCCAGAGCACCGCCGCCATCGCACTTGCCACCGCCTTCCTCGGCGCCTCCGCGCTGCCGCCATTCTCGGCGCAGGCGCAGGCAGACAATGTTGCGGTTTCCGACCTCATGAAACCGGACGCGCAGCCCGACATCGCCTTGGGCAACGACAAGGCGCCGGTCACCATGGTCGAATACGCCTCGATGACCTGCCCGCACTGCGCGCATTTTGAAGAGACGACGTTTCCGGAACTGAAGAAGCGCTACATCGATACCGGCAAGGTGCGCTTCATCCTGCGCGACTTCCCGCTCGACAATCTTGCCGGCGCCGTCTTCGTGCTGGCGCATTGCGCGGCCAAAGGCGACAAGGACAAATATTATTCCTTGATCGAGACGCTGTTCCGCGCGCAGCGCACCTGGGCGGTAGAAAAACCGATCCCGCCGCTGATGGCGATCGCCAAGCAGGCCGGCCTCGGCGAGCAGGAATTCAACGCCTGCCTGACGAATCAGAAGGCCTGGGACGCCATGGAAAGTGTGCGCCAGCGCGCCATGAAGGTGTTCAAGGTCGAGTCGACCCCGACATTTTTCATCAATGGGACGCGGGTCACCGGCGCCGTCACGATCGAGGAATTCGCCAAGGTCATCGACCCCTATCTCAAGGGCGGATAAGGGTTTTTTGGCGCGGAGCAGGAGCCGCCCGGGGGCCAGAGCGGCCACGCGGCGAGCGAAAGGTCTGGAAAACGCCACTTCCCCTCCGCTGCCCTGTTGCTCAGACGAGCGCGGCGATTCATTCTCCGGCCAATACGGCATAAGCCAGACAGCTTTCGGGGCTATCCCCCGGACAGGATTACGATTCTGCCAAACCAAGACCGCGCGGGACGCAAAGGGCTTTGCCCTTTTTGGGATGAGGCCTGACCTATGAAATTGACGCGGCTGCGCCTGCTCGGCTTCAAGTCGTTTGTCGAGCCGACCGATTTCCTGATCGAGCCGGGATTGACCGGCGTGGTCGGGCCGAACGGCTGCGGCAAATCCAATCTGGTCGAAGCGCTGCGCTGGGTGATGGGCGAGTCGTCCTACAAGTCGATGCGCGCCTCGTCCATGGACGACGTGATCTTCTCCGGCACCAACAATCGCCCGGCGCGCAACAACGCGGAAGTCGCGATCTCAATCGACAATTCCATGCGCTCGGCGCCGTCAGCATTCAACGACGACGACAAGATCGACATCGCCCGCCGCATCGAGCGCGAGGCCGGCTCCACCTACCGCATCAACGGCCGCGAGGTGCGCGCGCGCGACGTGCAGATTCTGTTCGCCGACGCCTCGACCGGCGCACGCTCGCCGGCGCTAGTGCATCAAGGGCGCATCGGCGAGATCATCCAGGCCAAGCCGGAACAGCGCCGGCGCGTGCTGGAGGAAGCCGCCGGCGTCGCCGGCCTGCATGCGCGCCGCCACGAGGCCGAGCTGCGGCTCAAGGCGGCGGAAACCAATTTGCTGCGCATCGAGGACGTGATCGGCCAGTTGGCCGCGCAGGTCGACGGGCTGAAGAAGCAGGCGCGCCAGGCGATCCGTTATCGCACCGTGTCGGCGCAGGTGCGCAAGTCAGAAGCAATGCTCTACCACTTGCGCTGGACCGCCGCGACCGCCGAGGTCGCCGAGGCCGAGCACGCCAAGGACGTCTGTGTGCGCGAAGTCGCCGCCCGCGTTGGCGCGGAAGCGGAAGCCTCCAAGCGCCAAGCGCTCGCCTCCGCCGCGCTGCCCGAACTGCGCGAGGCCGAGGCGCGCGCCGGCGCCGCGCTGCACCGGCTCAACGTCGCGCTGGCCGATCTCGACCGCGAGGAGGCACGCGCCAAGGACCGCATCGCCGAGCTCGACCTGCGCCTGCTGCAGTTCGCCGCCGACGGCGAACGCGAAAAGAAGCTCGCCGCCGACGCGGAAGCCGCGCTCGAACGGCTCGCCGCCGAGGAAGAGACGCTGCGCAAGGAGGCGGCGGAAAGCGCCGGCCGCCGCAGCGGCGTCGACGCCAAGGTGGCGGCGGCCGATGGCGAACTCTCCGCTGCCGAGAAGATTTTCACCGATCTCACCACAGCGCTCGCCGACCTGACCGCGCAGCGCAACCGCTTCGAAAACGCCGCGCGCGAACAAAGCGAGCGCATCGCGCGCATCGCCGCGGAGATCGGGGAAATCGAGCGCGAACTGGCGACGTTGAGCGCGACCTCGGCTCCGCTCACCGCCGCGGTCGAAGGCGCGCAGGCGGCGCTGACCGAGGCGGAAGCCGCCGCGGTCGCCGCCGAGGCCGCCCGCCACAACGCGCGCGCCGATCTCGAAACCGCGCGCGGCGCGTTGAGCGAATCGGAAAAGCGCGTGCATCGGCTGGAGACCGAAGCCAAGACGCTCGGCCAGATGCTGTCGCTGGAGACGCGCAACCTCTGGCCGCCGGTGATCGACCACGTCTCGGTGGACAAGGGCTACGAAAAGGCGCTGGGCGCCGCCCTTGGCGACGATCTCGACGCGCCGGTCGATGCCTCGGCGCCGATGCACTGGTCGAAAGTCGCCGCCGGCAGGGACGATCCGGTACTGCCGGAGGGCGTGCAGCCGCTGGCGCGTTTCGTCAAAGCGCCGGAGCAGTTGGCGCGCCGGCTGGCGCAAGTCGGCTTGGTCGACCGCGAAACCGGCGCCAAGCTTGCCGCCACGCTAAAGACCGGCCAACGGCTGGTCTCGCGCGAAGGCGATCTCTGGCGCTGGGACGGCTATGTCGCGGCCGCGCATGCCCCGACCGGCGCGGCGCGGCGCTTGGCGCAGCGCAGCCGCCTGACCGAGATCGACGCCGAACTCGCCGACGCCCGCGCCGAAGTCGACGGCAAGCGCGCCGCGCTCGAGGCCGCGCAATCCGCCTTCGATGCCGCCGGCCACGCCGAAAGCGAGACACGCGCGCGCGAGCGCGACCTCAATCGCCAAGCGGCGCGGCTGTCGGCGCTCGCCGAAGCGCGCACGCGGCTGACCGCGAGCCGCGACGAGGCGAGCGCCGCCAAGGCGGACGCCGAGCGCGCGCTCGGTTCGCTTGCGCCGGCGGCCGAGCTCGAAGGCAAGCTCGCCGCCGTGCACGGCGATATTGCTGGCAAGCGCGCGACGCTTGCCGAAGTGCGCGCCGAGCAGCAGGCGATCGTGCGCGAGGCGGAACTGGCCGACCGCCGGCTTGCCGCCCTCGCCACCGACCGGGCCGGCTGGATCGGCCGCCGCGACGGCGCGCACAATCAGATTGCCACCCTTAATCAGCGCATTGCCGAGGCCAAGCGCGACCGCGTCGAACTGGAAAACGCGCCGCAGGTTTTCGCCGAGAAACGCCAAGTGCTCATCGGCGAGGTCGCCAAAGCGGAAGCCGAGCGGCGCGCCTGCGCCGACCGCCTCGCCGCGGCCGAAGCCGCGCTCGCCGAAGCCGACCGCGATGCCCGCGCCGCCCTGGAAGCGGCAAGTGCTGCGCGCGAAGAGCTCGCCCGCGCCGAAGAGCGCTTCGAGGGCGCCAAGCGCCGCCTCACCGATATCGGCCGCGAGATCCACGACATGCTGGAGATCGAGCCGGACAAGGTCGCGGAACTGGCCGAGATCGAAGAGGGCGAGGCGCTGCCCGAACTGACCGAGATCGAAGAAAAGCTGGACCGGCTGCGCCGCGAGCGCGAACGGCTCGGCGCCGTCAATTTGCGCGCCGAAGAGGAACTGCGCGAGGTCGAGGCGCAGCACATTTCGCTCAGCACCGAGCGCGACGATCTGGTGCAGGCGATCGGCAAACTGCGGCAAGGCATCCAAAGCCTCAACCGCGAGGCGCGCGAACGCCTGTTGGCCTCGTTCCAGCAGGTCAATGCCCACTTCCAGCATCTGTTCACGCGGCTGTTCGGCGGCGGCACGGCGGAACTGCAGCTGATCGAAAGCGACGATCCGCTCGAAGCCGGCCTTGAGATCATGGCCAAGCCGCCGGGCAAGAAGCCGTCGACGCTTTCGCTGCTGTCGGGCGGCGAGCAGGCGTTGACCGCGCTGGCGCTGATCTTCGCCGTGTTCCTCACCAACCCGGCGCCGATCTGCGTGCTCGACGAGGTGGACGCCCCGCTCGACGACCACAACGTCGAGCGTTTCTGCGACCTGCTCGACGAGATGACCAAGTCGACCGATACGCGCTTCGTCATCATCACGCACAACCCGATCACCATGGCGCGCATGAACCGGCTCTACGGCGTGACCATGGCCGAGCGCGGCGTGTCGCAACTGGTGTCGGTCGATCTCGAAGCCGCAGTGCGGTTCCGCGAGGCCGGCTAAGCCGCCTCGACCTTTTCGGGCGCCTTCCGCACCAGCCGCGGCTCGCCGGCAAGCCAAGCGGAAGCCGTCGACCAGACGTGTTCCTTGCCACAGGCCGGACAACGCATGCGTGCGGCGACGTTCGGCAGCTTGCGAAATACGCTCGGCTCGACCTCGATCGCGGTTGAAACCGCGCGGCCGGTCTCGGGGCAGGCGATCATCACAGAGCTCATCATCGGGCCCTCCGACATTTTCGTCCCCACCGCCACCCATGGAACCGGGCAATCGTGACCGGCTCAAGACGGCCGGGGCTTGTCGAATAACGTCTCTGTGATCGAGAAAAAACAGGAACCAATGGCCAATCCCGGCGTTAATTGCGCGTGGATTTCAGTCGGGCGGCTCCCCCCATACCCCCCGAATAGCCGTCTGGCGAAAAGACCTCGGGCTTCGGCCCGGGGTCTTTTTTTGCAACATCATGAGGTTATGCGCTTGTGCACAGGCCGCGGAACCGCCTTGGTCCACCCCTACCCGGTTGCCGTTGGCGGCGGCCTACCCATCTAGGCTAGGCTTGTTCTACCCGAACTTTTTTCAGGAGCCGTTTCCATGTCCACCACCGGCTGGATCGTCATCGGCGTCATTGTCGTGATCGTGATCTGGGCGATCAGCATCTACAACGGCCTCGTCGCCATGCGACAGAGGACCAACCAGGCCTTCGCCGACATCGACGTGCAGCTCAAGCAGCGCCACGACCTGATCCCCAATCTGGTGGAGACGGTGAAAGGCTACGCCGCGCACGAGCGGGGAACTCTGGAGGCGGTCATCCAGGCCCGCAACGCCGCCATCGCCGCGCCCGGGGTCGAGCAGAAAGTGGCGGCGGAAAACATGCTCACCGGCGCGCTACGGCAACTGTTCGCGCTTTCGGAGAATTATCCGAATCTGAAGGCGAACGCGAATTTCCAGCAGCTGCAGAGCGACCTCTCGGACATCGAGAACAAGCTCGCCGCCTCGCGCCGCTTCTTCAACAACGCGGTGCAGGAATACAACACCGGCATCCAGGTGTTCCCGGCCTCACTGTTCGCCGGCATGTTCGGCTTCGCGCAGCGTCCGTTCTTCGACCTCGGCGAGGATCGCGCGCAGCTCGAGCAGGCGCCGAGCGTGAAGTTCTAGCATTGTCATTCCGGGGCGCGGCCGTAGGCCGCGAACCCGGAATCCATAACCCCGGTTTGTGAATATGGATTCCGGGTTCGCTCGCCATAGTGCGTCGAAGATGCGCGTAAACGCGCTTCAGGCTCGCGCCCCGGAATGCTGGAAGTCGATCATGGCCGCCTTCGGTCTCTACACGCATATCCAGTCGAACAAGCGCCGCTCGATCGCGCTGCTGATCGGCCTGTTCCTCCTGGTCTATGTGATGGTGTTCGCCGGCGCGCTGCTCGCCGAAGCGCTCACCGCGCGCGGCTACTACGGCAGCCCGCCGGTCGACTATCTGATCCGCGCCGCCGAGTTTGATTTCATCAAGGCGCTGCCCTTTGCCACCGTCGGCGCGGTGATCTGGATCTTCATCGCCTACCAGTTCCACCAGTCGATGATCGACGCGGTGACCGGCGCGCGGCCAGTGACGCGGCAGGAGGAGTCGCGGCTCTACAATCTGCTGGAAAATCTCTGCATCTCCCGCGGCATCACCATGCCGACGCTGCGCATCGCCGACGACGAGGCGCTCAACGCTTTCGCCACCGGGCTGAACGAAAAGCAATATTCGATCACGGTGACGCGCGGGCTGATCGAGGCGCTGAACGATCAGGAAATGGAAGCCGTGCTCGGCCACGAGCTCACCCATATCCGCAACGGCGACGTGCGCATGATGGTGGTCGCCATGGTGATCGCCGGCGTGCTCGGCTTCTTCGGCGAACTGGTGTTCCGCATCTTCTTCCAGAACCTGTTCTGGGGCGGCGGCCGCCGCTCACGCGATGGCGAACGCGGCGGCGGCGGCGGCATCGCCATTGTCATCGCCATCGCCCTCATCGCGCTGGTGTGGATCCTGTCGATCGTCATCCGCTTCGCGCTGTCACGCCAGCGCGAGTATCTGGCCGACGCCGGCTCGGTGGAACTGACCAAGAACCCCGACGCCATGATCTCGGCGCTGCGCAAGATCGAAGGCCGCGGCGAAATCCCCGGCGCCAATTCCGCCGTGATGGAAATGTGCATCGACAATCCGCGCGAGGGCTTCTCCAATATTTTCGACACGCATCCGCCGGTCGAAAAACGCGTCGAGGCGCTGGTGAAATTCGCCGGCGGTCACGATCCCGGGCCGCTGGCGGTCGAGCCGGGAGGGCAGCCGGCGCAGGTCGAGGATCAATCGGCGCGGCAAGGCCCATGGGGCGAACCGCCGGCACAGCCGCCGCAACAAGGCCCTTGGGGTTCGGAGCCTTCTCCTAATGCGCCGAACGAAGGGCCATGGGGACCGCGAGGTGGTTAGCTGTCATGCCCGTGGAGGCGGGCATCCAGTGCGCCGCAGCTCTGGTGATAATTTGACACGCTTGCGATTACTGGGTCGTCCGCTTTCGCGGATGCTGACAGCAGCATTTGACGCGTCGCCGGCGGCTTAATGCCCCTCGAACGAGATCAGCGTGCGCACCGGCACGTCGAGCTTGCGCAGGCGCGCGGCGCCGCCGAGCTCCGGCAGGTCGATGACAAAGCAGGCGGCCAGCACGTCGGCGCCGAGCTGGCGTAGCAGCTTCACCGCCGCTTCCGCCGTGCCGCCGGTGGCGATCAGGTCGTCCACCAGCACCACGCGCTCGCCGGCGACCAGCGCGTCGGCGTGCATCTCGATCATGTCCTCGCCGTATTCCAGCGCGTAGGCGACGCTCACCCTTTTATGCGGCAGTTTGCCCTTCTTGCGGATCGGCACGAAGCCGGCCGAGACCTGGTGCGCCACCGCGCCGCCGAGGATGAAACCGCGCGCCTCGATACCGGCGACCTTGTCGATCTTCATGCCGGCCCAAGGCTGCACCAGTTCGTCCACCGCGCGGCGGAAGGCGCGCGCGTTGCCGAGCAGCGTGGTGATGTCGCGGAACATGATCCCGGCCTTGGGGTAATCAGGGATCGAGCGGATGGAATCGCGCAGGTCGAGATCGAGATCGCTTGAGGCCATGATGGGGATTACCGGGGGTACGTTGTTATGCCACTTTGGCGAACGAAGGCGTGAGACGCAACAGGAGCGCAGGACGGACGATCAGCTTACGGTTTACGCCGATTTGCTACCGTCGACCTACGGCTTTCCCGCCCTTGGCCTACCTGCTATCATTCGTTTGGACGATGGTTTTTTGCTCGGAAGCCGGGACAATCGCTGGTCCGGGGCGTGATTTTTGGGGTGTCGCGTGAGTAGTCCTAATCGGGGTACGGACGGCCGGAAGCTCGAATCCGAAGAGGCGACGAAAGAGATGAAAGCTCTGGACACCGCCGGCGGGATGGCCGCTTACGCGGCGCCGGCAATGGTCGCGATGCTCATAAGCCAGCGGGCGCAGGCGGCATCGTGACCACGCGCGCTAGCTTAATTGCAGGCTCGGGGGATGCACCGTGAGTGATCATAGTCGTGACGCGGACGATCAAAAGCGTGACGTCGAGCAAAGTACCAATGGCAAGGACGTACTGGGAACCGTAACCCGTATGGCTGCCTATGCAGCGCCGGTCATGGTGGCCATGCTGACCAGCCAGCAGAGCCTGGCAGCGTCGCCGCCGCCGCCGTAAGACCATTTGGGCGGGGGACACCGAATATCGTCGACAAGGGGTCGCACGCGTCGGCCCGAGCGTCAGCGAACGGCCGCGTCCGTGCGCAGATTTCCGACCGACGGCGGCCTTTTGCTGTTTGAAAGACGCACGCGCCGGCTTTTTGCCTACAACGAAACGGCGCGCGTCGTCTGGGATCTGCTCGCGGCCGAACGGCCGATAAGCGATGCCGCCGCCGAGATTTCGCACCGCTGGGGCGTGGCGCCGTCACGCGCGCGCGCCGACGTGCAAGCGATCCTGTCGCAATGGCGCGCGCAGGGCGTGCTGGCCGGCGGACGATCTTCGCCGGCCGCCGGCCCGGCAACCGTCAAGCCCCTTGCCGGCCGTCGTGTTCGACCCTCGCGCACGGCCGAGCGATGGATTTGCACGTTTCGCGGTGTTGCCATCGCTTTTACCGTCGACAGCGACAAGCTCGCGGCGGCGCGCGCCATGCTGGCCCATCTCGAAACTCCGGCGGCCAAACCGCAGGTGCAAATCAGCGTTATCGCCAACGGGGTCGACGAATTCGTTCTGCGACGCGACGGACGCGAACTTGCGCGCACCGGCGACCTCGCTCTCGTCATGGGCGGGCTGTGGCAAATGGTGCTGGAAAGCGTCTATCCCGAAACCCGTTGGCTGGCGCTCATGCATGGCGCGGCGATGGCCCGCGATGGCAACGGGATCGCACTGTCCGCGCCTTCGGGCAGCGGCAAGAGCACGCTCGCGGCCGGCCTGCTGCGGGCGAAATTCGATTTTCTCGCCGACGATCTCGTCCCCATCTCGGAGCCGGATGGAATGATCGTGCCCTGGCCGCTGCCGCTGAGCATCAAGCCGGGCAGCGCCTCAATCGTCGGCCGCTTTTTCCCGCAGCTTGCCATGGCGCCGCCATATCACACCAAGGGCATGCAGGCGAGATTGCTCGCCCCACCCGCCAGTGCCTGGGAGCTGCACCCGGTGCCGCTGAAATGGCTCGTGTTTCCGCGCTTCGTCGAGGGCGGCAAACCGGACTGCCGGCGCATCTCCGCCTTCGAGGCCATCGAGCGGCTGTTGCTCGATCGCATTTGGCTCGGCTGCCCACTGCATGAGGCAAACGTCGCCGCCTTTGTCGATATTCTCAACGCCACGCCAGCATTTGCGCTTTCCTTTGGGGCGCTCGACGACGGCGTGCGCATGGTAAAGGACATCGTAGCTTGACGCGCTGGGAGGCATTCGAGACCGTTTGCCGTTGCCTGCGCGCAACGCTCCTCGAGCGCGGTGAGCCGCCGCCGCTGAACGACGCATCGCCGGAGCTCATGATCGAAATCAGCAGCTTCCATTACGTCACCCCGGCGCTCGCCTGGGGTCTCAAAAGCCGGCCGGACGTTCCCGCCAAGCTTGGCGAATTTCTCGATGCGATCCTGCTGCTCAACGGCAAACGCAACGCAGGGATGCTCGCGGGACTCACGAAGGCCATCGATGCTCTGAACCGTATCGGCATCGAGCCCATTCCGCTCAAGGGCGCGGCCTATCTGCTCGATGGCATTTATCCTGATCCGTCCGCGCGATTTTTCGGCGACCTCGACATGCTTGTCCCGGCCGAGCGATCCACCGACGCTTTCGCGGCATTGCAAGGCGCCGGCTTTGCCACCAAGCCGGAAGACGTCATCCTGCCGCCCGGACATCACCATTTGCCCATGCTGCATGACCGGGATACGGGAGCCGGCGTCGAGCTCCACACCGACGTTCTGATCAAGCACTTCGATCCCGCCATTACCACCGCGTGGTTTTGCGAACGCGCGCGGCCGGCGCAATTCAATGGGCGATCGATCCGTTTGCCCGATGCCACCCGCAGCGTCGCCCATTGCATCATTCACAGCCAGCTCTTCCACAATCTGAACGACCGCATCGAGCTGCGCCGCTTTCTCGACTCCGCACTCATTCGCACGCGGCATGAAAGTGAGATTGACTGGGACGAGATCGACCATCGCCTGAGCAATCTCAAATTCGGCCAAGGCTTGGCGACCTATCTTATGTTCGCCGAGCACCTGTTCGGCCAAAAAGCGCCGACGCTGAGCCAATCGCCCAAGCCGGATGCCGTCGCCGATTTACGGGCCGTCGAATCGCGCGATCACTTCCAAGCCTGGGCGACCAACATGAAAAAGATTCAGGACAGCCTGCAATCGCAACTCAGCCTGATGACGGCCGAGCGCAACAGCCTGCGGGGCGAGATCGAACGCGCGAATGCCGAGCACGACCGCCTGCAGTCGGAGCTCGGCGCCATGACGATGGCGCGCGCCGCTGCGCAGACCGAGATTGGGCAACTGCGCAGGTCGCGCTCGTGGCGGCTGACGCAGCCTTTGCGTGCGGCCGCGACCGTGGCGCGACGATTGATTGGGCGCTGAGCAATCAACTTGGCTGCGTCAGCCGCGCAGCACCCTGCCTGCCACGGCATCGAGCTTCTTGATGAGTTCGGGGTCGCGCGCCTCGGGCGCGGTGATCAGCGCGGTGTCGAGCGCCCGATCCGATCCAATGGGACACGGCTCGTGCTGACGCGGAAAATCGCGCGCGAGCCGCGCCACCAGCTGCTTGGCGCGGTCGGCATTGTCCACCAGCACCTTGATGATGTCCTGCACGGTGACGGCATCGTGATCGGGATGCCAGCAGTCGAAATCGGTCACCATGGCGACGGTGGCGTAGCAAATCTCCGCCTCGCGCGCGAGCTTGGCTTCCGGCATGTTGGTCATGCCGATCACCGAATAGCCGAGCTGCTTGTAGGTGATGCTTTCCGCGTAAGTGGAGAACTGCGGGCCTTCCATGCACACGTACGTGCCGCCGAATTTCGGCTCGATGCCTTCGAGCAAGGCCGCCTCGCCGAGGCGAGCGCGAAGGCGCGGAGATTCCGGGTGCGCCATCGACACGTGCGCCACGCAGCCTTTGCCGAAGAACGAGCTCTCGCGCTTGTAGGTGCGGTCGACGAACTGGTCGACCAGCACAAAGGTGCCGGGCGGCAGTTCCTCCTTGAACGAGCCGCAGGCCGACAGCGAGACGAGGTCGGTCACGCCGGCCCGCTTCAGGACGTCGATATTGGCCCGGTAATTGATGTCGGATGGCGACAGCCGGTGGCCTTTGTCGTGGCGCGACAGGAACACCACCGGCAGGCCGCCGATGTCGCCGATGCGTAAGGCGGCAGACGGCTCGCCCCACGGGCTGGGGATGCGCTGCTCGCGCACGTTCTCCAGTCCCGGCAGATCGTAGATGCCGGAGCCGCCGATGATGCCGAGCACCGATTTGGTCATGGCCGCCTCAACCCATCGTCCCCTCAAAAACGAAGGGGCCCGAAACCGGGCCCCAGCGTCAAGAGGTTATTGTAAAGCTCAGTGCACCGCCGACCACACCTTCTTCTTGGTGAAGTACAGCATACCGGCGAACACCAGCAGGAACACCATCACCTGGAAGCCGATGCGCTTACGCGCGTCGAGGTGCGGCTCGGCCGCCCACATCAGGAAGGCCGCGACGTCCTTGGAATACTGCGCCACGGTCTCCGGCGTGCCGTCGTCATATTTTACCTGCCCGTCCTGCAGCGGCGGCGGCATGGCGATGTTGTGGCCGGGGAAATATTCGTTGTAGTGGCCGGTCGGCGGCAGCTTGAAGCCGGCGGGCGGCGGGTCCTTGAAGCCGTTGACGATGGCGGCGATGTAGTCCGGCCCCTGCTCCTGGTATTGCGTGACGGCGTCGAAGATAAACCAGGGGAAGCCGCGCTGGTAGCCGCGCGCCTTGGCCAGCGTCGACATGTCGGGCGGCGCGGTGCCGCCGTTGGCTGCCTTGGCGGCGAGCTCATTGGCAAAGGGTGGCGGGAAATAGTCCGCCAGGCGGCCGGCTCGCTCGATCTGGTTGCCCTGATCGTCGAGATCCTTGATCTTGTATTCGGCCGCGACCGCCTCGGCCTGGGCCTCGCTGAAGCCCGGGCCGCCATCGTCCGACAGATTGCGGAACGACAACAATTCGATCGAATGGCAGTTGGAGCAAACCTCGCGGTAGATCTTGAATCCACGCTGGAGCTGCGCCTCGTCGTATTTGCCGAACGGGCCGGCGAACGACCATTTCTGCCGCGGCGGCGGCACCTGCTCGGTCAATTGCGCGGAGGCGGGCTGCGCGATCGCGACGAGCGAGCCGGCGAGCACAAGGGCAAAGAGCGTGCGCTGCATGTTCATGACCGTCCTCACGCCTTGGCGCCCAAGACCGATTCCGAAATCGAGTTCGGCAACGGCTTGGTCTTCTCGAAGATGCCGAGCAGGGGCAGCACGATCAGGAAAAAGGCGAAGTAGTAGAAGGTGAACACGCGCGCCAGGATCACGTAGATTCCTTCCGGCGGCTTGGAGCCGAGCCAGCCGAGGCCCACCGCGGCGATGACGAACAGCCAGAAGAACTGGCGGTAGAGCGGCCGATAGCGCGCCGAGCGCACTTTCGACGTATCGAGCCACGGCAGGAAGGCGAGGATGCCGATCGACGAGAACAGCGCGATGACGCCGAGCAGCTTGTTCGGGATCGAACGCAGGATCGCGTAGAACGGCAGATAGTACCACTCGGGGACGATCTCGGCCGGCGTCACCGCCGGATTGGCCGGAATGTAGTTGTCGGGGTGGCCGAGATAGTTCGGGATGTAGAACACGAACCAGGCATAGACCAGGCAGAAGCAGACGATGAGGAAGCCGTCCTTCACCGTCGCATAGGGCGTGAACGGCACCGTGTCCTTGTCCGACTTCGGCTCGATGCCGGTCGGGTTGTTCTGCCCGGCGACGTGCAGCGCCCACACGTGCAGCACCACGACGCCGGCGATCACGAACGGCAACAGGTAGTGTAGCGAGTAGAAGCGGTTGAGCGTCGGATTGCCGACCGCGTAGCCGCCCCACAGCCAGGTGACGATGGTGTCGCCGACGACGGGAATGGCGGAGAACAGGTTGGTGATGACGGTCGCCGCCCAGAAGCTCATCTGGCCCCAAACCAGCACGTAGCCCATGAAGCCGGTGGCCATCATCAGCAGGTAGAGAATGACGCCGAGGATCCACAGCACCTCACGCGGCTCCTTGTAGGAGCCGTAATACATGCCGCGGAACATGTGGATGTAGACGGCGAGGAAGAACATGGCGGCGCCGTTGGCGTGCAGATAGCGCAACAGCCAGCCGAAATTGACGTCGCGCATGATCGTCTCGACCGACTTGAAGGCGAGGTCGATGTGCGGCGTGTAATGCATCGCCAGGATGATGCCGGTGATGATCTGCACGCCCAGCATGAACGAGAGGATGCCGCCGAACGTCCACCAGTAGTTCAGGTTGCGCGGCGTCGGATAGGCGATGAACGAGGAATGGATCAGGCCGCCGATCGGCAGGCGCTTCTCGAGCCAGATCAAAGCGCGATTTGTCGGCTGGTAGGTCGAATGTCCGCTCATGGAAAGAACCTTTGAGAACAATCCGTCGCGGATCAGCCGATCCGGATCTTGGTGTCGGAGATGAAGGCGTATGGCGGCAGGAACAGATTCTTCGGCGCCGGCCCTTTGCGGATACGGCCGGCGGTGTCGTATTGCGAGCCGTGGCAAGGGCAGAACCAGCCGTCATACTCGCCCTGGTGGGCAAGCGGGATGCAGCCGAGATGGGTGCAGATGCCGATGACCACCAGCCACTGCTCGTGGCCCTGCTTGACGCGCTCGGAATCGGGCTGCGGATCGGGCAGGCTGGCGACGGGGACGTCCTTGGCCTCCGCGATCTCCTTCGCCGTGCGGTGAAAGATGAAGATCGGCTTGGAGCGCCAGAACACCTTGACGATCTGCCCCTCGGCGATCGGCGCCAGATCGATTTCGACCGGTGCGCCCGCCGCGATGGTCGAGGCGTCGGGATTCATCTGCGTGATCAGCGGCACCAGGACCGCGGCTGCGCCCACGGCGCCGACGGCGCCGGTGGCGATATAGAGAAAGTCGCGGCGCGTGTGCTGCTCCGCCGAAGACACGGTCGTCACTTCTTAGGCCCTCTCCCCCGGCTGGCTTAGTCATCCGCCCGCGGCTTGTGAGCCGAGGAGCAAGTCCTGCGGCGGCGGGGCGAACCGTTGGCGGCAGCCCTGGGCAAGACAGGACGGCGCTGCGGTGGCGTTTTATTGGCACCCTTGCGGTATTTGCGCAAGCCCGCTATCCGCGCAGCGCCCATTAGTCGCATAAACCGTTCGTCTAGAGCGGGTTACCTCGGGCGCCATTTGAAAAAAGCGGCAGGCCGGACGATGCGGATCGCCCTCTACGAGCCGGATATTCCGCAGAACACCGGAACGATTCTGCGGCTGTGCGCCTGTCTCGGGCTCGACGCCCACATTATCGAGCCTGCCGGGTTCCCGGTGACCGACCGCGCCTTCCGCCGCGCCGGCATGGACTATCTCGACAGGGTCGCCCTCACCCGCCATGGCTCGTTCGCGGCTTTCGAGGACTGGCGGCGGGCCGAACGGCTCAAGCTGGTGCTGCTGACCACCGCCGCCGAGCAAAGTTATCTCGACTACGCTTTCCGGGACGACCAGATCGTGCTGTTCGGGCGCGAGAGCGCCGGCGTGCCGGCCGCCGTGCATGCCGCCGCCGATGTCCGCCTGCGCATTCCGATCGCGCAAGGGCTGCGCTCGCTCAACGTGGCGATGGCGGTCGCCATGGTCGCCGGCGAGGCGCTGCGGCAGACGGAAGGCTTTGCCCGGTGATAATATTGCCGGCATGAACCTGGCGAGATCTCTGGCCGTTGCCGCCTTGCCTATGGCGATTCTGCTCGGTGCCGGGAACGCCCACGCCGCGCGCCCGCTGCTGGCCGAATTGCTGGCGCGGGCGCCGGTCGAGGCCGGCGCACCGGTGATGTCGGCGCTCTCGCTCGAAGCCTGCCTGCGCCAGGCGCGCGAACTCGACAAAACCGGCATCGCGATCGATTACGAAATCGCGGAGATCGACCGCGAGACCGCGGAAGCCGTGTTCCTGGAAAACCAGATCAACGCCGAAATTCCCGTCCTCAACGGCTATGACGAGGCCGGCCTCGCCGCCTTCCAGCAGCGCGTGATCCGCCACGAGGAACTGGCGAACAAATTCAAGGCCGAATTCCCGCTGTACCGGCAAAGGCAAAAAGCCTACGACGCCGCGGTTGCCGAATTCGACCGCAACTGTGCCGGTGCGTTCACGGACGCAACTCTAAAAGCCGTCAAAGCGAAACTCGGTTTGAAATGAGCCGCGAATATGGGAGTAAGCCGACGCAATCCGGAGGGGACGCAATGAAACGACGAATAAGCGCAGCGCTGGCAGCCGCGCTGATCCGCGCCCTCGCGGGCAACGCCAACGCCGGCGCCGTACAAAAAACGGCGAAGTCGGCGGTCGATCCCGTCGCCGCGCAGGTGCGCGAGGAAATCTCGCGCTTGCTTCGCTGGCTCGAAAAGAAAAAGCAAGCCCATCCGACGGCGGCAGAGCTGACCCGGCGCACCGCCGACGAAATCGCGAAGCTCCCTATCCATCTTGCGTTTGAGCCGGTGCGCGACTGCTTGAAGAGAGCGCGCGGCAGCGACGAGTTGGAAGATTGCCTGCAGGCCGCGTATAGGAACTCCCGCTGAACAGAAGGATAAAGATCGAACCCCGCCATGGCAGCCGAGCAACTCGATGCGCGCAAAAGCAGCGCCCGCGACTGGTTCGAGCGCCTGCGCGACGACATCTGCGCGGCTCTCGAAGCGGTCGAGGACGCGCTGCCGCAGGGCGCGCCGCTGGCCGAGCGCGCGGCGGGCCGCTTCACGCGCACGCCGTGGTCGCGCACCGATCACGCCGGCGGCCCCGGCGGCGGCGGCGTCATGTCTCTTATGCGCGGGCGCGTGTTCGAGAAGGTCGGCGTGCACTGCTCGACCGTCTACGGCGAGTTCGCGCCGGAGTTCCGCAAGGAGATTCCCGGCGCCGCCGAGGATCCGCGCTTCTGGGCGTCGGGCATATCGCTGATCGCGCATCCGCAGAATCCGCACGTGCCGGCGGTGCACATGAACACGCGCTTGGTGGTCACCTCGAAGGCCTGGTTCGGCGGCGGCGCCGATTTGACGCCGGTGCTCGATCGCCGGCGCACGCAAAGCGATCCCGACACGCTCGCCTTCCACGCCGCGATGAAGGCGGCCTGCGCCGCGCATCCACAAGTCGCGCCCTACGACAAATACAAAAAATGGTGCGACGACTATTTCTTCCTCAAGCACCGCAACGAAATGCGCGGCATCGGCGGCATCTTCTACGATTATCTGGAAACCGATTGGGATTTGACCTTCGCCTTCACGCAGGACGTCGGCCGCGCCTTCCTCGGCGTCTATCCCGAACTGGTGCGCAAGAATTACACCACGCCCTGGAGCGAAGCCGAGCGCGAGGAACAGCTGGTGCGCCGCGGCCGCTATGTCGAGTTCAACCTGCTCTACGACCGCGGCACCATTTTCGGCCTGCGCACCGGCGGCAACGTCGAGTCGATCTTGTCCTCGATGCCGCCGGTGGTGAAGTGGCCTTAGCTTCCGGCACATCAAAACAGAGAATTTACCTAGACCGCAATCATAGATTGTGCTAACCTGCTGCCGCGTTGGACACGTGGTGGCAGCCATGTCAGACGACGGCGATCGCGCGCACCAGCCGCAGGCAGCGCCGCGGCACAACTCCGGCTTCTGGGATCGCTGCGACACGATTCTCGGCAACATCAACAAGCGATTCCACTTTTTCGTGAGCCTTCCGGTGGTGACCGCCCTCGGCTCGTTCCTTTACAGCCATGTCGACTACCTGACCGCCTACCAGAACAAGGTCAAAGAGATCGGCGAGCAGCAGATGAACGCTGCGGAAGATACCTATTCGGACGTTTCGAAAACTTTCTCGCAGGCGATCACGCTGCAGCAACTCTTGTTCTTCAATTACCGCGACGCGGTCCTGGCAGGCACCCAGGGCGACGACAACGGGCTGGAAGCCAAGAACGCGCGCGCGATCTACTCTAAATATGACGAGTTGCGCACCAGTTTGCGCGAGAACATTGACCTGCTTTCGCGCCGCGTCGAGCTCGACCTCGATTGGGCGAGCGACACCAGCCGCGACGCCGCCACGGCAGGCCAGGTCGGCGCCGACCAGATCAGCCGGCTCAAGCTCGGCGCGTATAATTTCGATTGCGACAAGGACAAGAATATGCCGAACTTCGCGAACGGCAAGTCGAGTATTTCGCTGCCGGTGCCGCCGAGCCTGCTGAAGGAAAATCCGGCGGCAGAGTCCCTCGGCATCGACTGGTACAGTGCCAAGCACGAATTGCTGACGCTGTATTTCTGCTTCGATAAAGACCATGGCCGGATCGAAGCAGCACGCCGCTGGGCGGCAAAGAGCCCGGTCGACGACGCCGCCAAGAAAAAGTTTCTCGCGCAAGTTTCGGACATTGGAGACAGTTTCGACCGCGAGGCCGTGCGCCTCGACGCATTTCTGACGTTGGGCGCGCGGCGGATCGAAGCAATCCATGTCAAATTCCGGCCGGGAACCTGGTATTGCCACTTGCCGATCGTTCGCCAGTTGTTCGATGCCTTCAGCAATAAGTGCACGCCGATCCGCACCGCTCAGGCCGACTCACTGTCTTAGCGCGGCCGCCACCATCGCCGCGCCGCCGAGCAGCACCACCGCATCGAGGATCGCGCTGTGCACGTGCAGCGGCATGCGTTCGACGAAACGGCGCGCGAGGAATGCGCCCGGCAGCGCCACGATGCCGATCAGCAGCGCGAAGGCGATCACCTGCGCGCTCAACACGCCGGCGACGCCGAACACCGACACCTTCGCGATGCCGATGACGATCGAGACCGCGGCGTCGGTGGCGATCACGCCGGCGCCGCCGATGCCGGCCGCCATCAACAGCGACAGCAGGATGACGCCGGAGCCGGCGGTGCCGCCGACTACCGCGCCGTAGCCGAGCGAGGCCAGCGCCAGCCCGCCGTCGCCAACCTTGAAGTCGCGCCGCTTCAAATGCCGGCGCAGCGGCACGCTCAGGATCAGCATGGCGCCGATCACCAGCGCCGCGCCAGCGCTCGACAGGTACGTGTAGCCCCAGGCGCTGAACACGCAGGTCGGCAGCGCGCAGGCGGTGACGATGGCGGCGCGGCGGAAGTCGGCGTGAGCGCGGAACGCGGTCAGCCGGCTGGCATTGTTGAGCAGCGCCGAGATGGCGATGATCGGCACCAACGGCGCGGGCCCGACGAGCGGCACCAAGACGAGCGGCATCAGCGCGCCGGTGCCGTAACCCGACACGCCGCCGACGACGGAGGCGAACAGCGCCACGCAGGCGACCAGCGCGAGCTGCAGAAGCGACACGTGCGCAAAGCCGGAGACAAAGTCGGAGAGGACGTCCATGAAGGCGGTCGCGGCAGGCGCGCCTTTGGACGCGCCAAAGCTGCCTGCCGTAGTCGGGTACGCGGGTCAAGCCGCGGAACTCATGGCAAGCCACGGCGGCCGCCGGCCATCGGAAAAAGCTGAAGCAGCGTAATGATTTACTTCGGAATAAGGAGCGGAGGCCGCAAATTACCGCGGAAAATGGCCAATTTCCCATGTTGCGCCTGTGCAACATAGGTTAAGATTATCGGACAGAACCGGTCTCACCTGTTCAATACTGCTCTCGCGAGCTTGTGCGGGGGCCGCGTTTTTCCCTAGTATTTCTACCATAGGCGCTAGAACTTTTGGAGGCGGGGCAATGCGTACCAAAATCGTAACTCTCTTGGCTGCGGCGTTAAGCCTCGGCTTCGTTCAGGCTGCGTCGGCGGCCGACATGCCGGTGAAAATGCCGGTCAAGGCGGCGCCCATCGTCGCACCGGTCTATAACTGGACCGGCTTCTATGTCGGCATCAACGGCGGGATCGGTTGGGGCCGTACGAATCAGACCGATACCTCGGGCGTCACGTCGGGCACTTATACCCAGACCGGTGCCCTCGCCGGCGGCACCGTCGGCTACAATTACCAAATAAACAACATCGTGCTTGGCATCGAAGGTGACTTCGACTGGGCCAATATAAACGGATCGACATCGCCCACCGTTTGCTCCGTCTCCTGTTACACAAATCTGCACTGGCTTTCGACGATCCGCGGCCGGGCTGGCTTGGCCTATGGAATGTGGCTGCCATACATCACCGGCGGCGCGGCATTCGGTAGTATCGCTACCGGCCAAACTGGCCTGCCTGCGTTTGCCGTGACCACGACCCGTACCGGCTGGACCATTGGCGCTGGCCTCGAGGCTATGTTTGCCCCCAAGTGGTCGGCAAAACTTGAATATCTCTATACTGACCTCGGCACCTCGACTTATGTGGTGGCGATTCCGGTGAATGTCACTGAGCGTGTCAGCATCGTTCGCGCCGGCATCAACTACCACTTCTAATTTGCAACAAACGCGAGCGCTTGCTCGCTATGCAATAAGCCCCGGGCCCACCGCCCGGGGTTTTTCATTTTAGCTCTGCGGCGGCAACCGCGATGGCGGAGAACTCCTCCGCTTTCTCCGAAAAGCCCGCGGCATGCCGTGCATAACAATTTCAACGTCGTGCGCCTCGGCGTGAACCACCGGTTCTAGTTCGATCGCGGCGGCCGGCCGCGACAAAGGGTCCCAAACGCGCCTCCTCCGTCACCAAAATGCAACGCAGGCGTGAGTTTCTTGCGATCGAGCTGTCCCACTTTCTTGCCGCCGCCGCCTCTATTGCGGTAGTGTGCAGCAAGCAGCAATTAGTCTTGGCGTGGGGGGTGAACTTGCGTTTGAAGGCTTTGTCGCTCGCGGCAGCGCTGTTTGGCATCGGCGGGGTACAAACGGCGTCGGCGGCAGACATGCCGATGAAGGCTCCGCTGCTGGCTCCCGCTTCTGCCTACAACTGGACCGGTCTCTACGTCGGCCTCAACGGCGGCTACGGCGCCGGCACGACGACGGGCGGCATTCACGACGCCTTCTTCCTCGGCAACTTCAACATCAACGGCGGACTGTTCGGTGGACAGATCGGCTACAATTACCAGATCTCGAATTTGGTGCTGGGCGTCGAAGCCGACTGGGACTGGGCCGACATCAACGGCACACAGAGTCTTTTTGGGTCCTCGGTCAGCCAAAAGGTGAAGAACCTTGGGACGGTCCGCGGCCGTATCGGTTATGCCGCCGACCGTTTTCTGGTTTACGCATCCGGCGGCTTTGCCTGGGGTGCGTCGGACATCGCCTTGACTGGGCTCACCACGGAATCCAACACGCTCGATGGCTATGCGCTTGGCGGCGGTCTTGAATATGGCGTCACGCCGGATCTGAGCCTGAAGGCCGAATATCTTTACGCGCACCTCGATCCGAAGAATTACTTCGTGGCGCAGGGCTGCCCCGGACCGTGCGATGCCGGCGCGAACGTCAGCATCTACCGCGTCGGCGCCAATTGGCGATTCCTGGGACAAGGCGGTTCCGCCGCTGCCATGCCGACCGCCGCCGCAGGCCCGTACAATTGGACCGGACTGTATCTCGGTGCCAACGCCGGCTACGGCGCCGGCACGACAAGCGGCGATATCATGCCGGTCTATTTCGCCGGCAATTTCGGCATCTCGGGCGGATTGTTCGGCGGACAGGTCGGCTACAATTATCAACTGAGCAATATCGTTCTTGGCGTCGAAGCCGACTACGATCACGCGGATATTGGCGGCGATCAAGTTTCCCTTTTTGGCTTCACCAATGGAAATATCGACAGGCTCGGCTCGGTCCGCGGCCGCGCCGGGTACGCATGGGACCGCTACTTGGTCTACGCGACAGGCGGATGGGCCTGGGGCCACATGCAGTCCGCTCTTGGCCCAGGCGGCTTCGCCGATGCCCACTCGCACACCGGCTACGTGCTCGGTGGTGGCGTGGAATATGGCCTCACGCAGAATCTCAGTCTGAAAGCCGAATACCTCTACACCCACCTGACGCCGGTGGCTTACTACACTGCGGCCGGCTGCCCCGTGAACTGCGACCTCGGCGCGAATGCGAGCACGTTCAGGGTCGGGGCAAACTGGCGCTTCTGGAGCATGGGAAAATAAGTTCGAGCCCGACACAGATGGCGCCTTAACCGACATCGCGGACCCCGGCATTCCGGGGTCCTCTCTTATTATGCAAGCGACTGCGCCGCCGCCACCGCGATGGCGTCAAGTTCTTCGGCATCTTCCGGAAAGCCCGCCGCGATCCACGCCTGCTCCGCCGCGGCAAGCGCCAAGCCGAGCGCCGGCCCCTTCTCCACGCCGCGCGCCATGAAATCCGCGGCCTTCAACGGAAACACCGGCGCGTTCCAACGCTGCGGCAGGCTCGCCAGCGTGTGCCAGGTCGCCTCGTGCGCGGTCGCCGGCGAGCGCGCCCAGGCGAGCAGCACGCGGTCGGTGAAATGCTGCGCGCGCAGCCGATAGAGCAGCGCGCGCGCCGCCGGCTCGCCCGCCGCCGGCGATATCTGCCGCCAGTGCTCCGCCATCGAGGCGAGCCGCTCGTGCTCGGCATTGGCAAGCCGCAGTTTCTGCCACAGCCGCTCGGCGTCCTCGGCGACCGCGACGGCGAGCGCGCCGAGCCGGCGCACCGCATTGGGCGCCAGCCCCGCCGCCGCCTCGACCTTGGCCATGTTCTCGAACGAGCCAAGATAGCTCACCCCGCCGAGCACGCGCAGCAGCAAGCCGGAATCGGCCATGGCGACGAGCGTCGGCACCGCGTGCGGCGCCACCACCAGCTTCATCGTCTCCATGCGCACGCGCTCGCGCGACAGCTGGTCGAGCCCGTCGCGCCCGGCGATGCAGGCGGCAAGCCCCTCGGCGTCGGGACGGCCGCCGTCGCTATAGGCGGCGTGGAAGCGGAAGAAGCGCAGGATGCGCAGATAATCTTCCGCGATGCGCTGTTGCGGATCGCCGATGAAGCGCACGCGGCGTTTCACCAGATCGGCGAGGCCGCCAACGTAATCGTAGACCGTGCCGTCGCGCGCGGCCGACAGCGCGTTGACGGTGAAGTCGCGCCGCTCGGCGTCTTCCCGCCAGTCGCGCCCGAAGGCGACCTTGGCATGGCGGCCATAGGTTTCGACGTCGCGGCGCAGCGTGGTCACCTCGAACGGATGCTTGTCGATGACGACGGTGACGGTGCCGTGCTCGATGCCGGTCGGCACCGGCTTGAAGCCGGCGGCGGCAACGCGCCTGACCACCTCCTCCGGCGGCGCCGTGGTGGCGACGTCGATCTCCTCGACGGGCAAGCCGATCAGCGCGTTGCGCACGGCGCCGCCGACCACGCGCGCCACCTCGCCGTCGCGATCGAGCACTTCAAGCAGCCGCGCCAGCGCACCGCCGCTGAGCCATTCGGCGCCGGCGAGGCTGCGCGAGGTTTGCCCGCCCGTCACCTGGTTTGCCCCGGCACGAATTTGCCGTTCTCGATATGCGCCGGCACGTAGGTCGAGCCCGGCGGCGCGCCGGTGAAATGCGCGAAATAGATGAAGCTGCCGACCACCAGCAAGAGCGCGGCGATGGCGAGCCAGGCAAGCCGCGACAGCGGCCAGGATTCCGCGTCCATCACGCCCTCTTTGGTCGCCCACAGGAACACCGCGTAGAGCACGAACGGCGCGACGAACAGGGCGATCTCGGTGAAGCCGATGCGGATCATGGGAGCCTTTTGTCCCTCATCGATATATCCGTTCGTGCAGATTGCGCAGGATACCAGCGGTCACGCCCCAAATGTAGCGCTCGCCGAAAGTGATGGCGTAATAGTGCCGCGTCATGCCCTGCCAATCGCGCGAATGGCGCTGCACGTTGGCTTGATCCATGACAAAACCGAGCGGCACCTCGAAGGTCGCGTCCACCTCGCTGGTGTTGAGCGTCAGCGCAAAGCCTGGCTTCACGCGCGCCAGCACCGGCACGATGCGGTAGCCGAGCGTGGTCATGTAGAGATCGAGATAGCCAAGAGGCTCGACGAAGTCGCGCTTGAGACCGATTTCCTCGTCGGCTTCGCGCAAAGCCGAGGCGAGCGGGCTTTCGTCCGCGGCATCGATCTTGCCGCCGGGAAACGACACCTGCCCGGCATGATCCGGCAGATGCTGCGCGCGCTGCGTCAACAGCACCGTCGGCTCGGGGCGATCGACGATCGGCACCAGCACCGCCGCCGGACGGATCGGCCGCACCGCGGCAATCTTGGCCATCACCGGATCGACGTCGTGATCGCCGCGCTCCGGCGTGACGCTGGCGTCGGTCAAGCCCGGCGGCACCTCGAGCGTAAGCCGCTGGCGCGCGCGCGCAAAGAATTCGTCCGCCGGCATCGCCTGCGCCGCTCCCAGCCCATGCATCAAGCGAACTCCCTGAGCGCGCTCGCCTCCGCCATCGCAAAAAACTCAGGCCCTGAGCAAACGCCGAACATCGCCTTGCCGCCGATCTCGCGCTCCACGCCAAGCTCGACCAGATCGTAGAACAGCGCCCGCGTCACCTTGGCCCAGAGGTCGCGGCGCACGTGCAGATAGGGCTTGAGCCCGTCGGTCGCGGCATCGTGATCGAAGCGAAGCGGATGACCGGGCCCGGCGTCGACGAAGTCGTCGACGTTGGTGCGAAATCGCAGGACATGCCCACCGGAGAAATTAGGAAGGAGAGGATGTTCGGCCTCGATCACCTGCAGTTCCACGGCGAGGAACGGCGCGTCTTCGACGACAATGCCCACCTTCTCCACAGGGGTGACCAGGAAATATTTGTCGCCCTCCCGCTTCAACACTGAGGCGAACAGCTTAACCAGCGCAGGCCGCCCAATCGGGGTCTCTTGATAGAACCAGGTACCATCGGCGGCGATCCGCATGTCGATATCGCCGCAAAACGGCGGATTCCACAGGTGAACCGGCGGCAGACCTTTGCGTTTTTCGCCGCTCAGCGCTGTCACAATTCCTTCCAATCCGGCCTGCCCTGTCTTCGCCATTGTTTCCCTACGTTATTCAGGCCGCCTTTGGCCTGTTCGCAACTTTGTGACTCAACCGTTAAGGCCGCGGAAGATAGCGTAAGCTTGCCCGCAGATTGAGGCAGATTCGGCCCAATTGGCGCAGCAAAGACTCTCCTGGTGCGTTTGTTGCATAGCCGTTAGGCACGGCCAATGGACCTGACAAAAGGAACCGAAAACATGGCGTCGGCAAGCGGCGAAAACCTCGAAAAACTCGAAGATATGATCGTGCGCGCAGCCGAGTCCACGGCGGCCAGCGTGCGCACGGCGAAAGCCGCCATCGGCGCGGTGATCTTCGGCCAGGACGTGGTGATCGAGCGCGCGCTGGTCACCGTACTGTCCGGCGGTCACGCGCTTCTGGTCGGCGTGCCCGGCCTCGCCAAGACCAAGCTGGTCGAGACCATGGGCACCGCGCTCGGTCTCGACGCGCGCCGCGTGCAATTCACGCCCGATTTGATGCCCTCCGATATCCTCGGCACCGAGGTGCTGGAGGAAAGTCCGGGCGGCAAGCGCAGCTTCCGCTTCATCGCCGGCCCGGTATTCGCGCAATTGCTGATGGCCGACGAGATCAACCGCGCCAGCCCGCGCACGCAGTCGGCGCTGCTGCAGGCGATGCAGGAGCAGCACGTGACCGTCGCCGGCGCGCGGCACGATCTGCCCAAACCGTTCCATGTGCTGGCGACGCAAAACCCGCTCGAGCAGGAAGGCACCTATCCCCTGCCCGAGGCGCAGCTCGACCGCTTCCTGATGGAAGTGGACGTGGATTACCCCGACCGGGAGGCCGAACGTAAGATCCTGTTCGACACCACCGGCGCGGAAGAAACCCGCGCCAAGCCGGCGATGACCTCCGACGATCTGATCGCGGCGCAACGGCTGGTGCGCCGCCTGCCGGTCGGCGAGTCGGTGATGGAAGCGATCCTCAAGCTGGTGCGCTCGGCGCGCCCCGGTGCAGAAGCCGGCGATATCGGCAAGCTGATCTCCTGGGGCCCCGGCCCGCGCGCCAGCCAAGCGTTGATGCTGGCGGTGCGCGCCCGCGCGCTGCTCGACGGCCGCTTCGCGCCGTCGATCGACGACGTGCTCGAACTGGCCGAGCCCGTGCTCAAGCACCGCATGGCGCTGACTTTCGCCGCCCGCGCCGAAGGCGAAACGATTCCGAACGTGATCGGACGGCTCAAAGCGCGCATCGGATAGGCTCAGATGGCCGAGCTTGCACGCAGCGACACAGAGAACGAGGCGGTCCGCGCGGCGGCAGGCACTAGCCAAAAGCTTGCCGCGCGCGTGCCGCGCCTCATTCTGGAAGCGCGCCGCGTCGCCTCGACGCTGATCCACGGCTTGCACGGCCGCCGCCGCGCCGGCCCGGGCGAAAATTTCTGGCAGTACCGCCGCTTCCTCACCGGCGAACCGGCAAACACGGTCGATTGGCGGCGCTCGGCGCGCGACGACCATTTGTATGTGCGCGAACGCGAATGGGAAGCCTCGCACACCATCTGGCTCTGGGCCGACCGCTCGCCCTCGATGGACTTCAACTCGCACCTGACCGAGTGGAGCAAGCTCGACCGCGCGCTGGTCGTAGCTTTCGCGCTGGCCGAGGTGCTGGTCGAAGGCGGCGAGCGCGTCGGCATTCCGGAAGTCTTAAGGCCGACGGCGAACCGGGCGATCATCGAAAAGATGGCGCAGGCGATTATCCACGATACCGGCGCGCGGCCGAACCTGCCGCCGAACTTCTCGCCGGCGCCGTTTTCCGAAGTGCTGCTGCTGTCCGACTTCTGGTCGCCGATTGCCGAGTTTCGCCAGATCATCGGCCAGTTGGCGGCCACCGGCGCGCGCGGTCACGTCGTGCAGGTGGTCGATCCGGCGGAAGAGAGCTTCCCCTACGCCGGCAGAATCGAGTTCATCGAATCCGAAGGCCTCGGCAGCGTGACTGCCGGCCGCGCCGAAACCTGGCGTAACGACTACCAGCGCCTGGTCGCCAACCACCGCGCGGTGCTGCGCGCCGAGTGCGAGCAATTCGGCTGGAGCTTTACCATTCATCGCACCGACCGCGGGCCGACCGAGCTTCTCTTTGCGATCCATGCGCGCATGGGCGCGAGCGCCCACACCCCGACCGTCGCCGCGCGGCACGCGCCGATGAATCGCGAGAGCGCCGCATGATCGGTTCGCTGCCGCTCGGCTTCGCGCAACCGCTGGTGTTGCTCGGCCTGCTCAGCCTGCCGGTGCTGTGGTGGCTGCTGCGGCTGGTGCCGCCGCGGCCGCGCCGCATCGATTTCCCGCCCACCCGGCTGCTGTTCGAGATCGCGCCCAAGGAGGAAACGCCGTCGCGCACGCCGTGGTGGCTGATCCTGCTGCGGCTGGCGCTGGCGGCGCTGCTGATCATCGCCGCCGCTGGGCCCTTGTGGAATCCACCACTCGCCACCACCAACCGCGGCGCGCCGCTTCTGGTGATGCTCGACGACGGCTGGGGCGCGGCCGCCTCATGGGATGCCCGCCTGCGCACCGCCGACGAGATGATCGCGCGCGCCGATGCCGACAATCGCGGCGTCGCGCTCCTGCCGCTGTCGGAGACGGGCCGCGATCTGTCGCTGCAGACCGCCGGCGCCGCGCGCGTGCAGATCAAACAGCTAAAGCCCAAACCCTATACCGTCGACCGCACCGAAGCGCTGCCTCTGCTCGAGCGTTTCCTGAAGAACGCGCCGGACGTCGAGGTGGTCTGGCTTTCCGACGGCGTCGACATGGGCAAAGGCGGCGAATTCATCGCCGGGTTGAAGCGGATCATCGGCAGCCACCCGCTCACCGTCGTCGCCGGCGGGCTGCCCGCCGCGCATGCGCTCGCTGCCGCCGACAACGCGGCCGGCGCGCTGACCGTAAAAGTGTTGCGCGCGCAGGCCGGCAATGCCGATAGTGGCATGGTCAACGCCATCGACCTCAAGGGCCTCACGCTCGGCGAAGCGCCTTTCAAGTTCGTTTCCGACGCGCAGGAAGCCGAAGCAGTGATCGATCTGCCGGTCGAGATCCGCAACGACGTGGCGCGGCTCGACATTGCCGGCGAGCGCTCGGCCGGCAGCGTGCAACTGCTCGACAAGCGCTGGCGCCGGCGCACCATCGGCATCGTCTCGGGGTCGGCCTCCGACCGCTCGCAGCCGCTGATCGGCGCCAACTACTATCTGCAGCGCGCGCTCAGCCCCTACGCCGATATTCGCGTCGCCGAAGGCGCCGCGCCGGCGGAAGCGGTGAAACGCTTCCTCGATCAGCATCTGCCGATGCTGATCCTCGCCGATGTCGGCAACGTCGCCGAGGCGCGCGACCGGCTCGCCAAATGGATCGACAACGGCGGCGTGCTGGTGCGCTTTGCCGGCCCGCATCTTGCCGGCGCCGAAGACGACAACCTGGTGCCGGTGAAATTGCGCCGCGGCGGCCGTATCCTCGGCGGCAGTCTGAGCTGGGAAAAGCCGCAGCCGCTCGCCGCCTTTGCGCGCGAGAGCCCCTTCGCCGGCATGACCGTGCCCAACGACGTGACGGTGAACCGCCAGGTGCTGGCGGAGCCGGATGCGCAGCTTGCCGACCGCACTTGGGCAACGCTCGCCGACGGCACGCCCCTGGTCACCGCGCAACGCTACGGCAAGGGTCTCTTGGTGCTGTTCCACGTCACCGCCGACACCCGCTGGTCCGATCTGCCGCTGTCGGGCACGTTCGTCGATATGCTCCGGCGCATCGTCGCCTTGGCAAACTCGACGGCGACCGCGGAAAACGACACGGCAAACGAGGCCGTCACCGCCAGTCACGCCAACCAGGCGGTGCCGGCCAGCCGCGTGCTCGACGGCTTCGGCGCCTTCTCGCCGCCGCCGCCGACCGCACGCCCGGTGCCAGCCAATTTCAACGCCCGCGCCAGCGCCGATCATCCGCCCGGTTTCTACGGACCACCCGAGGGCCTGCTGGCGGTCAATACGCTTGCGCCCAACGACCGGCCGGTGCCGCTCGACTACGCGCCGCTGAACGCCCGCATTGACGTCTATCGCCATGGCGAGCCGCTCGATCTGCGCGGGCCATTCTTCCTCGCCGCGCTGACGCTGCTGATGCTCGACGCGCTGGTGGTGATCGTGCTGTCCGGCGGCTTGAGCAGCATGTTGCCGCGCCGCCGCGCGGCGACAACACTGCTGGCGGCAGGGCTGCTCGGCGCCTTGGCCATGCATCAGCCGGCGCGGGCGCAACCCGCGCAGCAACCACCGCCGCTGACCGCGCAGCAGCAGGAATTCGCCATGAAGGCGACGATGCAAACGCATCTCGCCTACATCGTCACCGGCGACGCCGATATCGACGCCGTCAGCAAGTCGGGCCTGCAGGGCCTCACGCTGTTTCTGGCGCAACGGACGGCACTGGAAGCCGGCGAGCCGATCGGCCTCGATCCGGCGCGCGACGAGCTCGCCTTTTTCCCGCTGATCTACTGGCCGATCTCGGCCGATGCGCCGCGGCCTTCGCAGGCCGCGCTCGACCACATCGACGCCTATATGAAGCGCGGCGGCACCGTGCTGTTCGACACGCGCGATGCCATCGACGCGCCGCCCGGCCCGGGCGGCGAGATGCAAGGCCCGGGCATGGTGGCGCTGCGCTCGATCCTCTCCTCGCTCGATATCCCCGAGCTCGAGCCAGTGCCGCGCGATCACGTGCTGACCAAGACATTCTTCCTGCTGCGCGACTTCCCTGGCCGTTTCACCACCGGCCAGCTCTGGGTCGAGGCGCTGCCGCAGGAGCAGGAGGAGGACGTCAACCGGCCGGCGCGCGCCGGCGACGGCGTCTCCTCGATCCTGATCACCTCCAACGATCTCGCCGGCGCCTGGGCGATGCGGCCGGACGGCCAACCGATGCTGCCGCTGGTGCCGGGCGAGCCGCGCCAGCGCGAATTCGCCTTCCGCGCCGGCGTCAACATCGTGATGTACGCGCTCACCGGCAACTACAAAGCCGACCAGGTGCACATTCCCGCGCTGCTCGAGCGGCTGGGGCAATGAAAATGACAGTTACTATTGACAATAGTATATTTCATATTATTACTTACTATCGAGATGCCAGCGATAGGAGCTTGCAATGAGCAAGTATGAACCTTTGCCGCAGTTCTTGGGGTCCGTGGGTGGTGGGCTGCACCGCATGAGCTTTAGCGAAATCGAGCGGATCCTTGGCTTCAAACTGCCGAAGAGCGCCTATGAGCATGAGGCCTGGTGGAGCAACAACGCCACCGGCCATTCCCACGCGCGGGCATGGATGAAGTCCGGTTGGCGCACCGAGGCTATCGATCTTGCGGCCCGCAAAGTGACGTTCCAGCGCTCGGGCCCGCCGACCGCAGCGGCAACGGCTTCGACGAAAACAGACCCTTGGGGCTGCATGGCCGGCACGATCACCTTCATGCCGGGCGTCGATTTAACCAAGCCATCCGGAGAGAAATGGAATGCTCCGGAGGGACGGTTACTCAATGAGTGATCTTCTGCTCGATACCTGCGCGCTGCTTTGGCTGGCCAACGGCGCCGACATGACGCCTGAGTCACGCGCCGCGGCCGCAAGCCGAAATCTCCATGTGTCCCCGATCAGCGCGTGGGAGATCGCCAACCTCGTTCGCAAGAGCCGGCTGGCCATCACCCTGCCGGCGGCACGTTGGTTCCGCCAGGCGACCGGTAAGATGGCCGCCGGGATGCCCCAGTTGACGGTCGAGATACTGGCGGACTCCTGCGACCTGCCCGGCTCGCCGCCCGATGACCCGGCCGATCGCATTATCATCGCGACGGCGCGCGAAGCAGACATGACGATCGTGACCCGCGACAAGCAAATTCTCGAATACTCGCGCGCTGGGCACGTACGCGCGTTGGTGTGTTGACGATGAACCTCGGCGTCTCATTCGCCCCACTGGTGCCGGCCTACGTGGTGTGGACCGCGTTCGGCCTGGCGCTGCTGATGTCGGTGCTGCTGCTGCTGGCGCGCAGCCGCGGCGCGGTGCTGCGCGCCATCGCGTTGGCGCTGCTGGTGCTGGCGCTCGCCAACCCTTCCCTCACGCGCGAGGATCGCGATCCGATCCCTTCCGTCGCCGCCGTCATCGTCGACAAGAGCCCGAGCCAGGATTTCGGCGACCGCAATGCGCAGACCGAAGCCGCGCGGGCGACGCTGGTTGAACGGCTCAAGCGCATCCCGGGCCTGGAAGTCCGCGTCGCCGAAGCGGGCGCAGCCGACGGCGAAACCGACGGCACGCGGTTGTTCTCGGCGCTGTCGGCGACGCTCGCCGACGTGCCGCCCGACCGCGTCGCCGGGGCGATCATGATCACCGACGGCCGCGTGCACGACGTGCCGGCCGATGCCGCCGCGCTCGGCTTCAAGGCGCCGGTACACGCGCTGATTACCGGCCACGCCAACGAGATCGACCGCCGCGTGGTGCTTACGCAAACCCCGCGCTTCGGCATCGTCGGGCAGTCGCAGGTGATCGGCTTCCGCGTCGAGGATCAGGGCGCCAACGCCGGCACGGCGCAAGTCACCGTGCGGCGCGACGGCGAAATGCTGGAACAGCGCTTCGTGAACATCGGCACTGAGGTCAAGGTCAAGGTCCCGATCCCGCATGCCGGGCAGAACATCGTCGAGGTCGAGGCCGCGCCGCTCGAAAACGAGCTCACGCACGTCAACAACCGCGCGGTGGTTTCGATCGACGGCGTGCGCGACAAACTGCGCGTGCTGCTCGTTTCCGGCGAGCCGCATGCCGGCGAGCGCACCTGGCGCAATCTACTGAAGTCCGACGCCTCCGTGGACCTGGTGCATTTCACCATTCTGCGGCCGCCGGAAAAGCAGGACGGGACGCCGATCAACGAGCTGTCGCTGATCGCCTTTCCGACCCGCGAGCTATTCCAGCAGAAGATCTCGGAATTCCAGCTCATCATCTTTGACCGCTACGCGCGGCAAGGCGTGCTGCCGATGATCTATTTCGACAATATCGCGCGCTACGTGCGCGACGGCGGCGCCGTGCTGATCGCCGCAGGCCCGGATTACGCGAGCCCGACCAGCATCTGGCGCACGCCGCTCGACGCCATCCTGCCGGCGGAGCCGAGCGGCGACGTCACCGAGGAGCCGTTCCGCGCCACGCTGACCGAGGCCGGCAAACGCCATCCGGTGACGCGCGGGCTGGAAGGTTCGCAGAGCGACCCGCCGCATTGGAGCCAGTGGTTCCGCCTCGTCGACACCAAGCGCAACACCGGCACCGCCGTGATGCAGGGGCCCGACGGCAAGCCGTTGCTGGTGCTCGCGCGCGAGGGCGAAGGACGCGTCGCGCTGCTGTTGTCCGATCACATCTGGCTGTGGGCGCGCGGCTACGAAGGCGGCGGCCCGCATCTCGACCTGCTGCGGCGGCTGTCGCACTGGCTGATGAAGCAGCCGGAGCTGGAAGAGGAAGCGCTGCGCCTGATCGTCAAGGGCCACAATATCACCGTGCAGCGGCAGACCATGGCCGACAGCGTCAACGACGTGACGCTGACCTCGCCGACTGGCAAAAGCCGCACGCTCAATTTGCAACCGGCCGAGCCGGGCGTTTGGCGATCGGAGGTCACCGCCAACGAGCTCGGACTGTGGCGGGCGACCGACGGCAAACTCACCGCGCTCGTCAATGTGGGGCCGGCCAATCCGCGCGAATTCGCGCAAGTGACGTCGACCACCGAGGTGCTGCAGGCGCTCACCAATGCGACCGGCGGCGACGCGCGCCGGCTCGCCAACGGCAATGCCCTCGACGTACCGCGCGTGGTGCCGGTGCGCACGTCGTCGACCTTCAAGGGCGAGGACTGGATCGGGCTGAAGATGCGCGACCTGAGCGTGGTGCGCGGCATCGGCGTGCTGCCGATCTTCGCCGGCCTGATCGGGCTGTTGCTGCTGGTCGGCACGCTCGCCGCGACGTGGGCGAGAGAGGGACGCTAGCTCTTGCTCGTCATTCCGGGGGGCGCACGAAGTGCGCGAACCCGGAATCCAGAACTTGGCTCTGGATTCCGGATAGCCTCGCTTCGCTCGGCTTCCGGAATGACAGCTATGCCTCCCAATCCGGCCGGATCATTCCGGCAACGCCTTCGAACGCGCCGGTTTTCAGCTCGGCGACCAGCAGCCGCGCCGGATCGACCGGGCCGGGCATTTTGACCTGCCCCTTCGCGATCGGCTTGAAGCCGGACTTGGCGTAGAACGGCGCGTCGCCAACCAGCACGACCAAGCTGTGCCCGGCGGCCTTTGCCTCCTTCAGCGCCCGCGCGATCAGCGCGCCGCCGACGCCGTGGCCGCGAAACGGCGGCTCGACGGTCAGCGGCCCCAACAGCAGCGCCGGCGTTTCGCCGATGCAGACCGGCGTGAGCCGCACCGAGCCGATCAACAACGAACCCACCCGCGCGGTGAACGACAGATCGAGCGTGTGCCCGCGGCCCTCGCGCAACCGGTAGGCGCTTTTGGCGTAGCGGCCGGGGCCGAATGTGCGCTCGTGCAGGCGTTCGATCGCCATCGCGTCGGCCGCCGTTTCCGGCAGGATGGTCAGCGCAAGCTCGCTCATGCGGCGAGCCGATTAGCATTTAGGCCGATTCTGGTCCAATCGACCGGTGGCGTTTGGCGCCCGGATTGCCTAGATGTTGGCGGGCGGTAGCGGAGGATATCGGCATGGGTCTGCTGGTCGACGGCGTGTGGCAGGAGGACGTTTCGCGCACCAAGGACGGGCATTTTATCCGGCCGCCGACGCGCTTCCGCAACTGGGTGACGCCGGACGGCAGCGCCGGTCCTTCCGGCGAAGGCGGCTTTGCCGCCGAGGCCGGCCGCTATCACCTCTACGTTTCGCTCGCCTGCCCCTGGGCGCACCGCACCATCATCTTCCGCAAGCTGAAGGGCCTGGAGAACGTCATCTCCATGTCGACGGTGTCGCCCGACATGATGAAAGACGGCTGGACCTTCAACAAAGACGAGGGCTCGAGCGGCGACGAGGTCAACGGCAAAAGCAAATTGTCGGAGATCTATCTGCTCGCCGATGCGAAATATTCCGGACGCGTCAGCGTCCCGGCGCTGTGGGACAAGAAACGCAAGACGATCGTCAATAACGAGTCGCCGGAAATCATCCGCGTGCTCAATTCGGCGTTCGACGCCTTCACCAATGTCCATACCGATTATTATCCCGAACGCTTGCGCGCCGAGATCGACCGCGTCAACGAGTTCGTCTACGCCAACGTCAACAACGGCGTCTATCGCGCCGGCTTCGCCACCTCGCAAGCGGCCTACGAGACGGCGTTCCGCAACGTGTTCGACGCGCTCGATGAGATCGAACAGACACTCGCGCGGCACCGCTATCTTGTCGGCAACGCGATTACCGAGGCCGACTGGCGGTTGTTCCCCACGCTGATCCGTTTCGACGCCGTCTATTATTCGCACTTCAAGTGCAACTGGCGGCACATCTACGAATACCCGAACCTGTCGAACTACGTGCGCGATCTCTATCAGGTGCCGGGCGTGGCGGAGACCGTCAGCCTCGCGCAGATCAAGCGCCATTATTACTTCAGCCAGCGCCAGGTGAACCCGACCGGCATCGTTCCGGTCGGCCCGCAACTCGATTTCGCCGCGCCGCACGACCGCGCGCGCTTCGGCTAACCTCGATGTCCGACACCCCGCCCGACCGCCTCTCCAACGATCCGCGCAGCCTTTATTTCGACGCGGACGTGCTGGCGCGCGACGTCGGCATCCGCTTCAAAGGCGTCGAGAAAACCAATGTCGAGGAATATTGCGTCAGCGAGGGCTGGATCCGCGTCGCCGCCGGCAATGCCAAGGACCGCTACGGCAAGCCGCTGACGATCAAACTCACTGGGCCGGTCGAGGCTTATTTCCGGACCAAGACGCCTGGCTGATCACCACACCTCGCTCACCGCGGCGCCGCCGAACACCTCGGCGACGCGGGCATGGGTGGCGCGGCTGGTGCCCTCCGGCAGCGCGTCATGCGGAAAGAAGCCATGGGCGACGATCTCGTAGCCGGGCTGCGGCGGCGCGTCCTGGCGGAAGTCGCGCACGATATAGAGCGCCACGTGGTCGCGCCGCGACGCGCGGCTGTTGAAAAAGATGCCGTGCAGATGCGGCGGCGCCGTCATCACGATATTGCCCTCCTCGGCCAGTTCGCGCGAGAGCGCCTGAAGGAACGTCTCGCCGGTCTCGACCCCGCCGCCCGGCATGTGCCAGCCGGCGACGTAGGAATGTTTGATCAGGAAGATACGGCCGGAGCCGTCGATCACCATGGCGCGGGCGCCCAAGGTCGCCGGACGCGAGAAGCGCCAATAGACGTGCAACACCCGCCGGATCAGCGGCTCAAGCGCGCGGCGCAAAGGTTGCAGCGGCATCCACAGGGCCTTTCAAGATCGCCATGACTTCAATATATGAAATACACCTGCCGGCCGGCCGTTCAGAGGGGCTTTGGTGAAAAGATTTTCCGACCTGACCGAACAGGAAGTGCTGGCGCTGGCCATCACCAATGAGGAAGAAGACAGCCGCATCTATCGCGGCTTCGCCGAGGGCCTGCGCGAGCAATTCCCCTCCTCCGCCAAGGTGTTCGACGAGATGGCGGAAGAGGAAGTCACCCACCGCACCTGGCTGTTCGATCTTTATCGCAAGAAATTCGGCGACTACCTGCCGCTGATCCGCCGCCAGGACGTCAAGGGCTTCATCCATCACAAGTCGTCGCTGTGGCTGATGCGTCCGCTCGGCCTCGAGGAGGTGCGCAAGTTCGCCGAGAACATGGAATACGAGGCCGAGCGCTACTACCGCAAGGCGGCGGAAACCGCGCGCGACGCGTCGGTGCGCGAACTGCTGGTCAAGCTCGCGGAGGCCGAGGCCGGCCACGAATCGCTGGCGCACAAACTCAGCCAGGAGATCCTCACCAAGGGCGCGCGCGAAAAGGAAGACGAGACGGCGCGGCGCATGTTCGTGCTGCAATACGTGCAGCCGGGGCTGGCCGGGTTGATGGACGGCTCGGTGTCGACGCTGGCGCCGCTGTTCGCGGCGGCCTTCGCCACGCACAACACCTGGGCGACCTTCCTGGTCGGTCTCGCGGCCTCGGTCGGCGCTGGCATTTCCATGGGTTTTGCCGAGGCGCTGTCGGATGACGGATCGCTCACCGGGCGCGGCACGCCCTGGCTGCGCGGCTCGGTCTGCGGGGTGATGACGGCGATCGGCGGCCTCGGCCACACGCTGCCCTATCTCATCCCGCATTTCCTCACCGCCACCATCGTGTCGGTGGCCGTGGTCGCGGTCGAGCTGTCGGTGATTTCCTGGATCCGCACGCGCTTCATGGACACGCCGTTCCTGCAGGCCGCGTTCCAGGTGGTGGTCGGCGGCGTGCTGGTGTTCATCGCCGGGATATTGATCGGGAGTTCATAACCTTGTCATCACCGCGCCGCGCGTAGCGCGAGACCCGATGGTCCCGCTTAGGTCAACACCGCTGTGCGTCCCTCATCGAGATCGCCGGGACAAGCCCGGCGACGACATGCTGTAGTGCGCGGATGCCCTTCACCCTCGCCCACCTCTCCGACCCGCATCTGGCGCCGCTGCCGAAGCCGCGTTTGTCCGAGCTGATTGGCAAGCGGGTGACCGGCTACATCAACTGGCAGCGGCGGCGGCGCTTCATCCACGACGCCGACGTGCTCAAGAAGATCGTCACCGATCTCAAAGCGCAGGCCGCTGACCATATCGTCGTCACCGGCGACCTTACCAATATTGCGTTGCCGGCGGAGTTCGCGCACGGCCGCCAATGGCTGCAGGGTCTCGGCACGCCCACGGATGTGACGGTGATCCCGGGCAATCACGACGCCTATGTGCGCGCGGCGACGGCTGAGCCGGAGCGCTGCTGGGGCGACTTCATGCGCGGCGACGATGGCGCCGGCAAATTCCCCTTCGTGGGCCGGCGCGGGCCACTGGCCTTGATCGGACTGTCGACCGCAGTGCCGACACCGGTATTCATGGCGACGGGCCGGCTCGGCGAACCGCAGCTGGCGCGGCTCGGCGAGACGCTCGCGGCGCTGGCCCACGAGAACGTTTTTCGCGTCGTGCTGATCCACCATCCGCCCGTGAGCGAGGCCAAGCGGCACAAGCGGCTCGTCGACGCCGCGGGCTTCCTGCATGTCATCGGCCAACACGGCGCGGAACTGGTGCTGCACGGCCACGATCACTTGCACATGCTCAACTGGCTCGCCGGCCCGAAGGGCACGCGTGTGCCGGCGGTCGGCGTCCCATCGGCGTCGGCAGCGTGGGCGACAAGCAAGAATGCCGCCGCCTATAATTTCTACACGATCGGCGGATCGCCGGGCGCCTGGAGCTGCGAGATGATCTCGCGCGGCATCAGCTCCGCCGGCGCGGTGGAGCAACAGCGGCGGCTGAAACTTTTGGGTTAGGGCTGGTTGAGGAGCGCCAGCGCGAACAGCGCGGCCGCGCCGCCGACGAACCCCACAACAAACGTCCAGAGCAATCCCCAGCGCTGGCGCGAACGTTCGAGCCGCGCGATGCGGTCGGCGGCCACCTGCCCGGTCCAGCTGTCGTCGGCCAGCGCACGCTCACGCTCGACCAGCCGGCGCGCCACGTAGCGAGTCACCGCCTCCACCATCACCGGAATCTCGTAGGCTTCGGCGATCACGGCGCGGCCGTAGCGGGTGTCCTGCACGAAGCGATATTGCCGCTTGTCGCGGCCCATCTCGACGTGGGCGATGACGTCGACCCACAGCCGCGGCACGTCGCCGCGGCTGACGCCGCGGTCGAACAATTCGACGCCGCCAGGGATCTCCTTGAAGGTCGGATCGAGCGCCTCGTTGAGCAGCTCGAGCCGGGCGGCTTCGGCGTCACGCAGATCGACCACCACCGCGGAACGCTCGGCCGCCTCGATGCGCGCTTCGCGCACAGCCTCTTTCAGCGGCTGGGGCGCCGCGGCGTCGTTGGCCGGGTTGCCGGGGGGATTGCGATTGCGACCGAACATCGATGAAACCTAACAAGCTCCAGGTCTGCCGCAAAGCCAAAAACCGTGGCTTTTCAAAGGCGTCGTTGGTTAACGCGGAATTACGCCGTAGGGCTTTGCCCAGCCCAGCCCCTTCTCGGTGCCGAATCGCGGACGATATTCTGCACCGATCCACCCCGCGTAGCCCAGCCGGTCCACCTCGCCGAACACATAAGGATAGTTGACCTCACCCTCGTCCGGCTCGTGCCGCGTCGGCACCGCGGCGCATTGCAGATGGCCGATCACCGGCAGGAACTTCTCCAGGCGGCGGACGATATCCCCGCCAACGATCTGGACGTGATAAAAATCGAACTGCATGCGGATGTTCGGCTTGCCGGCTTTGGCGATGATGTCGGCGGCATGCTCCACGTGATTGAGGAAATAGCCGGGCCGGTCGATGGCGTTGATTGGCTCGATCAGCAGACCCACATTCCTGGCGGCCGCGAGATCGGCGGCGCTCCTTAGATTTTCGATGAACGCGCGCTCCGCCGCCGGCCGCTGCTCCGGCGCCACCTTGCCGGCGAGGCAATGCACCGCGTTGCCGCCGATGGCCGCGATATAGTCGAGCGCGCGGGCGAAGACGTCGCGAAATTCCCGCTCGCGGCCAGGGATCGCCGCCAGCCCGAATTCGCCGTTGCTGGTGCCGGGCGGCGTGTTGATGCCGAGCACGGCGAGCGCATTGCGTTCGATCGCCGCTTTCACCTGCGACGCCGGCACGTCATAGGGAAATTGCAGCTCGATCGCCTTGAACCCGGCTTTGGCCGCGGCGTCGATGCGCTCGATGAGCGGGCGGTCGGTGAACAGGTAACCCAGATTGGCGGCGAAACGGGGCATGATGATTTGACCTATAAGAATATGATCGACGGCGGAGCGGACACGATGAGAGCCACGCCCCAATTGCCTTCAAGGCGGTAGCTGCCGTCGTCAACGAGCTGCATCGCATCGATATTGCCATAGTCGACCTCGCCGTTGGCATCGGTCGTCGGCTGAAAGCCGCGCTTCTCCCAGCACACGAGCGTGGGTTGCGCGAACATCAGCTTGGCTTGTCGATAGCAATATTGTTCGCCCGGTTTCGGCGGGCTGTAGCGCGGATGGCCTTCGCGCAGCACCAGATCGAGCAGAAATGACAGCTCAGTCCCGGTTTCGATGACGCCGGTGACGAAACTGTCCTCGAAATAGACCTGATCGAAGCCGGCCAACTCAAAATAAGGCTTTGGGCTCATGGCCGTCCCCTTGCGCGCGAACACGCGGACGTATTCATTAGCGCGCCCACCATAACGGGAACGCTCCATGTCCGCCAACACCGCCTTCCATATCGCCGTGCTCGCCGGCGACGGCATCGGGCCGGAGGTGATGGCGCCGACGCTGGCGGTCTTGCGCCGCATCGAGGCGACCACGCCGAGCCTGAAGTTTCGCTTCAGCGAGGCGGCGGCCGGCGCCAATCACTATCGCGAGACCGGCAAGTCGATGCCGGAATCGACCGTCAAATTGTGCGAGGAAGCCGACGCCATCCTGCTCGGCGCCTGCGGGCTGCCGAGCGTGCGCTATCCCGACAACACCGAGATCATGCCGCAGGTCGAGCTGCGCTTCATCTTCGACCTCTACGCCGGCGTGCGGCCGGCGCGGCTCATCCCCGGCGTGCCGAGCCCGATCGTCGGCGCCCAGGACCACGGCATCGATTTCGTGCTGATTCGCGAATCGACCGAAGGCCTGTTCGCTTCCATGGGCAAGGGCGTGGTGACCGACGATGAAGCGCGCGAGACCCTCGTCGTGACGCGCAATAAAACCGAACGGCTGTTCGATTTCTCGCTGCATCTGACCGAGCGGCGCATGAAGCGCGGCCGGCCCGGCCGCCTGACGCTGGTCGACAAGGCCAACGTATTCAAGGCCTTCAACTGGCAGCGCGCGATCTTCGCCGAGCGCAAGACCAAATTCCCCGACGTGAAAACCGACCTGCTTTATGTCGACGCCTGCGCCGCCATGATGGTGAAGAAGCCGTGGGATTTCGACGTGATGGTCATGGAGAACATGTTCGGCGACATCCTCTCCGATCTCGCCGCGGGGTTGATCGGCGGGCTTGGCATCGCGCCCTCGGCCGACATCGGCGATACCCATGCGGTGTTCCAGCCCTGCCACGGCACCGCGCCCGACATCATGGGTCAGGGCAAGGCCAATCCGACCGCCATGTTTCTCTCGGCCGCCATGATGCTCGACTGGCTCGCCGACAAGCACGACCATCCGCCGGCCGCGGACGCCGCGCAGCGCATCGAGCGCGCCGTCGATCGGGCCTATGCCGGCGGCATCAAGCCGATGGAGTACGGTGGGAGCGATGGAACCGCGGCGATCACCAAGGCGGTGATTGCCGCCCTTGGCTAGCGCCGCGCGACGGCGCACCATTCGTGGCTGCCCATCAAGTTGTTGCTGACCGTGCCGCAACTCCCCGCGACCGGCGTCAGTCCGGCGGCGGCCAGGGCCTCGCGCATACGAGCCTCTTCGCCGGCGTCATAGAAGACGAAAAGATCGCCCTTGTGGGCGGCAATGCGCGCAAGCGCCTGGTCGCGGAGCAGCGACGGCTTCTCGGCCGAAGTGAGAAACCCGTCGATACGGACGAAGCTGACCTGCGGCGGAAAGCTGGGAATGAGGAAGCCGACGGGTTGCAGCCCGGTGAGGATGGCGAGGGTGCTTGCGGGCGAACGGATCGGCGGCACGCTGACCTGCACCAGTTGATGGCCCGGCCTTGTGCGGTCGCCGAAGCTGAGCTTTGTGCCGGCGAGAGCAACGACCGCGAGCGCCAAGCAGATCGCCCAGCGCAGGCGAAGCCGCAGCGGCCAGCTTCCGATCAGCGCAGCGATGACCAGCGGCGCGAGCATCTCAAGGACGACGACGTAACGGTAGATGGCGAAGATCGCGAGCCACAGTACGTAGCTCACGGCGCAGAATGCAGCGAGAATTCGCAGCGCATCGCCGTCGGCAAAGGGTTTCTCGACCGGCCGCCGCAGCGCCAGCAGTGGAATGCTCATCACCATAACGCCGTAGGCGATCGGCAGCTTGTAGTCGGCAAATAGCGCATCGGCGGTCGCGCGCGGCTCGGCGACAAAGAGGAACGGGAACTCGATTGCCTGCCAAAGGCTTTGCGGGATGAATTTCAGGTCTTGATAGGTGCCGGCGCCCAGCGGCGGCGAGCCGAGGACATTATTGAAAAAGGGAAACAGCGGATTACCGGTGGAATACCAGAGGTACAGCATCCAGGGTCTGCCGAGGATCAGGAAACTCGCCGCGGCCGCCAGCGAGGCGACGAGGAGCGCCTTGCTGCGGATATCCAAACGCATGAGTAAAGCAGCCGCACCGATGCCGGCGGCAAAAGGCACCGCCGTGAGCTTGAGGGCACTTGCCGCGCCGATGAGAAGGCCGGCGACGCCGCCCCGCGTCATAATGGCCCGACGGCCACGGTTCGGCCGGCCCGCTTGCAACTCGAGCAACTGCAAGAGCGCCCACAACACCGGAATGCTGACGATATTGTCGGAATAGGTCGTCACCAGTAGCAGGAACGACATGCCGCCAAAAACTCCGATCGCGGCCAGTGCAAGAGAGAACGACCGCGAGGGCGAGGCATCGAAGCCGGCAAAGACCGTACGGCAATCAGGTAGAGCAAGAAGAAATTCAGCCCCTCCACCGCGCCGAGCAGCACGACGTCAAGCGCCGCCGGCAACGCATTGCCGGCGAGGTAGTATGGGACATCGAGAAGCGGGTTGTTGTTGTTATGGGTCGCGTGGTGCGCGACGGCGACATCCTGACCGAAGCGCCATGTGAGCAGGCTGTAGGCGTTGTACCAATGGTAGTTGCGGAAGTCCCAGGACGTTTCCTGGCCGGCGAGCAGCGCGACGACCGCCCCGATCAACGGACTGAGCGCAAAGGCTCCCGCGTCAGGTCGTGCGAGGCGCCGAACGAAATTCAATTGTCGCTCTCCAGGAGCTTCGCGGTGCTTTATCGCCTCCAATAAGTCTGGGACAATTGCCGTTGCACGCTCTGACCTAGATCAAAGCCCGACGAAATCCTTGATCGCCGCCAGGAACGCCTGCGGCTGCTCAAGCGGCGGGCAATGGCCGCAGCCAGGCAGCTCGATATATTTCGCGCCGGCGACCTTCTCCGCTACCGCCTTATTGAGCGCCGGCGGCGTGGCTTGATCGAATTCCCCACAGACTACCAGCGTCGGCACGTGCATGCGGTGCAGGAGCTTCTCGAGATCGGCCTCCTGCAAAATCTTGCAGGCGGCCTGGAAAGCCTTGGGATCGATCGTGAGCAACACTTGCTTGCGCTCCTCGACCGCCTCCGGGTGTGCCGCGAGATAGGCCGGCGAGTACACCCGCTTGGCGGCGATCTCGGCGACCGCGCCGAGACCTTCAGTGGCGACCCTGTCGGCCATGACGGCGAATTGCTTGCGGCCCTCAGGCGGGAAGCAGGCGGCGGCATCGCTGAGCACCACCCTTTCGATGCGCTCGGGATGGGCCATGGCGAAGGCGAGCGCGACCGTGCCGCCGAAGCCGTTGCCGATCAGGATCGAATCGTTGCCGACGCCGAATTCCTGGAAGCCGTCTTCGACCGCCGCGACATAGGCGTCCATCAGCGGCAGCGGCGTCGGCTGCGAACCGTGGAAGCCGGGCAGATTGATCAGCGTGACGCGGTGCTTGGCGGCGAGCGCCGGCAGGACCGGATCGAAGGCGTGGCGGTCGCTGAGCAGCGAATGCAGCACCACCAGATCGCGCCCCGCTCCCGTGCGCACCGCAGTGAGCGAGCCGTGGCCGGCGGTCAATTGTTCGAATTGCATGGGGTCGCCTCTATCGTTGCTCGTCACCCTGAGGCGGCCGCGCCATAGCAGGCACGGCCTGCGCAAACTTGGCTGCGATGCGCGGCCCTTGAAGGGCGACGGCCGCCGATCTCGCGGTTACCCGAATTCCGCAGCAATCTAGCCACGCAGTTCATCCTTCGAGGCTCGCTTCGCTCGCACCTCAGGATGGCGGATTGAACGACGCCTCGCGCACTTAGTTCCCTTCGCGCCAGATGCCGAGCGCTTCCTGCGCCGGGCGGTCGGAGATCGAAAACACCACCGCGTCGCCGCCGCCCACGGCATGCTGATAGCGCTTCCAGGGTGGCACCACGAAGACGTCGTTGACGCCCCAGTCGAACGGCTTGCCGTCGATGACCGTGGTGCCTTGCCCTTCGGCGACCGCAAAGATGGTGCCGTCGGTCGAGCGATAGGGCTCGCCCTTGAAGCCGGCCGGCAGCAGCGCGAGGTGCGCGCCCATGGTCGGCAGCACCGGCCCGCCGTTGATCGGATTGGCGTAGCGCACGCGCGCGCCGTGACGCTTGTCGACGTCGCCGGTCTTCTTCAGCCGTTCGAGGATCGGTCGCATCTTGGCATAAGGGTAGTTGATCACCGGGGTACGGTTCGGCATCGCCGGCATACCGTCCGGCAGCACGCCGGTGGCGAAGCGCTCGAACGAGTCGCCGTCCTCGTGGTTGGTCTTCTGCATCTTCTCGTCGAAGTGCTCGGAGAACGACGCTTCGAAATGGTTGACCGTCGGCATGTCGAGCACGTCGAGCCACATCACCGGCTGCTTGCCGGGATTGCCATGGTCGTGCGGCGCCCAGTTGGCGGTGATGATGAAGTCGCCATGGCGCATCATCGACTTCTCGCCTTCGACCGCGGTGTAGGCGCCCTCGCCTTCCAGCACGAAGCGGATGGCGGACGCGGAATGGCGGTGCACGTCGGCGATCTCGCCGGGCAGAATGAGCTGGATGCCGGCGAACAGCGAATGGGTGATGCGCGCCTTGCCGGCTTCGCCGGGATTTTCCAGGACCAGCACGCGGCGCTCGGCTTCTTCGGCGCTGATCACGTCGCCGGCCTCGAGCATCAGCCGCTTGACGTCGGCGAATTTCCAGATCGCCGGCTGGCAGGCGGTCTTCGGCTCCGGCGTCACCAGGTCTCTGAGCACCTCCCAGAGCGGCGCCATGTGGAACTTGGCGATCTTGTCGTAATAGGCAGTGCGCGCGGCCTGCACATTGTGCTTGGACCCCGGCTGGACTTGCTCATTTGCGGCTGCGACCGCCATGGAACGGCTCCCTGAAACGCTCGTCGTGGTCATTTCGTGGTCATTGTGGTCTCTCTGAAATTATAGCGCGCTTCGCCAGGGCCAGGCAAAGCGCGTGACGCTCGACGTGCCGGCCGACCGGCTCATCCCGTTAACGGCTTTGGGGCGCACCCGTGGAAACCGCACGACATTGGTCCGACGCCGTGCCAAAATGCCCCCGGTCTGTGGGGGGTGTCGAGTGGCGGCAAAGCGGCGGTTCCAGCTCGTTCTCGTGAAGCCGTCGCACTACCACGACGACGGCTACGTCATCCGCTGGTGGCGCGCGCTGATTCCGTCCAATTCGCTGGCGGCCGTCTATGGGCTGGCGCTCGATTCGGGCAAGCGGCAGGCCCTCGGCGAGGACGTCGAAATCGACATCGACGTCATCGACGAGACCAATACCCGCATCAACGTCAAGAAACTGCTCCAGCGCTTCCGCAGGCACGGCAATTTCGGCATGCTCGGTCTGGTCGGCGTGCAGTCGAACCAGTATCCGCGAGCGCTCGATATTGCCCGGCCGTTCCGCGCCGCCGGCGTGCCGGTGGTGATGGGCGGCTTCCATGTGTCGGGCTGCCTGGCCATGCTCGACGGCACGGCCATCGACCTCGATCAGGCGCGCAAGATGGGCATCTCGCTGTTTGCCGGCGAAGCCGAAGGCCGCCTCGACGATGTCCTGCGCGATGCCGCCGCCGGCGCGCCGAAGCCGCTCTACGACTACATGAACGACCTGCCCGGTCTGGGCGACACGCCGATCCCCTATCTGCCGCACGAGTTCGTACGGCGGACCGCCGGCACCAATGCCAGTTTCGACGCCGGGCGCGGCTGTCCGTTTCAGTGCTCGTTCTGCACCATCATCAACGTGCAGGGGCGCAAGTCGCGCTACCGCACCGCCGACGACATCGAGAAGATCGTGCGCGAGAACTGGCGGCAGAAGATTTCGCGCTTCTTCATCACCGACGACAATTTCGCCCGCAACAAGGACTGGGAAGCAATCTTCGACCGGATGGCCAAGCTGCGCGAGGTCGACAAGATTCCGCTCGGCGTGATGATCCAGGTCGACACCATGTGCCACAAGATCCCGGGCTTCATCGAAAAGGCCAAGAAGGCCGGCGTCACCCGCGCCTTCCTCGGGCTGGAGAATATCAATCCCGACAATCTCGCCGCCGCCAAGAAGAAGCAGAACAAGATCACCGAGTATCGCAAGATGATGCTGGCCTGGAAGGCGGAAGGCATCTTCCTCTACGCCGGCTACATCGTCGGCTTTCCGGGCGAGACGCCGGCCTCGATCCGCCGCGACATCGACATCATCCAGCGCGAGCTGCCGGTCGACCTCCTGGAGTTCAACATCCTGACGCCGCTGCCCGGCTCCGAGGACCACAAGAAGATGTGGGACAAGGGCGTCGCCATGGATGCCGACCTCAACAAATACGATCTCGAGCATCCGGTGGTCGATCATCCAAAGATGAGCCGCGCCGAACTGCAGGCGATCTACGACGAAGTCTGGACGCTGTACTACACGCCCGCGCACATGGAGACGCTGCTACGCCGCGCCGCCGTCACCGGTGTGCCGATGCTCAGCCTCGCCAAAGTGCTGGTTCAGTTCGCGACCATGATGCAGTTCGAGAAAGTGCACCCGCTGCAGAGCGGCCTGATCCGCATGCGGCATCGGAGCGAGCGGCGGCCGGGCCTGCCGGCCGAAAACGTCGCGGCGTTCTACCTGCGCCATGTCCACGACCTGATCCTCGGCAATGCGGCCTTCATCACCACCATGCTGTGGGTGCTGCGCACGGCCTGGCGCGTCAGCCGCGACCCGCAACGGCATTTGTACAAGGACCTAGCGCTGACCCCAGTGATTGAGGACGAGGACGAGACCTTCGATTACCTGACCAAGACGGACGGCGCCAAGGCGGCGATCGATCACTTCAAGAAGGTCGACGCGCTGACCCACAAGGCGCAGCCGGCGAGCGTCGCGGCGGAATAGCGCTCATGGCGGCCATGGGCGCCGCTCAATTGTTCACCGCCCCGCCGTCCACCACCAGCGACTGGCCGGTGACGAAATCGCTGTCGTTCGAGGCCAGGAACACGAGCGCGCCCAAGAGATCCTCGGGGTAAGCGTCGCGCTTGAAGGCGCGCGAATTGCGCACCGGGATGCGTTCCTCCTCCACGTGCTGCGCATTCTCCAGCCCGGTATCGCTGAGGATGTAGCCGGGCGACAGCGAATTCACCGCGATGCCGTAGGGCCCGAGCTCGCGCGACAGCGAGCGCGTGAAGGCCAGCATCGCGCCCTTGCTGGTGACATAAGGCAGCATGCGCGGCACGCCCTTGTAGGCGGCGCCGGAGGCGATGTTGATGATCTTGCCGGCGCGGCGCGCGATCATGTGCGGCGCGACATGTTTGACCATGAGGAACGGCCCGCGCGTGTTGATCGCCATCACGCGGTCCCACAGCTCGGCGTCCCATTCGTTGAAATTGCGCGGATGCAGCGTCGAATAGAGCGCCGCGTTGTTGACCAGAATATCGATCTGCCCGAAGCTTTCGAGCGTTCGCGCTACCAGTTTTTTCACCGCCGCCTCGTCGCTGACGTCGAAGGTGGCGCTGGCCACGCTGTCCGCGCCGTGGCGCCCGGCGATCTCCGCGGCGAGGTCTTTGCCGTCGGCGATGTCGGCGATCATGACGCGCGCGCCTTCGGCGGCGAGCGCCTGCGAATAGTGCCGCCCGATGCCCTTGGCGCCACCGGTGACGACGGCGGTTTTTCCTGCGAGCCTTGCCATGAACGTTTCCCCGACGTACTCGTCTGACGCTTGATTTTGGATAATCGCGCCGCGCTCGATTTCAGACAATAAAGACGTGGCCGGTCGGAACAAGCTTTATGCTCGGACCAACGATGACAAGGGGGGAGTGAATGCCGAAGGACACCGCCGACCGCCTGGAAATCCGCGCGCTCGTCGAGAACTGGGCGCTGTGGCGCGATGCCCGGCTATGGGACCGCTTCCGCACCGTCTGGCACAAGGAGGGCCAGATGTGGGCGACCTGGTTTCAGGGCTCCTACGAGGACTTCATCAAAGTCAGCCAGGAGGGCTACGACCGCGGCGTGCGCATCATGCATATGCTCGGCGGAATGACGATCGACATCAAAGCCAAGCGCGCCATCGCGCAGACCAAAATGACGATCTCGCAGCGCGCCGAGGTCGAGGGCGTCATGTGCGACGTGGTGTGCAGCGGCCGCTTCTATGACTTCCTGGAAAAGCGCAAAGGCAAATGGGGCATCGTGCTGCGCCGCCTCGCCTATGAAAGGGATCGGCTCGATCCGGTAGAGCCCGGCAGCGCACCCAAGCTCGACAAAAAGCTGTTGGCGCGGTTTCCCGAGGGCTATCGCCACCTCGCCTATCTGCAGACCAAGATCGGCTACAAGGTGAAGCCCGACATGCCCGGGCTCGATGGTCCCGAATTGGACGCGCTTTACGCCAAGGGCGCAGCATGGCTGAAGGGGAAGAAGCGATAACCGTATCGGTCATTCCGGGGCGCGAGCCGTAAGCGCGTTTACCCGCGTCTTCGACGCGTTATGGCGAGCGAACCCGGAATCACGAGAGGTTGGGGTTGGCGGCCACAGCAAGAAGTGCGACAACGCGCCCCGATCGCGGGCGGGCAAAGCCGGGGGTACCATGTCGATCGCCGATAAGTTCAATCTCTTCAATGAGTTCAACATCCTGCGCCTGATCTGCGGTTTGTTCTTCATCCCGCACATTTACGGCAAGTTCTACGAGCCGGCCGCGCTCGGTTTTTTCAAGGCCGCCAAATTCCACCCGCCGGAGTTTTGGATGTATCTTTCCGGCGCGATCGAGACGGTGCTCGCGATCGGTCTGATCTTCGGCATTTACACGACGCTGGCCGGGGCGATCGCCGCCCTCCACCTTCTCATCGCCACGGTCGCGGTCGCGCGCCTCACCGGCAAATGGCTGTGGAATATCGGCGGCTACGAATACTGCCTGTTCTGGGCGATCAGCTGCCTGGTGGTGGCGATGCACGCCTATCACACCGGCAGTATCTGGGGCTGACGCCATATCCACCGTTTGAATTCCAAGCTGTTCGAAAGGAAAATCGAAAAATGGCTAGCGTTCTGTTCTCTCCCATCACCTTGCGTGGCCTCACGCTGCCGAACCGCGTCGTCGTCTCGCCGATGTGCCAGTACAATTCCGACAACGGCTCGGCCAACGATTGGCACTTGATGCATCTCGGCAATATGTCGCTCGGCTGCGCCGGGCTGGTGATGACCGAGATGACTGACGTCAATCCGCAAGGGCGCATTTCGCCGCGCTGCGCCGGCATGTGGTCGGACGACAACGAAAAGGCGCTCAAGCGCGTGCACGACTTCTGCCGGCAATACGGCGTGGCCAAGCTCGGCGTGCAGCTGGCGCATGCCGGCCGCAAGGGTCCGCAGATGCCGCCGGCGGCCGGCGGCAAGCCGATCCTCGAAGGTCCCGACGCCTGGACGCCGGAGGCGCCCTCGGCGCTGCCCTACGACACCGGCTGGCCGGTGCCGCATGCCATGACCAAGGACGACATCAAGCGCTGCATCGGCGAATTCGCCGCCGCCGCCAAGCGCGTCGACCGCATCGGCTACGACCTGATCGAACTGCACGGCGCGCACGGCTATCTGGCGCATCAGTTCCTCTCGCCGCTCTCCAACCAGCGCACCGACGAATACGGCGGCTCGACCGCAAACCGCATGCGCTTCGCCATCGAGATGTTCGAGGCGGTGCGCGCGGTATGGCCGGAGCAAAAGCCGCTCGGGATGCGCGTCTCCGCCACCGATTGGGTCGAGGGCGGGTGGACGCCGGAGGAAACCGTACTGCTTGCGAAAGAGCTTAAGGCACGCGGCATGGACTATATGGACGTCACCACCGGCGGGCTCGATCCGCGGCAGAAAATCCCGCTCGCCCCTGGCTACCAGGTGCCGTTCTCCGAGAAGGTCAAGAAGGAAGCCGGCATCACCACCATGAGCGTCGGCCTGATCGCCGGCGCGCAGCAGGCGGAGGACATCGTCGCCTCCGGCAAGGCGGACATGGTCTGCCTCGCGCGCGGCGCGCTGTGGGATCCGCGCTGGGCCTGGCACGCCGCCGAGGAGCTTGGCGCCGAGACGCCTTACGCGCCGAAGATGATGGCCTGCCATCCCAAGCTGCGGCCGCAGCTGTTTCCCAGATGGGCAAAGCCGGCGGGGTGAACTCCACCTCTCCCCCGCGCGCGGGGAGAGGGAAAAGCAAGCCTACACCTTCACTCGCTTAACGAACTTGGCGAAAGCGGCGAGCTGCTGCTTGACGATGTCCTTGACGCCTTGGTCGGTGAGGTCGAGCGTCTTCTCGTCGAATTTCTTCGCGGAGAAATTCACGAACACTTCGGGCTTGCCGAACATCTGCGCGTCGATCGCGGTCAGCGCCATGCGCAGGTGATACTGCATGCGCCCGCCGCCCATCTGCCCGCCCGAGCATGATTGCAGTGCGACCGGCTTGTCTTTGAAACAAACGTCCTTCTCGCGTGACGCCCAGTCGATGGCGTTTTTCAAACCGGCGGGGATCGACCAGTTGTATTCCGGCGAGACGATGATGACGCCGTCGGCCTTGCGGATCGCGTCGCACCAGGCGGCCACGTCGGCTGGAATCCCAGTCGCGGTCTGATCGTCGGCATTGTAGATCGGGAATTTTCCGAACGAAGCCGCCGCCGTGAGCTTGAGTTCAGGCGGCGCCAGGGCCGGCAGCGTCCGCGCCAATGCGGCATTGTAGGAGCCCTTCCGCAGCGAACCGCAGATCACCAGCACGTTCAACTGATCGGCCATATCACCCTCGTCCTTTGTCCCGGCATCAATGTCATGCCGCTATTTTTGTTCGATCCCGGCTTTTTCCCGCACCGATTTCCACTTGGCGGTTTCGTCCTCGATGTGTTTGGCGAACTCGGCCGGCGTCGACACATGTACGACGGCGCCGACCTTGGCGAGCTGGTCGCGGATATCCGCACGCCCCAGCACCTCTTTCAACGCCGCGTTGGTCTTGTCCACGATCGCCTGCGGCGTGCCGGCGGGATAGAGCCAGCCGTACCAGCCGACCACCGCATAGCCGGGCACGCCGGATTCGGCGACGGTCGGCACGTTGGGAAGCGTCGGCCAGCGCGCAGGCGCGCCGACCGCGAGAATCTTCAGTTGGCCCGCCTCCACCTGGCCGCGCACCGCGTGCGCGAGCTCCACGCCATAGTCCACCTCGCCGGCAAGCAGCGCGGCGACTACGCCCGGCGTGTTGCGATAAGGGATGTGCTTGACGTCGATACCCGCCATCTGCCGCATCAGCTCGCCGGCGAAGTTCTGGGTCGAACCAACACCGACGTCGGCGAAGTTGAGCTTGCCAGGCGAAGCCTTGGCCAGCGCGATCAGTTCCTTGATGTTATTGGCGGGAAAATTCTTGCGCGCGACGAAGACGAAAGCCGAGTCGGCAACCCAGGAAACCGGCGCGTAATCCTTGACCGGCTCGTAGGGAACGGCTTTGAGCATCGCCGCCGACACAGTATGGGCGGGGCTGGTCATCAAGGCGGTGTAGCCGTCCTTGTTCGCGCGCGCGACCGTTTCCGCGGCGATGGTGCCGCCGGCGCCGATCTTGTTCTCCACGATGACGGACTGGTGCAGCAGCTCGCCAAGCGGCACCGCGATGATGCGGGAGACGATATCGGTGCCGCCGCCGGCGCCGAAGCCGACCAGCACGCGGATCGGCCGGTCGTTCGGCCACTCGGCCGACGCCGGCGCCGCCACGGCCGTCAACAAGCCCGCCGCCAAAGCGGCCGCGATCCAACTGCGTTTCATCGTGTCTCCCCCTGCGTTGCGCGCGGCTTTGGCGCGCTGTTCTTGTCGTGAGCCTCTAGGAACACGCCCGGGCGCGGTCGTGTCAACGGGGGTCGATCAACGGCGATGGAATTCGGCGTGGCGCGACAGCCTCAGACGGACTCCCTCTCTCCGGTGGGGAGAGGGTTGGGGTGAGGGGGTTCATGACTCACGATAGTCCCTAATCCCTCACCCGCCGCGCTTCGCGCGTCGACCTCTCCCTATGGGAGAGGTGAAGAAAGCTACTTCTCGTCTTCGATCGGGTTGCGCAGCACGCCGATGCCTTCGATATCGATCTCGCAGGTGTCGCCCGGCTTCATCCACACCGGCTCGGGCTTGCGCGCGTGGCCGACGCCGGAGGGCGTTCCGGTCAGCAGCAGGTCGCCGGGCTCCAGCGTGATGCCTTCGGTGAGATAGACCAGCGATTCCGGCACCGGGAACATGAAATTGTCGGTGTTCGACGATTGCATCGTCTTGCCGTTGAGACGACTCTCGATCTTGAGGCCTTTGCCTCCCTTCGGCAGTTCGTCGGCGGTGACCATCCAAGGACCGAGGCTGCCGGTCTTGTCGAAATTCTTGCCCATGCCCCATTGCGTGGTGTGGCGCTGATATTCGCGCACCGAGCCTTCGTTGGCGCAGGTGTAGCCGGCAATGCAGTCGGTCGCGTTCTCGAGCGTCAGATGCTTGACGCGCTTGCCGATGACGACCGTCAACTCCGCCTCGTAATCGAGCTGGATCGACTTTTTCGGACGCATCAGCGGCGTCAAATGCGGCGTGAACGACGTCAGCATGCGGAAGAAGATCGACTGATATTTCGGGATGTTGTCGCGCTGCGGACCTTCCTTGACGTGGTCGAGATAGTTGAGGCCGAGGCAGATGATCTTGCCCGGCCGCGCCACCGGCAGGCCGAACGTCAAGCCGGCAAGCGGGCGGCGGGCCGAGGCGGGCGCGCGCTTGGCGAGATCCGCGAGGGCCGAGAGGTCGCCACCGCTTCGGCGCAAGACCTCGCCGAGGTCGCCCGGCAAATTGGCGTCCACTGCCTGCAGATCGATGACGGCATCGCCGTCGACCACGCCCAACCGCAAGCTATTATTCGCTGCAAAACCGACGATCTTCATAAGATGAATTCCTGCCTTGTCACGACGGGCGCAAGGCTTAGCGCAGCCAACTAGCTTTGTCATTCTTGCGCGGCGCAGGCCCCGGAACGACGAGACGGATTTACTTGGCCAATGTGAACGCCTGGATCGAGAAATATCCGCGCTCGTCGGTCCACACCGCCGCCGGCTGCCAGCCGGCGCCGCGCGCCAGTGCGCCCAGCGAGTCGACGCTGTATTTGTAGCTGTTCTCGGTGTGGATCGTCTCGCCGGCGCGGAAATCGACGCTTTCGCCGGCCACCTTCACCTTCTGCCGCTTCAGGCTGGCCAGATGCATTTCGACGCGATTGCGTTCGCGGTTGTAGAAGGCGTGGTGCTCGAAGGTGTCGAGTTTGAAGGTGCCGCGGAGCTCGCGATTGATACGCACCAGCAGGTTGAGATTAAAGCGGGCGGTAACGCCGGCGGCGTCGTTATAGGCGGCGTTGAGCACCTCGGCCGGCTTGATCAGGTCGGCGCCGACGATCAGCGTCGCGCCCGCGCCGAGGATGCGGGCGGCATTGCGTAGAAAGGCCGCCGCTTCGTGCGGCTCGAAATTGCCGATGGTGGAGCCAGGAAAGAAGCCGGCCCGCACCGGCGCCGTCAACGCCGGCTGCGGCAGCACGAATTCCCGCGTGATGTCGGCGGTCACCGGCAGCACCTTCAGGCCCGGGAAATCGAGCCGGAGTTCGCGCGCCTCCTGCTCGATCATCTCGCCGCAAATATCGACCGGCACATAAGCCGCGAGCGGCGGCAAGGCGCGCAGGAGAATACGCGCCTTCTTGCTCGAGCCGCTGCCGAATTCGACCAGTGCTGCACCCTTTGGAACGAGCTTGGCGATGTCGGCGCCCTGCTCGCGCAGAATGCGCATTTCGCATCGGGTCGGATAATATTCCGGCAGTTCGGTGATGCGTTCGAACAACTGCGAGCCGAGGCCGTCGTAGAAATACTTCGGCGGCAGCCGCTTCGGTGTCGCATGCAGGCCGGCGAGCACGTCGGCTTCGAAGGCGGAGGACTCGTCGGTTTTCGGCTGGATACGCGGGGATCGGGCAAGCGCGACCATGGCTGCTCCCTCAAACAAACTCGGCGAGCCGCAGCCCGCTGAACTGCCAGCGCGCCGGCGGATAGAAGAAGTTGCGGTAGCTCACGCGCTCGTGCCCTTCGGGCGTCGCCAGCGAGGAGCCGCGCAACACCATCTGGCTCACCATGAATTTGCCGTTGTATTCGCCGAGCGCCCCGTCGGCCGCGCGGTAGCCTGGATAAGGCAGATAGGCGCTGCGCGTCCATTGCCAAGCGATGCCGAAGGCGTCGGCGATCACGCCTGCGCGAGCGGCGACCTCCCATTCGGCTTCGCTGGGCAGATGCTGGCCGGCAAAGCGCGCGAAGGCGTCCGCCTCGTAGTAGCTGACATGGGTGACCGGCGCGTTCGGGTCGATCGGCCTTAAGCCGGCGAGCGTCATCGACTGCCAGACACCGTCCAGCTTGCGCCAATAGCCGGGCGCCTGCCAGCCTTCCGCTTGCACCGCGGCCCAGCCGTCCGACAGCCACAGCGACGGCGTCGCGTAACCGCCGGCGTCGATGAATTCGAGCCATTCCGCGTTGCTGACCAGATGGCGGGCGATGCGAACGTTAGGGATCAGCTCTTCGTGCCGCGGCGTCTCGTTGTCGAAGCAGAACTCCTCCCCCTCGTGACCGACCAGGTGGATGCCGGAAGGGACGTCAACATAGCCGCGCGGCCCGCGTGTGGGGTGTGGCGGCTGCCAGGCGGCATCGTAAATCGGGTCGGTCGGGTTCTGCGCGAACGCGTGCAGGATATCGGTGAGCAACAACTCCTGATGTTGCTGCTCATGATGCAGCCCGATCTCCACGATCGAAAACACCCGCGCCGCCTTGTCTGCCGGCACGGTCTCGATCAGCCGCACGACCGCCGCATCGACATGGGCGCGATAGGCGGCGACGTCCGCGCCGTTCGGCCGGGTGATCAGGCCGCGCTGCGGGCGCGCGTGGCGCGGGCCGGCAGCGACGTAATAGGAGTTGAACAGAAACTGGAAACGCTCGTCGAAGATTTGGTAGCCGGGCGCATCCGGCACCAGCAAAAACTGCTCGAAAAACCAGGTGACATGGGCACGATGCCATTTGGTCGGTGAGGCGTCGGCCATCGACTGGACGATCTGGTCCTCGGCCGACAGGCGCGCGGCGCGGCGTTCGGTCTCGGCGCGCACGCGGCAAAACGCGTCGCGCCAGTGCAGCCGGGCTTGATCCAGACTTTCCGCCGATGCGAGTGGCTCGCCGCCGCCGACGCTGCGCAGGGCGGGCGAAAGCGCGGTGCGCGCCATGGATTGACTCCGTAACGATATGCAAACGGCTGCTGCAGTCGACGTACGTACGGATACGAATTATGGACGCAATTGTTCCATCGCAGACAGCCGGGAGCAACCTGGAATCGCTGCGGAGCAGGCATTTGACAGGTTTGTGATTGCGGCGTGACGCCGCCGCGGGCTGAAAGCCCGGATTCGCCAGGCGATTCACGCATGAATCGATGGCCGCTCGCCCGTTTTGAGGCGGTTGGCGAGGGTTGACGCGAGTGTTGGCTAAAGGGCCGCCGGCCGCTCCGCTGTTGACGGAACGACGAGGGCAGCCTCATCGCTCGGATGAAACCGGTGGGCGCTAGCGCCACTCGGCGGCGCGGCGCAATTCGGCCTCGTCGAAGATGGTGAGCGCGCGGCCGCGGATTTCAAACATGCCCGCCCGTTGAAATTCGCCCACCACCTTGCTGACGTGCACCGGGGTCAGCCCGGTCGCGTCCGCGATGTGGCGCTGACGCAACGGAAACTCCATGGTGTCGCCTTGGCGCATGCCGCGCTTGGCCAGCCGATCGGCGATATTGATGATCAGCCGGGCGATCCGTTCGTCGGCCGTGCGGCGGCCGAGATCGAGCGCCATTTGGTCGAACTGAATGCGCTCCTCCGCCCAGAGCTTGGACACTTTTTCCAGGAGGTCGGTGTGGTTGAACAACAGCGCCTTGAGCTTGCTGCGCTTGAACTTGCGGTATTCGACCTCGGTGATCGCTTCCACCGTTCGGCCCGACATTGGTTCCAACAGGCCCGCCACCGACACGATGTCGCCCGGCAGCAGGAACGACAGCGTCTGCCGCCGGCCGTCCGCCAGCGTGATCGAGGTCGCGGCCCAGCCGCTGCAGATGAAAGGGACGAATTCCGACCATTCCTTGTGGTGGAAGATAGTGTGCCGCGCCGGAATGCGGTGAACCGTCGAGTGCAGCGGCGGCAGGCCCGGCAGGCTCTCGGTTCCCGCTAATTTCTTCCTGATCTCGCCGCACAGGCTCAACTGGTAAGCCGCGCAGACGCCGCATGCCGCGACGTTCGGCAGCGCAGACGCTGCGGCTTCGCCCGCATCGGGTTTGGCGACGCTCGCTGGCTCTAGAAGGGTGGTATTGCCGGCGTCGAAGGACGATGGTTCGGAGGAGAACTCGGTGCTTGCGATGTTGGCCTGACTGTCGAGTGGCTGTTTTCTTCCGACTTTCTGGGTGGCCAGAGTTACCAAGTGTCGTTTCCTTTTCTTTAAGACATCGCGACTAACTGGTACAGCTCTACCAGCGAACAAATCAAGAATTGTCACACTGGATCGCAGAAGTAGGCGCGACTGTTCTCCTCGATGGATGTTGGGGTATTTGTATATACTTGCCTGCTGGCTCGCCTTGACTTGCATCAATTTTGAGGAGACTTATCTTCGAATCACATGCAAGAATATCTATTCGCAATATACAGATCGTGTATAGTACAATTAATTCAATCTAGATTGTTATTTTGGAATATTGAACGTGTGGCCCGGAGCACCGCGACGCAGCCGCGTTCTACACGCGCTGACGGATCGCCAATCCCGCCAACCGCCATTTCGATTGTTATCTTAGATTGTTATTTTTTAGCGCACCCATTTTTAATCGCGATTTATCCCGGATCGTCGATGCTCACGGGCAGATGTATGTCCAAGTAGCGTCAACAATAACTATACAAAAATGTTTGATCGAATTGGCTTCACTCGTGCCAGACAATCGGCACGCGCAAGGACACGTTCGCGTTATTTGCCGCTCGCATGCTGCAAGAAGCCCCTTGACCGCGCCGCAGATCAAAGCGCCCTGACCGTACCAGCCCGCGTTCGACGGCCGGAAATTTCGCAGGGCGCGGCATGAAGAACGCCACCGTCAATCTGCGGAATCTCGTGACCGTCGTCGCCGACCCGAGCTCGTACTGGCGCCGCGCAATCTATGGAATTTTGCGCAGCTTCGGGGCCAATAAGGTGCTCGAGGTCGAGCATTCGATGGACCTGATCCGCATCCTGTCCAGCCAGAAGATCGATATTCTTATCGTCGACACTCAGATTCATCCGCACAATTGGCACAAGCTCACGCACATGATCCGCCGCAATGCCACCAACGAAAATCGCACCGTGCCGATCCTGCTGATGTCCAACGACACCAGCGAGCGGATCGTCAAGGATGCGCGCGACGCCGGCGCCAACATGGTGGTGGCGAAGCTGATGTCGCCCAACATTCTTTACGACAGACTTTGCTGGATCGCGTTCAATCCGCGTCCCTTCGTCGACTGTCCGAGCTATTTCGGACCGGACCGCCGCTTCAAGATCGAAGGCTATCCGGGTGGCGTCGGCCGGCGTAAAGGCGACAAGATCATCAAGGTCGCGGAGGAAGTCGGTCCTGCCCTCGCCCAGGACGACATCGACAGCCTTTTCAAAGCAGCCAAGACAGATGCGCAAGATGCCTGACAACAGCCAGCCGGACGTGCGGATTTTCTATGCCAACACCCGCTTCGAGCAAATGGCGCGGCGGCCAGGCGGCGTGCCGCGGCAAAAAGCCATGGCGCAGGCGCAGGCAAAGATCGACGAGTTGAAATCCGGCTTCAACGACTGGCTCGACCGCGAACTACGCCAACTCAACGATGCGCTGGCGAAAGTCGAAAACGATCTCAACGACAACGCTTCGCTCGAGACCGCCTACCGTAATTGTGCCCAGTTGCAGAGCGTCTGCGCAGCCATGGGCTTCGAGCTCGTCACTTTCGTTGCGGAAAATCTCTGCAAGATCATTTCGACCATGATGTCCGGCGCGGCCTACGACAAGGACATCGTCGACTGCCACATCAACGCGTTTTTATTGGCCAAAACGGACCAATATCGCGCCATGAGCCCCGAGCAAGTGCCGGAAATGGCCAGCGGGCTGCGCCGGGTCGTCGAACTCGCCGGCAGGAATTCCGTCCGCAAATCCGCGGCGATGGACGAATAGTCTTTTCGCCGGCATTCACCGCGCAAGCCGCCAGCGTCTGACCGGTCAACCCGCAGCCGGGTGAATTGCTTGCCGCCGTTGCTGGAACTTGACCACCTGCAAGGCCGTGTCGCGCCGCAACTTGTTGAAGACCATGCGGCACTGATCGAGAATATGCTCCGGCATGACGCGCTTGTCGGCGGACAGCATCAAGATCGCCTTGGTGGTCGGCCACGACAGCCCAACCGCCTTAGCAATAATCAGGATGGTCTCCGTGCTCTCCTGCACCATGACGCGCTCGACCACGTCGATGGACAGGCCGCACATGACTGCCAGCGCGACCGCCACTTCCTCAAACTTGCCGACCCGGGCGAAGGCCTCGACCTCGATTTCGCTAAGCCGGTGGGCTGCCTGCATGGATCCGATCAGCGCCTGCGCCGCGGCATAATCGCGCGAGGCGATTGCGGTCTTCGCCTGGATCGCGCCGGCGACCTCCGCCACCACGTCGCGAACTTGGCTGGCGTGGCCGGGATTGGCCGCCTCGAGCGCGGCACGCACGGTATTGGACGCCGACGTCAGCAGTTTAAGGAATTGCGCACGCGGGATTTCCGGCCGCGAACCGACGGCTTGCGCCAGGGCATCGTCGCCTTCCGACCGCTTTACCAGCCTGACGTAGCCAGCCTCGGAGAATTTAGCCCCCGCGTTCTGCGCCGTGCTCAGCGCGACATCGCGGTTGCCGCGCTCAACCAACACGTCGGTGACGGTTTCGGGTAACACCCGTCGCCGTGAGATCGCCAAGAGGTGCTGCTGGCTCTTGCTCTTCGCATTCTCGACTAACGTGACGTTGTCGAGCAATTCCGAGCGCGTGAGAACCGGGCCTGCGACCTCGATCGCATCGTCGAACGCCAGCGTGCGGATGACTTGCGGCGGCGCATTGCCGACGCCCGCCAGGCGTCGCGCGAGCGTGACGCGGGCGGACTGCTCGATATCGGCGATCAGATGGTTGAACACGTTGTCGAACACGGCAACGTGGTCTTTGGTGAAATGGCCCGATCCGAAGACGAATAGGTCGGTGACGCGCCGTAGCGTCTTGACGCGCCGGTCAGCCGAGCCGTGCGCGAGGGCGTCTTCCAGCTCCTGGATGATTGCGTACTGCGCGGTCATTGTCCGTCATCCTTGTATGCGTGCGGCTCGGCGCGGCGGCCGGCGCGGGTGGCTAATAAACGACGTCGACGCCGACTTGCGCCGCTTCCTGCTCCGAAATCTGCGGGGGGACAAACTCGGCCGGGCCGCCCTGCAGACGGCTCATCAGACGATCCTTCAAATCCGCCACGGAGATGGCGGAAATGACCTTCTGCTCGAGCTGCATGCGCTGCTCGTCGTCCAGCGACCCGTCATTCGCCGCTTCCGCATAGCGCGTGAGCGCGTCGCCGAGCGCCTCGAATTCCTGCTTGTGACGATCGAAGCTCTGCAGCGTGACGATCAACTCACGATCCGGCCGGCCGCTGCCCATCACCAGCTTGGTGACCTGATCGACCGTCTCCTCGAGACGCAGGACATTGTCGAGCAGGAGCGCGGCGAATACGGCGATAAAGGCTCCGACGTCTTTCGGCTCTTTGTCTTTCACAATCCCATTCCTCAGATCGCGGCGGCGGCCGCCTTCGACATCGCATGGCAAAGGTTAGGATAGCTTGCCCATCACCTGTTCGATCTTTTCCCGCAGCGTCGTCGCCGTGAACGGCTTGATCAGGTAATTGTTGACGCCGGCCTGCGCCGCTTTAACGACGAGCTCCTTGTCGCCGCGCCCGGTGAGCAGGATGAATGGGACCTTACGAACCACAGGATGTCCGCGCACGGCCCGTAACAGGCCGAGGCCGTCCATCTCCGGCATATTGAAGTCGGAGATGATCAAGTCGAGCGGCTGCAGCGAGGCGATCTCCATCGCCTGCTTGCCGTGTTCCGCCTCATGGATGTGCCGGAATCCGATCTCTTCCAGCGTCATACGGGTCATTTGCCGCACGCTGTTTTGATCGTCGACAACGAGGACTTTGATGGCTACCGCATTTGGCATTCTCGTTACTCCTGGGCGGCCCTTTCGCCTGCGGCGGCGGGCGCCGGTTAGTCCTCGTCAAGTCAACGCGAATTTCGCGGCCGATGCAGTGTTCGCCGACAGGGCCGTACCCACCGGCGAATTGACGGCAAGATCCGATAGCTTCTCGACGTCGAGAATGAACGCGACACGTCCGTTGCCGAGAATTGTCGCGGCCGCAATTCCCGGAACCGAACCGTAGCTCTCCTCGATGCTCTTGATCACCACCTGCTGGTGGCCGCACAGCTCGTCGACGACGAGGCCAAAGCGCGTACCTTCACCCGCATCGGTGATGATGACGACCCGCTCGCCCGACTCGCCGGCCGTCGAACTGATTTCCAGCAAATCGCCGAGATGAACCAGAGGCACGAATTCTCCGCGCAATTGCAGCATGCCGCGCGTGCCGATGAGGTTGCTGACCTCGGACCGCGCCGGCCGCAGACACTCGACGATGGACGACAGCGGCATGACGTAGGTCTGCTGCCCGGTCTTGATGACCATGCCGTCCATGACGGCCAGCGTCAGCGGCAGCGCCAATTGGATGGTCATGCCGCGGCCACGCTCCGACTTGAGCGATATGCGCCCGCCGATGTCCTGGATGTTGCTGCGCACGACGTCCATGCCGACGCCGCGGCCGGAAATGTCGGAGACGGTTTCCGCCGTCGAAAATCCGGGCAGCATGATGAGATTGCTGATCTCGTCCTCGGTGAGCGTGGCGTCGGCGCTGACCAGGCCTTTTTCCCGCGCCTTCTTGAGCACGCGGTCGGAATTGATCCCGGCGCCGTCATCCTTGATCTCGATGACGATGCGGCCGCCGCGATGCTCGGCGGACAGACGAATAATGCCTTCCTCGCTCTTGCCGGCGGCCAGCCGGTCGGCCGGCGATTCAATACCGTGGTCAACCGAATTGCGGATGATGTGGGTGAGCGGATCGCCCAGCCTTTCGATGATCGAGCGATCGACCTCGGTGGTCTCGCCGACCATCTCCAAACGTACTTTCTTGGCCGTCTTCGCCAACAATTCACGCACGAGCCGCGGCATACGCTGAAACACCGAGCCTACCGGCTGGGCACGCATCGACATCACGCTGTCTTTGAGTTCGCGCGTGTGATGGATGACCTCCTCGAGCACCTGCGACAACCGGCCGCTGGTGCCCTCCGGCAGGTCCTGAACGATCTGTCCGAGCATGGCCTGGGCGATGACCAACTCGCCCACCATGTTGACGACGCGGTCGATTCTTTCGAGTTCGATTCGGGTCGTGGTCGCGGCCGGCTTGGCGCTCGGCGACCGGGCCGCAGCGGCCGGCTCGCCCGCATCGGCGGGCGTGGCTGTCGGCGGCGCCTTGTCCGGAGGCGGTGCGGGCGGCGCGGCAACGGATTTCTCTTCCGGCATCGCGGGCACAGGCGCGCTTGCGAATTCCGGCTCGGCCGCGGGCGCAAGAGGCGGCGCGGTGTCGACGATCTCGAGATCGCAATCGTCGACGACGAACTCGAAGATTTCATCGATCTGCGCGCGTGTCGCCGCCGTCTGCAGAGTGCCGGTCCACCAGATATACGGGCGGTCCGTTTCCAGATCCGCCAACGCCGGCAGGCAGTCGAGCTGCGCCGACAAATCGAGCGTACCGAGATTGCGCAAATTGCGCAGGATGTAGAGCGGCTCGTTCGATTTCTTCAGCATGTCCCGCTTGGGCCGGAAGGTGATCGCATAGGAATGCGGGCCGTCGGCGACTTCCGTCTCGGCGGGCACCGGCGTGAAGTCGACGGGAACGGGGGTGAAATCGATACCTTCGAATTCGGCCGGCGCCGGGGAATCGTCGTCTTCGGCGCCCTTTTGGTCATGTTCGATGATGTGCTCAAGCGCCGTACGGCATTCGTTGCCAAAGCCCGCGGGGACGGCTTCGCCGGCTTGCGACATTTGGACGAGGTCGGACAGCACGTCGCTGGCTGACAACAGGACGTCGATCGTCTCAGGCGTCGCCGTCAGGCTGCCGCGGCGGACGCCGTCAAGCAGAGTTTCAAAAACATGCGCGAACCCAACCAGCGCCTCGAAGCCAAAGATGCCGGCGCCGCCCTTGACCGAATGCACGGCGCGGAACACCGCGTTGACCGTGTCGTCGGACGCGTGCCCTTCGCGAATCTCCGTCAACCCCGCCTCGATCTGCTGCAAGGCCTCGTTACATTCTTCGAAGAATGTCTGCTTGAGTTGGTCCAGACTTGCCATAACCGTCAGCCCTTAAATGCTTTCGACGCCTAGGGAACAACCTTGCGCACCGTTTCAACCAGGCGATCTGGATCGAACGGCTTGACCATCCATCCGGTGGCGCCAGCCTCGCGCGCGAGATTCCGCTTGTCCGCCTCGCTCTCGGTGGTCAGCACCAGGATCGGCGTGTCCTTGTGTTCCGGCTTGCTGCGCAGCTGCCGTATGACCTCGTAGCCGTCCATGCGCGGCATGTTGATATCGGTGATGACGACGTCGACCCGCTCATTGACGAGGACATCAAGCCCATCTTGGCCATCCACGGCTTGCAGCACGTCGAATCCCGCCTCGGCCAAAGTCAGCATCAGCATGTCGCGCATCGTCTTGGAGTCGTCGATGGTCAGGATTCGCTTACTCATGACATCCTCACTGCTTTGCTGAAGATCGGGGTTGGCTGTGTCCTGCAGTTCGCTGTCGCTAGCGGCCAAAGGCGGGGCGTCTTGCGCCGGAATCTGCACCTGCTCCGGCTCCGAGGCCTTCCCCGCGCTGGGAACCTCGCTCCAGGTCGGATGAATTCCGAGGTCGTCGAACGCCGAGGTGAAGGCGGCCGATGGATTTTCGATCGCGATGCCGCCGCGGTGCGAGCACGCGGAAAGCAGCACTTGAATGCAAGGCACCGTCAGCATATCGACAGCCGAGGCATCGAGGCAGAGCGGGCGCTCGTCGCTCATGCCGTGCAGCAACGTTTCGCGAAAGCCCTCGGCTGCGGCAAGATCGAGGATCGCCGGCAATACCATTCTTCTATTCGCGTCGTTGCTCATGAGGTAACCTGCGTCCTGGAATTCAACCGAAAACCCTTTGCATCGTCAGGCGCGTACAGCCCCGGTCACATGCGCCTTCGAATCGGCCTCGCAAGCGGTGAGGATCGCGTCGGCCATACGTGACAGCGAGTGTTGGTGCATCACCGCGCCGCGCTCGAAAGCGACCTTCGGCATGCCGTAGATGAGCGACGAGGCTTCGTCCTGGCCAAGCGTGGTGGCGCCTGCGTTGCGCATTTCGAGAAGCCCCTCGGCGCCGTCCTTGCCCATGCCGGTCAGGATCGCGCCGACAGCGGCGCCTTTCGCGACGCGCGCGAACGAGCGAAACAGCACGTCCACCGACGGACGATGGCCGGAGACCGTCGGCCCATCGTTCAACGCGCAACGGTACACGCCGGCGCTGCGAATAAGCTCAAGGTGAAACGAGCCGGGCGCGATATAAACGTGGTTGGGCTCGACGACTTCGTTGTGCACGGCTTCCGACACCGTCATCGGACATTCCTTGTTGAGCCGCTCAGCGAACGCGGCGGTGAAACGCGGCGGCATATGCTGGGTGACGAGCACCGGCGGGCACTCGGCCGGCATGTCCATCAGCACGGCCTTGAGCGCTTCCACGCCGCCCGTCGAAGCGCCGATCGCGATAATCTTGTCCGGCATGCTACGCGGCCGATCGATCTGCGGCGCACGCGCGGTCGTCGCGGCGCGGCGCGCCCCGACCCGCGCATGAGCGGCGGACTTGACCTTCGCCTGGAGTTCGGCGGCGATGCCGAGCATTGCGTTGGAGACGTCGCTGCTCGGCTTGGCGATGAAATCAACGGCGCCGATTTCGAGCGCGTCGAGCGTCGTTTCGGCGCCGGCCTGCGTGAGCGTGGAGACCATGACCACCGGCATCGGCCGCAGCGCCATGATCTTGCGCAGGAAGGTCACGCCGTCCATGTTCGGCATCTCGACGTCGAGGGTCACGACATCGGGGTTGAGCGCCTTGATGCGGTCGCGCGCGATGTAGGGATCGCTCGCCGTGCCGACGACCTCGATCTCGGGATCGGCGTTGAGCAATAGCGTCAGCAACTGGCGGATGACCGATGAATCGTCGACGATAAGAACACGTACCCGTTTGCTCATGAGATCGCCCATTATCTGAACAGTTGGATGTCGCCGGCCGTCGTGCGCGTTGATAGACGACGGACGTATTCGGTTTCCTCGCGCGCAACGGCGGTCAATTCGTTGGTGCCCAAGAGCCGCCGCACGACTTTCCCGGTCGCCGGCGTGTAGTGGATGCGCCGCGGCAGTTGCCCACCGAGGTCCTGGGCAATGCAGCGCAACCCTTCGGCCTCCAGATAGCGCAAGATGAATTCGGAGTTTTCCGTGCCTATCGCGTTGATGGTATCGGTGACGTTACCACCGCCGAACACCTTGATCTCCAGCGAATCGCGCGAGCAGCCGGCTTTCATCAGCTCGTTGATCAGCTTCTCCATGGCGAAGTTGCCAAACCGCGTCGATTGCAGATCGCCGGCCCATTTGCCGGCGTGGCTGTGCGGCAGCATGAAATGATTCATGCCGCCGATGCCGGTCCGCTTGTCGCGGATGCACGCCGACACGCAAGAGCCGAGCACGGTGACGAGGACTTCGTCGGGCTTCGACGTCACGTAGAACTCGCCCGGGAATACCTTCACCATCCAGCCCGCGCTGGCCGAATCGAAGAATCGCCGCGTGGCGACGGCATTGGCTCCGTTCACCACCCCGCTGTCGCTCGGCTGCCGTAGTGCTGTCGCGCCGCTCAAGCTGTCCTCCGATAGGTCGTCCGGCCGATAAGCCGCAGGCCGGGATGCGTTCCGACCAACGACTCGGAGTGGCCGATATAGAGCCAGCCGCCCGGTTTAAGCTTCTGCGTAAGGCGTTCGACCAGCGCCGTCTTGGTGGGACCGTCGAAATAGATCATCACGTTGCGGCAAAAGACGGCGTCGAAATTGCCGGTGAACGGCCACTCTTCCATCAGATTGAGACGGCGGAAGGCGACCAGGCCGCGAATGTCGCGCCCGACCACCACCTGCTCGCTATTGCGGTCGCCGTCGACCGGCTCGAAGAACTCCCGGTAGGTTTTGGGTACTTCGTCGATCGAATTGGCGGGGTACTCGCCGCGCGCACCTTTGGCGATCACCTCGGTATCGATGTCGGTTGCCAGTATGCGCACGTCGTGCCGGTCGATGTCGCGAATCTCCCGCTTGAGCACGACGGCGATGGAATACGGCTCCTCGCCCGTCGAGCAGCCGGCCGACCAGACCCGCAGACGATGGCCGACCTTGCCGTGCGCTGCCTGCACGAAGGGAACGGCGACATGGCTGCGGAAATGATCGAAGTGATGCGCCTCGCGGAAGAACTTGGTGAGGTTGGTCGAGATCGCGTTGATGAAGCTTTCCAGCTCGGACGCGTTCGCCGCAAGGTAGGCGCGGTATTCGCGGAAAGACGTCATCTCCAGCGCGCGCAGCCGTCGCGACAAGCGGCTGTACACCAGGTTGCGCTTGGTATCCGAGAGGGCAATTCCCGCCTGCTCATAGGCGTACTGCGCCAAGCTACGGAAGTCGGCGTCGGAGAACTCGAACTCTCGCGCGGGCTCGATCGCGACAGGCTCGCAGATCGCGAGCGACGCCGCACCGCGATGGTCACGCAACATGCTGATAGCTCTTCTGCCTCTGCTCGTCCGAACGTTCGATATCGGCGTCGATACGGAAGAACGAGACCCGCTCGTCCATCGCCTTGGCCTGATGCTCCAGCGTCTTGGCGGTCGCTGCGTTTTCTTCGACCAGCGCCGAGTTCTGCTGGGTGACGTCGTCCATCTGCGTCAGCGCCTTGTTGACCTGCTCGATGCCGGTCGCCTGCTCCGCGCCCGCATTGGCGATGTCGGCCACGAGATCGGAGACCTTCTTGATCGAATCCACGATCTCGTGCAGCGAGGCGCCCGCTTTGTTGACGAGATCGACGCCCTCCTGCACCTGGCTCGAGCTGTTGGTAATGATGTCCTTGATGTCCTTGGCGGCTTGCGAGGAACGCTGCGCCAGGCTGCGCACTTCCGACGCCACCACGGCAAAGCCGCGGCCGGCCTCGCCAGCGCGCGCGGCTTCCACCGCCGCGTTGAGGGCGAGCAGGTTGGTCTGCCGCGCGATCTCGTCGATCACCCCGATGATATCGGCGATCTTGCGCGAGGAATCCTCGATTCTGGACATCGCCTCGACCGCTTTGGCGGCCACGCGGCCGCCGCGGTCGGCGAGATCGCGGGTGGTGATGGCGGATTGGTTCGCCGCGACGGCGCTCTCGGCATTCTTCTTCACCGTCGCCGAGATCTCCTCCATCGAGGCGGAGGTTTCTTCGAGGCTCGCCGCCTGCTCCTCGGTCCGCTGTGACAGGTCCGTGGTGCTGGTGGCGATTTCGGCCGACGCGTTAGTGACTTCCGCGGCCGACGCTTTGATTTCGGCGATGGTGGCGCCGATCCGCTCCGCCATGGCATTGGCGTCGGTCTTCAGCTTGCCAAACATGCCGCGGTAATCGGCCATGATGCGCTGGGTGAGATCACCGCCGGCGAGCGCGCTCAGCATGCCCGCCACATCCGCTAGCGACTTGCCGGTGTTCTCGCACAGTTCATTCATCACAGTGGCAAGGTTGAGCATGAAGCCCTTCTTGCCCGCGAGCGGCACCCGCTTGCCGAAATCGCCGTTGACCGCGGATTTGGCGATATCGTCGATCTCTTCCTGGATCGCCAATTCGACGGTCTCGTTGCGCCATTCGACGACGGTCCCCGCACGTCTGCCGTGCTGGTCGATGACCGGCGTGGCGATGTGTTGGAATTTCTGACTGCCGATGGCGATGTGGGATTCCCGCCGGCCGGTGAGCTCGTTCATCAGCTTGCGCTGATTTCCCGGATCCTTATGGAACGTGTCCATATTGGCGCCCATCAGCTTACCGGTGTCGAAGTTCGGCAACGCCTTGCGCAGCTCGGGCTCGGCCTCCTGCAGCATCTCCCGCATGGTCGCGTTCATGTAGACGATGTTGTAGTCCTCGTCGGCGACCATGACGTTCGATGACACGACGTCGAGCGCCGACCGTGCGCGCAGGTTGGCGACCTTCTCCGCGATCGACTGGCGGAAGATTTCGGTCGCCTTGGCGATGTCACCGACTTCGTCGCCGCGCTTGGTGTAGGGCACGTCAACGATATGGTCCTTGGTCAGCTCGACCAGCACCTCCGCCATCTTGCTGAGCGGGTTCGAAATTCCGCGGCTGATAAAGAACGACGCCACGCAACCGATGCCGACTGCGATCAGCATCACGATGCCAAGCACCATAAAGTTCCGGTCTTGGTCGCGGTCGTTGATGGCGATCTGACGGTCGCGGAAGTCCTTGCTGGAATCGACCAGCTCATCGGTGAGATTTGCAATCGCAGAAAAGGTGCGCGTGGCGCTCATCATCAACGTCAAGGCGGTAGCGGCGTCGCCGTCGGCCATGTCGATGACGCTCTTGGCCTGCTTGATGTAAGTGCCGACGGCGACGTTGAGCTTGCCGATCATGTCGCCGGCTTTGCCCTGCTTGAATTCGTCGAGGGCCTTCAATTTCGCCGAAATGTCGGTCAGCGCCCGGCTCGCACTGTCGCCTAGCTCCTTGATTTTTTTTGCATCGGTTTCATTGGCCGCGGTCGCCATGAGGCGATAGAGGTGAACCTGCGAGGTCCACGCGGCACCGCTGAATTCCGTCACGACCTCGGCCTGGCGGACCGGGCCGACCATGAGCGAATAGACCTGTGCTTGGTTTTGACGTTGCGAATACAAGGCGTAGGAGCCGACGCCGATCAGCACCACGATCAGGAACGCTGGCGCGAACATCGCTTTCCATTTAAGGCGCAAATTTCCAAACCAGGAAAACATTGTCTCAATCCTCATTTTCTCCACCGGGAAGGCAAGCGAGGCCGCGGAGCGGCCCCGCTTTACGCCGTTATTGCTTGTAGACACCCGAGCAAATGATGGTTTCACCTTCGACGTCGCAGTAAGCCTCCTTCGGCTCGATCTTCTTGGTCACCGGATTGACGAATTTGTAATCCTGCCAGAAGGTCTTCTGCTTCGCCGCGAGCGCCATGCGCTCCTTGACGTAGTACTTGCCGTCGACGTCTTGCGCTTCGGACATGTCCTTGCCGATCAGTTTCGGGCTGGCGCCGTGCGCCAGCACCTTGCCGTTCGTGCTGTAGACAAGGACGTACAGATCGCGGTCGGTGAAATCGCCGGGCTTCTTGTCGAACTCGGCATAGGCCTTTTCCGCACCCTCTTTTTTGAAGAGGGTAACGGCCTTGTTCACCATGGCGACGGCCTCGTCCTTGGTGGCAAATTCGCCGCCCCACGCGGGGGCGGTGACACCGGCGGCAATGGCAACCACAGTCAGAATTTTCATTGCTTTCATTTCAGTTTCTCCTCAGGCTCGCTTCAGAACTCTTTCCAGTCCGGATCGGCATTGACGGCGGTGGCGAGCGCGGTCTGCATGCGGCGGACCGGGCTGCCGGCGTTTGCTGCGGCCGCACGCTTGGGCGCCGTC
>Ga0335078_10000221_pt1 | contig 93893 bp, 70 predicted proteins | sample Lox_Sample_32_FD_206711 | JGI IMG/M metagenome (GOLD analysis project Ga0335078, IMG submission 206711) | Soil microbial communities from Loxahatchee National Wildlife Refuge, Florida, United States - Lox_Sample_3.2 | ecosystem: Environmental > Terrestrial > Soil > Wetlands | place: USA... | reverse complement strand
CACGTTGACGCGGCGACTAAGTCCAACACGGGCGCGGCTCCGCGAATTCACGCAGTCAATTCCACTCCCAATTAGGGATTGACGTAATTGAGGTTTGACATTCCGCATGGCGCGGCTCCGCCCGGCTCAAGGGTAGGCCGCGCCTGCACATCGCAGCAACGTAGCATACCCCTGCGCCGGCACCATTCTGCCCCAAGGTCGTGCTCCCTCCGAACCTGTCTGTAGCTCGCACCGCTCTGCCGGTTGCGACGTGAACGAATGCTGGTCCGCGTTCATCTCCGGATGTCTTTCGAGGAACTTGCCTTCCGCACGCGAAGAAAATTCCCAGCGCGGACAATCGAGAGTCCTATTTTCTTTTCCAGGCAGCTCCCCATTACGGTGCCTCGCCGCCATCGGCGATGATAGGAAAGACGCGCGTCAGTAACGAAAGAGAGGGCCATTTGCCGGCAGGGACGGGGAAATCGGTCATCGTGGTCGGCGGAGGCGTGGCCGGCATGAGCGCTACATGTGCTCTTGCAGAGGGCGAAGTCCATGTGCGTCTCATTGAACGAAGAGCATATCTCGGCGGCCGGGCCACCTCCTATCGCCATCCAGGCGTGGACGAGGTCATCGACAACTGCCAGCACGTGCTCTTTGGCTGCTGCACCAATTTGATCGGTTTCTACCGGCGCATCGGGGTCGATAGCAAGATCCATTGGACGCACACAATGACCATGATCGAGCCCGGCGGGCGGCGATCGGTGCTAGGGGCCTCGTGGCTACCGGCTCCGCTGCATGGTTTGCTCAGTCTGCTGGCGGCTAAAGCCTTCACGCGCGAAGACAAAAAATCCCTGCTGCGCGCCTTCTCGATCGTTCTGAGAACTGCTCCAAAGGACTGCTCGACGCAGTCGTCGCTCGGCGAATGGCTGCGGCACAATAGACAAACCAAGGGTGCCATCGAGCGCTTTTGGCGGCTGGTGATCGCCAGCGCCCTCAATGCCGATGTGGATGAGATCGCTCTTCCCTACGCGGTCAAAGTGATTCGGGAGTTGTTTTTGAACTCGACGCAGGCCGGCGCAATGGGCATGAGCACTGTGCCGCTAAACGAGCTTTACGCCGGCGCGGAGCAATTTTTGCGCGAACGGAGCGGCGAAGTGGTCTTCAATGCCGGCGTAGAGGGCGCGGAGTGGAACGAAGAGACCTCGCAATGGACGCTGCTCACGCGCGCCGGTGCATTCGTTGCGGACTATCTAGTATTGGCGCTACCGTTCGATGCCATTGCAAAGCTGTTGCCGCATATGCCTGCCGCTGAAAGCACCGAAGCTTTCGCCCAGAAAATCGTCCGCTTTGAACACGGGCCCATTTGCAGTGTGCATCTCTGGTTCGACCGCGAGTTCACGGATCTCAAACACGCCGTCCTGCTCGACCGCACGATCCACTGGATGTACAACAAGAGCCGTCTCCAGCCGGATCGAAAAGGGAAGGGCAGCTATCTGGAACTTGTCGTCAGCGCGTCGCACAAGTTTGCGGCGCTCAACCGCGAGCGGGCGATCGAGCTGGCCATTAGCGAGCTCAAGGAATTCTTTCCCGCTGGCACCGGCGCGAAGCTCGAAAAAGCCGCGTTGGTCAAGGAGGTCGGCGCCACGTTTGGAGTGCCACCCGGCATTGACAATTTCCGGCCGGACGCCCAGTCCTCGCCATGGCCCAACTGCGTTCTCGCGGGCGACTGGATCGCCACTGGATGGCCCTCCACCATGGAAAGCGCTGTGCGTAGCGGGCACCTGGCGGCGGAGGCCGTGTGCGCGGCGCTGGGCCAAAGGCGCACAATTCTGAATCCGGATCTAAAGCCGGCTGGACTGATGAGATGGCTGAGGAAACGGTGAGAGGATCCTGTGCCGGCGGGTGCCTTTTATTTCACGTCAGGCGTGCGTTCCTTGAAGATATCGTCGGTTATGCCATTGATCAGGCAGGTTATCAAGGTGGCGAGCAAGTCTCGCGATTCATGAGGCATTTTGGTGAATTGGATTCCAACCTGTTTTTCCTGTGGATTAACCCATCGCGTCTGTCCAGAGGTGCGTAGGATTTGCCCGAAGACAGGGAGAACCATTTCCACTCGGGCTAGAGCGCCGGGAGCGAAAGGCTTTTCGAGTCGAACGCAGCAACCGCCCAGACTGATGTTTATATATTCGCACCACTGTTCGGCCCGGTTATGAATCAGGGTTCCGTAGACTCCATTCAGTGCATAGCGCACATGTGCGCGGCGCTGAATGCAGGGCTGCCACGCTGCGCCGATTCCCGGTGTTGGATCAATGCCAGATGACATTGTCCTAGATCCCCTTCGTCGTTGAGTCTGCGAATCGCTCTCCTAGGAAAGACCTGTTTTTCGAGGCGCTGCAAGTTCAATTAAAAGACAAGAGATTCGTTGCAAGTAATTGATAATGCATCGCTTCCGTCGAGAAGAATCACAGGCGCCTGCGTTTGTGATACATGCCGCGCCCGCCAGCCCGCAGGCTGGTGCGGCAAGCCGATAATTCCTTCAAATATCATCATCGGCAGAGTGTCGAAATGCTGCAGCCATTTCTTCTCCGCCGGTAACAATTGCGCAAAATGGTCCCTCATGTTGAAACGAGGAACGCCGGACTGAAGCTGCATCGTTTTTGCGCTCGCATCTCATTCTTGCGGACTGATTCCTTCATAGCCGGTGAATGCGAGGCAGGTAGACGCTCGAAGGGCGGGTCTGGGATTTTTCTTGCACACGAGGCGGCAAGGCGTAAGATGGTGTGAATCGCCAAGATAGCGTAAGAGGAGTTTTATGCGCAGAGCTATCGTTACCGTTCTGGTGTGTGCCATTGGTGCGTTTTGCTCGTTACCGATCGCGGGCCAAGGCGCCGTGACCCCGAAGACTCCGACTAGAATCCAGAAGAACCAACCGCCGAAGACCGCTGCGGCGCAAGTGCCGCTGAAGCCCTTCACTGCCAACTTCCATGTAACGACGACAAGTACGTCAGCCGCGCACGGCGCCGTTACACGTGAAGAGGACGAATTGATTGCCCGCGATTCCCAGGAACGAAGAGTGGTGGCCACGACGCCGGTAGCAGCGCAGGGAGCTGCGGCCCCGGTGACGCATGTCAGCCTCTACGATCCGGTGGCACGCACCAATAGCAGTTGGTCCATCCCGGGCAAGCAGGTGACGGTGACGCCTTTTCCGCAGCCGGGTGCCCGCACCAATTGCAATCCATCTGCTTCGCATGGTCAGCCCCCGAAGCCAACCATTGAAGAATTGGGGAAACAGACCATCCAGGGGATTGAAACGGACGGCCGGCGCATTACCGTAGCGGTCCCTGCAACGGCGAAGCAGCCGGCCATGACACGGGTCACCGAGGAATGGACCGCGACAGATCCGGGATTGCGGGGATTCGTGGCGCGCGAGAGCATGGATGAGGAGCCGACGTTCAAGACCTCTAGAGAATTGCAGAACTTTAGCGAAGGTGACCCGAATCCGGCATACTTCCAGCCTCCTGCGGATTACCAGGTGGTGAACAAGCCCGCGCCGGGAACGAACTGCCCAGCGACTCAAGGGACGCCATCGCAGTTTGCGCCCATTGCGCCGCCTCCGCCGGCATAGTTGCCGCTCAAAGCGCCGCGTGGCGCAGATTGCGGCGCGCGGCCGCCTTGGGCCCAGGGCACGAGCCAAAGGCTCTGGGTCCGCGTGCGCACTATTGTACGCACGCGCCCATCGGAGCGAAACTCACTGCGCTGGCTTTAGCTCGATCGAGACCATCTCGTAGGGAACGTCGCCGATATTGGCAAAGGTGTGCGTCTTACCCCTGCCAGGTGAAAAGCCCACGCGCCCGGTCTCCTGGTCGTCGTCGTGGATCGTGCCGTCGGCGAGGTACTCGCGGATTTTGGATCCGTGAATCACAACGTAGATGTGGTCCAGCGTATGCGTGTGAACCGGGGAGCGGTCGCCGGGCTCAAACTTCCACCGCTCGATCTTAACCTTGGCGTTGTCTTCCAGTATTTGCGCCGGCACCACCCTGCCGGGAGCATTTATCTGTGGCTGAACCACAGTTCCGGGAGCATTTTGTTGAGCCCAAAGCGCGACAGCCAGTAAGGCAACCCCTACGACAAGCCATCCCGTCACCATTCCTGCCAGAAACTTTTTCACGTTCGCATCTCCTTCATGGATGGGGCCATGGCCTCGCCCCAATGTCCCTCACTGTATCCTAGTGCGGTTCCGTTTACACTGAAAAGTTATGGCGGAAGACAAAGAACTGCGCTACGACCCTTCGGCAATCGAGCAGAAATGGCAGGAGCGCTGGGCCGCGGACCCGAAACTCTATGCGGCCGAACCGGCAGGAAGCAACAAGCCCAAGTATTATGTGCTGGAAATGCTGCCGTATCCCAGCGGCCAGCTTCACATGGGCCACGTGCGCAACTATGCAATCGGCGATGCGCTGGCGCGGCAGATGTGGATGCGCGGCTACAACGTGCTGCACCCCATGGGATGGGACGCCTTCGGGCTGCCGGCTGAAAACGCCGCGCTCAAGAACAATACTCCGCCGCGGAAATGGACGCTCGCCAACATCGCCGCTATGAAGCGGCAGATGCTGCGCCTGGGATTAAGCTACGACTGGGCCACGGAAGTAACCACCTGTTTGCCCGAGTACTACCGCTGGAACCAGTGGTTTTTTCTGCGCATGTTCGAGAAGGGTCTGGTTTACCGCAAGAAGAGCAAAGTGAACTGGTGCCCGGAGTGCGCCACGGTGCTGGCCAACGAACAGGTGATCGATGGTTGCTGCTGGCGGCACGAAGACACAAAGGTGGAGCAGCGCGATCTGGAGCAGTGGTTCTTGCGCATCACTGCTTACGCGCAGGAGCTGCTGGACGGTCTGGACAAGCTCGATGGCTGGCCGGAAAAAGTGCGCACCATGCAGCGCAACTGGATCGGGCGCAGCGAAGGGACAGAGGCGGATTTTTTTCTCGAAGAAATCCAACAGGGAATCGGGAATAGGGAGCAGGGATCAGAAGAACAGGGATCGGAGCGGCAGCGGATTCGGGTTTTCACGACGCGCGTGGATACGATCTTTGGCGCAACGAGCGTGCAGCTGGCGCCGGAACATCCACTGGTTGCAACATTTGCAGCGGCCGATGCGCGGCTGAAGGCGCAGGTTGCGGAGTTGCTCGACGAGCAGACGAAGGCGCGAGAGGCCGGCGATGTGGGCGCCATTGAAAAGCATGGCGTGCCCACGGGCCGGTTCGCCATCAATCCCTATAACGGCGAGCGCGTGCCCATATGGGTAGCCAACTACATCCTGATGGACTACGGGACCGGCGCCATTATGAGCGTGCCGGCGCACGACGAACGCGACTTCGAGTTTGCGACAAAGTACGGAATTGAAATCAGGCAGGTGATTCAGCCCGTCCAAAACCCGGACGAAGCGAAGCTCCCGTTCGTGTCGGAAGACGGGGTGCTGGTGAATTCGGGCGAGTACAACGGGATGACGTGCACCCAAGCCCAAAAGCTGCTCCAAGAGTCTGCCGCCCGGCAGCGTTTCGGAGAAGCGAAAGTCATTTTTCGCCTGAAGGATTGGGGCGTAAGCAGGCAACGGTACTGGGGTACGCCGATTCCCATGATTCATTGCGAACGCGATGGGTTGGTTCCGGTGCCCGACGAGCAGTTGCCGGTGATCTTACCGGAGAACATCGAGATTACGCAGCAGGGCGGCTCGCCGCTGGCGCGAATGCCGGAGTTCATGAACACCACGTGTCCCAAGTGCGGAGGGCCTGCCCGGCGCGAGACCGACACCATGGACACCTTCGTCGATTCGAGCTGGTACTTCTACCGGTACACAGACGCGCACAACGCAATGGCGCCATTCGATTCAAACCGGGCGCAGTACTGGTTCCCCATCGATCAGTACATCGGCGGCGTAGAGCACGCGATTCTGCACCTAATCTATTCGCGCTTCTGGACCAAGGTGATGCGCGACCTTGGCCTGGTGAAGAACGATGAGCCGGCGCGGCGCCTGTTCACGCAGGGCATGGTGATCAAAGACGGCGCCAAGATGTCGAAGTCGAAGGGTAACGTGGTTTCACCCGACGACATGGTGGCCCGCTACGGCGCCGATGCCACGCGCATGTACGCGCTCTTTGCCGCACCGCCTGATCGCGACTTGGACTGGCAGGAAGACGGTGTGGCCGGCGTGAGCCGCTTCCTGGGGCGCGTCTATCGTCTGGTCGCAAAATATGCACCGTTGGCGCGCACCATCGAAGCCGCCGCCTTGAAAGGGCACGGCTTCAGCCGTGCCGAATCGATCAATTCTCATCCGGGGGCTTTAGCTTTTGAGGGAAGTTCTTCGCAGGTCAAACTGCTCCGCAAGCTTCACCAAACAGTTGTCAAAATCACGCTCGACTTCGAGGGCCGATGGCACTTCAACACGTGCGTGGCGGCAGTCATGGAGTTGGTGAACGAGCTGCAGGACGCCGATGCACAATTGGCGGCAGGCGAGGTTCCCGCGCCTGTAGTGCGCGAGTTGCTTCGCACGCTGGTTCTGCTGCTCGCGCCCTTCGCGCCGTTCCTGGCGGCGGAGCTGTGGGAGCAGTTGGGCGGCGAGGGCTCTGTCCTTCGCGCGACCTGGCCCAAGAGCGATCCGGAGTTGGCAAAGGAAGACGAGATCGAGATTCCGGTGCAGATTAACGGCAAGCTGGTGAGCGTGGTGAGGGTGCCGGCAGGCTCCGATGCCAATGCTTTGGAGGCCGCCGCGCTGGCTGACGAAAAAGTGCGCGCTCGCGCGGCGGGCAAGACTGTGGTGAAGGTGATTGTTGTGCCGGGCAGGGCTGTGAATCTGGTCGTGAAATGAGAACCGGCGCCATGGCGAAGCTCGGCGCGGCGCGGCCAGTGCGCGGAACGCAGTTGCTTGTGGAACATACAGGCGTAGTTCTGCGTCGGCCATCGCTGGTTGCGATTGAGGTCGGCTGGCGCTGGCTCTTCGGGATTCCCTTTCTTATCGTTTGCTGGAAACACGCGTGCCGGATTCTCGCGGAGTATTCACTCCAGAGCTCGGGTTTAGACTCTCTCGATACGCAGAATCCCTGGATCGCCGCAGTACAGATATTGCATGGCATGGCGTATTACGAACCGCATGTTCTAGAAGTGTTACGCTGGCTACTGCCGGCAGCCGCGGCGGTCTGGATCGTGGTTTCGGGGTTGGGCCGCAGTCTCCTGTTACGGTTCATGGCGGGCCGCGGGTCGTTCCGGCCGCTGACTATTATGGTGCTGCAAGCGGCGTGGCTGGCGCTGTTCGCTCTTGCTTTGTGGGGATGGCTGCGCTCGATGGGTTGGGTGGCTGCTACGCACATCGCTGTGGCAGGCGAGCCTGACTTGGCGGGCTACTTTGTCTGGGCGATTTTTCTTTCACTTGGATTCTTTACCGCATTTGCGCTGACCAGTTGGCCGTTATCGATCGCGCCGCTCCTGGTTTTGCTGGAAGAGCGCTCCGTGTTCTCCGCTCTTAGCGAAAGTTTGAAATTAGGTAAGCCCCTGACCAGCAAACTAGTCGAGATCAACCTGGTGCTGGGCATTGTGAAACTTGCTCTGATTGTGCTGGCGATGGTGTTTTCAGCCGCGCCGCTGCCCTTCAGCGATGAACTTGGCAGCAGCGCCATGCAAGCTGTGACAGGCGCTTCCGTTGTCCTCTATCTGGTAGCCGAGGATTTTTTCCAGGTGGTGCGGATCAGGGCGTTTCTTGCGTTCTGGGAGACTTTTCGCGGACAGCGTCCCGGTTTGGAGCCTCAGCGCGGGGCCTCAACTTATTCTGGACGGAGCCGATAAGGGACATGGATTCTTCTGCGCGGGAGAGTTTGCCAACGATGAAAAAGAAATCGGACAGCGCACAAATCAGGAAGAAGGCATCGCGCATTAAGCAAGCGGCACGCCCGAACGGGCGCGGAGAATTGGCTGATGGGCCAAGGCTGAAGCGCCGCTTGCAGCAAAACCTGAGGCAGGGCCGCCGCACCGGCCAGGCTTTTGCCGTCTTGTCATTGGAGGTGGAGGGATCGAGCGGCGCCGACCAGATGGAGGCGGCGGGATGCAATCCGGCTGCGGTCGGAGTTTGCATCAGCCGGGTACTGCGCAAAGGTGATTTTCTGGCTCGGCCCAACCCTTGCGAATATGTGGCCCTGCTGCCGGGACTTCAAGAAGCGCAGGCCGGCGCGCAAACCATCGCGCGCGTATTGGAGGCTCTCGCTGGAAACATTGAAGGTGGCGAGGCGGCCATGCCGGTCGCCGTCAGCGCGGGAATGACGTTTTATCCCCAGGCTGAGGCTGCAGATGCAGACCAGCTTCTGCAGCAGGCCCGCAAGGCGCGACAGCGCGCCAAACAAGTTGGCAGGAACCGCTACTGCATCTTCGATCCTGTGCTCGATGGCCTGGGACGATGCCGTCGCGAATGTGTGGAGCGGATCGCGAAAGCGCACGCGGCCCACGAGTTTGCGATGTACTACCAGCCCAAAGTGAACATGAGCACTGGAACTGTCATCGGGGCGGAGGCGCTCATCCGGTGGCAGCATCCGGAACGGGGCCTGCTTCCACCGGCGCAATTTCTGCCGCTTATTGAGGACGATCCACTGGCCGTAACGCTGGGCGAATGGACCATAGACGAGGTTCTGACACAGATGGAGCAGTGGCTCTCCAAAGGGCTGGAGCTTGCGATCAGCGTGAATATCGGCCCCCGGGTCCTGCAGCAATATGGCTTCGCAGACCGCGTGCGCGCTCTTCTGGCGAAGCATCGGAAGATCAAACCGTCGAACCTCGAACTGGAGATCAAAGGCTCGACCGCTCTTGACGACATGCTGAGGTTGTCGAAAGTGCTGGAAGACTGCCGCAGGCTGGGCGTCTCGGTGGCGATCGACGACTTTGGCGCCGGACATGCCTCGCTAAACGACATCAAGCGCCTGCCAGCCAACATCCTCAAGATCGATGCCAGCTTTGTGTGCGATATTCTGGATAGCGCAAAGGACAGAAGTATTCTCGAGGGCGTACTGAACGCAGCCGCGTCGTTTGATCGCCAATCGGTTGCGATGGGCGTAGAGAATGCCGACCAGGGTGCGGTCCTGCTGCGCTTAGGCTGCGAGTTGGCGCAGGGGTATGGGATCGCACCGCCCATGCGGGCGCGGGAACTGCCTCGTTGGATCTCCGTATGGCGCCCCGACCCGCGCTGGGCAGATGCGTTTTCCATCCAGATTGCAGAAGACCTTTTCGACGATACCGCCGTCGAGCACCATTCCTGGATCGAGGCCATCGAAGCCTTCGTGAAAGGACGCAGTAGGACGGAGCCGCAGCTCGGCATCCGCGATTGCCGATTCGGTAAGTGGCTTGAAGAAGAAGGCCGAATGGGGCGCGGCGCACAGCCGATCCTGGACGCCGTTGTCATCTTGCACCTGCGTTTGCACGCGATGTCAAGAGAGGTACTGAACCAACACGCGCGAGGCAATATCCAGGGAAGTCTGGCCGGGCTCGGCGAGCTAACAAGCCTGCAGGACCGGCTGATGCACCGGCTGCGGAAGGCAAAGCTCGGGCCACAGCGGAAGGCAAAGCCGGGGCCGCAGCCAATCCGGCACGTGGCTCTTAGAATAGCTTGAGGCGGATGACAAGATATTTCTTGGGGTCCTCGCGGATGCTCTTGATAAGCTGCTGTGCTTGATCGGCAGACTGGTCAAAGTGGTCGTAAGCTGAACGATTCTGCACCAACTGTCCAATCGTACCCTGGCCTGAGTTGATGGTTTTGAGGATGCCATCAACATTGGTCAGGGCGTCTTCAAGCTTCTGCGCCATGGCGGGATCCTTGGCTAGTTTGCCGAAAACGCCATTTCCCGCATTGATCGAGGCCAACACGCTGTTCAGGTTCGATACGGCGGAGTTCAAATTGTTGTAGAGCGTTTCATCTTTGAGCATCTTGCCGGCGGTGCCTTTGCCGGCGTTCAAATCGGAAACGATCAAGTTCAGCTGATCCACGGTGGCATTCATTTTTATATAAAGCGCGTCGTCGTTGATCAACTTTCCAGCTGTTCCTTTGCCCTCGGCAATCGCTTCAGTGGTCGTTTGAAGATTCGCAGCTATCGACTCGATATTCTTCTTCAATACCGGATCGTTGATCAGCGCTCCGACCGTACCCCGCGTTGAGTTCAGCGAATCAAGCAGCGTCTCGATCTTGCGTATCAACAGGTTGAATTCATCGAGGGACATCGAACTGGAGTTAATGACAGATTGAATGGTGGGAGCGCCCGATGGGGCGATTTCGGCATTGTTCTGCGGAGCTGGGCCGCGGGCATGAGTGGAGTCGATATCGACGTAGCTGTCACCCAGTACGCCGGCCGCCTGGATCGAGGCCTTCGAGTCGGTGTGCAGGCCATAGAGGTATTTCTCTCCCACCTGCATGTTCACCTCGACAGGCGTAGGATTTCGCTCAGGGACCACGCGCATCTTTGCGACATTGCCGATGGTGACGCCCTGGAGCGACACGACGGCGCCCTCCTTCAGCCCGCCGGCGTTGGGAAAATAACAGCGCAGCGTGATCTTTCGCGCGAAGAGCCCGCCGGTAGAGCCGGTCATGAGGAAGATGAGTCCGATCAGCACGGCCATTGCGGCCAGCACCAGCAATCCGACCTTCAGTTGCGACCACTGAATCTCTTTCCGGCTTGGCACGTTATTCCTCGTACAAAAATAAGCTTATTGACGCCTAGAGGATAGCAGAATCGATGAAGTTACAGCGTTTTCAGCTATGCTCTTAACAACTATCCTCCGGCAGAGCCGGAGGCATTATGGTTGTGGCCCCTCAAAGGGGCGTGACCGCGTGCCACAGCGAACGGTTTGCGTGCTACCTTTTGCCGTTGACGCTTCGCAACGAGGACGGGGCCGGGGAACCCACATAGTGCGTGGGTCTCTGGCCGATCGACGCAGCAATATGTTGAGGGCGCGAGCCCCTGCGGCAATGCTTTCCCGAACGTGCCGCCTCGCACCGCAGCGGTGTCGATGAGTGCGCCGAAAAACGTTCTAACACCCGTCTTCCAATACTACGCTGGCTGAGGCAAGCTCGGCAGTGTGCGTGAGGGAGAGATGGGCGCGGACGGCGCCCTGGCGAACGGCAATTTCCGCGGCGCGGCCGTGAAAGCGCAGGTTCGGCTTGCCGCTCGAGTCGCGAACAACTTCAATTTCAAGCCAATTGACCCCAAAGCTGATTCCGGTGCCGAGCGCCTTTGCGGCGGCCTCTTTCGCTGCAAATCGCGCCGCAAGGCTCTCGGCGGAGTTGCGCTTACCCAGGCAATAGGACTGCTCTGCGAGTAGGTAAACGCGGTTGAGAAAGCGCCTGCCATAGTGTTCCACGGCACGTCGGATGCGCGCGATTTCGACAACGTCGATTCCAGTACCGGTGATCACGGTATCTTCACGCTACACCAACAGGCTTCGCTGTGTGCCACCGGCAGTGGAAGAGCACTGCGGGCGAAGCCATGGAGGCCTGTGCAAAAAACTAGATTCAATTACCTGGGCCCATGGTGTAGGTGACTACGGCAGGAAGAGTTGTGTCAAAGGCGGTCAAGCAGCGTTCGAGTCCGCGACAGCTTTGAAGCTGCCTCCTGGCTCACCGATAGAAACACTGTGAGAAACACGATGCCAGAGCAGAGCAGAAGCCAGGTGGGCAGCATTCCTTGGGCCATGCAGATGAAGGCAGTGAGCACCGAGGAGCCATCGCGGCTGGTGCAGTTTCTTACTGGTGCAATCCTCGGGTGCGGCGGCTGGGTGTTGAGCCGCGGAGCGAACGACACCGGCATGGTCAACATGCTCTTCGAGTTCGAGCGCCAGGCGTGTGTAGACATTTACAGTATCCTGATCGCTGCGGGCCTGGAACTGAGCCCGAGCGGCCATATGCGCTTTACCGAGCTTTGCCAGTGCACGCGCAGCCAGCAACGCGACTGTGGGGCCGAGATTGCGAGCATCGATCTCGAGGTACAGACCTATCCACCTGAAATCGTCGGCACTGCGCCGCACACAGGCCCAGCGTAGCGCGGCGGCTGGTGTAGCAAGGCTTCCCCTCGCGATTGCACCCTAACCCGCCTCAACCAGACCGTAGCGGCGCTGCCAAGCCTGCTTTAGTTGAGATCGCACGCGAGCACGCTCCTCAGCGGTCACATCCGGACCAGGGTCGGTGGCAAAATGCGCGGCTTCCTGCTTGGCCAACTCCAGCAGCTGGCGGTCGCGAAGAAGGTTGGCCACGCGAAAGTCAGGCAGACCCGCCTGCCGCGTGCCGAAGAACTCGCCCGGCCCGCGCTGGGCTAGATCCAACTCGGCTAGCTCAAATCCATCCTGCGTCCGCACCATGGCATTCAGCCGCTCCTCGCCGAGCAGCGAGATGCGGTCTCCGGTCATGAGGATGCAGTAGCTTTTGGTTGCGCCGCGGCCCACGCGGCCCCGCAACTGGTGCAGCTGCGCCAACCCGAAGCGCTCCGCGTGTTCCACTACCATAACGGTCGCGTTAGGCACGTCCACGCCCACCTCGATCACCGTCGTAGCGACAAGAACATCGATTTCGCCGCGTTGAAAGCGGCGCATGATCACATCCTTTTCGTCGGCGTCGAGACGGCCATGGAGCAGACCGACGCGCAAATCGGCAAAAGGGCCCGAGCGTAGCTTCTCGTACATCTCGACTGCCGAGCGCAGGCCCGATCGTGCGCCGGAGTTGGCCTCCTGCGCCGCGCGGGGAAACAGCTCCGCCAGTTTACCTTTTGGACTTGTTTTCCTATCGGGCGAAGGCACTTGGATTCCGGCTTCCGGCTCGTCGTGGGAAAAATCCAGTTCCGGCTGATCGTCCCTTGCGCCTTCAATAACCGGATAGACGATATAGGCCTGACGGTGCTCGCGCACCTCCTTTCGAACGAAATTCCAGACTTCCTCAGAACGCTCGCCGGGGACCCGGCGCGTGACGATGGGCACGCGGCCCGGCGGGAGCTCGTCGAGAATACTCAGATCGAGGTCGCCGTAGAGCGAGAGCGCCAGCGTGCGCGGGATGGGCGTCGCCGTCATCACCAACACATCGGGCTCCGGCCCCGCCGTTCCGTCTGGGCCGGGCTTCTTCATCAGCTTGAACCGCTGCAGAACACCGAAGCGGTGCTGCTCATCGACCACGACGAGGCCCAGGCGATCGAACTCCACCTTCTCTTCGATGAGGGCGTGGGTCCCTATTATGAGGTCAGCCTCGCCGCGATTGATGAGGCCTCGGTTCGCGCGCTTGCGGTCGTCGTCGAGCGAGCCGGTAAGCAGCACAATGCGCGGCTTGCGCGAAGATTTTTCGAGCAACTTGCGCGCGGCCAGAAAATGCTGCGTGGCGAGGATCTCCGTGGGTGCCATCAGGGCCGCCTGATAACCGTTTTCCATGGCCACCAGCATGGCCTGGAAAGCGACGATGGTTTTGCCGGAGCCCACATCGCCCTGCAGCAGGCGGCGCATAGGGCTGGGCTCGCGCATGTCGCAGACGATTTCGCCCAGCGTCCGCTTTTGCGCCGTCGTGGGATGAAAGGGAAGCACCTCGCGGAGGGCCTCCCGCACCTTGTCGTTGGTGGCGAAGGCGATACCTTGGCGCTGTTTCATGCGGCGGCGCTTGAGCTCGAGGCCCAGTTCGAGAAAGAACAACTCTTCGAAGATGAGGCGGCGGTGAGCCGGGGTCGAAGAGCTTTGCAATTGAGGAAGTGGCGTGCCTTCGAGGGGAAAGTGGATTTCACGCAATGCAGTTTCACGCCCCGGAAGGCTGAGGCGATCGAGCATCGCCTGCGGCAGGCACTCGGACACAGTGCCGCGCATGTTTTCGAGAAGATCGAAGATGGTTCTTCGCTGCCAGCGCGAGGCAAGGCGGCTGCCGCCCAGTGACTCATAGACGGGCGTGATGCGGCCCACTTCGAGAAGCCGCGTTTCTGCGTCTGCGCTCGCATCGGGCAGGATCTCGAACTGCGGCTGGATCATTTTGAAGTTGCTCGTGGAGCGCGAGGGCTCGACCTTGCCGTAGACCGCGATGGTTTGCCCGGGCTGGAACTTGCCATTGAGATATGGCGAGTTGAACCAGATGCATTTGAGTGCGAACCGGCCTTGGCCGATAGTCACTTCGAAGAGCGGCATGCGGCGTGTACGCAAAAGCGCGGCGCCGCGCACTTCGCCGATGACGCTGGCCACTTCACCGGGCTTGAGCTCGTCGAGGCTGCGCGGATTTTGCCGGTCTTCATAGCGGAAAGGAAGATGGTAGAGCAGGTCTTCGGCGGTCTGGATGGCCTTTTCCGCGAGCAGCTCCGCTACGCGCGGCCCCACGCCGCGCACAAACTGCACTTGATCGCTCAGGCTAGGCACGTATCGATGCTACAACGGGCAGCAGTGAGCGGTCAGGCTTCAGCTGAATCCAAGCACCGGATGCGGTACGTATGGCTCCTCAAGCGAGGTGATTTCACCGGGAGTGAGGCGGACGGAGAGCGCGGCGACGGCGTCTTCAAGGTGATGCTGCTTGCTTGCTCCCACAATGGGAGCCGTCACGCCCGGCTTGGTCAGCAGCCACGCCAACGCAACCTGCGCGCGGGGAATACCGCGCTTCTCGGCGACCGTTCCGAGCCGTTCGACAACCAGGCGGTCGGCTTCTTCAGTTCCTGAGTAAAGCGACTTGCCGTAGACGTCGGTTTCGGAGCGGTTGGTGCTCTCGGCCTTCCAGGCGCGTGTGAGGCGTCCGCGCGCCAGCGGACTCCAGGGAATGACGGCAACGCCTTCCGACTGGCAAAGGCCCATCATCTCGCGTTCCTCTTCGCGATACAGCAGATTGTAGTGATTCTGCATGGAGACGAAGCGCGTCCAACTGTGCCTGTCGGCGAGATACAGCGCCTTGGTGAACTGCCAGGCGTACATCGACGAGGCGCCGATGTAGCGCACCTTGCCGGCCTTCACTGCATCATGAAGCGCTTCCAGCGTTTCTTCGATAGGCGCTTCATAGTCCCAGCGATGGATTTGGTAGAGATCCACGTAGTCGGTGTCGAGACGCTTGAGGCTTTGGTCAAGTTCGAAAATAATAGCCTTGCGCGACAGGCCCCGGCCGTTCGGCTCATCGCGCATCACGCCGTGTACTTTGGTTGCGATCACGACGGCTTCGCGCCGTGTGTTGGCCTTGAGAAACCGGCCGACCACCACCTCGCTGTCGCCGCCCGAGTAGACGTTGGCGGTATCGAAGAAATTGATGCCGAGATCGAGGGCCTGGCGCAGGAACGGCTGGCTTTCGGCTTCGTTCAGCGCCCACGCCTGACGGCCCGGGAGCAGCTCTCCCGTGGCCGGACTGCCGTAGGTCATGCAGCCCAAACAGATGCGCGAGATTTGCAATCCGCTACGGCCCAGGTTGACGTATTCCATGGTTTCTCCTGTTTTGAGTCTAGTGGGCGCTGCCACTATTGCTCCAATCGGCTGCCGGAGTCCTGTTTTGAAAGTGTGAATTATTCATGAACCTGCCCGGCGAAAATGTACACAGCGGCTTTGCGTGTCGATTCATCTCGGCGTATACATGAGGAGAGTTGGATTTGTGGCGCAATGGCGCCGTGAGACGACTTTTTGTGGCGGGGTAGAGTCTAATAAGGCGTCACATTTGGTGCATTGCGAGTATCTTTGGTAGGCTAACGAGTCTACCGAGCTTCGCGAGCGGAGCAAAGCGGTATTGCGAACGGAGTAGACGGCTGAATAGGCGCCGAACGGCTTGAGCCAGATGACGAAACTGACGACAAAACTGCGGAAGCGTGCCTCAGACTGCACGGCAGTGCGAGGCAGGGTTCCTTTGTTGCGGCGATGGGCGAGGCGCGTTTGGGCGATCGCCATCTTCCCGGCGGTCTTTGTGCTGGCGGGATGCGGAGGCGAGGTGATCGGCGCTTCTTCGAGCGCTAGCCTTTCGGTTTCTCCCGGCACCGCGACGATCGACACCAATTGCACGGGCTGCAATGCCACCGGCGCGTCGGGCGGGGCGATAGAGCAATTTTCGGCCTCGCTCAGCGGCAGTGGGGCCGATGTGAACTGGTCGGTCTCAGGCGGCGACACAAGCTCCGGCCCCGGTACGATCAATTCCAATGGTCAGTACACGCCGCCGGCCTATCTGACAGCGGATAGTGTCCAGGTGACGATTACTGCAGCGCTGGCGGCGAATCCGTCGACGGCCGCGAGCACTATGCTTACCGTGACTCCGGGCTTCTTGCAGCCTCTGACCCCCGAAAATGTCGCTCTAGGAGCCGGGGGGAGCGTCACCATCAGCGGCTATATCGCCGAAGCCGGCGGTATGGCGGGAGTGAACTATGCCGTCGCCAGCACGCCCACCGGATCGAACGGCGGACAGGGATCGGTGGGAAACACAAGCTGCACGCGCGGCAGCAATGCATTTACCTATTGCACGGTGAGGTATACGGCGCCGGCTTCCGTCACCACCAATGCATCCACCTTTGTTGTAGCAACAATCGCGAGTTCGAGCTCGAAGGCTGCGACGCAAGTGTTACTGAACAACCAAGGAACCTTGAGTAATCCAGTTGCGCACGAAAAAGAACTGGCGACCCCCGTCTTGCTAGGAAGCTCCGGAGGCAACAACTACGATTACGACACCAAGGGCAGTCAGGTCGCCGATTGCTGCGGAGGAACGCTTGGTTCCTTGATTCAGGACAACAGTGGAACCCAATATTTATTGAGCTGCAACCATGTGCTCGCGCGCAGCGACCAAGCCGGCGTGGGTGAAATGATTGTCCAGCCGGGACTCATTGACAACAACTGCACGCCCAACGGCGTTGGTCCGGGGACGACTCCGGTAGGCTTTTTAGCGGCGTGGCTCCCGCTTAATTCAAGCACCACGAATGCCGATGCCGCGATCGCCCAGATCGATACAGACGCAGTGAGCACAAACGGCGAGATTCTCGAACTTGGCGCGTTGCAGGGAAATGGAACCTTGGCGGCGGCGCCTCCCGGCGTTTCGTCGACCGGCGGCAAGGGTGAGCCGGGATCGCTGAATCTGCTTGTGGCAAAAAGCGGACGCACCACAGGCCTGACCTGCGCCAACATTTCGGCGCTGAACCTTACAGTGAAGGTGGACTACTACAAGAATTGCGCGGAAACCTCCAAGTACCTGACTAAGACATACACCGGCCAGATTGCGATCGAAGGCAGCGAGTTCAGCGATGCCGGCGACTCCGGATCGCTGGTTGTGGACGCGAGCAATGCCGAGCCCGTAGGGCTGTTTTTTGCCGGCGGCGTGACGAACACGGGCCTGAGCGAAGGAGTGGCTAATCCCGCGCCGGACGTGTTGGCCGAGCTGGGGCAGCAAGAGGGCACGGCGTTCACGTTTGTCGGCACAACGGACCACGCCGTAAGCTGCCTGAACTACGGAGCCACCTCGACGCCCGGAGCGCCCCAGAGCGCGCTCTCCGAAGCACAAAGTGAATTGGCACAGCAGGCCCTGGTTCAGGCCAGGATGATGATTAACCCGCCGATGGGCGTCCCCGGAGTGGCGACAGGCAAGAGCAACGATTCTGTCGGCGAACCGGCTGTGATCATCTATGTCGACGAAAGCATGAACGTCGCCGTGCCGCAAACCGTGAACGGCGTGCGGACGGTAGTGATTCCAACGACAGGGCAGGCGATTGCGGCGGGTGCAGCGCCGCAATCAACCGCAAGGTCCGGCGCGCCGGCGCCGCTCGCGAGGGCAGTTTTCAACCAGGCTGTTGCCGCGAAAGAACAAGTGGCGCAGAGCCTGATGCAACAGAATCCTGCCTATTTTGGCGTGGGTGTGGGCCAGAGCCTCGACAATCCGCGCGAGGCGGCACTGGTGATCTACGTCGATCGCAGGCAGGTTCCGGCGATGCTGCCGGCGGTCGTCAACGGCCTCCGCACGCGGTACATCATCATGGATCGGCTGCACGTCACGCGCTCGTATCTGCAGGGGCCGGTTCGTCCCGTGAGCCATTGCGCGGCGCATCCTGCCTGGCGCGGGACAGACGGTATAGGCGCGACGATGCTCCGCGGACAGCTTGACCTGGAGCCATAGTGAGGCGCACGTGCACGGAGGGTTCCAGCGCGCCAGCCGGCCGATCTGCATCCTATGCGGTTGTGGGGGATGAATCTCTTGTATCGGCTGCCGCAGGCGCTTCTTTGGCAAAGCCCGGATCGTCGGGGATGAAAACTTCGAAAACTGTGCCGATGGCGATTTTGGTTGCGCCGCTTTCTTGTGCGGCCGCGCGGCTGCGCACGCGTACCAAACCGTGATGCTTGAGGATGATCTCGTGGCTCACCCAGAGTCCGAGACCGGTTCCTGTTACTTCTTTGGTTGTAAAAAAGGCTTCAAAGATGTGCTCGCGAATTTCCGGCTCCATGCCTATGCCTGTGTCGGCAATGGCAAAGCGGATTCCGGTTTGTGCGGGATTTTTCCAGTCGCGGGACGGGCGAGCGCGCACCAGCAATCTGCCGCCGGGAGTGCTGGCGTCGATGGCGTTGCCCACCAGATTGGCGAACACCTGGCGGATCTCGCCGGCGAAGCAGAAGATAGTCGATTCCGGCTCGTAGTCGCGCTCCACGTGAAGGTCGAGAGCATTGATCCGCCCATGGTAAAGGCTCAACACTGAGTCAAGCAGTTCGGAGAGTGTGGCGCGCGCAGGTTGCGTGGGCTGACGATAGAAGCGCAAGGTCTGTTGCGTGATTTCTGCGATGCGGTGCACTTCGCACTCGGCCATGGAAAGGTATTGCTGAACCGCCTCAGGCAGGTCGCTAAAGTTGCGCAGAAGAAAGAGCAGGTTGGTGATCGCTTCGAGTGGGTTGTTGATCTCGTGGGCGATGGACGCGGCCAGGCGTCCCGTGACGGCGAGTTTTTCGCTGCGCCGCAGGGCCTCTTCACTGCGTTTGCGATCGCTGGCGTCGAGTGCGATTACGCCAACCCAACGCACCTGAGCAGGGGTGGTGCGCACCGGATAGGCGCTAATGAGCCAGGTCCACGGCCGGCGCGGTTTGTCGCGCTCACCGCTCAGTTCCAGATTGCGCACCGGCTCTTCGCTCGAGAAAACGCGCTGCACTGAAGATTCAACATCTGGCGCCACGCTTGCAGGCAGCAGATCTGTGAGAGTGCGGCCGAGATGCCGGCTGACTGCGAATCCGGTCAAGCCCGCAAAGACCTGGTTGACCCGGACAAACCTGCTGTTGCGGTCGACAAACGCCAGGCCGATGGGCGCGTAGGCCAGCATTGAATCGAGCAGGGAGAGCGTGTCGTTGAGTCCGGCTCTCTGCTCGGCAAGCGAGGCAACCATGCGGTTGAAGGTTTCGATCAGGTCGCCAATCTCGTTATGAACCGAGACCGGCAGCGGGAAATGACTGGTGTCCTCCGGCGAGTTCATGAGCGCGGCCGCGCCGCGATGCAGCACTGCTAGTGGTTGCGCGATAGAGCGGCCCATCAACAATACCAGAATCGCGGAAGCAATGACCCAGATAATGCCAAACACCGCAGTGCTGCGCAGGATCGAATCCATCTGCTCGCGCATCCACACCTTGTCGTAGGTGACCCACGCAAAGCCGCGCAGCGTGTTGGCGGTATAGATGGGATAGACGCATTCCCAGCGACCGCCGGAAAGTGTAGGGCAACTTGCAGCGTCGCGCTTCATCAGCGGAATCTGCTGGAACTCGATAGGCTCGAGCGTAGATTCGTCGGGATTTCCCTTGCCGATGAAAAGCACCTTTCCGGTAGAATCCGTGACTTTAGCCTGTGCGACAGTTGGGGAGTCGCCCATCATCTTGACAGAAAGGCCGATCCACTCTGGCCGCTGCTGCCGGAGAGCTTCACCCGCCTGCAATGCCAGAGACATTGCCTCATAGGCCAGCCGCGTGTGGGCGCGGCTGGAGGTTTCCTGCTTCTGTTGCCGGACCAGCAATAGAGCAAAGAGGCCGATGGAGAGCATCTCCAGGGCCAGCAAGCCAGCCAGCATTTGCCAGCGAATCGATCGGGGCCACCAGCGTATGCGCACGACTCTACCCTCGCCAAGATCTTGGAGCCCCTAGTTTACAGGACATTTTGCAGCAACGGGCTGGCTCGGCTCGTCGCGCGCAGCCAGCTTTGCCAGCAACGATGCCGCGATCTGGCGCCCGTGGAAGCGGCCGTTCTCAATGAAGATTTCATTGGTGCGCGAGCCCGCAACAATCACTCCAGCCAGATAGATGCCGGGAACGTTGCTTTCTAGCGTCTCCGGACTGCACACAGGCCGCCGGTCCGGCCCTTCAAAGCGGACACCTAGGCGTTCGAGAAAGTTGAAGTCAGGATGATAACCCGTCATGGCAAAAACGAAGTTGTTCGGCAGGGTTTCGGGCCCCGCGGAGGTTTCCAGCACAATGGTATCCGGCGTGATCTCCGCAACGCGCGACCCAAAATGGGCATTGATCTCGCCGTTCCGGATGCGGTTTTCGATGTCAGGCTTGATCCAGTACTTCACGTGAGGATGCATGCCGCTGCCGCGGTGAATGAGCGTGACGCGGGCGCCATGGCGCCACAACTCTAGTGCCGCAATGGCTGCCGAATTTTTGCCGCCGATAACGGCAACATCCATGCCGTAGTAAGGATGGGGATCGTGGTAGTAGTGGTGAACCTTGCTCAAGGTCTCTCCGGGAATGCCCATCCAGTTGGGCAAATCGTAGTAACCGATCGCTAGGACGAGCTTGCGCGCCCGCAATTCTTCATGGCGTCCAAAACGATCGGTTGTGCGAACTGTGAAATCGCCGTCGCCACCCGTCACGCTCTCCACGCGATGGTATTGGCGGATGTCGAGCCCGTAGTGGGCCGCCACCTGGCGATAATATTCGAGCGCTTCGCTCCGCGTGGGTTTGGCGTTGGGGCTGGGAAAGGGAATGTCGCCAATCTCCAGCAGTTCCGAGGTCGTGAAGAACGTCATGTGCGCCGGATAGTGAAAGATCGAGTTGCAGACACAGCCTTTGTCCACCAGCACCGCGCGAAGGCCAGCCTTTTGTGCTTCAATAGCTGAGGCCAGCCCGGTGGGCCCTGCTCCTACCACTAAGAGGTCGAAAACAGCATCCTGCAGTGCACTAAGCATGGCGTTGCTCATGCTTCTAGATTAGGCTATACGGAACCTGAGAACGCACATCTTTTTCGCACCGCTGCTGAAGGGCGCAACGACGAAGCTCCAGCGAATGCGGGAGCCTTGTCGTGTTGGCGCTGGAATGAGGGTCTAGACGTACGCCGGCACTGGTTCTGCGATTGTGATCCCTTGGCTTGAGGCCGAATCCGATAGCAGCGGCGGAATAGCCGACGTCGCGGGCGCCTGCGAATGCGCAGTGCGCGTGAGACGGTGAACGAAATGATAGGGGGGCCATGGACCCGAAAGCTGCATTTGGCACTCGCGAATCACGGCGCTGGTGGTCGCGAACTTGTTTTGGTAGCGCTCCACGCACTTGCGGTCGATGAGATGCGCGATATCCAGCAGCATCTTGCCGTTTTCCATCAGCCGGCAACTCACTTCTTCATCGAGGGGTTGGAAGAGCCGGTGCATCTGGAAGCTGACGGCGCGCGCCCGCGTCTGTCGCTCGCGAGCCCGCGACGCATTCTCCCTGAGGTGACTGAGATAGGCCCGTCCCACGTTTTCACTGGCCAAATGTTTCTCGATCGCGCGGCCGCAGCAGTCGTCGACAAGGATCTTGAGGTGCATCTCGGTCTTGCCGCGCAGCTTGTCGATATTGCCGAGAAATTGACGTTGATTGGAGCGGACGGATTTGCGCAGGGCGTCGTCATCGTGAAAGACGGTACCGAAGCGGAAGGGAAGTACGGTGGAATGCCGGAAGCAGTCCGCGATCACCCGCGCATGATCCACACCTGACTTCTGGTTGAGCGCCTCCTGAGGATTGTGCTCACTCACAATCACAGCAAGATCGCTCGCCGGATAAAGAAAAACCTGATTACCACTGACCCCAATGACCGATTCCATGGGAACCGGCTTACGATGACGCGCTAATGCTGGAAAAGCTTGTTTTTCACCGATGCAGTAGGCATACCACGCCATAACGAGATACTCCGTCCGCATGCGCCCTGAGGGGCAAGCGCAGCTGGTTTATGAAGCTCTGTGAACCTGGGAACGACTGCATGCATAGTGGTACGAAGGCGGGACCGTGGTCGCGGCTTCATGGAACTAAGCGGAATAGTAGTCTCAGAAAAATGCGACTGGCAACACCTCGTGGAAAGAAGTTAGCAAAAGGATGCTGGCTGTCTGAAATTCGTATTGATCCAGCCAAATTCCTAATTGAATTCATGAAATAAGTGCGCTGGCGCACACCAAACGATTCAATTGGCATAAAAGCTCCGAACTGAAACTAGCAACAAAACTAGTTTCCTTCTCCGAAAGCCGACGGCGCAGTTCGGATTGTATTTCATCGCGCAATTCCGATCCGCCGGATGCGCCAAACTCTAGTAGACTCAACGGAAGAATGTTTGGCCCGGACTGCAACCTCCATCGCCCTCTCTCCGCTCTAACGCTGTTCGTGCTCTCGGAACTCTTCGCCGCAGTATTGACTTTCGGATTTTCGCCGTTCGCCTCCGCTCAGGGCACCCACTTGTGGGTGCAATCGCAGATGGAGGAATTAGAAAAGGGTACCCCCAATGGTGTGGCGATCGAGAGCGATGGGCAACTGCGCCAGGGACCAGGGTTGACCGAGCAACTGACCACACCCTCGACTTTCGTGTGGGCAGTGGCAGCGGACAAAACCGGCCAGATCTTTGCGGGCACGGGTGCTCCCGCGTCGGTGCTGCGACTCGCCAGGAAGAGTGGTGAAAAGGCGTTCACGCTTTTTGAGACCAAGGATTTGAGCGTTCAGGCCTTGTGCCTCGGCCCGGATGGCGCGCTCTATGCGGCGACGTTGCCGAGCGGCAAAGTGTACAAGCTGAACCCCAATGCAACGGAAAAGCAGGACGAATCCAGCGCCGCGCTGGTCTTCAATGCCGCGAAGATGGACGCAGTGTCGCCGGGGCAGAGCAAGCCGGCCTCAGTGCAGCCCAATGTCCAGTCGCGTTACGTATGGGCTCTGACGTTTGACTCCGCGGGGCGGTTGTATATCGCGACAGGGAATCCTGCTGCGATTTACCGCGTCGATCCTGCGAAGCCCAGCGCCGCGCCGGAGCTGTTTTTCAGGAGCGACGAGGCGCACATCCGTACTCTGGCGTGGGACGCGAAAGGCAACTTGATTGCCGGGTCCGATGGTTCGGGATTGGTCTACCGCATCGATCCGCACGGCAAGGGATATGTCCTCTTTGAGGCGTCTCGTCGCGAGATCACGGCGATCGCAATCGGGACGAACGGCACAATCTATGCGGCCAGCGTGGGCGACAAGAGCCGCAACCAGTTGCCTCCGCTGCCCGTCCAGGGAATTGGCGCGGCCACTGTCACAATCGTGCCGCCGGGATCGCTGCAGGCCGCGAACACCAGCGCTTCAGTGCCCGAGGGAACGGAAATCTATGCTTTGACCCAGGATCAGGCGCCGCGAAAACTCTGGTCGGACAAGGACGAGATTGTCTACGCGCTGACCCTGCGGGCCGACGGCCTTTTGGCGTTAAGCGGTAATCGTGGCCGTGTCTTTCGCATCCGGGGCGATGGCAGCTACGCCGACATTGCTCACTTGCCGGCGCAGCAGGGTTTGAGCCTAGCGACGATTCAAAGCGGTGAGGGAACGGGCGGTATTCTGATCGGCACCGGCAACACCGGCAAAGTGCTTTCGCTGGGAGCGTCCGACAAGCACGAATACGCAAGCGACGTTTTTGATGCCGGAGCTTTTGCGCGATTCGGCCGCATCGAAATCGAACCCGGCTCGACGAGCTATGGGATTTTGACTCGATCGGGCAACGTGGAGCAGCCAGTGCGCGGCTGGAGCGACTGGCAGCCCCTGCAGGATGGATCGGTGGCTTCGCCGCCGGGGCGCTTTTTGCAGTGGAAGGTCGAATTGCATAATGATGGAACGCTGGGCAGCGTGGGCGTGAACTATCTGCCCGTAAATTCTGCGCCCGTCGTCGACGATCTGGTAGTCGTACCGGGCGCGCGCCTGAATCCGCAGAGTTCGACAGCCCAGAATCAGACGGTGAACATCGCATTTTCTTCATCCGGCCAAGGTTCGGTGGTCTCTTTTGACACGGGATCGAGCTCATCGCTCCAAGCTAACAAGGACCGGACGGGCGTGACCGTACGCTGGGCCGCGCACGACGACGACAGCGACGATCTGATCTACTCCCTCTACCTGCGCGGTGACGGCGAGACGGTGTGGCGGCTTCTCAAGGACAAAATCACTGAGAAGGCGTATAGCTTCGATGCTACGCTGATTCCCGACGGCGGCTATCGCATCAAGGTCGTTGCGTCGGACGCGCCGTCGCACACGCCGAGCGATGCACTCACCGGTGAAAAGGTAAGCGATCGCATTGAGATTGACACCACGCCGCCGGTCATTACGAATCTAAATGTAACTGCCGAAGGGTGCGCTGGGCTGGGTTGTAAATTGCTGTATCTCGTCAGCTTCAACGCCGAAGATGCCGCTTCTCCGATTGCGCACGCCGAATATTCGCTCGACGCCGGACCCTGGCAGCATGTCGATCCCGTAGGCAAGCTTTCCGATTCGAAGCGCGAGCACTACGAACTCCACATCGACCTGGAAGCCCCGGGCGGCAAATTGAGTGAGCACCTCGTTTCCGTACGCGCCTACGACCGCTACGAGAATGTTGGCGTGGCCAAGACGGTGATTCCCGCCCAGGGACAGTAGGGGCCATGCGATTCGAGTTCTACGTAGCGGCGCGATACCTGAGAGCCAAGCGGCGGCAGGCCGTGGTGGGTGTAGTTACGGCCATCTCCGTTGCGGGCGTCACCGCGGGCGTGGCGGCTCTCATTATCGCACTCGCCATTACCAACGGCATGAGGCGCGATCTGCAGGACAAACTGCTCGGCTCAAGCGCGCACGTGCAGCTCATGCAAGTTGAAGGGCGCGGCATTCCTAATTGGCGCCCTTTGCTCGCGCGCCTGCGCCAGGTGCCCCACGTAACTGCGGCCGCGCCGGGCTTGTACGAACAAGTGGTTGTGGCGCGCGGCGCGCGCGACGGCTACGCATTGATTGAAGGAATCCTGCCGAGCGATGAGCGGACCGTGAGCGATTTGCTCGCGACAGCGACGCCGGGAGCGGTCGACGCACTGCAACCACTGCCTCAATCTACGGGCGCGGCAAGCGCGGGGTTGCCGCCGATCGTTCTGGGCAGCGACCTGGCGGAGACCGTTGGCGCGGTGGCCGGGGATTCCGTGATGGTGGTGAGCCCACAGGGGGAATTGACGCCCATGGGCGGCCTGGTACCCAAGTACATGACCTTTCGCGTGGCGGGCACCTTCCACTCCGGCTTCTACCAGTACGATGCTCAGATGGGCTTTCTGCGCCTCGCCGACGCGCAGCGGCTCTTCGACGAGCCGGATCTGCTTTCGGTGATCAGCTTCAAGGTCGACAATTTGAACCGCGCGCCGGAGATTGCGCGCGCCATTGAGCAGGCCGCGGGACCGGGTTACATGACGACCAACTGGACCGAGCAGAACCGCGAGCTCTTCCGCGCGCTCAAGCTCGAGCAGGTGGTCACGTTTATCGTGATTGCGCTTATCGTGATCGTGGCTGCGCTTAACATTCTCATCGCGCTCACCATGATGGTGATGGAAAAGACGCGCGACATCGCGGTGATGATGAGCTTCGGTGTCGATTCGGGGCAGGTGCGGCGCATCTTCCTGTTGCAAGGATTCCTGATCAGCGTGGTCGGCACTGTGCTCGGCCTGGCGCTCGGATACTTCGCCTCATGGGCCGGCGGCTACTACCACTTCATTCATCTCTCGGCCGAGGTCTACTCCATCGACACTCTGCCGTTCGCCCCGCGCGTTCTCGATGGTGTGATCGTCTCCGCGGTTTCGATCGGAATCTCGTTGCTGGCGACGTTATATCCCTCGTCTGCCGCCGCGCGAGTGCTGCCGGCCGAAGCGTTGCGGTACGAATAAGTCGCGCGCAATCAATGGCGTTTTACAATGCGACACATTTTGTGTCACATCGAGGATCATGCCGAGCATGAACTTACGTCAATTGCGTAATACTCCGCAGCGTATGAGGTGGATTGAGGCGGGGCAATAGTTTGCGTCGCGACGTTATTGCGGCGTAATAATTCCGCCCAGCGCATGACGCCGCGGCAGCACAATGCCGCGATGATCGACGACTGCGTCGAGCAGCCCTTCGAACAAGATTTTTCGTTCGGTCAGGGCGCCTCCGCAGGCAGGGCACCAGTCGGCCTGCGTGGATTCGGCCAGCACGGCGTGGCACTGGCTGCAGATACGTTCCATAACCAGAGCATACTCCAGCCTGACCGCGCCTTTCGATCCCTGAAACCTGATCCCTGACCTCTGTTTTCGTACACTGAACCTATGCACCCCCCGGTTCGCCTTATGGCGATTGACATGGACGGCACCCTGTTGCCCGCTCTTTCACAAACCATGAGCGCGCGTACTGGGCGGTCGCTAGTGGCTGCGCAGGCAGCAGGCATTACGGTCGCGGTTGCCACGGGCCGCCGCGTGGCCTACACTTTGCCATTGATTCAAGGCCTGGGTTTGCGAGCGGATACGCCGCTGATCGCGTCCAACGGAACAGTCACCTGCACCCTGGGAGGCGGCGTCGTCGATTGCTGCCGCATGGATGCAAGGATTGCACGTGGCATTTGTGGCCTGCTTCGCCCCTTCGGAATCGTCGTCTATACCTTCGACCGGCCGGGGTGCGGCGAACTGGTTCTTGAAGACCTCGGGCAGGCGCATGGGCGAATCGCGTCATGGGTCGAGGCCAACCGCAACGCGATTGAAGTGGTGAAGCCGCTGGAACTCGCGCTGGTCGATGGCAACGATCCCATTCAGGGCATGGCGGCAGGGAGTATCGAGCGGATGCGAGCTGCGGAAAAGGCGCTGAAGGCAAGCGAGTGGGGAGCGGAGTGCGAAAGCGTGCGCACCGAGTATCCTGCGCGCGACCTGTCGATCCTCGACCTGCTGCCACCGGGAGTGTCGAAGGGATGGGCGCTGGAGAGGCTGGCCGCGCGCCTGGGCGTAGACCGGAAAGAAACCTTGGCCATTGGCGACAACTGGAACGACGTGGGGATGCTGGAATGGGCGGGGCAGGGAATCGTGATGGCGAATGCGGCGCCGGAGCTGCGCGCACTGGCGAAGATGCGCGGCTGGAAGCGGGCCCCGTCGAGCGACGAAGATGGTGTGGCTGTGATTCTGGAAGGTATTCTGACAAAGATGGCAGCGGCAAAGGCATGAAGAGGGATCCTCAACGCGGGCCGGGGCTGCAAAGAAGCCTTTTTGCGGCGATTGCGGCCGTTGCGGTGCTCGCAAGCCTCGCAGTGTTCGCGGACGCTGCGGAGCGCGTGACGCTGCGCAACGGATTCACACTGCACTGCAATCATCATGCGACGGTGGACGGGCACCTGCGGCTTTACCTGGGCGCGGGCGAGGACAACTATGTCGAATTCGCACCGGAGGAAATCGTTTCCTTTGAAGAAACCCCAGATCCGCCTGCAGCCACGCCGCCGGCGACTCCGCAGAATTCAAGCCGGACGGCATATCTGACTACTGCTGACTTGCATGAGATGTTGGCGCGCGCCAGCAAAGAGCACAACCTGGATGTGGATTTGCTGGCCAGTGTCGTGAAGGCAGAGAGCGATGGCGATCCCCGCGCGGTGAGCCACGCCGGAGCGCAGGGATTGATGCAACTGATGCCGGAAACGGCTGCTGACCTGGGAGTCCAGGATAGCTTCCAGCCGGAGCAGAACGTGCGCGGCGGCTCATCGTATCTCGACGCACTGTTGACGCGCTACCACGACAATTTGGCATTGGCGCTGGCCGCATACAATGCGGGACCGGAGGCCGTTGACAAGTATCGCGGAATTCCGCCTTACCACGAAACCCGTGCCTACGTAGCCCGCGTGATTCACGAGTTTAACCGCCGGGTGCTTGCCCGGGAAGCGCAGGCTCATCAGGCGCAAGGCGCCGGGGCGCAGCCGAAAGCCGCCCATTGACGCGGCCTTCCCTGGTTTCCGTGAGAACATAGATTCATATTTCTGTTGGGTTGAACGGAGATCGCTTGAAGCGTCGCGAATGGATTGTGGGTCTGGTGGTGCTGGCGGCGCTTGGCGGCCTATTCGCCTACGAGCAGCACCTGCACCCCTTCGACTGGAAGCTTTTCCTTGAAGAGTTCCAGAAAGCTCGCTGGACGAAGGTCGCAATCGCCGCAGGATGTATTTACCTGGCCTTCGCTTTTCGCTCTGTGCGATGGGCGTGGCTGCTGCGGCCCACCAAGCGCGTGCCGCTTCTTTCCCTGCTCGGCACGCAGGTGATGGGCTTTACCGCGGTGGCTCTCATCGGCCGGATCGCGGATCCGGTGCGTCCTTATCTGGTGGCCAAGAAAACCGGACTGTCCGTCGGCTCCCAAATCGCGGTGTATATCGCCGAGCGGCTCTTCGACGGCGGCTCGATGGCCATTCTCTTCTGCTCAGCCATTTTGTTTTCGCCGGCCGGAACGCTCCCGCACCAGGAAATCTTCAACAAGTTCGGCAAGGGCGGACTGGCCATCACTTTGGCGGGCTCGTTGTTTCTCGTGGCCGTGCGGCTATCAGGAAAGGCGGTGGCTTCATTCTGTGAATCGCTCCTCTCACCGCTCTCGCATAAACTCGCACAGGCCGCCGGCCAAAAGATCCGCGCCTTTCACGCCGGTCTGGATATGCTTCGTACGCCAAGGGACTTCGCCATCACACTGTCGATTTCCCTGTTCATGTGGGGGTTGATCACATTCGCCTACGTCGAGGGCGCAGGAGCATTCGAAAGCCGAGGGCAAGGAGGCTGGCAGGCGTTGGCCAAGTGCCTGGCTCTGATGGCGGGAGGCGGGGTCGCCAGCATTATTCAACTGCCGGTGATTGGTTGGTTCACGCAGATTGCCGCACTGGAAGTCATGCTGAGGCCGCTGTTCGGGATGACTCCAGAGACGGCCATGGCTTGCGCCACGACCTTACTTGCCATTACTTTTTTGGGGATCGCGCCGGCTGGCCTCCTATGGGCGCAGTTTGAGCATATCAACCTGCGCAAGGTAACCATTGAGAGCGAGCACGCGGAAGAGAATTTGGCAACGAGTGAAGCAGCCGACCCAAGCGCTGCGCCTTAGAATCTGTTGAAAAACTATTTTCTGCCGTGCCGAGTCCCCCTAACATCCCTCAGGAGCTGAAGGCCGCCGGATTTTTCGGGGCATTCTGCGGCATCCGCCGCAGCTGAAGCCGTGCCATTTCAAAGCATCGCCCCGCCACCAGTTTTGACAGGTTCTTAGCGCGCTGCGCGGGCGGCGGTGCGTTTTGCTATGCTTTCAAGCTACTATCTACCCTTGCTGTATATCGGATCGCTTCCGGGCCGACCGCCCCGCCAGTCATGATCATGCTCATCGCTTGCTCCATGGTCAGGTCGGATTCAGTCACGCGTTCGAGGGGCAGAATCTGCAGGAAGGCCGACGTGGGGTTAATTGCGTTGGGCACCAGCACTGCCGCCAACGGGCGTCCGTTCACCGCGTCGTTGAAGGTGCGTGTCAGGAACCCGATGCTTTTTTGGCCGACGATGGGAAAGTCGATCAAAACTACGCGCTGACTAGTATCTTTCTTCGCCATCATCGAATCGAGCAACTGCCGCACCGAGGTGTAGACCTTGGCGACGAAAGGCAAGTGCTCGAGCACCGACTCAAACAGGCTGAACAACTGGCGTCCGATGACAAGAGAAGTCACGCGTCCCACGATGTAGAGGACCGCCAGCGTAAGCAGGACGGCGAGAGCAGATTGCAGCCATGGATCGCTGAACCATGCTCTGGGAAAGAAGGCAGCAAGGAGCTGAACGGCTGGCAATCCCGCCTTGGCGAGGGATTGCAGAACGAATCTGAAAATCAGATATGTGACGGTAATAGGGCCGATGGTGATGATTCCGGCCAAGATATTGCGCTGAACACTGCGCAAAGTGCGGTTCATGGGTCCCTTCACGAGCTTCACCTCGTAACGAGCATACGATGCCGGGGGTGAATCGTGGAATGCAACGGCGAATGAAAGCCTGTTCCCAATCGGCGCAAAATCAGCTATATATGAGTAAGGGCACGCTTTGTGTCGGCAGAAAGAAGTCCATGAGCGAACCCGAAAGTATCGACCGGAGTGAAGAGCGCCCGGAAATGCCTCAAGGGGCAGCAGCGCGCTCGCGCGCGGTCGGATCGCCTCTGTCAACAGGTGTGAGCAGGCGTGCTTCATATCCTGCTACGGAGGAAAACGTCAGGCGGCTGACTCCCTCTCCGGCGGGACGCACATCGGACAGTGCACCTTCCAGCGCGGAGGAGCAGTCGCCCGTGCAACTTACCGTAAGCATCCTGCGTTCCGCGCTCCCTTTTGTGCAGCGTCTCTTGCCTTTGCTCGAAGGCAACATCGTCTCGGCGATCACCGGCCTGCTTGCGCCTCGCGTGCAACCGCAGACGCCTCAGCCCTCAGTCAAACTCGATTTAGAGCCAATTGAAGACGGTGTGACAGAGCTGCGGTCGCAGCAGCGCAGCCTGAGCATTCAGATGACCGAGCAGAACACTTCACTGCAGCGGGTGGAGAATCAGCTAGAAATGATGCGCGAGGCCACCGACCGGAATACTCTCGAGCATCAGAAGGTCAAATCCATCGCCATCGTTGCGCTGGTGCTGGCCGCAGTCGGGTTTATCATTACGCTGGCGCTGTTTCTAACACTGGGGCTGTTTCTGCATATGAACAAGCGGCTGCCGTAGTCTTTCTTTGCAATATCAGGGGCGAAGACAGCACGGCTGCTGAAATAGAGATAGACTCTGCTCACAACTCCGAAACGTTGTCTTCAATAGCCAAGCGTACATTGCCGTCGGATTTGGCCAGGCGGCGAACCGCTTCTGGCTTGTCGACTTTGGCTTTTTGCATCACAAGCGCCACAGGGACGCTGCGCCCCGCGCTCTTGATGGTCTCCACAGCAGTGGCGCGGTCGATGCCGCAGGCACCCATCAGGATGCGAATGCCGCGCTCAACCAGCTTCGAATTCTGCATGTGCACGTTGACCATCAGGTTCTCATACACGTAGCCTAGCCGCGTCATCGCGCCCGTCGTGATCATGTTCAGGATCATCTTTTGGGCGCTGCCGGCTTTCATGCGCGTGGAACCGGAGACGACTTCGGGACCGACTTCAGCCACGATAGTAATGTCGGCGGCTTCGGCAAGAGGAGTGCCTTGGTTACAAGTAACGGCCGCCGTGTGCGCTCCACGGGCTCGGGCATACGCCACCGCCGCAACAACGTAAGGCGTGCGGCCGGAGGCGGAGACGCCGATGACCACGTCCTTGCGGGTGGGTCGGCGCCGAGCGACGTCACGCTGGCCTAGTTCTTCGGAGTCTTCGTTAACCTCAACTGCGGAAGCCAAGGCCTTGGGCCCGCCGGCCATGATGTACTGCACTTGGCCTGGAGCTGTGGAGTAACTGGGCGGGCATTCCGAGGCGTCGAGTGCGGCAATTCGTCCGCTGGAGCCCGCGCCGACATAAATCAAGCGGCCACCGTCGCGGAGGCTGCGAGCCACCTGGTTGATCACTTCAGCAATTTCCGGGAGGGCTTTCTTGACCGCTGCTGCGACCTTGGCATCTTCGTGGTTGATGATGCGTGCAATCTCGATTGCAGATTTCGTGTCGAGTCCCTGGGAGGCTTCGTTCTGGCTCTCGGTCGTGAGTTGTTGAAGCAGTGCGGCCTGGTCTTTGTCGCTATCTTTTATCCGGGTACCCGCCGACTCATGGATCGTGGTGCTGGGTAGCATCGCGTCAGTCCCTAGCATTGATTGTATCCATAAAAACGTGCAAGCCAAGAATTTTGTTCTGCCGAACTCTGCATTGCAACCCTCGTTACAAGATCTAAAGGACATTGCGGACGGCGTCATGAAAAGCCGGCCGCACCTCGCGGATCAACTGGCACTTTCGGTCCGGCCAGGTGCGGTTGGTTAGAAGAACGACAGCCACGGCCGTGTCCAGGTCGATCCATAACGAGCAGCCGCTATAGCCGAGATGCCCAATGGAATGACGCGAGAAGTGTGTGCCGGAGGACGAAGGATCAGATGGTGTGTCCCATCCCAGTGCCCGGGAACTGCCCTGAGGCGGTTGCCGTTGGGCGAATTGTTCCAATGTGGCCGGATCGAACAGAGAGGCTCTTTGAGCGGAGCCGGCAGATTTTGTGCTGCGCAGAATAGCTCCGGCAAACCGCAGAAGGTCCGGGACATTGGAGAAAAGCCCCGCGTGTCCTGCGACCCCGTTCATGACCCACGCGTTCTCATCCTGCACCTCACCCTGGATGCGGCGTTGGCGGAATGTAGCGTCTTCTTCTGTTGGCGGAATCGCGGCCCGCATCGCCGGCGGTGGGCAAAATCCGGTGGCCGCCATGCCCAGCGGCTCAAAAATCTCGCGCTGCGTCCAGGAGGCAAGGTCAGCGCGAACCAGGACTTCCAGCGCTTTGCCGAGAAGAATAAAGCCTGGGTCGGAGTACTCGGCCCGTGTGCCGGGCGCGGCCTGAAGGGGTAGTTCCAGACAAGCGCCGAGCAGCGCAGAAGGCGTCGAGGAGGTTCGAAATAACTCGACGTATCCGGGCAAGCCGGAGTTGTGAGCCAGCAGGTGCCGTAGGGTAACTGTGCGCGCAAGATCACCGGCTGCGCGCCCGGCGACGAAGCCGGGCAGCAGCTCGCCGAGCGGTTTGTTCAAGTCGAGTTGCTGGCGCTGAACGAGCAGCATTGCCGCAGCGGTCGTTGCCGCAATCTTTGTCAGGCTCGCTGCGTCGTAGACCGTTTCAACAGCTACTGCGGGGGCGTTTTCCTCATATGTGAATCGGCCGAGCGCTCCACTAAGCACGGTCTCGTCGCCATGCAAAACGCCGAAGGCACATCCCGGGAAGGCTCGTGCCGCGAGGGCCTCGCTAAGGACGCGGAGAGCAGCGTCAAAGCGGCCAGTTTCTCCGGGTGGCTGTGCAACGGTTGGATGGGGTTTCGAGGGCATTGCCTGTCGGTAGAGTAGCGCGCGCCGCGCCCGCCTGCCGGGTCCCGCCACTTTTCATCGCTGCGGGAGGGAATTCGGGCTATCCTTGTGTCGGAGAATACAGTCTATTTCATTGGAGGTTTGTATGGCATTGCGGCGCAGATGGTTGCAGGGAGCTTGTGTCGTTAGCCTTATCTCCGCCGGCGCGGGGTTTGGCATCGCCCAAACGGCGGGACAGCCCGAAGCAGCGCCCTCAACCGCCGCTCAATCTTCAACTACACTTGCCGCAAGTCCTTCTGCGCAACCAGAACCACCAGGAGGGGCTAATGTGGCCTCTGCAGCCCCGGCAAAGAAAACCTACAACGTCCCTGCGGGCACCAAGATTCTCTTGCAGCTGCACAGCGCCATCAACACCAAGAGCGCCAAGGCCGGCGATGGCGTGTACCTGATCTCGGTCTTTCCGGTCGTGGTGGGGAACCGCGTGATGATCCCGGCAGGAGTCTATGTACAGGGCGTCGTAGATCGCGTGCAACGTGGAGGGGTTATCAAGGGCAAGGCACAGCTCGACATGCATTTCACCACGATCATCTTTCCTAACGGCTCGGTGGTTGAGATTCCGGGCGTCGTCGATAGCGTTCCCGGAACCAAGAACCAGACGGTGAGAGACGATGGCGAGGGGACCATCGAGCAAAACGGCGATAAGGGCCGCAATGCCGGCCAGACCGCAGAAATCGCGCTCCCGACGGGAGCTGGCGTGGGCACCATCGGAGGCGCTTCGACAGGCCATCCCATTGAAGGTGGATTGGCCGGTTTAGGTGCGGGTCTCGCAACTGTTGGCATAGTTTCGCTCTTCACCCGTAATGCCGATGTAGATATTCCAAGAGGAACCCAGGTGGAAATGGTTCTGCAACGCCCGCTCGATCTGGAGGAGGGAAATCTGGTTGGCGCAAACCAACTCGGCGACGCATCGGTGCTAGTTCCTGCATCGAGCCAGCCCAAACCCATTACTTCGCATCGTCCGCGGATCATGTGCCCGCCGGGAACCCTAGGTTGCGAGTGAATTAGATTAAGCTGGATGTAAATGCTCACCGGCCCCAACGATCCCAGTGACTTCGATTCCGGCGCAAACTCCCAGTCCAGGGCACCTGCGCGGCCGTCGAATTCTGCGCCTGCAGCGCCGCACAAGACCACGGGCGTTGTTCTATGGTTGCGCGATCTGTTGATCGCCTCAGCTGCATCGGTGTTCATCGTCCTCTTCCTCTACCAGCCGGTTCGAGTGGAAGGCACCAGCATGTTGCCGCGGCTGGAAGATCGCGATCGCCTCTTCATCAACAAATTTGTCTACCACTTCACGGCCATCGGGCGTGGGGACGTGGTGGTCTTTCTGCATCCCACACCGCTCGACCCGCAGAGGAGCTACATTAAGCGCGTCATCGGCCTGCCCGGTGATCGCGTCCGTATCGATCATGGGCGCGTCTTTGTGAACGGGAGGCCCCTGCGCGAGCCATATGTCCCGCCCGAGTACCGCGACAACCGCTCCGCAGCGGAGATGGTGGTCCCGTCTGAAACCTACTTCGTAATGGGCGACCATCGCTCGATTTCGCAGGATAGTAGGGACTTCGGGCCAGTGGACCACTCCTTGATCTACGGCAAGGCCGTCTTCGTCTATTGGCCGGCCCGCGACATGGGTGTGGTGCGCTAGAGTTCGGATGTCGTGTGCGAGACCGTGGAAAACGGGGCAAAATCGCCGCACAAAACCTGCTAAAATCGATTGAATCTACTCCTCGGAGAGGCGATGCAGGCGATCCTGGCGCTCGAAGACGGGCGCATCTTCCGCGGGCAGGGCCATGGACACCCGGGCGAATGCCGGGGCGAAGTGGTTTTTAATACTTCCCTTACTGGTTACCAGGAAATTGCCACCGATCCCTCGTATGCGGGGCAGATCGTCGTCCTGACCAATCCCCAAATCGGCAACTACGGCACCAATCGCGCCGATAACGAGGCGCCCCGGCCCTATATCGAAGGCCTGATCGTGCGCGAGTTCTCGGCCATCAGCTCCAACTGGCGCTCGGAGCAGGTGACCGATGAGTACATGGAGCGCTACTCGGTCCCCGTTCTGGCCGAGATCGACACGCGCGCCCTGGTGCGCCACTTGCGAAATCACGGTGTGATGCGTGGGGTGATTTCGACCACGGAGAGCGCTCCGGAGGCATTGGTCCAGAAGGCCAGAAGCATTCGCAAGATGGACGGCACCGATTTGGCTCGCGTGGTTTCGACGAAAACGAGCTACGAGTTTGACGCGTTGGACCCGCGCAGCCAGATGGGGGACAGCTTGCTCGCCGAGGGGTTCATCCACAAGGAAGAACTGCGGCGGAGCACCCTTAATGTGGTGGCTTATGATTTCGGCATTAAGCAGAACATTTTGCGCATGTTAACGCGCGAGGATTGCCGCGTGACGGTGGTCCCCGCCGAAACAACTGCCGACGACGTGCTGGCGCTCAAGCCGGACGGCGTGTTTCTGTCAAACGGCCCCGGCGACCCGGAGCCGGTCGATTATGCTGTCCGCGCCATCAGCCAGATGATGGGCCGCGTGCCGGTGTTTGGAATTTGTCTCGGCCACCAACTTTGCGGCCTCGCGCTCGGCGGCCGCACCTACAAGCTCAAGTTCGGTCACCACGGCGGCAACCACCCGGTGCGCAACAATACGACGGGCAAGGTGGAGATCACGGCGCACAACCACAACTTCGCCGTCGATCCCGACTCGATCAACGCCAACGAAGTCGAGTTGACGCACGTGGACCTGAACGACCAGACACTCGAAGGCCTGCGCCACAAAACTCTGCCGCTCTTCAGCGTTCAGTACCACCCCGAAGCCGCCCCCGGCCCCCACGATTCACATTACCTGTTCCGCGACTTCCGGCAGATGATGGAGGAGTGGAAGGGATGACCGTCGCGACGCGTAGAAGATTTGGCATTTCAAAGCAGCGGGGCTTTTGGCTCCGCTGTTTTTGAACTCTACGGCTCCATTGGGTGAGGCCGAGTTTTGAAAGGGCACGACTTTAGTCGTGCCGCAGACGAGAAGGAAGGACCGCGGCTTTAGCCGCTGAGGGATGGTTTTGAAGCCTGCACGCGAGCACGCAACAAACAATGCGCAGACGTACTTCGTCACGTCCGACACGTGGGAGCGGCGAGCACTCTTTCGGAATGAAACGTGGGCGCGGCTGTTTTTCAAGAATTTGTTAGCGCATCGCAGCGACGCTTATTTTTTGCACGAATTCGTTCTGATGCCGGACCATTTTCATTTACTAATCACGCCCGTGGCCACGCTTGAGCGTGCCGTACAGATGATCAAGGGCGGATTCTCCTACCGAGTAAAGAAGGAAATCGGATCGAACGCGGAGATTTGGCAGCGCGGTTTTGCAGATCATCGAATTCGCGATACCGAGGACTACGAGAAGCACGGTCAATACATTTACCTGAATCCTGTCAAGGAGCATCTGTGCGCGAGTCCGGCGGAATTCCGATACTCGTCAGCGTATCCAGGCTGGAAGCTCGACCCCATCCCTCAGTGGCTAAAGCCACCGATGAATGAGGCTGCTTGCGGCACGACTGAAGTCGTGCCCTTTCAAAGCACCGGCGCGAAATACTAGCGCGAGCCCATAACATCATGTGGAAACAGAAACGAAACCATGCCACGCAGAAATGACATCCAGAAGATACTGGTGATCGGCTCGGGGCCGATCGTGATCGGCCAGTCGGCAGAGTTCGACTACTCGGGCACGCAAGCCTGCAAGGCCCTCAAGCAGGAGGGCTACGAGGTAGTGCTGGTCAATTCGAACCCAGCCACCATCATGACCGATCCCGAGTTGGCCGACCGCACCTACATTGAGCCGCTCACCCACGAGTACGTGGAAGAGATTATCCGCATCGAAGCGGAGATGCTTTCGAGCAAGCCCGGCGCAGGCAGGTTCGCGCTGCTACCAACTGTCGGCGGTCAGACCGCGCTGAATCTTGCCGTCGATCTTGCGGACACCGGGGTTTTGGAGCGCTACAACGTCGAACTGATCGGCGCAAAACTCGAAGCCATCAAGAAGGCCGAAGACCGTCTCCTCTTCAAAGACGCGATGATCCGCATCGGACTCGATGTGCCGCGCTCGGCGCTCGTGAACAATCTGCGCGATGGCCTCGACTTCTCTGGCAAGATTGGATTTCCGGTGCTCATCCGGCCCAGCTTCACGCTGGGTGGCACGGGCGGCGGCATTGCCTACAACCGCGAAGAGCTGATGGAAATTCTCTCCCGCGGCCTCGACCTCTCGCCGGTGCATGAGTGCTTGATCGAAGAAAGCGTGCTCGGCTGGAAGGAGTTCGAGCTCGAGGTAATGCGCGACCTCGCGGACAACGTCATCATCATCTGTTCGATTGAGAATTTTGATCCCATGGGCGTGCACACCGGCGACTCCATCACCGTGGCGCCGGCGCAAACGCTTACCGATCGCGAGTACCAGAAAATGCGCGATGCGGCCATTGCCTGCATTCGCGAGATCGGCGTGGAGACCGGCGGCTCGAACGTGCAGTTCGCAATCAACCCACAAGACGGCCGCATGACGATTATCGAGATGAATCCGCGCGTTTCGCGCTCGTCGGCGTTGGCGTCGAAGGCGACAGGATTTCCGATTGCGAAGATTGCGGCGAAGCTAGCTGTGGGTTACACGCTCGACGAGATTCCCAACGACATTACGCGCAAAACTCCGGCGTGCTTTGAGCCAACCATCGACTACGTGGTGGTGAAGATTCCCAAGTGGCAGTTCGAGAAGTTCCCCGGCGCCGACGAAACGCTTGGGCCCCAGATGAAGTCGGTGGGTGAGGTGATGGCTATCGGCCGCACTTTTAAGGAAGCGCTGATGAAGGCGTGGCGCTCGCTCGAAACTGGCAAGAAAACGGGTGCTGAAGTGTTGGAGCCGCGCCGTCTGACGCAGATGCTGGTCACGCCACGGCCGGAGCGGCTGGGCTACATTCGCTACGCCTTCGAACGCGACATGAACGTGCGCGAGGTGGCGCGCCTCACCAAGATGGACCCGTGGTTCCTGCACCAGTTGCGCGAGATTACGCAGGCGCAAAAAGCGATCGCCCACACGACGCCGCAAGAGTTGGGCGCCGAGCAAATGAGAGGGCTTAAGCGTTTGGGCCTTAGCGACGAACGCATTGCTACCGAGTGGAAGCTCGAAGGCCATGAAGGTATCCGGCAGGTGAGGGAACTGCGCGAAGGGCAGGGAATCAGGCCCGTGTTCAAGCTGGTGGACACCTGCGCCGCCGAGTTCGAGTCGATGACGCCCTATCTCTACTCAACCTACGAAGAAGAGGATGAGGCGCCGCCGACCACAACGCCGAAGATTATCATTCTCGGTTCGGGACCGAATCGCATCGGCCAAGGCATCGAGTTCGACTACTGCTGCTGCCATGCCGCATTTGCGCTGAAAGACGATGGCTACGAGACCATCATGGTCAATTGCAATCCCGAGACGGTTTCGACCGATTACGACACCAGCGACCGGCTCTACTTTGAGCCGCTTGTGCTTGAAGATGTGCTTGCGATTTACAACCACGAAGCGCAATCGGGCGCGAAGATCGGAATGATTGTCCAGTTCGGCGGGCAAACGCCCTTGAATCTGGCGCAGCGGCTGCGCGCGGCCGGCGTGCCTATCATCGGCACCTCGCCGGAATCGATCGACTTGGCTGAAGATCGCAAGCTTTTCGGCAAACTGCTTGAGGATTTGCAAATTCCGCAGCCGCGCGGCGGCACGGCAACCAGCGTGGAGCAGGCGCTTGCTGTGGCCGAGCAGATCGGCTACCCGGTGCTGGTGCGGCCGAGCTACGTTCTCGGCGGGCGCGCAATGGTGATTGCCTACGACGCCGATGCGGTGACGCGCTACATGCGCCAGGCTGTGGAGTATTCGCAGGAACGGCCGGTTCTGATCGATCACTTCCTCGAAAACGCAATTGAAGTGGATGTTGACGCGCTTTGCGACTCGGAAGACGTCGTGATCGCGGGCATCATGCAGCACATCGAAGAGGCCGGCATCCACTCCGGCGACTCGTCGTGCGTGCTGCCGGCCGTGGATATCAAGGAGCAGACGCTTAAAACCCTGCGCACCTATACGCGGAAACTGGCGCTGGCGCTCAAGGTTGTCGGCTTGGTCAATTTGCAGTTCGCCATCCAGCGCGACGACGAGGGCAACGACCACGTGTATGTGATCGAAGTGAATCCCCGTGCCTCGCGCACCGTGCCGTACGTCTCGAAGGCGACCGGAGTGCCGCTGGCCAAGATTGCATCGCGGCTCATGACGGGCCGCAAACTCCGCGAACTGCTGCCGCGGGAGGTTGCATCCGGCAAGGATCTGGGAACCGGCGCGCACCACTACGTAAAATCGCCGGTCTTCCCGTGGTCGAAGTTCGCAGGCGTCGATACGGTTCTTGGACCGGAGATGAAATCGACCGGCGAAGTGATGGGCGTGGCCAGCAGTTTCGGCGAGGCGTTTGCCAAGGCGCAGCTTTCGGCTGGTCAGATCCTGCCTACAGGCGGCACGGTCTTCTTTACCGTGAACGATCACGACAAGCAAGCGGTTGTGTCTCTGGCGCAGCGGTACGTGCACCTGGGCTTCAAGATTGTGGCAACCGAGGGCACCGCCAACGTGCTCGAGCGCGCGGGGATGATCGTGGAGCGAGTTTTCAAGGTGGGCGAGGGGCGTCCGAACGCGGTTGACCTCATTAAGGAGAATCGTATTCAGCTCGTGGTAAACACGCCGCGGGGTCAGGACGCGATATTCGATGAAAAGGCCATCCGCCGGGCGGCCGTGCTGGCGCGCATCCCAACGATTACGACTCTCGCAGCCGCGCAGGCCGCGGCTGAAGGAATTGCGGCCATGCAACGGCATTGCGTGACAATCTTTGCGCTGCAGGCGCTGCACACCGCAAACGGCCGCTGAGACGCCGGTCGAGTCGGAGAAGGGAAGCGGTTCGTGGGGCAATTTTCTTCGCGGAGGACGGATGAGCGGGCGCCCGCTTCATGAGAAATCTCCGGCATCTACAATGAATACATGCTGCTAGAAGGCATCTTTGCCGCAATCGCCACGCCGTTTTACCCGGATGAGCGCGTCTATTTCCGCAAAATAGAAGCCAACGTCGCGCGCTATTCGCGCAGTTTGCTGGCGGGAATCGCGGTGTTAGGTTCGACAGGCGAGGCGCCGCTCGTCAACGACGCCGAATCGCGCGACGTTTTGAGCGTAGCTGCGGCAGCTACCGCGCCGGAAAAGGTGCTGATCGCGGGCGTGGGCCGCGAGAGTGTGAAGGCGACGGTGGAGTTGGCCGAGGCAGCCGCGGCGTTTCGCTACGATGCGGTTCTGGTTCGCCCGCCAAGCTATTATGCAGGGCAGTTGTCGACTGCAGCCGCGCTTCACTATTTTCAGAGCGTTGCCGACCGCTCGCCGCTACCAGTTGTTCTCTACAACATTCCCAAGTACGTGCCGTATCAGATTCCGGTGGAAGTGGTGGGGGAACTGGCGTGGCATCCGAACATCATCGGCATCAAGGATTCATCCGGGAATGTCGAACGCATCAAAGCGCAGATTGCGGCGGCGCAGAATACGCCACGGCGGACCGTGCCGGTGACGCAGGTGTTTGCGGCGGTCACGGCGCGGATGTCGGCGCCGCGAGCCCAGGCGGACGGCGAATTTGTCTCGGTTGGAGAACTTACAGGCGGCAAAGCCTTAGCTGCCGCTCCGCCGACGACTCCCGTTCGGACTCGGAGTAGAGAGGTAGGGTTCCAGGTGCTATGCGGGTCCGGAGGTACGGTGTTGGATTCTCTTGAGGTCGGAGCGACGGGTGCGATCCTCGCTTTCGCCGCGTTCGCGCCCCAGGCCTGCCAGGAGATTTACCTTGCGTGCAAGGACCACGACCTCGCGTTGGCGCAAGAGAAACAGCAGCGCATAGCGCAGGCCAACCAGCGGATCGTCGCAGAGCTCGGCATGGCCGGGATCAAGTACGCGTGCGACTTGAATGGCTACTTTGGGGGCAAAACGCGCTCGCCGTTGCTGGGGTTGACGGCCGCAGAGAAAGCGGAAGTCGAAGACCTGTTGGCGGAGATAAGGAATTAGCCTGCTATCAAATAGGTCTGATAACGGATATTCTGTTACATTGCGGCATCCGCTCTCTTTCGCCCCGCCACGAACTGTTTCATCTCTGGTTTCAACCACTTCCCTCGCGTTCACGTTACATCTTGTAGCGGCCGAGGTCTTCGTCGTTCAGCCCCTCCAGCCAACCGCGCAACTGCTCGGCCGTCGGCCCTTCGGGCGGGCCACTGGTATTGAGTTTCGCGGTCTCCATCACTTTCTCCGCGACAAAGATTGGACAATCGGCTCGCAATGCAAGCGCGATGGCGTCCGAAGGCCGCGCGTCGATGGCCACCGGCTCGGCTCCCTGCCGCAGCCAAAGAACGGCGTAGAAGGTGTCATCTTTAAGTTCTGTAATCACAACACGTTCGAGCTGCGCATTGAGGTGACGAATCATATTCCGCGCTAGGTCATGTGTCATGGGGCGCGCAGCAGTCATCTTCTCAATCTCCAGCGCGATCGCGTTGGCTTCAAAGATGCCCACCCAGATAGGCATCACGGCATCCGAACCAACATCCTTCAGCACCACGATCGGCATATTGGTGGCCGGGTCCATCATCAGGCCGCGAATGCGAACTTCAATCTCCATCAGTTCCCTCTTAACGGTCCGTAGCAAAATCGCAATTCGGAATACGACACTCCTCAGGGACCAAAGCCCCACCAACAATTCCGCGGCTTACGGCACGCGACCGACGGCACTGCGTGGGTTCCCCGGTCGTGCTCTTTCAAAACCGCGCCTCCGGTCGAGTTTTTCTGCGGCCTGTGAATCCGTGCCCCTTCCAATGCCGCGCTTTCACGGGCTCTATCAACCTACGCAATCTTAGACGGCCAGGCCGACAAGACTGTTTGGAAAAGCTGCGGTTATCTTGACACGAAGATAACTGCCCGGCGCCGGTGCAATGGGCTGCGACCATGCGACATTGACCGGCTTGTTCTGGCTGCTGCGGCTTGCTATCTGACCGCGAGCCGAATTGATCCCCTCCACCATAACCTCAAGAACCTCTCCGATATGCTTGGAGTAATTGACCCTTTGTATTTCCCTTTGTCGCTCCAGCAAGACCTGAAGGCGGCGGTTTTTTTCGACTTCCGGAATGGAGTCGTTCAAGCTCACGGCCGGTGTGTTGGGGCGAGCGGAATACTTGAAGGCGAATACGCAGTCGTATTGCACCTCGGCGAGCAAATCCATGGTCTGAATGAAATCGTCGGCAGTTTCGCCCGGGAAACCCACAATGATGTCGGTGGAAAGCGAGATGGGACGCCTGGCCGCTTTGATCCATGCGATGCGCTCCAGGTACCACTCCGGCGTGTACTCGCGGGCCATGCCGGCGAGAATCCGCGCAGAGCCCGACTGCACGGGTAGGTGTACATGGTCGCAGAGAGTGGGGACACTGTCGATGGCATCGACGATGTCGCGCGTGAAGTCGCGTGGATGACTTGTGGTAAAACGCACGCGCCGGATGCCGGGCACTTGGCCCACGCGGGCGAGCAACTCCGCGAAGCTCGACTTCCCTTCCGGGTCGTGGTAGCTGTTCACGTTCTGGCCGAGAAGCTGGATTTCGGTGTAGCCAAGATCGGCGATGCGCCGCGCCTCGTCGAGCACAGAGGACGAGGTCCGGCTGCGCTCCTTGCCGCGCGTGTAGGGGACGATGCAAAAGGAACAGAACTTATCGCAACCCTCGATGATGGTTATGTAGGCGCGGTAGGGATTCTGGCGGGACGTGAACTCGGTCTCGAAGGTTTCCTCGGTCTGGCGATCGTCGAGACCAGTGATGCGGCTTTCGCCTGCCTCGAGCCGGGTAAGCAGCTCCGGCAATTTGCGGTACGAGGCCGAGCCCGAGACCAGCGAGACATGCGGCGCGCGGTCGAAGATCTTTTCACCCTCCTGCTGGGCGACGCAGCCCAACACGGCAAAGCGCTTGCCTTGCTTCGAGAGCTGCTTATAGTCGCTGAGGCGATGGAAGACCTTCTGCTCGGCCTTGTCGCGAATCGAACAGGTGTTGTAAAGGATCAGGCCGGCATCCTGCTCGGTTTCGACCTGACGGTAGCCCTGTTGACGCAGGGTGCCAATCACCTTCTCGGAGTCATGGGCGTTCATCTGGCAGCCGAAGGTCTCCAGATAAAATGTCTTTTCCGCCGCCATAGACCTCCTTAGTATACGTTGATTCCGTGTGCCGAGCTGGATGCGTGGGAAGCAACGGCAGTCATACGTGGCGCTTGGCGTCACCCAAGACCACGAAAATTCCGAGAGAGGCAACCGCAGCTCCCTCTTCGCTCTGCCCCTCGGGACAACGACGTCGGGCGGGGAGTATTTTCAGGGTAGGTCCTTCGTCTTCTTCGTCTGCCGCGGCGAGCCGGAGCGCGAGGTCGGTCGACTAGGATGACAGATCGATTGAGATACAAACCTCGGTTTCAGGGCGCTGGCCCTACTCTACTGGTGGAGCAGCTTGAAGGCGTGCGTCCACTCGTTTTTTGTGAAGCCGAGAATGCACCACAACATGGACAGCGGTTCAATGGCGCGCGCCGCTTCGACTTTGCCCATGTCCGCGGTTTCCCAGCCGAACTGATCGAGAATCTTGGTCACAGTGACCTTTGCGCCGTCGTTATTCCCGCAGATAAACATGGTGGGCCGTCCGCTTTTGAAAGCCGGATTTACCATACGCCCTGCGCCCACTGAATTGAATGACTTCACCAGGTGCGCTTTCGGAAACTCGCGTTGCAGCCGTTCCAACAAGGATTCATCGAGCGTGGTAAAGAACTTGAGAACGCCGTTGACGGGAGGCGCATCGGCAATGGGATTGCACGCATCCATCACCAGCTTTCCGTCGAGATGGGCGTTGCTTGCGGCACGCAAAACGTCGCCCGCGACCGAGCCTTTCACTGCCAGCACCAGAGCTTCGCCAAAAGCTGCCGTTTCGCTGAAGCTGCCGACTTTCGCTTCGGGATTTGCTTTCAACCACTTCGCTAGTTTGGCCGGCTCACGAGTTCCGATCGTCACTTCGTGACCGTGCTTGAGGAAGCCCGCTGCCAGCGTCTGCGCTACTTCACCCGATCCAAGAACTCCTATCTTCATGGTTGATCCTCCTTGTTCATCGATGGTTTTCGTCGCGGAGCCCGGTGTGAAGATAAGCGATCACCGCGTCCATCTGCGGCTTGCTCATTTGATATGCGAACGACGGCATCATTCCCTTGCCTGCCAGCAAAACTCGCTCGACTTCCACGTCGGTTGCCGGGGCTCCGTCCGGCAGCGTCTTACGGTTGAAGAGGCCGTGCAGACTCGGCGGAACTTTCTTTAGATGCAGGTCGTTCACTTCGTGGCAGTGCGCGCAGCCGACGTCGTACAGATGCTTACCTTCGGCTTGCCGCGGTGTAAGCGACGGCTGGGTACGACAGCCGGCGAGAATCATAGGAGCACATGCTGCGCCCACCAAGCAGGAAGCCAACGCAGCAATCAGCTTCGATGATTGCATCTGAAGTGTGCAGGCCAACACAGACCGGTACCGCGCAGGTTCGTGCCTATTGGACAATCACGCCGCAGGCGATGCGGTCGCCGGAGTTGCCGGAGGGATCGCTGGTGAGGTCGTCCGGTTTGGCGTGAATGACCAGCGCCGTGCCGCCGTCGTGGAAAAGAGAATTAGGGCCCGCGCTGATTGTCGCTCCTACGGCAGTGAAAGTCAGCTTGCCGGTTCCCTTGTCCGAGACGACAAGGTTGGGCAAGTCACCCAGATGCGGATGTGGATCCTGAGCGTTGTGGATGCCATGATGCGCGCCGGTGGGATTGAAATGGCCTCCGGCCGTGGTGAAGGCAGGGCCATCGCATTTACCTACGTTGTGAATGTGGATACCGTGCTCACCGGGGGGAAGCTGGGAAACCGTTACGGAGATCTTGACGCCATTGGAAGTGGTGGAGAATTTGGCGTGGCCAATGGTTACTCCCTGGGCGTTGACGATGTCGGCATGAGCGGATTGTGGCGCGGCTGGAGCGGGAATCGCGGTCAACGCCAGGGCCGCGGCTAGGGGAAGAAGGAAACGCATCGCAAATCCTCCTAAGGGAGTTTTGGGTTCATGTACGAAGTGGATGGTATCACACGGTTCGATATGCTGACTTAATGATGCTTCCCTCTCTCGATCAGATTCACGAAGCGCAAAATCTCGTCTACCGCTACATGCCGCCGACGCCTCAATACAGTTGGCCGCTCATCAACCGGCGGCTGGGCACCGAGGCGTGGATCAAGCACGAGAACCATACTCCGATTGGCGCGTTCAAATTGCGTGGCGCGCTGGTCTATGCGGCGTGGCTGAAGCAGACTCAGCCGGGACTCGCCGGCGTGGCGGCGGCCACGCGGGGCAACTTCGGCCAGGGTGTCGGCATGGCTGCGCGCCTCATCGGAGTCGAGGCGGTGGTCGTCGTCCCGCACGGCAACAGCGTGGAGAAGAATCAAGCTATGCTAGCGCAAGCTGTGGAATTGGTCGAGCACGGCCACGATTTTCAGGAGTCGCTCGAATTCGCTCGAAACCTCGCGGCTGAGCGCGGCTTCGCCATGTTCGAGTCCTTCCATGAATGTCTGGTCCGGGGCACGGCTACCTACGCGTTAGAGTTCCTCCAGGCCGTCCCGCATCTCGACGTCGTGTACATCCCTATCGGAATGGGCTCGTCGATTTGCGGCATGGCGGCTGCACGGAATGCTCTTAAGCTTCCGGTTGAGATCGTCGGCGTTACCGCTTCGGAGTGTCCTGCCACCGCGCTTAGCTTCAGGGAACGGCGGATCGTCGAAGCTCCGGCGCGCACGCAGATTGCCGACGGCGTGGCTTGCCGTAAACCGAGCCTTGAGGCGATGGAAATCATCTGGAGCGAAGTCGCGCGCATTGTCGAGGTCCCGGATGCCGAGATCGCCGAAGCAATGGGCATTTACTACGAAGACACGCACAACCTAGCCGAGGGCGCCGGGGCAATTGCCCTTGCAGCTGCGCTCAAAGAGAGAAGCAAGATTCGGGGCAAATGTGCCGGCATCGTTCTCACCGGCGGTAATGTGGATCGCGAGATGTACGTGTCGGCGCTCCATGGCGCGAAGTTGATGCCCGCCTCCGGATCCGGGGATACGCGATGCGACAATATTGAGAGAGGAAGAACCCGATGACCGAACCGACCTATGAGGAGTTGAAAGCACGGTTGGCCAAACTCGAAGCCAAACAACAGCGGACTGGAAACATGAGCTTCAAGGTGAGCGACAAAGGCGGAGTCTCTGTCTACGGGCTTGGCCGCTTCCCGGTCACGCTTTATTACGAGCAGTGGGTAAAGCTCTTGGATAGGGCACAGGATTTGCGTGACTTCCTCGAAGAGAGCAAGAGCAAGCTCAAGTTGAAGGAATAGCTGGAGCGGGCGCCGCTCAAGAATCAGGCTCGATTGACTCTTGACCAATTCGCAACTGAAGGATAGCCGGTGAGAGCGCGGTTCAGTTGCATGCTTTGGCACCCCCGTTGACGAAACACCCAAAAGTTGGCCGGCTCCAGTAAATGTTGGCCGCCTCTAAGACGCCGGTAGATCGGTCGAAAGCGATAAATTCTAAAAATCGTATTTCTGCCTTTAATTGGCCGATCCTTCGGAATTGAGCTGAATTGTTGGCCGGACTATCACTCGCCCAGGTGACACTCAAATTTGCGTTTCGTCAATCCGGTTCTCGAAAGTTTGCCGGAGCTTTCGCGCAGTCCCGGGCGTGTCACCGACCAGCCGGACCCAAGCGTGTTCAGCAACTAGGCGTGGCGGCAACCAACGTAACCTACAGCACGAAAGGATGCTCGCGCTTGAACCGATTGAGCACCGCCAGTTGCTCCTCCGCCTCCTGGAAAAGCTTGGTGCGAGCTATGCGCGTCAGCTCACGTAACCAGGAGTAACCGAGTTCGGCACCGCCCAGGAGACCCATTCCTTCCTCCCACACGGACGGCTCGCCCTCCTCCAGCGCACGTAAAACCGCCTCCTCCCCGCGCGTTGCGTCCTGCTTAGCCCATTGGCGCAGGGACTCTATGTAAGCGGGATCGAAGCTCAAACCCAGGTCGGCGGCTTTGATCTTGCCGGTGTCGATCGTGCCAGTTCCGCCGGGGGCGGCTGATTCGGGCGCTGGCGGGACGCTACCGTACTTGTCGCAGGGCGCGCCCGCGCTGGCGCGTGGAGCGATGTTGTGTTCCTTCACGATGTAACGAGCGCCATCCTCGTCTGCGTATTTCTCCGATTCATCGAGGTGCCAACTACGTTGATTATGATACCAGTAGAGACGATTCCTTCCTCCCTGGCCGGCAAGACTCGGGGGACCTGGCGTACCACTTTTGCCCGGCTCTCCCGCTTTTGCCCCTTGGGCGATCAACTGTGGCAGCTTTGCGGGCGTTACCACCCAGCGCAACTGGATGGCGCCACCGCGCCCGCCATCGCCAGCGCGGCCACCCCGGCCCCCGTTGCCGCCCTCACGGGCATCGCCGCCCTTCTCTCCGAAGGCGATTTCGCAGCCATCGTCGAAAGTTGCGACATCCTCACGGCCGATCCTGCTGTTGTAGGTACTCTTGGAGATCACCTGCGCGCCGTAAGGTCCCTCGGGCGTTCCGGCGGGCCAATGCCGCGTGAAACTGCCAGGGTTGCCAGGCCGTCCGGGGTTGGGCTGGGCGCCATCGCCTCCGCGCTGGCCGTTACCGCCCGCAGACCCGTTCGCGATCACGGTGAGCTGACCGGTGAACTGCCGGGCATGGATGGTGAGGCTGCCGCCATCGTGACCGCGCTCCCCCGACGCCCCATCCTGGCCGTCAAGCTCCTCCGCAGTGCCGTTCAGTGATGGCTCGGGCTGGGCCGGGTCGTAATTGGTCCCAACTTCCGCGCCGGAGAAGTCCAGAATTCCCTCCTCCGCCTCGACGGAACGAGCGAGGATGGAGATGGTGCGGCCCGGGAGGCGCACGCGCCCACGCACCCGGAACGTATCCGCGTGGACGACCACGCGTTGCGCGCCGGCGAAGGGATCCACATCTCCTTCGAGCAGGAGCGTTGGTACGCTGATGCGCATGACGCCGCCTGGAACATCCGAATTTCCGTCGGCCATGGGTGGGTGCTCCTCTCGCGAGCGACTAAAGCAGCATGAACTTTAGAGGGACAACGGCTAAAGACGGCGCCACAGACCGCACAGACGACATTGCTGCGGCTCGGTGTAGAGGCCTGCGGTCTGCATGCTTGGGCACATAGCTTCCGATGAACTGAACCGCGATGTCCGCGACAGTATTGAGCCGGAGCCCCGGGTTCGCATCCGGCGGGACAGAGATTTCCCAGGTGGTGAAGGGCGAGGGTTGGAAGTAGGAGCCCTCCTCGTCGTTCGCCCAGGCCGTGATGTCGACTGGGTTGCCTAGGTGATCCTTATCCTTCCCAGTGTCCTTCCGTACGTAGGCGAAGTTGCGATCCAGCGGGGCGGTCACGAACTCAAGCGTCGTGTCCCCAAGCCGATCGGCGTAGACCCCTGAGGTGGCGATGTCGATGAAGATGGGTCGCTCGTCGAGATCCTTTCCGACAAGCCACACCCGGATTTCGGATATGCGAAGGCGATCGTAATCAGCGAACTGGCTCGGCGAAAGCGTCCACGAGAGCCGCCCTTCATTGCGGAACCGGGCGAGTGCCGCCTCTGCCTCCCGGCGGGGCAACGCCGCAAGGGTCCAAGGCTCGGGCGTCCACCGCGCCGGGGGCGCGACGAACGCCTCCTTTCCTCGCACCAGCTCGTCCTCGGCCTCGGCCACCATGTTGTGCAGTGCGCTGGCAGTCATCTCAATCGACGCTACGTGCCCAGGCTCGCGCAGGGCATAGTACCGATAAGCATCTCCGATTTTTTCGATTGACCGGATGAGTGACAGCTTGAGCTCGTCTTGCATCCGCTCATAGAACATCCGCATTGTGAAGTCGGGCCGGCCCGTGCCGAGCCGATCGAGGCGGGTCCGCACGATCGCCAGGTCCTTCTCGTCGCGCTCGATCTCCCAGAGCCGCTGCTGGTAGACGGCATCGCAGCGAATCCACTGCGCGCCTGTCTCGATCGCGTCCCGTGCCCGAATGGCAAGCTTTTGGAGTTGGATGAGGTACTCTTGGGCGCCGTCCACCTCCAATTGGATCGGCATCGCGAAGAGCCCTTCCATCTCGACTTGGAAGGCCTGCCAATCGGCAGCCGTCGGCTTGTCTTCCTTCACATCCTTCTTCTCCCAGCGCTCGAGCTTGCACACCTTTTTGAGGTCGTGCACATTCTTCGCGACCAACTCGTAGACTTTGTAGGCCTTCTCGAGGTAACCCAAGATTTTGTTGATCATCTCCATTGCCTTGCGAATCCGGGCGATGATCCCCTGCACCTTCTCCATTTTCTGTGCAGCTTCGCCAACTTTGTCCAGGCCCTGTCCGACACCGGCCGGGTTGCCGCCGCAGGCCGAGACGATCCCGATGCCCAGCGTCAGCAGAGCGAGGCACCCCATCACTGCCGCCTTCGTTATCTCCTCTGTTTTCTTTTTCTCGATCCCGGCTTGGAACGCTGTCTTGGCCTTCTCAACTTCCGACTGCTGGTCCTTCAGTTTTTTGTTGCTCGTGTCCCAAGCGTCCTTCGCGTCGTCGAGCTCCTTCTTGGCTTGGTCCCGCATCTTGATTGACAGGCTGTTCGCGCCATCGTAGTGGGCCAACAGGTCCGTCGCAGCGGCCTTCTGCGTAGCCAGATCCTGGCCGCGCGCGAAGAACAGTTGGGCTTGAGCCTCGACGTGCTCCAGCGCCTCGGCCGTATGGAGCGCCAGATCGTAGTACGTCTTCCATTGGAGGGCGGGCACCGTGGGCAGCGTGCGGTGCGGCCCGCTCAGGTGCTCGATCAGAGTTGCGCTCTCGGCCGCCAGGATGGGGTCGCCGTCATCCTGGGAGTGGCAGTGGTTCACCCACAAGGCCATTTGCAACGCGACCTTCCATCGGTCCAGGCTACCGCTGGACTTGGCGTAGGCCAGTCGCTTGGCCGTAGCGAGCTGCATCTGCCCCTGCAACGCATCCCCCGCCGCCAGCTTGTGCTCGGGCGGATCGCTGCTGATATGAGCGCTCCCGGAAGGGTCGAGCTTGTATGTGACCCGCAAGTGTCCGGGGACATCGCGCGGAAGGAAAGGCTGCGTCACGCCGAGGAACTCGATGCATAGAGGCGCGTCAGCCCTCTCAAGAGCGATCTCGTCGGCATACACGTCCAGCGAGGTGGCTGAGGAAGGTTTGTCGCTGGGCCATACCACACCAAGCACGCAGCCCGCACCGACCTCGATCCGGCGTGCGTGAATCAGAAGCGAACTTACCGAGAGCCGGACCGGCTTGGTAATGCGTAGTACGTCTGCATGGATCTCGACGCGGTCGGCCGGATTCTGGCGTTGGCCTAGCAAGCTGGCGAGGGTCGCCCGGGTTCCAGCGGGGTCAGCGAGATCGATAAAGAGCCCTCGCATGATCGTCGGCGAAGCGGTCATGAAGTCCGCGCTATCGCCGAGTGGCACCAGTGCGCGCATTACTGGATAGACACCCGCCCAGTCAGGAAAGGCGCCGCAAGTGGAAAGCGCGGAGGATGCAGTACTAACCGTAGCCAAGTTACCTCCTAGCGGGAGGAAACTCCCGAGCCGAAGCGTTCCCTTTTACTCTGAGTGTGCTGGCATTGGTTTACTCCAAGTATGCTGGCATTGACAAGCTTTTTTTTTGCTTACAACGCGAGGATCAAGGCGGCTTATTGTTGTTATGCCTCGCCAAAACCCCAGCCGGCCAGAAAACGGTCCCGCTTTCTGCTTGAAGGGGTCTGTCTGAAACAGTGGTATTTACTTCGAACTGGCACAAAGCAAAAGCAGCGATTGCGCAACTCCGAAGTCGCACGACCGCGAGATACTGCTTGAGAACTGGGCTCGGTGTAATCGTCACTGGTTTTACCTTTGCGTGCGATTCGAAGACTCAAGCACCGAGATTGATGCTGACAGCAGATTGCGTATCGGAGCTTCAATGACCGCCTTTTCGAGCGTCCCTCTGACAAACTAGACTTGTGTTGGCGCTGGTTCCTGAATGTTCTAAGGTTCTGAACCTTCCTTCAGCGATCTACAGGTTTGAGTATGGCAGCGCTCGCAGTCCATTGAGGAATCTGTTGTCTGGCCAATTTCGCTTTGCTTTTTGCATTACCCGGGAATCTACAACTTTAGAATTCATCCAATTGATGGTTGTTTGGCCATTAATTGCCAATTTTGGAACCTGTGAAATCTCGAGAAGGAATCATGCGCATTGGGATCACGTGTTATCCCACCTACGGAGGCTCCGGCGTCGTCGCCACGGAGCTGGGCATTGAGCTGGCTGCGCTAGGTCACGAGATTCACTTCATCTCGTACTCTCAGCCCTTCCGCCTCAACGGCCGCGACGACGGCATCTTTTATCACGAGGTTCCCGTCTCCAGTTATCCGCTCTTCGAGTTTCCGCCATACGACCTGGCGCTGGCCTCGCGCATGGCCGAAGTGGCCGAGTACTACGCCCTCGATCTGCTGCACGTGCACTACGCAATCCCGCATTCGGTTTCGGCGCTGCTGGCGCGCCAGATGCTCGCCGCACGGGGCCGCCATCTGCCCTTCGTGACCACTCTGCACGGAACCGACATCACACTCGTCGGACTCGACCGCAGCTATTTGCCGATCACGCGTTACGCCATCCAGGAGAGTGACGGGGTAACCGCCATCTCCAACTATCTGCGCGAGAAGACGATCGCCGACTTCAACGTCACGCGGCCCATTGAAACCATCACGAACTTCGTGAATTGCGACGTCTATACACCGATCAAGGACGAAACGCAAAGAGAGCGGGAGTGTGTGCGGCGTCATTTCGCGGCGCCCGACGAGCCGATCCTGATGCACCTATCGAATTTTCGCCCCGTGAAGCGCGTGACCGACGCGGTGCGCGTGCTTGCCTGCGTGGCGCGCGAGCGCCCGGCACAACTGGTGCTGGTGGGCGACGGACCGGACCGCTCGCAGGCGGAATGGCTGGCGCATGACCTCGGCATTCATAGCCGCGTACATTTCCTGGGCAAGCAGGAGCGTGTGAGCGAACTGCTGGCGCTGGCCGATCTGTTTCTCATGCCGAGCGAACTTGAGTCCTTCGGCCTAGCCGCGCTGGAGGCCATGGCCTGCAAGGTTCCAAGCATCGCCACCCGCGTGGGGGGGGTGCCCGAACTGATCGACGACGGCGTGACCGGGCTGCTCTTCCCAGTTGGCGACGTGGAGGCCATGGCCGCAGGCGCCCTGAGCCTACTAAACGACCCGCCGCGCCTGAGGGCCATGCGCGAAGCCGCTCGCAAGACTGCGCAAAAGCACTTCTGCGCGAACCTGGTGGTTCCGCGATATGTGAGATTCTACGAACAGGTGCTCTCCGGGCACGGCAATGCGAAGAACGGCGGCTAAACTCGATACAGCGCGCTCTTCTGCGCCGGCCAATGACCGTTCTACTGGAGCGGTATTTTCCGCGGGGCGTGCTGGATTTTGATTACCTTTGACGGCTTTACATTGAATTTCAGTCACCCGCATGAGACACTTTCCTTAAAATGAATGCATTGCCGGGTCCACTCTGCATCTCTTGGCTGCACTTTCTTTTGCCTTGAACGGGATGGATCATTTGGCCATGAACACTGAAGTCATTCGCAAGGATTGGGTAGCCAGCGTTGTCAACGAGAGATACCGCCTCGATCAGCGGCTTGGCGGCGCCGGTCAATCGAACGTCTACCTGTGCCATATAAACGAAAACGAAGAGCAGAAGGCTGTCATCAAGCTCTTCCCTGCCCCTGCCGAGGGCTCCGGTGCGTGCCTGGGCCGCTGGAACACTGCGGCAGGCCTGTACCATCCCCACCTGATTCGCGTGCTGGACACGGGCCGTGCGCAAATCGAAGATACAGCCCTTCTCTACGTCGTAATCGAGTACGCTCCGGAGATCCTGTCCGAAATCCTGCCGGATCGTCCACTAAGCGCGAATGAGACGAGAGAGATGATCGTGCCGCTTCTCGATGCGCTCGCGTACCTGCATGAGAACGGCATGGTTCACGGCCGGTTGAAGCCATCGAACATCATGGCGGTTGACGATGTGCTGAAACTCTCTTCAGACAACGTTCGCAGCGCGACCGCTTCCGCGGCGCCTCCGCAGGTTCTGGAGATTTACGACGCTCCCGAGACGGAGCGCGGCGAGATTTCTCCGGCAGCGGACATGTGGTCGCTGGGCGTGACCCTTGTCGAGGTGTTAACTCGGATTCCACCGCTGTGGAATCGGTCAGGGCAGAGCGAGCCGATAGTGCCGCCATCGGTCCCAGAGCCGTTTGCGCAAATTGCGAGGGAGTGCCTGCGTCTCGATCCGGCGAACCGATGCACGGTCGGCGAGGTGCGCGCGCATCTGGATTCGGGAACGACGATCCCGCATCGGCCGATTAAGCACAGAACGGCATGGGAACCGATGCGCACAAGCCCCTTTGGCCTGTTGGCGGCAGTAGCCCTGATTGGCGCAGTCGCGATGATCGCCGTCATTGAATTGCGCCACGCGACGCCGCGGGCGCCGAAAGCGAGTTCACCTGCAGCTCAAACAACCCCGTCTCATAGTGCGCCGGCAGCGGAGCCAGGCCGGCACGCAGCAGCACCTGTCGCCTCCTTATCATCGGCCCCAGTTCCAATGAAGCCACATGCGTCGGTAAGAGCCGCCTCAGGTCTGTCGTTGAAGGGAGGGGTGGCGCAGCAGGTAATGCCTAACGTTCCGGAAAAGGCAAGCCGCACCATCCACGGCACGGTGATCGTAAGCATCCGGCTGAATGTGGATGCGAACGGTTCTGTGGACGACGCTTCGATTGCCTCGGCGGGGCCCAGCAAGTACTTCGCGAACCTTGCGCTCGCGGCGGCACGGAAATGGAAGTTTGCCCCCGCTCAGATGAATGGACATCAAGCACCGAGCATCTGGCTGCTGTACTTCCGATTCAGGCAATCGGGAACCGAGGTGACGCCGCTAGAACAGTCGCCATGATGCCGGGTTTCAGGTGTCAGAGAACAGCAAAAAGCGCTGCGCAAGGGCCGACTTCGATCTGCGAACCGACACCGGACATCCGACCCCGCCTCTACAGCGTCCGCTTGAAGAGCGGCGTGGCAACCAGCAGCGTAGCGACGCCGAAGACCATCAGGAACAGCAAATCGTGCCAGATGGCGATCCATCCGCCGTTCTTGAGCAGAACCGCCTTGAATCCGTGAATCACATACGTGAATGGGTCGACGACCGTCATGGCCTGCATCCACTTTGGGAACGATACCGTCGGATACATCGCACCCGACGGATACAACAGCAGCGTGTTCAGCACGCCGAACATGGCGCGCGGCACCAGCGGATCGTCGACGCGCACCATGAGCAGGAACATCATTCCGTTGAACGCTATCGAGCTCGCGACAATAAGACACAACATCTGCAACAGAACCACTGGATGAAAAACGATGCCCAGGCCGGCCATCAACGACCCGATGACCCCAATACATATTCCGCTCAGCGTCGCCTTGATGGCGCCGGCGGCATTCAGCCCGAAGACCAGCTCCAGCTTCGTAATCGGCGTCACCAGGTAGCCTTCGTGCACACCCCGCGCCTTGTCGTCGATGTACAACATGCCGCCGCCAATCATCACCGAGATATACATGGCCAGCGCCACCGTCATGGGAAGAAGGTACTTCAGATAATTCACGTAGGGATAAAGCTCGACGACTTCGAGTGCGATGGATTTTGTCAGCCGGTCCTGGACTTGCGGCGCGTTGATGGCGTTGACCAGCGACTGCATCTCCGCCTCCAGGCTCGCCGAGGTGAACAGATCGGAGTTGTCCACCACGAATCCAAGCTTGGGAGCGTCCTGCGCGTAGACACGGCGCGAATATTGTGCTGGAATAATCACCGCCGCGTCGATCTTGCCCGTGCGCACATCCTCGCGCGCCTGCACTTCGCTGTTGTACTCGATGGTCGAGAAGGTCTTGATGGTCGCAGCGACGGCGTCGAAGGCCTCGCGCACCTTCACTGCTTGCGGCCCGTGGTCGTAATCCACCACGGCCACATGTGTGCCCACTATCTTGCCGCCAAAGGCATTGCCGATGATCACGAGCTGCAGAATCGGCAGCATGAGAGACATGACCATAAGCGTGGGCGAGCGGAAGAACTTGCGCATTTCGCGCTCGATAATGGCGAACATCCGGTTCATGGCTGCGCCCCCGGCCGCGGCGGCATCGACCACTTGGCGCTGACTTGCTCATCGCGCAGCTGCCGCCCGGTGTAGTGAATAAATACATCGTCGAGCGTGGTGTTTTGCACGCTCAGTGAGGTAAGCGTCTCGCCGAGGCGCGCTGCAAGTTCCACAATCTCCATGGTGGTCTTCGATCCCGACCGGGTGATGACGCGATAGAATCCCGATCCCTCGGGCTGCACGCTGGTGACGCCTTCCATGCTCTCCAGACGCTGTTGCCAGGCCTCGTCGTCGCGATCGAAGTGCACTTCGACCACGTTGGCGCCGGCCACGCTGTTTTTGAGCTCCGCCGGCGTGCCCAGCGCGACCATCTTGCCGTGATCCACAATGGCGATGCGGTCGCACAGCTTGTCGGCTTCGTCCATATAGTGCGTGGTGATGAGCATGGTGAGATGGCGCGTTGCCTTCAGTTTGTTCAACATGTCCCACACCGCGATGCGCGACACCGGATCGAGACCGGTGGTGGGCTCGTCGAGAAAGAAAATGCGCGGATTGTGCACCAGGCCGCGCGCGATCTCCAGCCGCCGTCTCATGCCGCCCGAAAGCGTCTTGGTCTGGGCGTCGCGCCACTTGGTCAGGTCAACCGCTTCAAGCACATCGGCAATGCTCTTCTCGCGGCGCCCGCGCGGCACGCCGTAGAGCTTGGCGTAGATCACCAGGTTTTCCTCGACGGTCAGGTCCTGGTCGCTGGTGAGCGCCTGCGGAATGACACCGATCGTGCGCCGCACGTCGTCCGGGTCCTTGCTTACGTCGTGTCCGCCTACCACCGCTTTGCCCGCGGTGACAGGAATGAGTGTGGTCATCATGCGAATGAGCGTGCTCTTGCCCGCGCCGTTTGGCCCCAGCAGGCCGAAGATTTCGCCCTCCGTCACACTGAAGCTGACATCCTTGACGGCTTCAAAATCGCCGTAGCGCTTCCAGATGCGCTCCACCGCAATGGCCACAGGGTGCGGCGGGCCGTTGCCATTCACTGCGATGCCGTTGTTTGGGGCTGCGCTCACTTCTGCACCTTCAGCTTTGCCTTGGGGATGTAAACCTCGGCCGTCATGCCAGGCACGAATTTCTCGCCTTCATTGGGGATGAGCAGCTTGAGCTGGATGGTCTTGATATCGCGTTTCATGCTGCTTACGTCGCGCTGCGTGGCGAAGTCGCCTTCGGCCGACTTGGCAATCACGTAGCCCCAGAGCGTGGCGCCGCTAGGCATGACAACGCGCAAACTATCGTGCAAATTCACCGCATCGGCCTGCGTTTCCGGCAGAGGCGCATAGACCCAGGTTTGCGTCAAGTCCATGATCGTAACGATTGGATCGCCTTCCTTCACCACTTCACCCTGCCGCGCCGCCCACACGTCCACTTTGCCGTCGATAGGCGAGACGATTTGCGCATATCCTTGCTGAATGCGCGCTTCCTCGGCCAGGGCGCGGGCGTTGGCGGCGTCTGCGCGGCTCTCGTCTACGTTGTGCTCGGAAGCTTCGGCCAGCAACTCATGAGCGCGCGCCTGGCGCAGGTTGGCCTGCGCCGCGGCGAGGTTCTGCCGGGCCGCATCGACAGCGGCTTTGGAGGCCGCGAGCGCCGTCACTTGTTCGTCGCGCGTCTGCTCACTCATGATGCCCTGCTGCGCCAGAGCCACGGCGCGGCTGGTATCGGCCTGCTGATGTTCGAGGTTGGCTTGCGCCTGCGCAAGCGCAGCCTCGGCCGATTGCACCTGAGCCTCGGCGCTCACTACGGCGCTCGAGGTTTCACCCCGGTTCTGCCGCGCAGTATCCTCGGTGCTGTTCAGCTTCCAGCGCTGGCTCACTGCGGTGGCCTGGGCGGCCTTCAGCGAAGCTTGCAGGTCCCGGCTCTCAATCACCGCGATTAGCTGGCCCTGTGTGACATTCTGGCCTTCTTCCACAGTCAACGTTTGGATGCGTCCCGGAATTTTGGAGCTCACAATGACTTCGTTCGCATCCACCGTCCCGATCAGTTGCAAATCGCCGCTACGCTGCGTGGTAGTCAGATACCAGATCAGCGAGCCCACCGTCAGCAGTCCCAGAATTAAGAAAACTCGATTTCGTGCGTTCACTCGCGCATCACCTCAAACTCTTGAATTCGCCTGTCTCCGGCATCGGCGTATCGGCCAGCACCTTTGCCGCCAGCTCGGCGCCGTGCTTGCGATCCTGAAAGACGGCCTGGCCGAGGAACTCCACCAGAGCCACTCTGCGCGCCCGCAGCACGTCCGGGTCAAAGGGTTCAAAGGGAAGAATCAGCCGCCACACCGGAGCACTGAGAAAATAGAAGACGTTTCCGCCCAGCGCGGCCAGAATGATCTGCAGCCACTCAACGTCAATCAGCTCGCGGGATGCGATGCCTTCGCGCATCATCGACTGAAACATGGCATGTAAGGGCGCAAAAACGCGCTTGACCAGCGTCGGCAACTCGCCTTCCTCGCCCTTGTGCAGCCGCATCATCTCCTGTTGCATCAGGCTCTGGAACTCGCGCTGCGTAAGGATGCGATCAAAATGATCCAGTGCGGCGCGCAGCAGCCGTTCGCCGGGGCTCGACTCGCGGAGAAACACCGCCATCGATCGGTCGCGCACTCGCGCGGACACCATTTCGAGCGTGGCCGCGTACAGCTTCTCTTTGCTCTCAAAGTAGTAGTAGAGCAGCGCTTTGTTCACGCCGGCGGCAGCGGCAATCTGCTCCGTGCGCGCCCCAGCCAGGCCGTTGTCGGCAAATTCGGTCAAAGCAGCTTCCAGAATCCGGCTGCGGGTTTCCGCCGAGCGGTCGGTGTGAGTCTCAGTTGGATTGGTTGGCGTCATGTTTAACTAACTAGTTAGTAAATTAACCCAGAATGGGGTGAAATTGCAAGCGACGCTTCTATCCCAATCTCGGAGTCGTCTTCTAGGTAATTGTGAATAGACACTTTATTCGTTGCTGAGAGTTTTACCGTCTCCTGCGCCTGCCCCGAGCATTCCCAGAAGAGCAGCCTCTTGTTGAGGACCCCGATATTAGGGCAAACGCACCATAGAAGAACCCAAACCCCAAAGGCGAGTGAATGCAGCAAAGCAAGCGCAGCAGGGGCTAAACAGGCTGCTGAAAAAGCCCGAAAGAGGAGCGAAAAGTGACAGGACAAGAATGGCAGGGGCTGAAGCCCGTTCATTCTGCGTGCTTTGGTGGCCCCACCAAAGCCGTGCCCTTGTTACAAAACCCCCTGCGATGGGTCTTCTCTCAGCCACTAACGCCGTGCTCTCGTGCCTTTTCGCCTCGAAAAGGCATGGTGCGTTTGCCCTGCCCCTCGATATGGACGCAGTAGAGCGTTTGCGCTGCTTTGATGTATGCTGACCTTGGAACCACTATCTTCCCTCTTTTTCTCCCAGGCCCTCTTTCCCGCATTCATTCTTTGAAGGAGATAGAGCCAATGCATTTCTCTCTGCCCGGCCGTGGGCCGTTTTCCGTGTGCATCGTGAAAGCCTCGATCGTTATTCTGTTTGCCGTGCTGACCGTTCGGGTCACAGCCGCTCCCGGTGAAATCGACCCCTGGAAGCCGTCAGGCACGGTGTACTGGATTGCCAGTCCCATTCGTCTCAATCTCGGATTCACTGACCAGAACGGCACGCCGCGCGCCGCTGAGGTTTCCTCGCTTTCAGCCGAACAACTCGCCGGCCTCCCTGGTGGTCTCTTGCAGGCCCGGGGCTCCGAGCTTCTAACGCCCGGCCATTTCGACACGCTATGGACTTCCATCAAAGCCGGCATCTGCAACGATGTCCAGCATGCCATCCAGACGCTTGAGAATCACAGCCCTAACTCGCCCTACGATATTCAACCCTGCGCGATGAATCCCAAAGGCTATCTCACCGCCAACTTTCAAGAGTCCTGGGAAGACTCTTCCATGAACAACGTGAACGGCCGGCGGATCCGCTTCAATTACCAGGTGCCGCTCAATGGCGTCACGTTCTGGATGACCTCGCCCCACACCTGCCATCGCGGCGACAATTGCCCTACCGAGCCCACGGATCCCAACTTCACCATCGTCTTCACAGCCTATCTGTCCGTCATCTGCACAGCCCCGCCCAACTCCACCGCGTTCGATCTGCCCGTTAAATGCACCGCCGCCGCCGATATCTCCGTGGATGGCGTATACGGCGGCGATGTAACGGGCCAGCTCGTCGCATCCGCCACCAAATTCACTGCGCAGCTCACCACCGAGGCTGCCGCCGCTGCGGCCAGCGGCGGCTCCGTCGCGCCCGAGGCAGCAGTCGCAGCCATCGGCGGCGCTCTTAATCTCGCCGTGCAAGGCATCGGCACTCTCATCGCCGCCGGCAGCGACGCTCACCTTCGCGATCAGGTCTCGGCATATATCGTCGGTTTTGTCGATTCCCCCACGCTCGATTCCAATTCGCTCAACGCCAGCAACGATTTCAACGCCCTCTTCCAGAACCTCTACATGGCGACGCTGGGCGGCTTGCGGCCATTTGTCGTAGGCATCAGCCCCAAGCTCGATCTCGATTTCGGTCTCATCTACCCGCTTCCGGCCAAGCCGCAGATCCAAAACACCACGGCGGCGAGCAACAAGGGCAGCATCTTCGCGCCCACCATCGCCGTCTCGCAGCCGGAGGTCGTGGCCGGCCAGGTGCTTCCCGTCACCGCAACCTTTTTCCGCGGCACATATGTGAATGCATTAAACATTGCCTGGAACAAGACCGTGATCGGAACCACGAAATCGACGCTGGAATGGGGTCCTCCGCCGGTGAACATCTCCACGCCCGCCCTCACCTTCGACGCCATCGATCTCAAGCCCGCGACGCAATACACGTTTCGCGTACACGAGTGCGATGGGTTGACCTGCGCACCGTTGAGCGAAGCGCTGACGACCGCCACCGAAGCGGCGGACAGCAATAATGTTTTCTTCTGGCTCGACAACGACAACAGCAAGATCATCGGACACAATACCGTGGGCGCGTCGGGCGGTCAGTTCCTCACGAATGTGCTAATCCCTGCCACAACCGCGCCGGGTTCGCACCTGATTCACGCCGGATCTCCCGGCGGCCTGCCGGCGACCGCGGCGATTACAGTTTGTCAGGCAGGCGGCTGCGGGCCCACAGTCGGAGTGCTCAACACATCCAACAACACTCTCTATCAACCGGGCTCGGTGGTCGGCGTGGGGCTACCGGTAGTTTTGCGCGGCTCGAAGTTTGCGCCCGGCGGCTCGGTTTGGGTTTGGGTGGATAGTGCGCAGGGAACAAAGGCGGGCGCAGCGCCGGTTGGCCCGCTAGGCAACTTTCAAGCGAGTTTCACGATGCCGATGATCGTGGCCGGGCCGCACAAATTGGTCGCGATCGAGCTCAAGCCAGGCGTGAAGCTGCCGCCCACGTTGAAAGGCAAGACACCGGCGCTTCCTGCGCAAGATATTGTGACTGCAAGCGTCGCGGTTTACGTGCAGGCCCAGGCGCAATGAGCCTGCACGTACGCTCCAGCAAGACCGGAGATGCTTTATCCCAAAACCGTCATGGTTAGGTCGCCAACGACCTCCAAAAGCGGCGATCTCTCACCGATCTGAATAGGACAAGATGCACGTGTTTTGAAAACAGCCTTAATCGAACACCACCGTCTTGTTCCCATAGCAGAGAATCCGCCGGTCGAGGTGCCAGCGCACGGCGCGGGAGAGCACCATGCGCTCCAGGTCGCGGCCGCGCGCGATCAAATCCTCAACCTGATCGCGGTGCGAGATGCGCGCCACGTCCTGCTCGATAATCGGGCCGTCGTCGAGCACCTCCGTCACGTAGTGACTGGTGGCTCCGATCAGCTTGACCCCGCGGGCATGAGCCGCATGATATGGCTTGGCGCCGGTGAAGGCCGGCAAGAACGAGTGGTGCACATTGATGATCGCCGCCGGAAAATGCGCCACGAATTCCGGCGAGAGGACTTGCATGTAGCGCGCTAGCACGATGAGTTCGACCTCGCTCTGTTGGAGCAGTTCGAGCTGGCGGGTTTCCGCCGCAGCGCGGGTTCCCGGCGTGATAGACACCTGCTCAAACGGAACGCCATAGAAGGCGGCAAGGCCTGAGACATCGCGGTGGTTCGAGACGATAAGGGAAATTTCGCAGGCCAGCTCCCCGGTGCGCCAGCGATGCAGCAGGTCTGCCATGCAGTGCAGATACTGCGAGCAGAAAAGCGCCACCCGCGGCTTGCGCGCGCTCGAAGTGAGCTTCCACGTCATGCCCAACTCTTCCGCCATGGGCGCAAATGCGGCTCGAAATGCATCAAGATCGAAGCCTTCGAGGTCCCACTCCACGCGCATGAAAAACAGGCCCAGCTGGTGATCGCGATGCTGGTCGGCGTGCAAAATGTTCGCGCCACGCTCGTAGAGCAGCCCCGACACACGCGCTATGAGACCCTTGCGATCGGGACAATCGATCAGCAGTACAGCAGAATCCGTCATGGTGCTTTCAGATTACGTCATTGCCAGTTAAGAATGCCGCAAGGCCGCTTGAGCGGCCCTGCACTTGGTGGCTGTTGCTGGTCGATCGAGGAACGGCGCGTCACTCCGCTGACGCGCCCTCGCGCTAACCTGCAGCCTTTTCAGTCGTAATATTCAAGTCCCAGGTGCGTGATCAGGTCCGCGCCCATAATGTGCCGGAGCGTGTTCTTGAGCTTCATCGACTGGATGAACAGATCGTGCTCGGGGTAAAGCCCCGGCGCGGTCTGCGGCGACTTGAGGTAGAAGCTCAACCACTCCTGAATCCCTATGGAGCGCAGTTCCTTTGTCCGCTTGGCAAGGTCGAGAAAGAGCACGAGGTCGAGCGCGATGGGCGCGGCCAGGATCGAATCGCGGCACAGGAAGTTTACTTTGAGCTGCATCGGATAGCCGAGCCAGCCGAAGATGTCGATGTTGTCCCACGCCTCTTTTTCGTCGCCGCGCGGCGGATAGTAGTTGATGCGAATTTTGTGATAGATGTCGTTGTAGAGTTCCGGATACATCTCCGGCTGGAAGATGTATTCGAGCGAGCCCAGCTTCGACTCCTCCTTGGTCTTGAACGACTGCGGCTCGTCGAGCACTTCGCCGTCGCGGTTGCCGAGGATGTTGGTGGAAAACCATCCGTTCACGCCCAACATGCGCGCTTTGAAGGCTGGCGCAAGCACCGTCTTCATAAATGTCTGTCCGGTCTTGAAGTCCTTGCCGCAGATAGGCGCTGCGTTCTTTTTCGAGAGCGCGACCATGGCGGGAATGTCGACCGTAAGGTTGGGTGCGCCATTGGCAAACGGCACGCCTTCTTTGAGCGCCGCGTAGGCGTAGATCTGCGAGGGCGCGATAGCGATGTCGCTCGCTGCGAGGCCCTTCTCGAAGGCCGTGACCGACTCATGCACTGCCGTGGGCTCCATGAAGATCTCCGTCGATCCGCACCAGATCATCACCACGCGATCTACCTTTTTCTTAAAAGCGCGAATGTCTTCGATTAACTGCTGGGCCAGGTCGAGCTTGTTCTTGCCCGTCTTGACGTGGGCGCCGTGGAGCCGTTTGACATAGTAGCTGTCGAACACGGCGGGCATGGGCTTGACGGTCTCGAGATACGGCTTCAGCTTCTTGAGGATGTCCGGCTTGAGCACCGCGGCGTGGGCCGCCGCCTCATACACGTTGTCTTCGAAGATGTCCCAGCCGGTGAAGACGATGTCGTTCAAATCGGCCAAGGGAACAAAATTCTTGATCAGCGGCGATCTGTTATCGGTGCGTTTGCCCAGCCGGATGGTGCCCATTTGCGTAAGCGATCCAATGGGCTTGGCCAGTCCGCGGCGGATCGCTTCCACGCCGGCAATCATGGTGGTGGCGACGGCCCCCATGCCCACCACCATTACACCCAGCTTGCCCTTCGCCGGCTCAACCTTCGATGCGGCGATTTTACGCCCCACAGACGACTTCCCCGCGCCAACCACGGCCCTCTTACCGCCTTTCCCCTTCATTGCCATTGCCTCTCCTGTTCTTCATTTTTTGTAAGTGTTCTAGAATGCCTCTCACACATCGGGAGACGTCTTCTGTTCCTCGATTCCTAATCCTCGGCCCCCGCCTTCCAGCGTTTGATATGCACCCACAGAAACCACATGAACAACGCGACGATCGCCAGTCCCACTATTAGATGAAAACGATGAAACATCTCTTGCACGCGCGGATCGGTATGCCAGCGCTCGCCCAGCTTCATACCCACCCAGGCGAGGCAGAAATACCAAATAAACGAACCGATGGTTGTGTAGACGTGGAAACGCAACCGCGGCATCTTCCCGATTCCCGCAGGAAAGGCAACATACGTCTGCACCAGCGGCAACATGCGCCCCGCCAGAATCGCGATCGATCCGTACCTCTCAAAAAAACCCGTCATGCGATCGAGGTCGTGACGGCTCATCAGGACCCACTGGCCGTAACGCTCGACCAGCGGCCGCCCACCCCTGGCGCCGATCCAATACGCCATCGCCGAGCCCACATTGCAGCCAACCGCTCCGGCAGTTGCTGCCAAAAGCAGATTGAAGCGTCCCAGATACACAAGGTAACCCGAAAACGGCATGATGACTTCGGATGGAATGGGAATGCCGCAGGAGTTGAGCGTGATCAGTCCCGCAATGCCTGCGTAACCGCCGGCGTCAATCACGCGAATAACCAGTTGAAATACAAGTGCAACAATCTTTTCGCTCATGAGCGTACCCAGTATATAGTCGCTTGAGTGCTGTTGGGTCGTCGCGCGGCGTTGCGGCGGTGAAAATCTGTGCACACGTCTGCATTTCCCATTAACCGGGACATTCGTCGCCCGCTTTACGCCTTTTTTCTGCTCAATCGCTGCGGGAATCGCCCGCACGATAAGCTAGAAGCCAGGAGCTAAAGCCGATAGCTGTTTTTTGGAGGTTCCCTTGCCCGACTTGCCGCCCGTTCCGCTGACGTTGGAAGGCTCCGCCGTCCTTCACCAGTTCTTTCGCTTCGACTGGAAATCCTGGCGCGGCTGCGCGCCGGACGAACGCAAGAAGATTCTCGATCACGCGGTCTCCGTGTTGCGCGCGATGGAGCGTTCCAGCCCGGACGCGCCCGTCCGCTCGGCGATTTATTCGCAGCTCGGTCACAAGGGCGATTTGATCCTCGTGCACTTCCGCGAGTCGTTCGAAGCCTTGAATCAAATCGAGATCGATCTCGCGCAGACCCAGCTCTACAACTTCCTCACGCCCACGCATTCCTACGTCTCCGTCGTCGAACTTGGCCTCTACGAATCGACCCGCAAAACCTACGAGGCCGCTGAAACCAAAAGCTTCACGCCGCACTCGCCCGAATGGAATGCCGAAATCGCAAACTCGCTCGCCCGCAGCGCCGAGGCCATGAAGCCGCGCCTATTCCCCGCTATTCCCGACAGCAAATTCCTTTGCTTTTATCCCATGGACCGCAAGCGCGGCGAGCAGGTCAACTGGTACACGGTGCCCTTCGCCGAGCGCCAGCGCATGATGCACGAGCACGGCATGATCGGCCGCCGCTACGCCGAGCAGGTGAAGCAAATCATCTCCGGCTCCATCGGCATGGACGACTGGGAGTGGGGCGTCGACCTCTTCGCCGACGATCCGGTAGTTTTCAAGAAATTGATCTATGAAATGCGCTTCGATGAAGTGAGCGCGGTGTATGCGCTGTTCGGCCAGTTCTATCTCGGTGTACGGCTGCCGGTGGAGAAACTGGGCGAGTGGCTGGAAGGGCAACTGTAAACTACTGGTCAGACTCAGGGCAGAACGTAAAGGAACGTTGCGATGACTCAAGCACGAAATCTGAAGCTGAGAGAAGCTTTTTCCAAAGCAACTATTCTGAGATTCTCGAATCCCTATGACGAAGGCTGGACCAACGGTTATGTGCTAGATATTGGCCCGCAGTTCTTCTTATTAGGAGTGATCGACGACAGCATAAAGTTCAACGGATTTCAATGTCTACTAATCTCTGACCTTAGCCAAATTAAGGTACCCGACCCACACGAAGATTTCATCGTTGCGGCGCTCCGCAAACGTAGCGAGAGAATAGAAAGAAAGCCCGACATCGACCTTAGCAATCTTTCCACAATCCTAAAGTCGGCGAGTGCACTCTTTCCTCTGGTAACAATTCTCCGAGAGCGAATAAAACCAGACGAATGTGTCATCGGAAGGGTTTTGGATATATCCGAGAACAGCTTCCTGCTGCACACAATCGACTCTGATGCGGTGTGGGAGGAGAAACCAACCAGGTTTCGGCTGAGTGATGTTACTCGTGTCGATTTCGGCGGGGGCTATGAGGAAGCATTGCATCTCGTGGGAGGAAACCCCAAACAACTTAGAAAACCCAAGAAGGCAAAGCTGCAATGAGCCCAGGAGCAAAAAACCGTTCCAAAACCTCTCGCGGCCCCCTCGCCCCTTTCCGCATTGCCGCCATCCTCAAAGCTCTCGACGAAGCATATCCCAACGCCGAGTGCGCGCTCCATCACCACTCGCCGTGGGAACTTCTTGTCGCGACAATTCTCTCCGCGCAGTGCACCGACGTGCGCGTGAACATGGTCACGCCGGAGCTGTTCCGGCGCTTCCCTTCCCCTGAGGCGATGGCCAAGGCGACGCTGCCGGAACTTGAAGAGCTGATCAAGACGACTGGCTTCTTCCGCAACAAGGCCAAGTCGATCCAGGGAGCGGCGCGCAAGATTATTACCGAATTTGGCGGCCAGGTTCCGCAGACGCTCGCCGAACTCATCACGATTCCCGGCGCGGCGCGCAAAACGGCCAACGTGGTGCTTGGCGTCTCTTTCGGCAAGGCGGAAGGCATCGTCGTCGACACGCACGTCTTTCGCATCGCTCGCCGTCTCGACCTCGCCAAAGGCGACACGCCGGAGAAAGTCGAGCAGGAATTGATGCAGGTGATTCCGCGCCGCCGCTGGATCGGCTTCTCGCACCAGGTCATTCATCACGGGCGTCAGGTGTGCACGGCGCGCAACCCAAAGTGCAATGCTTGCAACCTGGAGCCGCTCTGCCGCTCGAAAGACAAAACGTGGCGTAGTTAGCTCTTGGCGAGATTCATCAAGAAAGATACTTGATCATTCATCAGTAGGTATGATTTTGAGGGGCTCCGAGGGGAATAGCGTGTGCGAATTGAATCGCCACCACGAAAACCACCCGCAAAATCCCTAGCTGAATTCGAGTACCAGAAGCCGTGCAGGCAGGAACCGTTGTGTCTTGCGTCGCGCACCCGGTAGCTATATCTGATCTCAACAAATGGATACATTCCGCAATCGACATTGACAGAAGAGATCACACCATCGACCAAAGACCAATCGCGGCACCGAAACTCCAGTAACCAGCGCCATAGAGTTCGCCATAGAAACACGACGAGGTTATCGAAGATGAGCGGCATGTCAGTTTGAAAAACTAGTACTCGCTACGGTTTGCCACCAAAGACAAATTGTACTATCGCAATCAATCCTGAAATATCTGACACGGTCGCCTCCGCCGCCGGCTCCCAGCCTAGCTCGCGTAACGTTGCGCTCGTAATCGGCCCAATCGAAACCGCTCGCACTCCTGCAAACGGAAATGCAATTCCCGCTTGACGCGCGGCTTCGGCGAGGTGGGTCACGCTTGAGGAACTGGTGAAGGTTACGGCGTCGATTCCCTTCTCTAGCGCGACGCGCAGAAGTTCCGGCGCGGCTGCTGGCATCACGTTTCTGTAGGCATCGACAACGTCGACCACGGCGCCGGCCGCGCGCAGCGCATCGGGGATCACATCGCGGGCAATGGCGGCGCGCGCGAGCAAGACCCTCTTCCCGGCGACCCGCGGCACAAGCTCGGCAACGAGACTTTCGGCCACGTATTCCCTGGCAGTAACGGATACCTTGAGATGCAAGAAAGTTTCGACTGCTTGTGCAGTTGCTTTTCCGACAGCCGCAATTCTTGCATCGAAATCCAACGGTGCAACATGAAGGTCCATTGCCCTCACATGAACGACGGGAATCGCATTGGCACTTGTGAATATGACCCAGTCATAACCTTTGATGTTCAGCAGGGCTGCATCCAGTGCTTTATAGCTCTCTGGCGGTTGTATTGCCAGTACCGGAACTTCTACCGGCTCGGCGCCCAGCACGCGCAGTGCTTCGCTTAATTTGCCCGCCTGGTGCACGGCGCGCGTCACCAAGATCCGGCGGCCTGCAAGTGGCAGCGCCGTCATCAGACGGCTCCGTCTACAGTCCCGCACCCGGCCGCAAGCAGCGGGCCCGCGCCTGCTTCGATCAGCATTGCAGCCGTCAGCCGGCCGAGCGCCACGGGATCGTTCTTCTCGCGCACGCAGGAATGATAAACGCGTACGCTTGCGCCGCTGTTGGGATCGGCGACAACGGCAAAGACTTCGTCGCAAGGCCAGGTTTCGGCTGTGTCGTTACGCGTTTCAAGCGCCTTCTGGCGGCAGTGAATGCCGATCGGCACCTGACAACCGCCGCCAAGAGCAGCCAGCGCAGCTCGTTCCACCGCGACGGCGAACCGCGTGTCGGCGTGGTCGAGAAAACTCACCGCCTTGATCGTCGCGGTATCACCCTTGCGCGTCTCGATACCCAAGGCACCCTGACCGGCTGCGGGACAAAAGTCATTGGGATCGAGCCGCTCGCGCACCCAGTCCGTCCTGCCCAGGCGGTCAAGTCCCGCAGCGGCCAGCAGAATCGCCTCCACATGCCCCTCGGCCAGCTTGCGCAAACGCGTATCCACGTTGCCTCGAAACTCCGCCAAATCTAGATCCGGCCGTAGCCCCTTCAACTGCGCGCGGCGGCGCTGGCTGCTCGTCCCCACGCGCGCGCCAGGCGGCAGCGCAGCAAGATTCTCATGCTTGATGGAAACGAACACATCCCGTGGATCGGCGCGCACCGGAATTGCCGCAAGCGCGAATGGTTCCGGCAATTCAGTGGGCAGGTCCTTAAGCGAATGCACGGCGAGATCGGCCTGGCCCCCGGCCAGCGCCTCTTCAATCTCCTTGGTGAACATGCCCTTCGAATTGCCGGAAATTGCCCCCACCTGTGCAAACGCCACTTCCTGCAGCCGGTCACCAGTCGTCTTGATAACTTCGATTTCAACCTCGTGCCCCGCCCCGCGCAGCAATCCGGCAATATGACTCGCCTGCCACAGTGCCAGTTGCGATCCACGGCTCCCGATGCGCAGCTTCATCGGCGCGCCCCCGTGCCGCGAAAAACTTTAATGTCGACGACGCGCGAGTCTTCGCTATCGGCTGTCTCTCGTCTCTCGGCCTCCGGCTTCGTTGCCTCGCCTGCGCGTTGCTCCTCAGCCGGCACGGCCGCCGGCACCGACCACTCTTCGCACAGCGCCTCCAGCCGTGCCTCGTCGCCATCGCGGGCCGCTTGCTTCAGGGCCTGCATCGGCGGATGTAGAAACTTGTTCACAAGTCCACGTGTAAGCGCATCGACGACAGCCAACTGCTCCGCCGAAAGCGCACCCAGCCGGTTGTGCGCGCGCTCGATCTCGGCCACGCGGATCTGCTCAGCCTTCTTTTGAAGGGCAACAATCGCGGGCGCGGCATTCACCGTGCGCTGGCGGCCGTGGAATCGCTCCACCTCCGCGGCAATCAATGCCTCGGCGTCGATGGCCTCTCGGCTGCGCTCCTCCATGTGCGACGCGGCGACCTGCTGGAGATCGTCGATGTCGTAAACAAAGATGCCATCGAGCTTGTTCATCTCCGGATCGACATCGCGCGGCACGGCAATATCGATAAAGAACATGGGCCGGTTGCGCCGTTTGTGCAGGAACGCCTGCCCGTGCTCGCGCCGGAAGATGGGATGCGGTGCGCCCGTGGAGCTGATCACGATGTCGGCGCGGCTGGCCGCATCGTAAAGCCGCTCAAAGTCGATGACCTGCGGAACCACCGCACCCGAAAACTCGTCGGCCATGCGCCGTGCGCGCTCGGCGGTGCGATTGCTGACCAGGATGGCGCCCGCGCCCTGCTGCACTAAGTGCCGCACGGCCAGTTCGCTCATTTTTCCGGCGCCCACCAAAAAGACCGTCCGCCCTTGCAACGATCCGAATATCTTGCGCGCCAGATCGACGGCCACCGATGCGATTGAAACCGAATTCGAGCCGATCCCCGTCTCGCTGCGCGCCTTTTTTGCTGCGGCAAACGCGCTTTGCAGCAGATGCTGCAACTGACCCGAAACAGCGCCCGCTGCGCGCGCCACGGCGAACGCCTCTTTCACCTGGCCGAGAATCTGCGGCTCACCAACGACCATTGAGTCAAGGCTCGCGGCCATGCGGAACAGATGGCTCACTGCTTCTTTGTCGCGGTACTCGTAGAGGTGCGGCGCAAGCACCTGGGCTTCGATGCCAAAGTAGCTCGACAAGAAGGCGGCAATCTGCACAGCGGGCCCTTCTACCGCAGCAAGCAGCTCCACGCGGTTGCAGGTCGAAACGATCATGCACTCTGTAACCCCCGGCGTCGAGGCCAGCGCGCGCGTCGCCTCAGCCAGATCCTCGCGACCGATGGCAATCTTCTCCCGCAGCGCGATGGGCGCCGTTCGGTGGTTCACGCCGATGAGCGCGAGTGTCATTTGGGGCCGAACCTGTGCACCTGGCTGAAGAAGTTCACTGCCCAAACCGCCATCATCACTACCAATGCAGCTCCAGAGACGTACGCAGCCCTCCGGCCGCGCAAGCCCACGCCGCGCCGCAACAGCAGGAGGGTGACGTAGACGATCCACATGACGAACGAAGCAATGATGTTGGGATCGAGAAAATACGATGCACCTAGCGAAGTCTGCTGCACCAAGACAACGCCGATCAGCAAGCCCACTGTCATGCAGGGAAATCCGAATTCGAGCGTGGCCAAAGCCAGCCGCTCCAGCGTATCAAGCGGCGGCAGCCAGTCGAGCGGCTGCCAGCGCTGCGCTTTGCCGACCTTAAGCTTGGTCCTGATGCGCCGCTCCTGCACCAGGTACATCGCCGAGGCCAGCAAACTGAACGAGAGAGCCGCGTAGGCCAGCAGCAGGGCGATGATGTGCGCAACAAGCCAGCTCATCCAGACCGCCTGCGAAGGGAAGCGGTAGCGATCCGGTCCCAGCGAAGGGATAAAAACCAGAAGGAATGCCGCAGGTACGGCAAAGAGTCCCAATGAAATGGCGTCGTAGAGCCACCAAACAAGAAAAAACAACCCCGCGATAGCGAAGCCTAGCAGCGATTCGATCTCGCGCACACCGACCGGCGTCCAGCGGTGCGCCTGCACCAGCATCTCGACCACCGACACAAAATGGAAGAAGAAAGCCAGTCCACTTAGGTGGACGCAGGTTTTGCGCCAGGACAAAGATCGCGAGAGAACGGCAGGGAAAATGGCCAGGCATCCGCCGGCATATAAAACGGCCGCAACCCGAAGCCAGAGCATGTACATGGCAGCTCTCACCTAAAAGTCGTTATCAATTAGTATACTGTGATGCAAATTACCCGGCGGAGTCTCAAAGGGCTGGCGAGTCAGAGGCCGATTCGCCGCGAATTCCACCACCTGTCCTTATATCCCTCTAGCTCACCGACGCGATAGTCTTAGAACCAGCGTGGACCCCGACGACTCTCAGCACCGCTACGGACAATCCCCGTTCTTCGAGGCGGTACCGCCTGCGCCTGTAGACGCGGTGCGCCCTGGGGACGAAGCTAACGACTCGCCCCCAGGACCTTTGGACGGCGATCCCGAGGAGTTCGTCCTCACCTCTCTGCCCACTCAGCCTGTAGAGAAACGATCGGAGGAAAAAGGCTCCAACGAACTGACGCCCTTTATCCACTCCACGAACAAAGATCCGTCCGTGGGGACCCCCTTCATGCGTCAGTGGTCCGCGGCAAAAAAACAGAATCCCGGCGCGCTCTTGTTTTTCCGCATGGGCGACTTTTACGAGCTTTTTTACGACGACGCTGCGGTGGCCAGCCGCGAGCTGCAGCTGACGCTAACGGCCCGCGACAAAGAGCGCAGCATTCCCATGTGCGGCGTTCCCTATCACGCCGTGGAGCAGTACCTGACGCGTTTGCTGCGCAAGGGCTACCGCATCGCTCTCTGCGACCAGATAGAGGACCCTAAACTTACCAAGAAACTTGTGCGACGCGAGGTCACGCGCGTGCTCACCCCCGGCACCGCGCTCGACGCCGGCCTCGGCCAGGAGCAGAACAACTTTCTGGCAGCGTTGTATGAGGCAGGCGAATCTCGCCTCAACCACGAAAAAGCCACCGCAGCTCCTTCGATTCCGTCCCGCTCAAGCGGGACTTCGCTCAGGATGACAACGCCAAAGGCGGGGCACTCCGAATCGGTTTGCGCGCTGGCGCTGCTCGATGTCTCGACCGGCGAATTTCGCGCCTTCGAGTTCCGCGGCTCAGACGCACGGGCGCAGGCCATCGAGGAGCTGCTGCTCGCCGCTCCCAGCGAGGTGCTGCTGGCCGCGAGCGCAGAGCTTCCCACGCAACTCGAGCGCATTCCGGCGCGTACGCGCGTCGAGGACTGGGTCTGGACGCGGGATTTCGCCGTGCCTCTCATCGAGCGGCAACTGAGTGTTCGTTCCCTCGAAGGATTTGGACTGAGCGGCCACGATCCGGCGGCCATCGCTGCCGGCGCCGTGCTGCACTATGTGCACACCACGCAAAAAAACCAAGCGCTGCACCTTGATTCGCTCAAATTCGAAGAACATTCGACGGCGCTGGAGCTGGATCAGGTGACGGTGCGCAACCTGGAACTTGTCGAGCCGTTGTTTGCCGGCCAGGACGATCGCGCCACATTGTTTCGCACTCTCGATGCCTGCCTCACGCCCATGGGCAAGCGCCTGCTGCGCGCATCGATTCTTCGCCCGCTCAACTCGGCGCCAGAAATCAACGCCCGCTATGAAGCCGTCGGCGAGGCGCATGGCGAGCTTCTGAAACGCGAGGAGGTCCGCCGCGCCTTCAGCGGAATCTTGGATCTTGAGCGTTTGCTGGCGCGTATTTCGCTCGATTCTGCCGGCCCGCGCGACGTGCGCGCGCTCGCGGCATGCCTGGCGCGCCTGCCCGCGCTGAAGACTGCGCTCGACGCTATGACGGCCTCGCAATGGCGCGCCCTTAGCTCGCATCTCGACACGCTCGACGACGTAACTGCGCGCATTGTCCGCACGCTTGTGGCCGAGCCGCCGCTCACTCTCGTCGATGGCGGGGCCGTTGCCGCGGGCGTGGACGCAGAGCTCGACGAGTTGCGCTCCGTTTCGACCTCGGGCCGTCAGGCCATTGCTGCCATCGAAGACCGCGAGCGGCAGCGCACCGGCATCGGCTCCCTGAAGGTGCGCTATAACTCGGTTTTCGGTTACTACATCGAGATCACCAAAGCAAACCTGTCGCTTGCGCCCGTCGACTACGAGCGCAAACAGACGCTGGTAAACGCCGAACGCTTCACTACGCCCGAACTTAAAGACTACGAGCGCAAAATCCTCACCGCGCACGACCGGTGCATTGAAATTGAAAAGCGGATTTTCGCTGAGTTGAGGAAGTCTGTCCTCGACAGCGCCGGCCGCATCAGGCGCAGCTCCGCCGCCGTGGCCGAGGCGGATTTGCTGACATGTTTTGCGCATCTCGCGGCGGCGCGGCGTTACGTATGCCCGCAACTAGTCGATGAGCCGCTGCTCGAGGCCGCCGCCGCGCGCCATCCTGTGATTGAACAGTGGCTGGAAGAGACGCGCGAAGGGCGCTTCATCGCCAACGATCTTTACTTGTGCGCTTCTCAAGAACCTTCTCCAAAAGATGAAAGCGTGCAAACGCCCGGAGCGCCGCAAGTTCCGAGCCTGCTGCTCGTGACCGGTCCTAACATGGGCGGCAAGAGCACCTACCTGCGTCAGGCGGCAACGCTGGTGTTGATGGCGCAGATGGGCTGTTTCGTGCCCGCCGATTCGATGCGCTTCGGTCTGATCGACCGAATTTACACACGAATAGGAGCCAGCGACAATGTGGCGCGCGGCCGATCCACCTTCATGGTCGAAATGATCGAGACCGCGACTATTTTGAACACGGCGACTCGGCGCTCGCTGATCCTGCTCGACGAGATGGGCCGCGGCACGGCGACGTTCGACGGCCTCTCGCTGGCTTGGGCCACCGTGGAATTTCTGCACGCCGAAGTCGGCGCACGCACACTCTTTGCCACGCATTATCATGAGCTGACCATGCTTGCCGAGAAACTTCCTCGCGTGCGCAACTTGCGCGTCGGCGTCAAGGACTCGGCAAGCGGCATCGTATTTTTGCACAACATCGAGCCTGGCGCGGCAAGCAAGAGCTACGGCATCGAAGTAGCGCGGCTCGCCGGATTGCCGCCGGCCGTGATTGAGCGCGCCAAGCACGTGCTGCGCCAACACGAGAAACAGGAGCGCCAGAGTGTTCAGGTGGAGACCGAGCCGGACCCGATGCAGTTGACGATCTTCACTCCGCTTTCGCAAAGAATTGTGGACCGCATCGAAGCCACCGACGTGAACTCGCTCACGCCGCTGCAGGCGCTGAATCTGCTGGAAGAGCTGAAACAAGAACTGAAGGAGAAGGGATGACGGCGAATTTGCGTCACGCCGTGGGAAGTCTGCTCGTGGTGGGCCTCACGGGCAAGGAACTCACAGAAATGGATCGGGCCTGGTTGAAGCTGATCGGGCCCGCCGGCATTATTCTCTTCAAGCGCAATATCGCCGATGCCGCCCAGACGCGCGCACTCCTCAAGGAGGCTACGAGCTATTGCCTGCCACACTGCACAACCTTTGTCGACGTCGAAGGCGGAACCGTGAACCGGCTCAGAGAAGCTCTGGCGCCAATTCCTTCAGCGCAGGCGGTGGAACGAGCGGCGCAGCTGCTGGGGAAGCCCGCTCTGGCGCGCGAACACGGCGCACTCATCGCGCGCGCGGTCAGGGCCTTCGGTTTTAATACATCGCTTGCGCCGATGGTCGATCTTGCGCTGCCGGATTCTGCCGAGGTTCTTGGCACGCGCTGTGCCGCGCTTGCCGCTGCACAGGTCGTCGCATATGCGCGCGAGTTTCTCGCTGGAATGAAGGCGCAAGGCGTCGTTGGCTGCATCAAGCACTTTCCCGGCCTCGGCGGAGGAAATCTTGACTCGCATCTGGAGACGCCTAACATTAAGCGGAGCTGGCAACAGTTGTGGCGCGAGGATCTGGAGCCCTACCGGGCCCTGCGCAGCCAAGCGCCCATGGTCATGGTGAATCACGCCGCGTATTCCTCGACTTCGGCCCCCAAGCGCCCAGCCAGCGTATCGAACTTCTGGATTCAAACCGTGCTCCGTAGGCGCATCGGATATCGCGGCATCGTTCTCTCGGACGATCTGGAGATGGGCGGCGTGACCAAATTCATGTCTATTGAGGAAGCCGGCATTGCCGCAGTGCGGGCCGGCTCGGACCTGGTTGAGGTCTGCCACCACCCCGAGCCGATTCTGCGCGTGTACGGAGCGATCCTCCGCGAAGGCGAGCGCTCGGCGGCGTTTCGGAAGATACTGCGCGAACGGGCGCGCGTTTCGGAGCGTGAGCGCGTCCGAGTCTTTCCGGCAAAGATTCCGCCCGCCCTCGGCACAAAGCAGTTCGATGCCCTCCGTGCGCGGATTCTTCGGTTCAGCGAGTCGATCGAAAGAATCGTTCCGCGCGCGACAGAAGCGAGCCCAGCCAAACCACCGTCGATCGTGGAAACAGTATGAGCCGATCCAGCAGTGAAAGACCAATGACCGTCGCCGGCATAATGAGCGGCACCTCGGCCGACGGGATCGATGTCGCAGTGGTGCGGATTGAGGGCTACCATCCTTTGCGCAAAGAACGCGCAAGGGATGGGGCACGGCTGACGCCGAGGCCGAGGCTTACGCTACTGGCGCATGAGCACTTCGCTTATCCTGCCTCACTGCGCCGCACCGTGCTCGCCGCCATGGATGCCAAATTCACTTCGACGGCCGATCTGGCGCGGCTGAACTGGCGACTAGGCGTGGCCTTTGCAGAAGCAGTTCGCGCAACCGCGGTTAAGCACAAGCTGAAGCTCGATCTGATCGGCTGTCACGGACAGACGCTCTACCATCAGCCGCGCGCGAAAACGTCTTTGGGCAGGAAGTTCGCCTGCACCTGGCAGGCGGGCGAGGCGCAGGTCATTGCTGCGGAGTTGGGAGTTCCGGTGGTCTCGAACTTTCGCCCCGCCGATATGCTGGCGGGCGGTCAGGGTGCGCCGCTCGTTCCAATGTTCGATTACGTGATGTTCGCAGACATGAAACGAGGCCGTGTGTTGCAGAACATCGGCGGCATCGCTAATTTGTCCGCCATTCCAGCGGGCGGCTACGGGAAACAGATCATGGCTTTTGATAGCGGACCCGGCAACATGGTGATCGACTGGCTTGCGCAGAAACTTTTCGACAAACCGTTCGATCGCAACGGTGCGCTGGCGGTGCACGGAAAGATCCTGGAGCCAGTCCTCAGAGGCGCGCTGCGCCATCCTTACTTCAAATTGCACCCGCCGAAGACCGCAGGGCGTGAGCAGTTCGGCCGGGCTTATGCGGCCGATTTTCTGGAGAAGTGTCTGGTATCGTCCGAGAATCCCACCGATGCAATCGCAACTGCCACTGTGCTTACCGCAGAAACGATCGCAGGCTCATATAAGCGATTCGTCATGCCGAAGATGAAGCACTGCGACGTGGATTTCATTGTCTCCGGCGGCGGCGCGCGAAATCGAACTCTAATGAGAATGCTGTCCGAGCGGCTGGAGCCACTGGGATGCACTCTATGCGACAGCGACGCTTTCGGGATGCCCGCCGAAGCCAAGGAAGCGGCTGCGTTCGCGCTGCTGGCCTGGTGTACCTGGCATCGGTTTCCCGGCAACCTGCCCGCAGCAACGGGAGCCAAGCGGTCGGCGATTCTGGGGCAGGTGACGTTTGCGTAGAGCGCTTGCGCCCGCAGCGTTGAAGCTGCTCTCAGCTTTCCGGTTCCCTCGGTCCCTCAGGGCAAACGCACCATAGAAGAACCCAAACCCCAACGGCGAGTGAATGCGCAGCAACGCAAGAGCAGCAGGGGCTGAAGCCCCACGAATTTTGCCTCATACGGCTCGGCTGAAGCCGTGCCCTTGTTACAAAACCCCCTGCGATGGGTCTGCTCTCAGCCAATAACGCCGTGCTCTCGTGCCTTTTCGCCTCGAAAAGGCACGGTGCGTTTGCCCTGAACGCCGGGCCATCAGTTCCCTCTTTCCGCATGCATCTCTGCTACCATAAACATGATTGCGGCTTTCGGCGCCGCGCTGATTTCCCGCCATTTTAGGATTTGAGCGTAAGGGCAGCCTGGGCCACCCAAAGGAGAATTTTTATGCCACTAGTTTCCATGCGGCAGCTCCTCGACGAGGCTGCCAAGGGCGGATACGGCGTCGGCGCGTTCAACGTGAACGACATGGAGCAGATTCAAGCTATTATGATGGCCGCCCGGCAGACCAAATCACCGGTGATTGTGCAGGCCAGCCGCGGCGCGCGCGCGTTTGCCGAGGATCTCTATCTCTTCAAGCTGATCCAGGCCGCCGCGGAGCTCAATCCCGATATTCCCATCGCCATGCACCAGGATCACGGCAACAGTTTTGAGACTTGCAAGAGCGCTATCGGGTTGGGGTACACCTCGGTGATGATGGACGGCTCGCTCAAGGAGGACGGCAAGACGCCTTCGACCTTCGAAGAAAACGTCGATGTTACCCGGCGCGTGGTCGATTACGCGCACGAGCGCGGCGTGACCGTCGAAGGCGAGATTGGCGTTCTGGGCGGCGTGGAAGATGGGCATGGCGCGGGCGGTTCGGGCCTCGAGCACGTCACCGACCCCGACCAGGCCGTCGAATTTGCCGAGCGCACCGGCGTTGACGCGCTAGCCATCGCCATCGGCACCAGCCACGGCGCATACAAGTTCTCCAAGAAGCCCGACGGCTCCGTGCTCAAGATGGATATCCTCATTGCGATTCACAAGCGCCTGCCGCACACGCACCTCGTCATGCACGGTAGTTCCTCTGTTCCCAAAGAACTGCAGGACATAGTGAACCGGTATGGCGGCAAATTGAAGCAGACCTGGGGCGTGCCTATCGAAGAGATTCAACTCGGCATCCGCAACGGTGTACGCAAGATCAATGTCGACACCGACAACCGGCTCGCCATCACCGGCGCCATTCGCAAGGTCTTCGCGGAGTCGCCCGAAAAGTTCGATCCTCGCGACTACCTGAAGCCGGCGCGTGAGGCGATGGCCAAGGTTGTGGCCGAGCGCATGACCGAATTCGGCCAAGCCGGCCACGCCGGCGACTACTCGCCCATTCCGATCGGCGAAATGGCTGCCGGTTACAAGAGCGGCAAGCTCGACACGCGCCCCTCGGTCGTCGCCCGCTAGCTTCGCCTGCACGCATCAACAAGAATGCGCCACATCGCAATGGCGAGTGGCGCATTCTTCATGGCGCCTCATTCTTCGCCTCAGGCAGACAACCTCGCTTCGCTTTCTAAGAGTCTGTTGAAAAGCCATTTTCCGGCGGTGCCGAGTCAGCGCAAAACTTCCCACCGGGGCTGAAGCCCGTTCATTCTGCGTGCTTTGTTGGCCCGCGACCCACGCACTGCGCGGGTTCTCCGGTCGTGGCCTTGTTACAAAACTCCTGCAATCGGGTTTTTTCGGCGGCCTGTCAAGCCGTGCCGATTTCAAATCGCCGTCCCGCCGCAAGTTTTTCAACAGGTTATAAAAATCGCTTCCAATCGACCGCGGACAAAGGCAGACAGCAGAGCTTTCAGCCCGGGCGCTATCCGGCTGGCCCCGCTTGCGTCTTCCTTGTACCGTGTCTACGTGATTCTGCAATCGCTCGTGGAGCAAGCGCGGGCCAAGAGGCCCGCACTACAGCAGGTCTGAAAACCGGCGCTACGCCGCGATCGTAACGAAATCATGCGGTGCAACCGCTAGTAGCCGTAGCCGCCGTCGTCGCTTTCTTCGCTGCCGACTTCGGCTACGTGCCTGATAACCAGCGGCTTCATCTCGCGGGGCACCACGACCGTGCGCTCCACTTCCTCTTTTACCTTCATCGCCTTTTCCACGCCGAGGGTCATGGCGATCTCGTCGATCTTGTCTCCGTAGTGCCGTCGCAACAGTGAGAGGTCGGCGCGCAACTCGGCGCGTTTCTCGGGATCCTCTTCGTCTGAAGCCTCCCATCGAGCCGTGAGAATGATGGAAAAGCGCAGTGCGGCCAGCTCTTCGGTTTCATAAGCCAGCAGCGCTTCGCGAGAATCCTTGATATAGCGTGAAGCAGGGCCCATCAGCGATGGATCGAGCGGAGAATGAAGCATTTCCGTGGACACAGTAGCCCTCCGTCTGCGGATTTTCCCGCAGGGTCGATCTCCAACGATCAGCCGGAATTTGCCAACCTCGAGAGCACCGGCAGTTGCCCCATTCTTCGGCTGGATGGGCCATAGTGTGGAGGCGCGGACAAGAATCCGCTGTGAGCTTTGTCACTCAAGATTGCCCGCTGCTGCCGGTTCGGGAATCGGGAAAGAGGCCCCTGCGCAACCTTGTTGCAACTTTCTCTTCAAGACGTGCCTGCTCAGGCAACTTCGGTCGAGATGGGCGCGACCCTAGCGCCGGCCGCATCGTTCGACTCACCCGGTTGCATCAGGAGCCAATAGTGGAAGCCATCCACAATGGCCATCAACGCTGCCTGGTTCAAGTCGCTGCTCACGCCCGCGGTAATCCAAGACTCGTGGCCGTCGGCGTTAAAGCTCACCGTCACCCGCACGTGCGCAGCCGAATCGTGCGCCGAAACGTCCAGCGCCGCCACAGTAAACGTGCCCAGGCGCATGTGCTTCAGCGCGGGATAGAGTTTGTCGAGCTCATGACGCATGGCCTTGGTCAGCGCGTCCACGGGCCCCGCGCCTTCGGCTCGCGTGGTCACAACCGTTGCCTCGCCGACGGTGAGCGTCATGGAGGCCTGCACGTAGCGGCCGCCAACTTCATCGGACTCGTCGAAGACGCGCCAGCTTTTCACGGCGAACCAGTTGCGCAGAGTTCCCAAGGTTCTCATGCAAGCCAGGCGGAACGAGACTTCGCTGGCGGTAAAACCGCCGCCCTCGATCATCGCGGCATTGGCTTCCATTAGCGCCTGCGCCTGCGCCGAGTTGAGCGGCACGCCCATCGACTCGGCAAGCAGCATGATGTTGGCCTTACCCGACTGCGCATTGACACCAATGTTGGGGCTCGCCCCCACGCGCGCAGGATCGCACCACAGGTACGCTCCGGGATTCTTGCGCTCGCTCGAACCGTGCATGCCCGCCCAGGTGCCGAAGGCGCCGGGACCGACAATGGCTGCGCCATGGGGCGGATCGAGAGCGAAGGCCGCGTAGGCAGAATGCGCCAGGCCGGTCAATCCCGCAAGCGCCTGCGGCGGCACAAACTCGGCTTCTTCGCGGAGCTGCATGGCCCCGACGACCGTAGTCAGATTCACGTTGCCGCAGCGCTCGCCGGTGCCGATCAATGTGCCTTGCACTTGCACCGCGCCCGCCAGGATGGCCGCGCGTGTGTTGGCCACGCCCAGGCCGCGGTCGGTGTGGCCGTGGAATCCGATGCCTGCGCCGGGAAAATCACGGACCAAGCCGCCGATCACCTGCTCGACCTCTTCCGGGTTCGACCCTCCGTTGGTGTCGCACACGACGATTCGGCTGACCTTCTGGCGCACACATTGTTCGGTGAGCTGCCGAAGATAGCCGAAGCTGCGCTTGCTGAACTCAAGGTCGCAAGGCTGGCCAAATTCCCGCCGACCGCAGTTGGCGTCCATGGCGTGCTCCAGATCGACGATCACCTCCAGACCGTGCGCGTGCAGGCACTCAACAGTCTCCCAGGTCATCAGCAGGTTTTCCTCGGGCGTCGTTCCCAGCGATTTCTCCACGTCGAGCAGCCGCGACTTCACCACCACCACGGCGACAGGAACGCGCCGTTTATGGCGCAGCATGAATTGCACGTCGGGCCAATTCTCAACTTTGGCTTCGCGTCCGCGCGTGCGCCCGAAAAGCGCCAGCTTCATCGCACCGGTGCCGACATTGGCGAGGACGCCGGTCAGGTCGCCTACAAATTGGTTGGCTCCCGCGAATCCGATCTCGGCGTAGCGCACGCCAAACGCCCCCATGCGCTGCAGCAGCGCCACAGCATTGGGCACAGAGATCTCCAGGTTCGGCTGCTGCAGGCCGTCGCGCAAGCTGGTGTCGAACAGTTCGACTTTTCTCGTGGTCGCTTCTGTCATCTCTTCCTGCAATCGATCGCTCCTACGGTTATTCATGGCGCCGGCCGTGAATATCCCTCAGGGTACCATCATATCGTGGCCGAAGATTTCGGGCGTCACAACATCCGCGGCAACGCCCCGCCTTTAGCTGGCTCTGCCATCCGCTCACCGATTCCCGGTATTCCCCCTTCCAAATAGGCGAAGCCCTGACCGATACTTTTCTTATGACGGCAACGCCTCAGCATATGGACCGCAGTCAGAGTGCTATCCGCATCTCGCCCGGTCCGCGCATGAAGGCCGCCCTGCTGTTGGCGATTCTGGCGGACATCGTCCAGTGGCTTGTGTTTCCGCTCTCGCTCGAAGGAGCGGCCTTTCCCGCCGATGATATTGTGGACCTTTCCATGGCCGGGATCCTCTCCTGGCTCCTGGGCTGGCACTGGGAGTTCCTGCCCTCGTTTGCCGGCAAACTGATACCCGGCGTCGACCTCGTTCCCCTGTGGACCCTAGCCGTCGCCAACGTCTACCGCAAAACGCGACCGCGGCCTAGCGCGTAATAGGGACTCAGCACTCCCTCGCTTCTTTACTCTCCAAGCCCGTTTCAGAACAGGCGTACCCAGTCTTTTGCTCTCCCAGTCCGTGCGGGTGTTAAGTTGAATGCGCGAATAGCAAACGCAGGTCCTTCGACTCGCCCGCCTGCGGGGCCTCGCTCAGGAGGACCGAGATTAGGCGGGACGCGATCAGCGCAGCGATTGCGGAGTTGTCATGTTTTTTTGCTAGCCGCGCTACCGGTGCACCAATTGATCCACTGAAACGCGATACGGCGGTAAAATTCCGCACTCGGCCGCCATACGGAAAAACCCTCGCATCCCCTCTATGCACTCCTCGTCGAGCACGTAGTGGATGTTGGCGGTTAAGTAGCTGCGGATCGTGCTTTCGGGAATGGGAAGCCGGGCGGCCCACTCGGCAGCCAGAGCGTCAATGTTGGCGAGACCGTGATCGCGCGACAGAATGAAGTCCTCGGCAATACTCTCGTCCAAGGGTCCGCTCCATGCAATGGCCCAGACGGCGGAGACGAAGGGCAAGCCGGTGAGCAGGTTCCACTCGGCGGCAAGATCGCGGTAGACAAGCTCCTCGCCTGTGCGCTCCTCGCGGTTGAAGCGTTCTTCGAGGGCCAGCAATGCGGGATCGCCGATCAGAATAGCGGCGTCGGCCCGTTCCAGCATCGAGTCCAGATCGGCTGCCAGAGGCAAAAACCGGATCGTAGAGTTGCCCGATTTGTGGAAGAGAATGCGCGCGTAGGCGATCGTGGTCAGGCTCGCTGTGTCGGCGGCGACCGATCGCAAATCGGAGGGCAGTCGGCTCGCCCGGTGCACCAGCAGCAGGGAGCGCACACGGCCTTTTGAAGCGATGGTGCAGCCTGGCAAGATATGCAGTTGCGGCAAAGCAGCAAGCGCGGCGGTGGGAATCAGGCCGATGTCCGCTTGGCCTGAAGCGAGGCGTGCTGCACACTCCGAGGGTGTCATACGGTCGACGCGGTAACGCCTGGAGAACTCGTCGCAGAGAGGGCGGTGTTCAAAATCCCACATCAGCGGCGCGGGATTCAGGAACCCGATCGCCGCGATTCGCAGCCGTGCGTCGCGCGCTTCGTTCACATCTCTCAGACTATCTCAATCGCTACGCGCGAATTCCGGCGCGAAGGCGGAGCGGTCAACTCCGGGCCAGAGGTTAGTCTAGTGACGACCACCGCCGCCGCCACCGCTGCTGTGCGAGCCGCCACCGCCGCCGCTGTTTCCACCGCCGCCGCTGTTTCCACCGCCGCCGCCGTGATAGCCGCCGCTACTGCTGCCGCCGGAGTGCGACGAGCCGCTGTTCGACGAGTGACTCGCCCCCCCGTTATTTGAATAGATCCGCGGCGGAGAATACGAAGGTGGTGGAGAGTTGTGGATCTCCGGCCTGGGATGAGCCTGTGTGTAACTCGGCGAGGTTGCGATTTCCGGTGCGGGGTGGTTGCCGATATAGCCGGAGCGTGGGGTCTCAGGCTGTTTGCCCGCCATGCCCGCGGCAGGCACCGCATGATCCCGCTCTGAAGTAAAGGCGTCGTGCGAGTACACAGGACGCGAGGGCAACGGGCGCAACGCGTGCACCGTGCTACCTGCAATTATCACCGGTGTGTCTTTGTCTCGCGGCGGCAAGCTGGAGTTCCCGAGCGGCGTGTGCCGGTTGACCGCGATCATTGGAACGGGCCGGTGGCCGATCGGCCCGTGCGGCGGCAACGGCCTGCGAATCGGGCGATAGCCTATGGGCGCAAAACCGATATTGGCGCCGCCGTAGAAACCCCGCCCCCACCACGGCATGCAGCCGCCCGTTCCCGGCGCCCACCCCCAGCCGAAGCCGCTATAGAAGCTCCATGCTCCGCAATGGAACGGCAAATAGCCCCACGGGTATCCTGAAGCCCATACGTAGCCGTAGGCCGGAGTCCACATCCATTCGCCGTTTCCGTAGGGATCGAAATCGGCGTTCGCCGCCTCATTCGGAGACCAGACGTAGCCTTGGTCCGGCACATCGTACCAACTGCCGTTGGCGTCCAGATCGTTCCACGCCGGGTTCTGAGTCTCACCCAGATTCGACGGCGCTCCGGTTTGCGCTGCCTCCTCGGCGGTTAGCGCCTCGTCGCGGTCGGAGTTCCATGCATCCCAGGAGTTGGGCTCGATCGATTCGGCGAGAGTGTATTGGCTTGGGTCGGAGGCGTCGAGCGCGATGTTTTCGCCGCCGTGGAGGTCGGTCGCGATGGCGCCGGTGGCCGCAGCGGCAATTTCCAAGTGAACATTTCCGGAGAACACGGCAACGCTGCCTGGGGGGCTGTCCAAGGTGACGCGCATGGCGGTAAAACCGCTCGTTGTGGCCACGTTGGAGCCAAAGTGCACGCTTATTTGGCCGGCTTGACCTTCGCCGTGGAGCTCTAAGTAGGCCAAGCCGCCGTTGAGCTCGATTTCCGCGTCGGCCGAGGCGCCTGCCCCGCGCAATACCGCGAGGGTCAGCGAGCTGTCGGGAGCAATGCGGGCGACGCTGCCGTCTTCAAACTGGATTTCGGCTTTTCCATTATCGCCGGTGGTCAGTTGCATGCCCTCGAACAGCGGCGTGTTGGCCACCGCCTGCTCGGCCAGTACCTGATTGCCTTGCGAAAGCTTCACTTGGCCATCAACGTAGCTCAGGCGCACCGCGCGCGCGGGCTGTCCCTCGCCTTGCGGCGCGTCTTGAGCCCGCATCGCAGACTCAATGCAGATAATGCTCAGGATCAGCAGCGCCAGCCCCGCAATTCCTTTGCGATTCCTCCTGAGATTCATGGCGCCCGCCTTTCCGTACAGCAGCCTTCATCTCCGCTCATCGATACCCCAACTTTAGTTGGACACATTCTGCCCGGAAAAGGTCGCCTGCTGCGAGAGATTTATCTCGGATCCTGCGCCAGCAGTATCCGGGCCCGCTTTCTCACCCTCTCCAATACGGTGTCATCGTCAGCCAGCCGACTGAGAATATCCCGGATCACGCAAAGCTGCTGGACCCGGCCGTCGCTGGCCGCTTCGGTGAGAAATTCCGTTTCCGCATCCAAGCCCAGCCGGTCGTGTTGCAGCAGCAATTCCAGACGCGCTCCCTCAAGAATCGTCTCTACCACTGCTTCAAGCGAGTCGCCCAGCTCCTGGATCTCTTTGTCCTTCGAATAATTGAAGGTGCAAGAACCCTGCCCCTCCGGGCCCGTATAGGTGAAAGTCCTCCAGCCTTGAAAGGCCACCTTCAGATGACTATCGCAAGGCTCGTTGAACCATTGGTGACGACGCGCTACCTCAAAGACGTTCGCGGCATAGGTTGCGCTTACCTGGATGTCGCGGTCCAAGGCAGGCGTAGTTGGGATCTGTCTGGCGGCATCGGGATGCTCGTCCATTTTAGACCGGAAGTGGCCAGTTCCGTCGGGCCGGAGAGTGAGCGTCCATTGCGAGGGCGAGACTTCAGGGTTGGAAAAGTCCATTTGAAGCATGGGAGTTGCCGCAGGAGGAGCTTGCCCACCCGCCGCGAGAGCCAGGAGCGCCAGTGTCAACCACGAACCCCTTATCGCAGCCTTCATCGGGCAGCCTCCTGCAAAGCCAGCGTTTGCGCGGTGTGAATGTGGCAGATGGCGATGGCGAGTGCATCGGCGGCGTCGGCCGGTTTGGGCAACTCGGCCAGACCTAACAATCGCGCCACCATAAACTGAACCTGTTCTTTTTGGGCCATCCCGTACCCGACCACGCTCGACTTGATCTTGAGCGGCGCATATTCCGCAACAGGAATTCTCAACCGCGCCGCTGCCAGCAGCGCCACTCCGCGCACCTGACCGAGCTTGAGCGCCGATTTCGCGTTCACCGAGTAAAAGACCTCCTCGACTGTGACCGCATTGGGTTGCCAACGCTCCAGTTCGGCAGTCAGTTCTCGAAACACCTGTTCCAACCGCTCGGGCAGAGGCCGCGTTTTGGCCAGTCTGATTACCCCCATGGCCTGGCAAGTAAGCCGCGGCTCCCTTGCGCCATCGTCCGCGTCTACAACGCCGAAACCCGTTACCTCGGTGCCGCAATCGATGCCAAACACCCTCATTGCGTCCAAGTTTATCGCAGATAAGGAGTGCGGATGCAGATGCGGCGGTTTGTGGAAGATCAAGCAACGAATCTGAGGTCACAGAACACGCATCCTATTTGGTAACAAAGCTGGTTCCTTCAGGAAAACTTTCATCTGGACGAAACAAAAGACAGATCCACGGACAAATACCTTGGGGGAAAGCTGCAAATGGGCCTTCGTAGAGTTATGGGCAAAGTCTTGGCCGCCGCGAAACGCAACGCGACTCTGTGGTTGAACCAGGGAATCTCTCCGCAGCGATTGGCGCTGACGCTGGCGTTGGGATTTGCTGTGGGCTGTATTCCGGTGGTGGGAATTCCCACGGTTCTGTGCGCTGCCTTGGCTTTAGGCCTACGCCTGAATCTTCCTGCCATCCAGGCGGCCAACTACGCTGCCATGCCGCTGCAATTGGCGCTTATCGCGCCGTTTGTCCGCTTGGGAGGCTGGCTCATCTCCGCCCGGCCGGCTCAGGGCCTCGAGCCGCACGTTCTTTTGCATCTGCCTATCCGCCACCTCGCGGCATGGATGGGGGCCTTGGCCGGCCAGGCCCTGCTGGCATGGCTTCTGGTTGCCGTCCCTGCCGTGGCATTCATGACCCTGGCGCTGACCCAAATGCTGCGCCGCCTTCCAATGCTTGAAACAACGGGAGATTGAAAACCAGAGATCGGTAACGGCGCGTGGCGCGGGCGCGTAGACGCTCAGTCGTGTTGCTTGCGGCCACTTTCCTGGTTGCGGCGGCTACCGTTTGTGTCCGGCCAGAGGCCATGGTGGGCATCTGCCCTCGGCAGCGCCTCGCTTACCAGCTGGGCGCGGCCTGTGAAGCCCCACTGATTTCGCCTCATACGGCCCGGCTGAAGCCGTGTCCTTGTTGCACCCCCCCCTGCGACGGGTTTTCTCTTGGCCAGCAACGCCGTGCTCTCGTGCCTTTTCGCCTCGAAAAGGCACGGTGCGTTTGCCCTGAACGCGAAGGTATCAGGAGTGCTGTCGAACTCGCGCTGTGGTAGTTTGGAAGTAGCGGACCTTAGGCGAGCTCGTAGCTCAGTTGGTAGAGCAACGCCCTTTTAAGGCGTGGGTCGTGGGTTCGATTCCCACCGAGCTCACCATACAAAATGAATAACTTAGTGAATTGTGACTTGGGACTCAAAAAGGCTGCTTTGATACAAGACTGATACACGGACTTCTAACAAGCTCACTTTTGAGAAACCATCCCGACACTGGAGAACTCCGGCGCCGCACGTGTTGCTGCCGCGCGTCAAAGTTGACCATCGCCAATCAGTGACCTGCCAGTGAGCCGCGAGCGCACGGCGACGCATGGGACTGCACAGCATCGACAGCACGGGCGTTCGAAACGGCGAAGCCGCGTTCCGTCCCCGGGCCGGGCGGTATCGGCCTCGAACATGACCACAACAGATTTCCTAATGATCTCCGGCGCATCAACGTTACCTACACAGAACTGCGCGTTCCGTTCCGATGCGGTCAGCGCCCGCACAGACTCTCGCGCAGCGCCAGTCGTACCTAATCATCGCCGCCGACCTGTGGCGTAAGCGAAAACGCTTTCGGCGCTGAAAATGAAGCCTTCCCACCCCGCGCAGTGCTCGACCCTGATGGCCTCTCTGCCGTTCTTGCCTTCATAGGTCCGCGAAACCTGATGCGGGACAAGCCGCTCGCCGGAATGCAGAGGTTGACCACCGAGCAAACTGCGCAACAAAATCCGCATACCAAGGCTCGGAAGCCAATACCTTTTGCTACGACCTCGCCGTCCGATTTTTCACTGCGATGAATTCAATGTGAATTATGAATGCCAGGCGTTGTCTTGCAGCGGAAGTGTTGCGAGTTTTGTTCCGGTTTCTTCAAATTCCCATCTCCCATCAGGGACTCATATCACTGGAAAACACTGCCTTGGCACTGACTTTTAGCTTGCAGCTTGCTGCCAAGAGTGGTCGATGGCAGATGCAATTTAGGTCGGATCGAATGCTGGGCCAGTCAGCTCGTCTGGATTGCTTGTGGTATACTTCGCTCGCCGTTAATCCGGACAAATCATTCGCTTCGTATCCTTGCAGAACGTCCGCGCGGTGTTATTGTGCCCAGTGAGTTAATCACGCACTTAGCAGCGGTGCGCATGTCCACCCCCCACCCTTTCAGGAGCGATTCAGCCATGATCTCGATGTTTTGCTCGCCCTTTCAGACAATTTCAGCCTTCATCTCCCAACCCAAAACCGGCAACCCGCGAGCGCGAGTCCGCTTCGCCATGGCCAAAATGGCTGTGCTGCTGGCTCTTTTGTGCGCCCGGCTGGTCGCAGCAGGGCAAACCGCCCACTTCGACGGCGCACAGACAATGATCGTCCCCAGCGTCGACAACGGGGTGGCCATCGGTACGGATATTTTGGCGATCGCAGTAGATTCAGCGGGGGATGTGATCTTCACCACGCAAAACCCCGAAATGGGGCTAGCCTCGCAAGCCCGGCGTGGCGCTCGGTACGTTCCGGCCGCTCTGCACTCGTCTTCTGTACGGCGCCTGACGGATGGAAGGCGCGACGCCGCCGGCCATAAGGTCAATGCCTCAACTTGCTATCAAGGACCAGGCAGCGCGCTGTACGTCCGGTTGGCGAGCACCGGCACGGTTTACATGCTGGGCGGGTCGATTGGCCTGAATGCTCCTACGGGTTTGGCACTCGATTCCTCCGGGAATCTCTACGTTCTGGATGCCTACACCGGGGCAATCTATAAGTTTCTCGGCGCGGGTGGGAGCGTACAGATTGTCTCGACGAATGGGAACAGCGCCATTGGCGACGGGCCATTCCTGGTCACGCAGGTTCAAGGGAACGGCTGCACCGGCGGCGACATGGCGATGGACGCGTCCGGCGATTTGTATTACTCGACGGCAATGGGCAACGCAGTCGAGGAGATTCCTGCCGTGAACGGGATTCTTTCGCCGTCCATGACTAGAAGTTTAGGAAGCGGGTTCGATGTCCCGTGTGGCATCGCTGTTGACACCAGCGGGAATGTCTACGTTGCCAATTTCCTGAACAACACGGTGGAGGAGATCGTTGCGGTCGGCGGAAGCATTCCGGCTTCGCCGACCATCCGGATCCTAGGAAGTGGATATAATATGCCGGCCGCAGTTGCAGTGGACAGCCGCGGAGATGTGTATGTTACCGATTACAATAACAACGCGCTGAAAGAGATTCTGGCCGTCGATGGAAGTATTCCATCTTCCCCAACCATCGAGACGCTGGGCACTTTTGGCGAAGCCTCTGCTGTGGTGTTGGATGGAAGCGGAGATATCTTTGTCGCCGATTCCGTGAACAACGGCGCAAATGTTATCGAATTGACGCCGACCGGGAATTTCGGGCAGGTCAACGTCGGCGCGACCTCTTCTTCGGCAATTTCCATGGCATTCACTTTCGACAGCGGCGGAACGCTGGGTGGGATTTCGGTTCTCACCCAGGGCACAACGGGGCTGGATTACGCCAACGCGGGCACAGGCACGTGTACTGCGGGAACGATGTATGCCGCTGGCCAGAGCTGCACCGTGAATGTAACTTTCACACCGCAGTTCGCCGGAACCCGTCACGGCGCAGTGGTGCTAGCGGACAACAATGGAAACACGATTGCCAGCGGCTACGTCCAGGGCAGGGGCGCTGGACCACAGATCGCTTTCCTGCCCGGCACGCAAAGTGCGGTGGGCAGCGGTTTCATCGATCCAATGGCCGTAGCAGTTGACAGCGGCGGCGACGTATTTGTCGGCGATGAAAATACCAATTCGGTGTACGAGGTTGTCGCAGTCAACGGCAGCATTCCAGCCTTACCGACCATCAATACATTGGCCAGCGGCTTTCAAAGTCCCTGGGGACTGGCGGTCGATGGCGCAGGCAATCTCTTCGTCGCCGATTTCGGCAAAAACGAAGTGTATGAGATTTTGAAGGCGGGCGGTTACACCACCGTGATTACGTTAGGCGGCGGCTTCTATAATCCCTCGAGCGTTGCGGTGGACGACAGCGATAACATTTTCGTCGCAGATTACGGCAACAATGCTGTTAAAGAGATTCCGTTTGGCTGCGTTGCGAGTTCTTGTGTGAAGACACTGGGTTATGGCTTCAACGGGCCCTCTGGTCTGGCTCTGGACAGCAGTGCAAATGTTTTCGTTGTCGATTCCAATAACCGTGCAGTGAAGGAAATTCTGGCTACTGGCGGCTACACCACGGTCAATACTCTGTATAACGGGTTGATGCAATATGCCTGGGGCTTGACGGTTGACGGGAGCGGAAATGTCTACGTCCCGAATTCTCCTTCTAGTTCGGTGATAGAGATTTTGGCCGGTGGGGGATACTCTAATGTCCAAACTCTGACTGGCAATTTCAACCATCCCGATGGGGTAGCGGTGGACGGATATGGCAACGTTTTTGTAGCCGACACAGGCAACAATCGCATAGCAGAACTGGATTTTTCGAACGCGCCCAGCCTGAGCTTCGCCAGCACTGTTGTGGGCTCAACCAGCAGCGATAGCCCGCAGACGGTTACTATTGCGAACGTGGGCAAGACCCCGTTAACCTTCCCAATTCTGTCGGCCGGCGACAATCCGAGCATCGCAGCAAACTTCAGTCTCAATGACAACGCGAACAACGCTTGTCCGGTTGTGAGCAGCAGTTCTTCCGAGCCCGGGACATTGGCCGCCGGAGCGTCCTGCGCTCTTTCGATCAGTTTCAATCCGGCCGCAGCGGGCAGTTTTAGTGGTTCGCTGGTTCTGACCGATAACAATCTCAACGCCGCCGCGCCTGGTTATGCATCGCAAGCCATCCAGCTCAGCGGCACGGGCACACTCACGCCATCCTTCAGTCTTGGTGCGTTGCCCGCATCTCTGACCGTGATTCAGGGCACAACCGGAGCGTCCACCATCACCGTCTCCGCGCAGAGCGGATTCACCGACAGCGTAACTCTGGCTGCATCGGGCCTGCCCAGTGGTGTGACCGCATCGTTCGGCACGAACCCCACAACCGGAACCAGTACACTCTGGCTGACGGCAAGCAGCACGGCCACAGTCGGAACCACCACCGTAGCGATCACCGGGACCTCCGGCACGCTGACCGCAACGACCACGATTGCCCTGACCGTCAATCCCGCGCCAACCTTCACCTTAGGCGCTTCGCCCGCGTCGCTGACCATCGTTCAAGGCGCCACCGGCACATCCACCATCACGGTCTCCGGGCAGAACGGACTTGCCGGCAGCGTAACTCTGGCTGCATCGGGCCTGCCACCCGGTGTCACTGCGTCGTTCGTTCCGAATCCGACCACGGGGACCAGCGCACTGACTTTGTCCGCGAGCGGTTCCGCCGCAACCGTGACGGTTAACGTGACCATCACAGGCACATCTGGGGCCTTAGCCGCAACTGCCAATGTTGCTCTAACCGTCATTGCGCCGCCTGGATTCACGCCTCCGAGTGTGAACTTTGGATCGTGGAACATCGGAACCTTGAGGCTGGTGCAAATGACCTATACTTTTGGCTCTCAGGTAACGCTCGGCTCGACAGCGGTTCTGACACAGGGAGCCACAGGTCTTGACTTTGCCGATTTGGGTGTGAATGATACCTGTGCAAACATGGCCTATACTGCTGGTCAATCCTGCACGATAAACGTGACTTTCACGCCTAAGTTTGCCGGAGCCCGTTATGGCGCTGTAGTACTCAATGACAACAACGGAAATGTAATCGCTACCGCACACCTTCAAGGCATGGGAGTGGGACCGCAGATTAATTTCCTGCCGGGGACCGAGAGCACGGTAGGCGGGTTCAACACCCCAACTAGCGTGGCCGTGGACGGTAGCGGCAACGTCTATGTCGCTGACTACGGAAACAATGCGGTAAAAGAGATAATGGCGATCAATGGAAACATCCCGGCCTCGCCAACCATCAGAATTCTAGGCAGCGGCTTCAACCAGCCTTCTGGCGTAGCGTTAGATGTCAGCGGGAACGTCTACGTTTCCGATTCCGGGAACAGCGCGGTCAAGGAGATATTGGCGGTTAATGGCGGCATTCCCGCTTCACCCGCCATTGTCACCCTGGGGAGCGGCTTCAACACGCCCTATGGTGTAGCTGTAGACAGCGCTGGCGATGTCTTCGTCGCGGACTCCAAGAATAGCGCGTTGAAAGAGATTCTAGCGGTCAATGGCAGCATCCCTGCCTCGCCCACCATCCGAACGCTGGAAAGTGACACCGTCGCCTACTATGTGGCTGTCGATGGCAGCGGCGATGTTTATGTCACCGGCTACGATGGTCCAGTGGTAGAACTCTTGGCGGTCAACGGCAGTATTCCTCCATCGCCGACGGGTAGGATCATCGCCTCCAGCCTCAACTTCTCCACTGGCCTGGCAGTGGACGGCAGTGGCAATGTATTCGTCGCCAACAATCAGAATTCGGTGAGCGAGATCCACGCGGTGAACGGTAGCATTCCCTCCTCGCCTACGATCACGACCCTGAGTAGTGCCTTCGACTATCCAACCGGCCTGGGGGTGGACGGCGAGGGGAATATCCTTGTTGCCGATGCTGCCAACGGCAGCGTGGCTAAATTGGACCTTGCGGACCCACCGAGCCTGACCTTCGCGGATACTACGGCAGGCTCCACCAGTAGCGACAGCCCGCAAACGGTGACAGTGGAGAACGTCGGCAATGCCCCGCTGACCTTCCCGATTCCCTCAACAGGAAGTAATCCGGGCATCGCGGGGAACTTCACTCTGAATAGCAGCGGGGCTTCAGCTTGCCCGCTGGTAAGCGCAGGCTCCTCAGAGCCCGGAACGCTGGCGGCAGGCGCATCCTGTCTGTTGCCCATCAGCTTTACGCCTGCCACTGCCGGCGCACTCAACGGCTCGCTAGTGCTGACAGATAACAACCTGAATGCCGCTGCACCGGGTTTCGCAACTCAAACGATCATGCTGAGCGGCACGGGCACACAGGCCACGCCTACGATCACTTGGCCCACGCCTGCGGCGATCACTTACGGGACGGCGCTGAGCGCCACGCAACTGGACGCCTCGGCTAACGTCCCGGGAACATTTAGCTACTCCCCCGCGGCAGGAACCGTACTGACCGCAGGGAAGCAAATCCTGAGCGTCACCTTCACGCCCACCGACACGACCGACTACACGATGGCGACAGCGAGCGTGACGCTGACGGTGAATCAGGCGACGCCGGTCATCACCTGGCCCACGCCCGCGGCGATCACTTACGGGACTGTGCTAAGCGCAACGCAACTGGATGCGCAGGCAAGCGTGTCTGGCACGCTTATTTATAGTCCAGTGGCGGGAACCGTACCGGCGGTAGGCACAGATACATTGACTGTAACCTTCACACCCACCGACATCACCGATTACACGGCGGCGACCGACAGTGTGCTGCTGAAAGTGAATCCCGCGCCAAGCTTTACACTTTCTGATTCACCGGGCAGTCTGACCGTCATTCAAGGCAAGAGTGGAACCAGCACGGTCACGGTCTCCGGCCAGAACGGATTTACCGGTAAGGTAACGCTGGCCGCGTCCGGCTTGCCTAGCGGCGTAACCGCGGCGTTCGCCACCAACCCGACGACTGGGAGCAGCGTGCTCACCCTGACGGCCAGCAGCTCGGCTGCTACCGGAACGGCCACGGTAACCATCAAGGGCACCTCCGGCAGCCTCACTGCCAACACCACGATCGCTCTAACGATCGGTTGCGCCCCCACAACCATCACTCCCTACATATCCGTCAACAAGGGCTCAACCTGGACGAAGGAGTCTACAACAACAGTTAGTTCGACCTCAACGAATGTAGACCTCGGCCCGCAGCCAATCAGCGGTGGATCATGGAGCTGGACCGGTCCCAACGACTACAAGTCCACCTCGCGACAGATCAACGACATTCCGTTGACCGTAGGCACCGACTCGTATGTGGCCACGTATACCAACGCCAAGGGATGCAAGAGCACGGAGACCTTTACAATCACCGTGAAGTAATCGGATCGATCTGGTAACAATCTGGTCTGTCCAACATCAGGGCCGGTCTCTCACGGGACCGGCTTGATGTAGTGGGTCCGTTCTGCACGGATTTTAGCCCGCATTTCTCACAGGGAGTGTTTCTGACAGTCGATGTGGGGCGGGCGGGGTTTTGCGGGCCGATTTTCGTGCGGCGGCGGCCTTGACGGCGCTTCGCTGGTCGCGCGGGATGCCCGATCGCGGGCCGGAATTGGATTTCGGGCACGGCTCGGCCTGGGCCGCTGGGCCCGGTTTGTGGAAATCTGCTTGTCGATCGGTCGCCGCTTTCAGCAGCGCAGGGCGTCGAAGACGCGAGCGTAGATGTGCTTCCACGGATAGTTGGAGTTCAACTCCAGCCACACGCCCCGGCCGTGAGCTGCCCCCTTCGGTTAGTCCACGTAAGTGAGAGCACCCGGGTTTGAGTTTAGCTGCAGATTCATTCCGCAGCCGCCGTCGGGGCTGTGCAAATGTGGGAAGCGCAGTTTGCTTTCCACATTT
>Ga0335078_10000220_pt1 | contig 94399 bp, 77 predicted proteins | sample Lox_Sample_32_FD_206711 | JGI IMG/M metagenome (GOLD analysis project Ga0335078, IMG submission 206711) | Soil microbial communities from Loxahatchee National Wildlife Refuge, Florida, United States - Lox_Sample_3.2 | ecosystem: Environmental > Terrestrial > Soil > Wetlands | place: USA... | reverse complement strand
TGTATGCCTGGTTCTCCGCCACGTTGGTCGGATTGCAGAGTGTCGCCACCTCCTGCGCGGTGAGCAGCGGGTTGGCGCAGCTGATGTTCGCCGCGCTGAAGAAGTCCGCGCTCGGGCCGTACTGAGCGATCGTCTCGATGTGCGCCCACATCGTCTCCGAGTACAACTGGGCGTTCTCATTGAGGTTGTAGTGGACGAACGCACCGCCGGTGTAGCGTTTCAGGCTGCGCTGAAAGTAGCTCGTGGCGCCGTAGTTGTAGAGATCCGTGCCGAAATTGATGGGCCGCATCAGGCCGGTCTTCGAGTCTATGGTATCCGACACGAGGGTAGCCGGATGGCCGCCCACGAGTCCGGTCTCGAAGAACGCTCCCGTCGCCATGGTCTCCGAGCCGCCGCAGTGCAGCGCGCTGCTCTTGGTCGATCCGCCGATGATGGTGCAGCCGGCATCGTCGAACTGCGAGCCCACTGCGGGCGAGGTGCTGGTGAAGGTGAAATAGGCGGTCGCATTCCCCTTGTCATCCGCGAAATTCGAGCCCAGGACGATGGACACATCGCGGTTCGCGCCGGTGTTGACCTCACTCGGCGGCGCCTGGGCGCCGAAGCTCTGCAATGCGTTCAGATAGAAGGCGTTGTTGTTGTCGTGCTGGTTGAATGAATAGGTGCCGTCGATCTTCACGCCGGTGAAATGGGTGTCCAGAACGAAGTTGACCGCACCCGCGACGGCATCCGCGCCGTAGGTCGAGGAGGCGCCCCCGGTCAGCACATCCACGCGCTGGACGAGCGCTGCGGGGATCTGGTCGATATCGGCCACGTTGGCCGTGCCGCCGCCCGGTCCCATGCGGCGTCCATTGAGAAGCACCAGGGTGCGGACTTGCCCCAATCCGTACAGGTTGAGGGACGCCGTACCGGTGCCCCCAATGGACTCACCAGTGTTCTGTGATGCCGTGAACTGCGGCATGTTCTGCAGCTCGTCCTCGATACGCACTGTGCCGACCTTAGACATGGAGGCGGCGCTGACGGTGGTGATCGGGGCGATGGACACGTCGTTGGGCGACAGGGCGATGAGAGAACCCGTCACGACCACGGTCTGCAGGGTCGTCGGCGTGCTTCCGCCGGAACTCGCCGGCGGAGGCACCGTCGTCGCTTGCGCGAGGAGCACGGGCTTCTTGGCGGTGTACCGGGTCTTCTTCGCAGTCGCAGCATTGGTTGCCGAGATGGTTTTCGCGGTCGTTGTGCCGGCGACTGCGTTCTGGTTCGCCGCAGCGACGGGACCGGCCAATGCGCCCTGGCTCGCCGCGGCAGCCGCGCAAGCCGCGAGGGCAATACGCACTGCACTTCGAACGTTGCAGTTGAAACTCTTCATGTGATCATGACTCCCCTTGATTTGTGGCAAATCCCCAGTCACGCAGGGAATCGCCGGAAACGCCTGCTGCCATACAACCACCCTCCCGATCGAGTCGGGCTCGTGACAGGTGCAATTCGGATGACCGCTTCGCGTGTCGCGTCGGCACAACACGATCGACGTGGGCGCCGGCTGACACGCTCGCGTCTCGTCATTGCTGGTGGTCGCGAGCCTCTGCTTTCAGGTTTGCCGGTGCAATAACCACTTCGATCGAACGGTTATGACCAGCAGCCGGCTTCGTTCGCACTCGCGCGACAAACACGGTCACAACCGGTAGCCGCCCTCCAACAGCGTGTCAGCCAACCGGTGAAGCTTCGCTCGGGGTGGAACGGAAAAGCCGAGGGCACTCGCATATCGGGCGATGAGATTGAACACCGACGCGATGGCGATCGCGTCGGTCAAGGATTCGGCACTGATGCCGCTGCCGAGCACCGCCTGGGCGTCGCCTTCCGTCAATTTCTCCGGCCGCAGCGTCATGATCTCCAGATACGCCAACGTGGTCTTCAATCCTGGCGAGATCGGCGCGGAGTGATAGTCGGCAAGCACCGCGTCGACCGTCTTCCTGCCCATGTGCCTGGCCGCGACGGCGCTGTGGATGTCTGCGCAAAAGGCGCAGTCATTCCACTTCGCCACCATGGCGGCCATCACTTCGCGCTCACCGATGCTCCATGCGCTCGGCCCGCGCATGGCGGCTTGGGTCCAGGCGCCGAGCGACACACCGAAGAAGGCCTTGTTCTTGAGAGTGACCCGCGGCGCGTCCGCCGCGCGCACGCCAGACGCAAGGGAAATGAAGCGGTTCAGCACGCGCTCGTTGGCCCGGCCGTCATGCTCGATCTTGTTCACTTGCACGGTGACACCCTCTCTTTTGCCGAGGTGTTGCGGGACATCGGACGAGGTACGCATTCAGACCGGCACGCCGGCGATTCCTCGGGCGGACTCCGCGTCCCGACGCGGGAGAGCCAAGGCGCGTCGCTCACTCTGCGGAGGTTGCGCGCATCGGCGCCGAATGAGCGCGGTCAACGAGCGGACGTACGCGCCAATCTCGCCGACGCCGACGTTCGAATAACCCAACAGCAGGCCACCCCGGTCGGGCGGACTCGTGAAGCATCGCGACAGCGAGCTGACCGGCAGACCCATCTGTGCAGCGGTGTCGGCGAGCTCCGCGTCGTCTACGCCGGGCGGCAAGCGTGCGAGCACGTACAGGCCGGCGTTATCGCCCGATATCTCGACGAGACCGTCGGCGTGTGTGCGCAGGGCCTCGATCATCGCCTGGTGCTTGTCGCTGTACACCTCGCGCATTCGCCTGATGTGGCGCGAGAGGTGGCCTTCGCGAATGAAGTCGGTCATGGCCATCTGGTGCAGCACCGATGTGCCCGCGGTGTCGACGGCGCTTCTGATATCGAGAAAGCTGCCGATCAGATCCTCGGGGATTACCGCGAAGCCCAGTCGGAGCGTCGGGAACATCACCTTGGCGAGCGTACCGACGTAGATCACCCGCGCATTGCTGTCCAGTCCCTGCAATGAGGCGAGCGGGTTGGCGGCAAAGCGGTATTCGCTGTCGTAATCGTCTTCGACGATCCAGGCGCCGCTGCGCGCCGCCCAGCTCAGCAGCTCGATACGCCGCTGCGCGCTCAGCGCGACGCTCATCGGGTATTGGTGTGCCGGCGTCACGTATGCGGCTCGCGCGTCTGCGGCCGCACGAATGCCGTAGGCGACATTCATGCCGTGCTGGTCGACCGGCACGCGTACGAGAGTCGCGCCGGCCGCCCGCAGCGCCTGTTGTGCTCCCGCGTAGCCGGGCTCCTCGATCCAGGCGCTGTCGCCGGGATCCAGGAGGGCCAGGGCGGAGATCTGCAGAGCCTGCTGCGCGCCCGTGGTCACCAGGACTTGGGCCGGATCGCACCGGACCGCACGAGCCGCGCCGAGATATTCCGCCACCGCCTCGCGGAAGCGCCGGCATCCCATCGGCTCGCCATAGCCCATGGCCTCTTTCGAGATGGTGTCGGCGTGCCGCCTGACCAGCCGGGACCATATCCCGATCGGAAAGTGCTCGAGATCGGCGCAGTTGCGCGCGGCTTTCAGCCATCTTTGCGCCGGAGCTTTCATGCTGCTGGCGCGGCGCGAGATCCTTCGTGCCGCCGTGCCCGGCGGCGAGATCACGATCGGATCGGGCCGGTCGTCCCTTTCCGGCGCGGGAAATGCATCCGGGATGGAGCGGGACACGCAAGTGCCGGCGCCGCTGTAGGCGTGAAAGTATCCCTCCGCAATCAGCAGCTCATACGCGCTCAGGACCGGGATCCTGGAGATCCTCAGCGCCCTCGCCAGCGCCCGGGTCGAAGGCACCCGCTGCCCGGGTTGCAAGAGCCCCGAGCGTATCGAGCGTTGGAACCACATGCATATCTGCCGATACAGCGGCGTCGCGCTGCGCACGTCCAGCTGCAGCGGCGGCATGAAGCTGCCGTGCAGCCGATTCAGTGGCGCAGCGCGCGAAGTGGCCATACGGCTGTCGAGAAAGTGGTCATCTCCCGGTCCGCGCCAACGCGCGCGGCCGCACGCGGGGAATTCGCCGGCCGTCCTGCCTTGACCCATACCATTCGGTATGTATACCATACCGACTAATCGGTATGTTATATTCTTTGCGCGGGCTGCGATCCAATAGCCGACGCAGCACGAGCAGCCCGGCGCATGGCCCGTGAAGGCCGACCGGCGCCGCCACGCTCGCCAGTCAACCCGCAGACCGGATCACGTAAGCACGGGGTGCGTCATGAATGAGAACGGAAGGTCGCGCCGCAGTCTGCTGAGGACGGGTGCCTCAGCCCTGGCCGCGGCGGCGCTCATGCCGAAAGTTGCCGCGGCATGCGCAACGGCAGGGTTGAGTCCGAAAACGGCACGAACCATCCGCAGATACTATGCCGCCTGGGAGCACAAGGACTGGCACGCGCTCGAGACGCTGCTGGCGGACGGCTTCACGTTCACGAGTCCCAACGACGACCATGACAGCCTGAGCCTGTTCAAGACCCGCTGTTGGGACTCGAACGTGGATCTCATCGGGCACTTCGATCTGCAGCTGATCGCGGGCAACGGCAACGATGCGCTGGCCATGTACGTCCTGCACGTCAGGAACGGCAAGACGATCGAGAACATCGAACATTTCCACATGCGGGACGGAAAGGTGGCATCCGTCCGGTGCTACTTCGGCGAGCAGAACAGCTACCCCGCTGCGGTCACCCGCGCTGCCGGCTGAGCGGCGGAAACCTGCGTTCCGAGGTGTGAGTGACATGAGTTGCCCGACGAAGCTGCGGCGTGCCGGCGCGCTCACCGCCTCCCTGCTCGCGATCATCGCCGCGAGGCCCGCGATGGCTGCAGCGCGCCTTTCCGCCCAGGCGGCGTTCGCCCGGATCCAGCCGTACCTGATAGCCGACACCCAACAGGAAATTGCGCTCGCACGCAGCGCCGCGCCCCCTGCGGTCTCGCTGCATGCCACCGTCATGGTGCTCGGCGTCCACGGCTACCGCGTCGCAGTCAAAGGCAGTAACGGCTTCGTTTGTCTCGATGTCAGGTCCTGGGACAACGAGGTGACCGTGAAGAGCGGTGATTTCTGGAATCCCAAGCTCCGCGCGCCCTATTGCTGGAACCCGGCGGGAGCTCGGGCGGTGCTGCCCCGATATCTGACGCGGACGAAGTGGGTGCTCGCGGGCGCCTCGGAGAAGGAGATCGGTGATCGGGAGAAGGCCGCAGATGCTGCCGGCGGCCTGACGGAGCCGCCCGCCGGAGTCATCTGCTACATGATGTCCAGGCGCGGACGTTGGATCGGCAATCGGCCGGGCCCATGGCGTCCGCACGTGATGTTTTATTTCCCCCGTACGCACGTGCCGAGTTGGGGCGCCAACCTGCAAAGCGTTCCGGTGTTTGCCGGCACCAACGAGAACCTGGCCGTGCTTATGGTTCTCGTGCCGCTCTGGTCCGACGGCTCGCCGGCGCCCAAGTTCTGATCCAGCCCGAGCGGGATGCGCCAGATCGCCCGGCGGCGATGGCTTCGGGGGCGGTGCCGCGTGTCAGAACGTCTTGGCGCGGGTGCGGCCGGCTCGAGCCCTTCCGTCCCGTCCGAACAGCAACTCGAAGTACCGCCGCAGGTGATCGAGGCTCTCAGCCGCGGCTTTGGCGCTGCCGGTCGCTTTCGCGAGGAGCAACCCGCCTTGAACCACCGCTTGGGTGTAGAGCGCGAGGCTTTCCGCCGTCCAGTTTCCGTGAACACCGCTATCGCGCATGGCCGCGCGAATGTCGGCCTCCAGCACTTTGGCGTGACCCACGATGCTGCGCTCGCAGGCGGCAGCCAACTGCGGATGCGTGCGGTACGCCTCCTGAACGATGGTCCCGGCGAAGCAGGTGAAATCCGGCAGATCGCCCGTCAGGATCGCCTTGCGAAACTCGATATACGAGATGAGCCGGCTGAATGCATCGGCGGCTTCGTGGTAAGGAGCTGCCGCGAAGGTCGCTATTGCATTGGCGTCGTAGTGCGCCACCGCGGCCATCGCCAGATCGTCCTTGCTCTTGAAATGATGAAAGAAGCTCCCCTTGGTCAGCCCGGCTTCGGCGCAGATGTCCTCGATGCGGGTCGCGCTGTACCCTTTGGTTCGCACCACCTTCAGTGCGGCATCGAGAAGCTTGGTCTTGGATTCGTGGGGTGCCCGCATCATGAAACTGGTCTAAATAGACAGAAGAGAGAGGTGTGTCAAGGCACCATGCGGCCTCTTCGGCGCATTTCCAAGTCGACCTGCCGCCCACGGGGCATCAACTGTCAGCCGCACGCGCCTGGCGCGGTCAGGGAGCCGACCAGTGCAGCCACGCCGCTCCGATGAGCCCGGACGTTGACGGATCGGCCGGCGTTTGCTCATCGCCGCTCTCTCCGAAGATCAGGCGAAATGCGTTGCCGCGGGGGTCGAACGTGGACGGCGTCCAGAAGGAGAGATCCACCTGCAGCGTGCTGCGAAGCAGAAACACGCGATAGAGCGTGCCGCCGGCAACCACATCATGATGAGCGACGGCATCGTGGCTCGAATAAAAAACCGCCGTCCAGTCGTCAATGACCTCCTGCAGCCGGTTGGCTGCGGCGACGCAAATCGCAAGATCGATATCCGACCAGCGGTCGAGGCGGTCGAGTGCCGCGGAGCCGCTGTGCGCCAATGCAGTGACGCGTCCGTCCGCCCGGCCGCGCTCGACCAGGCTCTGCCTCAGCCGCTCCCGCTCCTCCGGTGTGAACGTTCGAAATCCCCCGCTTCGCGGTCATAGTAGTGAGAGCGACGATACGCCGCGGTATACTTTTTCGATGAATCCTGCTCCGCTGAGGCGGCTCGTCTTCTTCTTCTGGCTCTGCCTCGCCCTGTCCCTGTCCGCGATCGCCGCGGCGAGCCCGCCGGATGCCTCGTTGAGGGCGCTGCTGGCCTGCCGCCACATTGCCCCTGGCGCGGCGCGGCTGGCCTGCTTTGATCGGACGTCGGCCGCACTCGCACTCCCCCCTCCATCCTCGCCTGCCCCGTCCTCGGGAGTCGCGGCCCCGGCCATGAAGGCTGCCCTGGATCCGCACCGCACGTTCGGCTTGCCGAGCGCTACGATCGTGAGGCGCGAGGCCTCTGCTGCGGGGATTCGCGTGAAGAACCTGTCCCGTATCACCGCGCACATCGTGCGAACGCGGCAAGGCCCCGACGGAGGCGCGATCTTCGACCTCGACAACGGCCAGGTGTGGCAGCAGTTGGATCCCGATGGCACCGACATGTATACGAAGCCCGGGGATTCTGTCGAGATCACCCGCGGGTTACTCGGTTCCTACTGGCTGGATACCCCTTCTCGCCATCGCTGTAACGTGGTGCGTGTGCGGTGAGATCGCACCATCCTGCCTGCCCCGCCGGGACTGCCATCGGCCTGAGGCAGCTCGGCCGGACGGTCTGGTGATCGCACGAGCGTGACGGCGAGATTGGCTGAACCTCTGGAACAATGGCTGCAGATCGCAAGCCAGCTCAGGCGGATGAATCGCGTGCCGGAAGCGATCGCGGCCTATGAGCGAGTGCTCGCCCGACGGCCCGATCTGCCGAATTCCTGGTACAACTTGGGATTGCTGCAGCGGCAGGCCGGGAGATTGGAAGCGGCTCTGTCATCCTACCGCAAGGCCCTGGCCCTGGGGATTTCCGCTCCGGAAGAAGTGCACCTGAATTGCAGCGTGATCTACCACGATCTGTGCCGGGAGGAGGAAGCGGAGCGCGAGTTGCGCACCGCTTTGAAGTTGAACCCTGCCTTCGTTCCCGCACTCCTCAATCTGGGCAACCTGTGCGAGGACCTGGGCCGCCGCGACGATGCCTGCGATCTGTACCGTCGGGTGCTCGCGATCGAGCCCAAGCGCTACGATGCGCTGGCGCGTCTGGCGAATGCGCGGCCTTCCCGTGATTCACACCCTGCGGCACGTCGGGGAAATGCTCGTGCGCAGGCCAATCCAGCCGACCCGAACCATGCGGGTATGGTGGCCTGCCTGCGCCGAGCGATCACGGATCCGGCGGCCACGGCAGCGGACCGGGCGGCCCTGGGATTTGCCCTCGGGCGCTTGCTCGACGATCGGGGCGAATACGAGGCGGCTTTTGCCGCTTACCGTCAGGCCAATCTGGATAGCCGCACCAGCGCAGGATCTGCGTTTCGGGGCTACGATCGGGCCGCCCAGCAGGCGTTCGTGGAGGAGTTGCTGCGCGCTTTTCCGCCTGGGTCGGCGGCGGAAGGGGTCGTTTCGGCCCCGCCGCGGCAAGCCCACCCGACCCCCATTTTCATCTGCGGCATGTTCCGCTCGGGCTCCACGCTCGTGGAACGGCTCCTGTCCGCGCATCCGGCGGTGCGGTCGGGCGGGGAGCTCGGGCTGATTCCAGGGCTCGCAGCCGGTCCGCTGCGACCTTTTCCGGCATCGATGGCCACGATTTCGGCCCCCGCGCTCGAGCGCATGGCGAGTGGCTATACCGAGGAATTGAGCCGACGTTGGCCGGGTGCCGTCTACGTGACCGACAAGCGCCCGGACAACTTCCTTTATCTCGGGCTCATCAAGAAGCTCTTTCCCGCGGCCAAGATCGTGCATACGACCCGCGATCCGCTCGACAATTGCCTGTCGGTTTACTTCCTGCATCTGGATCATGGCATGAGCTACGCGCTCGATTTGTCGGATACCGGACACTACTACCGGCAGTATCGGCGGCTGATGGCGCACTGGCGGGCGCTTCATGGCGCGGATATCTTCGATTTCGATTACGACACGTTCGTCCGCAACGCGAAACCTGAGGCCGAGCGTCTGTTCCGATTTCTGGGCCTGGAATGGCAGGACAGCTATCTGGATCTACCGGCGCGAGGAGCCGTCCGGACGGCCAGCGTCTGGCAGGTCAGGGAGCCGGTCTATCAAAGATCTTCCGGCCGCTCCGGACATTACCGCCCATGGCTCGGGGAATTGGAACGGGAGCTGCGGGACGAGTCATGCAGCCGACCATAACTCCCATTCTCGCCACGCCGTTGGCAGTGGTGCCGTTGCCCGAGGCGATCCGGTGGAATACCGCGGTGGCCGAGGTCGTGACGCGTCGCGCCGCAGCCGGCGCCTCCGGGGGCATCGTCGGCTCCAGCCCACTCGTGCAGATCGGCAGCGACGATGTGATGACCTGGAGCGAAGAGGCCGTGCGGGCACTCATGACCGAGATACTGCGTGGAGTCGGCTGGGTGGCGCGCAATGTCAATCGATTCTCACCCGGGGAATTCGAGTCGTTCGCGCTGCAAGCCCGGGCGACGTATGCGCTCGTGAGCCGGGATGGCGGAGTGGGCGCACGCAGCCATCCCTTGAGCGCCTGGACCGGGATCTACTGCCTCGAAGCGCCGCAGCCGAGCCCGGACCGTGCAGACAGCGGAACGCTGCGCATCTACGAATCCCGGCTGGGTCACATGTTTGCCGATGCGACGACGGCAATGATGGTGCTCCCGTTCCGTCCGGGGCACTGCGGATGCCCGCTGGCGCCCGGCGTGCTCGTGGTTTTTCCCGGCAGCGCGACCTACGAAATCGCGCCGGTTCGCGGAGCCGGGCGTCTGTTGGCCTTGACGGTCCAAGCACGATTCGTCGCCCCCGGCCAGAAAGGAGTGCCCGGGTGGTGATGCCGGACCTGAAGATCGGACCCGCGTTCGCCGTGCCCATGGTGGAGGCGCGGCTCGAGCCCTGTGAGGCCCTGAACCGGGAGCTCGAGGCCCTCTTCCTGGCGCGGGAAACCGATGAGTACCGCAACCCCACGCCCAGCCACGTGGCGCAGCGGGAACTGTTCGAGAGCCGGTTCAATCTCTTCCGCTGGCCGGAAAAGTGCGTGCAGGAGCTGCGGCGCTTCATGCTCGACACCGTGGCGCGCGCAGTGATGGCGCTCACCACGCTGACGGCGGCGGATCTCGCGCGGCTCCAATTCCAGAATCACACCTGGTTTCACATCACGCGCTATGCGGGCTCGTTCGTGGCCCACAACCATCCCATGGCTTCCTGGTCCGCGGTGTACTGCGTACGGGCCGGCGAAAAGCCGGCCGATCAGCCTGAAAGTGGCGCCCTGCGATTCTTTGACCCGCGCGCCGGGGCAGATGCCTACGCCGATGCGGCCAACGAATCCTTGAAGGCCCCGTACCGGGTGCAGAGGATGGAAATGCGGCTGGCGGAAGGGCAGATCGTCGTCTTTCCCTCCTATCTCTTCCATGAGGTGACGCCGTTCTACGGCCGCGACACCCGCATCACGGTTGCCACGAATTGCTGGTTTTTTCGCTAGCGGAGCAGTCTGTTGCGCAACTGCAACGGCGGCGGCGCGAACAGGGCCGCGTGGCGTTCTCGAGACCAGGAGCCATGGTCGTGGTGCCAATGCCACAGCCGATCGCATCGGTAAAGGACCGGTTTTGCGGCTGCGCGTGAATTCCACCATTCGCTTCGACGCGCGACGAAAAGTCAAATAGCCCGGGATTTCGGCCCCCATCCGCCGGCTCCTCGCATCGCCAGCCTCGACCGGAACCGGCCGCTCGGCGTGCCTGAATCGCCCCCGAGGGCCGATTAGCCACGCAGCCAGCGAGGCAATTTCGCGCCCAGGCGGGTTGCCCACACGGGTTAATTGTTGTAGCTTTCGCGCACCAGCGTTTAAGCCGGCAACAATCGGCTGCGCGGCCAACGGTCAAGATCCGTCTGCTCACGACTTACCAATAAGGGGAGTCCCAGCGTTATGAAGAGCTCCAATGTCAACGTTCGAAGCGCAGTGCGCATTGCCCTCGCGGCTTGCGCGGCTGCCGCGGCGAGCCAAGGTGCCATAGCCACTACGGCCACTGCGGCGAGCCAGAGCGCCATCACCAGTACGGCGAGCACGAAAACAACTGCGGTTACCAAAGCCACAAAGAAGACCAAGTTCACCGCCAACGCGCCCATCCTCCTCGCGCAGACGACCCCTGCTCCCGAAGCCGCGCCCGCGCCGACGACTCTGCAGACCGTCGTCGTGACGGGCTCCCTGATCGCGTTGTCGCCCAATGACGTGTCGATCAGCCCCGTCACCACCGTGAGCGCCGCCTCCATGTCGAAGGTCGGCGCGGTGCGCATCGAGGATCAGCTGCAGGACATGCCGCAGTTCACCGCCGCACAGAACAGTGGTGAGTCCATCGGCTCCAACGGCACGGCGTCGCTCAACCTCTACGGTCTCGCGCCGCAGCGCACCCTGGTGCTCATCAACGGGCGCCGCATGGGCCCGGGCGGCGGCCAGGCCAACGTGCCCGACATCGACCAGATCCCGGCAGCGCTCATCCAGCGGGTTGACGTGCTGACCGGCGGCGCCTCCTCGACCTACGGCGCGGACGCGGTCGCGGGCGCCGTCAACTTCGTCATGGACACCCACTTCACCGGCGTCAAGATCGACGGCACCTATTCGTTCAATAACCATAGCAACAACAATCAGGACGATCTGACGCTGTTGAAGAACTTCGGCTCACCGCTGCCGCCGAGCACGGTGAACACCGGCCAGAACCGGGACGTCTCCATCATCATCGGGTCGGATTTCGCGGACGACAAAGGCAACGCGACCGGCTATTTCACCTTCACCAGCACCTCGCCCTCGGTAGGCTCGCAGTTCGATGATGCCGGCTGCACCATCGTCGGCGGCAGCAAGTCGACCAGTCCGATGGCCTGCGGTGGCTCGGAGACCATTGCCACCGGCGCATTCTTCGAGACCGGGTTGGTGAACGGCGCGCTGACGACGCTCGTCGGGGACACCATTGACTCGAAGACCGGCCTCATGCGGCCGATCCAGTCGACCGATCTCTACAACTACGGCGCCACCAGCTACTTCCAGCGCAGCATGAAGCGCTACACCGGCGGTGCGTTCGTTCACTACGATCTCAACGAGAACGCCCAGGTCTATTCGGAGACCATGTGGGCCAACATCGAGACGATTGCGCAGTACGGACCGAGCGCGGACTTCTTCAGTCCGGCCAACATCAGCTGCGCCGACCCCCTGCTCACCGCGCAGGAGCTGGCGACGCTCTGTAACCCGACCAATCTGGCCGCGAACCAGGCGTACGCCAACACCGTACTCGGCCTGGGCCTGCCGGCGAATGAGGTTCACCTGTACATCGGCCGGCGCGACGTCGAAGGCGGCCCGCGTGTCGACGATTACACCTCGAACTCCTTCCGGCAGGTGCTCGGCGTGCAGGGCTCACTCGGCAATGCCTGGACCTACGACGCGTGGGCCATGGCGAGCAATTCCGTGCTGCAGCTGCACCACAACAACAATCTGGGCGTCATCCAGATCCAGAACGCGCTGGATGTCGTGACGGGCCCGAACGGGCAGCCGGTCTGCCGTTCCACGACCGGCATCAGCACCCTCCCGACCGACACCGGGTGCATACCGTGGGACATCTGGCATCCGGGCGGCGTCACACAGGCGCAGCTCAATTACCTGATCACACCGGGCGGATTCGATCAGACGAACCGCGAATACATGGCGCAGGCGACGGCCAACGGCGATCTGGGCCAGTATGGCCTCAAGCTGCCGAGCGCGAGCTCAGGCGTCAAGGTCGCCGCCGGCATGGATTGGCGCGAGGACTGGCTGAATCTGCAGCCCACTTTCGTCTCGGAATATGGCCTGACCTCGGGCGACGGACCCATACCGCCGGAATACGGCAATTTCAATCTGTGGGAGCTCTTTGGGGAAGCGAGAATTCCCCTGGTCAACGACGTTCCCCTGATCAACAATCTGTCGGCGGATCTCGGCTACCGCTATTCGAGCTACAACCTGGGCTTCAGCACCAATACTTATAAGTTCGGGCTGGAGTGGTCACCGGTGAACGCGGTCCGCGTCCGCGCCGGCTACAACCGGGCGGTTCGCGCGCCGAACATCGACGAGCTCTTTGCCGGCGATACCATCGGCCCGGGCGGCGTCGCGGATCCCTGCTGGGGCACCTCGCCGGCTCTGAGCCAGGCGCAGTGCGCGCTGACCGGTGTATCGGCCGCGCAATACGGACATCTCCAGGTCAACCCCGCGGCGCAGATCAACAATCTGACCGGCGGCAATGTCCATCTGAAACCGGAGATCGCCGATACCTACACCTTTGGTGTGGTGTTCCGACCGCCGGCGATCCCGAGCCTCTCGGCATCGGTGGATTACTACGACATCAGCATCAAGAACACCATCGAGGAGCTGAGCACTTCGACCATCATCGACGGCTGCGCCACCGGTACGACCGCATTCTGCTCGCTCATCCATCGTGGCCCCAACGGCTCGCTGTGGCAAAACGAGCAGACGGAATACATTACCGCCACGGAGCAGAACATCGGCAAGTTGAGCACCAAGGGCGCGGACCTCAGCGTGCAATATGGACTCGGCGTGGGGACGATGGGACGGGTGGATCTCGGCGTGGTGGGCACCTGGGTGCGCGAGCTCATCAATCAGCCGACTCCGAGCTTGACCACCGCGTATGACTGCGCCGGCTTCTACGGCGCCACCTGCGCAGGCGTGGGTGCAGATGGGCCTATTCCACACTGGCGGCATGTGTTCACCGCCGCGTGGGAGACGCCGTGGGCGGGCCTCGGACTCAACCTGCGGTGGCGCTACATCGGTCCGACTCAAAACGATGGCTTGAGCTACAACCCCAACCTGAGCGGTGACGGGTACTATACGGCGGCCGATCACATCTCTTCGTACAGCTACTTCGACATTTCGGCCGACATGCCGGTGACGAAGCAAGTGACCGTGACGTTGGGTGTGAACAACATCGCTGACAAGGACCCGCCGCTCGTTCCGAGCGGCAACTTCTCCGCTTGCCCGACCGTCGGCTGTAACGACAACACCTGGCCGGGAATGTACGACACCATGGGCCGGTACATCTTCGCGCACGTCGAGGCGAAGTTCTGACCGGGACAAGGATGCTTCAAGGAAGGGACGAAAACGGCGGGCCTCGGCCCGCCGTTTTCATTTGAGCGACTCGAGGCGTGCCCGAGCCCCGACCCGCGCTGCCGATTAGGGCTTGGGCTCGCCCGCCGGGCCGTAGTGGCGGCTGTAGATCTCGGTCGCCACCTTGATCATTTCCTGCTCAGCGGCGGTCAGAAACGGATTCCAGACATCGAAAATCAGGATGGCGCGCGGCACCTCGGATTCGTTCCAGGCCTCGTGCTCGATCGTGTCATCGAACGCCCAAGCCTTGCCGGGAACCCACTCGCGGGTCTCTCCGCCCACCCGAAAGCCGCAACCTGGCGGAATGATCAGCGGCAGATGGACGGTCACCCGGGAATTGGTCATTCCGGTATGCGCGGGAATGCGGGTCTTGGCGTCGAGGATGGAGAAAAAGGCGTTGGGTGCGCGGGTCTCGATCCGCACGCAGGGCAGCTGCTCCAGCAGGCTCGCGGTCACCGGACAGCGCGCCAGATGCGCGGCGTACGGCTCGCCGTAATTCCACAGGTAGTAGGCGCTCCAACGGCGATTGTGATTGAGCTCCCGCCACTGATCGAGCGGGTCGGTGGCCGCGAAATGCACGTACGGTGCGAGCTCGTCCCGGTCGGTGGCAAGGACGTCGAGCAGCTCGGCGCGGATGGCCTCGGTAGCCGCCTCGAGCTTATCCATCCAAGGGAACAGGCCGCGGTCGAAGAACTCGATCACCGGCAGCTCTGGGAAGTACATCCAGGTGGGCTGCGGGGGGTAAGCGGTCCGCCTGCCGAGCAGGATGTCCAGGCACATCCTGACGCGGCGGTCGCTGTCACCGTGCCGTTGCTGCACTTCCCGCAGCGGAGCTGCGAACTCCGCCGTCAAAGCCTCGAGATCACGCGCGACCACCGTCCGGGCATGCGCCACGGCCTGGGCCATGGCCCCGGGCAATTGCGTTTCGGGCCCGATGCAGTCGAGCGCATTGCGATAGATGCGCGCAGCGGTTCGGCCTTCGCCCGCATCCTCATAGTGCGAGGCCTTCTGCAGGAGCGCGGAAAGGTGGCGGGGCTGGAGCGTCAGGGCCCGCTCCAGTGCTTCCAGAGCCTCCTCCCGTCGCTCGAGGGCTTTGAGGCTGCCGGCGAGGTTTGCCCACAGCGCCGGCTCGCGCGGGGCGGCGGCCACGGCCCGCGCAAATAGCTTTTGCGCCTCGACCGCCTGGCCGCGGTTCATCATCCGAACGCCGAGCTCATTGAGTACGGCCGGGTGGTTAGGGGCCTCGCGCGTCAGGCGCGCGAGCAGTTGATCGGATTCTCTCGTCCGGCCGGCTGCCGCTTCGCGCTTGGAGGCCTGGAGCATGCCCAAAATAGCCGCTTCGTCGCCCTGAATCGGATTGGTACTGCTCACGGGTCCCCCTGCGTGGAAGGCATGAGGGCCGGATTGTACCGGCTCGGCGAAGGGAGAGGACCGGGCGCACCCGGGGGCCGCCCGCGTCCCTCGATTGACGGCTCGCCAGCCCTTGATTCCAATAGCGGACTCGACGTCTCACCGAGGACACTGGGAAAACGCTTTGACCGCGAACGATTCGATCGCCCTGGAGCTGATGACGCTTTCGAGCCTGCTCGGGTCCGATCCGGCGAGAGTGCGCGCCCGCGCTCGGGAGCTGCTCGCCCGGGCACCCGAGAGCCGCACACTCGCCCTGCTGCTGGCTTCAGCCTCACTCCAGCTGGGAGATGCCGCCACGGCCATCGCGAGCCTCGAGCCCTGGGTACAGCGCGAGCCGAGATCGGCGGTGCTGCGCCTCGAGCTGGGACGCGCCTATCGACTCGCCGGGCGGCCTGTGGATGCGTCGTCGGCCCTGAAGGAAGCCGTTGCGCTCGACGCCGCGCTCGCGGAGGCCTGGCGCGAGTTGGCCTCGCTGTCTTTCGAGACGGGGGACGAGGCGAGCGGCGATGCGGCGTATCTGCGCTACAGCCGACTCATCAGGAACCCCCCGCAGTTGACCGCGGCCATGACGGCACTGGTGGAGGGTCGCTTCGATGCTGCGGATCAGCTGTTGCAACGACTGCTTGCGGGATCACCCGGTGACGCGGCGGCCTGGCGTCTGCGCGGCGAAGTCGCCATGCGCCGGCAGCGCTATACGCAAGCCGAGGACTGCTTTCGACGTTGTCTGACCGTAACACCCGGCGATGCGGTGGCTCGCTGTGGACTGGCGAGCGCACTCATCGAGCTCAGCCGGTCAGAAGAGGCGCTGCCGCTCCTCGATCGTTTGCTGAGAACCGAACCGGATCAGGCGGCCTATCTCGAGCTCAAGGCCAAAGCGCTGCGACAGCACCTGCAGAACCGCGACGCGCTCGAGCTCCTGCGGCGGGCCGTCGCCACCCACCCGGACTGCGCCAGCTTACTGCTGCTGTACGGCCACATCCTCAGGGAGGAGGGCCAGCTCGAGACTGCCAACGAGATCTATCGCAAAGTGACGGCACTGTCGCCGGGCGCCGGCACCGGCTGGTGGTGCCTGGCAAATACCAAGACCTACTCCTTCACGGACGCCGAGCTCGCCGAGATGCGTCATCTGCTGGATTCGGGTCGCGCCGAGGGGGCGGACCGGGTTCATCTGGAGTTCGCGCTCGGCCAGGCGCTGGAGGACCGCGCTGAGTATGAGGAATCGTTCCGCCACTACTCGATGGGGAACACCCTGCATCGGGGCACCTTCAGCTACCGTGCCGCCGCGGTCGAGCGGACGAGCCAGCGCATCTGCGAGACTTTCACAGCCGAATTCGTCGAGCGCCGGCACGGGTGGGGAAGTGATCGGAACGATCCGATCTTCATCGTCGGCCTGCCGCGATCGGGCTCCACGCTGCTCGAGCAGGTGCTGGCCAGCCATTCCCAGATCGAAGGGACGCACGAGTTGCCGGAAATTCCCGCAATCGCCGCCAACCTGGTCTTCGAGCAGGGGAGCGACGACAGCCTGGTGAGCAATCCCTTGGCATCGTTGACGGCGGCCGACGTCGCGGCATTCGCCCACCGGTACCTGGAGAGGACGCGACGCTACCGCCGGTTGCAGACACCCCGCTTCACCGATAAGCAGCTGGGCAACTTCCGCAACCTGGCGCTCATCCATCTCCTGTTCCCCAACGCTTCGATCATCGACGTCCGCCGCCACCCCATGGCGTCTGGCTTCGCGTGCTACAAGCAGCATTTTTCGCATCTGATGCCGTTCTGCTACGACCTCGGCGAGCTCGCGCATTACTATCGGGATTACGTGCGCCTGATGAGCCACATGGATGCGGTGCTGCCGGGACGCGTGCATCGGGTCTACTACGAGCGGCTGGTCGCGGATCCCGAGGCAGAGGTGCGCAAGCTCCTCGACTACTGCGGCCTGCCATTCGAGTCCGCCTGCCTGCAACATCACGAGAACAGGCGCGCCGTGCGCACCATCAGCTCCGAGCAGGTGCGCCGCCCGATCTACCAGAGCAGCGTCGAGCAATGGCGGCATTACGAGCCGTGGCTCGGGCCGCTGCGGGCGGGATTGGGCGATCTGGTCGATCGCTATCCGGGAACCGCCGAGACGCCGGGCCGATGAGCATCACCCGTCAGCGGCCGTTCCGGCAAGCGGGGCGGTCGGGGCAGGAGGAGAATCCGCGGATGACCATAATCGAGAACGAGCGCGCTCACCGAGCCGAGAACGTCCATGCCGATGATGGCTGCCGGTCGCGACTCGAGATTCCAGAGCCTGAAAATGGCGACGTGAGTGTAGACGATCTGCAGGTGTTGGATCGAGATCGGTCCGAGCGCGACCGTCGGGGAAGGGATGGAGCCGCCCGAAGCAACCTGTCGGGTCACGCCGAAGACTCGTGCCGGCGCCTCGTCGCGGGACATTTGACGGAGCAAGGCCGCGCGCAGCGCCGCATTGCCCAAGGTGTTGGAAGCGCCGGTGTCGATGATGGCGGCGACGGAAATGCCTCCGATCCGCGCATTCACCCGCAGCAGCCCGCCCTGGGTGCGCAGGGCGGGAATGACCAGAAAGCCTCGCGGCACCGGCTCTTCCGAATCGGCGATCCAGACCCGGTTGTGCGCGAAATCGACTTCGACGTCCGCGGCTCCGAGCCCGGCCATTCCCAGTACGCCATCGAGACCCTGCAGGACGTCGCCATCGACGAGGGGCATTCTGACGTTCGTCTGCACGACCTCCCCGGCCTGTAGCCGGGTAATGCCGACCCACGGCAACAACTGCATGCCGGTAGCGCCTTCCACCTGCATGACGGTATCCTCGTTCAGATGCAGATTCAGGAGCGGCACCAGTCGCGGCGAGATCATGGAGCCGTCCGCCCCGCTGTCGACCAGAAACCGGAATGGCCCCTTACCGTCGAGCATTACCGCCGCGACGACCCGGCCGCTTCGATCGGGCTGCGTGGGGCAGGCGAATAGCGAACTGGCCGGATTCGGCTCAGCGACGCTCACCGGGGACTTGGCAGAAGCGACCGGCAGCGAAGCTGCCAGACAGAGCACGATCCAGTGAACGGACCTCATGGCAACCTCCCGGGAGCTCTCCGGGGCGGGGGCGTCGCCAGCACTATACGACTACCCGGATACCCGATGGTACGGTGGACATCGAAATAACATCGGCAGGGGCTCGCCGGCCGGCTGGCGCCCGATGAACCGGCTGCACGCGGCGTGAAGGCTGGTCTATGACTGCAAAAGCCGAAGCCGCAATCGACTTCGATCGGTTGCAGCAGGGGTTGGCGGAAGTCGGCCGCTTGCGCCTATCCGGCGACTACGCTGCAGCTCTTGCGCGCCTCGACGAGCTCGAGCCTACCTATCCCGGATCCGGGCTGCTCTGGCAGGAGCGGGCGTTGACCCTGCACGCCCGTGGAGATGCAGCCGGCGCCGAGCATGCGTTCCGCCGCGCAGCGGAGCTGAACGATGCCCTGCCCGGGGCGTGGAGCCGGATCATCGGATTTTCGCGAGCGACGGGCGACAAATCGGCCCTGGAACGCGCCACGGCCGCACTGGCCAGGCTCGAGAGCCTGCCGATCGAACTGCTCGAAGGGGCCAGTCGGCTCAGCGAGGGAGATGTCGAAGGGGCCGAGAAAGTGATCCGGGAGCATCTGCGCGCTCACGGGCCTCATCCCGAGGGCATGCGGCTGCTGGCACGGGTCTGCGTCGGCAGAAAAAACCACGATGACGCCGAGCTGCTGCTGGAAGCGGTGCTCGAGCGCCGTCCCGACCATCACGAGGCCCGGTATGAGCTCGGCAAGGTGTTCGTCCTGCGGCAGCGGTACTATCCGGCATTGCTGCAGGCGCAGCAGCTTCTGGCGCTGAATCCGGTGGACCGCAGAGTCCGCAGGCTGTTCGCGGAGGCCTGCGATGGATTGGGTCGGTTTGGCGAGGCGCTGCGCATCTACCGTGAGCTGCTCGAGGAGATGCCCGACGATCCGCAGCTCGAGCTCGCCATGGCGTTCGCGTTGAGGAACCAGGGCAGCGCGGAGGAAGCGGTTGCCGGCTTTCGCCATGTGACGCGACGGGCAGGCTACGCCGGTTCGGCCTACGCGGCGCTCGCTGACATGAAGACCTACCGTTTCAGCGACGCGGAGATTACCGTCATGCGCGGGATCGAGGCCGATGCCGGCTCGGTTTCGCAACAGCTCTCGGTCAACTTCGCGCTTGGCAAGGCACTGGAAGACCGCGGGCAATACGATGAGTCCTTTCGCCATTACGCACGTGGCAATGCGCTCAGGCGAGCCGGGCTGAGCTACGATCCGGAAGCATCGGAGCGGCACTTCGCATTACGCGAGGCGCTATTCACGCCGGAGTTTCTCGCCGCCCGCCGTGGCATGGGGTGTCCGAGCCCGGACCCGATTTTCATCGTCGGCATGCCGCGGGCCGGCTCGACCTTGCTGGAACAGATCCTGGCGTCGCACTCGCAGATCGACGGCACTCTGGAGCTGCCCGAGATACCGCGCCTGGTCAAGCAGTTTCGCGCTCGCCATTCCCACGAGACGGACCGCTACGCCACGGTGTTGGCGGACCTGAGTCCGCAAGAGCTGCGGCGACTCGGCGAGATTTACCTGGAGGAAACCCGGGTCTACCGCCGGAGCGCACCGTTCTTCATCGACAAGATGCCGTCCAATTTCCAGGAGGTGGGTTTCATTCACCTCATCCTGCCGAATGCAAAGATCATCGATGCGCGGCGCGATGCCATGGCGTGCTGCTTCAGCAACTTCAAGCAATTGTTCAGCAACGGGCAGGAGTTCAGCTACGACCTGCGGGAGCTCGGACGATACTACCGCAGCTACGTGCGGTTGATGGACCACTGGGACCGGGTGTTGCCGGGCAAAGTGCTGCGGGTATGGCATGAGGCCACCGTAACGGAGCTGGAAGCGACGGTGCGGCGAGTGCTCGCTCACTGCCGGCTGACCTTCGAGCCCTCGTGCCTGGAGTTCTACAAGACACAGCGCAGCATACGCACGGTCAGCTCCGAGCAGGTGCGTCGCCCTCCCAACCGGGAGGGCCTTCAATCCTGGCGCAATTACGAGCGTTGGTTGGGGCCGCTCCGGGAGGCGCTGGAAGCGCCGGCGCCGCAACTGACCGGGAGGACCGATTGAGGGGAGAGCCAATGTCCTTCAACAGGCCGGGCGCGCCCCGCTGCGGGAGCCGGATGGCGGGACTCGTGGCGCTGCTCTGGGCCGGTACGAGCCTGGCGAACGGCCGGCAGCTGACCGTGCAGGACTATGCCCGGGCAGAACGCTTCATGCCGTACGACACGCAACCGCTCGTCGAGCACGACGTCCAACGCGTGCACTGGCTCGATGAGCGGCGATTCTGGTACATCGATCATGATGCAGACGGCGACCAGTATCGGCTGGTCACGGCTCCGAGCGGAAAGATGACCCCGCTGTTCGCTCAGCAGCGGCTCGCTGCGGCACTCGGCAAGGCGATCGGCCGGCCGGTCGCAGCGACGAGGCTCGCGATCAGCGCGGTCCGTGCCGAGGGCCGCGGCAGGTATGAGATCACCCGTGAAGGGAAGCGCTATCGGTGCGCGCTCACCGGCACCGCACAGTGCGCCGAGGAGGCGGGTCCGACGGAATCGGGAAAGGAGCCCGGCATCGTGTCGCCGAACGGAAAGCTTAAGGCCTTCATCCGCCGCTGGAATCTCTGGGTGCGGGATATCGGCACCGGCAAGGAGACGCAGCTCACCTTCGACGGGGTACGGGACTTCGGCTACGCCACCGACAACGCGGGCTGGCGGCATTCCGCTCGCCCGGTGCTCGACTGGTCGCCGGACTCGACCGAGATTGCGACTTATCGGCAGGATCAGCGCCGGACGGGCGAGATGGTCCTCGTCAGCACGCGCATAGGGCATCCCGAGCTCGAGCGGTGGAAATATCCCGTGCCCGGAGACCCGCACGTCTTTCTGATCGAGCCGGTGGTGATCGATGTCGACGCTCGCAAAACGGTACGGCTCAAGCTCCCGCCGCAGCAGCGGCTCTCGAGTCTCTGCGATGACATCAGCTGCAAAGCTGACGGCCATTGGGATGATGTGCAATGGGATTCCGACGGTAAGAGCCTGGCGCTGGTCAGCACATCCCGCGACCGCAGGCACGAATGGTTCCGGATCGCCGAAGCGCGGACCGGCTCAGTACGGACCGCATTCGAGGAGAGCGTCGCGACCTACTACCGCAGCGGCATCGACGCGGTCAGTTGGCGCTATCTTCCCGCCGCGGACGAGGCGATCTGGTACAGCGAGCGCACCAACTGGGGCAATCTCTACCTCTACAGCCTGAGAACCGGGAAGACGGAGCACGCCATCACCGCGGGCAGCGGTGATGTGACCGAGGTTCTCCACCTCGATCCGAAGACGCGCACGGTGTGGTTCCGTGCGGTAGGCCGCACGCCGGGTCTCAATCCTTATTACCAACAGCTCTGGAAGGCCAGCCTGGACGGAGGCAGACCCGTGCTGCTGACGCCCCAGCCCTGCGATCACATCATCAGCATGTCACCGAAGGGCCGTTACTTCGTCGACAGCTGCTCGACCCCGAGTCAGCCTCCCGTAGCGACGCTCCGCGATTCGAGCAACGGCCGGCTTCTCGCGACGGTGGCGCGAGCGGACATCTCGCGACTGCAGGCGATCGGCTGGCAACCGCCGCAGCTCGTTGCGGTCAAGGCGCGTGATCACGCGACGCCGCTCTACGGCCTGCTCTTCAAACCGACGGACTTCGATCCGAGGAAGCGGTATCCGATCATCGATTACGTCTATCCCGGCCCGCAGATTGGCTCGGTGTCGAAATTCGATTTCGAGCCGGCCCGCCACGACTGCCAATCGCTGGCCGAGCTCGGCTTCATCGTGGTGGCGATCGACGGTATGGGAACACCTTACCGCTCGGCCCGATTCCAGCGCCTCTGGTACGGCAACATGGGCGACAACACGCTGCCGGACCAGGTCGCGGCGCTCGAGCAGCTCGGCGCCGCTCATCCGTGGATCGATCTTCAACGGGTTGGCATCTGGGGACATTCGGGCGGTGGCAATGCCACCGCGGACGCCATGTTCCGCTACCCTCGCTTCTTCAAGGTTGGCTGGGCCGAGAGTGGCAATCACGACAATCGCAATTACGAGAACGATTGGGGCGAGATGTATCAGGGATTGCTGCGGCGCCAGCCGAGCGGCAGCAGCAACTACGACAATCAGGCGAACGAGCTTCTGGCCTCGCATCTCGCAGGTCACCTCATGCTCACCTACGGCACCCTGGATGACAACGTGCCGCCGGAGAGCACGCTGCTCGTGGCGCGCGCCCTCGTCCGGGCAAACAGGGACTTCGACATGATCGCCATCCCCAATGCACACCATGCCTACGGGTATGCGACGCCTTACATCACCCGGCGGCGGTGGGACTACTTCGTGCGCTATCTCGCCGGCGACCTCCCGCCGACGGCCTACACGCTCAAGGCCTGGCCGTGGAATTAACAGAGGCCGGCGGATGAGGCTTCGGTCACGGTGCGCGCATTACTTAATGCGCGATGTTAATGGTACAAACAGCCAACTACTTAATGGTCCAACGCCGGAAGGTGAAGTGTTCGGGTAATTGCGCTAAGCTTGACCGCGATGTTCCGCTAACGCCGGCAGACGGCGGGAGACGAACTATGGCAACACTGCGACTCCCTCTGATCCTCGGTACTGCCCTGATTGCCGCCGCGGGCTGGGCTCAACCGGTAAGAGCTGACCAGAGTGCCCCGGCAGCAGCGACGGCCACCTCGGCCGCTGGCACCGCCTCGATGCGGCAGATGATCAGCTCCATTCCGCGCCCACTTCTCGTGTTCGCGTATGAGCAGGGCTGGCGCCAGGTGGTCATGGTGGGCAAGAAAGGCTATTTCTGCCGGTCGGACGCCCCCTCGGGCAGCCTGATTCCCCTCGCCCGCTGCGTCACTCCGTCCCAGCTGCAGTTCATCCGGCTGACGGTGGAGCAGCAGCAGCAGCAGCTCAGGAAGCCGATTCCCAGCGATCGGATGGGCTGACCGGGCGGCGGGCCTCGCCGACCGTTATTTCATCCCGCTGGCCGCGGCTCGAGGGCCGCCGCGGATCCGTCTGTCCCTCGCCTTCCCCGCAGCCTTTTCGTATATCCTTGCGAGGCGAACGGGTCAAAGTATAGCTACCGCTCGAGCGCAGACGCTAAACTAGCCGTTTACCGCCAATCTGATTTATTGGGCGTGCCCATCGTGCCCAGAGATCGGCAAGGAGATTCTGTTGTGGCCTCAATGAGACTCCCTCTGCTCCTCGGTACAGTTCTGATCGCCGCGGCCGGCTGCGCCCACCAGCCGCAGAGAGCCGACCAGAACGCCCCGCAGGCAAGTTCCCCGGCAGCCCCAGCGGCGGCGGCTCCGACCGATTCGGCAGCGAACGCCGCGCTCAAGGGCATGCAGAAATCAGTTGGCCCGCGGCTTCTCATGTTCGCGCACGACCAGGGCTACACGGAGGCGGTCATCAAGGACAAGCAGTACTATTTCTGCAAGGTCGAAGACCCCATGGGCTCGATCATCCCGGTCCGTCAATGCGTCAATCGCTCACAGCTGGAAGCCCTGCAAGTGCAGGTGGAGCAGCAGCGGGAGCAAATTCAAAGGTGCTCAGGCTGCAGCTCAGGGAGCGGGGGCGGTTGAGCCAGCGAAGGTGCGGGCGCAGCCTGTCGGCCGATACGCGCCTCGCTTAGCGAGCCACTCAGCCGCCACTGAGTGGCCCGCTTAGACGGATTTCAGGGGGACAGTGGGTCGCCGGGCACCACACCGGTGAGCTTGTGGTCGGCCATCGCCTGGTTGAAACCCGCCACGCTGCCGGCGAGAAAATCATCATAGGCCTGGATCGCGGCCCGATACTTCGGATCCAGCAGCGCCTGCTGCTCGAGGATCGCCGCCGTCGGCGCATCATCCTCGCCCTGAAGCTCGTAAGCGATCCTGGCTACCTGCTCGTGGACCTGGTCGGGCACGCGCAGTGTCGATTCCTCGGCGCCCGGATTGCTCGTGAGCTTCGCCTCGAGCGCCTGGCTCGATTTGCGGAGCGACTCGGCCGCCGTCCTGACCGCCTGCTCGTCGGCTGAGCCCTTCACGGCCACCTCCAGTGCCCGCAGCTGCTCGCCGATCGCATGCAGACGATTCAGCGCCACATCGAGCTGGGACAACTCATGCAGCGCGACCTCGGTCACCTGGTAGCGGTCCTGCATGTCCTGCTCACTTGCATGCGAGGCCGGATCGTTGAGCACGGTGAAAGTCTGCGAGGCCGTGTGGCCGCCGATTTTGAGCGTCGCGGTGTAATGACCCGGCGGCAGCATCGCCCCTGAGGTGGGCCCTTGCAGGAAGGGCACGGCCGAGCGCCACCGTACCGGGCCATCGGCGCGTAGATCCCAATGGATGCGCTGCATCCCCGCTTTGCCCGGCACCCAGGGCACCTTCTTGCCCTCCGATTCCTGCGCCGGCCCCACCGGACCCTGCTCCGTCGTCCCGGCATGCAGCCCCTTCATCGTGCGCACGACCTTGCCGGAGGAGTCGCTGATGACGAGCTCTCCGGGTTCCTGCACGGCCTTCGACAGGTAATAGCTGAATGAGGCGCCGTAGCCGGGATTCTGACCATAGAACGTCTCGTCTCCGAGCCATCCGAGGGGCGTCCAAGGCCAGAAGCGCAGCGCCTCGCCGGGACGGAACAGGGTGAGCGGCGAATCGGCCACCTGCGGCCCGTAGTCCTGGAACGGCGTCAGATCGTCGAGAACCCAGAGCGAGCGCCCGTGAGTGGCGACGACGAGATCGTTGTCGCGCTGATCGAGCGCCAGGTCGTAGACGGCGGCGTCCGGAAGGCCGAGGCCGAACAGGTACCATTTCTTACCCGCGTCCCACGAGACATAGAGTCCATTCTCCAGGCCTGCATAGTAGAGATCCGGATTGTGCAGATCCCGCCGCACCACGTGCGCGTAGACATCGGACGGCAGATTGCCGCTGATCGAGGTCCAGTGTGCGCCATAGTCGCTGGTGCGATACAGATACGGCTTGAAGTCGCCGCTGAAGTGGCGATCGACGGCAATGAGAGCGCTGCCCGGATCGTCCGCCGAGACATCGATCGATTCCACGCGGCCCCAGCCGGGGAGTTTCGCGATGCGCGCGCTGACATTGGTCCAGGCTGCGCCGCCATTGCGGGTCACCTGCACGTAACCGTCATCCGTGCCCACCCAGATCACATTGGGATCGGAGGGCGCGACGGTGATGGCGAGAATGGCGTCGTAAACCTCGGCGCCGGAGTTGTCCTTGATGATCGGTCCTCCGGAGGAGACCTGCTTCGACTTGTCGTTGCGGGTGAGGTCCGGGCTGATCGGCTTCCAGGTCCGGCCCCGATCTGCGCTGCGGAAGAGGACATTACCGCCGGCATAGAGCACCTTGGGATCGGCCGGCGAAACCGCGAAGCCCGCGTCCCAGGCGAAGCGGTAAGGAAGATCCGCGACGCCGCCGCCGCCGAAATCTCGCGGATACGGCGAGATGCGCAGAATCTGCTCGCGCGCGCGATCGAAGATCATCAAGGATTGATTCTGGGTGCTGTTGTAGATGAGGTTCGGGTCATCGGCCGCGGGGATGCCGTACATCCCATCGCCCCCGTTCAACCTGAACCAGGCCCGATTGAGAATGCCGGCGGGATTCCTGTCGCGGCTCGGACCGCACCAGGAGAAGTTGTCCTGCAGGCCGCCGCAGACCTCGTAAAGGGGCCCGCTGCCGGTGGCGACGTGATAGTACTGACCGATCGGGAAGCTGTGGAAGAAGATCCAGCGCTTGCCGTTGTCGAGCGACAGCGCCACGCCGCCGTCGTTCCCGTCCATGATACGGCCGCTCCCGGCGGGATCGATCCACAGGCTGTGATGGTCGACGTGCACCGACTTTGCGATCTTCTCGAAGTGGTGGCCGCCGTCGGTCGACTCCAGCAGGTCGTTCGAGATCGCGAACACGTGATTCGGGTCCTTGGGATCGACCTCGAGATGGGAGAAATAGAGCGGCCGCGCGTCGACCTCCTGATCCTTGCTGACGAGCGCCCAGGTCTCGCCGTCATCGTCCGAGCGCCACACCACGCCCTCATTCGAGCCGATCACCGCATAGACGACGTTCGGCGAGCTCGCCGCGATCGCAAGACCGATACGCGCCACCGGCTGGGTCGGCAACCCATGCCCGCTCAAGCGCCTCCAGGTGACTCCGCCGTCCACCGACTTGTAGATGGCGTCCTGCGGACCGCCGCCGGAATAACCCCAGGGCGTACGCCGATAGCGGTAAGTCGCCGCAAACACGATGTCGGGATCTTTCGGGTCCATGGCGAGATCGGAAATGCCGACGTCGGGGCCTGCGTAGAGGACTTTGTGCCAGGTGGCGCCGCCATCGATCGTACGGTAGACGCCGCGGTCCGGATTGTCCTGCCAGGGACTGCCCATCGCGGCGACCAACACCGTATCGGGTTGCAGCGGATCGATCGCGATACGCGAGATCTGGAACGTATGCTCGAGACCGAGATGCTGCCAGTGCGCGCCCGCGTCTGTCGACTTGTAGATGCCGTCGCCGTAGGAAATGTCGTTGCGCACCGCCGCCTCGCCGGTGCCCGCCCAGATCACCGACGGATTGCGCGGATCGATCGCAAGCGCGCCGATGGAGGCGACGGGCTGGTGCTGGAAAAGCGCCTTCCAGGTCATGCCGCCGTCCTCGGTGCGGAAGATTCCGCCGTCGGCGGCACCCACGTAGTAGATGCCGGGATTTCCCGCCACGCCTACCACCGAGCTCACCCGTCCGCCGCTTATCGCAGGCCCGATCTCCCGGAAGTGAATGCTCTCGCCGACCTTCATCGGCAACTGGGTGCGACCGCGGGAGTCTTCCTGCTGTTGGCCAGCCTGGGCAGCGGCGAGTGCCGCGAACGGCAGTGCGAGAGAAATCAAAAAGCCCGCTGCAACTCGGAATCCGCGGCACGCAATCTTGATCATCGGGCCTCCTAGGCGTGCCAGTAGGTATGGCTGTGCCGGCACCACCGCCCATGTCTCTAAAGGTCACAAAAGTACCGGGGGCGAGCAATGCTGAACAGCAGTCCGCCCGCCGCTCGTCGCAACGGCCGCTCGCCCTGCCGGGCAGGACAGGTCGCGTTCCTCAATTCGCCCAGATATCGCCAGCGCTTACGTAGCTCGGTGGCTGCCGCGGCGAACGGTCAGGGTCGCTTCGGATTCGGCATCGACTGAATCTCCACACGTGTCGCCTCGCCGGGGTGCCGCTGCCCGCCGAAATATCGGGCGCAGAACGCGACGATCAGGCCGAACACGAACATCGCCGAGAGATTCTCCGCTGCCTTGGCCAGGCGCATGCCCGCAATCACCTCGTGCAGCGTGACCGGCGCCGCGGAGAACGGCATGACGAGGAAGTTCATCACCAGAAAGATGACGGCACCAGCGAGAAGACCTCCCAGCCACCATTGCTCGCGAAGCCGCGGAATCCACGCCGTCACCCACCAGTAGATCGCCGCGATCAGCACCGACATGGCCCACTGCAATAGGAGCCCGAGATAGGCCGCGGAAGCCCCGAGGGAGAAGGAGGCTTTCCCGAGAACGCCGCTGGCAATGTAGTGAGCGATCAACACCGGGCTCAGCCGGTTGATGAGCGCGGCGGCGCCGATGTCGAGTGTTCCCGCGACCAGTCCGCCTATCAGTATCGCCCGAAGTCCCGAGGTGGCTGCGCTTTTCACTGCATCCCCTGGAGAGAGATCCGGATCGAACGAGCATCGATTATAGACGAGGTAGACTAGGGACGATGATCGATCGGCCCGTATGGGCGGCCTTGAGCACACGCCACCTCGCCTTATCCGTAGGAGGTGCGCTCGCGCGCAGGTACGCGCCCGATGTCAACCTGTTCGCCTCCGCGTGTGATGACAGCCCGGCAGCCCTCTCGGCGCTGACCGAGCTGGTGCACCCGGGGGAGCGCGTGTACCTGCTACAGGTTCCCGAGATCGTCGTCCCGGCCGGGCTCACGACGGTCAGGCCGGCGAGAGGCGTGCAAATGCTCGCGACGCGCCGCATGGACACGGCGATAGTGGACGATGAGGTGGTGGAGCTCACGGACGCCGATGCCCCGGAGATGTTGGCCTTGGCCAAGCTCACCGAGCCCGGCCCGTTCCTACCTCGTACGCATACGATGGGGGTCTTTCGCGGGATCCGGATCGAGGGGCGGCTGGCCGCGATGGCTGGCGAGCGCTTCCGGTTTCCCGGCTACACGGAGGTGAGCGGCGTCTGCACCCATCCTGACTTTCGTGGTCGCGGATTGGCGCGACGGCTTTCAGCCGCGGTCGCGGCGCGGATCGAGTCCCGCGGCGAAATACCGTTCCTTCACGCCTGGAAGAGCAATCGGCCCGCGATATCCCTTTACGAGTCGCTGGGCTTCGAAATCCGCGCCGAGGTGGATGTGAGAGTGATCGAGCGAGCCCGACGCAGCTAGCGAGTGGACAGGTTGACAGGCTGTCCGTGCGGCGTACGCCGGTAAGCCTCCTCCCACCGATCTCTGCATTCGCGCAGCTCGGCTGGCCCGATCGCTCCCTTGCCGATGAGCAGGCCCTGCAGCGTCCGCAACCAGCAGTCGAAGTAATGGGCTTCCCCGCTCTGTGATTCCAGGCTCGAACCTGTCGGCAGCTCGCGGCTCAGCGCCTGGGTCCATTCGGCCCAGGTAAAGCAGCCCTGCCGAGAGGCCAGGATCGCGATCGCGAAGGCGCGAGCCTGCCAGGGCTCGGCAAAGGCGGCGCCGGGCCCGACTGCGTCGGTCGCAGCGCTCTCAGGCGGCATCGAGATACTCTTCCCAGAGATCGACGTAGACGGCATCCCGCGGCGCGGCATCGCCGCCCCACAGCTCGCGTGCCTCGAAGCGCACCGAGTAAACGTGCTGGGGGTGCTCGCCCTGAAAGTGCGCATGGGTATCGGGCAGCACAAAGACACCCTGCACGCGATCGATGGTTCCCGCCTTCCCCCGAACGTAGCGTGGCAGTCGGGTGTGTCCGAGCGGATTGAGATTGCGCGCCCTGACAGGCTGACCCGGGCGGAATCGCGGCGGACGGCTCGAGCTGCGGGATGCGGGAACGCCGCGGGCGATGAACCCCGCCACCATTGCCGCCGGCAGGGCCGGCTGCTCTTTCGCCCGACCCGGTGTTGGTTTACCGCTCGCGAGCTCCTCTTCGGTGATCAAGCCGTGCTTCAGCAGGAGTCCGGTCAGACCGGTGAGCCATTTCTCGTAATAGCTCATCCGCAGGTATTCGGCGGCGGGAATCAGCTCGCGCTGATGCCGCGAGGCATCGATATTCCAGCGACCGAATGCGCCCATCGCGCGCGCCAGCGCAAACACCCGCGCTTCCCAACGGTGATGAAACACGGGTTCGCCGCTTTCCGGCCGCACGGCACCCATGCCGTGCATCCCGCCCATGTCGTGCACACCGTTCACCCGATCTCCGTTGCGCAAGCGCCGGCTCCCTTGGGCGCTCGAGCGAGTGCCACGCCGATCATGGCATCGCGGGTGACGAGCAAAGCCAACTGCTCCTCGGTCAGCTCCTCCGTTCCGGCGGGTCTTCGAGGCACGACCAGGTAGCGCAGCTCCGCGGTACTGTCCCAAACACGGATTTCCATCCGCTCGGGGAGCTCGAGCCCCAATTCCCGCAACACCCCCCGAGGATCGATCACCGCCCGGGAGCGATACGGGGCTGACTTGTACCAGACCGGCGGCAGCCCGAGGATCGGGTACGGATAGCACGAGCACAGGGTGCAAACGACCATGTTGTGCACGGTCGGGGTATTCTCGACCGCGACCATGTGCTCGCCCTGCAGCCCGCCGAAGCCGAGCTCGGCAATGGCGGCGGTCGCATCGGCCAGCAGCCGCGCCTTGTAGGCAGGGTCCTTCCAGGCCCGTGCCACCACCTTCGCGCCGTTGTGCGGCCCGACCTTGTGCTCGTAGGTCTCAACCAGCGCATCGAGCGCTTCCCGATCCACCAGTCCTTTCTCGATCAGAAGAGACTCGAGCGCCATCACCCGCAGGGCCGGCTCCGACGGCAAGCGCTGTTTATCGTGCGAGTGGCTCATCGCGGTGGACTCGCGCGCACGGTACCGCCCCCGGGTCGCTTATCCCCAGGGGATCCAGTAGATCATGCCGATGGAGAGCAGACTGGGATTCGCGCCGGCGGCGCTGAAGCGCTCGTACTCGCCGCGCACCGCCCAGTCGCCGAGCTTCCACTGCACGCCGGCGCCGTAGGCGAAGGAGGTGTCGGTACGGTCGTGGCGGACGACCTCCAGTACCGTGCTCGAGGCATACGTGGCACTCATGTCCGTGGTAATTCGGGACATTCCTCCCTTCACGTAAACATCGATGATGGGCACCGGCAGATAGAGCAGCGCGTACGCGGCCTCGCCCTTCTGAGAAACCTGCACCGCAGTGGGAACCGGCGGCCCGGGTGGCAGCGGCAATACATTGGAAGTTGAAAAGGATGGATTGCCGACCGCGCTCTGCCCGAAATCCACATAGGTCAGCTCGGCCCCCAAGAACGGCAGCGGCTTGATCCCGAGCATCGCCTGATAAGCGGAATGGTTGGCGTCGAACCCGCCGGTGACCGTATTGCCGCTCAGCGTGAGTCCCTCGAGCTGAGCCCTGATGTGCGCCTGTCCGTAGGCCCCACCGATATAAAAGCCGAGCGGATCGTCCGCGTGCGCGGCGCCCGGTGCGGCGAGCGGGCATGAGGCCAGCGCGATGAGCGCTAGCGTGCACCGACGGGAGATGCGGAAGCACGGACGTGAATTCGTCATTCTTGCTCCTTAGGGTCCGCGGGCGTCGTCCGAACGGCTCTTCAGGGAAGCCAGTATCTCATGCCGATGGAGAACAAAGGATCCATGAATGCGCCCAACGTGCGCGCCGGCATTTCCGGCATCGGCTCCGCCGAATGATGGCGAACGCACGGCCGTCTTTGCGGTTGACTAATCCTCCTCCGCCCGCGGCCGGTAGGCCTGCATCAGCTCCTGCTGTCGTCGCGGAGGCACGGGGTCGTAGTGGCTGAGCTCCATGGAATAGGTGCCCTGTCCGCCGGTCAGGGCCTTGAGGCGGGTCTGGTAGTCGGAAATCTCCGCGAGCGGCACCAAGGCCGAGACGGTGGCCAGATGACCGGGCAGCGCGTTGTTGCCGTTGATGCGCGCGCGCTTGGTGGCGAGATCGCCGGTGATGTCGCCGATCGCGTGGGCGGGTGCCGTGATCTCCAGATGCACGATGGGTTCGAGCACGATGGGGCTGGCCTTCTGGATGGCATCGAGAAAGGCTTTGCGGCCGGCGGACACGAACGCAACTTCCTTCGAATCGACGGGGTGGTGCTTGCCGTCGTAGACCGTGACCCGAATATCCTGCAGAGGAAAGCCCGCGAGCGCCCCTTCGGTGAGCACCTGCCGCACCCCTTTCTCCACCGCCGGAAGAAACTGTCCCGGAATCGCGCCGCCCACCACATCATCCACGAACTCGAACCCCGTCCCACGCTGCAGCGCCTCGATGCGCAGGAAGACTTCGCCGAACTGACCGGCGCCACCGGTCTGCTTCTTGTGACGGCAGTGGCCCTCCGCGGGTCGCGTGACGGTCTCGCGGTAGGGGATGCTCGGTGGGTGCGTCTTGACGCGCACGCCGTAACGCTGACTCATTCGCTCGAGCAGCACCCGCAGATGCAGTTCGCCGGTGCCGTAGAGGACGGTCTCGTTGACGGCGGCGTGATGCTCGATGCGCACGCACGGGTCTTCCGCGGTGAGCTTGTGCAGCATATCGGCGAGGCGCTGCTCGTCGCCGCGCCGCTCCGGCTCGATGGCGATGCCGAGCATCGGCGGCGGGAAGGCGACCGGCTTCAGATGAAACTGATCCTCGTCGTGGGAGTCGTGCAGCACGGCATCCAGGTGCAGCTCCTCCACTTTGGCGATGGCACAGATATCGCCCGGGACGGCCTCGGGAATCTCCACGGTCTCCTTGCCGAGGAGCTTGTACAGATGTGCCACCTTGAAAGGCTTGCGTGCATCGCCGACGAAGAGCTGGGCCCCCGGCCGCACCGTGCCTTGATGGACCCGGAAGACGCCGAGCTTCCCCACGTACGGATCGATGGTGACTTTGAATACGTGCGCGACGACATGTTTGCCCGGGTCCGGTACCACCGTCGCGCGCTGAGCGCGCTCGCCGGCGCCCTTGAGAAAAGGTGGCGGATTCCCCTCGGCCGGGTTCGGCATGAGGCGGGTGAAGACCTGCAGCAGTTCCGCGACCCCGGCGCCGGTCTCGGCTGAAGTGAAGCACACCGGAACGAGATGGCCCTCGCGCAGGGCCTGCTCAAAAGGGTCGTGCAGCTGCTCCGGCGAGATCTCCTCGCCCTGCTCGAGGTAGACGGACATGAGCTGCTCGTCGAGCTCGACGACCTGGTCCACGAGCTGCGTGTGAGCGCTCTCCACCGACGAGAAATCGGCCGGTGCGCCGTGGGGCTGAAAGAAACAGTCGACCACGGCTCCTCCGCCGCCCGCGGGCAGGTTGAGCGGCAGGCATTCGGCGCCGAATGCCTCCCGCAACTGCGCCAGCACATCCGCGGCTTTGGCATCACGGCCGTCGATCTTGTTGATGATCAGCAGCCGGCAGAGCCCGCGATCGCGCGCAAAATCCATCAGCCGACGGGTGATCGCATCCGGACCGGTTGCGGCGCTCACCACCACCGCCACCGCTTCGACCGCCTCCAGCACGGAGAGCGTGCGCCCGAGGAAGTCGGGATATCCGGGTGTATCGAGAAGATGGATGCGGGTGGAGCCGCAGTCGAACGTCAGGACGGAAGGCTCGAGGGAGTGTTGCAGCGAGCGTTCCTGGCTGTCGAAATCCGATACCGTACTGCCGCGCGCGAGGCTACCTTTCGCCCGGATGGTGCCCGCCTGAAGGAGGAGGCTTTCCGCCAGCAGCGTCTTGCCCGCGCCGGCCGCTCCGACCAGCGCGATGTTTCGGATGTCCGAAGTCGTATGGCCCATGAGTCGCTCCCCGGCAAGGAGGTCGTTCAGAGTACTCCCCGCCGCAGCGAATTTGCAGCCCGGCATGCCAAATGCTGGGTTTCACCCTCCCCCGGCGACGACAGGACCGTCCATGAGCACCCCAAAGCCTCGCATCCGCCCGAAGCGCGAGCCACAATCGGGGCCGTACGAAACGCCGATGCGCGACCCCCCTTCCCAGCCCGAGCGCGATCCGCCGGTCTTCAGCGAGCGCGACCCTGGCACGGAGCACGAGGCGGCCGGGCGGGTCCTGTTCCACGAGGACGATTGCCTGCGATAGGTGGCTGATGAGCGAATCGCGAAGCCCCCCCGAATCCCGCCCGCCCCGGCAAGACCGGGCGGACAAGGACAAGGCGCAACAGGAGAAAATCCAGAAGGAGTTGGACGAGGCGCTGGCCGCGAGCTTCCCGGCGAGCGACCCCGTATCGATCGTGACCTCCCAGGAAGAGGAGGATTGGGGCGAGCCCGAAAATGGGCGGAGTCCCAAAGCCAGTGAATAAGCCGGCGAAGGCCAACCCTCCGGATCGCCGCGCCATCCAAAAGCAAGTGAGTAAGCGGCCCTCGGCCGTTCCGTTTCCGGGAGCACGGGCTCGCGCGTGGGCGGGGCTCAGAGCAGCCCGCGAGGCTGCAAAGGCCAAAAGGCTGGCCGCGCCCTTCGCGCCAGTAGCCTAAGGCGCGGTCAGCTCCAGCGCGAGGCCCGCCTGGTTGGTGGTGGTGAGCTGCACCGGTCGTCGCCACACCCGCTGCAGGTAGTCGAGGACCTTGCGGCTGCGCTCGAGGTCGAGACCTCGCCCGTCCAGGCTGTAATCGTGCACCAGCTCGAGCGTGCCGTCGTTGCGCACGTGCTTCGCCGAGACCGTCGGCGCGCCGAAATTGTACTTCGGACTCAGAATCGCCTCGTGCAGCGCCGTCAGGTCCTGCTCCAGCACCTTGATCTGGCCATCGCTCCTCGAGCTGTAACGGAAGAGATTCAACTCCTCGGCCAGCTCGCGAGTGAGATGGTTGCGGACGAAGGCGAAGTCATCATCCTGGACCATGATGCTCCGCGCCGCCTCGAGTCCCTCCTTCTCGACGATTTTCTCCCACATGGCGAACCCGAGGTGGTAGGGATTGATGCTGAGCGCCACTTGGCTGTCCGCGGCGACCGGCCGCACCACGTCGGAGTGACACTTGATCGCATCGAGGTACGCCTGCTGCGGAACGAATTCCGCTTCCCGCAGGAGCCGCGCGTGCCAGTACGAGGCCCATCCCTCGTTCATGATCTGGGTCGCAAAGACCGGATAGAAGTAGAACGACTCCTCGCGGACCGCGAGAAAGATGTCCCGCTCCCAACTCTCCATTTCCGGAGCGTACTGCGCCACGAACCAGAGCAGGTCGCGCTCGGGGTGCGGGGGTACCGGCGCGCGCTTCTTCGGCTCCACGCCCGTGCTGGCGGCGGCCGGTTCCAACTGTGCAAAGCGCTTGCGGAACTCGTCCTCCTCCGCGTTGCGCTTGTCCTCGAGATACTCCGGGTAGCGGGTGCGGCGCAACGACTGATCGACGTCGATATGCTGCTCCAGCGCCAACGCGGCATCGAGCACCGCTTCCACGCGCTGCACGCCATGCGTCTCGATCGCCTGCTGAATCTGCCGCGCGTGGTTCGCAGCGTGCTCGACGATGTGCTCGCTCACCTGCTCCTGGCATCTGCGGAAGAGGAGATTGTTGCGCGAGAAGTCCGCGTGCCCGAGCACGTGTGCCGTCACCAGGATGTTCTCCGCGAGACCATTGCTCGCGGCGAGGTAGGCGTGGCCGGGATTCCCCGGAAAGACGACCTCGAAGAGGCGCGAATGCCCCATGTGCCGCTGGATGAGCTGGTAGATGTAGCGCACGCCGAACGACCAGTGCGGCATGCGCACCGGCAGCCCGTACACCGCGATCTCCATCATGAACGTGTCGGGAACGGCCTCGAAGTCCACGGGGTGAAAGTTGAGCCCCGAGCGGGCGGCGAGCTCCTCGATGCGTTGGGTATAGCTCTGCCAGCTGCTATCGGTGTTGTCGGTCATGTCCGAAAGTCACGCTGTCTCCTCGGCCCGGCTCTCGGCGGAGAAGAAGTGCCGCACGGCACCCCAGACGTCATCGAAATCGTTGAGCGCGTAGCTGCCTGCGGCACAGCCGGCGGCCGCGAGCTCCGCGAACAGGCGCCCGGTCTCGGTGGCGAGCTGGCGCGAAAGGCCGGAGGAGACCTCCACGTAGCCGGTGAAGCAGGCGTCCTCCGCGATCGCCGAGAGCCCCTCGCGCGCATCCGCGGAATCGCTCACCGAGTTGTCGCCGTCGGAGGCGTAGAAGAGATAAATGTTGCAGCGGCCCGGGTTGTAGCGCTCGTCGATGATCTCCCGCACCTTGGCGAATCCGGTGGAGGCGACCGTGCCGCCGGTGCCGCTCACTTGGAAGAACTCGGCCTCGGTGAACTCCCATGCTTCGGTGGTATGGGCGACGAACACGGTCTCGAGCGAGCGGTACTCGCGCCGCAGGCCCTGCACGACCCAGAAGAAGAAGGTCTTGGCGAGCTTGCGGTCGCGATCCGACATGCTGCCGGAGACATCGAGAAGGAAGAACACCACGGCATGGATCGCCGGCTGGCGTCGCCGGGCGAGCTGCCGATAGCGCAGATCCTCGTCGGTAAAGGTAGGCGTGGCTCCGGGCGCACCACGGCGTTTGACCAACTCCTTGAAAGATCGGCGCCGATCGAGCCGCGAGCGCGCACCGCGACGATCCCAGCCCTCGCGCACCCAGTCGGACTCCTCGGAGGGCCCGACGCGCGCCTTCAAGTTGGGGAGCTGCATTTCCTCCCACAGCCAGTCGACGATATCGTCGACCTTGAATTCGAGCAGCAGCTGCACCTCGCCCTCGTCCTGGCCGCCGGCGCCCTTCTCACCAGCGCCGCGCTGGCGGGACGGATCGGCAAAGACATCGCCGGGCTTGGCCTTGCCCTGGCCGGCGCCTTGGGCTTCCTCCGGGCGGCGCAGACGAAAGTGATAGTGCTCCAGCATCCGCACCGGCACCCGCACGGTACGTGCGCCGCCGTTGATCAGCTCTCCACCCGCCACGATCTGCGGCAGATGCTGGCGCACGGACTCGCGGACTTTCTCATCGTGGCGCAGCCAATCGCGCGCGCCGCGCGAGAAGAGCTCGTACCACTTGGCGGCGTCTCCGCCCGGCCGCTCGCCACCACTGTCGCTCTTCGGAGCCATGACGCTAGTGGTACTCCTTTTTCAGACTGCGCGCTACTCCTGGGCGAGCAAGGTGGTGACGTAGCTCAAGGCCTCTTTGGCGCTGTGCTCATCGTAGCCATACTCGGTGATCAGACGCTGCTGCACGGCCGAGATCTTCTGCCGCGCATCATCGTCCGGGCGCGCGCTGGAGGTCACGAGCCGCAGCACGTCGCGTCGCTCCTCGAAGAGGTACTGCTCGATCGCTTCGCGCATGCGCGCGTGGCTCGCGAGCTTGAACTTCTCGCCCGCCTTGAAAGCGACCATGGCCTTGCGCACCACTTCCTGCCGGAACGAGAGCTTGCCGGAGTCGGATACCTTGATCTTCTCCTCGACCGAGCGCAGGAAGCGCTCATCGGCCGGCCGCGTCTCGGAGGTGATCGGGTCGGTGACCTGGCGATGATCGAGCGAGGCTTCGACCTCGTCGAGATACTTCTCCAGCAGCTGCTGCGCCTCTTCCTCGAACGAGGCGAACATCGCGCGGTGCACGTCCTCCTTGACCCAGCGGTTGTAGAACTCCTTGCGAGCGGTCACGAGGTGATCGATCCAGCCCTTTTTCTGCTTCGCCTCCATGCGCGCATCGCTCTCGATGCCGTCCTTGAGCGCGAGCAGCAGCTCCATGCTGGTGAGGCTGTGCGCGGTACCGCGGGTGATGGCGTTGGAGATCGCGTTGATGATGAATCGCGGGCTCACCCCCGTCATGCCTTCATCCGGGGACTCCGCATGCAGCCGCACGGCTTCGGTCTCCGGCACGCCCTCGACCGCCTCGCCGGCGTAGAGGCGCAGCTTCTTGGCCACGTCCAGCCCCTCGCGCTCGGGCTTCGACAGGCGTGTCAGGATCGCGAACACCGAGGCGAGGTTGAGCACGTGCGGATCGAGGTGCACGTTGCGGAAAGCGGGCGCGCCGGAGACCAGCTTCTGGTAGATGCGGGCCTCATCGCGATACGAGAGCGCATAGGGGACCTTGATGATCACCATGCGATCGAGCAGCGCCTCGTTCTCCTTCTCCTGCAGGAATTTGTGGAACTCCGCGAGATTGGTGTGCGCAAGAATCGTCTCGTCGACGTGGATGAGCGGAAAGCGGGAGACCTTGACGTTCTTCTCCTGCGTGAGGGTGAGCAGGAGATAGAGAAACTCCCGCTTCACCTTCAGGATCTCGATCATCTCGAGAACGCCACGGCTCGCTGCATACACGGCACCGGACCATGACCAGGCGCGCGGGTCGCCTTCATCGCCGATCTGGGCGACCTTGGCGAGGTCGACCGAGCCGACGAGATCGGCGATGTCGGCGGTGGTCGGATCGTGCGGCGCGTAGGTGCCGATTCCGGAGCGGGACGCTTCCGAAAGGAAGATCCGCTCCACGGGCACGCGGACGAAATCTCCTTCGAACTCCCGCTCGACGTAGTCGCGCGCCCAGGGTGAGAGCTCACCCTGGATGCTGACGCCATAGCGGTCCCGAAACTCCGCCCGCAGGCTGGCCGGCACCAGATTCAGGGGGTTCTCGCGCAGCGGCGAGCCCTTGATGGCGTAGAGCGCTCCCTCTTCAGTGCGGCTGTATTCCTCCAGGCCGCGTTTCAGGAGAATGGCCATGGTCGATTTGCCGCCGGAGGGGGGGCCTAGCAGCAGCAGGAGCCGGCGGCCAACATCGGACCCGGCCGCCGCGGCCTTGAAGTAATCGACTACGCGCGAGAGCGGCTCGTCGATGCCGAACAGCTCCCGTTTGAAGAGCTCCCGTGCCCGGGTGCTCTCGGCGGCATCGGGCTGCGCGATGCGCCCATGCCAGCGGAGCATGTCCCAGATGTATTCATGGCTCGTGCGCGCCATCGCTGCGGGGCTCGCAGGCAGGATGTCGGCGAGAAACTCGCCAAAGGTGCCTTCCCACCGCTGAGCCCGGTGCAGCCGGCTGAAAGAGCTCAGCGAATCGATGAAGGCGGAGTGGCTCGTCGAATCCGGGGCAGTAGAGAGCGATCGCATCGTCCTTCCCTCCCGTTTCAGTTCATGACCAGGTCGGTTCTATGGATGGACCGGGGGGCGAACGATGCCAGCGAGGCGTTCCATTCGATCCAACGCTGTACGCGGTGCGTGATGGCGCTCTGATTCCCGGTGCCGCTAGATGTAAGACGCTCATGACAGCGAAGTGTTCAATCTTTCCCGGGCGCGCGACACGCGGCGTGCGGTACGCGTGCCAACGGCCGGGCACCAAACGCCCGTCTTCGAGCTGAAGTCAAAGCAAAATGCATGCCCAATTGAGTCGGGTTCGGACGAGCATGCGGGGCGCATGGGGACATCTTATGTTCTGTTCAGGGCCCGCGCTACTGCGAGCGGGGCCGGAAAGCGAGCACTGCTTCAGACTTTCCGCGATGCGCTGTCGCTCACGCCGGACAGGGCTCTCGTTACTGTGAACTGCGGCACTGCGGGAGCGCAGCCGCACAATATGCTCCTGAGAACCGCGCTTTGAATGGGAGTGGGCGCTCGATGCCCCGTGGACCGGCAGCCGCTCGCGCGCGGAATGGCTCTATATCGAGGGTGGGAGACGATCAGTGGCCAATCCAGCATCGAGCACGCCTCGAAATCTCGATTCCGGTGATTCCGGAACTGGCGCACAGACTCCGACCTCTCCACAGCGTCCTACCGTCGACCTGACGGCCCTCACCAGCCGAGATGACTTCCTGCTCGAGCTCGGAGAGGCACTCGGCGGCCGAGCGTCGGTGCACCCGGTGGACTCCATCGATGGCGCGCTCGAGCAACTGGCGAGCACCAAGCGCGGACAATTGCTCGTAATCGATGCACGGGGAACGAGCGATGTGCGCGCTGACGTGCAGCGCGCCGCTCAGAAGGCCCCGCACGCCGTGATCGTGGTGTTTGCGGATACCGCCGCCGAGAAGCAGACTGCTTCCACGCTCAAGGGCAGCAGCCTGTTCGCGGTGCTGACGATTCCCATCGAGGGACCGAAGACGGCGGCGGTGCTGGACGCGGCGATCGCGGACGCCGTCGGCCGCACCGGTGCCGCGCGTGGCACCGAGCGCGCCGACGGCAGCGGATCAGCGGCCGGGACGGTGACACTCGATTCCTTTCGGCCCACGATGTCCTACACACCGGCACCGGAAGCCGGCGGTGCCCAAGGGGGCGGTCGCAAGTGGCTGATGTGGGGTGTCTCAGGCCTCGCGATCCTCGCGCTTGCCGCGGGCGGTGCGTGGTTCCTCACTCGCGGTAAGGCGGACTCCGGCACCGTAGGGGCAGCGGCCCCCGGGGCCGTCTCCTCGCACGCCCCGTCCGCAGCCTCGGGCGCCACCGCGCTGCCCGAGCCCGCGGTCGATACGTCCATCGTCGCGGGCCAGGTCGATGACCTGCTGGAGAAGGCACGGCGCGCCATGCGCGACCGCCGCTATACCGCCCCGACCGGAGACAACGCACTCGTCTATTATCGATCGGCTCTGGCTGCAGACCCGGCGAACGGCGAAGCCAAAGACGGTCTGCGCCGCGTGGCCGACGTATTGGTGTCGCGCTTCAACACGGCGATCGCCGCCTCGCATTACGCCGACGCCGCCCTCGCACTCGCCACGTTGCGGCTTGCACAGCCCTCCGATTCCCACCTCGGCGCGTTCCAGCTTCAGCTGTCCAGCGCCGGCATTTCCAAAGCTCTGGCCGACGGAAACGCGGACCGAGCCGCCGCACTGCTGCGCCAGGCGGAGCAATCCGGCGTGATCTCGGCCACACAGCTCGCCACCTGGCGCGGGCAGATCTCGCATTTGCAGCAAGCTGACAAGGCGCAGGCTCTCGCAGCGCTCGTCATCGAGCGCATCCGTTCGGACCAGCTGACGAGCCCGGCGGGCGACAGCGCGCAGGCCTACCTCGGCCAGCTGCAGGCGGTCGCGCCGTCGGCGCCGGCAACCGAGCACGCCACCAACGAGCTGGTCACCGCGCTTCTCGGCAAAGCACGGCAGAACGCGCTGGCGGGCGACAGCGCTGATGAGAGCCGTTGGCTCGCCGCCGCGCGGGCGAGTGGCGCCTCGGCGGCGGATCTCAATGAATTCCAACGGCAGCTCGCGAGCGCGCAGGCCAAGGCCGCGCACCTCAAGACCGATCACCTGGTCGCACTGGTTCGCACGCGTCTCAGCAGCGGTTCTCTGACTTCTCCTGCCGGCGACAGCGCTGCGGATTATCTCCGACAGCTCGAGGACAGCCAGCCGGCGGGCACGGCTGCGGCCGCCGCGGCCCAGGCCCGAGGAGAGCTCGCGGCGATGCTGATCGCGCGCGCGAAGACCGAGATGCGCTCCGGCGAACGCGACCAGGCGAGCGACGATCTCGCCTCGGCCAAGAGCTGGGGCGCGAGCGCTGCCGCCATCGCCTCGGTTCAGCGTGAGAGCTCGGCCGCCGAAGCCGCGCCGCAGCCGACCTCGGGGCCCGACCTCCAGGCACTCGCGGCCCAGCTTCAGCGCACGCGCTACGTGCCGCCGCAATACCCGGATTCCGCGATGGAGGACCGCATCAGCGGCACCGTAACGGTGCAGTACGTCGTGGACGCGAAGGGACGCACCAAGAACGTGCGAGTGACCGAGTCGAGCCCGCGGGGCGTCTTCGACCGTGCGGCGATCGATGCGATCCGGGAATGGCGCTACCGCCCGGCGACATACAACGGCCAGCCGGTCGAGGTGCCTGTACGGACTCTCATCCGGTTCGAACTGCCCAAGAACTAGACGTCAGAAGAGAGCTGAGATGAAAAGCACAGGCGCAGACCGCAACCGCCGGCTGATCACGGCCGGCGCGGGCACCGCCCTCGCCGTCCTCATGGGTTTCGCTCTGCTCGCCGGCTTCAGGCTCGCGACGCAGATCCGCTCCAGCATCACGGCATTGCAGACCGCGAGCGAGCTGCAGACCTACCCGAACGTCATCAGTCAGCAGCTGAGCGCGCTGCGCGAGCGTCTGGAAACCCGCGAGTACACCGGTCAGGCGCACGCGGAGCTCGTCGGCACGGTGGAGCACTTCAACGACGACCTCCAGCTGCTGGCGAAGCGCGATAAGACCGAGTCGCCGCAGCTGCGACGGGCCGCGCGCATGTGGCGGGAATACAGTCCGGTACTCGCGCCGGTGATCGCCTTCTCGGGTGAGCCGTACGTCGACACCGATTCCGGCAGCTCATTGTCGGAAAGCGGCAAGATGTATTACAGCAACGTGCGTCAGGCCCAGCTGCTGGCCAAGCAGAATGCCGCTCAGCTGCACGGCCTGCTCGCCGCGCTGAGCCGCTCGCTCGAGGCGCAGTCCTCGAGCGCCGCCGCGCGATTGCGCGAGCTCCTCTCGGGCGGTGTGCTCGCCGCCCTGGCGCTCGCGGCCGCCGCCGCCTACCTGCAGCTCACCCGCGCACGTCACGAGCGTGCGGCGCGCGAAGCGCAGGAGCAGACCCGGGACATCCTGAAGACGGTGCGCGAAGGCTTTTTCCTGCTCGACGCCGATTACCGGATCGGCTCGGTATGGTCGGATGCGCTGACGCGCATCTTCGGCCGCAATGACTTCGCCGGACTCTCCTTCGAGAAGCTGCTCGAGAATCGGGTGCCGCCCAACACACTCGCGACCGCGGTCAAGTACATCAAGCTGCTCTGGGGCGATCGCGCGCACGAGAATCTGATGAAGAGCATCAACCCGCTCGGGCAGCTCGAAATCAGCATGGACAACGGGCGTGGCGGCAAGGAGACCCGCTATCTGCAATTCGACTTCCACCGCGTAGTCGGCCCGAAGGGGGTCAAGCACGTGCTCTGTTCGGTGGGCGACATCACTTCCAACGTACTGCTGGCTCGCGAGCTGCAGGAAGCGCAGGAGAACGCGAACGCGCAGGTCGACATGATGGTCGGCATGCTGCACGTGGATCCCCTGCAGCTCGGCTCCTTCCTCGACAGCACCGAAACGGGACTACAGCTCATCAATGCGATCCTCAAGGAGCCGGCGCGCACGGACTCGGAGTTCCGCAAGAAGCTGGGCGGTCTTTTCCGCGAGCTGCACTCGATCAAGGGCGAGGCCTCGGCCCTGAACCTGATGAGCATCGCCCATCGGGTGCATCACCTCGAGGACATGGTGAGCGAGCTGAAGAAGAAGGCGGAGCTCTCCGGCAACGATTTCCTGCCCATGGTGCTGAAGCTCGATGAGCTGCTGGCGCACCTGCGCGGTGTACGCGAGATGGCCGCGCGGCTGACCACGCTCAAGGAGTCCACACCGACCCCGGCGGCCGAAACGGCTTCCGCCAGCACCACGCGCGCTCGCGCCCTGCAGAGCGGCGCGAAGCCGGCCATCCGTTACGGCGAGGACATCTCACCCACGCTGCAGGCGCTCGCCGAGAAGCTCTCGAAAGAGCATCGCAAGCCCTTCAAGCTGACACTCTCGGGACTCGCCGAGGTGCCCGCGCCCTATGTCGCCACGGTGAAGGATTGCATCATCCAGATGCTGCGCAACTCCGCGGTACACGGCATCGAGCCGAGCGAGGCCCGCCGCGCGCTGGCGAAGTCGGATATCGGTTCGGTGCGCGTCGATTTTCACCGTCTGGGCGAGGGCTATGAGCTGGTGTTCGAGGACGACGGCGCCGGCATCTCACCGCAGCTCCTGAAGGATGCCGCGGTGCGCAAGCACATCGTCAGCGCCGAGGAAGCCGCCCAGATGGATACGCGCGCCACCATGGCGCTCATATTCCGTCCGGGATTCTCCACCCAGGAGGAGGTCACGATGGATGCGGGGCGCGGCGTCGGCATGGACGTCGTGGCACGGACGGTGTACGGCCTTGGCGGCAAGATCGGCGTGAGCACCAACCCCGGACGCTTCACCCGCTTCAAGATCGTGCTGCCCGCCGCGGATGCGGCGAGCTCGGCCGTGGCCTGACGAAGGGAGGGAATGGATGAGTGCGAGCCAGGGCAATGGGGCAGCCAAGCGGTCGATGAAGCTGCTGATCGTGGACGACTCGAACATCATGCGGCGGCGCATCGAGCGCTCGCAGCAGTTCGAGGAGCTCACGGTGGTCGGCACGGCCGGCAACGGGATCGAGGCGCTCGAGATGTTTCGCAAGACCGATCCCGACATGGTGACGATGGATCTGACGATGCCGCAGATGGACGGCATCGAGTGCATCTCGAAGCTGGTGCAATTGAAGCCTGCGGTGCGTATCCTGGTGATCTCGGCGCTGGCCGACAAGGCGACCGCGGTGGAAGCCATGGAGCGCGGGGCGAATGGCTTTCTCAACAAGCCCTTCACCGACCGGCAGTTGAACGAGGCGATTGCGGACCTCATGACCTGAAGTCGCGGCGGAGAGCGGGTAGATGTTGCGGGAAGAGGAGCTGAAGACCTTCGTCGAGGGAACGACGAACTACTTTGAGGTGGCGGCGCAGCAGCCGGCCACCATCGGCTCGCCGTACCTCATGGAAGGAGCGCCCGCGGTGCACGACTACACGGGAATCATCAGCATCTCGGGCAAACGGGAAGGGGTCGTCTACTTCACCGCGCCGCGCGCCATGCTGACCGTGCTCCTCATGAAGATGCAGGAGAACGACTTCAGCCACGAGACCATGAGGGACCTGGTCGGCGAGGTCGCCAACACCATCTCGGGCAATGCGCGGCGGGACTTCGGTCGCGACTTCGTCATCTCCGTCCCGAGCGTGCTCGCCGGTGAGAAGCCCGAGATTCCGCAAAAGCCCGGGCAGCGCTCCTTCATCATTCCGATCAACTGGCGCAGCCACTCGGCCAAGCTCGTCGTCTCGCTGACCTGAATCCGCCGCACCGCTGGGCGGGGTACGCGGCTTCCCGGCGCTCGCTCCTCATCCGTCCGCGGCCGATAGCCCAAGCCGCCTTCAATGACCGGGTAAGGTCATGTCCCGAATTTGTACACGCCCTGCAGAGCGATCTGCGACAGGCTGTCGGCGAATTCCGCCGGAAAGGTGCCGACTGCCCGCGAGCGCAGGAGCAGGTTCGTCTGCGCCCTATCGTAGCGTCCCTCCATGCGCAGCTCGAAATTTTTCACCGGCGAGTACCCGAACGTCAGAGTGCCTTCGCTGAAGTGCTGGCCGATTGTCGGGCCCGTGTAGCCGGGAAGCTCCGCGGCGCTGGTGAGGAATCCGCCTGCATCATCCAGGTACTCGCCCCGAAGGGACATGCGCCACTGATCGTTGAAGGCATAATTCGCATAACCGGCCACGCCGTACCAGCTCGCGCTCGCGGTGCCCGGTCCGAAGGCCTGATCCTGGCGGTCCCAATCGAAGTTGACGATGAAGGTCAGCGCGGAGGTCGCGTTGTACGTGCCCACCACATCGACGAGCGAGCGCACCCCATCGAGCCCCGGGACGGTCGCGCCGAACTTACCGACATAGGACTGCGCGGCCAGGGAGAAGGTCTTGTTCGGCGTCCAGGCGACGCCCAGCTCTCCGGTCTTCGAGCCGTACGAGGTCGAGGTGGTGTTCCAGCCATTGTTCACCCCGGCGATGACGCTGAGCGTGTCGCTCAAAGCGTACGTGGCGCGCACGCCGGTGTGTGTGAGGGGCTCTGCGAGAGTGAAGAGCAGCGAGCGCGAGAAGTTGGTGTTCTGCGTGGGGTTGATGACCTCGGCACCCGCCAGTGTCACGAACTTGCCGCCGATCACCGTGAGCGGCCCGGAAGCGTACTGGATGTACGCCTGTCGCATATCGAAGCTGTCATCACGACCGTCTTCCGCGCTGTGCAGGATCCGCGCATCCTCCCCCGCCATGAGGTCAACGAGCGCACCGAAGCCCTGCTTCGGCTGGTAGGCCACAGCAAAGCCGGCCTGATCGAGCTGGAAGGTATCGTGGTCCACGTCGAACTGGTGGATGTTGGCGGGATAGCCGTTCGAGGCGTAGTAGGAAGCGGCCACGTAGCCGTTCACGCTGACACCCCAGGCCGCGAGCGTGTCGGTCCAGCTCGGCACGGCCGGGGTCGAGGATGCGGTGGCGTCGGCCGCCATCAGCACGCGCGGTGCGACGCCGAGCACGCTCGCGACCACCAGCGCAACCAGCGTCGAGGTCAATCTGGGGACATTCTTCCGTTTCATCCGCGCATTCCTCCGTTTCATCCTGAATCAATTCGTTGGGTCCGCCCGTAGCGACAAGCTAACGCCGCGCTCGCAGGTGCCGCATCAGATGATGTACGTAGCGGGTCTTCAGGAATCCCCGCTGACGAGCTCCGCAGACGCATCGGTTTGGCGACGGGCGTGCCCGTTCTCACGCCGGCCGTTCAGCAGGCGCGACAGGGAAAGAGCCAACGCCATGTAGGCGGCGTAGAGTGCGGCGAAAACCCAGAGTATGGTGATCATCGTAGTTTCGTGTATGGATACGCGCGTAATGCGCGCCTGTGCGCAGCGTTGAATCGCACCAGACTCATCTCGCGCCGTCTCCTGTTGCAAAGGGCGTCGCGGAGGCGGCTCCAGGACAGCGCGATCGCGATATACAGCGCGTAAAGCGCAGTCAGCGCCCCGATAATGACGGTGAGCCTGTCGGTTGGCATTCAGAGAGGCTACGCCTGTCGGCGTTAGCGTTTTGTTAGAGATCGGGGTCGCGGGGAAAGCCGACGCCGGCGAGCATCACCTCGATCCCGCCACAAGTCTCGCCACCAGGCGCGCCAGGCCGTGACAACGGCCACCGCAAGGAGGAGCAGCATGACTGCTCCGGGAGCGTCATTGAGTCTTTCTATCGCGTTCACCGCCCACCACCGCAACTGAAAGCGTAACGCGCAGCATGTGATGGGCTCGTTAGGAATCGGTGGACTGCTCAGATCTCCTCATCCGCCCGCAGCCGGTAACCCAAGCCCGCTTCGGTGACCAGATACCGGGGCTTGTGCGGATCGGGCTCGAGCTTGCCGCGCAAGTTCTTGATGCAGACCCGAAGGCTCCTGGAGTCGCCCAGCCGATCCGGTCCCCACACCTCGCGAATGAGCTGGTTCTGCATGACGATCGAGCCCAAGTGCCGGGCGAGACACTCGATCACACGGTACTCGAGCGGTGTCAGGTGGAGCTCTCCCGCCGGACCGTGGGCTTCGCGCTTGGCGAGATCGAGCCGAACCTCGCCGAACGCGAGAATCGAGGCCTTCTCGGCACTGCGCACGTTGCGGCGTAGCGATGCGCGGACCCGGGCAAGCAGCTCCGGGGCGCTGAAGGGCTTCGTGACATAATCGTCGGCGCCGGCATCGAGCGCGGCGATCTTCTGCTCCTCCATCGTGCGCGCCGAGAGCACGACGATCGGCACGGGAGACCAGGCGCGCACTCTGCGGATCACCGTCAGTCCGTCCCCGTCCGGGAGCCCGAGATCGATGAGCAACAGATCCGGCTTATGGCTTCGGGTCTCGATCTCGGCGCGCAGCGCAGTATCAGCCTCGATGACACGATACCGCTCCGCTTCCAACAGAACTTTGAGCACGTTGCGGATGGCGGGCTCGTCCTCGATCACGAGGACCTGATGCATCGCCTCCGTCAAGCGGGCGGCTCCTTCGCCGGCAGCGTGAAATCAAACCGCGCTCCTTTGTTGGCTCCCTGGCCGTCGCGCCGGCGGGCTTCGATCTCACCGCCATGCGCATTCACGATCGCGCGGCAAATGGTGAGCCCCAAGCCCGCTCCCACCACCGCGCCTTCCTCGTTGCCGCGCTGGAATTTTTCGAAAAGCTTCGCCGGATCGCCTACGGGGAATCCGGGACCTTCATCCTCCACCACGACACGCACCGAATCCCCCTCTTGCGTCGCCGACACCCACGAGCGGGTGCCGGGGGGCGTGTACTTCGCGATGTTGTCAAAGAGATTCCCGAAGAGCTGCACGACGAGACCGGCATCGACATAGACCGGCGGCAAGTCGGCCGGTAGGCGCAGCTCCACCGGATGATCCTGCAGCCGCTCCTTCAGCCGCTCGAGCGCGGCGCCCACGAGGTCCTCGAGCGGCTGCCAGTCCCGCCGCAGCACCACCTGACCGGACTGAAAGCGCATCAGATCGAGCACGTTGGAAACCAGATCCGACATCTCGCGGGCCTTGACCTCGATGGAGCGCGCGAGCTCCGCCTTGCTCTGCTCCGGGAGCGTCGCGCCCCGCTCGGCAAGCGTGCTCGCGGCCCCCGCCATCACCGCGAGCGGCGTGCGCAGATCGTGCGAGATCGATGCCAGCAGCGTGTTGCGCAGGCTCTCGCGCTCCACCGCGAGGCTCGAGGCTTCGGCGACCTCGGCGAGGCGCGCGCGCTCGAGCGCGAGCCCGATTTGCCCCGCGAACGTGTCGAGCAGGTGGCTTTGCTCCGGCAGCAGTACGCGGCGCGGGTTGTTCGGCAGCACCGCGAGCACCCCCGCGGTCCTATGCTCATCCCCGAGCGGCACATAGAGCGCCGGCGCCGCCGACAAAGTGTCGGAACCCAGCCCGGCGCGCCGTCCGTGATCGGCCACCCACTGCGCGACGGCGAGATCCGCGTGGCGGAAAGCGTTCTCGGGCGCCTCGCCCCGCGGATATTGCAGTTTGCCGCTGGCATCGGGCAGGAGGACGACCGCCTTGCACTGGAAGACTTCCGTCACGTGACGGATGGCCGCGCTCGCCATGCTCTCGATGCCGCGGGTCACCGCGAGCTCCCGGCTCATGGCGTACAGCGTCGCCGTACGGCGCTCGCGCGCGCCCGCGACCCGGGTCTGCTGCCGCACATTCGCCGTCAGTGTTGCGATCACCAGCGCGATGGTCAGCATGGTGCCGAAAGTAACCAGATACTGAGCGTCCGAGACGGCAAAGGTGAATCGCGGCGGCACGCAGAAGAAGTCGAACGATGCGACGTTGAGCACGGCCGTCAACGCGGACGGCCCGCGTCCGAGTCTCAGGCCCGCGACCATGACGCCGAGCAGATAGATCATCGCGAGGTTGGAGAGCTCGAACCGTGAATACATCACGAGCGCGAGCAGCGTACAGGCCACGGTCAGGCCGACCGCCCAGCCGTATCGGTCCCAGTGGATCGCACCCTGATAGCTGGCCTGATCGACCGTCGCCGAACTCGTTCGCTGTTTCGCGTCGCCGTCGGCCGGCGCGATGACCACCACATCGAAGCCGTGGGCCTGATGAAGAAGCTGGGTTGCCGTCGAGGGACGAAGCCACGCCCGCCAACCACGCCGCTTGGGTGCGCCGAGGATGACGCGTGTGGCGCGACGCGTCCGTACGTATTCCAGCAGCGCCGTGGCTGCGGACGGGCCATCGAGGGTCACCGTTTCGGCACCCAGGGATTCCGCGAGGCGCAACACCGCGATCCGCCGGTTGCGATCGGCTTCGGAAAGGCGCAGCAACCTCAGGGTTTCGACAAAGACGACCGTCCACTCGGCATCGAGCGCATCCGCCATCCGCTTGCCGGCGCGCACGAGCTGCTCCGCCTGCGCGTCTGGACCGACGGCAACCAGGATCCGGTCGCCGGCGATGCGCGCCCGCGCGCGCTCGGGCGCCAGCGCGCGCGAGGCGGCTTCCACCCTGTCCGCGACCCGGCGCAACGCGATCTCCCGCAGCGCCATGAGATTCTGCTTGCGGAAGAAGCGCTCGACGGCCGTCGCCACCTCGTCGGCAACGTAGACCTTACCGGCATGGAGGCGCGCGATGAGATCATCGGGTGGCAGGTCGATGAGCTCGATGTCGTCGGCCTCGTCGAACACCTTGTCGGGCAGGGTCTCGCGCTGCCTCACTCCGGTCGTCTGATAGACGAGATCGTTCAGACTTTCGAGATGCTGGACATTGACCGTCGTCCAGACGCTGATGCCGGCCGCGAGCAGCTCCTCGATGTCCTGCCAGCGCTTGGGATGCCGCGGCGCCGGATCGCCGCCGGTGATGTTGGAATGGGCCAGCTCGTCCACGAGCAGAATGCCAGGATGTCTGGCGAGCGCGGCGTCGAGGTTGAACTCCTGCCGAACGATGCCGCGGTAGGCGACCGGTAGCGACGGCAGCCGCTCGAGGCTCTCGGCCAGCCGCTCGGTCTCGATGCGGCCGTGCGGCTCGAGATAGCCGATCACGACATCGGTCCCGGACGCCTTGGCGGAGCGTGCCGCCTCCAACATGGAGTAGGTCTTGCCGACGCCGGCGGAGGAGCCGAAGAATATCCTGAGCCGGCCGCGGGTGGCGCGGGCCTCCTCGGCCTTGACGTGGGCGAGCAGCTGGTCCGGATCGGGCCGATTTTCGGCCGTCGAGCTCATCCATGCATTATTTCATGGTATCGAGCGCGAGGTTCAGCTCCAGCACATTGACCCGGGGCTCGCCGATCACTCCGAGCAATCGGCCCTTGGCGTGCTCGGCGACCAGGGCGCGCACCCGGTCCGGGCCCAGGTGCCTCAGGCGGGCGATGCGGTCCACCTGATAGTAGGCCGCCGCGAGGCTGATGTCCGGGTCGAGGGCGCTCGCGGAGGCCGTGACCAGATCCACCGGGATCGGGGCGTGGTTGGTCGGATCGGCCGCCTGCAGGGCGGCGATGCGGGCTTTGACCGCATCGGTGAGCGCCGGGTTGGTGGAACCCAGGGCCGAACCGCCCGAGGCGAGCCCGTTGTAGGGCTGCGGGCTGCTCGCGGAGGGCCGGCTCCAGAAGTACCTGGGATCGCTGAAGGGCTGGCCGATGAGCCGCGACCCCACCGGCTTGCCGTCCTTCACGATGAGGCTTCCGGCGGCCTGCTTGGGGAACAGGACCGTCGCCACACCGGTCACGACCAGCGGGTACGCGATGCCGAGTCCGAGAGTCATCAGAATGAGCAGGGTGATGGCGGGGCGCAGTATGGTTTTCATGACTTCTCGTCCTCAGACCAGATGGACGACTTTGAGCAGCATGTCGATGATCTTGATGCCGACGAACGGCACCAGGATGCCGCCCAGGCCGTAGATGAGGAGATTGCGGCGCAGCAGTACAGCCGCGCCGAGCGGGCGGTACTTGACGCCCTTCAGGGCGAGCGGGATCAAGGCGATGATGACGAGCGCATTGAAGATCACGGCGGACAGGATCGCCGAGAAGGGGCTCGCGAGGCGCATCACGTTCAACGCATCGAGCTGCGGGTAGGTGGTGGCAAAGGCCGCCGGAATGATGGCGAAGTACTTGGCGACATCGTTGGCGATGCTGAAAGTCGTGAGCGAGCCGCGGGTCATCAGCATCTGCTTGCCGGTCTCGACGACCTCGATGAGCTTGGTCGGGTTGGAATCGAGATCGACCATGTTGCCGGCCTCCTTGGCCGCCTGCGTGCCGGTATTCATCGCCACCGCCACGTCCGCCTGCGCGAGGGCCGGCGCGTCGTTGGTGCCGTCACCGGTCATGGCCACGAGTCTCCCCTCTCCCTGGTGACCGCGGATGAGCTTGAGTTTCGCCTCCGGCGTCGCCTCCGCGAGGAAATCATCGACCCCCGCCTCGGCAGCGATGGCCGCGGCCGTGAGCGGGTTGTCGCCCGTGATCATGATGGTCTTGATGCCCATGCGGCGCAGCTCGCCGAAACGCTCCTTGATACCGCCTTTGACGATGTCCTTGAGCTCGATCACGCCGAGCACCCGGGGACCATCGCTCACGAGGAGCGGGGTGCTGCCACGGCGTGCCACTTCCTGCACTGAGGTCAGCACTGCCTTGGGAAAGATCTGGCCGTGAGATTCGACATGCCTCTGGATGGCGTCCGCGGCGCCCTTGCGGACCTGGCGGTCGCCGATGTCGACGCCGCTCATGCGCGTGTGGGCGGAGAAAGGGACGAACGTGCCGTGCAACGCCGTGAGATCGCGCTCGCGCAGCTTGAAGCGCTGCTTGGCGAGCACCACGATGCTGCGGCCTTCCGGTGTCTCGTCGGCGAGCGAGGCGAGCTGAGCGGCGTCGGCCAGCTCTTCCTCGGTGACTCCCGCCGCCGGGATGAACGCGGCGGCCTGGCGATTGCCGAGCGTGATCGTGCCGGTCTTATCGAGCAGCAGCACATCGACATCGCCCGCGGCCTCGACCGCGCGTCCCGACATGGCGATGACGTTCGCCTGCATCATCCGGCTCATGCCGGCGACGCCGATCGCGGAGAGCAAGGCGCCAATGGTGGTCGGAATGAGGCATACCAGGAGCGCGATGAGCGCCGTGATGGTCACCGGCGTACCCAGCTTGGCCACCATCACGCTGTAGAGCGAGTACGGCAGCAGTGTCGCCGTGGCAAAGAGGAACACCAGTGTCAGCGCGACCAGGAGGATCGTGAGCGCGATCTCGTTCGGGGTTTTCTGCCTTTTCGCGCTCTCGACCATGGCGATCATGCGGTCGATGAAGGTCTCGCCGGGATTGGCCGTGATGCGCGCCACGATCCAATCCGAAAGCACGCGCGTGCCGCCGGTCACGGAGGAGAAATCGCCACCCGACTCGCGGATGACGGGCGCGGATTCGCCGGTGATCGCGCTCTCATCGACCGAGGCCGCCCCCTCGATGACCTCGCCGTCCCCCGGCACGTAGTCGCCCGCCTCGACCAGCACGACATCGCCCCTGCGGAGCTGGTCGGCCCTGACACGCGACACACTCCTGCGGTCCGAGGGATCGGCCAGGCGCTTCGCCTGAACGGCGTGCTTGAGGCCCTTGAGGCTCGCCGCCTGCGCCTTGCTGCGCCCCTCGGCGAGCGCCTCGGCGAAGTTGGCGAAGAGCACCGTGAACCAGAGCCAGATCGCCACGTTCAGGATGAACCAGGGCGGCGCCTCGCCGTGTCCCGCGAGCGCCTGGAACCAGAGCACCGTGGTGAGAATGCTGCCGATGTAGACGACGAACATCACCGGGTTGCGCCACTGCACCCGCGGATCGAGCTTGGCGAACGAGTCGGCGATCGCCGGACCGAGGAGCGAGCGGTCGAACATCGAGAGCTTGCCCCGGCGGGCATGGCGCGGCGGCTCGAGCATCGGCTCCGGCTGGCCGGCCGGAAGGCCCGGGCTCGAGTTCTGCGTGATGGTGGTCATCTCAACGTCCCCAGAGGGTCAGGTGCTCGACGATGGGGCCCAGGGCGAGCGCCGGCACGAAGGTGAGCGCGCCGACGAGCAGGACCGTACCGATGAGCAAAATGATGAACGTCGGCCCGTGCGTCGGCATGGTGCCGGCGGTGACCGGAACGCGCTTCTTCGCCGCGAGCGAGCCCGCGACGGCGAGCACCGCGATGATCGGCCAGAATCGGCCGAGCCACATGCAAAGACCCAGTGCGGTGTTATAGAAGACGGTGTCGGCCGAGATGCCGGCGAAGGCGCTGCCGTTGTTGTTGCTGGCCGAAGTGAAGGCGTAGAGGATCTCGGAGAAGCCGTGTGCGCCCGGATTGGGAGGCCCCGCCTGACCGGCCGCCGTGCTCACCGCCACCGCCGTGCCCGCCAGCACGATGAAGGGCATGACGAGAATGGCGATCGAGCTCATCTTCATCTCGAATGACTCGATCTTCTTACCCAGGTACTCCGGCGTCCGCCCGATCATGAGGCCGGCGATGAAGACTCCGATGATGGCGAAGATGAGCATCGAATAGAGGCCGGTGCCCACGCCGCCGAACACCACCTCCCCCAGCATCATGTTGAAGAGCGGCACGAAGCCGCCGAGCGGCGTGTAGGAGTCGTGCCAGGAGTTGACGGCGCCGCAGGAAGTGCCGGTCGTTATCGTGGCGAAGAGCGTGGAGTCGGCGATGCCGAAGCGGGCTTCCTTGCCCTCCATGTTGCCGCCGGGCTGCAGCGCCGTTGCGGCCTGGGTGACGCCGAGCGCGGCAATCCGCGGATTGCCGAGCTGCTCGCTGTGGTTGCAGATCGCGAACTGGGCCACGAAGAGGATGAGCATCGCCCCGAGCACCGCCCAGCCCTGGCGCGTATCGCCCACCATGCGCCCGAACGTATACGTCAGGGCGGCCGGGATCGCGATGATCAGGAGCATCTCGAGGAAGTTCGAGAGCGGCGTCGGGTTCTCGTACGGGTGGGCGGAATTGGCGTTGAGGAAGCCGCCGCCGTTGGTGCCGAGCTCCTTGATCGATTCCTGCGAGGCGATCGGGCCCATGGGCAGGGTCTGGATCTGCGTCGTCACGTTCTCCATCACGGGATTGCCGGCGGCGTCCTTGACCGGATTGCCGGCGGCATCGGTCTTCGGCTGCTGGTAGGTCACCGGCTGCAGCAGGGTCACGTCCTTGTAGGCGCTGAAGTTCTGGATCACCCCCTGGCTGGCGAGGGCGAGAGCGAACACGAAGGCGATGGGCAGCAGCACGTAGAGCGTCGAGCGGGTGATGTCGGCCCAGAAGTTGCCGATGGCCTGGGCCGAATGACGCGCCAGCCCCCGGATGAGGGCGATCGCCACCACGATGCCGGTCGCCGCGGAGAGGAAGTTCTGCACCGCGAGCCCGGCCATCTGGGTGAGATAGCTCATCGTGGTCTCACCGGAATATCCCTGCCAGTTGGTATTGGTGATGAAGCTGACCGCGGTGTTGAACGAGGAGTCAGGCGAGACGGCTGTGAAGTGCTGGGGGTTGAACGGCAGCCAGTACTGCAGCCGCTGCAGGCCGTAGACGAGGAGCCCGCCCAGGGCATTGAAGACGAGGAGCGCGATGGCATAGCGCTTCCAGCCCATCTCCGTGCCCGGTTCGACGCCGCAAAGACGGTAGATCAGCGCCTCGAAGCGCGCGCCGACGCGCAGCGGCCAGATCGGGTGGCCTTCCATGACGTTGGCCATATAGAGGCCGAGCGGCTTCACGCAGAGCAGCGCGACGGCGAGGTAGAGGGCGAAGAGCCCCAGCGACTGGCCGGTCATCAGAATTTCTCCGGCTTGAACATGGCGTAGAGCAGGTAGACGAAGAGGCCAAGCGCGAGCAGCCCGCTCACGACGTACACGGCGCTCATGGCTCGCCCCCGAGGCGCGAGATCGCCCACGCGATCCAATGCGAGACCGCGTAGAGCCCCACGATGACCAGAATGAATGCGATATCCACGCCCGCCCTCCCGAAAACGATCGCGCCACGCCGGCGGCAAGCCGCTTCGCTCGACCTGAACGGGGCGCAGACTAGCCCCCCGGCGGTGAAGGCGGGGTGAGGAAAAGTACCTAGCGCCTCAGGCGCCGCGCCGGATCGGCTGGGGATTCAGCCGTCATTCAGAAGATCTCTGTTTTGATAGGAGCGTGGAAAGAGATCGCGCATTCGGGACGACGATCGACTGCGATGGTCAGAGGATGAAGCGGATGGCGGGCGACGAGCGGCAATTTCGGACGACGAGCGGTGGCCGGGTCCGCGACGCTGCAAGCTTGGCAACAGCCTCTCTGCGAGACAGTTCAAGTTTTTTTCCTGATGCGCTCAAAGTCGCCATCCGGAGACTCCCCGAACGCTTTTCCACGATGTTATGTTCAACCCACATCGGACGGGGGATTCCATGCACTTCGAAATTCTGACATCGGCGCCTCGCGTGCTCGCCTCGATCGCGCGGGATAACAGCAATCTTTCGGCTCTGTTTCTGGTCCTCGGTGTGGTCGGCGGCTGCATGCTGTCCGCCTGGCGCGAGCAGCTGCGCGAGCGCAAGGCCCAGTTCGCACGCCGGCCGGAGCGGCTCGACCCAAGGTAAGGGCGCGACTGAGGTGGTTATGACCTACTGGAACGAAGCTTGCTCGCCGGACTGTCGCACGCCTGTCATCAACGAGTGGCAATCTCCGCCCGTCATGCAGATCAGCCCGTTTTACATCCTCACCCAACGCCGCGATCTGGCTGCCCGCTACGCCACGACCACACGCCAGTGGCTGGTGGCCCGCACCACCTATCGCCGGCTGCACGAGGCACCGGTGAAAAACCTCACCGCGCTGCGCGATGCGGCCCGGCGGTTGGACCTGCTCGAGCGGGGACGCGCAGCCCTGCTCCGGGATCTGAAGGCGCTCGCCGACTGAGCTCGCAGGAGTTGGACCGGGTCATCCGGCTGAGCGCCGGATGACTTGCTTTCGGGCAGCGCTCGGCGAGAATGCCGTGCGGCACTTTGCAACCGGCGCCCGATGCCTCCTCAGCTACCTCCCTATCGCCCCTTCCCCGCCCTGCGGCCCGGCGACCCGGTATCCCTGGTCGCACCGGCCAGTTGCTTCGATCGCGCCTCCTTCGATGCGGGACTGGAGATCCTCTCGCGCCGGTATCGGGTCCACCACGACTGCGGGTTATTCGCGCGGCATCGCTACCTGGCGGGCCCGGACGAGAGGCGGCTCGAAGAGCTCGTGGCGGCCCTGGCGGACAACGAAACCCGTGCGGTGTTCTGCGCCCGGGGCGGCTATGGCCTGATGCGCCTGCTCCCCCGCCTGGACATCACCGGGATGGCGCCGAAGCCGGTCGCCGGATTCTCGGACATCACGGCGCTGCACCAGCTGCTGCAGCGCGAACGGCGGGTCAGCATCCATGGACCTGTCCTGACTCAGCTCTCCCGGCTCGATGCGCTCACCCATGAGCGACTTTTCCAGCTTCTCGAGTCCGATTCTCCGATCGCGACCCTGTCCGGTACGGAAGCCTACGTCGGCGGCGTAGCCGAAGGCCCCCTCCTCGGCGGCAACCTTTCAGTGCTGACGCGGCTCCTCGGCACTCCCTATCTGGCCACCCTCGAAGGCGCGGTCCTCCTGCTCGAGGATGTCGGCGAGCGGCCGTACCGGCTCGACCGCATGTGGACGCATCTCGCACTGTCGGGCGTCTTCCGCCAAGTGCGCGGCATCGCCCTCGGCGCATTTACCGGGTGCGAGGAGCAGGGGGCGGAGTATTCGAGCGGCGATGTGCTGCGCGATCTGGCTCGAGCGACCGGCCTACCCTGCGTGGCGGGATTTCCGATCGGACACGGCGAGTGCAATCAGCCGGTACCGCTCGGTGTTCGGGTGCGGTTGGACGCGGGCGATCTCAGCCTCGCTTTTCTCGAGAGCGCGGCGTCGGCCTAGCGGCCAGCCGCCTCCAGGCAGCGGTCAACCGCGCGAGCTATCCGGCGGACGAGGGCTGTCTGAGCTGTCTGGCGGAGGTGAGCTGTCCTGCGGCGGCGAGCTCTCCGAAGCCAGCGAGACGGCCGGTGGTGGCGCAGGCCGGGGAGTCATCGGGCGCAGCACCGCCGCGAGGTATCCGGAGAACGTCGGCGGCGCTCGCATCGTCAGAGAGCGCCGCCAAAGGTCGAGGGTGGTGATGATCACGCCGATCAGGCGCGGAATGACGATATAGAGCAGCGCCGTCAGAGCGATGAGCTTGACCCACTGCGCCGCGGAGCCGCCACCGGCGGTGGGACTCGTCCACGCGAGCGCCTGGATATCATGCGCCGACGGAACGGGGATTCCCGAGATGCCCGCTGCGGCACCGTACAGCGTGACGAGCGCGGCATGGGCGCTGATGGGACCAAAGAAGGTGCTACCCCAGCCCGCGGCCTGATGGAGGAGCCAGCCGCGAATGGCATAACCGGCCATGAGACCGAGTGCCGCGAGAATGGCCGCCAGATGCAGCAGCCGCTGAGCCCGGACGCGAAACAGGGGCTGGCCGACTTCCCACCAATCCAACGCGAATCGCCGCAGACCCGGCGCGAGTGGCGCGTTGAATCCGATGGACTGGGCAATCAACGCATCGATGCGCGCTCGTACGCGATTCGCGTGAAGTTTCGCGAGCCAGCGGCGGATGAATCCGTCGCGCCTCGCCATGGGCCCTCGGACCGGAGCCGGCCGGCTGGCAGCGCTGCGCGCCAGGGCGGGCGAAACCGGCTCCCGAGCCGATGCGAAGGACCTGACGATCAGAATGACGTAAACGACGAGATTCCAGAGCACGAGCCCGGCGAGCGGATACGCGAAGATGTCGATCCGGCGACCGCCGGCAAATGAGATCGCAACGCCCAGCGCGAAGCCGAGCAGCAGGATCGCGCGGTCGAGACCCGTGGAGCGGCCCGCCGTCGCCAGTACGCGATCCACGCCGGGAGATCGGACGCGAAGGCGCGCCAGCAGTGCGTCGGCGCGCAATGCGAGGAAGCGTTGCGAATTGGCATCGATCTGCGGCGCGGCCTCCGTCGCAGGCAGGGGCCGGGACTCGAGCGCCTCGCGGGTGGCCTGAGCGCGGTCCTCCATCGGGAGGACATCGCCATCCAGGTCACATTGCTCGATGGCATGAACCAGCAGAACGGCTTGCAGCGGCCGCTGTCGCATGGAGCCATTTTGCTGCACGATATCGGGTGTACGCAAAAATTGAGCCGAGCCATGCCCCCCAGTGCGGAAATCGAGCGGATCCTGCGGCTGTCACCGGTCATGCCGGTGGTGATCATCGAGGAGGCGGCAATCGCCCCGGAGCTGGCGCGAGCCTTCGTCCGCGGCGGCATTCGGGTGGTCGAGATCACCTTGCGAACGCCCGCGGCACTCCCCGCCATCGAGGCCATCGCCCGCCAGGTGCCCGAGATCGCGGTGGGCGCGGGCACCGTGCTCTCGACCGACGACCTGGGCGCTGCGGCAAGTGCAGGCGCGACGTTCGCCATTTCCCCTGGCGCGACCCCCGCCCTGCTCGCCGCGGCGGCGTCGGGACCCATACCTTATATACCGGCCGTGGCGACGGCCTCGGAGCTCATGACCGGTCTGACTTACGGCTATCACTGTTTCAAATTCTTTCCGGCCGTCGCCGCCGGCGGCACGGCAATGCTGAAGTCGTTCGCGGGTCCCTTCCCCCAAGCCCGCTTCTGCCCGACGGGAGGCATCACGCAGGAATCGGTGAAGTCGTACCTCGAGCTCGGCAACGTTCTCTGCGCCGGCGGTTCCTGGCTGTCACCGGCAGAGGCCGTCGCGGCGCGTGATTGGAAGCGCATCGAGGCGCTGGCGTCGCGTGCGGCGGCGTCGAGAACTTAGCGGCTTTCGCAACGGTCGAATCCGCGACACCATTCGTCCCCCGTCACCCGAGTCATTTCCATGCCGTCCATTCGAGCCAGCGCGGTTGCTCCCTGCGCCACTGCCATCGGCGCGGCTCTCCTTCTTCTGGCCGGATGCGCATCGAGTCGGCTGTCTTCGCAGGCACCGCCCGGCGAGCGGCTCGCGGGCGATTGGAAGCTCGATCGTGCCCGCAGCGACGAGCTCGGCAATGCGATCGCGCAGCTTCGCGCGCAGAGCGCGCGGGCACATCACCACAAGGCGGACGCGCAGCAGCAGGACTCCCAGAGCTACGGCCGGCGGCGCCGCGGCGCGGGCGGCCAGCAGGACGGGTCTTCCGGTCAGGGCGGGAGCCTCGGGGGCGGCGAAGGCGGCGGACAGGAATTCGGTCCCGGGCCGATGCCGGCTGTGTCGCCCGTAGATGAGCTGATGTCGAACGTGCCGCGGGGCGACTATCTCAGGATCACCGTAAGCAACTCGGCCTTCACGGTGATCTCCGGTGATTCCTCCAACGAGTACACGCCCGGCCTGCAGAGTGAGATCTCCGCGGAACAGGGCGATGCGCAGCAGATATCGGGCTGGAAGGATGCCGCGTACGTGATCGACACCACCCCTCAATGGGGGCCTGAAATCATCGAGCGGTTCGAGCTGACGAAAGACGGCGAGCTCGCGATGACGTTGCAACTGAGCGGCAAGAATATCCGCTTCACCCTGACTCGCCTCTACGAGCGGTCGACGCACGTGGCACCGCTCGCGCCGCCGACCACCAACTAGGCGTGGCCGCGCACCGCACCCACAGGTCCCGCTCCCCTTGGCCGTCCGGCGCCCTCGCCGTCGCGGCACTCCTCTACTTCGCGACCGCCGGAGCCGTCGATCCTCAGCCGCCGGACGCCGCGGTGCCGCAGGTGCCACCGGTCGTGATCTCCGGCCGGTATGCGGGGCCCAAGTTGTGGCGCGTCAGCAGGGACGAGAGCCACGTGCTCTGGGTGCTGGGAACCATCGCGCCGCTGCCCAAGCGCATGGTCTGGCAGACCGATGACATTCAGCGCCTGCTGCGACACACGCAGGAGGTCATACCCGCCTGGCCGTCGGTGGGCATCGGCTTTCATCCTTTCACCGCCCTGCATCTTTACGAGCTGTGGCGCAAGGCGCAGACGAATCCGGATCATCTGCCGCTCGAGGCGGTGCTGCCATCCACCCTGTACGCGCGCTTCACCGCGCTCAAGCTCCGCTTCGCTCCGAACGACCGGCGGATCGAGCAGTTGCGCCCGATTCTGGCGGCGAGACGGCTCTACGACGACGCACTGGCGGCTTCCGATCTTACTCCGCGCAACGATATCCAACGGACAGTACTGACACTCGCACGCGAACAGGGCGTGGCGGTGCACCAGGACAAGCTGCTGGTCAGCGATCCGGTCGATGTGATGCGGGATCTGACCAATACGCCGCCATCGGCGGAGATCGCCTGTCTGCGCTCGGTGGTGACGCGGCTCGAGACCGACCTCGGACCCATGCAGGCGCGGGCACGCGCCTGGGCGCTCGGAGATGTCAAGCTGCTGCGGCGGTTGCCGCACGTCGATAATGGCGCAACGTGTCTGGAGGCCGTGTCAGGATCGGAACGGGTGCGCACCCTCGTGACGGCGGCCCAGCGGGACTGGATGACGGCCGCAGTGCAGGCTTTGTCCCAAAATCGCACGACGCTCGCGCTACAGTCCATGGACCGGCTGCTCGGGCCGGACGGGACGCTCGCAGCTCTGCGCCGGATGGGATTCCGGGTGGAAGGTCCTTGAGCCGGTGGCTGCGGCGGCTCAGCTCGCCAGCGCGAGCCCCCAGGCCGCCGCCATGATCGCGATCGCCGCGACAGCCGCGGGCCATTGCGGCGCGCGATGCAGGCGCTCACTGACGGCCGGCAGCGCGGCCGTCCAACCGAGCAGCACGCCCACGGCGAAGCCGAGCACGTGCGCCATGATGTCGGTGTGCTTGCCGGCCGTGCCGAGCCAACCCAAGAGAATGACGCCCGCGACGAGTGGTCCCCAACGGCTGACCCAACGCTGCGGCAACCGCAACCGCTCGCGCCAGGTGTAGGCCGACATCAGTCCGAGCGCGGTGAATACGGCGGTGGACGCACCGACCGACTGGTGCCATGGGGGACCCACGAAACCCTCGACCCAGTTGGCGGCTCCGCCACCCAGCACGATGAGCAACCACGCGATTCCGACTCCGAGCTGCCGACCCGCGAGATAGCCGAACCAGATGCCGGCGCCGAGGTTGGCTGCCAGATGAGGACCGCTCAAGTGCAGGGTGAGCGCCGTCCATGCTCGCCACCACTGGCCACTCTGGATGCGCGCGGCATCGAGCTCGCCGACTCGAAAGGCATCGAGACGGACGAGGCCGTTGGAAACGGCATACGCCACGCCGAGCAGGCAGGCCGCGTACGCCAGGCATCCTGCCCACGCGTGCGGATGGAGTGCGGGCGCTGCGGGCGCAGGCTCCGTCGGCCGGTTCTCGGTCTCGTACTGTCGCAGATGAGTCGATGCGCGACCGACTTCGCCGGCGCCGACTTCCAGGGTGAAATAGCCGTCACGCAGCACGACGGAGCTCGCGATGCCGACGGCGCCCAGCATGAAGGCGCGATCCTCGCAATCCCGGCGCAGCAAAGAGCGATAAACCTCGACACCCGCGTCGATCAACGGATTGCTTGCCGCGGGTGACTGGCCGCAAGCCCGACGAGGTCGGGGATCAGCGGATAGGACTGAGGAATCATGCGCGACGATCGGGCTCGGCGTTCCCCCGCGACCGACGACCACGAACGGAAACGTGGCCTCGATCATAACATGGGCCGGTCCGACCGCCGCGCGGCGGCCCGCTTCAGTGGGGTCGCGACGAGGCGCCCGGCGATGGCCGCGCGGCAGCGCCGCGCTCCGCGCGTTGACCGCCGGAGAATTCCTCGATCATCTTCCGACTGAAGGCCGGGATGTCGGCCGGCTTGCGGCCCGTGATGAGCCCATGATCGGCGCAGACCTCCTGATCGACCCATATCGCCCCGGCGTTGACCAGATCCGTTTTCAGCGAAGGCCAGGAAGTCAGCGTGCGCCCGCGCACGACGCCGGCTTCGATCAGAGTCCACGGGCCATGACAGATCGCGGCCACAGGCTTGCCGGTTTCGAAGAACGAGCGCACGAACTGCACGGCCTTGGGCAGGGTCCGCAGCTGATCCGGATTCGCCACGCCGCCCGGGAGCATCAGCGCATCGTAGTCCGCGGCGTCCGCCTGCTCGAGCGGGACGTCCACCTTGATGCGCTCGCCCTTATCGAAATGCTTCCAGCCCTGCACCTCGCCCTGGGCGGGCGAGACCACGTGGGTCTCGGCGCCCGCCTCCTGCAGAGCCTTCCTCGGCTCGGTGAGCTCGGATTGCTCGAATCCTTCCGCCGCCAAAATGGCCACTCTCATGCCGCTCAGCGTTGCCATAGCCGTTTCTCCTCGTGCAGGTTCGCGCCTATACCAGCCCCTGCCGAGCCAGCAGGGCGCGTGCCGCAAGTCGCAGGCCCGTGCCCGGGGCCAGGGGCTACGCGGCGGCCCGCAAGCCGTGAGCCGCAGGCCGCAAGCGCAAGCCGCAGGTCGCGGATCGCGGATCGCGGATCGCGGATCGCGGATCGGGGTTGGCCTCAGACGACCTGGCCGCGAGTTGCGGCAGCGCGCTCGACGAGGCGAGTCACCTCTTCGCGCCGGGCTCCCGCAAGCGGCAGACGCGGCGGCCTCACCCGCTCGCTGCCGCGCCCCATGATCTGCTCGGCGAGCTTGATCGACTGCACGAGATCGTGCTCGGCGTCGAGGTGCAGCAGCGGCATGAACCAGCGGTAGATCTTGCGGGCGCGGGCGAGATCCCCCTCGCGCAGCGACTCGTAGAGTGCGAGCGACTCGCGGGGAAAAGCGCTGGTGAGACCGGAAACCCACCCGCGCGCGCCGAGCGTGATTCCATCGAAGACGAGATCGTCGAGTCCCGCGAACAGAGCGAAGCGCTCGCCGCACGCGTTGACCACGTCGGTAAAGCGCCGGGGATCGAACGAAGACTCCTTGATCGCGACGATGTTGGGCACATCCGAGAGGCGGTCCAGCGTCTCGACATCGATGTTCACCCGATACGCGGGCGGATTGTTGTACAGCATGATGGGCAGCCGCGTGACTCGAGCCACGGAGCGGAAATGGAACTCCAGCTCGCGCGAGGTAGGCACGTACACCATGGCCGGCAGCACCATGAGAGCGGTGGCGCCGATCGCTTCGGCATCCCTGGCAAAGGCCATCGCCGCCGCCGTCGTGAGCTCCGAGACGCCCGCGATCACCGGCAAACGACCGCCGGCGGTCTCCACGATCATGCGCAGCACGGAGCGCTTTTCCTCCGCCGTCAGGGAATTGTTCTCACCACAGGTCCCCAGCGCCACGAATCCATGTACGCCGTCTTCGATCAGACGGGACAGGACCGCGCCGGTGGCCGGGAGATCGACCCTGAGGTCGGCGTCGAACTGGGTGGTGACCGCCGGCAAAACCCCGGACCACGTGCAGCTTGGCGAATCATGCTGGGACGGCATGGCGAACCCCTTGGGACTGACTGGCACCATTGCGGCAATTATACGGTGTAGCATCACCGCCCAGGTGCCTCTGCGGACGAAGAGAGCGGGATGACCAACGGCATACGCGCGCTGCTCGGAGGACTGGGTCTCGCGATCGTCGGGCTCACCGCCTACCTCTCGCCGGCCGCGAGCGGCAGCACACGCGCGGTGCTCGGTCTGCTCGCCGCGGTGACGCTGTGGTACGTCTGGCGCTGGCCTCAGCTCGAGCGCCAGCTGGCGCCCGGGACTGGCGCGCGCCCGACGCCATTCGACCTTGCCGTGGGGTTCGTCACCAACTTCCTCGATACGCTCGGAATCGGCAACTTCGCCCCGACGACCGCAGCCCTCAAGGTCACGCGGCGCCTTGCGGACGAGGACATCCCCGGCACGCTCAACGTCGGCCACGCGTTGCCGGTTCTGACCGAGGCGCTCATTTTCATCGCGGCGATCGTCGTCGACCCGCGCCTGCTCATCGCGATGATCGTCGCGTCGATACTGGGTGCGTGGCTGGGGGCGGGAGTGGTGGCCCGCATGCCAAGGCGCGCGATCCAGCTGGGGATGGGGGCCGCGCTCGCCATCGCGGCCGCGCTCTTCGTCGCGACCAATCTGCAGTGGATGCCCGGGGGAGGGTCCGCGACGTCCCTCTCCGCGACGCCCTTCGTGGCGGCCGTCATCGGTAATTTCGTGCTGGGTGCACTGATGACCCTTGGAATAGGACTGTATGCACCCTGTCTCATCATGCTGAGCCTGCTCGGGCTCGATCCGCGGGCGGTGTTCCCGATCATGATGGGCTCGTGCGCCTTCCTCATGCCGGTGGGCGGCTTGCGCTTCGTACGCACGCGCCGCTACAGCACCTCGGTGGCGCTGGGGTTTGCGATCGGCGGTCCCCCCGCCGTGCTCATCGCCGCTTATGTGATAAAGCAGTTGCCGATGTTCTGGCTGCGCTGGCTGATCGTCTGCGTGGTGTTGTATGCGGCTGTGATGATGTTGACGTCAGCGCTGCGGCGCGCGCCGCAGTCGGACGGCGAGCCGGAGCGCGGGGTCCTGCAGGCCGCGGTGCGCTCGCCGAAGATCGGCGAGTAACGTGCCATCCCGCCGGCAAAGGCCGCCGCGGGGCGGCAACGGAGGAGGCGATAGCGATCCGGCGGAAGAGTCGCGCAGAGTGGACGAGCTCTACGGACTCGAGCCGGTCATCGAGCCCGGAGCCGGACCGGATGCGGGCGGTCACCCCGAGGGGGTGCTGTCATGGATCGTGGAGTGCCCCTACTGCGGCGAGCGCTTCGAGACGATGCTCGATCTCAGCGCCGGCTCGACGAGTTACATCGAGGACTGCCAGATCTGTTGCCGTCCGATCGAATTCGAGCTCGAAGTGGCGGACGACGATGAGGGCGCGGCGACTCTCGTCAGCATTCAACTCGGGCGCAGCGACTGACGCGGTGGCGGCCGAGGATGCGCCGCGGCACCGCCTGCCAGACAGCCGGCAGGCCTATGCGAGCGCCTTCTCGAACCAGTGGCGCGCGTAGGGGTTGTCGTTGAAGCGCGGTATTTCCCGATACCCGGAAGTGCGGTAGAGCTCGAGCGCTTGCGTCAGGGACGAATGAGTATCGAGACGCACCGCGCGCAGACCTTTCTCGGTTGCAGCGCGCTCCAGGCTCTCGAGAAGCTTGCGGCCCACTCCCTGGCCGCGGAACTCGGGTGAAACCCACATGCGCTTGATCTCGCCGATGCCGGGCGAGAAAGCCCGCAGAGCACCACAACCGACGGGCTTGCCGGCGGCTTCAGCCAGGAGGAAAGCGCCGGCCGGCGGGCAGAACTCCTCGAGCTCAGCCGCGCCGTCCGCTTTCCGGTCGTAGCCTTCGGGGAAGCGGGCGGCCAGCTCGGCAAAATAGCGCTCGAGGCACTGCCGCGCTGCGGGGTCATGCGCGCTCACCAGCGTTGTTTGAACGCTCGGGGAGCGCACTCTCATCGATCGCTAGGGCCTGCCGCCGAGCACTCTCGCCGGCAGGAAGAGAATTGCACGAAGCAGCGCGAATACCCCCTCCACCGCGATCCCGACCAGCCGGAAAGGCAAGGTCAGAAGCCACACGATCGGCCAGAGGACGAGCGCCGCCAGTGCCAAAGGCCAGCACAGCACGAGGAGGATGAGCCAGAGAAGTATCGCCATGCCCATACGGTAACGCCCACGCTCGCTCCGCGGCAAGCGTGGCCGCCAAAATGGTCCTCGACGGCTTAATGGCCCTGTCGGACCCGCGGGGGGTGCGGCAGAATGCGGTCGTCATCCGGGACGGCGTCGATTCAGGAGCCCGCCATGCACCGCTCACTGGCTGTTGCCCTCGTGCTGATCGGCGCCGGTGCCGCCCGTGGACAGGAGGCGCCACCGAGGATGATCCCGCCGCCCGCCGTGCACGCCGCCCCTTTCTCCGGCTCCTCCGAGCAGGCGCTGCTCGCGGGAGGCTGCTACTGGGGAACGCAGGGGATCTTCGAGCACGTCAAGGGCATCACGCGCGTCGTCGCCGGATTCTCGGCCGGACACGGCGACGATGACGGCGGCGCGGAGTCGGTGATGATCACCTTCGATCCGAAGGTCCTCAGCTACGGCCGCTTGCTGCAGATTTACTTCTCGGTGGTGCACGACCCGACGCAGCTCAACCGTCAGGGTCCCGATGTAGGCCCGGGATATCGGTCCGACATCTTCTACATGAGCCCCGAGCAGCGCCGGATTGCGCAGGCATACATCGCGCAACTCGATCGGGCCAAGGTGTTCGTGACGCCGATCGTAACGCGGGTCGATGCGTTCTCGAGCTTCCATCTCGTCGATCTCAGTCAACAGGACTTCATGCGCAAGAACCCGCACCTCGTCTACATAGAGGTCAACGACCTGCCGAAGCTCGCGAGTCTGAAGCGCCTCTTTCCCGACGCCTACCGGGCTTCGCCGCTCGAATACCGCGAGTAGCCCGCCGGGCGGCCGTCACTTCGGCGTCGCTCCGTCGAGGCTGCGGCACCCGTCCCCGCGGCGGCGAGATGCGCCGCCACCCACTCATCGATCGCGCGGTAGTAGAGCTCCCGATGCACCGGATCCTGCGCTGAGTGGTGGGCACCGGGGATTCCGATGAACTTCACCGCAATGCCGCGACTGCTCAGGGCATGATAGAGCGCAAAGGACTCCGTGATCGGCACGGTGGTGTCATCGGTGCCGGAAAGGATCAGGGTCGGCGTCGTGATCTCACCCGCATAGGTGATGGGAGATCCGCTGCGGTAGAGCTGCGCGCTCTGCTTGTCCCAGGGACTGCCGCCCAGCGAGTCTCGCGTCCACGCCAGGTTGCCCGCGCCGGAGAGCTCGTACTCCTCGGTCCAATCCACGGCGCCGTCGGCGACCACGGCGCACCGCCAGAAGTGCTGGTGTGAGATCAGCCACGCGGCCATGTAGCCGCCGTAGGAGTGGCCGACCGCGGCAATGCGCGACTGGTCGACGATTCCCTGCGTTTCCAACATTCTGATGCCCGCGATCACATCGCTGTCGGGGCCCGCGCCGGGATCGCGGTAGATGGCGTGCTCGTGAGCGTTACCGAGATTGTCGCTCCCTCGATAATTGGGCTCGAACACGAGGAAGCCCCGCGCCGCGAACAGGTCCCGCAGAGGCCCGATCTCCTGGGTATCGAAGCCCTCGGTCGAGGCGGCTTCCGGGCCGCCATGGCTGTAGACGACCAGCGGGTACCGCCTGCCCGGCTGGTAGCCGTTGGGATAGGTCAGTATTCCATCGTCCGTTTGGCCGTCGGGCGCGTGCCACTGCACTTCGATGCTCGTCGGATAGGCATACGACCTGAATGCGCCGTTGAAATCGGTCAGACGCTGCGGCGCGCCATCGGGCGTACGCACGAGGTAGAGCTCCGGCGCTTCCGTGGCGCCATCGGCCACTACCGCGAGCGCCCCCTGACTCGAGGCCGTCACCTCCAGAGGATCGAGCGCCCCGAGCTCGAGCGCATGACCCCGACCCTGAAGGGGTTGGAGGTAGAGTTTGCGACCCACGTGATCGTCGGCCATCACGATCACTCCACTGCCGTCCGGCAGCCAGCTGAAATCGGCAAGCAGGTTTCGATCGAGATCGCCGCTGACATCCCGCGGCGTACCGCCGGGTGATGCGACGAAAAGATCGGCATCACTCACGGCCCCCGGTCCGTGCAGATAGAGGTACGCCACCTCGTCTCCCTTCGGTGCGAACCTGGGATCGTACTCGTAGGTGCGCTGAGCACTGAGCGGGTGCTGCTCGCCGCTCGCCACGTTCACCGCGACGACCGCTGTGCGGTCCGAATCGCCGTCGTTCGCGTCAGCTTGCCGGGTGTAGGCGATCCAGCGGCCATCCGCCGACCAGGAGGGAGCCGATGCACTTCCGGCAAAGGGCGGCGCAGCCTCGAGGACGCTCGTCGAGCCGCGCGTGAGCTGGCGAATCCTGCCGCTCGTGACGGTGAGCAACCAGATGTGCGATGGCACGGCCCGCTTGTCCACCAGGTAGTCATCATCGTGGATCGTGAAGAGATCGTGATGCGTGCGGCGCTGCCTGGCGCTCAGCGGCGAGTCGTCGGGAGTCACATAGGCGATGACGGCTCCGTCCGGGCTCCACGAATACTGCTGCACACCGCTCGCGGCGTCGCTGAGCTCGCTCGGCGTGCCGCCGGCGGCCGGTACCGTGTAGATCTGGGCTTTCTGCTTGCCGACCGTGCCGAGGAAGGCGAGCGTTCGGCCATCCGGCGACCACCGGGGCATCTTTAGGTCTCGGATGTCCGAGACCAGCGTGCGCGGCTCGCCACCCGTGGTCGGCATGACTTGAAGTGTCGCGGCGTAGCGGTCGTGAACGAAATCCGAGCGGACGGTGAGGAAGGCGATCTCTCTGCCGTCGGGCGAGAAGCGCGGCGAAGCGATGCGCACCAGCATCCGCAGGTCGGTGAGAGCGACCGGCCTGGCGAGGGCCGAGCCGCCGAGCGCAGCCAGCCCGATCAGCATGGCGGCGGGGCCTAGCACCAGATGACCCTTCATGTGACCTCCGATTCGAGCGGCAAAGGCGCATTATCGCCCGTAGTGCAGTCGTGAGAACCGCGCTATAGTCGTGTCTGAGCGTCGGGTAAGCGCATCATGGACCCTCCGCAGAGATCCAAGCCGAATCCCGGGCCGTCCCAGCAGCCCGCGGCCGCACCGGGCAAGACGTCTGACCCCGTCCCTTCCGGCCGAGTCCGGCACGATGAGCGCGGCAATGCCGTCTGGGACTGGCTCAAGGACACCGGACGCAATGCCCTCGAAGCAACCTCGCGGCTCCTGAAGAAGCTCGAGGCGCCGCATCTCGAAGTCGAGGATTCGAAGGACGAGGAGCTTCGCCTGGAGTCCGATCGCGACCCGGGCGGCGGGTACGATCCCTACAACCAGTCGACCAAGCCGCGCCGACCGCCGCCCTCCAAAGGACGCTAGTTGCCTAGAGCCTGATGCGCTGCCAGGCGCGCGAGCGCCAGCGCAGCAAGAGCGTCGTCCCGAGGAGGACGACGTAAATGATCACGGCCGCCCAGCCGCCCATGGCGCCGTAGCCGAGCTGCGGCAGGAAATGAAACCAACCCTGGCCGGGCGCGAAGATCAGGGTGTGCGCAAGCGGCAGGAATACGAGCCAGCAGACCGGGAAGACGAGTGCGACCGGTACCCTGACATCCCCGGCGCCACGCAGACACATGCTGCTGCCGAGATTCAGACCATCGAAGAACTGGTACGCGGCGGCGAGCCAGAGCAATTCCACGCCGAGGGCAACCGCCGCGGCGGCGTTGCGATCATGCGCGCTGGCAAAGAGCGGCAACAGCCACGGACCGCTCGCCGCGAGCGCAAGCCCGATGCCGCCCATCACCAGCGCCGTGAGCAGAATGACCCGAGTGCCCAGGCGCATGGCCCAGGGGCGGTCGCCGGCGCCGATCGACTGTCCGACGAGGGTGGTCGCCGCGGTCGCGATGCCAATCCCCGGCATGTAGGCGATCGAGGTGAGGACGGTAACCATCTGCGTGGCCGCACCGGCGACCGTGCCATAGCGCACCTCCATCATCTGAAACACGGAGAACCCGAGCACGTCCGCCGCCGGCATCATGCCCATGGGCAGCCCGAGGCGTATCTGCTCGCGAATGAGACGCCTGCGGGGGCGCCATCCGAGATGTGACTTGTGGGATTCGCGGAGCGGCACTCTCAGAAAGAGCACGAACGCGATCGCAAAGCCCACGGCCTGCGCGACGTTGCTGGCCCACGCCGAGCCGGCGACACCCCAGCCCAACCGGAAGATGAAAAGATCATTGAAGACGGCGTTGGCAATCGCCGTCGCAGCGGTCACGAGAAAACTGACGCGCGGCCGCCCGATGCCGTTGAAAAAGCCGATCATTGCCAACGCCGCGACGCCGAAGGAGGCGCCGCCGACGCGTGGGTACCAGAAGGCCTGTGCCAGATGCGCCACGCCCGGCGTGAACCCGAATGGGGCGAGGATCGCCCCGCCCGCGGCGCCGAGCGCAACGAAGATCGGCGCCGCGCAGAGCGTCAGCCAGAGCGCCGTCCAGGCGGCCTGGGCCGCGCGCCGATAGCGTCGCGCGCCGTGCGCATGCGCGGCAAGCGTCTGCACCGCCATGCCGCTGCCGCCGAGCATGAAGACGACCGCGAGAATCATCCATTGCACCGCACCGACCGCGGCCAGGGCGGCGGTGGAGATATGCCCGACGAACCACATGTCGGTGAGATTGAGGACGATCTGCATGGCGCTATTGGCCATGAGGGGCAGGGCGAGCGCCACCACCGCGCGAAAGTCAACATGCGCGCGTCCGTCGGAATCGAGGCGCTGCGCCGGCAGGCTCGCGGCCGGCGCGCGCAGTAAGGCGGATGGCGGGTTCATGAGGGATTGCTGCAAGCGCCGCAGGCGACTTGCAGCCGATTGACCAATACCGCGGTATTGTGCACCGTAGCACGTATGGCAGCCCGCAAGAAGACTTCCGCCATGAGCGCCCGCGGCGCCAAGCGGCCGCGCCGCGCCAGAGGAAAACTCGCCCCCGGCGCGCAGGCGCGCGGACTCGAGGCTTCGCAAGTTGCCGTCGCCATCGACAGCCCCGAAGCGATGGAGCTCGCGTCGCTGGTTCGCGCGGCCGGCGGAGCGCCGATCGGCGCCTACCACGAGCCCATGAGCGGCCGACCGCTGATGCTCGCCTGTCTGCCGCTCGCCGCGGTGCAGCCGACCCCGTTCCAGCGCGATCTCTCCCCCACCCACACCAAGCGCCTGGCGGAGAAGATCGAAGAGACTTCCGCGTTCCTCGATCCGTTGATCGTCGTGCGCGGCGAGGACGGCAAGCTCTGGACACCGAACGGCCGTCACCGGCTGGCGGCGGCGAAGGTGCTCGGCTTGAGGCAGATCACCGCACTCATTTCACCGGACGAGACTTTGGCTTACCGCATTCTCGCCTTGAATACGGAAAAGGCGCACAACCTGCGCGACCGCAGTCTCGAGGTGATCCGCATGGCGCGTAGCCTCGCGAAGCGGCAAAAGGGAGCGACCGAGTCGGCACTGGCCGCGCAGTTCGAGTCTCCGGAGCTGCTGACGCTCGGCGTGGTGTACGAGCACTCCTCGCGCTTCGCGGGCGGCGCCTACAGCGCGTTTCTCAAGAAGGTGGACCGCTTCAGCGAACGACCGCTGACGACGAGTCTGCGGGAGCGGGAGGACTTCGCGGCGCGGCTGTTGGAGATCGACGCACAAGTGAAGAAGATCATCGCGGCTCTGCAGCAACGCGGCTTCAAATCACCGTACCTGCGCAACTACGTCGTCGCGCGCATCAACCCCGTGCGCTTCCACAAGGTCAAGAAGGGCGACACCCGGCCGCCGATGCCGCTCGCGCAGGCTCTGACGCGCATGACGGCCGCGGCTCGTGGCTTCAAGCTGGAGTCGGTCTCCAACGCGGATCTCGCCTGGGTGGCGGTGGGAGCGGCAACCGGGAGCGACGGCTAGCGGAATACGATCACCACGGCCGCGGTCAGGATGAGAAGAGCGGCGGCCTGAACCCGATAGTTGCGCCATGCCGGAAGCGGACGCAGCCGTTGCGTCTCCGCGCGGTAGTGGGCCGGCGTCCACATGAGCGAGGCGATTCGCGACGATACCGGCGCTGCATTCCACAGGCTCACGATCACGAGGATCGCCGTATCCACCGCCAACAGCAGCGGCGCGACGTATAGAAAGTGCAGATGCAGGACGTGCAGCGGCACGTTCACGAGGAAAAGTGCGATGCCGCAGCCGGTGCCGAGCACGAGTGTCGCCGCAGCCCCGGCTGCATTGGCGCCGCGCCAGAAGAGGCCCGTGAGCACCAGCGCGACGATGGGCGGCACGGCGTAGGCCAGCATCGCCTGCAGATACTGCCAGAGGGTGCCGAAGCGCTCGAGTTGCGGTGCCCAGAGGACCGCGATGAGCAGGACCCCCGCGGCGCTCACTCGTCCGATGCGCACGATCTGCCGCTCGGACAATGCCGAAGTGCAGCGCTTCACCATGTCCATGGTGATGAGAGTCGAGGCGGAGTTGAGCGTGGATGCCACCGACGCCATGGTGGCGCCCACGAATCCCGCCGCGACGAGTCCGAGCAGCCCCTCCGGCAGGAGCCGCAGCATCAAAGCCGGATAGACCATGTCCGATTGCCCAAGGTGCGGGAACAGGAGCACCGCGCAGGTACCCGGCAGGATCATCAGGAACAGCACCGTCAGCTTCAGGACGCCCGCAAACAGGGCTCCCCGGCGTCCGTCGTCGAGACTGCGCGCCGACAACACACGCTGGACGATGTACTGGTTCGTGCACCAGTAGTAGATCCCGAGCACGGGAATCCCGAGAACGAGCCCGGGCCAGGGCACGCCGGGATCGTCGGCAGGCCTGATCAGGGACAACATGGCCGGATGCACCTGCGCCACCATCGCATGCCAGCCGCCCACGCGGGTCAGCGCGGCCACCGCGATGACCATCGCACCCGCCAGCAGCAGAACGGCCTGCACCGCTTCGGTGTAGAGCACCGCGCGCAAGCCGCCCGAAAGGGTGTACAGCCCCGCCGCCCCGGCCAGCGCGGCGACGATCGCCCACAGGGGCAGGCCGGGCAATACCAGCCGGCATACGAGCGCCCCGCAGTAAAGCGCCGAAGCCGAGTCGACGAAGATGTTGAGAAAGAGCGTGAGCGCGGCGAAGTACAGCCGCACCCGCCCGTCATAACGGCGCTCGAGAAACTCCGGCATGGTGTAGACGCGACTCGCGAGGACGAGCGGCAGCAGGAACACGCAGTAGAACACGAGGATCACGGCCGCCGACCACTCGTAGTCGTACACCGCGATGCCCATTACGTACGCCGCGCCGGCGAGCCCGACGATCGCGGTCGAGGAGATGTTGGAGGCGAAGAGCGCGAGGCCGATCGCCGGCCAGCGTGCGGCGCGCGAGGCGAGGAAATATTCCTCCGCGCGCGCGCTGCGATGCGAGACGGCCAGACCCAAACCGACCACGCCGCCGGCACACGCCAGCACGATCAGCAGATCGAGCGCGGGGGCGCCGGTTGACAGCGCTGACATTTGGTTTATCGTACCCCGATGCGCAAAGTGGCGAGTGCGAGCCGGGAGCCCGCGACGATTCAGATGGTCGCGGACCGCGCCCGAGTATCGCCGAAGACGGTCTCTCGCGTCATCAACAATGAGCGCGGCGTGCGCGAGGAGACGCGACACCGCATCGTCGAGGCCATACGACAGCTCGATTATCAGCCCAATCTCAACGCGCGCGGGCTGGCGGGTGCGCGCTCCTTCCTCATGGGCCTCTTCTATGACAAGCCCGGCGACTACCTGAGCGAATTCCAGACGGGTGCCGTGCAGCGCTGTCGGGAATCAGACCTTCATCTGATGGTGCAGCCGCTCGATGTCACGAGAAAGGAGATGGCGCAGGACGTGAGCACGCTGGTGCGTCAGCTGCGGCTCGAAGGTGTCATTCTGCTGCCGCCGCTCAGCGATCATCCCGCGGTGCGCGCAGCGCTCGCACAGGCGGCCGTACCCACGGTGCACATCGCACCGGTGCGCGAGCCGGCTGACTCACCTTCGGTCGATACCGACGACCGCGCGGCCGCCAGGCAGATGACCGTGGCGCTGCTCGACCGCGGACATCGGCGGATCGGGTTCATGCTGGGGCCGCCCGGACACCGCGCGACCGAGCAGCGCTATCTCGGCTTCGCCGATGCGATGCATGCACGCGGGGTCGGCATCGATCCCGGGCTGGTGCAGACCGGCAACTTCGAGTTCACCGACGGGCTGGAATGCGCGCGACGCATTCTGGCTGCGCGCTCGCGTCCGACCGCCATCTTCGCCAGCAACGACGACATGGCGGCTGCGGCCGCGTGTGCAGCGCGCCAGCTCGGACTGGAGCTACCGGGCCAACTCTCCATCGCCGGCTTCGACGATGCGCCGGTCGCCAGCATGATCTGGCCGCAGCTCGCCACAGTTCGTCAGCCGGTGCGGGAAATCGCCCGGATCGCCGCCGATCTCATCATCCAACACCGCCCTCTTCGCCACGGCTGGCCGAGTCCCATTCCGCGGCCGCGGCTCGACCTGCAACTGGTGATGCGCGGCTCGATCGCGCCCGTAGGTGCCTGAGACCGCGCCCGTCAGCGAATCGCTACGCGCATGACGGCGCGGCCTCAGCGGCGAAACAGCGAAAGCTCCGCGGGACCCGTCCCCCGGCGGGATGACGGGCGTCCCAGCGCCACCTGCAGATCCTCGATGAAGCGGGTGTGCCAGCGATGGATGTCGTTCGCCCGCAAGGTCGCCAGGGACTTCGTATGCCGCGCGCGCCTTTCGGCGAGCGGCATGGTGAGGGCGCGCTGAGTGGCGCGGGCGATCCCCTTGATGTCGTAAGGGTTGACGAGCAACTCCTCGGTCAGCTCGCACGCCGCCCCGGCGCGATTGGAGAGCACGAGCACACCCGGATCCTCAGGATCCTGCGCCGCGATGAACTCCTTCGCGACGAGGTTCATGCCGTCACGGAGCGCGGTCACGAGACACACCCGCGCGGCGCGCAGAAACCCCATGAGGGTCGCATGCGGGAAGTTGCGGTTGAGATATCGGATGGGCGTCCAGTCGGCGTCGGCGAAGCGTCCGTTGGTTCGCCCCGAGCTCTGCTCGAGAGAGTCGCGGATCTGGGCGTATGCCTGCACCTTCTGCCGCCCGAGCGGCGCGATCTGCAGGAACGTGACCTGTCCGATCTGCTCCGGAAAGGCCTCGAGGAAATGCCGGTACGCCTGGAAGCGCTCGAGCAGGCCCTTGCTGTAATCGAGCCGGTCCACACCGACGATGAGCCGGCGGCCGACGAGGCTTTCCATCATCCGCTGCACCGGCGCCGAGCTCGCCGCCTTCGCGGCGCTCTGCGCGATGGCTTGCACGTCGACACCGATCGGATAGACGCCGGTGCGGATCGAGCGGCCGTTGGCGCTCACCACACCGTCCTCGCCCACGGAGTGGGCGCCCCAGAGCACCCGCACCGCATCGAGGAAGCTCTGCCGATCGGTCTCCGTCTGGAATCCGACCAGGTCATACGCCAACAGCGCGCGTAGGATCTCCGCAAAGGTCGGCAACGCGCGCAGCACCTCGAAATGCGGAAAGGGAATGTGCAGGAAGAATCCGATGGGCTGACCCACGCCCAACGCACGCAGCTTCTCGGCGAGAGGAATGAGGTGATAGTCGTGCACCCAGATCACATCGGCGGGCTCGAGCAGCGGCTCGAGCCGCGAGGCGAAAAGCGCGTTCGCCTGCTCGTAGGCGGCGTATTCCTGGTCCTCGTAGCGGAACCCGGCGAGGAAATAGTGAAACAGCGGCCACAGGGTGCCGTTGGCGAAGCCGCTGTAATAGCGCTCGTACAGGGTCTGCGGGAGCGGAATGGTGGCGTAAGTCAAGGAGTCGCGGATCGTGATCTCGGGCTCCGCGGGCTCCTGACCGCAGGTCTCCCCGTTCCACCCGAACCAGAGGCCGCCGCGGGCGCGCATCGCCGCGAGCACACCCACTGCAAGTCCCCCGGGTGCCGCGGTCTTGGCGAGCGGTACGCGATTCGACACGTTGATCAGACGGCCGCTCAACCCTGACTCCAGCGGGAAGTATCGCGCAGGCTGGCGCCTGCCAGTCGCTGCAGCGCAACCGCGGGCTCTGTCTGCAGCTGACCGAGCCAGCTTCGCACCGCCGTCACGTCCTCGAGGCGCCCTTGCGCCGCCGAAGGTCGCCTGGCGCCCACGACCGCTGACACGCCCTCGAGCCGGTTGACGAGCTCGAATGCCGGCTCATCCGTCAGGTCATCGCCGATGAATACCGGCAAGCGGCCCGCGAACGGCGCCTCCTCGAGAAAGGCCGCCACGGCCTGGGCCTTGGTCGCGCCGCTCGGACGCAGCTCCACCACCATCTTGCCGCGCTGCAGCTCGAGATCGCTGCTCAGTCCCGCGGCCACGTCCTCCATCGCGCGCACCACCACGTCCTCGAGCCGCGGCGCGCCCCGGTAGTGCAGCGCGAGCGCGAACTGCTTGTCCTCGACGAGCAGGCCCGCATGCCGTCGCGCCAGATGCGTCATCGCGCGGCGTGCGGACTCGAGCGCGGCGGCAGAGGGAAGGGATCGTCGGCGGTACGCGCCCGAGACGCTGCGCCGCTCGAACCCGTGTAGACCCGCCGCCGGCAGCGCCAGCGGCGCAAACAACGCATCGAGATCCGCGATCGCACGGCCACTGACGAGCGCAACGGCCCCACCGCTCGCGAGATAGAGCGCGCGCAGCAGCGCGCGCAGGTCATCGGGAACGGTGACGGCCCGCGGCCGGGACGCGATCTCGACCAGCGTGCCGTCGACGTCCAGAAACAGCGCGATCGCGGAAAGTACCAGGTTGTCGGTGCGCGGAATTGCGGCCACCGCCGTACTGTAGGGAATATGGAGGCAAATGTGAAATCCAAAGAGTAAATGTCAAAACCCGCGAGCGGTTCCGCTGACGCTCCGAAGGCCGCGCCTCGGGGGCGCTTCCTCATGTTAGGTCGGCGGTCCGGTGGAAGCGAGCGTGACCCAGGTAGGCGCGTGATCGCTCGGCTTCTCGCCCCCGCGCACCCAGCTATCGACGTTGGCATCGAGGAGGCGCGGCGCGAGATCGGGGCTCAGCAGCACGTGATCGATGCGCAGCCCCGCGTTGCGCTTCCAATGGTCGCGAAAGTAATCCCAGAAGGTGTAGAGGCGCTCCTGCGGATGACGCGCGCGCACCGCGTCCGTCCAGCCCTGATCGAGCAGACGTTGGTACGCCGCACGGCTCTCCGGCTGCAACAGTGCGTCCTTTCGCCAGTACGTCGGATCATAGATGTCGGCATCGGTCGGCACGACGTTGTAGTCGCCGGTCAACACCACCGGCCTGCGCAGCGCGAGCAGGGTGGCCGCGTGTCGGATGAGCCGCTCGAACCAGGCGAGCTTGTAATCGAACTTGGGACCGGGTTGCGGATTGCCGTTCGGCAGGTAGAGGCACCCGATCACGATCTCACCGACCTCGGCCTCGATGTAGCGGCTGTGCGTGTCGTCGGGATCGCCCGGAAGTCCGCGGCGGATCTCGCGCGGCGTTACGCCCCGGGCGAGGATGGCGACGCCGTTGAAGGAGCGTTGGCCATGCCAGACTGCCTCGTAGCCGGCCAGGCGGATGGCCGCCACGGGGAAGGCCGGATCGGGGGCCTTGAGCTCCTGCAAGCAGGCGATATCGGGAGACTCCCGGGCGAGCCATTCGAGGAGCGCCGGCAACCGGCTGCCGATCCCATTGACATTGAAGGTTGCGATTTTCATAAAAGTCGAGAAAAAACCTCATCCCGCCATTGACCCGGTGCCACGGGCGGCTATTATCGGCCTATACGGCGGCTCAGACGGGCACGCGCAGCCTGGACTCCTCCCCACGCGTCCAGGTGGAGCGCCGCGATCCGCCTCCAGGCTTTGACCATTCTGCGGGCTCGCCGCGATAGAGCGCGACGGGCGCCCGCGCACGGCGCCGGACGGTCCCCGTGCCGCTGCCAGTGGCAGGGCGCAGAACGTCCGGATGCGGCTTGCGCGGGCGCAGGGCTCGCAATTCTTAGCTCAGTGAGGCTCGACTCGCATGCGACATCAGCGCCGGAGCGCCGCGGCGCGCACTCCCGGGATCTCCCCGGGACCGCCGCGCCGCCCGCATCTTGCCCCGGGGAAGCAGGGGCTCTACGACCCGTGGTTCGAGCACGAGGCCTGCGGTGTGGGCTTCGTGGTCGACGTGAAGGGCCGCAAATCCCATCGCATCCTGGAGCAGGCGCTGCAGGTGCTGCGCAACCTCGATCACCGGGGCGCCTGCGGCTGCGAGGCCAATACCGGCGACGGCGCCGGAGTGCTCATCCAGATGCCGCATGCCTATTTTCAGCATGTGGCGAAGAAAGACCGCCTGTTCTCGCTCCCCGGGCCCGGGGAGTACGCGAGCGGACTCGTCTTCCTGCCGCGCAATCCCACGCGGCGGCGGCGGCTGGTCGAGCTCTTCGAGCACATCATCCAGTCCGAAGGACAGACGCTCCTCGGCTGGCGCACGGTGCCGGTGAACAACGGCTCCCTCGGGGAGACGGCCCGCGCCAGCGAGCCCTTCATCCGCCAGGTATTCATCGGCCGCGGGCCCGGCGTTCGCGATGAGGCGCAGTTCGAGCGCAAGCTCTACATCATCCGCAAGCGCGCCTACAGCGAGCTGCGCGCCTCGACCATCGACGGCGCGGAGTACTGGTATCTCTGCAGCCTCTCGCACAAGACCTTCGTCTACAAGGGCATGCTGCTCACCGAGCAGCTCACCCAGTACTTCACCGACCTGCGCCATCCGGCCGTGGAGACGGCGCTCGCGCTGGTGCATTCCCGCTTCAGCACCAACACGTTTCCCAGCTGGGACCGCGCGCATCCGTACCGCTATCTCGCCCACAACGGCGAGATCAATACGCTACGGGGCAACTTCAACTGGATGAAGGCGCGCGAGGCGCTCTTCGATTCGGATCTGTTCGGCGAGGACACCCCGAAGATCCTGCCGGTCGTCAACCCGAACGGCAGCGACTCGGCGATGCTCGACAACACGCTCGAGCTCCTGGTGCTCGCGGGACGCTCGCTCCCGCACGCCATGATGATGCTCATCCCGGAGCCCTGGTCGAACCACGAGAGGATGGACCCGGAGCTGCGGGCCTTCTATCAGTACCACTCGAGCCTGATGGAGCCCTGGGACGGACCCGCCTCGATCGCTTTCACCGACGGCAGGAAGATCGGTGCGGTGCTCGATCGGAACGGCCTGCGGCCCTCGCGCTATTACGTCACCCGGGATGACCTCGTCATCATGGCCTCCGAGGCCGGCGTGCTCGATGTGCCGCCGCAGGAGGTGGTGCGCAAGGGGCGGCTGCAGCCCGGGCGCATGTTCCTCGTCGACACCGAGCAGGGCCGCATCATCGAGGACGAGGAGATCAAGCGCACCGTCGCCACCGAGCACCCGTACCGCCTCTGGCTGGACGAGCACCTGGTGCACTTGCAGGACCTGCCCAACGCCGCCGAGCTGCCGCCGTCCGATCCCGACTCCCTGCGGGCGCGACAGATTGCCTTCGGCTATACCTTCGAGGACGAGCGCACGCTCCTCGAGCCGATGGCGAGGAACGGCGTCGAGGCCGTGGGCTCCATGGGCAACGACACACCGCTCGCCGCGCTCTCGAGCCGCCCGCGCCTGCTCTACGACTACTTCAAGCAGCTTTTCGCGCAGGTGACGAACCCGCCCATCGACTGCATCCGCGAGGAGCTCATCACCTCCTCGGAGGTGCGGCTCGGCTCCGAGGGCAATCTGCTGCGTCCGCAGCCGGCGGACTGCCGCCGTCTCGAGCTCAAGGGTCCGATCCTCACGAACGAGGAGTTCGCCAAGGTGCGCCGGCTCGCGCTCCCGGGGCTCAAGGTCGGCGTGCTCTCCATTCTCTTTCGCGCGACCCGCGGCGAGAAGGGCCTCACCAAATCGGTCGAGGAGCTCTGCGTCGCGGCGCGGCGCCTGATCGAGGACGAGGAAGTCAACATCCTGATCCTGAGCGATCGAGGGGTCAGCCGCGAGTTTGCCGCGGTGCCCGCGCTGCTCGCCGTAAGCGCGCTCCACCACTACCTCATCCGTGAGGGGCTGCGCACGAGAGTCAGCCTCGCTCTCGAGACCGGCGAGGCGCGCGAAGTGCACCATTTCGCGCTCCTCATCGGGTACGGCTGCTCGGTCGTCAACCCCTACCTCGCATTCGAGACCCTGGAGAGCATGATTCACGAGGGACTGGTGGCGAGCGTCGATGCGCGGCTCGCCTGCAAGAACTACGTCAAGGCCGCGACCAAGGGCGTCATCAAGGTGATGTCCAAGATGGGCATCTCCGCCATCCAGAGCTATCGCGGCGCCCAGGTATTCGAGGCCGTGGGCTTGGCTTCCGACGTCATCGATCAGTACTTCACCTGGACCGCCTCGCGCATTGGCGGCATCGGCATGGAAACCATCGCGCAGGAAGTGTTGATGCGCCATCGCGCGGCCTACCCCGGACGGCGGACCAACGGCCATGCGCTCGATGCCGGTGGCATGTACCAGTGGCGGGCGGGCGGCGAGCATCATCTCTTCAACCCCGAGTCGATCCATCGTCTCCAGAAAGCCGTGCGCACCGGCAGCTATGCAACCTACAAGTCCTACGCGAAGCTGATCGACGAGCAGTCGAAGACGCTCGCGACGCTGCGCGGGCTGCTCGAATTCGCGCCATCGGACCCGGTGCCGCTGGAGGAGGTCGAGCCCGTCGACAGCATCGTCCGGCGTTTCAAGTCGGGCGCGATGTCCTATGGCTCGATCAGCCAGGAGGCGCACGAGACGCTCGCCATCGCCATGAACCGCATCGGCGGCAAGAGCAATACCGGCGAGGGAGGCGAGGATCCCGAGCGCTATCGGCCGCTGCCGAATGGCGATTCGAAGAACAGCGCCATCAAACAGGTGGCTTCGGGCCGCTTCGGCGTGACGAGTCAGTACCTGGTCAATGCCCGGGAGCTGCAGATCAAGATGGCGCAGGGCGCGAAGCCCGGCGAGGGCGGCCAGCTTCCCGGCACGAAGGTGTATCCGTGGATTGCGAAAACGCGGCACACCACGGCGGGAGTCGGCCTCATCTCCCCTCCTCCGCACCACGATATTTATTCCATCGAGGATCTGGCGGAGCTCATCCACGACCTGAAGAACGCCAACCGCGAAGCTCGCATCAGCGTCAAGCTGGTCTCGGAAGTCGGCGTCGGCACGATCGCCGCGGGCGTCGCCAAGGCGCACGCCGATGTGGTGCTGATCAGCGGACACGACGGCGGCACGGGCGCCTCGCCCCAGACCTCGATCGCGCACGCGGGCCTGCCCTGGGAGCTCGGCGTCGCGGAGGCGCATCAGACCCTGGTGCTCAACAATCTGCGTAGCCGCATCGCCGTGGAGGCCGACGGACAGTTGAAGACCGGACGCGACGTGGTCATCGCCGCGCTCCTCGGAGCCGAGGAGTTCGGCTTCGCGACGGCGCCGCTCGTGGCGCTCGGCTGCATCATGATGCGCGTCTGTCATCTCAACACCTGCCCTGCGGGGGTCGCCACCCAGGATCCGCGGCTGCGCGAGAAGTTCGCCGGCGAGCCCGAGCACGTGGTCAACTTCATGCGCTTCATCGCGCAGGACATGCGCGAGATCATGGCGCAGCTCGGCTTTCGCACCGTGGAGGAGATGATCGGGCGGGTCGATCGCCTGAGCCCGAGGAAGGCCATCGAGCATTGGAAGGCCAAGGGCTTCGACTTCAGCAACATCCTCTATCAGCCCGACGTCGGCACCGAGGTCGGCCGCTTCCGCCAGATCCAGCAGGATCACGGATTGGAGAAATCCCTGGACCTGACACGGCTGCTCGAGATCTGCCGGCCGGCGATCGAGCGTGGCGAGCCGGTCCGTGCCGAGCTGCCGATCCGCAACGTCAACCGCGTGGTCGGCACCATCACCGGCAGCGAGGTCACGCGCCGGTACGGTCCCGAGGGTCTGCCGGATGACACCATCCGCATTGTGTTCAAGGGCTCCGCCGGGCAGAGCTTCGGCGCGTTCATGCCGCGCGGCATGACATTCGTGCTCGAGGGCGATGCCAACGATCACCTCGGCAAGGGGCTCTGTGGCGGCCGCATCGTGATCTACCCACCGGCGGGCTCACCGTTCGCTCCGCAGGAGAACATCATCATCGGCAATGTCGGCCTCTACGGCGCGACGAGCGGCGAAGCCTACATCTGCGGCATGGCCGGTGAGCGCTTCGCCGTCCGTAACAGCGGCGCCGATGCGGTCGCCGAGGCGGTGGGCGATCATGGCTGCGAGTACATGACCGGCGGTCGTGTGGTCGTCCTCGGTTCCACCGGGCGCAATTTCGGCGCCGGCATGTCGGGCGGCATCGCCTATGTGCTCGATGAGTCGGGTGATTTCCCGGCGCACGTCAACACCCAGATGGTGGAGCTCGAGCGCCTGGAGGACGCGGAAGAGGTCGCGCGGGTTCGTGGCCTGATCGAGCGACATCGGGCCCTCACGGGCAGCGAGCGGGCGCGCCATGTCCTCGAGAATTGGCAGCGGCTCCTGCCCCGGTTCGTCGCCGTCGTGCCGAAGGACTTCAAGCGGGCCCTCGCCTCGCTCAAACGCGCCGAAGCCCAAGGCCTGACGGGGGAGGAGGCCATCATGGTGGCCTTCGAGGACAATGCGCGCGACCTCGCGCGCGTCGGCGGAAATTAGCAGCATGGGCAAGCCGACGGGCTTCATCGAATATCTGCGCGAGCTCCCCGTGGACCGCACGCCCATCGAGCGCGTGCGCGACTGGCAGGAGTTCCATCACCACATGGACGAGAAGCGGCTGCGCAACCAGGCCGCCCGCTGCATGGACTGCGGCGTGCCGTTCTGCCACACGGGCCAGCTCATCTCCGGCATGGCTTCCGGCTGCCCGGTGAACAACCTCATTCCGGAGTGGAACGACCTCGTCTACCGCGGCCTCTGGCGCGAAGCGCTCGATAGGCTCCACAAGACCAACAACTTTCCCGAGTTCACCGGGCGGGTGTGTCCGGCGCCCTGTGAGGGCTCGTGCGTGCTCGGGATCAACGCTCCGCCGGTGACCATCAAGAGCGTCGAGAACGCCATCGTCGACAAGGGCTGGGAGCAGGGCTGGATCGTGCCCGAGCCGCCGGCGGCGCGCACCGACCGACGGGTGGTGGTGATCGGCTCCGGTCCGGCCGGTCTCGCCGCGGCCGCGCAGTTGAATCGCGCGGGCCACTCGGTGACCGTGCTCGAGCGGGAGGATCGGCCCGGGGGACTCCTGATGTACGGCATCCCCAACATGAAGCTCGACAAGAAGGAAGTCGTGCTGCGCCGCATCGAGCTCCTGCAGCAGGAGGGCGTCAAATTCGTCTGCAACGCCAACGTCGGCGAGAACGTCGAGGCGATGCTGCTCCTGAAGGACTTCGATGCGGTCGTGGTGTGCACCGGGGCGACACAGGCGCGGGATCTGACGGTCGAGAATCGTAACCTTCAGGGCGTGCATTTCGCCATGGAGTACCTGACGGCGAGCACCAAGGCGTTGCTCAACGGCGGCGCGGAGCACAGCCCGCTGCACGCGCGGGGCAAGCATGTGGTCGTGGTGGGCGGCGGCGACACGGGCACGGACTGCGTCGGCACCGCCATGCGCCAGGGCTGCAAGAGCCTGACGCAGATCGAGATCCTGCCGCGGCCGCCGATGGAGCGCGCGGCCGACAATCCGTGGCCGGAGTGGCCGAAGGTCTACAAGCTCGACTACGGCCAGGAAGAGGCGGCGGCGAAGTTCGGTGCCGATCCGCGCGTGTACATCACCACCGTGAAGCGCCTGAACGGAGATGCCGGACGGGTGCGCTCCCTGAGCACGGTCGAGGTTGCCTGGCGGAAGGACTCCAGCGGACGACCCGCTCCCGTCGACGTTCCGGGCAGCGAGCGCGAGATTCCGGCGGACCTCGTGCTCCTCGCCATGGGCTTCACCGGCCCGGAGCAGCCGCTGCTCGCGGAGCTCGGCGTGCGGACCGACTCGCGTACCAACATCGAGGCCGCGCATGGCCTGTTCGCGACCAGTGTGAGGGGTGTATTCGCGGCGGGCGACTGCCGGCGCGGCCAGAGCCTCGTGGTCTGGGCGATCAACGAGGGACGGGGCGCGGCGCGTGAGTGCGATCGGTATCTGATGGGCGGCACGGACCTGCCGTAGGAATGAACGCCGCACCGGCGCAGGCACAACTGCCTCTCGAGCCCGCGCGCGAGCCGGAGCCCTCGGCACGGCTGCGCGAGATTCCCTACAACTACACCTCCTTCTCGGACCGGGAAATCGTGATCCGGCTGCTCGGGGCACGGCACTGGACGTTGATCGAGGAGCTGCGGCACGAGCGGCGCACCGGCCGCTCGGCGCGCATGCTCTACGAGGTGCTGGGCGACATCTGGGTCGTCCGCCGCAATCCCTACCTGCAGGACGACCTGCTCGAGAACGCGCGCCGCCGCCGTCTGCTGGTCGAAGCGCTGCATCACCGCCTGGCGGAGGTCGACCGGCGCCGCGACCCCGACGACGCTCCGCGCTACGATCGGGTGGGCGAGCTCCTCGCAGCCGCACGCGCCGCGGTGCTCGCCTTCGAGCGTGACTTCGCGGCCTGGGCGGCGCTGCGCCGCAAGGCGGCGCGCCTGTTGCGACGCCGCACGCGCACGGACAACGTCCGCTTCGACGCCTATGCGCGCGCCTCGCACGTGACCGATGCGACCGATTGGCGCGTGGAATATCCGTTCGTGGTGCTGATGCCCGACACCGAGGCGGAGATCCCGGGTCTCGTGCGCAGCTGCATCGAGCTCGGACTCACGATCATCCCCCGAGGCGGCGGTACCGGCTACACGGGCGGCGCGATTCCGCTGACCCCCCTCTCGGCGGTCATCAACACGGAAAAGCTCGAGCGCCTCGGCGGTATCGAGACCCTGCGGCTCGCCGGACTCGCGGAACCGGTCCCGACCATCCTCTCCGAGGCCGGCGTGGTCACTCGCCGCGTGGCGGCAGCGGCGGAGAAGGGCGGCCTGATGTTTGCCGTCGATCCCACCTCCGCCGACGCTGCCTGCATCGGCGGCAACATCGCCATGAATGCGGGTGGCAAGAAGGCCGTGCTCTGGGGCACTGCGGTCGACAATCTGGCGTGGTGGCGCATGGTCGATTGCGACGGCAACTGGCTGGAGGTCAGCCGGCTCGCCCACAACCGCGGCAGGATCCACGACACGGAAGTGGCGGAGTTCGAGCTCGTATGGAAGAACGGGCGGGAAGCGCCGGAGCGCGCGCGTACGCTGCGGACGGAAGAGCTGCGCATCCCGGGATCCCGCTTCCGCAAGGCGGGACTCGGGAAGGACGTCACCGACAAGTTCCTCGGCGGGTTGCCGGGCGTGCAGAAGGAGGGCTGCGACGGCATCATCACCTGCGCACGCTGGGTGCTGCACCGCTCGCCCGCGCATACGCGCACCGTATGCCTCGAGTTCTTCGGCCAGGCGCGCGATGCGGTGCCGGCGATCGTCGAGATCAAGACTCATCTCGATGGCCTCGCGGCTCGCGGCAGCGTGCGCCTGGCGGGCCTCGAGCATCTGGACGAGCGGTATCTGCGCGCCGTCGGCTACACGACCAAATCCAAGCGCGGCTCGCTGCCGAAAATGGCCCTGTTCGGCGACATCGTCGGCGACGATGAGGCCGCGGTGGCTGCAGCCACCTCGCAGGTGGTGCGCATCGCCAATGCGCGTAGCGGCGAGGGCTTCGTCGCGGTGAGCGCCGAAGCGCGGCGCAAGTTCTGGCTGGATCGCGCTCGCACCGCCGCCATCGCCCGCCACACCAATGCATTCAAGATCAACGAGGACGTGGTGCTGCCGCTCGAGCGCATGGGCGAGTACACGGACGAGATCGAGCGCATCAACATCGAGCTGTCGATCGCCAACAAGCTGCGGCTCATCGAGGAGCTCGAGCGGGTGTTCGCCGCGCCGCCGCCGCTCGCGCGGGCCGAGGAGACGGAGCTCGGGAATCTGCCCGACGCCGAGGTCATCGGCGAGCGCGCTTCCCAGGCGCTGCAGCTGCTCGGCGAAACGCGCAGCCGCTGGCAATGGCTGGCGGGGCATCTCGACCTGGCCCTGGCGGCGGCGCTGCCGCAACTCGAGCGGCTCGGCGGCCCGGCGCTTGCGGCGGAACTGCGCGCCCGACTGGCGGCCAACGCGCAGCTGCGGGTTTTCGATGTGGTGCAGGACCGCACGATCCGCCTGTCGTGGAAGCGTGAGCTGCGGACGCCCTTGCAGCAGATCTTCGGCGGGCGGGTCTTCGCCCCGGTGCTCGCCTCCTGCGAGGATGCCCATCGGCGCATCCTGCGCGGACGCGTATTCGTCGCGCTGCACATGCATGCCGGCGATGGCAACGTGCACACCAACATCCCGGTCAACTCCGACGATTACGAGATGCTGCGGACGGCGACGGCCGCGGTGGCGCGCATCATGCGCATCGCGCGCCGCCTCGGCGGCGTCATCTCCGGCGAGCACGGCATCGGGATCACCAAACTCGAATTCCTCGAGGAGTCCGAGATTGCGGACTTCCGCGCCTACAAGCAGGCCATCGATCCTGACGGGCGCTTCAACCGCGGCAAGCTCCTGGCGGGCGGTGACCTCGCGAACGCCTACACGCCGAGCTTCAACCTGCTCGGGCACGAGTCGCTCATCATGCAGCAGTCGGACATCGGCACCATCGCCGATTCCATCAAGGACTGCCTGCGCTGCGGCAAGTGCAAGCCGGTTTGCGCCACGCACGTGCCCCGCGCCAACCTGCTCTACAGTCCGCGCAACAAGGTGCTCGCGACCTCCCTTCTCATCGAGGCGTTCCTCTACGAGGAGCAGACGCGCCGGGGCGTCAGCCTGCGCCATTGGGACGAATTCGCCGACGTGGCCGACCATTGCACCATCTGCCACAAGTGCGAAAGCCCCTGCCCGGTGGATATCGACTTCGGCGACGTCTCGATGGCCATGCGCGATCTGCTGCGGCGCATGGGCAGGAAGCGCTTCGATATCGGCGGCGCCGCCGCCCTGCTCTTTCTCAATGCGACCCATCCGCGGACCATCCGGGTCGCCCGCAAGCTGCTCATCGACTGGGGATATCGGGGGCAGCGAGCCGCTCACCGGGTACTGAAGCGCCTGGCACGGGCGCAGACCCGCCGCCCGCCCGCGAGCACGGGCAGGCCCACCATCGCCGAGCAGGTCGTGCACTTCGTCAACAAGCGCATGCCCGGCGGGCTCCCTAAGAAGACCGCGCGCGCGCTGCTCGACATCGAGAATCCGGCCTACGTGCCCATCATCCGCGATCCGACGACGAGCAGCGACACCGAGGCGGTGTTCTACTTTCCCGGCTGTGGCTCGGAGCGGCTCTTCTCGCAGGTCGGCATTGCCACCCAGGCGATGCTCTGGCACGTCGGAGTGCAGACCGTGCTGCCTCCGGGATATCTCTGCTGCGGGTACCCGCAGCGCGGCGCCGGCCAGTTCGAGCGTGCCAGGAAGATCAGCACCGACAACCGGGTGTTGTTCCATCGTGTGGCGAACACCCTCAACTACCTCGATATCCGCACCGTAGTCGTGAGCTGCGGAACCTGCTACGACCAGCTGCTGCAGTACGACTTCGAGGAGATCTTTCCGGGCTCGCGCATCATCGACATTCACGAGTACCTGATGGAGAAGGGCGTGAGGCTCGAGGGGGTGACCGGGCAGCGCTACATGTACCACGACCCGTGTCATTCTCCGATGAAGAGCCACGACGCGCTCCAAGTCGTCAACACGCTGATGAACGAAGCGCGCAACGGCCGCATCGAGAAGAACGACCGCTGCTGCGGCGAATCCGGCACGCTCGCCATCACGCGTCCCGACGTCTCGACCCAGGTCAGATTCCGCAAGGAAGAGGAGGTTCGCGCCGGCGCCGCCCGGCTGCGCGAGGCAGGCGCGAAGCAGGTCAAGATCCTGACATCGTGCCCGTCCTGCCTGCAGGGCCTGAAGCGCTACAACGACGATGCCGACGTGGACGCCGACTACATCGTGGTCGAGATCGCCCGACACGTGCTGGGGGAGAACTGGATGGCCGAGTACGTGGCGCGGGCGAACGAGGGCGGCATCGAGCGGGTGCTGCTCTAAGGACGCGGCGACCGACGCGACGGTCCCGGCCCAGGCACAGCGTATGCTCGTCCTTACCGCCGCCACTACCGGCCGGCGGTTGCACGGGATCGCCCACGCTCGGATCTCCGGACGCCGAGATCGAGGGTCTGGCGCCCGGGAATTGGTGTACGTGGGCACGAGCGGAAACAACGCGGGCGGTGCACACGGGTCAACGAGCGCTTCCGGGGAGCTCGAGGTCTACCGGTTGAAACCCTGAGCGCCGGTACGCCGGCCGAACTCACGGCGCGCCAGCCCCCAACTCGTGTGAGTAGACGATGAAGCCGTGGTGCCCGGCGACCTTGTCGTAGAGCGCACGGCCGGCGAGGTTGGTGGTCTGCGTCTGCCAGTAGACGCGAGTGCAGCCCGCGGCGCGGGCGGCATCGTAGACACCCTGGATCAATCGTCTGCCGATGCCGAGACCGCGGAACTCGGGCGCCGTGAACAGATCCTGGAGGTAACAGATGTCGCGCAGGCGCGTGGTGCTGCGGTGATAGAGATAATGAACGAGGCCCACCACCCGGCCCGCGCGCTCCGCCACCAGCGCATGCACGGGTTCCGCAGGATCGAAGAACCGCTCCCAGGTCGAGCGGGTGATCGGCTCGGCAAGCGCGGTCGCACCGCTGCGGCCGTAGAACGCGTTATAGCCATCCCAAAGGGGACGCCATTCGTCGTAGTCGGCGCGGCGGATGGCCCTGATCTGCAGTCGGTCGTCCGTCATCGTGCGGGCCTGAAGGTGGGGGCCGGAAACTCGTGCCCGACTATATCAGGCTTGCTCTCGGCGGGAGCATCGCCCCGAAGTCAGCGTGCGGGTCCGCTACTTGCATCCTGCCGCATCGCCCAACGTGAGGAGACACCCCATGGCACTCAGGATCGCGAGCCCGGCCTTTCCGAATAACGAGCGCATCCCCGACCGCTACAGCAAGGACGGCGGCAACGTCTCTCCGCCGATTCAATGGACCGATGCGCCGCGCAACACGCGCAGCTTCGCGGTGGTGGTCGAGGATCCCGATGCGCCCAGGGGCATTTTCCGACACTGGGCGGTCTACAACGTGCCGCCGGCTTATCAGGGTCTCGACGAAGACAGCGGCTCGGGGAGTGCGGGAAGCCCGCTCGAGATGGCGGTGAACGACTTCGGTAATCGCGGCTATGACGGTCCGCAGCCACCGCGGGGCCATGGGGTGCATCACTACCATTTCCGACTCCTCGCCCTCGATGTCCCCGAGCTCGGTCTGCCGGCCGGGGCCAGCGTCAAGGAGGTGCTGGATGCGGCGCAAGCGCACCTCATCGCGGAAGCGGAGACGGTCGGAACGTTCCAGAGCTGAGCTCGCGCAGCACCGGGACAGCGCCACCGCCGTCCTGGCAAGATCGGCGGCATGACTCTGCTCGCCGAGCTCGTCAGCACCTCCGCCCGCGTGGGCGGCAGCTCTTCGCGTCTGATGAAGGTGGAGGAGCTCGCCAGGCTCCTCAAACGCCTGGAACGGGAAGAGATCGCTGTCGGCGTGAGTTACCTCTCGGGCGAGCTGCCGCAGGGCCGCATCGGCATCGGTCATGCGAGCCTGCAGGCTGCCGCTGCGGCGGCGGGACCCGCCCGCGATCAAGCGAGCCTCTCCCTCGAAGATACGGACCGGCTTCTCGCGGCTGTGGCCCTTATCCGCGGGAGCGGCTCGGCCGCACGCCGAGGCGCGGCGCTCGGCAATCTCTTCTCGAAGGGCACGGCCGAAGAGCGCGCATTCCTCATCCGACTGCTCGTCGGTGAGCTGCGTCAGGGCGCGCTCGCCGGGGTGATGATCGATGCGATTGCCGCCGCGGCCGCGCTTCGACCGGCGCAGGTGCGACGCGCGGCCATGTACGCGAAGAGCCTCGGCGAGCTCGCCTCGGTGGCAATGAGCGCGGGCGCTGCGGCGCTCGATCGGTTTCAGCTCGAGCTCTTCTCGCCGGTGGCGCCGATGCTGGCGCAGACGGCGGCTACGGTGGAGCAGGCCGTGCAGGAGCTGGGAGGCCGGGAAATTGCGCTGGAGTGGAAGCTGGATGGTGCCCGGGTCCAAGCGCACAAAGACGGTCAGCGGGTTCGCCTCTACACCCGCACGTTGAACGAGATCACGGAAGCCCTGCCGGAAATCGTCGCCGGCGTGAGCCTGCTGCCCGCACGGGTGCTCGTGTTGGACGGCGAGGCGATCGCGTACGACGCCTCGGGGCGGCCCCATCCTTTCCAGGTCACGATGCGCCGCTTCGGCCGGCGGCTTCAGGTCGAGAAGCTGTCGACGGAGCTTCCCGTGCGCGCCTTCTTTTTCGACTGCCTGCGCCTCGAGTTGCGCAGCCTGGTCGATCGACCGCTGCGCGAGCGAGCGGATGCGCTGGCCGCTGCCGTTCCCGAAGCCCTGCGCGTGCCGCGGATCGTCACCGCCTCGGCCTCGGAGGCGCGAGCGTTCTACGATTCCGCGCTTGCCGCGGGGCACGAGGGAGTGATGGCGAAGTCGCTCGATTCGCCCTACGAAGCCGGCAACAGGGGCGCTGGCTGGCTGAAGATCAAGCGCGTGCATACCCTGGATCTGGTCGTGCTCGCCGCCGAATGGGGACACGGCCGCCGCGCGGGCAAGCTGTCGAACCTCCATCTCGGTGCGCTCGATCGTGCGACCGGCAAGTACGTGATGCTGGGCAAGACCTTCAAGGGGTTGACGGACGCGCTGCTCGCCTGGCAAACGGACGAGCTGCTGGCGCGCGAGTCGCATCGTGATCCGTGGACGGTACACGTCCGGCCCGAGCTCGTCGTCGAGATCGCATTCAGCGATCTGCAGGTCAGCAGCCGCTATCCGGGAGGTCTCGCGCTGCGGCTCGCGCGGGTGAAGCGATACCGCGAGGACAAGCGGGCCGAGGAGGCGGATGACATGGCGGCGGTGCGCCGGATCCATGCGGCGCAGGGCGGGACGGTTCCGCAGCGCCCGCGCTGACCGGGGAAGCGAGGAGGCCCGATCGCGATCAGTCGCCGGCGATCTTCGATTTCCGGAAAAGCCTGCCGCTCAGCAAAAGAAGCATCAGCGTCCAGTAGCCAAGTCCCACGGCGAGACGGAACGGAACGGAGTAGCTCGGGTCCGGAGAAATGAAGCCTTCGATCAATCCCGATCCGAGAAGGAGCAGCGCACAGGCGACGAGCAGCGGTCCGAGCTCGGCGCCCCGGCGCCGCAGGGATTCCGACCGGGTGGCGAGCTGCGGACGCATCAGCGACTCCCCCAAGGCGACGCCGGCGGCCCCCGCGAGGCAGATGACGGACAGCTCCACCGGGCCGTGCGCGAGAATGAACCTCAGCAGGCCGTGCGCGAGCCCGTGCTGGTGCGTGAAGGCGAAGAGGCCGCCCAGCATCAGTCCATTGAAGGAGATCATGTAGAAGGTGCCGAGGCCGAAAAGAATGCCGGAACAAAAGGCGCCGAGCGTCACCACCACGTTGTTGGAGAAAATCCGTGCCGAAAGCAGCTCGGGCGGCACGATGCCGAAGATCTGATCCGTCCAGAGGTGTCCGTGCTCGACGCCGTCGATCATCCGATCGCTCGCGATGAGGCTGACGAGCGCAGGATAGGTCGATACCAGCCACCAGCCGGCGAGCGCGCTCGCCGTCAACAGGGTGGCAATGCAGATCGTGCTGGCACGGACGGAAGCGGCAGCAGCCGGAATGTCGTCGCGAAAGAGCGTGAGCAGACGAGCGCGGCCGAATCGCGGCGGCCGGCCGATCGCCACGTGCAGCGTCGCGCACGCGCCGGCCAACGTCGTCGTCAGGAAGCTCCCCGGCAACAGCTGCCTGGCGTTGGCCAGATTGCGGGCGAGCGAGCGGTAGGTGTGCAGGGTCCGCAGCGCATCCTCGGTCGACGCTCGGGAGCGCCGCGGAGCCGACGCGACTTCCTCCGCCAACGCCTGCCAGGCCGGGGCGCGCGCCTTGATCCAAGCCGCGGCGCTACGGTTTTGATCCGGCGCCAAGGAGAGTCTCCAGACGCGTCCGCAGAGCCTGTTCGCTCGCCGGCGCGTCGCTCGGCAGGTCGAATCCCGGATCGAGCCTGGCAAGCAGACCACGCGCCAACCTCATCCGTTGCCCTTGCTCGAGGTCCCGCCAGCGATCGAGCAGATCCTGCACCAGGCGCAGCGCCTCCAACGACAACGCCGAGCGCTGCATGGCCTCGCCCAGCCGGGCCAGCGATTTCGAGGACTCCTCTTCCTCCAACACCAGCACGGTGCCCGCTACCAGATCCCCAAGCCGTACCCGCCTGTCCGTGAACAGGCAACAACCCAGACCCACCACATAGAATCCCGGAAGGCCATCGATCAGCCGGAAGAGATTGCGGATCAGGAGGGAGCCCATCGTCGGGATCGTACCCTCGACGGTCACGATACGCGCGCCGGCGCGGCGCTTGCCGGGCGTGCGCCCGCGCATCAGCACCTCGATCACGGGGTGATAGAGGAAGTAGACCAGGAGCGCGAGGACGACCGAGGCGATCCAGACCGATCGTGTCAGGATACGAGGCGCATCGGGCAGCAGCCGTATCAGCAAGCCGAGGAGGATCAGCGCGAGCGCGGTCAGGAGGCGGATCTGCCAGTCGATCAGGAAAGCGAAGCTGCGCGTGCCAGGCCCCGCGATCCGCAGCGACATGTCGACCCCCGTCAGGCCCCTGACGGTGAGCTCTTCCTCGGCCATCCGGTATTGAAATAGGTTGCCGCTACACGGCGAGCTTAGCTATTCTGGCCACCGCGGACAAGACGGTGTGGGCGGCCGATCGAGCCCACAGCAAAACAATCGGGGAGCCATCATCATGAAGTACGTGGCACCATCGGCACCGCTGAGCATCGGCGGCGTTCTCGACGACTGGATACGTCTCTTTCGCTCCTCCCTGGGCGCCTGCTGGGCACTCGCCCTCCTGGCCGCCGTGGCCGGGGCGATCGTGCAATTCACGCTGACTCCCGATCTGGCGACCCCGGGTTTATCGTCGTACCTGCAATACCTGCAATACTGGTCCACACTGCGCGCGCCGACGGTCCTGTTGACCGACATCGTCTATTGGTTGGTCCTGCTGGTGTTATACGGCGCGCTGCTGGCGCAACAGGCGGCGATGGTCCGGGGCGAGGAGCCGTTCTCCTTCGGCAAGGCCCTGTCAAAAGGCCTGAATCGTGTGCCGCACCTGGTGCTCGGGTTCGTACTGCTCATCCTGATCCTCATGGCGATCTTCATTCCGATCGGCATCGGGGCGGCGATATTGCTGCCGGCATTGCGCGGCACCGCAGGCGCGAGCGCCCTGGGAATGCTGATCGCCGTGCTCGGCATCACCGCGGTCGTGATCGCAGCCATTTATCTGATGGTCCGGCTGCAACTCTGGATGGCGATCGTTTTCGCCGAGAATCTCGGCGGCGCCACGGCTCTCGGCAGGAGCTGGGACCTCGTGAAGGGTCACTGGTGGCGCGTCGCGAGCATCGGCTTCGTCGCGGGCGTCGTCATCTGGATTTTCGAATTGGCCGTCGGTACGGTGATCGCCGCGGTGGTCGGGTTCATGGGTGTTCACGGCACGAGTCCGGATCTGCTGATACGTCGCTTGCAGCTCATTGGCGCCGTCGGCGGGCTGGCTCGAATCCTGACGATGCCGCTCCTCACCGCGGTGTGGCTCGCGATCTACCATGACCTGATATTGCGCCGCGAGGGCGGAGATCTCGCCGCGCGCGCCGAGGCACTGGGCGGCGCTTGAGTCATGCCGGCCCTATGGAAGCCGGGGCTGGTGCTGCTCGCGCTCTCGATCGCCCCTCCGGTGAGGGCGCAGCCGCCCGCCCCCGAGGCCCTGATCGACCGCTGCGCGGGTGCCGGCTCCACGCTCACGGGAATCTCAGCCCTGAGCAAGGCCTGTCCGGGCGTCGATGAGGCGTTGAACCGACTCGGACTGACTGGCCTGCTGCCCCCCGGTTGGTCCAAATCCCTGACCGCGAGCGGCCTGGCCGATCTCGGCGCGCTCGTGAAGCGCTACTCCGCACCCCCTCCCTCGCAACCGCCGGGGTCGGCGGCGCTGCGATCCCTCGCTTCGGCGCTCATTCCGCCCTCACCACCGCCCACTTGGACGCAGCGGCTCGCGAAATGGATCAAGCATTGGACGGTAGCCCTGCTCCACCGGGTCGGCCGATGGCTCCGCTCGCTGGGGCCTGTGGCCGGACACTCCGCTCTCGTCCAGGCGATGATCTACGGTCTCGCCGCTTTGCTCGTCGCGACGGTGCTTCTGCTGGTATTCGCGCTCGGGGGCACCCGCACGACTCGTCGGTGGCGCGCGCCGGCGCAACCGGGCCGCGCGGGCCGCGCCGCAGGTGTCTCGGATCCCGGCGCGGCGCAGTCCGCCGAGCCGGACTGGACGCAGTTGCGCGCCAGTCCGGCGCGGATTCTGCGCCTGTTGGTCGATGCGCTGACCCGCTCGCACCGTCTCGAGCGCGACCGTCATCTCACCTGTCGCGAACTCGAAGCGCAGGCGCGACTCGATGACGAGCGCGAGCGAGCAAACTTCACACGGGTTGCCCGGCTCGCCGAGCGCGAGATCTATGGACCCCCCGGCGGCCACCTCATCCCGGAGGAGATCCTCCGCGAGATGAAAACGCTGCATGCGAGACTCCTCGCGGCAGCCGGCAATGCGGGAGAGAACCGGCGATGAGAGAGCGCTGGGTCACGCTGGCGCTCGCGGCGGGCGCGCTGGCCCTCTTCTATGCGCTCTTCTTCCCGAAGCCGCTGACGCAGAATGCGGGACTCAACGACGGGTTGCCGGTCTCGACCGACCCTCGCCCGGATGGGTATCTGGCCGTATGGCGCTGGCTCGGTAAGGAACGCATTCCGAGAGTCAGCTTGCGCTGGCCGTACGATCACCTCGATCGGCTGCTCGCGCACCCGAACGGTAACGTGCTGCTGGTGAGCATGCCGCAGCGCATCGCGAGCCATCAGGACGAGCTCACGGCGCTCGATGACTGGGTGGCGCGGGGCAATACGCTCTTGATCGTGGCGGCGATCGACGATGATCCGCCGTGGGCGATGGAGACCTCCGATCCGCTGATGACCGAGCGGCTGCAGGCCCTCACGGGGCTGCACTTCGAGAAGGCGAGCTCCCGGTCGACGCCGC